>Ga0209157_1000010_pt1 | contig 195521 bp, 201 predicted proteins | sample GraSoiAngelo_135_FD_185892 | JGI IMG/M metagenome (GOLD analysis project Ga0209157, IMG submission 185892) | Grasslands soil microbial communities from the Angelo Coastal Reserve, California, USA - 14_0929_05_40cm (SPAdes) (version 2) | ecosystem: Environmental > Terrestrial > Soil >... | reverse complement strand
CGGGAGCAGCGCCAGGGTCGAGGCGAGCAGGCTCACGTCGAGGTGCTGGCCCCGTCCGGTGCGCAGCCGATGGGCGAGCGCGGCGCTGGCCACGCCGAAGGCGAGAAACGCCGCGGCCAGATCGGAGACGGAGCCCCCGACCTTCGTCGGGGGATGCCCGGGCATCCCCGTGAGCGCCATGATGCCGCTCATGCCCTGGGCGATCGTGTTGTAGCCGGCCCGCCGGGCGTGTGGCCCGTCCTGGCCGAAGCCCGTCACCGAGACGTAGACCGCGGCCGGGTTGACGGCGCTCACCGCGGTGTAGCCGAGCCCGAGCTTGTCGGCGACGCCGGGCAGGAAATTCTCGACGACGACGTCGGCCCGGCGGGCCAGCTCGAAGACGAGCTTGCCGCCCTCGGGCTGCTGGAGATCCACCGCGATGCCGCGCTTGCCGCGGTTGATCGCGGCGAAGGTTGCGCTCATCCCGCTGCCGCGCCACGCGTGCAGGTCGTCGCCGCGGCCGGGGCGCTCCACCTTGACCACGTCCGCGCCCAGGTCTGCCATCAGCGCCGCGCAGTACGGGCCGGCGATGGCGCGCGAGAGGTCGAGCACGCGGATGCCGTCGAGCATCGTCGGGGCGTCAGCCACGATCGAGGAATCCCTCCGTCATCGCGTTGACCTCGGGCGTGGCTGTGCGCGTGATCCCGTTGATGCGCGCCTTGGCCTCTGCCAGCGCCTTGAACGGCTTCTGGGTCAATGCCTCGGCGTAGGCTTGCACTTCCTTCGCGAGGGCGGCGCCGGGCACGACGCGGTGCACGAGACCCCACGCCTGCGCCTCGGCCGCGGAGAAGCGCCGGCACTCCATGATGATCTCCTTGGCGCGCGCGGGGCCGACCAGGCGCACGAAGCGGGTCGTGGACGCGACGCCGAGCGGCACGCCGAGGTCGACCTCGGATATCCAGAGCTGCGCTTCGGCGGCGGCCCAGCGGAAGTCGCAGGCGAGCGTCAAGCTCCAGCCGCCGCCGACCGCGTGGCCGTTGATCATCGCGATCGTCGCCTGCTCGAGGCCCTCCAGCAGCGTGTTGGCGCGCTCGAAGAGCCGGCGAAACTGGCTTTTGCGCTGGCCGAACGCCCGGCGGCGCTCCTCCGCCGACATCGACGACTTGAGCCTGGCGTCGGCTCCCGCCGAGAACACCGGCGGCGCGCCGGTGACGATGACGACGCGCGTCGCGGCGTCGTCGCGCAGCTCCACGAAGGCCGCGACCAGCTCGGTCAGCATCGCGTCGCTCAACGCGTTACGCCGTTCCGGACGATTCAGGGTGACGGTCGCGATGGCGCCGTCGCGAGTCAGCGTGACATTCTCCCCCATGCGCGCGGAAAGTACCACACGGCAGGCGGCGGAAAAAGGTTCATCTGAACTTTTTGCGCCGCCTGCGGCGGGTAATCCGCCGCAGTGTTCAGGCCAGGATATTGAGCGGCGGCTGCGTCGGGCGGAAGCCGGGGAAGAGGGGAGCGGCGGGAACGCCGAGATGGCGTGTGGCGACTTCCGCGAAGAGCGCGCGGAAGTCGGTGGTCACCGCGAGGTCGCGGCCCTCGAAGAGCTGATGGTGGGCGAGCCCCGGCCACTGTCCGTAGACGCGGCCGCCGCGCACGCCGCCGCCCAGCACGAGCATCGCCGTCGCGTGACCGTGGTCGGTGCCGCGGTTTCCGTTCTCGGCGACGGTGCGGCCAAACTCCGACATCGTGAGCACGACGACGTCCGACATCTTGTCGCCGAGGTCCTGGGCGAAGGCGGCGAGGGCCGCGCCGAAGTCGCGGAAGCGGAGCGCGAGTTGGCCGCGCTCGGCGCCCTGGCCGACGTGCGTGTCCCAGCCCTGCATGTCGGCGAAGGCGACCTCGAGCCCGACGTCGGCCTTGACGAGCTGGGTGATCTGGCGAAGCGCCTCGCCCAGCGGCACTCGCGGATATTCGGCGCCGTTCGCCGGCGCGATGCGCGCGGCCCCGGCGCTCCGGAGCATCTTCACGGCGTCGAACGTCTCGCGTCCGGTCCCGTGGAGGAGGTCGCGAACCCCCTGTTCGTAGAGTGACTCGAAGCCCGCCCGCGCGGTGCTGTCGGCTCCGGCACGCACGTCGAACCGTTCGAGCGACTGCATCGAGATCGCGCCGATGCCGCCCCGGAGGGCGCGCGGGAGCGCCGGCCCGATTGCGACGGCGCGGAACGGCGTCGACTTCGCCGGGCGCGTGCCGACGGCGCGCGCCAGCCAGCCGTCGGCCGTCGCCTTCTCACCGGGCGTGCCGGTCTCCATGTAGTCCTGCGCGTCGAAGTGCGAGCGCGTCGTGTCGGGCGAGCCGCAGGCGTGAACCACCGCGAGCGCGCGGTTTGACCAGAGCGGCACGAGCGGGGCGAGGGCCGGATGCAGCGCGAAGAACCCGTCGAGGTCCACCGCGCGCTCGCTCTCGCCGCGCCCGGGCGGCTGGAGTCCGATCGTGGGCCGGACGCCGGCGTAACCCGGATCGCCGTGGGGTGTCACCATGCTGAGCCCGTCCACGGCGCCGCGCTGGAAGACCGCCACGAGCACCTTGCCGCTCGCCTCGGCGGCGTGGGCCGTCCGGAAGAGGAATCGCGGGGCCCCGGCGTAGGCGACCAGCGCGCAACCGCCGGCCTTCACGAACGTCCGTCGCGTGATCATGGCGGCTCTCCCGTCACCGCCGCTGGAACTCGGGGGAGCCGATCACGAGCGCGGCCAGCTTGGCGACGTCCGTATTCGCCGGACCTCGGTCGTCCGGCGACATCCGCGTGATCTGCGGCTCGCCCAGCTGGGCCGCCAGCACCGCCCGCGTCTCGGGCCCCGCCTGGTCGGCGACGATCGCGGTCAGCAATCGATTCAGCACGGCTGCGGGCGCGCTTGGGTCCGCTCCTGCTACGAGGGCGGGTATCTCGACGCTCACGTGGGGATAGCGGCCCGACGCGAGGCCGAGCGCGAAATTCATGCGGGCGAGCAGGGCGCCGGCGTTCACCCAGACTTCGCCGCGGTCCGCGTAGCCGGTCGGCGGCTGCGCCTGATAGAGCGGCTCGCCGATCTCCGCGCTGGCCCGGGCGAGCGCCATGCCGCCCTGCGCGTCGGTGGTGCCGCCGAGCGCGCGCACCGCGCTGGCCACGAACTCGAACGGCTTCTTGATCTTGGCTCCGTACGCATCCGCGCTGTAGAACTCCGGCGACTCGAAGATCGTCCGGAGCATCGCCGGGATGTCGCCGTCCGTGCTCGTGTAGGTGTCGGCCACCTTCGTGACCAGCGCGGGCGGCGGCGTGTCGGCGACGAAGCGGCGCGCGAGCTTGGTCGCGATGAAGCGCGCGGTCGCCGGGTGGTGCGTGAGGATCTCGATCACGCGCTCGCCGTCGTCGCGCCCGCCGCCGGCCGGGATGCGCCGGCCGAGGACGATTTTCTCGCCCGTGTCGTGCATTCCCGGACGGAAGACGAACCGTCCGTCGGTCTGCGGCCGGTCGATCGTCCAGCCGGTGAACGCGCGCGCCACCTCCGTGACGTCCCGCTGCGTGTAGCCGCCGTCCACGCCGAGCGTGTGGAGCTCCATCAGCTCGCGCGCGTAGTTCTCGTTGAGCCCGGCCCTTCGACCGCGGTTCGGCCCCGCGGGCACGATGAAATCGGGCCGAGCACTGAGCCAGTTGTCCAGATAGAAGAGCATCGCGGGATGGTGGGCGGTGGCGCGCACGAGATCGGGGAACCGGCCCATCGCGTACGGCCGGATCGCCTCGCGCTCGTAAGCCGACACGTACCAGCGCACGTCGCCCTTGCCGGCGAACACGTTGAAGTGGTTGAACCACAAGTCGACCATGATTTCTTCGAGCTGCCGCTCGCTGGTGACGGCGCGGACGGCCTTCGCGGCCTGCAGCTCGGTCGCGATCCGGGCCGGGCGCTTCTCCAGCGGATACCGCTCGAGCATTTCCTGCCGCGACATCTCGCCACTGGCGACCTGCGCTTGCAGCTTGGGATCGGGCCGCGGGAATTCTCGCAGGGCCTCGGCGATGGGCATGCGCAAGGTGGTCAGCTCGGCCAGCGCCCGCTCGGTGGCGGAGTCGTCGATCGTCTGGGGACGAAGCTGGCGGTCGATCCACGCCGACACACCCATCGTCCGCACGCGCTCGAGATCGCCGGGCCGCGGTCCGTACGTGAGCCGGTTCAGCACGTGAACGATCTGGCGGTCGCCGGTGACGCGCGGTGCTGGCGCGAGGGCGACGGCCGGCGCGGCCGGGGACGTCGACGCGCTACAGCCGTTCAAGAGGCCGAGGGCGAGGGCGGCGCCGGCCACGACCTGCGAGATCATTGCAGCCCTCGGTGCTGTTGCCGCTGCTGACGCAGCCGCTCGCGCTCCTCGGGCGGCATCTGCCGCCAGCGCTCGCGGATCTGCTCCCGCTGCTCGGGGCTCATCTGCCGCCAGCGCTCCTGATTGCGGAGCACGCGGTCGCGCTCCTCTGGGGTCATCGACTCCCACTGGCCCAGCCGATGCTGGATCCGGTCCCGCCGCTCTTGCGGGAGCTGCTGCCAGCGCTCGTACGCCTTCTGCAGCTCCTGCTGACGCTCCTTGGGAAGCTCGTTCCAGCGCTGAAAGTCCTTGAGGATCTGCGCGCGCTGGTCGGGCGTGAGCTGACGGAACCTCCGGTAGTTCTGGCGCGCGGCCTCGCGCTCCTCCGGGGTCATCGATCTCCACTGGCGGTAGTTCTCGAGGGCGCGCGCGCGCTGCTCGGGCGTGAGCCGCTGCCACCGCTCGAGGTTCCGCTCCGCGATCGCCCGCTCCTCGGGCGTGAGCTTGTCGAGCCCCTGGATCGCCGGTGGCGACGGCGGCTGGCCCCAGGCGACGTGCAGGTCTACGAGCGCCAGAAGGGCGCCCAGCAGGAGGAGCGCCGGCAGGCCGCGGCGGGTCATCGTTCCTTTGCCTCGCTCGGAGCCGGCACCGGTCGCGGCCCGGTCTCTGAGGCCGGCATCGATTCCAGCGTGCGCATCTTCTCCAATATGGGCAAGCGGGTATAGAGCTCGCGCTCCCGCTGGAGATCGGTCCCCCCGAGGAGATCGAGATCGAGCAGCATCTGGGCGTCGGGCGGCGGTGCGGCGCCGTCGGCGGCATCCGACGAGGACGCCATCCCGCCGCCGATCGCTCCCAGGAGCCCCAGCGCGAGCCAGATGCGCGCCCGGCCCACGGCTACCCCTGATGTTCCGAGGCAAGGCCGTCGAGATTGCGGAGGACCTCGAGATCCTCGAGGAGGTCGAGTCGCTCGACGGTGCGAAGGTCCTGGAGCAGGCCGAACTCCTGGCCCATGACCACTTCGTCCGGACCGATCGGGTCGCTACTCCTCGAGAGCTCGCGGCCGCCCCACACCGCGAGCAGCAGCAGGACGCCGGCGAGGCTCGCCGAGAGCGCGAGCGGCATCGGACGCCGCCACCAGCCGATCCGCTGGCGTCGAGCGTCGAGCTTGTCGCGTAGCTCGGCGCGATAGCGGGCCCAGCTCACCGCGGGCGGCTGCCCGATCGCGTGAGCGAGATTGCCCAGAAGGTCGCGGAGCAGCTCGGTGTCCTGCCGGCAGTCCGGACATTCCTCGAGATGCCGCGCGACACGCTCGCGCTCTGCCGGGGAAAGCTCGCCTCGGAGGTAGGGAACCAGGTCGTCGTCCGGATGCCTCGCCATGTCAGCGCTTCTCCACCGTCTTCTTCAGGGTCGCGAGCGCGCGGTGCAGGTGGACGCGCACGGTCGCCTCGGAGCACTTGAGCACCCGGGCGATATCGTATGTCGCCATGTCCTCCTGAACCCTGAGCAGTACCGCCGCCCGCTGGCGCGGGGCCAGCCGATCTACGGCGGACCCCAGCGCCTTCAAAGTCTCGTCCCGGCTCAGCTTGTCCACCGGATCGTTGACCGGCGCCGGTTGCCGGTCGAGGATCGTCTCGGCCCGATCGTCGTCGTCGTCCCGGACCCACAGCTTCCACCACTTGTGCTTGCGCTTGTGGTCCAGACAGAGGTTGACCAGGATCCGATAGAACCACGTCGAGAACTTCGACCGTCCACGAAAGCTCCCCGCCATCTCGTGCAGCCGGATGAAGGCCTCCTGCGAGACGTCGCGCGCGTCCTCGGCGTTCCGGAGGATCGACCAGGCGAGACGATACGCTCGCTCCTGATAGCGCGACACGAGGAGGTCGAACGCCGCCTCGTCTCGCCTGGCCACGCGCTCACAGAGCGCTTCGTCCGCGGGCTCCACTCGCCTGGTGTCCCTTCACCCTTCACCTTGTCACTCCTGACGGTCCGGCGGCAAGTGTTGCCGGCTGCTACCGACTCCTCTCGTCGCGCGCCAGCTCGCGTTGATCCTGGCGAAGGTCGCGGCGGTCGTCGCGCCGATCGCGGAGGTCCTCACGCAGCTCCCGGCGGTCGCCCGCGAGCTCGCGCCGGTCCTGGCGGATATCGCGGTTGTCGCGCGCGAGCTCGCGTCGATCCTGGCGAACGTCCTGGTGGCCCCGCCTGACGGCCTGATCGTTGCGGAGGTCGCGCCGATCGCGGTTGAGATCGCGCCGGTCGCCGCGGATCTCCGCGCGGTCCTGCTTCACCTCGTCGGCGCGCCCGGCCTTGATGTCCTGGCTGAGCTCGCGCCGATCGCCCGCCAGCTCGCGCCGGTCCTGGCGGATATCGCGAGTGTCCCGGTGGAGCTCTCGGCGGTCCTGGCGAACATCCTGCTGGTCCTGTCTGATCGCGCGCCCGTTCTGGGCGTCTGCGGCGCCGTAGCCCAGCGCCAGAATTACCGCTGCCGTCGCCATCGTCGTCAGGGGCTTCATCGGTCCCTCCCGTGGCTCGGAATCTGACCGCACAAAACCACTGATTGATTGGACGGATGCGGTATCCGATCGTTTACGGCGAGGGAGCCCCTCCCGGGCGGGGTTTTCCGGACGCTCCAGGCCCCCCGACGCCGGGCCCTTCAGATCGCCAGCAGGGTCCCCGTGACGTGGGCGGATGTCTCGCGCGCCAGCACGGCGATCGCATCGGCGACGGCCTCCACCGGCACCCATCCCTTGCGGTCGCTGTCCGGCATCGCCGCGCGGTTCGCCGGGGTGTCCATGGTGCTCGGCAGCACCGCGTTGACGGTGATCCCGTGGGCATGCGTTTCCTGCGAAAGCGCCTGCGTGAACGCGATCGCTCCGGCCTTGGCGACGGTGTAGGCGATGCACCCGCCGGCAGGGGGCACCACGGCGCGGGAGGCCACGACGACGACCCGGCCATAGCGAGCCCGCATCATCGCAGGGACCACGGCCTTCGCGGCGCTGAAGACGCTGGTCAGGTTGAGATCGAGCATGCGCGTCCAGGTCTCGAGATCCGTCTCGAGGAGCGAGCCTCCGGCAAAGCCGCCGACGCCGGCCACCAGGATGTCGATCTTGCCCCGGGCGGCGACGACACCGTCGGCGAACGCGGCCATCGCCCTGACGTCGATCACGTCCGCCGCCTTCAAGATGAGCCGCTGGTGGTCGGCGGCGGCGACCCGCTCGATCAGCCGCTTCCGCTCGTCCTCGACCGCGTACGGCACGGCGACGATCGCGCCGTCGGTGAGGAGCCGCAGGGTGACCGCCTGTCCGAGCGCTCCGGTGCCGCCGGTGACGACCGCGACGCGGCCGGCGAGAGCGGTCATGAGCTAGTCCGAGGTCGGGGCGGACATGATCGCGGAGCGTTGGATCTCGTCGTAGCGGACCTTGCTCACGTCGAACTCCTCGAGGTTCTCGCAGAGCTTCTTGAAGGTCTGCTCGAACGACGGCAGCGTCTTCCGCGCGCGCGTGAGCGGGGTCGTGCGCGCCAGGAGGTAATTCTTCACGTAGGGGTGGTTGATCCCTCGCTTCTTGATCTTGGCGACGGCCACCGCGAGCGCGGCGTCGGCGGCGCGGACCATGTCGGCGCGCTCCGCCCTCGAGTCGATGCCCTTCGGCAAGGTCTGCTTCAGGAACTTGTCGACCCGCCGGAGGATCGGCGCGAAGGCGCCGCCTGCGAACCGCTTGTTCTCCTCGTAGAGGAGGCCGAGCGTGATGAAGTGCGGCGACTCGAACTGCGAGGCCCACTTCTCCTCGGTGGTGTCCGGCTCATCCTTCACGAGCGCGCGGTACATTCGGATGACCTCGAGCGACTTCTCCTTCAGGTTGTGGGCTTTCTCCACGTTGAGGGGGAGCACCTCGAAGAGCATCTCCGGCTCGACGACCAGGATGACCGGAACGAAATCGGTCTTCAGCTTGTCGAGGACGGCGCGGCGGTGATTGCCGTTCGGCGTCCAGTAGACGCCCGGCCGCGGCGAGATCGCGACGATCGGGTCCACGAAGCGGTCGAGGCGCTTGATCGACTCGGTGAGCCGCTTGACGTGAGTCGGCGAGAGGTCGCGCTGGTATGGGCTCGCCTCGCACCGGGCGCGCGGCAGCAGACAGAAAATCTGCCAGTGATCGCCGACGGGCTCCTGGTACGTGGCCAGGACCCGCCCGCCGTCTCGCTCGACCTGCGCGGCCAGCTCCAGCGCCGCTCTGGAGGGCTCTTTGTCAGCCATTGCTCGGGCACCCGTGTCGGTCGTACGGTAGCACAGGCGGCCGACGACTCACGCGGGCGCGTTGACCCGGCGCAGCAGGACCATCCACTCCTGCCCCTGGCGCGCCCTCACGGAGCGCGGCGGGTAGGCGCGCTCGATCCGGAATCCGGGCGCGAACATCCGGCGCACCTCGCGCTCGGAGACCGGGAACGGCGGGCCGGCGGCGCGCCGTCGCAGCGGAAAGAAGCACGCCAGCAGCCAGCCACCCGGCTTGAGGATCGCGCCCATCGTCCGCACGTACTCCGCGCGCCGCCCGGGGTCGATGGCGCAGAAGCACGAGTACTCCCAGACGCCGTCGAAGGCGCGCGCGTAGTCGCCGCCGAGCGTGAACAGATCGCGCTCGACGAACTCGGCGGCGACGTTGTCGGTCTTCGCGAGCGCGCGGGCCTCGGCGATGGCGGTGGGCGAAAAGTCGATGCCGACCGCGGTGAAGCCGTGGCGGGCCAGGAAGCGCACGTCGTGGCCGCGGCCGCAGCCCGGCACGGCGACGCGTCCCGGTTCCAGCGGCGTGCGGTCCATGAACTCGACGAGCGGCGGCGCTGGCTCGCGGATCTCCCACCCGTCGCCTCCGCGCGCGTACAGATCGGTCCAGAACTCGGACGTGCTCACGCTGGCCATGTCACTCCCTCGAAGTCCTCGACGGCGCGCTCGGCGCCGGCGGCGCGAAGCTCGGTCTCGGTGTGGGCGGTGCTCACGCCAATGGCCCGCATGCCGGCGCTTCGCGCGGCCTGCACGCCGACCACCGCATCCTCGAAGACCAGGCACTGCGCGGGCGCGACACCGAGGCGTCGGGCCGCGAGCAGATAGACCTCGGGATCGGGCTTGCCCCGGCTCACGTCCTCGGCGGCGGCGACGACCTCGAAGCGGTCGCGCAGGCCGGCCCGGGTCAGGAGCCCGTCGACGTCGTGCCGCGAGGCCGAGGTGGCGACCGCGCGCGGCACCCGGCGCTCGACGAGGTCGGCCACGAACTCGACGACGCCGCGGACGAGGGCCGGCCCGCCGGCGGCGAGGCGCCGGTAGTGCTCCTGCTTGCGCGCGGCCAGGCGCTGCGCCTCGGCCCACGACGTCGCGCGGCCCAGAAGCAGCGGCACGGCCTCGACGCTCGGGCGGCCGATCGTGAGCCGCCAGGTGTCGGCCGCGGCGGGAGCCACGCCCAGCTCGTCGAGCAGCGCGCGCCAGGCCGCTCGGTGATGCACGCCGGAATCGATCAGCACGCCGTCCATGTCGAAGATGACGGCGCGGGTTTCCACGCCTACCGCAGCCGGTAGAGGGGCGCCAGGGTGCGGAAGGTCTCGAGCGCGGCGAAGCGGTACTGCGCCTCCGTCCAGCGCGCCGCCTCCTCCGCCGGCACGGCGCGCCCCACGACGAACTGGCCGACGCGCGTGCGGGTCAGCTCGTCGGCCAGCTCGCCGAGCTTCTCGGGCGTGAAGTCGGAGAGCGGAGAGGTCGGCTCCTCGTCGTGCTCGTTCTTGAACCACGCGAGGTGCTTCCCCCGCCGAAGGACCGGTCCGACCTTGGGCGCGTTCTTCTTCCACGTGCTCGCCCAGCGCCGCTTGTCGGCGTGCTCCGGGCCGACCTCGAACAGGAAGCGCACGCAGTTGCGCGACACGGCGATCTTGAAGTGGCTGTGCTTCTTGTAGCCGCGCGCGTCGGGTCCGAACGCGACCCACGTATCGTGGGGCGGGTTGACGGTACGCCGCGCGTGCTTGGCGACGTGCGCGAAGACCTGGCTGCCGACCGAGCGACCGACCGAGGAGGACAGGCTCTCGCCGAACGCGCCGAGCTTGGGACGGACGCGGGCGCGGATCTCGCCCATGCGCGGCCCGAAGCCCATCACGTCGAAGATCTTGAAATCGGCGGCGACGAACGCGGGGGACGCCATCGGTGCTCTCCTCGAGGCTCAGAGGGCGACGGATCCGTCGAGCGTGCGGTCGATCGGGCTCATCGCGAATCGCAGGGATGATCGACCGTCGGGGCGTGGACGTCAACCATGTTTTGCGATGACCTCCATCGCTCGATTGACCGGCCGCGAGCGCGCGCGCGACGTTACTATATGGACTCGGATCGCGAGTGCGAACGGCGACGAAAGGAGCGCGCGTGATTCGCGTCCTGCAGCTCTTGACGAGCACGGCGCTCGGCGGCGGCCCCCGGCAGGTCCTGCATCTCGTACGTCACCTTCCGGCGAGCGAGTTCCAGGCGTCGGTCGCCGGTCCATGGGACGCGCGGTGCGCCGAGGACCTCAGGACGGTGGGCGTCGAGCTCGCCGGGATCGCCGTGGACTCGCTCGGCGCGTTCCCTTCGACGCTTCGGCGCGTCGTGCGCCTCGTGCGCGAGACGCGCGCCGACGTGGTCCACAGCCACGGCAAGGGCGCGGGCCTCTATGGCCGGCTGGGGGCGAGGCTGGCCGGGGTGCCGTCCGTCCACACGTTTCACGGCATCCACTACGAGAGCTATTCGCTCGCGGGCCAGTCCATCTATCTGGCGGTCGAGCGGGCGCTGGCGCGGATCACCCACACCGTGATCAACGTCTCGAAGACGCAGAACGCCGAAGCCCTGCGCCTGGGTTTGGCCCGCCCCGGGCGCAGCGCGGTGGTGGTGAACGGCATCGACGTCGACGAGCTGGGCGCGCGCCCCGTCTCGAAACGCGAAAGCCTCGGGCTCTCCGCTGACGATCACGTGCTCGGCTGCGTGGCGCGGTTCGATCCCGTCAAGCGACACGACGCCCTCGTGAACGCGCTCGCGCTCGTGGCGAAGCGGCGCCCGAAGGCGGTGCTCCTGCTGGTCGGCGAGGGGCCGGAGAAAGCCCGGATCGACCGACTGGCGGCCGAGCTGGGCGTGCGCGTCGTCAGTCCCGGGGCGGTCGGATGGGAGGCGAGCGTCTACGCGAGCTTCGACCTCTATGTGACCGCTTCGTCAAAGGAGGGGCTTCCGCTGGCCCCGCTGGAGGCCATGGCATCCGGCCTCGCCGTGGTCGCCACCGACGTGCCCGGCCACCGCGACGTCGTCGAGCACGAAACGACGGGATTGCTCGTGGCGCCCGACGGGGGCGCGGCGGCGCTCGCCGACGCCATCGAGTCGCTGCTCGGCGATCCCGAACGGCGCCGCCGAATGGGGCGGGCGGGCCGCGCGCGCGTGGTCCGCGACTTCACCTTGCACTCGATGGTCGCGCAGACGGCCGCGGTCTACCGGGCCGCGGCGGCGTCTCGAGGGGCTAGTCGTCGAGCGTGAGGCGCAAGGTCGGCGCCACGCCGAAGCGCCGGAGACAGTAGAGGAGGTCGCCGACGCAGCCGGTACAGAGCTTGCCGGTCCGCTCCTTCTCCGCCAGCGGCCACTTCCCGGCGAGGCATGCCTCGCGGAGCTCGCCGATGGTCAGGTTGGTGCAGTAGCAGAGCAGCATCGAATCGAGCGGCTCACGAGTGCTCATCGGGCCGACCCACGGTACCGCCGCGCTTTTCAGAGTGTCAAGGCGCGCGGAGCGCGCGGTCGGGCGAACCGGCGATGTTACAATCACCGCGTGAGCGATCTCGCGCTCGTGACGGGTGGCGCCGGCTTCATCGGCTCGCATCTCGTCGAGCGGCTCCTCGCCAACGGCGGTCGCGTTCGCATCCTCGACAACTTCTCGACCGGTGCCCGGACCAATCTCCCGTTCGCGCCCAAGTTCCGTCGTCAGCTCGAGGTGATCCGCGCGGACATCCGGAATCTTTCGGCGCTCCAGCGGGCGGCGCGGGGCGCGCGCGTGATCTATCACCAGGCGGCGATGCGCTCGGTGCCGCGCTCGGTCAAAGATCCGCTCGGCGCGAACGACAACAACGTCACCGGCACCCTGCACGTGCTCGAGGCCGCGCGGCGCTGCAAGGTGCCGCGGGTCGTCTACGCGTCGTCGTCGTCGGTGTACGGCGACCGTCCGGAGCTGCCCAAGCGCGAGGACCAGCCGCCGGCGCCGGTGTCGCCCTACGCCGTGTCGAAGGCGGCCGGCGAGCAGTACGCCGCGGCGTGGACCCGCCTCTACGGCGTCGAGACGGTCGGCCTCCGCTACTTCAACGTTTTCGGGCCGCGGCAGGACCCGAAGTCGCAGTACGCGGCGGTCATCGCGCGCTTCATCCAGTGGGGCCTGCGCGGTCAGCCGCTCGAGGTGCACGGCGACGGCTCGCAGTCTCGAGACTTCACCTACATCGACAACGTCGTCGAGGCCAATCTGCTCGCCGCCACCTCGTCCGGGGCGCCGGGCGAGGTCTTCAACGTCGGCTGCGGCGGACGCGTGAGCCTGCTCGAGATCATCGTGCGGCTCGAGGCGATCCTGGGCCGGCGGCTCGAGCGGCGTCATACCCCATCGCGCGCGGGCGACGTCCCGCACACGCTCGCCGACGTCTCGAAGGCCAAGCGGCTCCTCGGCTACTCGCCGCTGGTCGACTTCGACGAGGGGTTCCGGCGGACGGTCGAATACTTCCGGTCGTCGTCCACGAAGTCGTCGTCCAAGCGCTAGGAGGATTGCTCGATGCGGCACCTCGCCAGGCTCCTGCTCGTCGCGCTCGCGCTCGTGCCGCTCGCGTCGCCCGCCGCGGCCGACGCGCAAAACCTCGTGGTGCAGGTGGCCACCGAGCCGCCGGGGCTCGATCTGACCGCGACTCCGGCCTCTGCCACCGCGGCGGTCGTCTTCTACAACGTGCAGGAGGCGCTGGTGAAGGTCGATCGTCACGGCAAGCTCGTGCCGTGGCTCGCCGAGCGCTGGAACACGTCGGACAACAAGAACTACACGTTCTTCCTCAAGCGCGGCGTCCGCTTCCACAACGGCCGCGAGCTGAAGGCCACCGACGTGAAGTTCGTCTTCGACCGGGCGTTGAACCCCGAGACCAAGCACCCGGCGGCGAAGCAGTACGAAGCGATCGCCGACATCATCGTCAAGGACGACTACACGATCACATTCGCGCTGAAGACCACCACCGCCAATTTCCTCCTCAACATGGCGCGCCAGGGCTCGGTCTCAACATGGCGCGCCAGGGCTCGGTCATCTATCCGCGCGAGGCGGTGGACACGCTGAAGAGCGAGCCGATCGGCACCGGACCCTACAGGCTCGGCGAGTGGGTGCGCGGCGACCGGATCGTGCTCGTGAAGAATCCCGACTACCACGTCAAGGGACTGCCCAAGATCGACCGCGTGACGTACCGGTTCATCCCGGACCCGAACGCGGCGCTGGCCGCGCTCAAGGCGGGCGACGTCGACGCCGCCATGTTCGGCCTGGGCCCCGAGCACATTCCGGACCTCCAGAAGGACCCGCGCTTCCAGGTCATCGTCGGCGAGACGACGAACGACGTCATCATGTCGATGAACAACTCGCGCAAGCCCTTCACCGACGTGCGGGTCCGCCGCGCCGTCACGTACGGGATCAACAAGCCCGAGGTGGTGAAGGGCGCGATGTTCGGTCTGGGCCACGTGCTCGGGACCAACGTCGATCCGCTCAATCCGTACTTCGTCGACATGTCCGGCGCGATGCCGTACGACCCCGCGAAGGCCAAGAAGCTCCTGGCCGAGGCCGGATATCCGAACGGGTTCGACGCGGTGCTGAAGGTGGCGCCGCAGTACTATTACACCGTACGCACCGGCGAGGTCCTGGCCGACCAGCTCGCGAAGGTCGGCGTGAAGATCAAGATCGAGCAGATCGAGTGGGGCCAGTGGCTCGCGCGGGTGTGGAAGGACGCCGACTACGACCTGACGATCATCGGCCACGCCGAGGCGTGGGACGTCGCCAACTACGCCAACCCGAAGTATTACTTCCGCTACGATAGCCCCGAGTTCCAGAAGCTCTTCCAGGAGTCCGAGACCACGGTCGACGACAAGGCGCGCCGGGAGCTGTACGTGAAGATCCAGAAGAAGCTCGTCGAAGACGCGCCGGTCGTCTGGCTCTACATCCACCCCCGGCTCGCCGTGACCAAGAAGGGCGTGCAGGGGCTCTGGAAGGATCTGCCCGCGCCGGTGTTCGATCTCTCCGAGGTCGCGTGGGTCAAGTAGCCCGGACTCCCGCGTAGGCGTGCGGCGGTACGTCGCCAGGAGGGTCGCGGCGTTCGTCGCGACCCTCTTCTTCGTCTCGGGCCTCGTGTTCGTCGTGGTCCGCGTCCTGCCGGGCGACCCCGCGCTGGTGATCATCGGTCCCGAGGGAAGTCCCGAGGCGGCGGCGCGGCTGCGCGAATCGCTCGGGCTCAACCGCCCCATCCTCGTTCAGTACGCGGAGTGGCTCGGGCGCGCGGTCCGGGGCGATCTCGGCGTGTCGCTGCAGTACGACGTGCCGGTCGGGCGCCTGATCCTGAGCCGGCTGCCGGTGACCCTGCCGCTCACCGTGATGGCGGCGGCACTCATGGCCGCGGCGGCGCTGCCCCTGGGCCTCTACGCCGCGCGCCGCCACCGGCGCGCCGGCGACTACGTGGCGATGGTGGTCTCGCAGATCGGGATCGCGATCCCCGGCTTCTGGGCCGGCCTCTTGCTGATCTTGCTGTTCTCCGTGCAGCTGGGCTGGGTGCAGTCGGGCGGCTTCGCCGGCTGGTCGAGCGGGCTCTGGCCCGGCGTGCGCTCGCTGCTCTTGCCCGCGATCGCGCTCGGACTGTTCCAGACCGCCGTGCTCGTCCGCGCCACGCGCTCGTCGGTCCTCGACGTGATGCGCGAGGACTACGTGCGCACCGCGCGCGCCAAGGGCGTGAGCGAGCTCTCGGTGCTCGCCAAGCACACCTTGCGCAACGCCATGATCCCGATCCTGACCGTCGCCGGTCTCCAGCTCGGCCAGCTCATGGCCGGGGCGATCATCCTCGAGTCGGTGTTCGCGCTGCCGGGGCTCGGGCGCCTGGCGCTCGGCGCGATCACCGCGCGCGACCTGCCGGTCGTGCAGGGCGTCACACTCTTCGTCGCCTCGACGATCGTGCTGATCAACTTCGCGGTCGATCTGCTCTACGTCGTCCTCGACCCCCGCATCCGCTATGAATAGGACGTCGCCGCCTCGCCCGGGCCTCGTGGGGCTCGCGACTCGACGTCGTCCCGGATAGGCCGCGGTCGATGCGACGGCGGCCGTTCCGGCACCTGACGTTCACGCTCGGCGTCGCGATCACCGCGCTGCTGATCGCGACCGCTGCGCTGAGCCTGGTCTACACGCCGCAGGACCCGCTCGCGATGTCGATCACCGGGCGGCTGCAGGGCCCGTCCGACGCGCATCTCTTCGGCACCGACCAGTACGGCCGCGACGTGCTCTCGCGCGTGATGCGCGGCGCCGTCATCTCCATCGCCGTGGGTGTGATCGCGGTCGGGATCGGCGCCGCGGTCGGGATCGTGATCGGCATCTCGAGCGGCTACGTCGGCGGCTGGATCGACGAGGCGCTCATGCGCCTGGTCGACGCGATCCAGGGCTTCCCGGCGATTCTGTCCGCGCTCCTGTTCGCCGCGGTGTTCGCGCCCGGCATCGTGATCAGCATGGTCGCCATCGGTATCGCGTTCGTGCCGGCGTTCGCGCGGCTGACCCGCGCGGGCTTCCTCGAGCTGCGCGCGCGCGAGTTCGTCGTCGCCGCCCGAGCGCTCGGCGCGCGCGACCGGCGGCTGATCGCGCGGCACATCTTGCCGAACACGCTCGCGCCGCTCATCGTCCAGGCGACGACCAGCTTTCCGATCGCGATTCTGGCCGAGGCCGGCCTCGCGTATCTCGGGCTCGGAACGCAGCCGCCGCATCCCTCGTGGGGACTCATGCTGCGAGAGGCCCAGAGCTTCCTGTCGATGAACGCGTGGTTCGCCGTGTTCCCGGGCGGCGCGATCGCCCTGACGGTGCTCGGGCTCAACCTGCTGGGCGACGGGCTCCGTGACCTGCTCGATCCGAAGACGGCGTGAGGCCGAGCGCCGCCCCAGGCGATGGAAATCGAGTCGAGAAGTCGCGCAGTTCCGCGCCGCGCGGCCCAAAGAAATTGACATCCGGTCGTTTATGTCGGTATCGTGACGGTTGATCTTTTTGGCGCTGCCTTGCTGGGAATGGTCGAGGGAATCCAAGCGGTGCGCCGCGGAGAGAGCACGACGATGAAGGTTTACAACACGTCCTTCACGCTGTCGACGGACGAGCGGACCGAGATCTCGGACATCACCAAGCTCGTGCGCGACGCGGTCCAGCAGCTGGCGGTCACGACCGGCATCGCGCTGGTCAACACGCTGCACACGACGTGCGCGCTGTTCGTCAACGAGTTCCAGAGTGCGCTGATCGACGATCTCCGCTCGCTGATCGAGCGGCTCGTGCCCGAGCGCGACGGCTATCGCCACGACGACCCGCGGGTGTCCGACTGCGAGCGCGGCAACGCGCACTCGCACCTCCGGGCGGCGCTGCTCGGCCGCAACGTCGCGGTCGGCGTGAACAACGGCGAGCTGACGCTCGGCCGCTTCCAGTCGGTCATCTTCGCCGAGCTCGACGGCCCCCGGAAGCGGGAGATCAGCATCCAGGTGATCGGCGAGTAGCACGGCGCACCCGTCACGCCCAACGACCCTCACGACGCGGACGTAGCCCGAGCGGTTCGGCCAGCTCCGCCGCCCTTTTACGAGGCTTCCACCGTGAAGAATAGGTTAGTATGCTCGCGTTCGGGCGAGCGCGTCCCGACGACGTCGTGACGCCGCTCACGGAGCGCGGGGGAGGAGAACACACGGGCATGGAAGTACGGGTGGCAGGCCTGTTGAAGGGACGGACAGTCCTCGTGACGGGCGCCGACGGCTTCGTCGGATCCCACCTCGTCGAGGGCCTCTTGCAGTACGAGGCGAACGTGCACGCCCTCGTGCGGCCGACCTCGTCCGGCATGCTCCACAACACCGGACACGTCCAGAACAAGGCCACGATTCACCGCGCCGACCTCACCGACAAGCAGGCGATCCTCCAGACCCTCAAGGCTCTGAAAGGTTTCGGCGACAAGCCGATCATTTTCCACCTCGGCGCGCAGGCCCACGTGGGCGAGTGCTGGACGCGCTCCTACGAGACGCTCAGCGCGAACGTGCTCGGCGTGGTGAACCTGCTGCAGTCGATCGTCGATCTGGACCTCGACGTGTTCAAGGTGGACACCGCCGGATCCTCCGAGGAGTACGGCAACATCCGCGAAGAGGTCCGCGACCAGTATCGCTTCGACGACAACGGCGGACTGATCCTCGACGAGCGGTCACCGGTCAATCCCCAAAGCGTCTACGCGACCTCCAAGCTCGCGGCGGACTTCCTGACCCGTAACTTCCACGCTGCCTACGGAGTGCCCACGGTCGTCACGCGGATGTTCAACAACTACGGGCCGCGGCAGAGCCCGCGGTTCATCACCAGCACCATCATCACGCAGGCGCTGCGGCGCGACACGGTCAAGCTCGGCTACGTGCGCTCGAAGCGCGACTTCTGCTTCGTGAAGGACGGCGTCCGCGGTCACATCTACGCGGCGCTCTTCGGGCTGCCCGGCGACGTCTACGTGTACGGCTACGGCCAGACCATCTCGATCCTCGACTGGTACAACCTGATCGTGCGAACCGGCGAGGAGCTCGGGTACTGGGGCAAGAAAGAGCTCGAGGCCGACACCGAGGGGCGTGCCCGGCTCGGGAAGAGCGAAGTGGAAGAGCTCCGGGTGGACTTCAGCAAGTTCAACAAGCTGACCGGCTGGACGCCCGAGTTCTCTCGCGAAGAGGGCGTGCGGGAAACGATCAAGTGGTACGCGCAGAATCGTGAGAGCTGGGCGACCCGGATAGACTGGTAGACAGCCGGCGTGGCGGGGTTGTTCAGCGGCAAGAAGATCCTGCTCACAGGGGGCGCCGGATTCATCGGCTCCTTCGTCGTCGAGCAGCTCATCGAGACGCGCGGCGTCGATCCGGCGGCCATCGTCGTGCCGCGCAGCCGCGACTGCGATCTCCGGGTCCTCGAGAATGCGAAGCGCGCGGTGCGCGGCTGCCGGGTCGTCCTCCACCTGGCCGCCCAGACCGGCGGCATCGCCTTCAGCCGCAGCCATCCGGCCAGCCAGTACTACAACTGCTCGCTCATCAACCTCCACATGCTGGAGGCGGCCCGCCAGGAAGGCGTCGAGCAGTTCATCGCCGTCGGTAACCTCCTCGCGTATCCGGCCACCGCGCCCTCGCCGCTGCGCGAGGAGATGCTGTACACCGGCCGCATCGCCGGGACGCACCTCGGGATCGGCGTCTCCAAGCTCGACCTCGTGGCGATGGCCGAGATGTACCATCGCGAGTACGGCATGCGCGTGTCGGTGCTGCTCCCGGCCAACGCCTACGGCCCGCGCGATCGGTTCGATCCTGAGATCTCGCACGTGATCCCGGCGACCATCCGCAAGTGCTTCGTCGATCCGGAGCTGGTGGTGTGGGGCGACGGCTCGCCCACGCGCGATTTCCTCTACGTGGAAGATCTCGCCGAGGGGATCGTGCTGGCCGCAGAAAAGCTCCAGGGCTTCGAGTGCGTCAACCTCGCGTCCGGGCGCGAGATCAGCATCCGTGACCTGGTGTCGCTCATCGCGCGGCTCACGGACTTCAAGGGCCGGATCACGTTCGACGCCAGCAAGAGCGGGGGCGACCCGCGGCGGGCCGCGAGCACCGAGCGCGCGGACCGGCTGATCGGGCTCAAGCCGCGCTTCACCCTCGAGGACGGACTCAGGCAGACGATCGAGTGGTACAAGCAGACGGAGCGTGACCGGTGACGACCGGCTCCGGCTCGGACTACGTCGTGCAGATGCAACCGTGGCTCGGCGAGGAAGAGAAGAAGGCCGTCGTCGACTATCTCGACTCGGGCGGATGGCTGACCGAGTTCCGCCGCACCCGGGAGTTCGAGCAGGCGCTGGCCGCTTACATCGGCGCGCGGCACGTCTCGGTGGTCATGAACGGCACCGTCAGCCTGTTCGCGGCGCTGGCGGCGCTGGGCGTCGGCGTCGGCGACGAGGTCATCGTGCCGGATCTCACGATGATCGCCTCGGCCAATGCCGTGCTCCTGACCGGCGCGACCCCGCGCTTCGTGGACATCGATCGCGCGACCCTCTGTCTCGACCTCGCCGAGGCCGAGCGCCGCATCACGCCGCGCACGAAGGCGATCATGCTGGTCAGCTTCAACGGTCGCGCGCCCGACATGGATCGCGCGGTCGCGCTCGCTCGGGACCGCGGCGTGCTCCTGGTCGAGGACGCGGCGCAGGCGCTCGGCTCGCGGTGGCGGGGCAAGCACCTCGGCACGTTCGGCGCCGTCGGCAGCTTCTCCTTCAGCAGCCCCAAGGTGATCACGACGGGCCAGGGCGGCGCGCTCGTGACCGACGATGACGCGCTGATCGCGGCCATACGCAAGATCAAGGACTTCGGCCGACTGCGGGACGGCGTCGACGAGCACATCGCGCTCGGGTACAACTTCAAGTTCACGGACCTCCAGGCCGTCATCGGCCTGGCGCAGATGACGAAGCTCGACTGGCGCGTCCAGCGCAAGAAGGAGCTGTTCGCGCTGTACCGATCCGAGCTCGCGAACGTTCCCGAGGTCACCTTCGTCGAGACGAACCTGAGCGCAGCGCAAGAAGGAGCTGTTCGCGCTGTACCGATCCGAGCTCGCGAACGTTCCCGAGGTCACCTTCGTCGAGACGAACCTGAGCGAGACCTCGCCGTGGTTCATCGACGTGCTGGTCCCGGATCCGACCGCGCTCCGGCAGTTCCTGCACGAGCGGGGGATCGGATCGCGCCCGTTCTATCCGCCGATCCACACCCAGGCGCCCTATCGCGAGCCCGGGAGCTTTCCCGAGACCGAGCGCGCCTCGCGTCAGGGCCTCTGGCTGCCGTCGTCGTCCTTCCTGGAAGACCGGACAGTCCGCCGCATCTGCGACGAGATCCGCGCGTTCTACCGCGGCGGCCCCAGGACGTCCGCGTGAAGCTGCATCTGGGCTGCGGCCGGCGATATCTACCGGGGTTCGTCCACGTCGACCTCGCCGACCTGCCTCACGTCGATCACCAGAGCGATCTCCGCACCCTGCCGATGTTCAAGGACGAGACGGCGGACCTGATCTACGCCTGCCACGTGATCGAGTACTTCGACCGCATCGAGGTGGTCGACGTCCTGCGCGAGTGGCATCGCGTCCTCAAGCACGGCGGCGTGCTGCGCCTGGCGGTGCCGGATTTCGACGCGATGACCGAGGTCTACCGAGAGACGCGCAACCTCGCGCTCGTCCACGGGCCCCTCTACGGGCGCATCGAGATCCCGACCGCGAGCGGACCGCGGGTCCTCTACCACCGCACGGTGTACGACTTCGACAGCCTGCGTTCGACCCTCGAATCGGCCGGCTTCCGCGGCGCGAGGCGCTACGACTGGCGCCAGACGATCCATAAGGACCACGACGACTTCTCGCAGGCGTACATCCCCCACATGGACAAGGAGCGCGGCGTCCTCATCAGCCTGAACGTGGAGGCGGACAAGTGAACGAGCTCGGCGAGAAGGTCTCTCTGATCATCCCGACCCTGAACGAGGTGGGCTCGATCGAGGCCGTGCTGAAGGAGGTTCCTCGGGACGTCGTCGACGAGGTGCTGGTCGTGGACGGGCACTCGACCGACGGAACCCCCGAGCTGGTCGCCCGCCTCGGATGCGCGGTGGTCCAGCAGCCGGGTCGCGGCTACGGCGACGCGATCGCCACCGGCTTTCGCCACGTGACGGGCGACATCATCGTGCTGGCCGACGCGGACGGGTCGTACGAGCTGGACGACGTCCGTCATCTCGTCCAGCGCGTGCGGGAGGGCGCCGATCTCGCGCTCGGCTCCCGCTACCTGCCGGAGTCCGGCAGCGACGACGACACGGTCATCCGCTACGTCGGGAACAAGGCGTTCACGCTCCTGTTCCGCGCGATGTATCACGTCGAGATCTCCGACGCGCTCTTCTTCTACGCGGCGGTCCGGCGCGAGGTCGCCCAGGCGATCACGGCCACGTCGCCGGGCTTCGAGTACATCCTCGAGTTCCTGATCAAGGCCCAGCGCGCCGGGTTCAAGTTCGCCGAGATCCCGTCGGCCGAGAAGGCCCGCACGGCCGGCAAGTCGAAGGTGAACGCGTTTCGCGACGGCCTGAAGATGCTCTGGTGCATGACCCGGGCGAAGCTGCGGCGAGACGGCGGCTTCTGAGGACATGGCGATGGCTGCACCGGCCGAGGATCGTCTCGGCCGAGAGCTCGAGCATTTCGACGGCGTCGCCGCGCGGGATACCGAGACCATCCTCGGCTGGAACTCGCCCGTCGGCCGCGCTCGCGCCGATCGCCGCGGGCGCCTGTTCGTCGCGACGGGTCGCATCGCGCCCGGCACGCGCGCGCTGGAGCTCGGGTGCGGCACCGGGGAGTTCACGCGGCGTGTGGCCCCGTCGGGCGCCCGGGTAGTCGCGCTCGATCTCTCGGGGGATCTCCTGGCCAAGGCCCGCGCGAAGGTCGGTGCCATGGCCCGGTTCGTCCGCGGCAACGCCGAAGCCCTTCCGTTCCGCGACGGATCCTTCGACGTGGTCTACGGCTGCTCGATCCTCCACCACCTCGACGTCGAGGTGGCCCTCCAGGAAGCCCGTCGCGTCCTCCGTCGCGGGGGGCGCCTCGTGTTTTCGGAGCCGAATCTCACGAATCCTCAGGTGCTGCTCATGTTCAAGTGCGAGCCGCTCAAGGTCCACTACGGCGGCTCGCCGGACGAGATGGCGTTCACCCGGCGGGCGATCACGCGCGTGTTGCGGCGTATCGGCTTCCGGCGCTTCGCAGTGACGTACTTCGACTTTCTCCATCCGGCGATCCCGGCGTCGCTCCTGCCGCTGATGGAGCCGATCACCGAGCGGCTCGAGCGGGTGCCGCTGCTGCGCGCGATCTCGGGCTCCATGCTCATCCACGCGGAGTGCTGAGGCCAGCGTGACCCAGTCGCCGCCCGGCCCCGCCGACGCCTTCTATCCGCGCCCGATCGAGCTGCGTGACCTGCACCGCGGAGTCGTGCAGGTGAGGGACGTGGGCGAGGGCGTCGAGGTCGTCGTGATCCCGGACGGCGACAAGCTCTATGTGCTGCGCGAGGCGTGTCCCCACATGGGCGGCCCGCTGAGCCAGGCGACCTACTGTCGGAAAGACGGCACGCTCGAGTGCCCGTGGCACGGCTATCTCTTCGACGTGGCGACGGGGGCGCTCCGGGACAATCCGAACGAGCGGATCATGGCCTCGCTGCGTGAGCCGACCGAGTGCTTCAGGCCGGAGCGGGCGCCGCGATACGCGCTGACCCTGCTGGCCTACACCGTGATCGGTGACCGGGCGTACGTCAGCCGGACGCGAGGCCGAGAGTGAAGTACCGGTTCGCGCTCGAGTACGAGATCGACACGCCGCTGGCGATCGCGGTGGCCGTCTACCTGGACGCCGAGCACTACGTGTTCCTGCACAAGAAGTACTCGGACACGTACGAGGTGCTCTGGCACGACCTGGCGGCCCGGAAGATCTTCATCCGCGAGACCTGGTCGCTGCTCGGCTTCCGGCTCGGCCAGACATGCATGACCGAGTACATCCCGCCAGCCGAGCTCCGGAACTACGACATCAAGCCCCACCCGTGGTGGATTCCGAGCATCCATCACGTGATGCAGACCACCACGCGCCTGGTCTACACCGAGATTCCCGAGCGGAACTCGACGCTCAGCACGCTCGAGATGGAGCTCGACATGCCCTTCTGGCTCTATCCCTTCCGCCGTTGGATCCGCAAGGCCATCGAGCGGCTGAAGATCGAGAAGGACCAGCAGGACATCGACATGATCGAGCGGCGGGCGCGCCTGTTCGGGCGGGAGAACAACTCGATCTACCTGGCCGATCACCAGTTCATTCTCCACAAGCAGGACTACCTCAGGCACTTCGGACCAAACTCCAAGCGGCTGACTCCCGCGGACTGACGTGGATGCTCCCCCCGTCGCGGAGCGGCGCTATCTGACCGAGATCGCGCTCTTCGTCGGAGTCGTTCTGCTGTACGGCCTCACGTTCTCGTCGGTTCCGCCCCCGGACGGCGGGTTATACGTCATCAGCATCGACAAGCCGGACTACGGGTTCCTGTTCCATCCGACATCAACCGGGACTCAGCTTTTGATGTACCTGCTGCGGCGCGTGCTCGATGTGCTGCGCGTCCCGATCTCGACGCTCGCGGTGATCCAGGCGGTCAACGCCCTGGTGGGCGGCGCCGGCGTCGTCGTGTTCTACCGCGTGCTCCGCCTCCTCGGAGGCTGGCTCGCCAGCACCGTCGGGTCGGGGCTCCTGGCCGTGTCGTTCGGCTACTGGCACTTCGCCAACGGCGAGCGCCAGCACCTCTCGCTCGTGATCTTACTGGTGATCTTCTATCTGCTCGTCAGCGCGCGTGTCGACAACAGGGAATTTCACTGGAGATTCGTTGCGCTGATGGGCTTGCTCAATGCACTCGCCGTGGCGTTCCGTCAAGAGAACTTCCTGTTCGGCTTCGCGGCGGTCGCGCTCCTCGCCATCGGCCGCCCGTGGCGGGATGGCGCGCGCGATGCGTTGATCTATGGATTGGCGGGAGTCTTCGGGACTGTCCTCGTCGGGGCAGGGCTCGCGCTCTTGGCTGTCTGGTTCGGGGTCGGTACGTTTGGTTGGTACTGCTGGTACTACTTCGGCGGATGGCTCTCATACTCGCTCGGAAGAGCACAGGACTACCAGGCGTTCGAGCACGCGACACGCTTCGACATCCCGCGGGTCGTCAAAGGGCAGCTGACCGCCTTCGTGGCCGGAACCCAGGTCGTGTTCGACTCGGCGCGAGGCCTGGTGTCGCTTGCCCACCGGAAGGTCGCGTCGCTGGTCGCGTTGACGGCGCTCGCCGGCCTTCTCATGATCCTGCTGGCCTCGGATCTCTGGGGGGCCCGTCGCCTCATCCGCGGCGCCCGCCTCGCCACGGCAATCAGCGGGGGAGTGTGGCTGGTGACCTACGCGATCTTCCACGCGAGATTCTGGCCCTCGGTCACCAAGTACCAGGTCGTGACGCTCCCGCCGCTCATCCTTCTGCTGATGCTCGGGGCCATCGCCCTGTCGGCGGAGGACACCGCCGCGACCCGATCGCCGCGCGGTGCCGCGTGGCGCGCGCTCGCTCTGGTGCTCGTGGTCTTCGCGCTCAACGTGTGGGGCGGCATCCGCCCCTGGTATCAGTATGGTCAGCTGAAGGAGCGCCTGATCCAACGTCAGGCTCGCGACTTCCGACAGAGCGACCTCTTCATCTCGACCGAATCGGGCATCGACTCCGTCTTCGACCGCGTCGGCGAGCACATCCACGTGAAGGACGCGTTGATCAGGACGACGAGCGACGAAGCGTTCAGCGCCATCACGGAGGCGATTCACGAGCGGCTCGACAGCCGGCAGCGCGTGTTCGTCTACAATTTCGTGCCGAGCCCGTACTCGTTGATCGGCATCAACCAGGCGCCGACCCGCGGATCGCAGCCGCTGACCGCGCGAGACTTCGAGGTGTTCTTCGAGGGGCTGCGAAAGACGTACGCGACGCGCCAGGTGTTCTCGTACTGGGAAGAGGGCAAGGCGCCGCTCTATCTCTTCGGCGAGCGACTCGAGCCGTTCTGGGAGCTGGCCCGACGGCCACCGGCTTGACCGCCCCAAAGTGCCCGGGCGTGAAATGAACTGGCGGTTCTTCGTCGTCGATCGCCTCCACGGCGCCTACGGCGTGGTGAATCGCCTGGGCTTTCTCGACAATCCGGTGGTCTCCGACCTCTTCGTCCGGACGTACTTCGCGTACAAGCGCCTGGGAGACCCGTTCGCGACCCTGACGCGCCGGCGTCCGGATCTGTTCCGCGGCGGCCACATCCTCGACGTCGGGGCCAACGTCGGGTACACCGCCGCCGTGTTCGCGCGCGCGCTCGGCCCCAGCTTCAAGGTGTTCGCCTTCGAGCCGGAGCTCCGCAACTACGAGCGGCTCGTGCGAGCGCTCCGCCGGCTCGGGTTCGCCGAGCGGTCCGAGGCGATCCACGCGGCGGTCGGCGCGACCGACGGCACGATCGGGTTGTGGCGCGACCAGCGCCACCACGCGGGCCACCGCATCAGCACCGACGCCTTTCGCTCCGGGCGCGGGGTCGCGACCACCGACACGGTCCGCCAGGTGAGCATCGACTCATTCACCCGCGAGCGCGGCATCGAATCCGCGGTGCGCTTTATCAAGATCGACGTGGAGGGCTACGAGCCCGCCGTCTGCGAGGGGATGGCGGCCACGGTGCGCGCCAGCGCGGACGTGTGCCTGGCCCTCGAGTATGCGCCCGCCGCGATCCGCGAGCTCGGGTTGGCTCCGGACAAGGTCCTCGAGTTTCTTCGCGCGAACGGCTTCGTCGTCCACGCCCTCGGCGAGGGGGCGTCGATCGAGCCCTTTGACGCGAATCGTCCCGAGCGACATCTTGGGATTCGCGGGTACGTCGACCTTCTCTGCGCGCGAAGACGTCTGGTCTGAAGCGGGGGCGCGGGCTAGCGGCGACGGCCCGCGCGCGAGCCGATCAGCGTCCGACCGCGGCGATCTTGCCGCCCGACCGGCGCCCGACGATGGTCGGCGAGTCGACCGCCGGCACACTCGGTGTGGCGCCCCCCGGCAGCGTGGGCCGCGTCGCGCTCGGGACGACCGTCCGCGGCGCCGGTGTGACGCTGCCGCTCCGATCGCGGCGATCGAGCCAGTCGCGCATCACCAGCCGTCCGATGTAGCGCAGCTGTCCCACGGTCCGCCGGATGTGGTCGCGCCCGCGAAAGTCGGGGCGCCGGAACGCCGTCGAGAGCAGTCGCGGCAGCGAGGCCGCGAAGAAAAACGACTCGAACGCGATCAGACGCGATCGGTCCTTCTGGAGGAACCAGCGCACGACCGATCGGGGCAGGAAATTCACCCAGCCGAAGAGCATGTTGTAGCCGAGCCACTTCTTGAACTCGGGCGCGTTGCCGCCGAAGAGATACGACGCCTCGTTGCGTCCCTCCTCGATGTCGTCGAGCTCCTCGGTCTTGAGGATGCCGTGCTCGAGGGCCAGGTCGATGATCGGAAGCTTCGGGTAGTACTTCAGCCAGAAAACCGACACGATGTCGGGCCGATACTCATTGTAGAACTCGAGGGCGATCCGCTGGTCCTCGTCGGTCTCCTCGGGGATTCCCAGCATGTGATCGACCTGGTAGTGGATGCCGTACTTGTTCATCAGCGTGAACGCGTTCTCGAGCTGCTGACGCGACTCCGGCCGATCGATCTTCTTCTTGGAGTCTTCGTTGAGCGTCTGCACGCCCACCTGGACGTTGACCAGGCCCGCTTCCTTCAGGCACCGGACCGTGTCCTCCTTGTTCAGGACCACGGCCTCGGTGATGAGCGCGAAGGGCACGTCGATCTCGCGCTTGTAGCGCTCGGTGAACTGCTCGACCCACTTCTTGTTGCTGGCGAACACGTCGTCCATGAACAGGAAGTGCCGGGGGTGGAAGCTTCGCTTGGCCCACGCGAGCTCGTCGATCACGTTGTCGACCGAGCGCTGGCGCAGCCACTTGCCCTGCTGCCGATAGATCGGCAGCATCACCGCGTTGTAGCAATACGTGCACTTGTACGGGCAGCCGCGCGTCGTGGTCGCGGTGTAGGTGCGCGCGAGCCCGGGCAGCTCGGCGTAGAAAAGATCCTTCGCCGGGAACGGCAGGCTGTCCAGATCCTGGATCGCCTCGCCCCGGCCGTTTTGACGAATCTCACCGTCGCGCTCGTACCAGATCCCCGGGATCCGGATGTCCGCGCCCGCCTTCCAGTCGTCGAGCTGCTCGAGCAGGGCTCCGAGTGCGCGCTCCCCCTCGCCGAGGCCGATCAGGTCGACGTGGGGTTGGACGACGACGCGCTCCGGGACGCTCGACACGTGGACCCCGCCGAAGATCGTAACCGCGCCCGTCGCGGCCTTGAGTGTGCCCGCGGTGCGCAGGCACCACTGGTAGTCGTCGGTGACGGTCGAGAAGCAGATCAGATCCGGCGCGAACTCGACGATCCCACGGAGGAGCTGGCGATCCACGCGGGTCTGCAGGCGGCCCACCATCGGGCTGTCCTTGTCCTTCTGCTTCACGTAGGTGTCGGACCAGGGGTCGGGGTAGAGAGCGAGCTGAACCTGATGGCCGAGCGAGCGCACATACGAGGCGAGGTAGCCGATGCCGAGGCCCTCGTAGTTGCGATAGATGAACGTGACACGCTTGGCCGGGGGCATTCGCTCTCCTTTCGGAGATGTCCGTTGGAGCGATCGTCGCTGCGGATTCCGCGACTGCGAGTGTAGCGTAGCGGCGCGAGCCCGGTCAACTTCATTGGCAGGCCCGCCGCCGTCCGCGGCCCCCGGGAACATCGCGCCGGCCGGCCGGCCGCAGAGGTTGACAGGCAGACCCGATATGTTCAATTATTGAACGCTGTCGATGAAGCCCAGCCAGGCTCGCGATCTCGAGATCCTGACCGCCGTGGACGAGGGGGGGACCCTCACCCAGCGGGCCCTGGCCCAGCGGCTCGGCGTGGCGCTAGGGCTCACGAACCTGTACCTGAAGCGCCTGAGCCGCAAGGGTTACCTCAAGATCGTCGAGTTCCCCCGAAAGCCGGCCACGCGCAAGCGGCTCCGCTACCTGCTGACGCCCAAGGGCATCGCCGAGAAGACACGGCTCACGTACGAGCACATGAGCTACGCGCTCAATCTCTATCGCCGCACGCGAGAGACGCTGCGGCAGGCGCTCGCCGAGCTGGCGCCGGCCGGCGCCAAGCGGATCGCGCTCTACGGCGTCGGCGACGCGGCCGAGCTCGCGTATCTGACGCTCAGGGAGTTCGGCCTCGAGCCCGTCGCGGTGTTCGCGTCAGCCGCCGGCGGCGACTTCCTCGGCTACCGCGTCCGGCCCGCCGCCGAGCTGGCCGAGGAGGAGATCGACCGGGTCATCGTGGCCACTTTCGAGCGCCCCGAGCCGGTGGTGGCCGAGCTGACCGCGCTGGGTGTGCCCGCCGCGAAGCTCGTCACCATTCGCCGTATGGCGCCCGTGGGCAGGAGCAGCCGATGATCCCCCCGCCGCGGGGACTCGGCCAGATGGCCTGGCTCCTGCGCAGGCACGTCGCGCCGTACTGGTCGGCGGTCGCCCTGCTGCTCGCCAGCGGCCTCCTCGCGACCCTGCTGGGAGCGCTGCTTCCCGTGCTGATGGCCCCGATCCTCGATCTCGCGCTCGGCCACCCCGCCACGGCGAGCGCGGGACGAATCGGCTTAGGAGCCCTCAGCCTGCAGAACCTCGGCGCGGCGTTCTTCCAGTGGTTCGGCATCTCGGCCGTCACGCGCCCCTTCGCCGCGATCATCGTCCTGTGCGTCGTCTACGTGGCGGTCGGATTGCTAAAGGCGTGCATCGAGTTCGCGAACTTCCTCCTGGCGCAGTGGATCCGCATCCGCGCCACCACGGGGATCCAGCGCGATCTCTTCAAGCACCTCATGGGGCTTTCGATGTCGTTCTTCAACCGCCAGCGCACGGGCGAGCTCGTCTCGCGGCTCGAGAGCGACACGCGCTCCGCCACCAGCGGCCTGGAGATGGTCGTCAGCTCGGCGGTGACGGCGCCGCTGCTGATCCTCTTCTACAGCTACCTGCTCGTGCGCACGAGCCCCCTGCTCGTGGTGGCCGCAGTGGCCGCCGCCGCCCTCCACTGGGGCGTAACGCACGCGATCCGCCGCTCGATCCGCCGGCTCGCGAGCGCCCAGTTCTCGGTCTTCGCCGAGCTGGCGAGCCGGTTCCAGGAGACGTTCCTCAGTATCCGGATCATCAAGTCCTTCGGCGCCGAGGCGTTCGAGCAGGCGCGCCTGGCCACGGTGCTGGAGCGCGTGCGGAGCGTGCACTTCCGCTTCGGCCTCTACAAGCACGCCGACGAGCCGGCGCGGTCGGCCGTGAACTACCTCGTCGAGGCGAGCGTGCTCGCGCTGGCCGCCTGGGAGCTCATGGCCGGACGGCTGGCGGCGCCGACGTTCTTCCTGTTCCTGTACGTCGGCCGGGCCGTCATGGCGCAGCTGGGCGTGCTCGGCGGCACCTACACCCAGCTCCAGCCGATTCTCGCCGCCGCGGACCGCGTCAGCGAGCTGTTCGCCGTGGCGCCGGCCGTCCAGGACGGACCGGAGGAGATCGATGCCTTCGTGGATCGTATCTCGGTGCGCGACGTGAGCTTCGACTACGGCGGCGAGCGGGTGCTCGAGCACGTCTCGTTCGACGTGAAGAAGGGCGAACTGGTGGCGATCGTCGGCCCGAGCGGAGCCGGCAAGTCCACGCTCGCGGACCTGCTGCTCCGCTTTTACGACCCGCTCGCCGGCGCCATCACGATCGACGGGCGCGAGCTGCGAAGCTTCCGGCAGGAGAGCTACCGGCGCCTCTTCGGCGTTGTCTCGCAAGAGGCGCTGCTGTTCAATGCGACCATCCGGGAGAACATCGCCTACAGTCGCGAGGGCGTGGCCGACGCCGAGATCGAGCGCGCGGCCCGGATCGCCAACGCGGACGGATTCATCCGCGAGCTGCCCGAGGGCTACGCCACCGTGGTCGGCGATCGGGGCATCCGGCTCTCGGCCGGCCAGCGCCAGCGCGTGGCGATCGCGCGCGCGATCTTGCGGCGTCCGGCGATCCTCGTGCTCGACGAAGCCACGAGCGCGCTCGACAGCGAGTCCGAGCGCCTCGTGCAGCAGGCGATCGACCGGGTCATTCGGGACGCGACGTCGATCGTGATCGCCCACCGTCTCTCCACCGTGCTGCACGCCGACCGGATCGTGGTCCTGAACGACAAACGGGTCGAGGCGGTCGGCCGGCACGCGGAGCTGCTCGAGCGCAGCGACACCTACGCGAGACTCTACCGGCTTCAGTTCACCGAGATGGCGGCGGCGGAACATCCATAGGAGACGCGATGAACGACTATCTGAAGGGCAACTACAAGCTCGACGCGAAGATCGAGGAGCCGGCCGAGACGGTGACCGACACGACCGACGAGTTCGAGAAGAAGGCGCTCGCCCGTCTCGGCGGGTCGATCTGTTTCGTGAGCAAGAAAGGCTTCCTGTGGACCGGCGACGGGAATGACGGACCTCGGACGGCGGATCGCACGCCGGCTCGGTGACGCGACGTTCGAGCGAGTGGCGGCGGTCGGGGCGGAGAACGCCTCGACCAACCGGCCGCGAATCGGACAGTCGCTGCTCGAGCTCGCCCAGCCGCCTCTCGGCAAGGGCGACACGGCCATCGTGATCGGCGCCGGGCCGAGCCTCCACCGGCGACGCAGTCTCGAGCGCCTCGCCGCGACCGGCTATAGCGGCGCCGTCGTGGCGGTCGATGGCGCGCTCGGCGCGTGCCTGCGTCAGGGGATCGTGCCTCACCTGATCGTGACGGTCGACCCCCACCCCGAGCGGATCGTCCGCTGGTTCGGCGACCCGGGGTTGACTGCGCCGTCCGCCGACGACTACTTCCGCCGCCAGGAGATGGATCCGGCACACGCCGAGGACGAGCTCGCGGCGAACCGGGAGCTCCTGCAGCTGGTCGACCGGTACGGTCCGCACATGCGGGTCGCGATCGCGACCTGCGCGTCGCCGGCGGTGGTAGACCGGTGCGAGAAGGCCGGGATGCGCCTCTACTGGTGGAATCCGATGTACGACGACTACGACCAGCCGGACAGTCTCTCCCGCCGGCTCCATGCCGAGAACGGGCTGCCGTGCCTGAACGGCGGCGGCAACGTGGGCACCGCCGCGTGGGTCGTGAGCCACGCGGTGCTCGGTAAGACGCGGATCGGCCTTGTCGGCCTCGACTTCGGGTATGCGCCGGGAACCTCCTTCACCCGGACCCAGTACTACCCCGAGCTCCGCGACATGTTCGGCGACCGGTTCACCGAGGCGTTCATCCACGTCGAGAATCCATTCCTGGGGGAGACCTGGTTCACCGATCCTGCCTATTACTGGTTCCGGGACGTGTTCCTCGGGATGGCGCGCGAGGCCGATTGCCGCACCTTCAATTGTACGGAAGGCGGCGTGCTCTTCGGCGACGGCGTGCCGATGGTCGCGCTCGAAGCCTTCGTCGAGGAACGCGGCGCGTGACCTCGCGTGAGTACGTGCGCCGGTACTTCTCGGACTCCGCACGCCAGTGGCTCGCCCGCGCGTACGACGACGTGGAGGAGACCGCGGCGTATCCCGTGGGCGCGCAGCGGACCCGGCTCGCGCTCGAGGGAGTGGTGGATCGTCTGGGGACGGCGCAAGGCCACCTGGTGGACCTGGGGTGCGGCGGCGGCAACCTCGCGCTGCACGCGGTGGACCTGGGGTTCCGCGCGACCGGGGTCGACCTTGCCGAAGGAATGATCGCCGAGGCCGAGGCTCGCCGGGCCGCGCTGGTGCCGGATGCCCGCGATCGGGTCTCGTTCCGCGTCGCCGATGTACTCGAGACCGGGTTGCGGACGGGTTCCGCCGACGCGGTGACGGCGATCGGGCTGGTCGAATATCTCGCCGCCGACGAACCGTTCCTCGCCGAAACGGCCCGGCTCCTCCGCGGGGGCGGCGTGCTCGTGGTGTCGTGCCGCAACCGGCTCTTCAACGCCACGAGCGGCAACGACTACACTCGCGAGGAGATCGAGACCGGAAGCGCGACCGGACTGCTGGAGGAGCTGGCCACGCTCCGGCCCGACCGCGCCGTCGTGCCGCTGCTCGGAGAGGTCGTGGCGCGCTTGCGCGAGGCGCTGCCCGGACTCGAGCGGGCGCTGGCGAAGGACGCCGCGAGCGAGGGCGCCCGGGTCGCCCGGTCGTCGCCCGTCTTCGGTCAGCGGCGCCGGCAACACTCGCCGGCTGGATTCGCCGCCGCGGCCGCGGCGGCGGGGTTCAGGCATCCACGCTTCTTCGGCGTGCACCCCCACGTGCTCTCGCCCGCGCTCGAGGCGGTCGCCCCGCGCTTCTACAATCGATTCGCGGCCGCGCTCGAGCCGCTCGAATCGGCGCCCGTGAGCCTCGCCTGGAGCTCGGCGTTCCTGGCAGTGTTCACGCGATGAGCGCGCTCACGATCGTCATGTATCACTACGTCCGCGACCTGGCGCGAAGCCGCTATCCAGGCCTCAAGGCGCTGACGGTCGACGCCTTCGAGGGCCAGCTCGACTACGTCGCGCGGCACTACCGCGTGTGCTCGGTGCGCGAGGTCGTCGCCGCCTCCCGCGGGGAGTATCGCTTACCTCCGAACGCATGCCTGCTGACCTTCGACGACGGCTTCCTCGACCATTTCCGGACGGTGCTGCCGCGGCTCGTGGCCCGCGGCTTCACCGCGGGGTTCTATCCGCCGGCCGCCGCGATCGAGGGGCGGCGACTGCTCGATACCCACAAGATCCAGCTGATCCTTGCCGCGTGCGACGACACCGGCAAGCTTGCCCGGCGACTCCTCGATCTCATCGATGCGCGTCGGGACGACGACGCGATGCCATCAGGCGAAGCGCTCTGGCGCCGGCACGCGGTGGCGTCACGCTTCGATGGGCCCGAGGTCATCTTCGTCAAGCGCGTGCTCCAGCGCGGTCTGCCCGAAGCCACGCGGTCGGCGCTGGCGCAGCGTCTGCTCGAGGAGTACGTGGGTGTGGACGAGGCGACCTTAGCCCACGAGCTCTACATGGACACCGAGCAGCTCCGCTGCATGGCGCGACTCGGTATGGACGTGGGCGCCCATGGCGCCGCGCACGTGTGGCTCGATTCCCTGGCGCGTCCGGCGCAGGCCGCGGAGATCGACGCCACGCTCGCCTTCCTGGCCCGGATCCACGGCCGGCCACCGGTGGACTGGGTCATGTGCTACCCGTTCGGCGGCTACGACGCGACGACGCTCGAGCTCGTGATGGAGCGCGGCTGCGCCCTCGGGCTCACGACACGCGTGGACGTCGCCCGCGACCTCCGCCGTCCGCTGGAGTTGCCGCGGCTCGACACCAACGACCTGCCGACGTCGGCGGCCGCCACGCCGGTGGCCTGGACCACCACGGTCCTCGGGGGATCGAATGGCTAAGGTACTGTTCGTCAATCCGATCATCCGGGAGGAGGACGACCCGCGCCACGTCCCGTACGGCATGGCGCTGCTCGCGTCGATCGCGATGCGCGAGGGCCACCTGGTCCAGGTCTACGATGCCAACGCCTGGCGCGCTCCCGACGCGGTCCTCGCCCAGATCTTGAAAGCCGACCGCTGGGACGTGATCGGCATCGGTGGGATCACGACGGCGTACCGCTCGATCAGGCACGTCGTGCAGATGGCCAAAGAGGTCGCGCCGCAAGCGCTGGTGGTCGCCGGCGGCGGGTTTCTCACCAGCATGCCCCACGACATCATGCGGCTCCTCCCACAGATCGACGTCGGGGTGGTCGGCGAGGCCTTCGTGTCGTTTCCCGAGCTGCTCGGCCGGCTGGACGCAGGCAGCCGGGACTGGGCGCAGGTGCCGGGGCTCGTCTGGCGTGACGGGAGTGGTCGCTCGCACCTCAACCCGGAGCGGCCGCTCATGCAGGATCTCGACCGGCTGCCGTATCCAGCATGGGACCTGTTCCCGCTCGACGTGTACTTCAAGAACAGCATGGCGCTCTTCTCCGAGGAAGGCATGCTGGCCCGCCGGCGGCTCGACGTCAACGCGAGCTACGGCTGCTCGCTGATCTGCCGCTTCTGCTTCCACCTTGGCATCGCGGGCGACCTGGAGCACACGGTCGACCGCGACGGGCAGCGGGACGTGACGTTCACGTACAAGCGGTTGATCCGCTACCACAGTCCCCGGTACGTGGTGGACCTCGTCAAGCACGTCAGGGAGCGGTTCGGCGTCGACTTCATCGGGTTTCTCGACGAGAACCTGATGACCATGCACCAGTCCTCGGGGAAGAAATGGCTGACGGAGATCGCGCGCCTCTGGATCGAGGAGGGGCTCCAGCCCCAGTGCGTGCGCGAGGGCGTTCCGCACGATCCCGAGCGCTGCGCCGGCGTGCACTGGGGCGGCACGAGTCACGCGACCTTGGTGAGCCGCGAGCTCTTGACCGTCCTCAAGCGCGCGGGCTGCTCCCACTTGCTCTACGGCTACGAGAGCTTCTCACCGCGGGTGCTCAAGACGATCGGGAAGGGCGCGACCGTCGAGACCAACGAGCGCTCGCTCCGCTGGACGATGGAGGCAGGGATCCGGCCGATCCCGAATCAGATGATCGGCTTTCCCGACGAGGACTTCGACTCGATCCGCGACAACGTGCACGCCTGGAACCGGCTCGGGCTGAACGCCTTGCCATTCTTCGCCACACCCTACCCGGGGACCGAGTGGTACCAGACCTACAAGAGCCGGATCCTCGGGCAATACGGGGGAGATCTCGAGGCCTTCCTGCTGGATCTGGGAGACGCCACGCGGGTGACCGCCATCATCTCGAAGAAGTTCAACGCGGTCGAGCTCTACGGTCTACGCCAGCTGATGGTGCAGCGCGACCTGCGGCGCATCGCGGCCTACGAGATCGAGTGGAACCGACTCCATCGCGCGGCCGACAAGGAGGAAGTACTGCCCGCATGAAGATCGCCGTGATCGGACTCGGATCGATCGGCCGGCGGCATCTCGGCAACTTCCACACGATCGGTGTCGAGGCGCTGCAGGCGTACGACGCCACCGAGACACAACGTAACGCGGCTGGAGCGCAGTTTCCGTACGCGCGTATCACGCCGACCCTCGAGGCGGCGCTGGACGGCGCGGCCGGCGTCGTCGTCTGCACGCCGCCCTCCTCGCACCTCGAGATCGCGCGGCTGGCGGCGGCACGCGGCGCGCACCTCATGATCGAGAAGCCGCTCGCCGGATCGTCGGAGGGACTCGACGATCTCCTCCGCGCCTGCGACGCGCGCGGGCTCAAGGTGCTCACCGCGTACAACTGGCGGTACTGGCCGCCGATGCAGCTCGCCGAGCGGCTCTTGCGAGAGGGACGGATCGGTGCGGTGCGCGCCGGTCGGACCGAGTACGCCTACCATCTGTCGACCCGCTATCCCGGCGCCGACTACCGGCGCTTCTACATGGCCGACGTCAAGCAGGGCGGTGGATGTCTCCTCGACGAGAGCCACGCGATCGACTACATGCGCTGGCTCCTCGGCGAAGTGGTCGAGGTGAGCGCCGTGGTCGATCGGGTGTCGAGTCTCGAGATCTCCACCGACGATCTCGCCGACCTCACCGTGCGCTTCGCCTCGGGTGCGATCGGCAACATCCACATGAATCTCTTCGCCTGGAACGTCCACAGCCACCTCGAGATCATGGGCGAAGACGGCGTGATCCAGTGGCGGCGGTTCGAGAACGAGATCCGCGTGTTCGATCCGAAGGCGAATCGCTGGGAGATCTATCCATTCGGTGGGCAGCTCAACGATATGTACGTCGAGGAGGCGCGGCATTTCCTGGCGTGCGTTCGGGGCGAGGCGACTCCCGCGTGCGACGGCTGGGACGGCCTCAGGACCATGCGGGTCATCGACGCGGCCCGACGCGCCGCGTCCGAGCGCCGCTGGGTCCGAGTCTGACGCCGTGACGGGCGCGCCCTACGTCTTCGGGGTCATTCCGGCGCGCGGCGGCTCCAAGGGGCTGCCCGGCAAGAACCTGCGCGTCCTCGGGAAGCTCTCGCTGATCGGTCATGCCGTGGCCTCGGCGCGCGAGTCGGCGCGGCTGACGCGGTTCATCGTCTCGACCGACAGCGCGGCGCTGGCCGACGAGGCGCGCCGGCACGGCGCCGAGGTGCCGTTCCAGCGTCCAGCCGAGCTGGCGAGCGACGAGGCGGGCATGATCCCCGTGCTCCAGCACGCGGTGCGCTGGCTCGAGACGACGGCCGGCGCGCGGCCCGACCTGATCGTTACCCTGCAGCCGACCTCGCCGTTCCGAATCGGCGCCGACATCGACCGGACCGTGGCGAAGGTGGTCGATACGGGGGCGGACTCCGCGCAGACCGTGACCGAGGCCAGCTACCATCCATTCTTCATGAAGACGCTCGACGGCGACCGCACCGTCGCGCTCTTCCCCGATGGCCACAAGTACGTCCGGCGGCAGGACGCGCCGACCGTCTATCAGCCGTCGGGCGCCGTGTACGTCACACGGCGCGACGTCTTGATGACCGAGGGGCGCGTTCTCGGGGCCGACAACCGCGCCATCGTCCAGGGATTCGAGGCCGCGGTCAACATAGACACGGAGTGGGACTTCCTGCTCGCCGAGCTGATCTTGGGGCAGGGGCGAGCGCCCATCTCGGGATCGCGCCAGTGAGCGGTGGCACCGGCCGACGCCTCCTCGTCCTCGGCGCCGGCGGACACGCTCGGGCGGTCGCGGATCTGGCCGTAGCGTGCGGCCGGAGCATCGCCGGCTTCCTCGGCGCGCGCGGCGCGCCGGCAACCGCCGGCGTCATCGGCTCCGACGATGACCTGGTGCGGCTTTGCGCCGAGCGGCGCTTCGACGAGGCGATCGTCGGGGTGGGGAATACCGCGCTGGCCAGGCGCCCCGAGCTGTTCGCACGTCTCCGTGAGCTCGGGGTGCCGACTCCAAAGCTGGTGCATCCGAGCGCCGTGATCTCGCCTTCGGCGACGATCGGCCTCGGGAGCGCGCTCTTCCCGCACGCCGTCGTCGGCGCCGAAGCGTCCGTGGGCGAGAACGCGGTGATCTACAGCGGAAGCGTGATCGAGCACGGCTGCCGCATCGGCGACCACGCCTATCTCGCGCCCGGCGTGATCCTCTGTGGCGACGTGTGCGTCGAGGCCGGTGCGTTCGTCGGCGCGGGCGCGATCGTCGTCCCCGGCGTCGTCATCGGCAAGGAGGCCGTCGTGTCGGCTGGCGCGCGAGTCGCGAGGGACGTTCCTGCGGGGGGGCGCGTCGCGGGCTCCGGCGCCCCAGCAGGTCTGTCATGAGCGGGGTGCTGATCGTCACCGAGGCGCCGCGCAGTCTAGGCGAGTTCAGACGGCGGTTGGTGCGCCGGCTCGATCGCGCCTATGTCGCGCGCTACCGGCGCCTGGTTGCGCGGGTGTGCTCCCGTGTCGGCGGTCACGGCGTGACCCTGCTCACCGCCCGCGGGTTCGTCGACACTCGCGATCTGCCGGCCGGCATGGCGCTGCGCTATTACGACGAGGAGACGCTGAAGGCCGACCTGCCAGCCCTGTCCCAGCGGACCCATCGGCTGATCGAGTCGTGGTGGCCGTCGCGCGAGGACGAGCCGGCGCTGACGGTCGACGGCGTCTGGCTGCCCGACGTTCTGAGCGTGAGCCGGGCCGTGCTGCTCCAGGTGGACGTCATGGTGAATGTGGGCCTCCTCGAGCGCGTGCTCGACGAGGTGAAGCCCGATCGAGTCGTTCTCGTCACGGGACAATCGCTGCGTGAGCGCACGGCGCGCGTCCTCGCGGAGGATCGCGGCATCCCGACCAGTATCGCAGTGCGCTTCGCCCACGCGTCGAGACTGGCCGCGTGGGTCCGTGGATGGCTGCGCTCCCGGCACGACCGGCTTGCTCTTCGTGCTCTGGTCGAAGACGACAAGCGGCGGCCGTCGACGCCGTCAGCCGCACGCTATCTCTTCAGCGTCTCGCACGCCCGCCACTTCACGATGGTCAATCTGCTGGCGAGCGCGGTTCGGGGTCTCGGGCTCGCCTGTCGGTTGATCGCGGCGACCCGAGACAACGATAAGATCGAGAAGCCGCTCAGGACACTCGAGGAGAGCGGAATCCCCGGAGCGTACGCGATGGACTATTTGCCGCGCGAGGCAGCGCGCCGCGCGGTGCGAAGCATGCGCCCGCTCAGTCGAAGGCTGCTCGGCCCTACGACCGCTCCCACCTCGCTGAACTCCCTGGTCGAGTCCTATCGCCGCGACACGCTCCGGTGGAGCCTCGCCATGGCGCGGCTCTACCTCGAGGGCGCCTTCCGTGCGCTCGACGCCCACCAGCCCGGCGCCGTCGTGATCACAAGCGATCGCCGCATGGTGGACCGGGCGCTGGCCCTCGCGGCGCGCCGCCGCGGGATCCCAACGCTCCTCTACTGGAGCGGGGCCGTCCTCGGTCGAGACCGTGCAAACCTGTTCGACGTTGCCGATCGGGTGCTGGTCCTTGGAGATCACGTCCGCAACTTGCTGATCAAGCAGGGGGTCGCACCCGCACGCCTCGTGGTGCTCGGGGACCCGCGCTCCGACGAGGTCCGACGGACCGCGCCCGAGACCCTGCGCGCTAAGGTCTTCGCGGAGCTCGATCTCGATCCCAAGCGCCCGCTGGTCGTGATGGTCTCGAAGTACGTGTCGCTCCTCTTCTCGCACGGCGAGAAGCAGGCGTTCTATCGCACCGTGCGTGACGCGACGCGGGCGCTGGGTGGACTCAACGTCGTCATCAAGCCGCACCCGAACCACGAGGACCTGGACGTTCTGCGAAAGGATCTCGAGAGCTTGGGCTGGCTGGGAATCACGCTCACACGGGGGGACTACGATATCCAGCGTCTCTTCGGCGCCGCCGACGTCGCGCTCATGGTGACGTCGATGGCGGGAATCGAGGCGATGGCCCTGGGCTGTCCAGTCGTCGCCGTGCAGGCGCCGGGCAAGGATTTCGAGGGGCCGGGCATGCCGCCCTACGTCAGCGCCCGCGCCGTCGAGCGCGTGGACGCGGGCGACGTCGAGGGGCTCACGCGAACCCTGCGGCGGCTCCTCGACGATCCCGAGGCGCGCACCGAGCTCGCCGAGCGGGGGCGCGCCTTCGCCGCGAGCTACGTGCACCCGGTCGACGGCGCCCTCGGCGAACGACTCGAGGCGCTCGTCACCGAGCTCGCGAGAGACGGCGCGCGATGACCGCTCCGGCGGCCCCGTTCAGCGTCGCCGGCCGAACGATCGCGGCCGGTCAGCCGGTGTTCGTGATCGCCGAGGCCGGCGTGAACCACAATGGTGATCCTGCGCTGGCGCGGGCGCTGATCGACGCCGCCGCCGACGGCGGCGCCGACGCCGTGAAGTTCCAGACGTTTCGCACCTCCGCGCTCACGAGCCGGACCGCGCCGAAGGCGGCGTATCAGGTCGAGACGACGGGTGCCGGCGAGAGCCAGAGCCAGATGCTCGAGCGTCTCGAGCTCTCCGTCGAGACGCTCAAATCCCTCCAGGCGCATGCTGCCGCGCGCCGGATCGTCTTCTTCTCGACGCCATTCGACGAGGCGAGCGTGGATACGCTCGGCGTCCTGGGCGTGCCCCTGCTCAAAGTGCCCTCGGGCGAGATCACGAATCTTCCGCTGCTGCGCCACATCGCGACGAAGGGCAAACCGGTCATCGTGTCGACGGGCATGTCTACCCTCGACGAAGTCGCGGCGGCCCTGACGGCGATTCGCGTCACCTCGCGCGTCCCGGTCGCAATCCTGCACTGCGTCAGCGCGTATCCGGCGCCCGTGGGCGACGTGAACCTGAGAGCGATGGACGCGCTGCGCGATCGATTCGGCTGCCCGGTCGGCCTCTCGGACCATACGCTCGGCCTGGAGATCGCGTTCGCCGCGGTGGCGCGCGGCGCGGTGATCGTGGAGAAACACCTCACGCTCGACAAGACCTTGCCCGGCCCCGATCATCGCGCCTCGCTCGAGCCCGGCGAGATGGCCGCGCTGGTCCGCGGCATCCGCAACGTCGAGGCGGCGCTCGGCGACGGCGAGAAGCGCCCGATGCCCTCGGAGCTGGATACGCGGCGGGTCGCGCGCAAGAGCCTCGTCGCGGCCCGCCCGATCCGGGCCGGCGAAGAGCTCGTGAAGGACGCGGTCGCGGTCAAGCGCCCGGGCACGGGCGTGTCGCCCGCCGATCTGGAGCGGGCCCTCGGCCGTCGCGTCCGGAGGGATCTCGCAGCCGACGACGTCATCGACTGGACGGCTCTGGAGTGAGTGCCGTCGAGCCTCGGACGATCGCGGTGGTCTCCGTGGCCCGCTCGGACTGGGGACACCTCGGCCCGGTCCTGCGCGAGCTGCGAGCGGCCCCGGACGTGCGCCTGCTCCTCTTCGTGGGCGGAATGCACCTGTCGGACGCGTTCGGTCGAAGCGTCGAGCTGATCGAGGCCGAGGGATGGCCGATCGCCGAGCGGATCGAGATGCTCGAGCCGTCGGATGCGCCGGAGGCGATCGCGGCGTCGATGGGCCGTGGCGTCGCGGGGTTCGGACGCGCCTACGCGCGCCACCGTCCCGACCTGGTCGTCGTGCTGGGCGATCGCTTCGAGATGCTGTCGGCGGCGGCCGCCGCGCTCCCCTTCGTCCTGCCGGTCGCACACCTGCACGGCGGCGAGGTGACGGAAGGGGCCATCGACAACCAGATTCGCCACGCGATCACGAAGTGCGCGCATCTGCACTTCGTGTCCGCGGAGCCCCACGCCCGGCGGGTCGCCGCCATGGGCGAGGAGCCGTGGCGGATCCACAACGTCGGAGCGCCCGGGCTCGATCGCATCCGGACGACGCCGCGGCTCACTCGGGCCGAGCTTGCGCGTCGTCTCGATCTGGCCCCCGGCGATCGCTGGCTGATCGTCACCTACCATCCCGCCACGCTCGAGTATCAGGACACGGCGCGGCACACCGACGAGCTGCTCGCCGCCCTCGAGAAGATCGACGCGACGTTCGTCGTGACCTATCCCAACGCCGATACCGCCGGTCGGGCCGTGATCGCCCGCCTCCAGGAGTTCGCCGGGCGGCACCCATGCGTCCGGCTGGCGCAGACCCTCGGCGACGACGTGTATCTCTCGCTCCTGGGCGAGGCCGACGCGATGGTCGGCAACTCGTCGAGCGGGCTCATCGAGGCGCCCTCGTTCGAGCTTCCCGTCGTCAACGTGGGCGCGCGGCAGGCGGGTCGGCTGCGTGCCGGCAACGTCATCGACGTCGGCCCGGAGCGCGACGAGATCCTCGCCGGCATCGAGGCCGTGCTGGCCCCGGGCTTCCGCGAGGGGCTCTCCGGCATGACGAACCCGTACGGAGACGGGCACGCGGCGGAGCGCATCGTGCGCGTGCTCCGGGCCGTAGAGCTCGGTCCGACGCTCACCCGAAAACGCGAGGTCGCATGAACGCAGAAGACCTGGTCGTCGGCGAAGGCGCGACGGTCCGCGAGGCGCTCGAGCGGATCAACAAGACGGGCAAGGGGGTCGCGCTCGTCGTCGACAGCGAGCACCGCCTCCTCGGCATCGCGACCGACGGCGACCTCCGCAAGGCGATCCTTCGCGGGGTGGCCCTCGACGCGCCGGTGGACGGCGCGATGAACCGCTCGCCCCTGGTCGCGCGGGCCGGGATCTCGACGCCGGCGGCGCTCGCGCTGATGCGAAGCCACTCGATCCGCCAGCTGCCGGTCGTCGACGACGGCCGGCGCGTCGTCGACGTGCTGTTCTTCGACCGGCTGCTGGAGCCGCCGCCGCTGCCGAACGCGGCGGTGATCATGGCCGGCGGACGGGGAAGCCGACTCAGCCCGCTTACGGATAACACACCCAAGCCGCTGCTAAGAATCGGGGGCAAACCCGTGCTCGAGATCATGATCGAGCGATTGCGGAGCGCCGGCTTCCGCCAGATCGTCATCACTGTGCACTACCTGAACCATATGATTGAGCAGTACTTTGGTGATGGCAGCCGGTTCGGCGTGGACATCGCGTATCGCCCTGAGGACGAGCCGCGCGGTACCGCCGGTTCCCTGATCGAGCTTCGAAGCTATTTCGATCGCCCGTTCTTGCTCGTCAACGCCGACATCCTCACGAAGTGTGATTTCCGAGAGATGCTGGCGTTCCACGAGCGGCACCACGCCGTTATGACCGTCGGCACCGTTCCGTACACCGTGGATATGCCCTACGGCATCCTCGAAGTGGACGGCGAGCGCCTCGCTGGCGTGAACGAGAAGCCGCGGTTCGACTTCATGATCAACGCCGGGATCTACGTCGTGTCGCCGCGCGCGATCGAGCTCGCTGTCCCGCTGACCGGCGCGATCGACATGCCGGACGTGATCACTAAACTCCTCAAGTATCAGCAGCAAGCCGAGTGGGTTAGCCGAGTCGTGGCGTTCCCGATCCGCGAATACTGGCTCGACATCGGTCGCCACCCGGACCTCGAGAAGGCCAATCGCGACGTCGCGGAAGGGCTCCTCGAATGAAGCGGGTCGGCATCGTCGGCCTCGGCTACGTCGGGATCACGCTCGCGGTCGCGCTGGCCCGGAAGGGCTGCACGGTGTTCGGCTGCGACCGGGCGCCGGAGGTCATCGCGGCGCTCGCCGCGGGGCGGCCGCACCTCTTCGAGCCGGGCATCGCCGAGGGGCTGCGCCAGCATCTGAACGAGCGGCTCCATGTGAGCGGCGTTCTGCCCGACACGCCGCTCGACGCCGTCGTGCTGTGCGTGTCGACACCGGTCGACCCGGCGACACGGCGCCCGAATCTCGAGGGGCTGCGCAGCGCCGCGCACGCGGTCGCCCGCGCCGTCGGCCCGGACACGCTCGTCGTCGTGCGCAGCACTGTCCCGATCGGCGCGAGCCGGACGGTGGTCCTCCCCGAGCTTCTCGCGGTGTGGGGACGCGCGCGGGTCGCGATGTGCCCCGAGCGGACGATCCAGGGACAGGCGCTGCGCGAGCTCGAGGAGCTGCCTCAGGTGATCGGGGGGCTGGACGACGCGAGCGGCGAGATGGCCGAGGCGCTGTTCTCGCAGCTGGCGCCGCGACTCGTACGCGTCTCGTCGCTCGAGGCGGCCGAGGCCGTCAAGCTCATCAACAACTGTCACACCGACCTCATTTATTCGTTCGGCAACGAGGTCGCGCTGCTGGCGGAGCGGCTCTCGCTCGATCCGATGGAGCTGATCCGCGCCGCGAATCTCGACTATCCGCGACCCGATCTCGCGCGCCCGGGCTTCGTCGGGGGCGGCTGCCTGTCGAAAGATCCGTATATCCTGCTGGCGAGCGCCGAGACCGTCGGCCACGAGCCGTGGCTGATCGGCAACGCCCGCCGGCTCAACGAGCACCTGCCCGGTCACGTCGCTCGGCGATTCGTCGAGCTGCTGGGCCAGACGCGTGGCCGGGTCGACGGCGCCCGCGTGGCGCTGCTGGGGTTTGCCTACAAGGGCTGGCCGCCGACCGACGACATGCGAGGCTCGGCAGTCGTGTCGATGCTCGACGTCCTGCGGCAGGCGAAGCTGACACTGATCGGTCATGACTTCCTGGTGGCTCCCGACGTCGTCAGCCGGCTCGGGGTGCGGCCCTGCTCGCTCGAAGAGGCCTTCGAGGGCAGCGACGGGGCGCTCGTCGTCACCGACCATCCGGACTATGCGCGACTCGACGTCGCGTCGGTGCTGCCGCGCATGCGGCGCCCGGCGCTCGTCTACGACTGCTGGCGTGTGCTCCCGATCGCCGCGGTCCGCCGCGTCGAGGGGATCCGCTATGCCTCGATCGGACTGGGCTGAGGCGTGACGGCCGCCGGCCGGGTGCTCATCCTCGGCGGAGCCGGATTCATCGGCTATCACCTCGCGTGTCGCCTCGCCGACGAGGGCGCACGGGCGATCACGCTCGTCGACAACCTGTCGCGCGGCCGGATCGACGACGATCTGTCCGCCCTGCTCGAACGCCCGGGCCTCGAGCTCCGGCGCGCGGATCTCACCGACCCGACGGCGTGGACGGACCTCGCGGCCGCCTGGGACCAGGTCTACATGCTGGCGGCCGTCGTCGGCGTCCGCAACGTGGTGACCGATCCGAGTCGCGTCATCGACGTGAACACGCGCGCCGTGCTGAATCTGGTCGACTGGCTGACGCCGCAGGCCGGCACCGTCTTCTTCGCCTCCACGAGCGAGGCGTACGCCGGCGCGGTGAACGGCACCCTTCCGGTCCCGACGCCCGAGGATGTGCCGCTGTCGATCGGCGCCATCGAGAATCCGCGATTCGCTTACGCCGCTAGCAAGATCCTCGGCGAGGCCGCGGTGATTCACGGGGCCCGAGCCCGCCGCGTGCCCTACATCGTCGGACGATTCCACAACGTCTACGGGCCCCGGATGGGCTTCGATCACGTCGTTCCCGAGCTCAGCGTACGCGCCCTGGCCCGGGAGGATCCCTTCAAGGTCTACGGCCTCGAGCAACGCCGCGCGTTCTGCTATGTCACCGATGCCGTCGAGGCGATGACGCGACTCATGGCGACCCCGAAAGCCGCCGGCCAGATCGTGAACATCGGCAACGACGCGGAGGAAGTCTCGATCGACCGCCTGGTCGACATCGTGCTGCGCCTCGCCGAGTTCGCGCCCGCAATCGAGCGCCGGCCGGCTCCGGCGGGATCCCCGTCGAGGCGCTGTCCGGACATCGGCCGGCTCCGGGCGCTCACCGGGTTCGCGCCCAAGATCGATCTCGCCAGCGGCGTACGCCAGACCTTCGCCTGGTACCGCGACCACTCCGCCGCGGGCAGGTCCGCGCGATGATCGATTCGGACGATCCCGTTCCCAACGCCGTCCCGCACCTGGCGGGCAAGGAATGGCAGTACGTGAAGGAGTGCCTCGACACCAACTGGGTGTCGTCGATCGGCCCCTTCGTGGACCGGTTCGAGCGCGAGATGGCGGCCTACGTGGACGCGCGGCACGGGATCGCGGTCGTGACCGGCACGGCCGCGCTCCACGCAGCGCTGGTGGCCGCCGACGTCGGCCCGGACGACGAGGTGCTCGTCCCGAGCTTGACCTTCGTGGCCACCGCGAACGCGATCCGCTACTGCGGGGCGTGGCCCGTGTTCATGGATTCCGACCCCAAGACCTGGAACATCGATCCGGCGAAGACCGCCGAGTTCCTCGCGCGCGAGTGCGAGCGACGGTCGGGCTCGCTGGTGAATCGCGCGAGTGGCCGACGGGTCAAGGCGATCCTTCCCGTGCATCTCTACGGCCACCCGGCGGATCTCGATCCGCTGCTCGACCTGGCCTCGCGTCATGCGCTCGCGCTGGTCGAGGACGCCACCGAATCGCTGGGGGCTCGCTACAAAGGCCGGCGCGTCGGTGTCGCCGGCCAGACGGGCTGTCTGTCGTTCAATGGCAACAAGATCATCACCACGGGCGGCGGCGGCATGGTGGTGACCAACGACGAGCGGACGGCGCGCCGGCTGCGCTCGATCACGACACAGGCGCGGGGCGACGCCAAGGAGTGGATTCACGACGCGGTCGGATTCAACTACCGCATGACGAACATCCAGGCGGCACTCGGGGTCGCCCAGCTCGAGCAGCTCGACCACTTCGTCGAGTCCAAGCGCGCGACCGCCCGCGCCTACACCGAGGCGCTCGCCGGTCTCACCGGCGCCGAGCCCTGCGGCGAGCAGCCGTGGGCGCACTCGAACTTCTGGATGTACTCGATCCAGCTCGACCCGGCGGTCTGGGGAAGCGCGCGCCGGGTCATCGACGCCGCGGCGGCGGCGGGCATCCAGTGTCGCCCCTTGTTCTATCCGGTCCACCGTCAGCCCCCGTACCGGGACTGTCAGGCCTATCGCGTCGAGGTCGCCGACCGGCTGCACGCGCGCGGACTGTCGTTACCCTGCTCCGTCGGCATCACCCAAGCCCAGCGCGCCCGCGTCGTCCGATTCCTGACTCACTTGAAGTAGGTGAAGAGGTGATCGAACAGCACGAGACTGCCCGTGCTCGCGCGACGTCCGACGACGTAGGACGCCAGGCGGAACATCGACTTCAGGTCGACGCGCGCGAGCGGCTCGCCGTCGTGCTCGAGCGGCAGCACGATCTCGGCGTGGTGCCTGGGCGCGAGCGTCACCGTGGTAGTGGTCGTGGCACTCGCGTAGTAGCACGTGACGCGCGCCTCGACGTCGGTGAAGCGCGCCGCGCTGCCGAGCAACAGGGAGTATCGCTCGGCGAAGCCGCGTGTCCGGAAGAGGTAGGTCTCGAAATTGTTGAGGCGCGAGGCACCGATTCGATCCGGCACACCGCCGAGCGTCGCGTTGATCGCGTAGTACAAAGGGGGGTCATCGAACGTTGGCCGATACAGATATGCGTAGTGGTGAGGTCGATAGGGGAACACGCGCTCGCTATAGCGAGCGTCGAAGAGGACGAGGACCCGGTCGCGAGACTGGGCAACCTTCTCGATCATCTCACCAAGATCCAGAATCTCCAGGCCAGGATCCGCCGATTGGGCCGCGAGCAGGTGGCCGCCTGCGTCATAGAATTCAACGTCGAGGGTCTCGAGGCGGCGTCGCCCGGCGGCGTCGCGTTGATGGATGAGCTCAACGAGGTGCTCGTAACCGGGCTCGGCGAACGTCGCGGAGAGGAGCGCCGATAGCCTACTTGACATGCATGAGCGACAGCTGCGCGGAGCGTTCGCTATGTACGGCGCCGACCACGTAGAGATTGAACCAGGCGTTACCTTCGAGGCGCAACGGCACGACGCGCGTGCCCTGCGCGGGCGATGGCACCATATTCGCCACGTTGAGCAAGTGCGACCCCATCGGAGGAATGCGGATCATCACGTTGGAGCCGGCCCCGGCCGGCAGCGCGATGACGCGGACACGGTTGGTGACATTGGACAGGTTCAGCAGCAGGAGATCGGACCGGCTCCCGGCTCCGACGTACGCGTACTGGTATCGCACGAATGCGGGTACAGTGCGCGCGAGGCCGCTCAGAACGCGTCCAGCTACCGCCAGCACAGCGCGACTCCAAAAGGGATAGTGCTCGACGAACTCCTGCCTACCGTGGGTGGCGGCGTATGTGACGCCATCGGAGAGCGTCACATAGAGGTCGGAGTGGGTGCAGTCGCCGGCCACGGTCACATAACCGCATATTGCGCCGGTAGACGAGAGCGGCAACTCGACAACGTCCGTGCTGTCCGAAAGTTCTACGCGGTGCTCGGCCCGTTTGAGCCCAGTGGCGTCGTACTGGGTCACCCGGAGCTTGAACGGCCCGTACTTGTACTCGGGTTTGAAGCGCGCCTCGACATTGCTGAGGATGAGCACGCACTCGAGCCCGGGGCGCTCCAGCCAGGGGAGGTAGTACACCAACGGCCGTTCGACACCGAGAAGGCCTCGCGCGACACGGCGAAGGAGGCGCGTCATTCGTGTCGAGCCTATCGGCCAGTCGAGAAGGTGTCAAGAGCGTCAGGAGCGAATGCGGCTCACGCGGCTCTGTACCTGCGGCTCCGCGGGCGCCCGGTCGCGTATCTCTCCACGCTCCGGCGGCTGACCCGCGGTACGATCGTTCGTGCGTTCGCGGCTGCCTGCGTGACCACACTGACCTTTTTCCACGATGCGCGGCCGCGCGAGACGCTGGGCCGCCTCCGCCTCCTGACCGGCGCCTATTATCGATTCTCCCGGGTCGCGCCATATATCGAGCTCCTCGCTCGCAAGCCATGACGAGTGTAGATGACCGGCCCATCTTGTTCGTTAGCGAATACTATCCACCGTTTGCGCCCGGCGGCGCCGAATGGACCAACGCTGCGTGGGCGGCCGCGCTCGTGCGTCGAGGCCACCGCGTCGTGGTCGTGACCCCCAACTACGGCTCGGCGCCTCGCCAGAGTTCGGAGGCGGGCGTCGATGTCGTCCGCGTGCCGTTCTGGTTCAAGCTCGCGGGCGCGCGAGACGAAGCTGGCTGGCGCGCTCACCGGCACCCGATGTGGACGCTCTACTTCGCTATCTGGATCGCGCGAGTCGCCTACAGCAAAGACGCGCGTGTGATCCATGCCCAGACGAAGCGCTCGCTCGTCGCTGCCTGGCTCGCGGCGCGCGTCCTGAGACGGCCCGTTCTCGCGACAATCCGCGACCTGGGGCTCGCGTGCCCGCTCGGCTCGTGTGCGCTCATCGAGCCGTGGACGACCTTCGATTGCTCGACCGCCCAATACGTGAGAAAGTGCATTCCCTTCCAGCTCGACCACTACCATCGTCGCGCCGGACGCGCGCGGCGCGCCCGGCTCTGGGTCTCGTCGCTGATCGCCTGGCTCGGCCACGTTGGTCGTCGCGGAGCTCTGGGCCGTCTCGACGGCGTCGTCGCCGTGAGCCGAGGAATCCTCGAAGTCTATCCGTCGCGCAGAGTCCCGGTGCGGCGCAGCGTGGTCTACACGCTGCCGCCGACGGCGGGAATGCCGAGCATCGAGGACGTGCGGCGCGTTCGGCTCGAGCTCAGCATCGGCGACGGGCCGCTTGTCCTGTATGTGGGCAAGCGCTCGCTCGGCAAGGGCACCGCCGTGCTCTTGGCGGCGCTCGACACGATCCGGGCGGCGGTGCCGGGCGTGCGCTTCGCATTCGCGGGTAAGGGGGACCTCGAGCTGCCGTCGCGTGACGATATACACGCAGTGGGTGTTCTCCCACATCAGCAGCTCTTTCCGTTGTACGGTGCTGCCGACATCGTCGTATCGCCGTCGGTGTGGCCCGAGCCGTTGAGTAGGGTTCTAATCGAGGCCATGCATTTCGGTCGTCCAGTCGTGGCCACAGCTGTCGGCGGCTCCCCCGAAGCGGTCGAGGACCGTGTTACCGGGCTTCTCGTGCCCAAAAGGGATCCGGAGGCACTTGCGGCGGCCATCATTACGCTCCTCCGTGATCCGGCGCGCCGTGAGCGGATGGGCGCCGCGGCCAGAGTTCGCCTGGCATCGGTCTTCAGCGAAGACAAAATCATCACCTGGCTGCTCGATGCATATGCGGCGGTGAATCCGAGACCGGTGTGATGCCGCGACTCGCACTCTACCTTGGGACCTCGTACCGTCGCCGACTGATCGATGCGGACCTCGAGACGGCGAAGGCGCTCTTCACCGGCCGGGTGCTCGACGTCGGTGGCGGGCGCCGGCGTGGCAGTTTTCGAGCACCGCCGAATGCGCGCTGGGTCGTTGCGGATACATCGGCGGCAGGGAGGCCGCACGTGCGCGCGGATGTCCAGGCGCTCCCGTTCAAGGACGCGACGTTCGATGCCATCAAGATCACCGAGGTGCTCGAGCACGTGCCCGACACCGCCTCGGCGTTGCGTGAGTGCCATCGTGTACTGCGACCGGGCGGCCGCCTCGTGGCGACCGCGCCATTCCTCGAGCATTTGCATGGCGATCCCAATGACTACGTGCGCTACACCGACCTTATGTGGCGCCGCCTGATCGCCGAAAGCGGTCTCACCGCCAACACTGTGACGCCTCAGGGAGGATACTTCACGCACTTGGCCGGTATGCTCAGGCTCCTCGTCCAACGCGCCCCGGCTGGCCTGCGCCACGCCGGTTATCTATTCTTTCCGCTGCTCGACTTGCTCGTGTGTCTCGACCGGACCCCGTACGCGCGGCGGCCAGAGTTCGCTTCGTACGTTGGCGGCTACTTCATCGTCGCCAGCCGCTAACGGCCGATGCGCATCTGCACACCTCACTGCGGCGTGGCGCCCGAGACGATGTCGGGTGGAGAAACCTACGAGCGCGAACTGCTGACCAGACTGGGACAAGCTGGGGTCCAGATCGAGCTGATCCTCGCGCGGGGCAAGCCGCACCCATCGGCGGCCGCGAACTGGACTGTGCACCGCTTCGCCATCGGCCGCGGATTGCGTTGGTACGTCGCGCCGTTCGTCGTACCGCCTGCGATCCGGCGAGTCGCCGCGACCGTTGGGTTCGATCTGCTCCGCGTCCACTCGCTCCGATACATCGGCCCGGCTGCGCTCTGGGCGCGCGCCCGGTACCGGCTTGCGGTCCCGATCGTGGCCCATCATCACCATCTGGATCCGGGACCGCTCAACGCAGTGATCGAGAAGCGTGTCATCGACGCGTGCGATCACGTAATCACGGTGAGCGAGTTCTCACGCCGACAGCTGGCAAGCGAGTTGGGCGTACGTGTCGACCACGTCTCGGTGATCCACAATGGGGTCGACGAGCGGTTCAGGCCGGCGCCTCGCGATCCGGCGCTCGCGAGGCGTCTGGGCCTCGGCGATGGCCCTGTCGCACTCTTTCTTGGGGGCCTCAAAGTCCGGAAGAATCTACCGTTCCTCCTCGACGTGTGGAGGGAGGTACTGGGCGAGGTCCCGGCGGCGACGCTGCTCGTGGCCGGCGCGGGACCACTGGAGTCGAGCCTGCGCCGGCGGGCACGCACGCTGGGAATCGACGCCCATGTCCTCTTTGCGGGCCGCGTTACCGAAGAGGAGAAGCCGGGCGTCTACAACCTAGCCGACGTGTTCGTATCCCCGTCGTCACTTGAAGGCTTCGGGTTCTCGGTGGCCGAGGCGATGTCCTCGGGGCTGCCCGTGGTCGTGCCTCGTCTGGGAGCCTTGCCAGAGCTGGTCGGCGACGGTCCCGGTAGCATCGTCTGCGCGCCCGGCTCCGTCAGGGAGTTCGTAGAGGCTTTGAGCGTCTATCTCGCGTCGCCGGAACATCGCGCCGCCGGCGGCGGCGCGAATAGGCTCCGGGTCGACGCGGCATTTCGCTGGGACCGGGCGGTCAGTGCGGTTCGACGCCTGTACGAGGAGATCGTGAAACGCTGGCGCCTCGGCGATCGAGCGTTCGCGGTCAGGACCGTCGAGCCGTCAAACCGAGCTCGCCGATGACGCCGCCGACATCTCGTCGTGATCGGGCCGAGGCCTTCTTTCGCAACACCGACTATTGGCGGGCCTGGTCCACCGTGCCCGACGTCACCGCCGACATCGCGTATGCCCTCCGGGCGTTGCGTCCAGCGCATCGCTCGGTCCTCGACGTGCCGTGCGGTCGCGGGCGCCTCCTCAAGGCGATCGCGCTACACCGACCAGATCTCCGCCTCGTGGGCCTCGACGTCAATCGAGACATGGTTCTCCAGGCGCGAGAGGGCGTGCCGCGCGCTCTGACTCTCGTCGCCTCGGTGTACGAGTTGCCGTTTGCGAATCGTGCCTTCGACCTCGTCGCGTGCCATCAGTCGTTCATGCACTTCGAGCAACCAGCCGCAGCGATTCGAGAATTGACGCGCGTGGCGCGACATGATGTCTATTTCAGCGTGACGACCCGACGGCAGCTGAACACCCTTCTGCGACGGCTGGGTCTGTTGGGGGTCTCGAATGTCCCACACTGGATGTACAACACCGAAGACCTGCCGAGTCTCTTGCCGGGCCACGAGTTCGTCTGGACGGTGACCGGCGCGTTCCTACTCGGTCCGAAGGCGCTGCGACTGTCGCACGCGCGGTATGCCGGGCTGCACCACCTGGTCGGACGACGCGTACCGCAGTGGCTGCTACGGAGATTCGGCCAGACGCTCTTTGTATATGGCCACCGGCGTGGTATCGAGTGGTCATGAGCGCGCCGCTCGATATCTCGTCCTGGTGGCGACCTGCGCACGGGATTTCCAGCGGCTCTGGAAGTGGTGCTGAGATGACCGTCGGCCTCCTGCCCTCGCTCGGCGGCGGGATTCGCGAGCTGGCGTCGACGGGCCAGGCGCCGCGGCTCGTCGACGGCTACCTCCGGCCGTACGTCCGCGCGTTCCGGCGCGTGCTCTACTTCAGCTACCTGCCCGAGTCGCTCGCGGAGTTCACCGACGACCGGACTCTGCTGGATGCGGTCGAGATGCTGACGCCGGGGCGGCCGACGAGCCGCACGCGACGCGCTGTCTCCATGCCGTGGGTGCACGCCGCGTCGTTTCGGGCCTGCGCCGTGCTGCGCGTCTTCCAGGTGACCGGCGTGATCCCCGCGATCCTCGCGAACGCCCGCTTCGGCGTGCCCTACGTGACGACCTACGGATTCTGGTACGGCAGCCTCTCGCGCCCCGGGCCCAAGCGCCTGGTCAAGGCGGTCGTCGAGCGGGTGGGCCTCAGGCGCGCGGCCGCCGTGATCGCGACCACCGAAGAGCTGCGGGCGCGCGCCGCAGCGCGAGCCCGCCGCGTCGAGCTGATCCCGAACGGTGTGGACACGCGCCTGTTCGCGCCGGGCGCTCCCGCCGCGAACCCGGACGGCGGCCGACGCGTGCTCTACGTCGGACGGCTGGCGCCCGAGAAAAATCTGGCGACCTTGATCACGGCGGCGGCGCGGCTCCCGGGAAGGCGCCCGCGGCTCGTGATCGTCGGCGGCGGTCCCCTCGAAGGATCGCTGCGCCGCCAGGCGGAGGCCGAGAGCGTCAGCGCCGACTTTCGGGGCGTGGTCGACCAGCGCCGGCTGCCCGAGCTCTACGCTTCGGCGGACGCGTTCGTGCTCGCGTCCTTCACCGAAGGGCATCCCAAGGCCCTGCTGGAGGCGATGAGCTCCGGGCTGCCCTGTGTCGCCTCGGACTGCGCGGGCAACCGCTCGCTCGTCACCGATGGGGCCACCGGACTCCTGTTCGATCCACGGCGGCCGGAAGCGCTGACGGCATGCCTCCATCGAGTCTTGACCGACCCGACGCTCGCCGCCGCCCTCGGCCGGGCTGCGCGCAAGACGGCGATCGAGCGCTACGATCTGGCCGCCTGCGTCGAGCGGGAGATCGCGCTGCTCCGAACGGTGGGGGCGCGCGGATGAGCGACGCGCCGTATCGTCTCACCGATCGCGGGGACACGAGGCTCCTGAGCGTCGGGAGCCGCGAATACGCCACGCGCTACAGCGAGCGCGTGATCCGGATGCTGATCGCGCGGAAAGGTCTCGGGCGCACGCCGCCGTACCTGTCGTACAAGGAGACGCGCGGGGCGCATTATCTGGGTCCATTCTTTCGATACCTCCGTGCGCAGGGACTCGGGAAGCTGAAGGTGCTGGAGGTCGGCTGCTCGTTCGGCCACATGACGGAATACCTGTGCGATCAGCCGGAGGTCGACACGATCCACGCCTTCGATACCGACGCGGCCTTCGTCGAGATCGCGCGGGCCAAGGTCGACGAGATGCGGCTCGCGAAGGTCCGGGAGGTCGCGCTCTTCACGAACGACCAGACCAGGCGCCTGCCGTACGAGGACGGCGCGTTCGACGCGGTGCTCGCGATCGGTGTCGTGGAGCACCTGCCGCCCGCGCGGCGCTCGCAGGTGGACGAGTACTATCGCGTGCTGGCGCCCGGCGGACACATCGCCATCCTGGACACACCCAACCGCTGGTTCCCGCTCGAGACGCACTCGGTCGGCCTGCCCCTCGTCCAGTGGCTTCCACCCGGGCTGGCGCACCGCTACGCTCGGGCGCTCCGGCCGCGGCGATTCGGCGCCGTGCCATACGCCGACTTCGTCGCCGACGGCACGGGTTGGCGCAACGCGACGCTCGCCGAGTGCCTGCCGTCGTCCGGCTGGCGAGGACTCACGGACGTCACCGAGGAAGCGGGCTACGGCTGGCGGTTCTTCAACGACACGGCGCGCTCGTCGACGCGCCGCGCGCTCCTGCCCGTCTTCGCCGTGCTGTGCGCCGCCGCTCGCGCGGTCGGACAGCCGCCGTCGGTCTGCTTGCCCTATCTGAACATGCTGCTTCTCAAGAGCGTCGCGTCGGAGCCGAGACCGTGGCGCTGATCGAGATCGGCGGCCGCAACTATCTGCTGTACCTGGTGCTGCCGCACCGGTTGAAAATGGCGCTGCTCTCACGAGAATCGCGCGCCAAGCTCGATCGGATCAACAGCGGGTTCAACGAGCACGCCTTTTCGGGCGAACGCGCGGCGCAGTACGATCGGCTCCACCGCTACGAGGACGATGGCCAGCACGAGTACCCGGCGCGTGCTCTGGTCGCGGAGGTCTGGGCCGGGTCGAGGCCCGGAGGGGACGGCGACGTCTACGGTCGGGCGCTGGAGCTCGGCGCGGGGAGTGGCTATTTCACGGCGTTGATCGCGCGCCGAGCGCGCTCCGTGATCGCGATCGAGCCGGTGGCCGATCTGCAGAAGGTCGCCCGCGAGCGGTGCGCCGCCGCCCGCCTCGATAACGTCGAGGTCGTCGGCGCGACGGCGTTCGATCTCGGCGCCCATCTACCCGCCGGGTCGATCGACTCGGCCTTCCTCATCCAGAGCCTCCACCACTTCCATCGGCGACCGGAGGTATTCGCCGAGCTCGGGAGAGTCGTCCGCCCCGGCGGGCGCCTCTATCTGGTCGAGCCGCACCACAACCTCCGGCGGGTGGGTCGGCTCGCGAGGAAATACCGCCGCACCTATCGGGCCAGGGAGCACCGCGAGGACGAGCGGAACTGGGCGACCCACGACTTCTTGACGCGGGGCGAGCTCCGCGCGCTCTGTCGACATGGGGGATTCGGGACCGTGCGCATCGAGACCTACTGGATTCCCTACTCGCGCCGGCTGATTCCGTCGCCGGATGTTCGCTTCCGGGTCGAGCGAATCCTCGGACGCGTTCCGCTTGTCCGCCACATCGGCGCCGTCCTGGCGCTGACGGCGCGCCGCGACGCGTGAAGACGCCGGCCGTATCCGTGGCGATGGCGGTCTTCGACGGAGCGCCGTGGGTGGGCGCCGCCGTCGAGTCCCTGCTCGGCCAGACGCTCGCCGACCTCGAGGTCATCGTCATCGACGACGGCTCGACCGACGCGACGCCAGAAGTGCTCGCGTCGATTCGAGACCCGCGGCTGCGGATCGAGCGGCGTGCGCGGCAGGGGCTGACGCGGGCGCTGAATCGCGCGCTCGACCTGGCGCGCGCCCCTCTGGTCGCCCGGCTCGACGCCGATGACGTGGCGCTGCCCGAACGGCTCGCGCGCCAGCGCCAGTACCTCGATGCCCATCCGGGCGTCGGGCTTCTGGGGACGGGAGCCCGCGAGGTCGATCCGTCCGGCCGCGAGGTCGCGATCCTGCGTCCGCCCGTGGACGACGCGGCGCTCCGCCGGGCGCTCATCCGGGCAAACCCGTTCGTGCATTCCTCGATGATGATGCGGCGCACCGTGCTCGACGGGGTCGGCGCCTACGATCCGTCGTTTCCGGTCGCCCAGGATTACGATCTCTGGATGCGGATGGCTCACGTCTCGCGGCTGGCCAATCTGCCCGAGCTTCTCGTGATCCGTCGGCTCCCTCCCGGACGCATTTCGGCCGTTCGCAACAACGAGCGGCTTCTGGCCGAGGCGAGGGTGCGGTGGCGAGCCGTGCGGAGCCATGCCTATCCCTGGTGGTGCGTCGTCTTCGCGCTCCGGCCCGTCACGGCGTTGGCCCTACCCGCCGCCTGGCGGCGCGCGCTTCGTGGGCCCCGGGGTATGGAAGGTTCGCCGTACGGGGTGTAGTACTATGGCCGGGATGCGAATTTTGATCACGGGTATCACAGGTTTCGTCGGCAGCCATCTCGCAGAGCTGGCACTCGAGCGCGGCGCAGAAGTGTTCGGCTCCGTGCGCTGGCGAAGCAAAACCGAGCTCATCGAGGGGTTTCGCGACCGCGTGACCCTCATCGAGTCGGACCTGCGCGACATCCTCTCGGTGCGGACGGTCCTCGAGCAGGCGCGGCCCGACTACATCATCCACCTGGCGGCCCAGAGCTTCGTCCACGCATCGTGGCAGACCCCGATCGAGACGTTCTACACCAACGTCGTCAGCCAGATGAACCTGTTCGAAGCCATGCGCCAGCTCGGCTCATCGGCGCGGTTCCTGGTGATCGGCTCGAGCGAAGAATATGGCCTCGTAGAGCCCGACGAGCTGCCGATCCGCGAGACGAACCCGCTGCGGCCGCTCTCGCCCTACGCCGTGAGCAAGGTGGCGCAGGACCTGATGGGCTGGCAGTACTTCAAGAGCTACGGGATGCACGTCCTGCGCTCGCGCGCCTTCAACCACACCGGGCCCCGTCGCGGCGACGCCTTCTCCGAGTCGAACTTCGCAAAGCAGATCGCCGAGATGGAGGCGGGGCTGCGCGAGCCGATCGTGTACGTGGGCGATCTCAAGCCGACCCGCGATTTCTCCGACGTGCGCGACATCGTGCGCGGCTATTGGCTCCTGCTCGAGCGCGGCACGCCGGGCGAGGTCTACAACCTGTGCTCCGGCCTCGAGTGGTCGATCGAGCGCCTCCTGAATTTCCTGATCGAGAGGTCGACCGTGCCGCACATCGAGATCCGTCAGGACCCCGCTCGTCTGCGCCCGTCCGACGTGCCGGCCTTGCGCGGCTCGCGGCAGAAGGTCGAGAGCGCGCTCGGATGGCGCACAACGATCCCGCTCGAGCAGACGCTCACCGACCTGCTCGAGTATTGGCGCCGGCGGTTGGGGTCACGCCCGCGCTAGCGGACGCAGGCTTGATTCCGGGCGCGCGAGTCGCCCTCGTTCACGACTGGCTGACCGGGATGCGCGGCGGCGAGCGCTGCCTCGAGGTCCTGTGCGAGCTCTTTCCGGACGCGCCGCTCTTCACACTCCTGCACGTGCCGGGCAGCGTCACCACCCCGATCGAGCGCCGGCGCATCGTCACGTCGTTCGTCCAGCGCCTGCCGCGGGCCTCGACGCGGTACCGCTACTACCTGCCGACGTTTCCGCTCGCGATCAGCCGGTTCGATCTCTCCGGCTACGACGTGATCGTCTCCATGAGCCACTGCGTCGCGAAGGGGGTGCGTGTGCCTCCCGGCGCCCTTCATCTGTGCTATTGCTTTTCTCCGATGCGCTACGTGTGGGACCTGTCGAGCGACTACTTCGGGCCCGGCCACGGCCTGGCCGCCCGAGTCCTCGGGCCGCCGATCGCGGCGGCGCTCAGGCGCTGGGACCGACGGACCTCCGGCGTGCACCGGTTCGTCGCGATCTCGCGCCACATCGGTGATCGCATCCGGCGCGCCTACGACCGCTCGGCGGACGTAATCTATCCTCCGGTCGACGTGCAGCGCTTCGAGATCGCGGACGCCGCCGACGACTATTATCTGGTGGTGGGCGCGCTCGTGCCGTACAAGCGCATCGACCTGGCCGTCGGCGCGGCGAATCGGCTGGGCCGGCGGCTCGTCATCGTCGGCACGGGCCCGGAGGACGCGCGACTGCGCGCGCTCGCCGGGCCGACCGTGAGCTTCCTCGGATGGCAGCCCGACGCCGAGATCGCCCGCCTGTACGCGCGCTGCCGCGCGCTCATCTTCCCGGCGGTCGAGGACTTCGGGATCACACCGCTCGAGGCCGCCGCAGCCGGGCGCCCGACCCTCGCGCTCGCGCGCGGCGGCGCGCTCGAGACGATGGTGGGGTCGGACGTCGCCGACGCGCCGCCGACGGCCGTGTTCTTCGCGGAGCAAACGGTCGACGCCCTGGTCGAGGCGATCGAGCGGTTCGAGCGCGCCGCCGACCGGTTCGACGCCAAGGCGCTCCGTGCGCGAGCCGAGTCGTTCGACCGGCCGATCTTCAAGCAGAAGCTGGGCGACTACATCGCCGCGCGCTGGGGTGAGTTCCGCGCGAGGGCGGCATGCTGAAGTCGCACTCGCGACTCGTCGAGAACCTGGCGCTCGCCGGGGACCTGCTCCTGATCGCGGCCTGCTGGATCGGGTCGTACGGGATCCGCTTCTATCTGCTGCCCGTGACCGACGTGCCGCCGTTCCGCGACTACGCGCTGCAGCTGGTGCCGATCCTGCTCGTGTGGGGCATCGCGTTTCGCACCTTCGACCTCTACCGGCCCAATCGCCTCGGCTCCCGTCGGTCGGAATGGTGGGATGTCGCCAAGGCCTCGACGCTCGGCGCGCTGGTCCTCGTCTCGATCATGACCTTCGTGTTCCGCGGGTACGAGTACTCGCGGCTCGTCATCATCCTGTTCTTGGCCCAGTCGATCGTCGTGGTGAGCCTCGCCCGCGCGGGCCTCCGCGAGGTCCTCCGGTTCGCTCGCCGGCACGGATACAACCTGCGCTACGCCATCGTGGTGGGGGGAGGGGAGCCGGCCGCCGAGGTCCTCCGCGTCCTCAACCGGCGCCGCGACGTCGGCATCTTCGTGCTCGGCCTGCTGAGCGACAAGAAGGAGGTCCCCGACAACGTGCGGTGGCTCGGCGGCATCGAGGACGTGCGCGCGGTGCTCGACCGCCAGCAGGTGGACATCGTGGTCATCGCGCTGCCGCACGCCGACGCCGCGCGGCTCACCACGGTCCTCGGCGGGATCGGCGACGACCCGATCGCGATCCACCTGGTGCCGGACGTGTTCGGTCTCGTCCCCGCCCGCGGCGGGATCGAGGAGTTCGAGACGATCCCGTTCATCCACCTGCGCGAATCGCGTCTCTACGGCTGGAACCGCGTCGTCAAGCGGGTGTTCGACCTGGTCTTCGGCGCGCTCGCGCTGGCGGTCGCGGCGCCGCTGATGCTCGCGATCGCGGTGGCGCTCAAGCTCACGTCTTCGGGGGCCGTGCTCTATCGCCAGGAGCGCATGGGCGTCGACGGCCGGCGCTTCCGGATGCTGAAGTTCCGCACAATGCAGGTGAATGCCGAGGCCGCGACCGGACCGGTGTGGGCGCGCGCGGACGATCCGCGCCGCACCCCCCTCGGGGTCTTCCTGCGACGGACCAGCCTCGACGAGCTCCCGCAGCTCTTCAACGTGCTGCGCGGCGAGATGAGCCTGGTGGGGCCGCGGCCCGAGCGCCCGAGCTTCGTCGAGGAGTTCCGGCGTCGCGTGCCCGGCTACATGCTCCGACACAAGATGAAGGCGGGGATCACGGGCTGGGCCCAGATCAACGGCTGGCGGGGCAACACGTCGATCGAGAAGCGGATCGAGCACGACCTCTACTACATCGAGCGCTGGAGCCTCGCCTTCGATCTGAAGATTCTCCTGCAAACCCTCTGGTACGGCTTCCGCGTCAACCGCAACGCGCATTGAGCCGGGCGCGGAACTGGCTGCTCGGCGCGCTCACGGTCGGCCTGGCCGCGTCGATCACGCTCTCGGAAGCCACGCTCGTCGTCCTCGCAGTCGTGCTCGTCGCCGGCCGGCGCGCCGCGGCGGAGGGAGCCGCCCGTCCGCGGGCCACGTGGCCGCTGATCGGGCCCCTGATCGCCTTCGCGCTGTGGACGCTCGTCACCGTGGCTGCCTCCGGGCATCTCCGCCAAAGCCTCCTCGCCTCGCGAGGTCTCCTCACGCTCGGCGCCTTCTACGTCGTGCTGAACGCGCTGCCGGACACCCGGTCGGCCGGCCGCTTCGCGAGCGGTCTCCTGGTTGCCGTCGCGGTGGTGGCGCTCCTGTCGATCGTCCAGGTCGGCTTCTGTCCGCCGGAGGGGACGGTCGAGACGAGCAGCGCGGCGGTCCGGTTGCTGATGAGGAAATGCGCCCGCGCCCGCGGCTTCTTCTCGATCTACATGACGCTCGCCGGCGTCCTCGCCGTCGTGCTGGTGGCCGCGCTGCCGCGGGTCGCACTGGGTGGGCGACGGGCCGCCTGGGCGATCCCGGCCTGTCTGGCCGGGATCGTGGTCCTCGGGCTCACGTCGGTGCGTGGCGCGTGGCTCGGCTTCGCCACCGGCTGCGCGGCGTGCCTGCTCGGGCTGCGCCGCCGCTGGCTGGTGCTGGCCGCGCTGCTGGTGATCCTCGCCGGCTCTCTCGTCGTCGAACCGCGGGTGCTCGAGCGGGTGAAGACCATGGGCGACCTCGCCGACGACACGACGCGCGACCGGCTGGCGATGCTCTCCGCTGGGCTCGGTCTCGCGATCGCGCATCCGATCACCGGGATCGGGCCTGGCCAGGTCAAGAATGTGTACCCGGCGGTGGCGCCGCCGGAGGCCCTACGGCACTCGACCAGCCATCTGCACAACACGCCGCTTCAGATCGTCGTCGAGCGCGGGCTTCCCGGTCTGGCGGCGTGGATCGCGATCTGGGTGGGATTTTTCGGAGCCGCCTGGCGGGTGTACCGGCGCGTCCCGCCGGCGGACGAGGATGCCCGCGCGCTGGTGCTGGGCTCGATGGCGGCCATCGCGGCATTTCTCGTCGCGGGGCTCTTCGAATACAACTTCGGCGACACCGAGGTGCTGCTGGCGGCGCTCGCCGTGATGGCGCTACCGTTCGTCGTCGAGCGTGATCTCCGCGCGAGCCCGCCTCAGCTACGCGAGTGACGGGCGCGGTCGTAGCGGCCGAGGACCTGACCAAGCGTCTCGGCCTGGATGAGGCCTTGTGCCTTCATGGCCTGGAAGACGTCGCCCCATTTCCGGCCGCTCCGCCGCTCCTGCGCGATCTGCTCGAGCGTCATCGGCGTCGCCCCGTTCGCGGTCGTTTGCGCTTCGAAAAGCGCGGTCGCGATCCGCTTGTTGCCCGCCGACAGCGACTCGAAGGCGCTCGGCGAGGGCATCGACACAACCTCGGATTCCGTCTTTGGCTTCGATTGGGCCTCGGCGGATGTGGCGATCGCCGCGATGAGCGAGAGAATGCCAAGACCGGCAGTTGCGAATGATTGTTTCAATTGAACGCTCCATCTCCTGAGGTCATCACCCCGGCCGATCTCGTCATCTACCGTGGTCGACGTCGTGCGGTGCACGGGCGGTGCCAGGACGCGTGCGGGGGCGCCCTTTCCGATTTCTCGGGGACTTAGCAGAAACCGGCCGGTTGGAATCGGTGGTCAGCGACTGGACAGGCTGGCGCAGATGATACCGGACCGATGACAAATTATCGCCGATGGCCAGTGCTATGATGACCCGTGCTGTTCACGTCCCTGGAGTTCCTCTTGCTGTTCTTGCCCGTCGTCCTCGTCGTAGCGCTCCGGTTGCGCGGTCAGCCGCTGCTCCGCTGGATCACCGCGACGAGTGTCGTATTCTATGCGTTCGCCGGGCACTGGTGGTTCATCGTGCCGATGCTCGTCACCACGGCCGTCGACTACCTGGTGGCGCTCGGTATCGCGCCGCGGCCGGCGGGCCGTGGTCGCGGATGGCTGCTGGCGGTCTCGCTCGCGGGGAACCTCGGGATGCTGGCCTATTTCAAGTACTCCGGGCTCCTCGTCCACACCGCGGAACGTGCGGCGGAGGCTCTCGGTCTCGCCGGGGGCTCGTTCGGCTGGTTCGAGGTCGTCCTTCCCGCGGGAATCAGCTTCTACACGTTCCAGACGCTGTCGTACATCATCGACGTGTGGCGGGGCGCTGCGCCCGCCGAGCGGAACTTCATCCGCTTTGCGGCTTTCGTCAGCTTCTTCCCGCATCTCGTCGCGGGCCCGCTGACGCGCCATCACCAGCTGATCCCGCAGCTCGCGCGCATAGCCGAGAGGGGGATCGCCGCGCGCTGGCAGGAAGGCACCTTCCTCTTCTGCGTCGGACTGTCGAAGAAGGTGCTGATCGCCGATCGCCTCGGCAACCTGGTCGATCCCTTGCTCGCGCCGACGGCCCCGCTCGACCTGGTGCATGCGTGGCTCGCGCTGCTGGGGTACGCGTTCCAGATCTACTTCGACTTCAGCGGGTACTCCGACATGGCGATCGGGCTCGGCCGGCTGTTCGGCATCGAGCTGCCGCAGAACTTCAATAGCCCGTACAAGGCCGTCTCTCCACGCGATTTCTGGCGGCGCTGGCACATGACCCTGTCCTTCTGGCTGCGTGACTATCTCTACATCAGTCTAGGCGGCAACCGGTGTCCGCCCGCTCGACGTCGCTTCAACATCATGGCGACGATGGTGCTGGGCGGCCTCTGGCACGGCGCGAGCTGGACGTTTGCGGCCTGGGGCGCGTGGCATGGGCTGCTGCTGCTGGTGCACGGGGAGCTTCCCTGGTGGGACCGCCTCGGCACGACCGTCCGACGGAACCTCACATTCCTGTTCGTCACGCTCGGCTGGGTCTTCTTCCGGTCGAGCGATTTCGGTCGGGCGGCAGCATGGTTCGCCGCGCTCGCGGGGGCTCACGGCGTGCGGACGTGGTCGTCGCAGACCGGTATGCTGCTCGCGCTGGTCGTCGTCTGCTTCACCATCGTGCGGGTCTCTCCGAACAGTCTGGAGCTCCCGCTGGGCTCCCTTCGCGCCCTTCCCCAGGCGGGGCTCGCCGTCGCGACGGTCGCCGCGCTGCTCCTGATGAACTACGGCTCTCGGTTCCTCTACTTCCAGTTCTAGCGACGTGCGACCCTACGTCGTCACCGTGTCCCTGCTGCTGGGACTCGTGCTCCTGATCAACGGCGTCGCCGCGTGGGATCTGGCGCGTCACGAAGCGCGCGCGCGGCGGCTCGCGGGCGAGTTCCGCCCGGGCCTCGCCATGGTGTTCTCGGGCTATGTCGACGAACGGCGGCTCCAGAAGGTCCGCATCGCCGCGATCCCGCCTCCCCGCATCGTGGCGTTCGGCTCGAGCCGGATCCGCGAACTGTCGGGCGCGGCCATCGATGCGAGCGCCGGGACGTTCTACAACGCGGGCATGTCGGCGGCGAGCATCGAGGACTACATCGCAGTGTGGGCACTCCTGCGAGCCAGCGGGAAGATTCCCGACTTCGCGATCTTTTCCCTCGACGCCTGGCTGTTCAACGCCGCGCACGAGCAGGTGCGGTGGCTCGCGCTCGGTGACATCGTCACGCGCTTCCTCGAACGAAATGACGAAGGGCGCGGTGTGGCGCCCGTCTTCGGCGACGCCATGTACCACTGGTATCGCCTGAAGGAGCTGCTCTCCTTCACGGTGCTGACTACTTCCCTCGCCGATCTCGAGCGCCCCCTGACGGGACGGCGCCGCCTCGGTGAAAGCGTCGCCGAGGCCCTGCGGCGGGACCTCGTGCCGGAGGCTGAGGTCGGCGGACGCAACGCGATCCGCGCCGATGGAAGCGTGATCCGCGCCGCCGGACGGCCCACGATCGCCGATCTCCGCCTCACCGCGCAACGCTATGTCCAGGGTGGCGACACCCATCTGGCCGGCTTTCGCTGGGACACGCAGCGCGCGCACCGCCTGGAGGTTCTCTGGCGCGACATGGCCGCTCAGGGCGTCCGGGTTGTCGCGTTCATGGCGCCCTACCATCCATTGGCCTGGCGGCTGCTGCATTCCGACCCGGCGCAGGCCCACGCCATCGAGACCACGGCGGCGTTCCTGCGGGATCTGACGGCCCGGCTCCGTGTTCGTTTTCTCGACGCGTCCGATCCCGGAGTCGTGCCGTGCGGGGAGCAAGAGTTCTACGACGCGGAGCACGCGGATCCCTCGTGTCTGACGTTGGTGGTGACACGGCTCGTTCGCCGATGACAGACGTTGTCGTCCCGTGATGCCGGCCACCGGCAGCGCCCGTACACTCGACGCGCCGGGATTTCGTGCGAGCCAGCGTGATGGCGGCGGCCGGGATGAGTGTCGCCCCGCTGCTCGCGGCCTGCGCGACGGTCCGCATACCGGGCGCCGGGGTCAACGTCGAGGAGGCCGGCGTCGCTGAGCTCCAGGCGGCGCTGAGCGCAGGGCGCCTCGACGCCGAGACGCTCGTGCAGCTGTACCTCGCGCGGATCCAGGCGATCGACCGCAGCGGTCCCACCTTGCGCTCGGTCCAGGAGATCAATCCCGACGCGGTCGCGATCGCCCGCGGCCTCGACGAGGATCGGCGCGCCGGACGTGTCCGCGGCCCGCTCCACGGCATCCCAATCCTGTTAAAAGACAATATCGCCACCGCGGACAAGATGGAGACGACCGCCGGCGCCCTGGCCCTCGTCGGCGCGCGCCCGCGCGAGGACTCGACGATCGCGCGGCGGCTGCGCCAGGCGGGCGCGGTCATCCTTGGCAAGGCCTCGATGAGCGAGTGGGCGTACTTCAAGTCGACGCCCAACTCGAGCGGCTGGAGCGCCCGGAGCGGCCAGGCGCGCAATCCCTACGTGCTCAACCGCACGCCGTGCGGGTCGAGCTCGGGCTCGGCGATCGCGGTCGCGGCGAGCCTCGTCACGGTGTCGATCGGCACCGAGACCGACGGCTCGATCATCTGCCCGGCCGGCGTCAACGGCGTGGTCGGCATCAAGCCGACGGTGGGGCTCACGAGCCGCGCGGGCGTGATCCCGATCTCGGTGACGCAGGACACCGTGGGCCCGTTCGGGCGGACCGTCGCGGACGCGGCCGCGGTCCTGGGGGCGCTCGTCGGCGTCGACTCGCGCGATCCCGCGACGCAGGCGAGCGCGGGCAAGTGGCAGAGCGATTACGTCAAGTACCTCGACCTCAACGGGCTTCGCAGCGCCCGCATCGGCGTGCCCCGCGACGGATATTTCGGCTACAGCCCGAAGGCCGACGCGGTCGTCAACCAGGCGATCGACGCCCTGCGAAACGGCGGCGCGGTGATCGTCGACCCCGTCAAGATCCCCAACTTCGATCGTGTCGCGCTCACGTCCGCCGAGCTGATCGTGCTCCTCTACGAGTTCAAGGCCGGCGTGAACGCATATCTGTCGAGCGTGGCGCCGGGCGCGCACGTGCGGACGCTCGACGACGTCATCCAGTTCAACAAGCGCAACGCCCGCGAGAACCTGCCGTACTTCGGCCAGGAGCTGCTCGAGCGCGCGCAGGCGAAGGGCGAGCTGACGGAAGCGGAGTACCTCGAGGCGCTCGACAAGTGCCGCCGTCTGGCGGGCAAGGAAGGCCTGGACGCCGTCATGGATGGGCAGCAGCTCGACGCGCTGATCGCGCCCACGACCACCCCGGCGTGGCCGGTCGATCTCGTCAACGGCGACCAGTTGCGCGGCAGCAGCGCCAAGAGCGCCGCGCTGGTCGGCTATCCGCTCGTCAGCGTCCCGGCGGGCGCCGTGTCCGGGCTCCCGGTGGGCATCACGTTCATGGGCCGCGCCTGGAGCGAGCCGACGCTCATCAAGCTCGCGTACGCGTTCGAGCAGGCGACGAAAGCGCGCCGTCCCCCGCAGTACCTCAACGCCTTGCCATAGAGGATCGCCCATCGTGCGTGCCGTGATCTGTCGTGCGTGGGGAGAGCTCGACGGTCTCAAGCTGGAAGAGGTCGCCGCGCCGACTCCCGGCCCCGACGACGTCTTGATCGCCGTGAAGGCGACCGCCGTCAACTACGCCGACGCCCTGATGACGGCCGGCCGCTACCAGACGAAGCCGGATCTGCCGTTCAGCCCGGGGCTCGAGACCGCCGGCATCGTGGCCGCGTGCGGCGCACGCGTGACGCGCCTCAGACCCGGCGATCGGGTGATGGCGATCCTCGCCTACGGCGGCCTCGCCGAGATGGCGGTGGCGCCGGAGTCCGAGACGTTCGCGATCCCGGCCCGGATGAGCTTCGAAGAGGCCGGTGCATTTCCCGTCGCGTACATCTCGAGCCACGTCGCGCTTCGCTGGCAGGGCCGCCTCGAGCCCGGCGAGACCCTGCTCGTCCTGGGCGCCGCCGGCGGCGTCGGCCTCACGGCCGTCGAGATCGGCAAAGCGATGGGGGCGCGCGTGATCGCGGCGGCGAGCACGGCCGAGAAGCTCGCGGTGGCCCGCGAGCGCGGCGCCGACGATCTCGTCAACTACTCGACCGAGAAGCTCACCGCGCGGGTGCTGACGATGACGGACGGCAAGGGCGCCGACGTGTGCTTCGATCCGGTCGGTGGCGGGCTCTTCGACGCCGCGCTCTCGGCGCTCGGCTGGGGCGGCCGCATCCTGGTCGTCGGATTCGTCGGTGGCGTACAGCAGATTCCCGCGAACCGGCTCCTGGTGAAGAACCGGGCCGCCATGGGCACGTCGCTCCGCTACTTCCGCTGGCACGCGCCGGAGAAGCTGCGCGCGTCGGTCGACGAGCTGTTGCGCTGGTACGAGGAAGGCAAGCTGCGGCCGTGCATCTCGCACCGTCTTCCGCTCGAGAAGAGCGTCGAGGCGATCAAGCTCCTGACCGATCGCCGGGCCTACGGCAAGGTGGTCGTCGTCCCGGGGCTGCGGGGCGACTGAGCGTGGAGATCCACGTTCGCGAGCACGGCCGGCACGTCGTCGTGGTCACTCTCGACAACCAGCCCCGGCTCAACGCGATGTCGCGCCAGATGATGGCCGACCTCGCCCGGCTGTGGGACGAGCTCGACCGCGGCAGCTGCCGGTGCGTTGTCCTCACCGGCGCCGGCGCGCGCGCGTTCTGCGCGGGCGCCGACATGAGCGGCGATCTCTCCGCGGCGCCGGAGACGGCCCGCGTCGTCAGTCACGCGCTATTGAAGCATCACGTGTTCTCGAAGCCGATCGTGGCGGCCGTCAACGGCGACTGCGTCGGCGGCGGCGTCGAGCTGCTCCTCTCCACCGACGTACGCGCCGCCGCGCCTCACGCGCGCTTCGGGCTGCCGGAGGTGCGCTGGTCCATCTATCCGTTCGGCGGCGCGACGGTGAAGCTCCCGCAGCAGATCGGCTACGTGCACGCCATGGACCTCCTGCTGACCGGCCGGCTCGTCGACGCCGCCGAGGCCGCACGCCTGGGGCTCGTCAATCGCGTCGTGCCGGCCGAGGGCCTCATGGCCTGGGCCCTCGAGACCGCCGAGACGATCGCCGGCAACAGCCCGTCGGCGGTGCAGGCGGTGAAGCGCCAGATCAGCGCGACGATCGCCGACCACGCGCTCTCGCGCGAGGCGCTCGAGCAGGAGCTGGGCGACCGCGTGCGGGCCAGCACGCACTTCCGGGAAGGCGTCGCCGCCTTCCGCGAGAAGCGACCGCCGCGCTACGAGTGATCGGGCCGGCGACCGGCGCGACCAGGTCATCGGGTCGCCCGCGGAGCACGCGCGACGCCGTTCGCCCACCCGGCTTCCGTTTCAGGCGCCGTGAGCCGGGCGCGAGCGCAGTCCGCGCCCGCCGAAGAGCAGCAGCGCGGCGGCGACCCAGGCCAGCGCGCCGTCGAACACGAACGCGCCGGGAATGCTGACCGCGGCGATGGCGCCGCTCGCGAGCGGGCTGGCCGCGGTGCCGATCTGAAGGCCGAGGCCCAGCCAGCCGAACGCCGCGCCGCGGTGCTCCGCGGGCACGATCGTGGCGCCGAGCGAGTAGGTCAGGGTGATCGCGGCGCCCAGGCAGAGCCCGGTGAGCAGGCGCAGCACGAGCAGCATGGGCCAGCCACGCGGCAGCGCCATCGCCGCGCAGAGCGGGCCGCCGACGAAGAGCCCGATCAACAAGATCCGCGCGGCGGGCACCTCGCGCGCGAGCCGCGCGGCGACGTTGGCCGACGCCGTCGCGGCGATCGCGCCGATCGAGACGATCGTGCCCGAGACGGCCGCGATCTTCTCGATGTCGGGAAGATGCGCGACCTGGAGCGGGACCAAGAGCGCCAGCCCGCGGTCGACGAACTGCGCGACGAACAGCAGCGCCATCACCACGGCGAAGTGAGGGTATCTGAACACGTCGCCGAGCGGCATCTTCGGCGCCGGGTGGCGCAGGGTGCCCGCGGGCGGCGACAACTCCTGGAACAGCACGATGAGCCCGACGAGCGCCAGCGCGCAGAGAGCAGCCGTCGCGAAGAACGCGTAGCGGATCCCGAAGTGCGAGGCGACGTAGCCGCCGATCGCCGGGCCGACCGCGACGCTCAGGAGCTGAGCCGACTGCACCATGCCGATCGCCGCCGGCATCTTGTCCTTGGGCGCCGAGACCGTGGCCAGCGCCATCACCATCGGCGTGAAGCCGGCGAAGAGCCCCATGATCACGCGCGCGAGGAAGAGCTGCTGCACCGAGGTGACCAGCCCCATCGCGGCGACGATGACGACGAAGCCGACCAGCGAGCGAATCAGCATCACCTTGCGGCCGAAGCGATCGGCGAGGCGCCCGAAGACCGGCGACAGGACACCGGACATCGCGGGCGTGACCGCGGCCTGGAGCCCCGACCACAGCGCGATCTTCGCCGGATCCGTCACGCCGAGCTCGCGGATGTAGAGCGGCAGGAACGGCGAGAAGAACTGAAAGCCGACGAACGAGATGAAGACGGTGAGGGTCAGGGCCCAGACGTTTCGCCGCCAGTCGTTCGGCAGCAGGCGCATCAGGCGCTCGCGGCGCCGCGCGCCCGCCCGAGCAGCTCGGCGAGCCGGAACTTCTGCACCTTGCCGGTGGCGGTCACCGGCAGCTCGTCGCGCCGCATCAGCCGGAACTCCTGGGGCACCTTGAACGCCGCGAGCGCCTGCTTGCAGAACGCGCGCAGCGCCTCGGGCCCGGCGTCGTGGCCGTCGCGGAGCACGACGACCGCGGCGAGGATCTCTTCTTTCCGCGCGTCCGGCAGCCCGACGACATACGCCTGCTCGACGGCCGGGTGGCCGAGCAGGACTTCCTCGACCTCCAGCGGCGCGACGTTGATGCCGCCGGTCTTGACCATCTCCTTGATGCGGCCGCGGAAGCTGAGCCGGCCGTCCTCGCCGACGGCCCCGAGGTCGCCGGTGACGAGGAAGCCGTCGGCGTCGAAGGCCGCGGCGTTCTTCTCCGGGTCCTTGTAGTAGCCCGGCGTCAGGTAGCCGCGAACGAGAATCTCGCCGACCTGGCCCGTCGGCAGCGGGCGGCGCGTCTCGCGGTCGACGATGCGTATCTCCATCCCCGGCAGCGGACGGCCGACCGTCGTCCGGCGGATCTCGGCGGGATCGTGAGCGTCGGTGACGCTGCAGTTGCCGTAGGTCTCGGTGAGGCCGTAGACGTTGCAGATCTCGCGCGCGCCGAGATCCATCACCATCTGCATTGCCGCCGGCGGACCGATCGCGGCGCCGGTGCGGAGCGACGCGAGATCGCGACGCGCGCGGTCCGGATGCTCGGTGAGCGCGAGCGCGATGTTGGGCGTGCCGTAGTAGACGGTGCAGCGCTCGCGCTCGATCAGCGCCAGCGCGGCGCCCGCCTCGAGCGCGTCCTGGAGTACGATCGTTCCTCCGTGCGTCATCACCGCCAGCAGGGCGTTTGCGCAGCCGAAGCTCCAGAAGAGCGAGATGCCCATCCACAGGCGATCGGCGGAGGTCAGGTGCTGGCGCTCGCCGATGTTCCACATGTTCTCGACGAGCCCACCGTGCGCGAGTTGGACGCCTTTCGGCGTCGAGGTCGTTCCGGACGTGTAGAGGATGTAGGCGACGTCCTCCCGCCTGACCGCGCGCTGGGCGGCGTCGAGCTCGGCGTCGCCGACGGACGCGCCGAGGTCCCCGAGCGTGTCGAATGGCGTCAGCGGGCCGCCGCGCTCGCCGTCGACCACGACGACTCTCGCGAGCTTCGGCAGCCGCGTGGAGCCCGGGCCGCCCAGCCCGGCGAGCATGCCGAGGTAATCCTGGCCGGCGAAGCGCGCGATCGTGATCAGGGTCGTGGCGTCGCAGTGGTCGAGCACGTATCCGAGCTCGCGGGCGCGCGACCAGGTACTGATCGGCACGAGCGTGGCGCCGAGCGTGGCGACGGCGAAGTCGATCACCAGCCACTCCGGACGATTGCCCATCAGGAGAGCAACCTTGTCGCCGTGACGGACGCCGAGCCGCCGCAGGCCCTTGGCGAGCCGCCGGGCCCGGGCGCGAGTCTCGGCGTAGCTCAGGCGCTCGCCGCCGCCCACGATGAGCTCGTGGGCCGGGTCGCGGGCGGTGATCTCGTCGAGCAGGTCGGGAAGGGTGCGGCTCCGCGGATGGGCCACGACTCATCATAAGCCGACGCGCCGGTCGTCGGGTATAGTGGCCGGGTTGACTCCGCACGCCCTCGCGCTGTCCAGCGCCCTCTGCTCGGCCGTGGCGACGATGCTGATCCAGCGCGGCCTCCGGCGCTCGAACTTCTACGCGGGCTTCTGGCTCAACGTCGCCGTGGGCGCGGTCGGGCTCTGGTCCGCGGTCCTCCTGCTCGTGCCGCGCGACGAGTACAACTGGCACGCCGCGCCGTACTTCATCGCGTCGGGTGTCGTCGGCACCGCGGCCGGCCGGCTCTTCCGCGTGGCCGCGATCGAGAAGGTTGGTGCCTCCGTCTCGGCGGCGATCCTCAACCTGTCGCCGCTGATCTCCACGGTGCTCGCCGTCCTGCTGCTGGGCGAGCGGATCACCGTGGCGATCCTCACCGGCACGCTCGTCGTGATCCTCGGGACCACCCTGCTCTCGGCGAGCGGCAAGCACGTCGGCTTCCAGACGCGCGACCTCGTCTATCCCTTTATCTCGGCCATGTGCTTCGGCGTGGTCGCGATCCTCCGCAAGCTCGGCCTCGGCCTGGCCGGGCCGCTCTTCGACTCGGCCATCAACATCACGGCGGCGCTGGTCGCGGCCTCGGCGTTCGTGCTCGCGTCGGGCAATCTCGCGGCGCTCCGCTACGATCGGCGGAGCTTCCTCTACTTCGCCGGCGGCGGCGCCTTCGAGAACACCGGGGTGTTCCTGCTGCTCTTCGCGCTCGGTCTGAGCGAGGTGAGCGTGGTCGTACCGCTGGCCGGCACCTCGCCCCTGTTCGTGCTCCTCCTGGCCTACTGCTTTCCGAGCGGGATCGAGCGGCTGAGCTGGCGCCTGGTCACCGGCGCGGTCCTCATCGTGCTCGGCGTGTTCCTGCTGACCGGCTGGGGCATCGGTCGCCTGGCTTGACGCGCGGTCGAGCGCGGCGCTACCCTCCACGCCATGTCATGGGCCCATCCCGAATATCTCGTCGAGACCGACTGGCTGGCGGCGAATCTCGAAGATCCGGCACAGCGCGTGCTCGAGTGCACGACGATCCTTCACCCGCTGCCCGATGGCGGCTACAAGGCCGAGTCCGGGCGTGCGACGTGGGCCGCCGGCCACATTCCGCGTAGCGGGTTCGCCGACCTCACCGACGATCTCTGCGACCGTGCGGCGGCGACGCTCTACATGATGCCGTCCACCGACCAGATGGCCGCCTCGATGGCGCGCCTCGGGGTCGGCGAGGGGACGCGCGTCGTGCTGTACGACCGCGCGGTGAACATGTGGGCCGCGCGTGTCTGGTGGATGCTGCGCGCGGTCGGGTTCGATCGGGCCGCCGTGCTGAACGGCGGCTGGAAGAAATGGACGCTCGAGGGCCGGCCGACGTCGACGGCGCCGTGCGCCTATCCGCCGGCGCGGTTCGTCGCGCAGCCCCGGCCCGACCTCTTCGTCGGCAAGGATGCGGTGCTCGCGGGCCTGGGCAAGCGGGCCACGTGCGTCCTCAACGCGCTGTCCGAGGAGCAGCATCGCGGCACCGGGGGCGTCGCGTACGGGCGGCCCGGGCGCATCGCCGGCAGCGGCAACGTCCCGGCGCGAGCGCTCGTCGACCCGGCGACGCACGCCTACCTCGCGCCCGACGTGCTGCGCCGTCGATTCGCCGAGGCGGGCGCGCTCGAGGCCGGACGGGTGATCACGTACTGCGGCGGGGGCATCGCGGCCAGCAGCGACGCCTTCGTCCTCACCGCGCTGGGCCACGACCAGGTGTCGGTGTACGACGCCTCGCTCTCCGAGTGGGCGAGGGATCCCTCGCTGCCGATGGAGACGGGCTAGGCCCCCAGGTACGCGCGCTGCACGCGCGCGTCGGCCAGCAGCGCGTCGCGCGGGCCCGCCAGCACCACGCGACCGGTCTCGAACGTCAGATACATGCCCAGCATCATGAAGTCGCCCTGCGCGAAGTTCACGACGCGCATGACGCCGAAGATGAGGCCGAGGCCGATGCTCATGAGCGCGTAGACCCCGCCGACGAGCAGTCCGGTGACGACGTACTGGACGAGCTCAGCGAGGACCACCGGCGCCTGCGCCGATTACTTGTGCCAGGCGACCGGCCGTGTCGCGACGGCGATCGGCACCACGGTGTAGGGCTCGCCGTCCTGCCACTGCACGATCAGCGGCGTCGCGCCGATCCGCCGGCCGCGCTCGTCGAACCGCACCCTCGGCGGATAGAAGGCGGCGACCGCCGGGCCGGAGGAGATGTCGATCCGGGCGAGCGCGTCGCGGATCGCCTTCGGGTCGGCCGACTTCGCCTGCTCGATAGCCTCCTTGATCAGCCAGACGTGGGCGTAGGTGCAGAGCGGGTCCTGCGTCATGAACGGCTCGCCCGTCCGCTGCTTGAACTTCTTGACGAGCTCTTCCTGGCCCTTCATCGGGTGCGACGCCACGACGGTCTGGATGTTGTCGAGCACGTCCTTGCCGACGGTCTTCACATACTCGGGCGTCACCAGCCAGGCGCCGACGCCCTGGATCGGAGACTTCACGCTGAACTCCTTGACCTTCTGCAGCACCTGGATCGAGTCGGGGAAGTTGGTGGCGCCGTAGAACACGATGTCGGGCTGAGTGGAGCGAAGCTTCTGCACGATCGCGGTCGCGTCGGCGAGCGGCGGCGTCCACACGTCGTCCACGACCAGCTCGATCCCCTTGGCGGCCAGGAGCTTCTCGCGCAAGGGCTTGTAGAAGAACATCGAGGCCGCGGTGTTGTCGCCGACGATGCCCGCCTTCCGGATCGGCCGGTTGTTCTTCTTGGCCAGGTCGGTCACCAGGTCGAGCGCCTGCTCGGCCTGCAGCGACGAGACCGGCGAGGTCTGGAACGTGTACTTGAAGCCGCGCTCGGTGATGCTGTCGGCGTAGGAGAGCGAGAGCCACGGCACCTGCAGCCGCTCGGCCACCTCGGTGACGCCCAGGGTGAACGAGCTCAGCCACGAGCCGATGCCGGCGCTGATCTTCTCGCGCGTCAGCACGCGCTGCGCCGCGCTCACCGCCTTCTCCACTCTGTCGCCGGCGTCGGCCTCGCGGAGCACGATCCTGGCGCCGCCGAGGGCCTTGATCCCACCCTGGCTGTTGATCTCCTCGATGGCCATGTCGGCGCCCATCTTCTTGAGCTGGCCTTGCCGAGCCCAGCGGCCGGACAGCGGCGCCACGAGCGCGATCTTGACGTCGTCGGCGGCCGGCGCCTGGCCGATGGAGAGCACGGGGACGACGACGGCGAGCGCCAGCACGACGATGAGCGTCCGCGAGAGAGAACGCTTCACAGTAGTCTCCTCATTGAGAGCGAGTCGCTGCGTTCGGTCTGGACGGCCCTCGACGATAGCACTCCGGGGCCGTGGCATTCGCCGCGACTCTCGTCTAAGATTCAGTCCTCGAGCCGTCCGCACGGGAGGGCCATCGGGGCTCCCCCGCCGGCCGGGGTGTGGACATTGAACAAGGAGCCGGCCATGGCGACGAAGAAGAAGGGCACGGGACTGATGATGGTCTGGACCGATATCCCGGCGGACAAGGAGAAGGAGTTCAACCGCTGGTACAACGAGGAGCATCTGGCCGAGCGGCTCGCGCTTCCCGGCTTCCTGAACGGCGCGCGCTACGAAGCGGTCAAGGGCGGTCCCAAGCATCTCGCCGTCTACGAGCTCGAGAGCGTCGCGGCGCTCGAGACGCCGGACTACAAGCGCGTCCGCTCGAACCCGACGGCGTGGACGAAGAAGTGCTCGCCCGAGGTCATCGGCACGAACTACATCCGCAACGTCTATGCGCTCATCCATCCCAGGAGCGTGACGCCGCAGGTGGCCGAGAGCCCGATGGCGCCGGCGCTGCAGCTCGGGCGGATGGACGTGCCGCCGGAGATCGACGCCGACTTCAACGCCTGGTACAACACGATCTACATCCCGAACTACGAGAAGGTGCCCGGTGTGATCCGGGGGCGGCGCTTCCGCGCGGTGACGGGCACCCCGACGTACCTGACGTTCTACGAGTTCCAGAACCCGAAGGTCTCGGAGACGCCGGCCTGGCTCGCCCAGCGCGACATCGCGCCCGAGACCCAGCGCATCCGGCCGCACATGAAGCACGCGCCCGGATCGCCGGGCGTGTACGTCAAGACGTTCGAGCTCGGAGGGTAGAAGGACTCCCGCGGCTCGTCCAGGCCTCGATCGCCGCCACCTGCTCGTCGATGGAGCGATCGCCTTCGAGCCTCAACACCGGGCACGGAAGGCCGACCAGCCAGGCCTCGTGCAGGGCGCGGCTTCGCGTCTCGAGGCCGCCGGTGTCGTAGCGACCGGCCCACTCGAGAAACTCCGCGTGGGCACGGTGAAGGTCTCCGCCCGGCGCGATGGCATGTCGACCGTACCGCGCGGTTTCACGCGCGCGGAGGCGGGCCAGACGCACCGGTGTCGGCACGACCAGGAACACGACCAGCTCGAACTCCGGAATGAGCGGATCGCCCCAGCCGCAGAGCGACCCCGACAACACCCAGGCCGTCGATGCGCGGAGGGCTTGGCGCAGCGACGTGAGCCGTTCCTCGCGCGGGCGCTTCTCACGATAGGGTGGATCCGTCCGCACCCAGAAGAAGTCGTCGGTATCCAGGTGGCGATGGCCGAACCTCGCGGCCAGCGCCCCACCGAGCGACGTGGTGCCGCTGCCTGACGCACCGACGATGTGGACGCGGCTGGGTGTCCGCACGCTCGCTGCCCCGGGGTCTGCCATCAGCCTATTGGCCGCGAGTCTCGTCGGCCTTTCTCAGCGCCTGCCAGGCCGCCCGCTGCGTCGCGCGCCACGGCGTCCGCTCCCAGCCGGTGCCCGTCGCGCCGGTCGGCGAGTGCTCTGTCCCGGTCGTGTAGAACGTCGCGCGCCAACCCTTGTCGTCGTAGCGCGTGAGCTGGAGGTCGTAGCCCTGACGGGCCATGCCGACCGCGACGCGGCCGATCCCGGACCACGAATCGAGCCACGAGCGCAGCGCGTGGAGCGCGCGGTCGTACGAGGGCAGGGAGCAGCCGGCGAATCCGAGCGCCGCTGCGAGGAGTCGTCCGCGCTGGTCGAGCACACGCCGCCTCGACGGGAGCTAGTTCGCCGGGACGGGATCCGTCGAGACGCGCAAGCGGACGAAGTAGTCCTTGAAGCGCTCGACGTCCGACTCGGAGACCATGTCGGCCACGATGAAGCAGGCGAGGTCGCCCTGGCGCCACACCCAGGCCGAGAACCCGCTGTCGCTCATGAGCGCCGGCCGCCACCGGTTCTGGATCTGGACCCGCCGCGCCTCGGGCAGCGGCAGCCCGGGATAGGGCAGCGCGATGTACGTCACCAGGTGGCCGTCGCCGTCACGATAGTAGAGCGCCATGCCGCGCCGCCCCTCGAGGTAGACGGGCTCGGCCCCGACGAACACGAGCCGGTCGTCGCCGCCGAAGAACTTCGGCAACGCGATGCCGGACTGCTCGGTGAGCCACGGCAGCGCAGTCGGTACGCCTTCGGGGCGTCGTGTGCCCCACATGAGCGCGCGGGTGTGCTCGGCCACGACCGACCGCACGAGCCGCTCCGCCGGGTCGGCGGGGAGGATCCGCGGCAGGAACGGGATCGACGCGAGCACGAGCACCAGCGCCGTGGCGGCGGCCGCCAGGGCGGGCGCGAGCCACGCCGGGCGCGCGCGCGTGGGCTCGGCGCTCTGCCCGATGGAGCCGCGCAAATACACGGGCGCCGTGTAGCGCCGGAGCTCAGTGCGGAGCCGTGCGCCGAGCGCGTCGTCGGAGTCGGGGGAGTGGGCGCTCATTCTTTGCTGTAGTCGCGCAGGAGCCCGCGCAACCGCTCCTTGGCCCTGAAGATCCGTGATTTGACGGTGCCGACCGGGCAGGCCAGGATGCGGGCCACGTCCTCGAGCGCCATGCCCTCCACTTCCGCGAGCAGCAGCACGGTTCGAAATTCCTCGGGCAGGCGCTGGAGAGCGCGCTCGAGATCGGTGTGCGCCTCGACGGCGCCGCTCGACTCGTCGGGCGCGTCGTGAAACATCGGAGCGTCCCAGGCAGGAACACCGTCCTCGGCGAGCGCCGATTCCCGCTCGCGAAGCCGATAGAACGTCAAGAATGTGTTCCTCAAGATTTGAAACAGCCAGGCTCGGAGATGGGTTCCCGGCTGGAACCGGTGGGAAAACCGGAAGGCGCGCAGGTAGGTTTCCTGGACGAGGTCGTCGGCCTCCGGCGGATTCCGCGTCAGATACATTGCGAAGTTGTAGAGCGCGTCCAGGTGCTCGAGCGCGGCCCGATGGAACTCGTGGGAAGACACCGGACGGCTCAGTCCGTGAACCAGCGCACCGGGTAGTCGCCCGGACGCACGTGGTGCTCGTCTTCGAGCTCGGCGAGCAGCTCACGGATCGAGCGATAGAGGACGGGGTGCTCGAGATCGGGCGCCAGGTCGGCCAGCGGCTGCAGGACGAAGCCGCGCTCCGCCAGGAGCAGATGGGGCACGTGCAGGTCGTCGCCCGCGCTCAGCACCTCGTCGCCGTAGAAGAGGATGTCGATGTCCAGGGTCCGCGCCGAGAATCGCTGGGCCTCGGGCGTGCCCGGCGGGCGGGTCCGCCCGAGCGCGGTCTCGATGGCCTGCAGCGCCGCCAAGAGGGCCCGCGGCGCGAGCGAGGTCTCGATCGCCACGACGCAGTTGAGGAACCAGCGCTGCTCGCTGTCGGTCTGGCCGGGCTCGGTTTCCCACGGCTCCGCGTCGTAGAGCGGCGAGGCGTCGAGGAACCGGATCGCGTCGACCCCGTGCAGGTGCCGGACAGCGGCCTTGAGGGTCGCGAGCCGATCGCCGACGTTCGAGCCGAGCGAGAGATACACGCGCGTCACGACCGGCTCCGCGTCAGCTCGACCGCGGGCGTCCCGACCAGACCCTCCATCGGAGGCGTGAGCTTACGGACGCGCACGCGGATCTCGCGCGCCGGGAACTCGCGCAGCAGCGCCTCGACGATGAGCCCGGCCAGGCGCTCGATGAGGTTCACACGGTTCTTGGTGCCGATCTCGACGATGCGCCGGGCGACCACGCCGTAGTCGATCGTGGTCGATACCTGGTCCGATACGACCGCCGGGGACAGGTCGACCGCCATCTCGACGTCGACGGAGAACCAGGCGCCCACGACCTGCTCGGCGCGTGTCAGCCCGTGCTGGCCGTAGAAGCGCACGTCCTCCAGCAGGAGCTTGTCGGCCATCAGGGCTTCACGACCGGGTTCTTGAGGCTGCCGATCCCCTCGATCCGCACCTCGACGCGGTCGCCCGGCTCGAGCGGGCCGACGCCCGCGGGCGTGCCGGTCGCGACGACGTCGCCCGGCAGGAGCGTCATCACCTGAGCGATCAGCGCGACGATCTCATCGGTGGGGAAGATCAGCTCCTTCGTCGACGACGACTGCCGGAGCCCGCCGTTGACGAACGTCTCGACCGCCGCCGCGTCGGGGTCGATGTCGGTCGCGATGCACGGGCCCAGCGGACAGAAGGTGTCGAACGCCTTGGCCCTCAGCCATAGCCCCTTCGAGGCCAGGTCGCGCGCGGTCACGTCGTTGAGGCAGGTGTAGCCCAGCACGTACTCGCGTACGCGCTCGGCGGGAACATTGCGGCACCGGCGCTTGATCACGACCGCGAGCCCCGCGCCGTGCTCCACGAGCTGGCTGAGGGGCGGATAGAGGATCGGGTCGTCGGGCCCGGCCAGGCTGGTCGGCGGCTTCAGGTGGAAGTGCGGCTCGGCCGGCGCGGTCCGCGCGGCCGGCGCCTCGTGGCCGCGATGGTTGTGCTCGACGACGACGATCTTCGAGGGCACGGTCGGCGCCAGCAGCACGGCGCGCTTGAGGGGCACGCAGCGCCGGCCGCGCCGGAAGGGGCCCCACGGCGTCCCCGAGTACTCGACGATGTCACCGCCCTCGAGCACGCCGTACGACATGTTGGTGTCCGTCTTGAAGCGCACGATCTGCATCGCGACCCGTCACGCGAGGCCGAGAACGTCGGCCATCGAGTAGAGTCCCGGTGGACGGCCCACGATGAACCGCGCGGCGCGCAGCGCGCCGCGCGCGTACGTGTCGCGATTGTGGGCGCGGTGGGTCAGCTCGAGCCGCTCGCCCAGGGTGCCGAACGACACCGTGTGCTCGCCGACGACGTCGCCGGACCGGAGGGAGAGGATGCCGATCTCGGGCTTGGTGCGCTCGCCGGGCAGGCCCTGCCGGCCGTAGACGGCGACCTGATCGAGATCGCGCCCGAGCGCGGCGGCCACGACCTCCGCCATGCGGAGCGCGGTGCCGCTGGGCGCGTCCTTCTTGAATCGGTGGTGGATCTCGGTGATCTCGACGTCGTACTCTTCGCCGAGCGCCTTGGCCATGGTGGCCAGGAGCTTGAACGCGACGTTGGTGGCGACGGACATGTTGGGCGACATCAAGATCGCCGCGCGCTTGGCGAGATCGCCGATCTCGGCGCGCTGCGCCGGGCTGAAGCCGGTTGTGCCAATCACCGCGCGGGCGCCGGCCTGGGCGATCAGCCGGAGGTGCCCGAGCGACGCCTCGGGCACCGAGAACTCGATCAGCACCCGCTCGCGCGTGATCTCGGCCGCGGCGTCCGCGCCGACGCTCACGCCGGCCTTGCCGACGCCCGCCAGCTCTCCGGCGTCCCGCCCGAGGGCGGCGTGGCCCGGCGCCTCGAGCGCGGCGACGAGCCGGAGGTCGGACACGTCGGCGAGGCAGGCGACGATCCGATTGCCCATCCGTCCGGCAGCGCCCGCGACAACGACATCCGCCGTCGAGGCGCCACGACGCCCGACGTTCGGGGATGGCTCCCCGCCGACAGCGCTCATGGGTGCTACTTGATCAGGCCGTACGGCTTGAGGATGGCGCGGAGCTTCTCGCGATTGGCGTCGCTCATCCGGCACATCGGCAGGCGGAACTCCGGCTCGATCATGCCGGCCATCGCCATCGCTTCCTTGATCGGGATGGGGTTGGTCTCGAGGAACGCCGCGCGCGCCAGCGGGAAGAGCCGGTAGTGGAGCTCGCGCGCGCGCTTCCAGTCACCGTCGAGCGCGGCGTGCACGAACTCGGCCGTCTCACGCGGCACGATGTTCGCGATGACCGAGACGACGCCGCTGCCACCGATCGCCAGGAGCGGCAAGGTGACGTTGTCATCGCCGGACAGGACCGAGAAGTCGGGACCGCACGCCGCGATCACCTGGCTCATCTGGTCGAGCGATCCGGACGCTTCCTTGACACCCACGATGTTCTTCACGTCGCGTGCGAGCCGCGCCATCGTGTCGGTCTCGACGTTGACCGCGGTGCGGCTCTGGATGTTGTAGACCAGGATCGGGATCGCGACCGACTCGGCCACCGCGCGGAAGTGGCGGTAGAGCCCTTCCTGCGTCGGCTTGTTGTAGTACGGGTTCACGACGAGTGCGCCGGCCGCGCCGGCCCGCTCGGCGTGCTTGGTCATCTCGATCGCGTCGCTGGTCGAGTAGGAGCCGGTGCCGGCCACGACCCGGATGCGGCCGCGGGCGGCCTCGATCACGAGCTCGACCACGCGGTGGTGCTCGTCGTGACCGAGGCTCGGCGCCTCGCCGGTGGTCCCGCAAGGAATCAGCCCGTCGGTGCCGTTGGTGATGTGGAACTCGACCAGCTCCCGGAGCTTCGCCTCGTCGACCTTGCCGTTCCTGAAGGGGGTGACCATCGCGACGAATGAACCCTGGAATATCTGGCTCATGGGGCTGTCTCCCCCGCCACCAGGTCTTCGTACGTCTCCCGGCGGCGCACAATCGTGTACCGGTTGCCGTCCACGAGCACTTCGACGGCCCGCGGTCGCGTGTTGTAGTTGGAGGCCATCGCGAAGCCGTAGGCGCCGGCGCTCATCACGGCGAGTAGATCGTCCTGCTCGACCCGGGGCAGCTCGCGTTCCTTGGCCAGGAAGTCGCCCGACTCGCAGATCGGGCCCACGACGTCGACGGTCTCGCGCTCCCGCGACCGGCCCGTCTCGTCCACCGGCACGATCTCGTGATACGAGCCGTAGAGCGACGGCCGGATCAGATCGTTCATCGCGGCATCGACCACCACGAACTTCTTGGCGCGGGTGTCCTTGCGGTAGAGCACCCGCGTGAGCAGCACGCCGGCGTTGCCGACGATGGAGCGGCCAGGCTCGAGCAGGACCGTCACGTCCGCCTCGCGCAGCGCCGGCAGGAGCAAGCTGGCGAACTCCTGGTGAGTCGGCGGCGTCTCGTCGCGGTAGCGAATGCCGAGCCCGCCGCCGATGTCGATCGTGTGGATCTCGATCCGCCGCTCGCGCAGCGTCTTCACGAGCGCGACCACGCGGGCCACCGCGTCGGCGACCGGCGTGGCCTTGGTGAGCTGCGAGCCGATGTGCATGTCGGCGCCGACGACCGCGAGGCCCTTGAGCGTCGCGGCTTCCTCGTACGCCTCGAGCGCCTCGTGGTAGGGGATCCCGAACTTCGACGTCTTCAGACCGGTCGCGATGTAGGGATGCGTCTGCGGATCGACGTCCGGATTCACCCGCAGCGCGACCGGGGCGCGCACACCCATCTCGAGGGCCACCTCGTCGAGCACGCGGAGCTCCGCCCGCGACTCGACGTTGAACATCAGGATGTCCGCCTTCAACGCCTCGCGCATCTCGTCGCGACTCTTCCCGACGCCCGAGAAGATGATCTTCTTGGGCGGCACGCCCGCCCGGAGCGCGCGATAGAGCTCGCCGCCCGAGACGATGTCGGCGCCCGCGCCGGCCTTCGCCAGCACCGAGAGGACGCCGAGGTTCGAGTTGGCCTTGACCGAGTAGCAGACGACGTGCGGCACGTCGCGAAACGCGCGCTCGTAGCCGGCGAGACTCTCGAGCAGCGCGGCCTTCGAGTAGACGTAGGCGGGCGTGCCGGCGACGGCCGCCAGCGCGCGCAGCGAGACCTCTTCGCAGCAGAGCTCGGAGTCTCGATACTGGAACGGGCCCATGTATTCGTTGTTCGTAACACCCGAGCCAGGTGAAGTCAAGGCAGGCTGACCCTCGCCTCGTTCGAACGCTCGCTCTCGTTCGGTCGCGCTGCGCGATCCTGCGCCGTGACCGCGTAGCGATACGTGCCGCGCGTCACCGTGCGGTCGACGTACGTGGTCGACGGCGCGCTGGTCGCCCCGATTCGCTCGAAGCCGCCCCGTTCCGGGGCGCGGTAGACGATGTAGCTCGCCACGTCGGTCTCCGGGCTCGGGCTCCAGGACAGGCGCACGACCCCCTCGGAGGCGACGCCGACGAGGTTCGCCGGTGGCGAGGGAGGCGTCACGTCGCGCGGCGTCGCGGCGACCCGCGGCGACGGCCGGCCGTAGAGCGTCGTATCCGCCACACTGCGCACGGCCCGGACGGCGTAGTAGTAGTCGCGGTCGTTCTCCAGATCGGAGTCGGTCCACGCCGTGTCCGAGACCGGCGGCGAGACCGGCGCCGGGTCCGCGTCGGCGGACGACGCGCGGAGCACCTCGTACTTGAGGACGTCCGTCACCGCGCTTCCGTCGAGAAGCCGCGTCGCCGGGCTCCACCGCAGACGCACCGCGCGCTCGCCCGGCTCGACGACGACGTTCTGGGGTTCCGCGGGGGCGGCGGCGTAGCGCACCGAGACCCGACGCGAGGGTGGGCCGATGCGGCCCTGTCTGTCGCCGGTGACCACCACGTAGGTGTAGCGGCGCCCGTACGTGAGCCCCTTCCGATCGGCGAACGCCAGGCGTGGCCCGCGACGGACCGCGGGCTCCGGCTCGGCGCTGCGGATCGCGGCGATCTCCTCGTAGCCGGCGATCCGTCCATCGGTGAGCATCGCCGACTTGGGCTCGCCCGCGCCGCTGTCCTCGACCCGGAAGATCCGCATCACGGTGACGTCGCGCTGGCGCGTGTTGTCGACGCGGCGGGTGGGCGGCGTCCACGCCAGCACGATCGCCGACTCGTCGACATCACCCGTCAGGTCGGCGACCGGCTGGGGAGCCCGCTGTTCCGGCGCGACCGGCGGAGATTTCTTGCCGCACGCGGTGAGGGTCAGCGCGGCGAGCCCCAGGCACGCGGCGAGGCGCCGACCGGGCCCGGTCATGCGCGCGCGATGAGCGTGCGGGCGAGCGCGAGCGAGCGGCGGACGGCGTCGGGCGCGGTCCCGCCGGTAACCGCGCGCGCCCGCAGCGACGCCTCGACCGTGACGGCGTCCTTGGCGTCGTCCTCGAAGAGCGGCGAGAAGCGGCGCAGCTCGACGAGCCCGAGCCCCTCGAGCGGTTTGCCCTCCGTCTCGCAGAACCGCACGATCCGTCCGACCACGCCGTGCGCCTGCCGGAACGGGAGCCCCTTGCGCACGAGATAGTCGGCCAGATCGGTCGCCGTCGCGAAGTTCTCCGCGGCGGCGCGCCGCATCCGATCCGTCCGGAAGGCGAGTGAGGCGAGCATCGGCGGCACGACGGCGAAGATCGCCTCGAGCGTGTCGACCGAGTCGAAGAACGGCTCCTTGTCTTCCTGCATGTCCGAGTTGTAGGCGAGGGGGAGCCCCTTCATGGTGGTGAGCACCGCCACGAGATTGCCGTAGAGCCGGCCGCTCTTGCCGCGGACCAGCTCGGCTACGTCCGGGTTCTTCTTCTGCGGCATGATCGACGAGCCGGTCGCGAAGGCGTCGGAGAACTCCACGAAGCCGAACTCGGCGGTGGCCCAGAGCGTCAGGTCGGTGGCGAGCCGCGACAGGTGCATGGCGGTGATCGCGGCCGCCGCCAGGAACTCGAGCAGGGTGTCGCGGTCGCTCACCGAGTCGAGGCTGTTCGGCGAGACTCCGGCGAAGCCGAGATCCCTGGCGAGCGCCTCGAGATCGATCGGAAACGCGGTGCCGGCGAGCGCCGCTGCGCCGAGGGGCATCGCCGAGGCGCGCGCGCCGCAGTCGCCGAACCGGTCCCGATCGCGCTGCAGCATGAAGACGTACGCGAGCAGGTGGTGACCGAGGACGATGGGCTGGGCGCGCTGGAGATGCGTGTAGCCCGGCAGCGGTGCCTCGATCGTCTCGGCGGCGCGCGCGACGAGCGCTTCCTGGACGCGACGCACGCCCGCGCGGACCCGCGCGATGACCTCTCGGAGGTACAGGCGTTCGTCGACGGCGATCTGGTCGTTGCGCGAGCGCCCTGTGTGCAGCTTGCCGCCGACCTCGCCGATCAGCTCCTGGAGCCGCCGCTCGATGTTCGTGTGGATGTCCTCGAGCTCGGCGCGGTAGGGAAAGGTGCCCGCCGCCAGCTCGTCGCGGACCGTCGCCAGCCCCCGCACGATCGCGTCGCGCTCGGCGGCGGACAGGAGCCCGGCCCGGGCGAGGGCCTTGGCCCACGCGACGCTGCCGGCGATGTCGTGCGGCCAGAGCCGCCGGTCGAAGGCGAGAGACCCGGTGAACCGCTCCGCGGTCGGATCGGCGCCGGCCGCGAACCGCCCGCCCCAGAGCTTCTCCGACTTCGCCGCGCCGCTCTGCGGAGCCGCGCGCTTGCGGGGCCGCGACTTCACGGCAGGAGCGCCGCGATGTCGTCCATGATCCGACGGGTCACGTGGACGCGCGCGCTCCGTCGCGCGTGGAAACCCTCGTCCGCGAAGCAGCGCGCCGGCCCGAAGCGGACGCCGAGCGGGACGCGGCGCGGAATGTAGCCGCGGCGCCCCGCGAGGGCTTCGTAGGTGCCGCGGATGCCCGCGGGGACGACCGGCACGCCCGAGCGCAGCGCGAGCAGCGCGACGCCCGGCAGGCCGGGCTCGAGCCGGCCGCGCACGCTGAAGGGGCCCTCCGGGAAGATCCCGACCACCCGCCCCTCCTGGAGGATGTGAAGCGCGCGGCGAAGGGCGCCGACGTCCGCGCGCTCGAGGTCGATCGGGATCGAGCGGATGTTCCGGTGGAACAGCGGATGAAAGGGCGTCGCGCGCCAGACGCGCGGCATCACGAGGAACGAGATCGGCTCCGGGACGGTAACGCCGAGCACGACGCCGTCGAGATAGTTGTGATGGTTCGCGGCGATGAGATACGGCCCGCTCGCCGGCAGGTGCTCGAGGCCGTCGACGCGGAGATCGAACCAGCGCACGAGGGCCTGGCGGAGCGGCGTGCGGAGCGCGCGATAGAGGAGCGGCACGGACGATGCTTCGCGGGCGAGGCGCCGGGTTTCGGCGAGCGTGGTGGGGCCGGCCATGTCGCGCGTTTTATAGCACGGTTCACCGAGTGCGGGCGAGCCGGTACCGGGCGACCGCCGCATTGTGCTCGGCGATCGTCGCCGAGAAGTGGTGATGGGTGTCGTCCATCGCGACGAAATAGAGGTACTTCACCGGCGCCGGATCGAGCGCCGCCTCGATCGCCGCGAGCCCCGGGCTCGCGATCGGCCCGGGCGGTAAGCCCGGGTTGCGGTACGTGTTGTACGGGTGATCGATCCGGAGGTCGGCGCCACCGCTTCGCGCTCGATGATCGACGCGAGGGTGAGCAGCTGGTGCACCGTGAGCCCGCGCGCGGCGGCGCGCGTCGTGATATCCGCGCCCGTCTTGGCGCGCAGGCGCTGCACCATCCGGGTCAGTATCTCCTCCGGGGTCATCCCGCGGACGAACTGGTAGGTATCGGGGAACAGGTAGCCCTCCAGGCTCGGCGCCTCGATCCCGAGCGTCGACAGGAAGGCCGGGTCGGCGGCGACGCGGCGCACGGCGGCGCTCGGCGCGAGCCGCTCGGCCTCGAGCGCGCGCGCCAGCTCGGCGACGGTGGCGCCCTCGGGCTGCAGGACGACGTGCTGCTTGACCCGTCCGGCCTCCAGCTGGGCCAGCACGCCCAGGGTCGTGGCCTCCCGATCGATCTCGTACTCACCCGCCTTCAGGTACCTACCCCGGAACACGGCCAGCATGACGAAGCCCGTGCGACTGCGGATTGCGCCCGCCTGATAGAGCCGCCCGGCGATGAGCAGGATGCCGTCGTGGGCAGGAATCTCCACGGCGACCGGACCGGCCTGGAGCGCCTCGGTCGGAGTCAGGACCTCGTGACCCACGAGGACGGTGACACCGGCCCCGATGAGCATGAGGAGGGCGATGGCGGCACGCAACCCCATGATTTCCCAGTGTAACATCCAGGCTCTGATATACTGTGATGCCTTGATGGCCTGTTCACCCCGATCACACTGGCTCGCTTCCAGGGGGTCCCATGCTTGAGCTGCAGCTACCCACCCGTCACGATTGGACTGTCCAGGACAAGACTTACGGCAAGCTGTCCATCGAGCCCTTCGAGGCCGGCTTCGCCCTGACCGTCGGCATCGCCTATCGCCGGGCCCTCTTGTCGGCGATCCACGGCGCCGCGCCGACCTGGGTCAAGATCGAGAACGTCCTGCACGAGTTCTCGCATCTGCCGGGTGTCATGGAAGACACGCTCGACATCATGATGAACCTCCGCAAGGTCGTGTTCACGCTGCACGTGAACCGGCCCAAGATCCTCCGCCTGCGCGCCCAGGGCGGCTCGATCGTCAAGGCCAGGGACTTCGAGACCGACGCGGACATCGAGGTCCTCACCCCCGATGTCGTGCTGGCGACGCTCGACAAGGACGGCGTGCTCGAGATGGAAGTCTGCGTCGAGCGTGGCCGCGGCTACGTCTCGGCCGAGAAGCGTGAGCCGGAGGCCCTGCCGATCAACGCGATCCTGCTGGACGCGGACTTCTCGCCGGTCAAGCGCGTGAACTTCCACGTCGAGCCCTTCACCGAGGGGCGCGAGCGGCTCGTGCTCGAGGTGTGGACCGACGGCAGCGTCGGCCCGGCCACCGCGGTCGGCGAGGCGTCGCGGATCCTCGAGGACCACTTCGACCTGCTCATGGAGTTCCCGGAGACCTCGCCCCAGGAAGAGGCGGCCGAGCGCGACGATGTGCGGCCGCGGACCGAGCTGAACGAGAATCTCTTCCGCAACGTCGACGAGCTCGAGCTGTCGGTCCGTGCGTCGAACTGCCTGAAGACGGCGAACATCCGGACGATCGCCGACCTCGTGCAGAAGAGCGAGGCCGAGCTGCTCAAGACCAAGAACTTCGGCAAGAAATCGCTGAACGAGATCAAGACGATCCTGGGCGAGATGAGCCTCTCGCTCGGCATGCGGCTCGATCCGGAGGAGCTCGAGCGGCTGCGCTCCCAGTACGAACGCGCCTACGAAGCCTAGCGGGCGAGGCGGGTCTTGATACGGTCGACGGCCTCTTCGGTGGCGGCGCGGCCGCCGAAGGCCGTGAGGCGGAAGTAGCCCTCTCCGCTCGGACCGAAGCCCGCGCCGGGTGTCCCGACCACGTGGGCCTCGTGCAGGAGCTTGTCGAAGAAATCCCACGACGATAGACGCCCCGAGGTCTTCACCCAGATGTACGGCGCGTTCCGCGCCCCGTAGACGGTGAGCCCCGCCGCCTCGAGCCCCTCGCGGATGATGCGCGCGTTCTCCATGTAGTAGTCGACGAGCGCGGTCACCTGCTTCCTGCCCTCGCTCGTGTACGTCGCGGCGGCGGCGCGCTGGATCACGTACGCGACGCCGTTGAACTTGGTGGACTGGCGGCGGACCCAGAGCGCGTTGATGCTCACCGGCTCGCCCGCGGCCGAGCGCCCCTGCAGTTCCTTCGGCACGACCGTGTAGGCGCACCGCGTGCCCGTGAACCCGGCGGTCTTCGAGAAGGAGCGAAACTCGATCGCGACCTCGCGCGCGCCCTCGATCTCGTAGATCGAGTGCGGGATTGCCGCGTCGCGGATGTACGCCTCGTACGCGGCGTCGTAGAGGATGACGGCGCCCCGCTCGCGCGCGAAGTCGATCCAGGTCTTCAGCGCCACGCGGGTCAGCACCGCGCCGGTCGGATTGTTCGGGTAGCAGAGGAAGATCAGATCGACCGGCCGATCGGGGATGCGCGGCTGGAAATTGTTCTCGGCCGTGCACGGCAGGTACACGATGCGATCGTAGCGGCCGCCCGCGTCCGCGTTCCCGGCCCGTCCGCCCATCACGGTGACGTCGAGGTACGCGGGATACACCGGATCGCTGAGCGCGACGATACAGTCGGGCCCGAAGATCTCCTGGATGTTGCCGGTGTCGCTCTTGGCGCCGTCGCTGACGACGATCTCGTCGGCGGTGAGCTTGATCCCGCGCTCGCCGTAGTCGTGGCGGATGATGGCGTCGACGAGGAAGTCCCAGCCGGTCTCGGGCGGATAGCCGCGGAACGTCTCGGGCTTCGCCATCTCGTCGACGGCCTCGTGCATCGCGCTGATCACCGCCTCGGGCAAGGGGCGCGTCACGTCGCCGATGCCCAGGCGGATGAGCTTCGCGTCCGGGTGCGCCGCCTGGTACTCGCGCGTGCGCCGGCCCGTCTCGCTGAAGAGGTAGCTCGCGCGCAGCTTCAGGTAGTGGTCGTTGATCCGGGCCATGGCGCTCGATTCTAGCAGATCGCTTCGGGGTCGAGGCAGAAGCGGTCGACCCGTCGCGCGGCCCAGCGCGTGACCGTGAGGGCACCGCCGTCCGTCTCGAAGATGAGCGCGCCGTCGCGGTCGGTTCGATAGATCTGGGCCCCACCCGCCGCGAGCCGCCCGAGCACGCCGGCATCCGGATGGCCGTACGGGTTGCGCGCGCCGACGGAGATCGCCGCGAGCCGCGGACCGACCGCGCGGAGGAGCTCGGGGCCTGTCGAGAAGCGCGAGCCGTGGTGGGCGACCTTGAGGACGGTCGACTCGAGAGGCGCTCCCGCGGCGACCAGCTCGAGCTCGCGGGCCGCGCCGATGTCGGACGCGAGCAGGAACGAGGCGAGCCCCATGTCGATTCGGAGCACGAGGGCGGCGTCGTTCCGTCGACCGCCGAGGACCGTCGTCGACGGAAGCGGCGCGATCACCGCACGCCCGAACCGGTGAGGCGCCATCGGGGCGGCCGCGGCCCATTCCTCGTCGATCGCGAAGAGACGGCGGATCGCCGCCGCACCGCCGGCGTGGTCGCTGTCGTCGTGCGTGACGGCGATGCCGGCCAGGCGGAGAATACCGCGGTTCCAGAGGAACGGTGCCACCACGCGCTCGCCGGCGTCCAGGCGCATGGGTCCCCCGGACCCGGCGTCGACGAGGATCGCGCGCCCGTCGGGCATCTCGACCACGATGGCGTCGCCCTGGCCGACGTCGAGGACCGTCAGCCGCAGCAGACCGTCGGCGGGGCGCACCAGCGGCCACGCCGCGCCGCCGACCGCGAGGGCGACGAGCGCGATCCCGAGAAGAAGAAAGACCCTCCGAGGCTTGCCTCGGCGCCCGTGCCATACGAGCAGCGCCGCGAGCCCCGCGGCGTAGCCCGTGACCGCGAGCCAGCCGGGAGCCGGCAAATGGACGACGGCGCCCGGCACCCCCGCCGCGAGCAGGACGACTCCACGGAGCGCCAGCAGAACGGGCCACACCGCGTCGAAGGCCACCGCGGCGATCGTCTCGCTGACGAAGGACAGGGCCACTGCGGCGAGCCCGACGATCGTGGCGACACCGGCGAGGGGAACGACGGCGAGATTCGCCACGACACCGATCGTCGAGAGCTGGTTGAAGTGAGTCAGGGCGATCGGCAGCACCGCCACCTGGGCGGCCGCGCTCACGCCGACCGCGCCGGCGATTATGCCGCGCGGCAGCGGCGCGGTCACGATGCCGAAGGTCGCCGCGAACGACAGCTGGAAGCCCGGGTCGAAGAGGTCGCCCGGGCGGACGGCGAGGATGGCGAGCGCCGCCAGGGCGAGACTGTTGGTGACCGACGCGTCTCGATCCAGGAGCGAGGCGAGCAGGACGAGCACGGCCATGACGACGGCGCGGAGCACGGAAGGCTCGGGGCCCACCACCAGCGCGAACGCGATCACCACGACGATCGCGGTCACGGCCGACGGACGATGGGGCACGCGCAGGAGTCGGCAGAGCGCCCAGACCGACGCGGCCAGGATCCCGACGTTGAAGCCGGAGACGGCCAGGACGTGATAGACGCCGGCGCGCCGGAAGGCGTCGTCGATGTCGCGGGGGAGCTCGGTCCGGTCGCCGAGCAGGAGCCCGGCGAGCAGCGCCGCCGACGCGGGCGGCAGCGCGCGCCCGACGGCCGCGACCGAGTCCCGCTTGACGCGCACCGACCACGGCGGCGGCGGATCGTCCAGGGGCGTCACGGATTCAGCCCGCGTGGTCGCCACCACGTAGATGCCTTCGCGCGCGAGGTGCGCCGCGTAGTCGTAGGTTCCGGGATTGCGAAACCCGGAGGCGGCGTGGAGCCGCAGCGGCGCCGCCACGCGCTGCCCTTCGGTCAAGGGGGGCAGGATCCCGTATGCCGTCACCTGGATGAGCCCCGAGCCCGGCGCATCCTCGACCCGCTGCGTGTCGACCAGGAGGCGAGCGCGATCGGGCGCCCAGCGCCGCGGCTCGTCGGCCAACCGCCCTTCGACGCGGATGGTTCGGGGGAGCCCGAGGTGTCGGACGTGGTCGGGCGCAAGCGGCGCTTCGCCGCCGCGGAGCCCACCCACCGCGACAGCACCGAGTAGGAGCGCGATCGCAGCGGCGATCGTGCGGCGGCCAGCCAGAAGCACGAGGCAGGCGGCGATGGCCGCCAGCCACGCGACCACGAAGATCTTCGGCGGCGCCAGGGACGAGACGGCGATGCCGGCTCCGAAGGCGACGGCCGTCGGCGCGAGAGGCGTCCGCTTCAGACTCACCGGGCGATCGTCACGAAGGCGCGCAGCTTCTCGACCTTGCGCGCGCTCATCCCGCGGACGCGCGCGAGCTCGTCGACTGGCGCGAAGGGACCGTCGGCGTCACGGGTGTCGACGATTCGGCGGGCGAGCGCCGGACCGATTCCCGGCAGGCTCGTCAGCTCGATCGTCGTGGCGCGGTTGACGTCGATCGTCTCGGCCGGCGCGTCCGCGGGAGCGCCGCGCGGACGCTCGGACTCCCGCGGCTCCTTGCGCCGGCGCTTGTGTCGAGGCTCGGGCTCGGACGAAGTCGGCGCCGGAGCTCCGTCCCCCGATCGCGGAGCCGTCAGATTCGAGCTCGGCACAGGCGCGCGGTCGAGCTGCTCGAGATAGTCGACAGCGTCCGGCCTGGCTCGTCGCCAGTGGCCGACGGCCAGGCCGAAGCCGGCGATCGCGAGCAGGATCAGCAGCACGAGGATCTGGCGACGCGTGTAGAGGGTCATGAACGGACGATCCCACGCCGCCCCCCGCGCGACTAGAGTCGAAGATTTCAGACGGTCGGCGGCCCACGCCTGATGCTCGCGCTGCGTCAAACAATCGGCGGACGTCGGGCGCCGATCTGCGTATCATGCAGCCGCCGACAGCGCATACGACTCGAGCCAGGAGGCGGTCATGATCTCGTTCACCGTCAACGGCAAGCAGCGGCAGGTCGACGTCCCGGCGGAGATGCCCCTTCTCTGGGTGATTCGCGAGTCGCTCAACCTGACCGGCACCAAGTACGGGTGCGGCATCGCGGTCTGCGGGGCGTGCACCGTGCACGTCGACGGCACGGCCGTGCGCTCGTGCGTCACGCCGGCCTCCGCGGTCGCGGGCCGAAAAGTGACCACGATCGAAGGCCTCTCGGAGAAGGGCGACCATCCCGTGCAGCGCGCGTGGACCGAGGTCGACGTCCCGCAGTGCGGCTATTGCCAGTCCGGTCAGATCATGTCGGCGGCCGCGCTGCTGGCCCGCAAGCCCACGCCCACCGACGCCGACATCGACGACGGGATGTCCGGCAATATTTGCCGCTGCGGCACCTATCAGCGCATCCGGGCCGCCGTCCATCGCGCCGCCGCGATCAAGAAGGCAGGTGCCTCATGAAGACGCTCGTCACTCGCCGCGAGATCCTCAAGGGCAGCCTCGCCGTCGGCGCGGGACTCACCGTCGGCTTCACGCTCCCGCCGCGCGGGCGCGCGCAGACACCCGGCGTGTTCGCGCCCAACCAGTGGCTGCGCATCGACCGGGACGGGATCGTGACGGTCACCAACTCGGTGCCCGAGATGGGCCAGGGCTCGCTGACCACGACGCCGATGATCATCGCCGACGAGCTCGACGCCAAGCTCGAGAGCGTGAAGGTCGAGCAGGCGCCGGCGAATCCGGCGCTCTACAAGAATCCCGTCACCGGCGCGCAGTCGTACGGCGGCAGCCGGGGCGTTCGCGATCACCTGGAGATGTGGCGCAAGGCCGCCGCGTCGGCACGCGAGATGTTGAAGCAGGCCGCCGCCAACGAGTGGGGCGTGCCGGTCGAGAGCGTGGAGACCGAAGAGGGGGCGGTGATCCACCGGCCGACCGGCCGGCGCCTGCGGTACGGCCAGCTCGTGGACAAAGCCCAGGCGCTGCCCGTCCCGCCGAATCCGAAGCTGAAGACGCCCGACCAGTTCAGGTACATCGGCAAGGCGGTCAAGCGCCGCGACACGCCCGACAAAGTCACCGGCCGCGGCATCTACGGCATCGACGTGCAGGTGCCGGGCATGCTCATCGGATCGGTCGAGCGCTGTCCCGTCTTCGGCGGCAAGGTGCAGAGCTTCGACGCGACGGCCGCCAAGGCGATCAAAGGCGTGAAGGACGTCGTGCAGGTCTCGAACGGCGTCGCCGTGGTCGCCGACAGCTTCTGGACGGCGGTCCAGGGGCGGCGGGCGCTCAAGGTGACGTGGGACGAAGGACCGACCGCGCAGGTGTCGAGCGCCATGATCACGCGCGAGTACGAAGCCGCCTCGAAGCAGCCGGGCCAGGTCGCGCGAAACGACGGCGACGCCGAGAAGGTGCTCGCCGCCGGCGGGAAGGTCCACGAGGCGATCTATCAGGTGCCGTATCTCGAGCACGCGTGCATGGAGCCGATGAACGCGACCGCGCAGGTCAGTCGCGAATCGTGCGTGATCTGGGCGCCGACCCAGAACCCTGGAGGCACCCAGGCGACGGCGGCGCGCATCACCGGGCTACCGCCCGAGAAGGTCATCGTGAACACGACGCTCCTCGGCGGCGGCTTCGGCCGGCGCGGCGAGGTCGACTTCATCGTCGACGCCGTCGAGACGGCGAAAGCCGTCGGCGCGCCGGTGAAGGTGATGTGGACGCGCGAGGACGACATCACGCACGGCTTCTACCGTCCCGCGACGTACAACGTGTTCCGCGCCGCGCTCGGCGCCAACGGGATGCCCGAGGCGTGGGCCACCCGGATCGTCGGGCCGGGGATCCTCATCCAGAAGGGGCGCGCGCAGGCGGGCACCATCGACCCGGCCGCCGTCGAGGCCGTGCGGAACATGCCCTACGACATCGCGAATCTCCGGATCGAGTGGAACAACAAGGATCTCGGCATTCCGCTCGGGTTCTGGCGCTCGGTCGGGCCCTCGCAGAACGGGTTCATCATCGAGAGCTTCATCGACGAGCTCGCCCACGCGGCCGGCAAGGATCCCTTCGAGTACCGGCGCGCGCTCCTCGGCAAGTCACCGCGGCACAAGGCGATCCTCGAGCTGGTGGCCAACCGCGCCGGCTGGGGCTCGTCGCTGCCGGCCGGCCGCGCCCGCGGCATCGCCGTCGTGTTCTCGTACGGAAGCTACGCCGCTACGGTGGCCGAGGTCTCGGTGGCGCCCGATGGCGCCGTCAAGGTCCATCGGCTCGTCTGCGGAATCGACCCGGGCCTCGCCGTCAACCCGGACGCCGTCAAGGCGCAGATGGAGGGCGGCGCCGTCTACGCATTGACCGCCGCCTACTACGGTCAGATCACGATCGACCGCGGCCGCGTCCAGCAGTCGAATTTCCACGACTATCAGATGCTGCGCATCAACGAGATGCCGGTCGTCGAGGTGCACATCCTCGACTCGGGCGAGGCGCCGGGAGGCCTGGGCGAGCCGGGCGTGCCGAGCGTCGCGCCCGCGGTCACCAACGCGATCTTCGTCGCGACGGGCAAGCGCATCCGCAAGCTCCCCATCGACCGCAGCGAGCTCAAACGCGCCTGAGCGGGATCGGCGAGTGCCGGTCCCGCCTCGGCGTCTCAGGGGACGAGCGCGGCACGCGTGATCGTGGTCGTGTCCTTCGCGTACCACTCGGACTCGGCGAACGCCCGGTTGATCTGCTCGAGCGGATACTTGTGCGAGATGAGCCGGTCGAAGGGGAAGCGGGATCGGTTGCGGACGAGGAAGTCGAGCGCGCGCGGGATCACGCCGGGGTCGTACTGGATCACGCCCACGATCTTCTTCGATCCCCAGACCAGCAGCGACGGCTCGAGCTCGATCTTCGCGCCGCGGCTGATGGTCCCGATCTCCAGATACGTCCCACCGGAGCGGAGCATCTCGATCCCTTCCGGGATGACCTGGGGAAAGCCGACGAAGTCGCAGGCGACGTCCGCGCCGGCTCCGCCCGTCCAATTGCGAACGAGGCCGACGCGCTCGCGGCGGTCCGTGACCTCCTTGACGTTGATCGTGTGGTCGGCGCCGAACGCGCGCGCCAGCTCGAGCCGGCTGGCCAGCTGATCGACGACGATCACGGTCGACGCGCCCATGTCCTTGGCGACCGCGGCCGCCTGGATCCCGAGCCCACCGGCGCCCTGGATGACGACGGTGCCGCCGAAGGCGAGCCCCGCGCGATCGAGGCCGAAGATCACCTGCGAAAGGGCGCAATTGACCGGCGACACCAGCTCGTCGGGCAGCGAGTCCGGCACGACGAAGATCGCGCCGCGGGGACGCAGGTAATAGTACTCGGCGAACGCGCCGTGGAAGTGCGGGAACTGCGAGGGACCGACCGGGCGCTCGATCTTCGCCGGGCATGCCGCCGGCTCGTTCGCCAGGCACGCGTAGCAGCGGCCGCAAGGATAGAAGTACGTGTAGGCGACGCGATCGCCCTCTCTGAGCGGGCGGCCCAGCGAGTCAGTCTTCACGCGCGCGCCGAGCCTGGCGACGCGGCCGGTCATCTCGTGGCCGTAGATCCAGCCGTCCTCCGGCAGCCGCAGCGGTGCGTCGCCGCGCCAGAAGTGAAGGTCCGAGCCACAGACGTTGGCGAGCGAGACGCGGATCAGGACCGCGTCGGGCTCGACGTCGGGCAGGGGGACCTCGCGGATCTCGAAGGGCTTGCCGGGACCGAAGAAGACCGCCGCCTTGCCGGTGCTCATCGGCTGGCTCCTCTTCCGACATCGAACGCGTCGTGCAGGCTGCGCACCGCCAGCTCCGCGTACTTGTCCTCGATCACGCACGACACCGCGATCTCGGACGTCGAGATCATCTGGATGTTGATACCCTCGCGGGCGAGCGTGGCGAACATCGTGGAGGCGACCCCGGAATGGCTGCGCATCCCGACGCCGACGATCGACACCTTGGCGACCCGCTCGTCCTGCGCGATCCCCCGCGCGCCGATCTCACGCACCACGTCCGTCAGCTCCGCGACCGCGCGCGCGTGGTCGCCGCGCGGCAAGGTGAACGACATGTCGGTGTAGCCGTCCTGGCTGATGTTCTGCACGATCATGTCGACGACGATGTTACTGGCGGCGATCGCTCCGAAGACGCGCGCGGCGATGCCGGGGCGGTCGGGCACCCTCAAGATGGAAATCTTCGCCTGGCTCCGGTCGTGCGTCACGCCGGTGACCACCGCCTGTTCCATGCCGGCCTCCTCTCTCGTCACGAGCGTGCCCGGATCCGGGCGGAACGTGGAGCGCACGTGGACCGTGACGCCGTATTTCTTCGCGAACTCGACGGAGCGAGTCTGGAGCACCTTCGCGCCGAGGCTCGCCAGCTCGAGCATCTCGTCGTAGGCGACCCGCGCGAGCTTGCGCGCGTCGGGCACGATGTTCGGATCGGCGGTGTACACGCCGTCGACGTCCGTGTAGATCTCGCACACGTCGGCCTTGAGCGCCGCCGCCAGCGCGACCGCCGTGAGGTCGGAGCCCCCGCGTCCGAGCGTCGTGATCTCGTCCTCGTCCGAGAGCCCCTGGAAGCCTGCGACGACCACGATCTCGCCGGCGTCGAGCGCCCGCCGCACGCGATCGGCCTCGATCCGGGTGATCCGCGCCTGGGTGTGAACATGGTCGGTGCGCATGCCCACCTGCGGGCCGGTGAAGGAGCGCGCCTTGAGCCCGAGCGCCTGGAGCGCCAGCGCCAGGAGCGCGATCGTGACCTGCTCGCCGGTGGACAGGAGCATGTCCATCTCGCGCAGGTCGGGCGTGGTCGAGATCTGACGGGCGAGCGCCAGCAGACCGTCGGTCGTCTTGCCCATGGCCGAGACGACGACGATCGTCTGGTTGCCCGGCGCGCTCTCGGCGACCCGGCGCGCGACGTTCATGATCTTCGGCGCGTCGGCGACCGAAGAACCTCCGTACTTCTGGACGAGCAGCGCCATGCTGGCGAGAGCCTACACGACGCCTGCGCGGACCGCAAAGAACGTCGCGGTCGCGCGGCGATGCCGATGGCGCTCACGGAGCACGGGCGCGCGACGACCCATGAGACTAGCCGGCCGCGCCGGGCTCGACGCGAGCCCGCGCGCGGGCGGCGTCGCCGAGGCTCATGTTCTCGCGCAGTAGATAGAGCCAGCCGATGAGGGTGACCGGTAGGATCTGGCTGGCGTGGAAAAGCAGCGCGTAGCCGACCCCGGCAGCATCGGACACCCCGAACAGAGCGAGGGCGGTCTTCGCGAAGAAGTGGAAGGTGCCGATGTAGCCCGGGGCCGACGGGATCGAGACGCCGAGGCCGACGAAGGCCAGCACCGACCAGGGTGCCGCGAGAGGCAGCTGAAGGTCGAGCGCCATCAGGACCGTCCACGCCGCGAACGCGGGCGCGAGCCAGACGAGGACGGTCCATCCGATCAGCGGCACCACGTGAGACGGCGTCCGGATCCCGTCGAGCCCGTGCACGAACGTGTCGAAGGCCGTGAGCGCCCGCCGCTGAAGGCTGGGCCAGCGACCGACCAGGCGCGTGATGAACCGGGCGCAGATCTGGGGCGCCGCGACCAGGGCGACCAGCAACGTGACGCCCGAGAGATCGATTGCCAGCACCACGAGGGCCGCCACCTGGAGAAAGCGCGGAACCGGGACGACGAGCACCAGCACCGCCAGGATCAGGACGACGATGAGACTGTCCAGGACCCGCTCGACGATGAGCGTGGCGAGCGTCGTCCAGAACGGATGGGAACGCGCAGCCGCGCCGACGGACGCGTTCCATCGCCGGGCGACCACGTAGACGCGAACGACCTCGCCCGCGCGGAGCGGGAGCACGTTGTTGGCCATGTAGCCGATCATCATGGCCGGCGTGATGCCTTGCGGGTCCGAGCCCGGCGGGAAGAGGTACCACCAGCGCCGACCGCGCACCCAGATCTGGATCGGCGCCATGGCGACCGCGACCGCCATCCAGCCCCAGTGGGCGCCGCGAAGCTGATGACCGAGCTCGGTCAGATCGACGCTGCGGAAAAGGTAGACGAGGAGGGCGACGCTGATCGCGACGCCGAGCGTGACCTTGAGCCGGTTCAGAGGCCGAGCTGCGCCAGAACGGCGTCGACCCGCGGCGGCACCGTGGTCGGGCGCGACGCGGACTCGAGCGCGGTGTCCGGGTCCTTGAGCCCATGGCCGGTGAGCGTGAGCACGAGGGTCGAGCCGGGCTCGAAGCGACCGGCCTTGATGAGCTTGATCAAGCCCGCTACCGTCGCCGCCGACGCCGGCTCCATGAAGATGCCTTCCTCGTGAGCGAGGAGGCGGTAGGCGCGCAGGATCTCCTCGTCGGTGACGATGTCGATCCAGCCCCGCGAATCTTTCGTCGCCTCGAGCGCCGGGCCCCAGGAGGCGGGATTGCCGATCTTGATCGCGGTCGCGACCGTCCGCGGCTCCTCGATCACCCGGTTCTCGTAGATCGGCGCGGCGCCGGCCGCCTGGAAGCCGACCATCCGCGGCAGCTCCTTCACCCGGCCGGCCCGGTGATACTCGCGGTAGCCGCGCCAGTACGCCGTGATGTTGCCCGCGTTACCGACGGGGATCAGGTGATAGTCCGGGGCGCGGCCGAGCTGGTCGCAGATCTCGAACGCGCCGGTCTTCTGCCCCTCGAGCCGGAACGGATTCACGGAGTTCACGAGCGTGACGGGATAGCGCTCGGCGATCTGGCGCACGATCGTCAACGCCTGGTCGAAGTTGCCGTCGACCATGAGAACCTTGGCCCCGTGGATGGCGGCCTGGGAGAGCTTGCCGAGCGCGACGGAGCCCTTCGGCACCATGACGAACGCGCGGATCCCCGCGCGCGCCGCGAATGCGGCCGCCGAGGCCGAGGTGTTGCCGGTCGAGGCGCAGATGACGGCGCGCGAGCCGGTCTCGAGCGCCTTCGACATCGCCATGGTCATCCCGCGGTCCTTGAACGAGCCCGTCGGGTTGAACCCCTCGCACTTCAGGAAGATCTGCATGCGGGCGTCGGTCGCCTCGGCGAGCCGGGGCGCGGGCACCAGGGGCGTACCGCCCTCGTGGAGCGTGACGATCGGCGTCTTGTCCGAGACCGGGAGAAAGTCCCGGTACTCCTCGATCACGCCGCGCCACGCCTTCACGCGGGGCTCCCCTCCACGCGGATCATGGTCGTGGCCGCGGCGACGTCACGCAGCCGGTCGATCTTCGCCAGCGCCGCCCGCATGTCGCGCTCGCGCGCCTCGTGGGTCAGCATTACCACCGGCACCGCCTCGCGGACCCCACGGCCCTTCTGGATGACGTTGGCGATCGAGATGTCGTTCTCGCCCAGGATGCCCGCGACCTTCGACAGGACACCCGGTCGATCCTGAGCGGTCACGCGCAGGTAGTAGCAGCAGCGGATCGCCTCCATCGGCGTGAGCGGCAGGGGCGCCGGTCCGACCGACGGCAGCTCGAGGGCGAGCGACGGAATGCCGTGGGCGATTCGCCGCGCGATCTCGATGACGTCCGACAGCACCGCCGAGGCCGTCGGCATCTGACCCGCGCCGCGCCCGTAGAACATGAGGTCGCCGACCGCGTCGCCGGTCAGGAAGATCCCGTTGAAGACCCCGGACACCGCGGCGAGCGGCGAGGCGGCCGGAATCATCGTGGGATGGACGCGCACCTCCACGCCGGGCCCGCCGGCGGTCTCGGGGGCCGTCGCCTTCGCGATGGCCAGGAGCTTGATCCGATAGCCGAGCTCCCGCGCGTACTCGATATCCTGCGCCGTGACGCGCGAGATCCCCTCGGTGTGGATGTGCCTGAGATCGACGAAGGTCCGGAAGGCCAGCGCCACGAGGATCTGCAGCTTGTGGGCCGAGTCCATGCCTTCGATGTCGAGCGTCGGGTCGGCTTCGGCGTAGCCGTGCGCCTGCGCTTCCTTGAGGACCAGCGAGAAGTCGAGACCCTCGTCGGTCATCTTGCTCAGGATGTAGTTGCAGGTTCCGTTGACGATGCCGGCCAGCGACAGGACCCGATTGGCGACCAGCCCCTCCTTGACCGCGCGGATCAACGGGATGCCCCCGGCCACCGCCGCCTCGAAGCCGAGCGCGACGCCGGCGCGCCGCGCCTCTTCGTAGAGCTCGACGCCGTGGTGGGCGAGGAGCGCCTTGTTCGCGGTGACCACGTGCTTGCCGGCGGCCAGCGCCCGCGAGATGAACGAGCGCGCGGGCTCGAGGCCCCCGACCAGCTCGATCACGATCTGGATCGACGGGTCCGCGAGCACGTGGGCGGCGTCGCCCGTCAGCGGCAGCGACTTGAGGTCGAGGCCTTCCCGGGCGCGGGTGAGGTCGGTGTCGGCGACCGCGGCCAGCGTGAGCCGGGCGCCGGCACGCTCTTCGAGCATCTCGCGTCGACTCTGAAGGACCTTCGCGACTCCGGCCCCGACGGTGCCCAGTCCCAGCAAGCCGATGCGTACGTCGCTCGCGCGGCTCACGATTCGACTCTTGCCGGTCAGGTCAGCGGCTCAGCTGCTTGAGCCCGCGCAGCGCCTGGCGGATCCGCTGCTCGTTCTCGACGAGCGCGAACCGCACGTAGCCCTCGCCGTACTCGCCGAAGCCGATGCCCGGCGACACGGCCACCTTGGCCTCCTGGATCAAGAGCTTGGAGAACTCGAGCGAGCCCAGGCCGCGGAAGGTATCGGGAATGGGAGCCCACACGAACATCGTGCCCTTCGGCTTGGGCACGTTCCAGCCGAGCTTGTTGAGCCCGTCCACCAGGACGTCCCGGCGCTTTCGATGAAGCTCGACGATCTCGTCGACGCACTTCTGGTCGCCCTCGAGCGCGACAATGCCGGCGATCTGGATCGGCTGGAAGGCGCCGTAGTCCAGGTACGACTTGATGCGGGCCAGCGCGGCGATCATTCGGGCGTTGCCGCAGACGAAGCCGAGACGCCAGCCGGCCATGTTGTACGACTTCGAGGTCGAGAAGATCTCGACGCCGACGTCGCGCGCGCCCGGCACCTCGAGGAAGGAAGGCGGCCGATAGCCGTCGAACGTGAAGTCGGCGTACGCGAAATCGTGGACGACCATGAGGCGATGCTCGCGCGCGAACTCGACGACCTTCACGAAGAAGTCGCGGTCCACGCACATTGTCGTCGGGTTGTGCGGGAAGGAGAGGATCAAGAGCTTCGCCTTCGGCCACGCCAGCCGCGCCGTCTCCTCCAGCCGGGGGAAGAAATCTCCGTCGGGCGTCAGCGGCACCGAGCGGAGATCGCCGTCGGCAATGACGACCGAGTACGAGTGGATCGGATAGGTCGGGTTCGGCACGAGCGCGCCGTCACCCGGTTGCAGCACGGCCAGCGCCAGGTGCGCCATGCCTTCCTTGGCGCCGATGGTGGCGATCACCTCGGAGTCGGGATTGAGGTCGACCGTGTAGCGGTCGCGATACCACTTCGCCATCGCGACGCGCAGCCGCGTGATGCCACGCGAGGCGGAGTAGCGGTGATTCTTCGGATTCTTCGCGGCCTCGACGAGCTTGTCGACGATGTGCTTCGGCGTCGGCATGTCCGGGTTGCCCATGCCGAGGTCGATCACGTCCTCGCCGCGAGCTCGAGCCTTGGTCTTGAGGTCGTTGACGATGGCGAAGACGTACGGTGGCAGTCGCTTGATCCGATAAAACTCGTCCATCGAGGACTCCTCTTCGCCCAGCCTATCGATGATACGCGGGAGCGCCGGGGGTGTCAAGAAAGGTACGATCTCATGCGGGGTTAGGGCTCACGCTTGTGTCGGATCTGACGCGAAATGTCGCGATGTTGTCGTAATGGCAGGCGGGTGTCATCCAAACCCTTGATTGTTCGTGCCGGACTTCCGGCACGCCGATTGCCCCTACACCGCCTTCGTGGTCGAGCAGGGATCGTGTGTTGACACTTTGGCGGAGCCGGCGGGGGAACCCGCCAACCCCGTGGCGCCTAGTGCCGGCGCAGGGCGTCCCCGCCGACCCAACCGGAAACAGTTCAGCCTGCTCATCGTCCGCGGCGACGGGACCCGGGTCGTCCGATTCAACTTTCCGCGGCCGGCGGCGGTGGTCGCGTTCGCCGGAGCCGCCGTCGCGTTGACCACGTTCTTCGGCCTCCTCGGCGACTGGCTCCAGCTCCGGCAGCTCACGGTCGAGGCCAGGACGTTCAAGACGCAGATCGCCGAGCAGCAGGCGACGATCGATTCCTTCAACCGCCGCGTCGTCGAGCTGCGCACGGAGATGACGAGCTGGCGCGACTTGCACGCCAGGATCTGGGAGCCCTTCGGCCCCGAGCTGCAGCCCGGCGGCCGCGATCGCGCGGTCGGTGGTGGCGCGCTCCGCGTCGATCGGGTGACCGGCAAGGTCTCGCCACGGGACGAGCTCGAGCGTCTCGCCGACAGCATCGCGGAGCAGGGAGAGAGCCTCAAGGCGCTCGACCGACTCGTCGTGCGCGCGGGCAAGGCGCTGGCGGCGCTGCCCTCGCGGTGGCCGATCCGCGGCGCCGTCAACTCCGAGTTCGGCATGCGGCAATCGCCGTGGACGTCGGGGACCGAGTTCCACAGCGGCCTCGACATCCGCGCTCAGCACGGCACGCCGATCCGCGCGCCGGCCGGCGGTGTCGTGACGATCGCCGGGACGTACCAGGAATACGGGATCACGGTCATCCTCGATCACGGCCAGGACGTCAAGAGCGTCTTCGGCCATCTCTCCAAGACGAACGTCAAGCCCGGCGACCGGGTCGAGCGTGGCGCCGTCGTGGGCTGGTCCGGCAACACCGGCCGCTCGACCGGCGCGCACCTCCACTACGAGATCCTGGTCAAGGGGCAGTCGGTCAACCCGCGCGCGTACCTCTGGGACTAGTCGAGACTCAACGCGAGCCGCCGCTCGCCCCACCTTCGCCGGATCCTCGCTTCGTGCTATCGTGCCGCCACAGGGGGAAGAGGAATGCGGCGACCGACGCGCTTGCAGTTTCTGCTGATGAGGATGGATCAACCATCTCGCCAAGCATGCCGAGCTTTTCGTCTCGCGAGTGGCCTCTCACTGATCGAGGCGAGCACTCGCCGGTACGAAATGGCTTTGTGCGCGCTGGTCCAGAGTCATGAGCGTCTGCGGATCAGCGAGAAAGTGTTGACCCGGGGTCTCCACCGCATCGCTGCTTACGCGGAGCGCCAAGCAACAAGGTCGACCTGCCTGGGACGGATGCATGGCTCGGCGGTCCCGGACGGTCCCACGCGAGGCACCGAGATCGCGCCCTCCCGAATCCACGTGCGAACGCTGTCGCGGTGGACCGCGAGGTGGTGCGCGACGTCCTTCGGGGCATGGTGCTGGTCGCGATCACGCCCGCTCGTCGCGAGCCTCCTCAGATCGCCCGCGAATGCCGCGCGCCTCGATCTCCGACCGCGCTAGTTCTTGCCGGACGCGCGCGCGATGAAATCGAGGCTCAGCGCGTTGAACAGGTCGGGGCGCTCGAGGAAGTAGCCGTGCCCGGCGCCGGGGACCAGCTGGAGCTCGGCGCCCCTGACGCGTGACACGAGCTCGCGGGAGAAGCGTGGCGGAACCAGGATGTCGTCCTCGGCGACGCTGACGAGCGTCGGGCAGCGGATGGCGGGCAGACGCTCGAGCGCATCGTGAGCGGCCACCGCCTCACCCTGCCGGAGGAAACCGGCGAGCGACTGCGGATAGGGATTCGCCAGCGAGTTCTGCAGCAGCGCCTCGATGAAGTCGGGACGCTCGGCGTAGGTTGTCGGCGAGAACAGCCACAGCGCCAGCGCCCGCAAGGTCGATTCGCGGCCGAGCCCTAGCCGCATCTCGCGCCACGCCGCGTTCAGCGCCAGCATGTACGCGTCCGGGCGCGCGAAGGTGCAGGCCAGATGCAGCGAGCGCACGCGGTCCGGCCGCGCGAGCGCCAGCTCCTGAGCGATCATGCCTCCCATCGACACGCCGAGCACGTGCGCGCGGTCGACACCGAGCGCGTCCATGAGGCCGAGCGCATCGCCGGCCATCATCCGGGTCGTGTACGGATGATCGGGCGCATCGCTCCGCCCCACGCCGCGATTGTCGAACGCGATCACCCGGTGCCGCGCGGGGAAGTCGGCCATCTGGAGCGCCCACGCCGTGGTGTCGCCGCCGAACCCCATGATCAACACCAGCGGCTCCCCGTCCCCCACGTCCTGGTAGAACATCTCGATATCCCCAACCCGAACCGTCGGCAAATCAGTCTCCTAAGCGCACAAAGAGCGACACCGATCGGTCCTCGACGCGGACAAACCAGCCGCGGGCACGTCCTCTAAGACCCCGCCCGGCGGCGTGGGCGCACGTCGAGTACGCCCGTCGGCACGCACGGAAGTGTCAGGAGCGGGGCGGGGCCGGGTAGGGCTCTCGTGAGCCCTGTGTAGGCACGGTTGCCAGACTCGCGACGCACCAAATCAGTCTACAGCACCGATCCGCGCGCAGGGCTCACGAGAGCCCTACCCGGCCCCGCCCCGCTCCGGCGGAAACTACCGAGTGGGGACGCCCGTGCGAACCTGGCAGGCGACCCAGTGCCCGGGCGAGATCTCCTTGAGGACCTGTTCGTTCTCCGAGCAGGACGGCACGCGCAGCGAGCACCGGGTGTGGAACCGGCAGCCCGAGGGCGGATTGATCGGGCTCGGCACGTCGCCCTCGAGCAGGATCCGCTTGCGCTTCATCGTGGGATCGGGGATCGGTACTGCCGACAGGAGCGCCTCGGTGTAGGGATGCCGTGGGTTGGTGTAGAGCTCCTTGGCCGGCGCGATCTCGGCGATCTTGCCGAGGTACATCACGGCCACGCGGGTGGAAATGTGCTCCACGACCGACAGGTCGTGAGCGATGAACAGGTACGTGAGGCCGAACTTCGCCTGGAGGTCCTCGAGCAGGTTCACGATCTGCGCCTGGATCGAGACGTCGAGCGCCGAGACCGGCTCGTCGGCGACGATGAGCTTGGGATTCACCGCCAGCGCCCGGGCGATGCCGATGCGCTGACGCTGGCCGCCCGAGAACTCGTGCGGGTAGCGCCGCAGGTGGTCGGGAAGAAGGCCGACCGTGTCCAGCAGCTGCACGACGCGCTCTTCCCGCTGTTTCCGGGTCGGCGCCAGCTTGTGGATGACCAGCGCCTCGCCGATGATCGAGCCCACCGTCATCCGCGGATTGAGCGACGCGTACGGATCCTGGAAGATGATCTGCATCTCCTTCCGGAGCGCGCGCAGCGAGCGCTTGTCGAGCGTCGTCACGTTGCGTCCCTGGAAGGTGACCTCGCCCGAGGTCGGCTCGATCAGCCGGAGGATGGAGCGGCCCGTCGTCGACTTGCCGCAGCCCGATTCGCCGACGAGGCCGAGCGTCTCGCCGGGCATGATGTCGAACGACACGTCGTCGACGGCGTGGACGCGCGCGACCTCGCGCGAGAGGAGTCCACCCCGGATCGGGAAGTACTTCTTGAGGTTCGTGACCTTGAGCAGGGCGTCTGGCATGGCGGGCCTCAGTAGAGGAAGCAGGCCACCTTGTGGCCCGGCCGGACTTCCTTGAGCGGTGGCGTGTTCTCGAAATGCATCGGTTTCGCGAGCGCGCAGCGGGGCGCGAACCGGCAACCCGGCTTGATGTCACCGCGCAGGGTCGGCACGGTGCCCGGAATGGCCTCGAGCTTTTGCTTCTGCGTGGCGGCCAGATCGATGCGCGGGATGGAGCGCAGGAGCCCCTGCGTGTAGGGGTGGAGCGGCTCCTTGAACAGCTCGCCGACGGGCGCTTCTTCGACGACCTGCGCGCCGTACATCACGATGACCCGCTGCGCGGTCTCCGCGATCACGCCCATGTCGTGGGTGATCAGCAAGATCGCCATCCCGAGCTTCGCCTTCAGCTCGTTCAGGAGCTCGAGGATCTGCGCCTGGATCGTCACGTCGAGCGCCGTCGTCGGCTCGTCGGCGATCAGGAGCTTGGGATTGCACGACAGCGCCATCGCGATCATCACGCGCTGGCGCATGCCGCCCGAGAGCTGGTGCGGATATTCCTTCACCCGCCGCTCGGCGTTGGGGATATGGACGAGCTTCAGCATGTCCACGGTCTTGGCCATCGCGTCGCGCCGTCCCAGGCCCTCGTGGAGCCGGACGGCCTCGGCGATCTGCTCGCCCACCGTGAACACCGGGTTGAGCGAGGTCATCGGCTCCTGGAAGATCATCGAGATCTCTTTGCCGCGGATCTTCCTCATCTGGGGCGGCGGCAGCTCGAGGAGGTTCCGTCCGCTGTAGTTGATCGTGCCCTCGACGATACGGCCGGGCGGCGTTGGAATCAGGCGCATGATCGACAGCGCCGTCACGCTCTTGCCGGAGCCCGACTCGCCGACGATCCCCAGGGTCTCGCCCTTGTTGATGTGGAGACTGATACCGTCAACGGCGCGCACGACGCCCTCGTCGGTGAAAAAGTGCGTCTTCAGTCCCTTGACCTCGAGTAGTCGTTCCGCCATGGCGCCCCCTGGAGCTACCACTTGCGAGTGATTTCAGCGAAGGCATCGAGCGTACGGCCGATGTCCTCCGCGTCGATGTCCTTGTGGGTCACGCACCGGATCGAGGCGGGGCCGATCGCGTGGATCTTCACCTTGCGCGCGGCGCACCCCGCCACCAGCTCGGCCGTCGCGGCCGCCGACGCGGCCGCGGGTCCGCCGCGCTCGACCCGGAAGATGACGATGTTCGTCTGCACGCTCGCCAGATCGACGGTGAGCCCGGAAAGCTCGGCGAGCCCCTCGGCGAGGGCGCGCGCGTTGACGTGATCCTCGGCGAGCCGATCGACCATCCGCTCGAGCGCGACGATGCCGGCGGCCGCGATGACCCCGGCCTGCCGCATGCCGCCGCCGAGCATCTTCCGCACGCGCCGGGCCCTGGCGATGACTTCGCTCGAGCCGCAGACCACCGAGCCGACGGGTGCGGCGAGCCCCTTCGACACGCAGAACGTGACGGAGTCGACGTCGCGCACGAAGTCGCGCGCCGGACGCTTGAGGGCGACCGCGGCGTTGAAGAGCCGCGCACCGTCCAGGTGCACCGGGACCGACGCCTGGTGGGCGACGGCGGCGATGGCGCTGATCTCCTCGGGGGTGCAGCAGGTGCCGCCGTGCCGGTTGTGCGTGTTCTCGATGCAGACCAGCCCGCTCTGCGGCAAGTGGATGTTGGCGGGTCGCAGCGCCTCTCGCACCTGGTCGGGCGTGAGAACGCCGCGCGCCGTCTTGACCGGGCGCATCTGGACGTTACCCACCACCGCGGCGCCGGCGACCTCGTAGTTGAAGATGTGCGAGTCGAGGTCGAGAACGACTTCCTGGCCGGCCCGCGTCTGGCTGACGACGGAGATGAGATTGCCCATGGTGCCGGAGGCGACGAAGAGACCGGCGGCCTTCCCCAGCCGCTCGGCGGCCAGCGCCTCCAGCCGCTTGACCGTCGGATCCTCTTCCCAGACGTCGTCACCGACCTCGGCGCGCGCCATGGCCTCGCGCATCTCGGGGGTCGGGAGCGTGAGCGTGTCGGATCTGAGGTCGACGATGTCGTGCACGGCCTATCTCTTGGTTCCGACGACGCTCGCGCCGTTGAGTCGTTGCTTGCCGCGACGGCCCCACTCGGTGTAGTCGTAATCGACCGACAGCCGGCGGAGCAGCTCGATCGCCTCGGCGTTCTTGCCCTCGTAGAAGTTCACCTCGGCGAGCAGGTAAAGCGTCTCCGGGATCACGCCGGTCCGCGGATAGTCCTTCAGCACCAGCTCGAGGCGCTGGCGCGCGGCGCTCGGGTTGCCCTGGGTGAAGTAGTAGTTCGCGACCCACACTTCCTTCTGGGCGATCCGCTCGCGGCACTTGTCGATCTTCGCCAGCCCGTCGGTCGCGTAACGGCTCTGCGGATACTCCTTCACCAGCTTCTTGAACTGATCGAGCGCCTTCTGCGTGAGCGCCTGGTCCTGCTCGACCGGCTTCATCTGATCGTAGTAGCTCATCGCCAGGCGGTACTGCACGAGGTCGGCGATCTCGTGGCGGGGAAAGAAGGCCAGGAAGCTCTCGAACTCTTTCACCGCCTTGTCGAACTCGGCCTCGCGATAGTAGGCCTCGCCGATGTAGAAGCGCGCCTTGGGCGCGTACGACGAGTTCGGATGGCGCTCCACGATCTTCCGGAAATTGAGCCGCGCCTCTTCGTAGCGGCGGTTGTTCAGCTCGGTCTCGCCGGTCTTGTACAACTCCTCCGGAGGCAGGATCGGCGTCGGCGCAGGCATGAGTGCTGCGCAGCCGGCCAGGAGCAGCGGCAGGCTCATCACGAGGACGCGTACCAACAAGGCAGGATACCCTAACATCGAAATTGGCCCATACATATAGCACACTCCTAACGGAAAAACCCGCTACCCCGACCGCCTCGCGTTCGGGGCACCCGGCCTACCCCAGACGGGCCATCGGGGGTAAGATGGGTCGCCCAATGAAGCGCAAGCTGCTCCTTACGCTCGGCTGCCTGGTCGGCCTGGCGACACTCTCGTATGGCGGCTACGCCTGGTACAACGCGATCACGTACGTCTCGACCGACGACGCATACGTCGAGGGCACGATCTCGCCCATCAGCGCGAAGGTCGCGGGCCACGTCGTCGAGCTCCTGGTGCAGGACAATCAGGCCGTGAAGAAGGGCGATCTGCTGATGCGCGTGGATCCCCGCGATTTCCAGGCCAAGCGTGAGCAGGCGCGCGCCGCGGTCGCCACCGCGGAGGCGACCCTCCGCGCGGCGCGCTCCGAAGTGCCGCTGACTCGCGAGGGCACGCGCGCGCAAATCGACCAGGCGCGCGCGGCGGTGCAAGTGGCGATGGTCGGCGTGAAATCGGCCGAGTCGGCGGTGGACGAGTCGCGCGCGCGACTCGAAGCGCGGCGCTCGGCCACCGACGCGATGCGCGCCGATATCAGCGGAGCCCAGAGCACCTACCGGCAGGCCGGGCGCGAGCTCGAACGGGTCCGAAGCCTGCTCAAGACCGACCTCGTGGCCCGCCGCGAGTACGACGTGGCCGAGTCGGCCTACGAGACCGCCGGAGCCACGGTCGAGGCCCTGCAGCGGCGCATGGCGCAGTCCGAGCGGGAGATCCAGCAGGCGGAAGCCGAGCTCGGCAACCGCGTTCACGCCGTGGACCAGGCGCGCCAGCGCGTCGTGGAGTCGCGCGCCGCGCTGGCGCTGGCGGAGAGCCAGATCCATCAAGTCTCGATCAAGGACGCTGAGGCGAGCCGCGCCGAGGCGCGCCTGCGTGAGATGCAGGCGGACCTCGCCTTCGCGGATCTGCAGGTCGAGCACACAGAGGTGCGCGCCCCGCTCGATGGCGTCGTGTCCAAGCGGAGCGTCGAGCTCGGGCAGGTGGTCCAGATGGGCCAGCCGCTCCTGGCGATCGTGCCGCTCCAGGACGTCTGGGTGGTCGCCAACTTCAAGGAGACGCAGCTCGCCCGCCTCCGGCCCGGTATGAAGGCAGCCGTCGAGGTCGACGGCTATCCCGACAAGTCGTACACCGGCACGATTGACTCGATGAGCGCCGGCACCGGAGCGCGCTTCTCGCTCCTGCCTCCGGAGAACGCCACCGGCAACTGGGTGAAGGTCGTGCAGCGCGTCCCGGTGAGGATTCACCTGGACGGAAAGGGATTCGGCAACCCGCACACGCTTCGCGCGGGGATGTCGGTCGCCGTGACGATTCGCGTCCGGTGACGGACGAGCCGCTCTCGCCCGGCCACCGCTGGGCGATCACCGCCGCGGTGATGCTGGTGACCGGGATGCAGATCATCGACACCAGCGTCACCAATGTCGTCCTCCCGCACCTTCAGGGCTCGCTCTCGGCCGGCGTCGAGGAAGTCGCGTGGGTGGTCACGTCCTACCTGGCGGCGAACGCGATCGTCATTCCGGCGACAGGGTGGCTCTCGTCCTTGCTCGGGCGCCGGCGGGTTTTCTTGATCTGCACCATCCTCTTCACGGTCTCCTCGTTTCTGTCCGGCATCGCACCCAATCTCGAGTTCCTGATCGTCGCGCGTGTGTTCCAGGGAATCGGTGGCGGGCCGATCATCCCGATGTCCCAGGCGATCATGTGGGAGATCTTCCCGCTCAAGCAGCGTGGCCTGGCGATGTCCGTGTGGGGCATCGGCATCATGATGGGGCCCATCTTCGGCCCGACGCTCGGCGGCTGGATCGCCGACAACTGGTCGTGGCGGTGGATCTTCTACATCAACCTGCCGATCGGCCTCGCCGGCTTCTTCATGGCGAGCGCGTTCCTGTTCGACCCCGCGTACCTCAGGAAGCCGGGGCGCGTCGACGCGCTCGGGCTCGTCCTGATGGTGCTGGGCTTCGCGTGCCTGCAGCTGATGCTGGACCGCGGCGAGCGCCTGGAGTGGTTCGACTCGTGGACGATCGTCGCGCTCGGGCTCGTCGCCGCCGCCGGGCTCGTCGGCTTCGTGCTACGCGAGCTGACGGCGGACGAGCCGGTCCTCGATTTGTCGGTGTTCACCGACCGGAACTTCGCTGTCGGCACGGGCTTCATGGCGGTGGTCGGCGTCGGCTTCTACTCGAGCATGGTGCTCCTGGCACTCTACACGCAGAAGCTCCTCGGCTACGACGCGTGGACGTCGGGGCTCGTGCTGGCGCCGGCAGGTGTCGGCAACATGATCGCGCTCCTGATCGCCGGACGCCTCGTGGCGCGCGTCGACCAGCGCCCGCTCCTCGCCATGGGCTTCCTGCTGAACGGGATCGCGCTCCACCAGATGTCGAATCTGACCTTGAGCGTGGACTACTGGACCCTGGTGTGGCCGCGCTTCATCCAGGGATTCGGCCAGGGCTTCATCTTCGTGCCGCTTAGCACGCTGGCGCTGGCCACGATCCGGAAGGACCGGCTGGGGAACGCGACCGCGGCGTTCAACGTCATCCGCAACGTGGGCGGCTCGTGCGGGGTCGCGCTGGCGGCGACGCTCCTCTCGCGCCGCAGCCAGTATCACCAGACGACGCTCGTCGGCCACGTCAACCTCTGGAGCGTCGACACCGCCGCGCGGCTCAAGGAGTGGAGCGATCATTTCCTGAAGGAAGGCGGCGACTCGTTCACCGCGCAGAGCCGGGCGCTGGCGATGCTCTACCGCGACACGGTCGGCCAGGCCCAGGTGCTCGCCTACGCCGACGAGTTCTGGCTGCTCTCCATCATGTTCTTCGCGATCACGCTGCTCGTTCCGCTCATGCGGCGGATCCGGTCGGAGCCGCTCGTGGCGGACGCTCGACACCAGGAGCGGGTCGAGGGGATGGAGGAGCTCCGGCCGACAAGAGCTTCTCCATGACGATCGTGTCCACCCACTTGCCGTCGAGCTGACCCTGCTCGTGGTAGATGCCGACCGTACGGGCCAGTAGATGCGCGCCGTTTCCTCGTTGGCGACCTTGTAGACGCCGTAGTGTGTCGCGGGGTGCGCCGGCGCGTCGTCCTTGATCGGCCCGGGCGGATAGAGGCCGGGCGCGCCGAAGACCGCCGCGGACGACACGTACACCACGCGCTCGATCTGGCCGGCGGCCGCGCGCACGACGTCGAACACGTTCGCGGTGCCGACCACGTTGATCGCGGCGCCGCGCGGCGGATCCTGGCGACAGCGGGACCTGCCACGCGGCGAGGTGGATCACGCGGCGGATCGCGTGCGCCCGCGCCACTCGCGCGAGGCTCTCGCGGTCGGTGATGTCGCCACGGACCATCGCGATGCGGCTCGGCGCGTCGGGCCCGGCGATCATGCGCACGCGCCAGGGATCGTCGCCCAGATCGAAGACGACGGGGCGCTCGCCAGCGGCGAGCAGCCCGCGCACGACCCAGGCGCCGAGGCAGCCGAATGCGCCCGTCACCAGGGTCGCCATGAACGGGAATATAATGCCCCTCGTGTTCCAGAGCGAGCGGTTCTTCCGCGAAGCGTGGCCCCAGATCTCGCAGTCGGTCGAGTCGGGGACGGACGCGGCGAGCGACGTGCAGTGGATCGCCGGCGTCGTCGGGCTCGAGAGCGGCGCGCGCGTGCTCGACGCGCCCTGCGGCTTCGGCCGGCACTCGGTCGAGTTCGCGCGGCGCGGCTGCGACACGACGGGCGTGGACTTCAGCGAGACCGAGCTGGGCCGCGCGCGCAAGGCGGCCGGCGAGGCGGGCGTGTCGGTCGTGCTCGAGTGCCAGGACATCCGCGACTTGGAGTTCGCGAGCGAGTTCGACCTCGCGGTGAACCTCTTCAGCTCGATCGGCTACTTCTCGGACGACGAGGACCGGCTCGTGCTCGACCGCTTTTGGCGGGCGCTCAAGCCCGGCGGCGCCTTCGTCGTCGACACGCGCAACCGCGACCAGTGCGTGCGCTCCCTGCCGCCCGAAGAACGGATGCGGCGCGGCAGCTCGACGATCCGCGTCGAGAACGAGTTCGATCCGACGACGAGCCGCTGGCGCGCCCGCTGGTGGCGGCTCAAGCGCGCGTCGGCGAAATCGCCGGAGGGCCCGCCGGAGCTGATCGGAGAGAGCGAGATCCGGCTCTACTCGGCCCACGAGCTGCTCCACATGCTGCGGCCGGAGCGCTGGCGCAAGGTCGAGCTCTTCGGCGGCCTCGACGGCACGCCCTTCTCGCTCGATGCCCACCGGCTCGTCGTCGTGGCCTGGAAGTAGTAGAATCCGGCACCTGCGCGCGACTGCCAACGAAGGAGATCCGCCCGATGGCCACTGAGCGTCCGCTCGTCGTGCTCGCCGGTCCCATTCATCCCGACGGCAGGGCGCTGCTCGAGAAGGAAGCGCGCGTCGTCGTCTGCGAGGACGAGACCGAGGCGGGTCTGGTCAAGGCGGCCGCCGAGGCCCAGGGGATCCTGTTTCGCATCAGGCCGCGCTGCACCGAGAGCCTGATGGCGGCCTGCCGCTCGCTCAAGGTGGTGGGCCGGCACGGCGTCGGGCTGGACACCGTCGACATTCCCGCGGCGACCCGGCTCGGCGTCGCGGTCGTGCACGCGCCGGGCTCCAACTCGCAGGCTGTCGCCGAGCACGCGCTGATGCTGATGCTGACCTGCGTCAAGCGCACGTTCGCGGTCGACAAATCGACACGCGCGGGCGACTGGAACTCGGCGCGCGCCGGCAACACCGAGCTCGGCGGCAAGACCCTCGGCATCGTCGGCGTCGGCAACGTCGGCCGGCGGGTCGCGAAGTTCGCGGGCGCGGTCGGGATGCGCGTGCTGGGTTACGACAAGTACGTGCCCGACGACGAGCTGCGGCGGCGCGGCGTGGAGCCGGTCTCGAGCCTCGAAGCGCTGCTGCCCCAGGTCGACGTGCTCACCTGTCACACGCCGCTCAGCCCCGAGACGCGGCACATGATCAACGAGAAGACCATCGGGCTCATGAAGCCGGGCGCGATCTACATCAACACCTCGCGCGGCCCCGTCCAGGACGAGCGCGCGCTCTTCGAGGCGCTCACCCGCGGCAAGCTCGGCGCGGCCGGGCTCGACGTCTGGGAGGAGGAGCCCACGTCCGCGGACAACCCGATCCTGAACCTCCAGAACGTGGTGTGCTCGTCGCACGTCGCCGGGGTCACGCGCGAGGCCACGCGCCAGGCGGCGATGCAGGTCTCGGGCGAGATGCTTCGCGTCCTGCGCGGCGAGCAGCCCCACGTGCTCGTGAATCCGGAGGTCTGGGCGCGCCTGGGGCAGCGGTAGCGCCGCGGGAACGCCATGCGCCCAAACAGGGGTAGAATCCCCGTATGCCGATCGACACGCGCCATCCGCGGGAGATCCGGCGGGACATCAGGAACGGCAAGCTGACCGGGATCACCGCGGGACTCGGCCAGAATTTCGTCCAGGCCAACCTGGCGGTGCTCCCGAGGGAACAGGCGTACGACTTCCTCCTGTTCTGCCAGCGCAACCCGCGGCCGTGCCCGCTGATCGAGGTGACGGACGTGGGCTCGCCCGAGCCGGTCGGCGTGGCGCCGGGCGCCGACCTCCGGACCGACATCCCGCGCTACCGGATCTATAAGAACGGGGTCCTCGCCGACGAGGTGACCGACGCGACGCCCTACTGGCGCGACGACCTGGTGGCGTTCCTGCTGGGGTGCTCCTTCACCTTCGAGTGGGCGCTACTCGAGGCGGGCATCAAGCTCTGGCACGTGGAGCACGGAAAGAACGTCGCGATGTGGCGCACGTCGACGCCGTGCCGGCCCGCGGGAATCTTCCATGGGCCGATGGTCGTCTCGATGCGGCCGATCGCGGCCACGCAGCTCGCGAAGGCGGTGACGGCGAGTGCCAGGTTTCCGGGGGCCCACGGCGCCCCGGTGCACGTCGGCGACCCCGCCGCCATCGGCATCGCGGACATCGCGCGTCCGGACTGGGGCGACGCGCAGGAGTTCGCGCGGGGCGACGTGCCGGTTTTCTGGGCGTGCGGGGTCACGCCCCAGGCCGTCGCGCTCGCGTCGCGACCGCCGTTCATGATCACGCACAGCCCGGGGCACATGTTCATCACGGACGTTCCGAACTCCGTGCTGGCGGCGATCTAGCGCGTTGCGGTTTCTGCCGGCGGGCGATCTCGCCGTGTGCGTCGAGCTCGGCGAGGCGATCAGCGTCGAGGTCAACACGCGAGTCCGCGCGCTCGAGTTCTTGATCCAGCAGAAGGGGCTGACCGGCGTCGTCGAGACGGTGCCGGCCTACTCGTCGCTCCTCGTGTACTACGATCCGCGCGTGATCGGATACGAGCCGCTGTGCGCGGCGATCGCGGAGCTGGTCCCCCAGGCGACGACCGCGGTCCTGCCGCCGCCCCGGACGGTGGAGCTGCCGTGCTGCTACGACGATCCCGAGCTCGGCTTCGACCTCGCCGCCGCCGCGAAGCGCCTGGAGCTCTCCACCGACGATCTGGTCTGGCTCCACGCCGGCGCCGAGTACCTGGTCTACTTCATCGGCTTCACCCCCGGGCTTCCGTACATGACCGGGATGCCCGAGCGCATCAACATCCCGCGCCTCGACACGCCGCGCACGAAGACCCCGCCGGGCAGCGTCGGCATCGGCGGCATCCAGTGCTGCATCTACTCGGTCGAGAGCCCGGGCGGCTTCTGGATCCTCGGCCGCACGCCGGTGCCGCTCTACGATCCGAGCGCGTCCGAGCCCACGCTGTTGCGCCCGGGCGATCGGGTCCGGTTTCGCCGGATCGACCGCGCGGAGTACGACGCCGTGGGCGCCGCCGCCCGGACCTACCGGCCGGTGATCTCGTGATCAGGATTCTCGACGCCGGCCCGCTGACCACCGTGCAGGACCTCGGCCGCACCGGCCAGATGCGCTACGGCATTCCACCGTCGGGCCCCGTCGACCGGTTCGCGTTCGTGCTCGCCAATCGGCTCGTCGGCAATCCCGACGGGGCGGCGGGGCTCGAGTGCACCTTGAAGGGGCCGCGCGTCGAGGTCACCGCGGCCGGCGCGATCGCGGTGACGGGCGCCGACATGCCGGTGACCGTGAACGGCCGGGACGCGCCCGGATGGGCGACGATCGCGGTGAAACCCGGCGATGTGGTCAAGCTCGGGCCGGCGCGCACGGGCGTCCGGTCCTACGTCGGCTTTGCCGGCGGGCTCGACGTGCCGCTCGTACTGCGGTCGCGGTCGACGTACCTGCGCGGCCGGATCGGGGGGCTGCAGGGCCGCGCGCTCAAGAAGGGCGACGAGCTCGAAGTCTTTCCCTCCGGCTCCGTCAGGCCGCGGCGGGTCGCTCGACGGGCGATCCCGGACTACACCGGCGAGCCGACCGTCCGCGCCGTGCCCGGCCCGCAGGCCGACCGCTTCACGCCCGAGGGTCTCCGCGCGCTGTTCGGTGGACGCTACGAGGTGCTGCCGCAGTCGGATCGGATGGGCTCGCGTCTGCGCGGGGCGCGGATCGAGCACGCGCGCGGCCACGACATCATCTCCGACGGGATCGCGCTCGGGTCCATCCAGGTCCCCGGCGACGGGCAGCCGATCGTGCTGCTGGTCGACCGGCAGTCGACGGGCGGCTATACGAAAGTGGCGACCATCTGCTCGAGTGACATCTGGCGTGTCGGCCAAGCGAGGCCGGGGCAGTCGCTCCGCTTCCAGGCGATCGGCGTGGAAGAGGCGCACCGGCTGCTTCGCGAGTCCGACACCGTGCTGGAAGCAGCGGTGAGAGAGGAGAGCGCATGAGCGTCGACAAAGAGCTGAACGAATACACCGCGAAGTCCGGCCGCTCCCGCGTCCTGCACGAGGAAGCGCTGGCGGTCATGCCCGGCGGCAACAGCCGCACGACGACCTTCTTCGATCCGTATCCCTTCGCCATCCAGCGGGGTCAGGGCGCCCACATCTGGGACGCCGACGGGATCGACCGCCTGGACTTCAACGGCAACTACACGAGCCTGATCCTCGGCCACGCGCCGCCCGACGTCGTCAAGGCCGTGCAGCAGGCCGTGGAGCTCGGGCTCTCGTTCCCGGGCCCGACCGAGCACGAGGTGCGCCTCGCGGAGCTAGTGACGCGCCGGGTGCCCTCCGTGCAGGCGCTCCGCTTCACCAACTCGGGCACCGAGGCCACGATGAACGCGGTGCGGTTGGCGCGCGCCTTCACGGGCCGGGCGAAGATCGCGAAGTTCGAGGGCGCGTACCACGGCACGCACGACTGGGTGATGGTGAGCGTCAGCGGCGACGCCAAGGCCACCGGCAGCCGCCGGCGTCCGAAGCCGGTGGCGTGGTCGGCGGGGATCCCCCCGGCGGTGCTCAAGCACGTCGTGGTGCTCCCGTGGAACGACGTTGAAGCGTGCGGCGAAATCCTGGAGGCGGAAGCGTCTCAGCTCGCGTGCCTCATCGTCGACCCGATGATGTGCAACGCCGGTCTGATCCCACCGGCCGAGGGGTTCCTGGCGAGGCTGCGCGAGATCACCGAGCGGCACAGTATCGTGCTGATCTTCGACGAGGTCATCTCGTTCCGGACCGCCTGGGGCGGCGCCCAGGAGCGCTTCGGCGTCCGGCCCGATCTCACGACGTTCGGCAAGATCATCGGCGGCGGACTGCCGGTGGGAGCCTTCGGCGGCCGGCGCGACATCATGGACTTCTACGACCCGCGCAAGGGCGGCGCCCGCATCAGCCACGGCGGCACCTTCAACGCGAACCCGGCGACGATGGCCGCCGGTCTGGCCACCCTGAACGCGCTGACGCCCGACGCGTACGCGCGCCTCGACGCGCTCGGCGAGCGCCTGCGCGGGGGCGTCGCGCGCCTGCTCGCGGCCACGCGGCGCCGGGGGCAGGTGACCGGGCTCGGCTCGCTGTTCTGGTTACACTGGACGTCGGAGGCGCTGACCGACTATCGTTCTGCACGGCCCAAGGACGGGGAGTCGCCGGTGCGGGTGTTCCTGGGGCTCCTGAACGAGGGGATTCTCTTGACCCAGCGGGGACTCGGCGCGTGCTCGCTCGCGATGACCGACGAGGACGTGGACCGCTTCATCAACGCGCTCGCGCGCGTGCTGGCGCGAGGATAAGGAGCTGACGATGGCCAAGTTCATCGATCTCAACGCCGACATGGGCGAGAGCTGGGGCCGCTGGACGCTCGGCGCGGATGAGGAGATCATGCCGTACATCACCTCGGCCAACGTCGCCTGCGGCTTCCACGGCGGCGATCCGCACGTGATGCGCCAGACCGTCGCGCTGGCGCTCCGGCACGGGGTCGCGATCGGCTCACACCCGTCGCTGCCGGACCTGATGGGGTTCGGGCGTCGCGTGATGGACGTCTCGCCGCAGGAGCTGAAGGACTACCTCTGCTACCAGACCGGCGCGCTCCGCGAGTTCGTCCGCGCCGCGGGCGGCGGCGACCTGCAGCACACCAAGCCGCACGGCATCCTCTACTCGATGATCGAGAAGGACGAGCCGCTCGCCACCGCGGTCGCCGAGTCGGCCCGCGAATCGGGCAAGGAGCTGATCCTCATGGCGCTGGGCTCCGGCAAGTACGACCGGATCGCCCGCAAGATGGGCGTGCGCGTGGCGTCCGAGGGGTTCGCCGACCGCGCGTACAACGTCGACCTCACGCTCGTCTCCCGCAAGCTCCCCGGCTCGCTCATCACCGATCCCGAGCGCGCCGCGGCCCAGGCCGTGAAGATGGCCATGGAGGGCAAGGTACGTACGATCGACGGCGTCGAGATCGACATCTCGGTCCAGACGATCTGCTGCCACGGCGACACGCCGGGGGCGCAGAAGATCGTGCGCACCGTCCGCGAGGCGCTCGACCGGGCGGGCTGCCAGGTCAAGCCGCTCCGCGACTGGCTGCCGAAAGCGTGACAGAAGCGCTCAAGCGCACGCCACTCTACCAGGAGCACGTCGCGTCGGGCGCGCGCCTGGTGCCCTTCGGCGGGTGGACGATGCCGGTGCAGTACACCGGCATCGTCGAGGAGCACCGCGCCACCCGCGGCGCTGTCGGGCTCTTCGACGTGAGCCACATGGGCGAGTTCGAGGTCGAGGGCCCGGGGGCGCTCGCCGCGCTCCAGTACCTGACCACCAACGACGTGGCGGCCCTCCAGGTCGGCCAGATCCAGTACTCGGTCCTCTGCTATCCGAGCGGCACGATCGTCGACGACCTCACGGTCTACCGCATGGGCGACGCGCGCTACATGATCACCGTCAACGCGGGGAACATCGACAAGGACTGGGCCCACGTGACGAAATCGACGGCGCACGTCAAGGACGCGCGCTGGCGCGACGCGTCCGACGGCACCGGGCTCGTCGCGGTGCAGGGGCCGAAGGCCGAGGCGCTCGTCGGCCGTCTCACCGACCGCGACGTGACGACCATCGGCTACTACCGCTTCGCGCACGGCCACGTGGCCGGCGTGCCGACCGTGATCTCTCGGACCGGCTACACCGGCGAGGACGGCTTCGAGCTCTACGTGCCAGCCGATGGGACCGCGAAGCTCTGGAAGGCGCTCCAGGCCGCGGGCCGCGCCGACGGCGCCACGCTGGTCGGGCTCGGGGCGCGCGACACGCTGCGGCTCGAGATGAAGTACGCGCTCTATGGCAACGACATCGACGAGACGACGAATCCGCTCGAGGCGGGGCTCGGCTGGGTCGTCAAGCCCGCCAAGGGCGAGTTCATCGGCCGGGAAGCGCTCGAGAAGATCCGCGCCGAGGGCCTACGGCGCCGCCTGGTCGGCATCGAGATGGTCGATCGAGCCGTCGCGCGCCACGCCTATCCCGTCAGTAAGGACGGCTGCGCGGTCGGGATCGTCACCTCCGGCTCCTACGGCCCGTCCGTCGACCGGTACATCGGGATCGCCTACGTCGAGACCGCCCGGGCGTCCGTCGGCACCAAGCTCGACGTGGAGATACGCGGCCAGGGCAAGGCGGCCCAGGTCGTGCGCACGCCCTTCTATCCATCCAAGGTGAAGAAACCCGGCTGAGAGGCCGAACGTCGAGCGCCGGAGGCCTCCGAGGGCGCTCCGACGGCAAGAGGAGAGAATGGCCAACGTTCCGAGGGACCTGAAATACACGCGTGAGCACGAGTGGGCCAAGCAGGAGGGCGACCGCGTGCGTGTGGGTATCACCGCTTACGCGCAAGAGCAGCTCGGCGACGTGGTGTTCGTTGAGCTCCCGAAGGTCGGCGCCAAGGTGACGGCCGCCAAGACCTTCGGCGTCGTCGAGTCGGTCAAGGCGGTGTCCGACCTCTTCGCGCCGATCTCGGGCGAGGTCGTCGAGGTCAACGGCGAGCTCGGACAGAAGCCCGAGATCGTCAATCAGGATCCCTACGGCAAGGGTTGGATGCTCGTCGTCAAGCCCTCCGGCAAAGGCGAGTGGGACCAGCTCCTGACGGCGCAGCAATACGAGGAGCTCATCGCGCAGGGAGGCCATTGATGGCCTCGCGCTACATCGCCAACACACCGGACGAGCAGAAGCGGATGCTCGGCGCGATCGGCTCCGGCTCGATCGAGGACCTGCTCGTGAAGATTCCGCCGAAGGCACGGCTCGCGCGGCCGCTCGGTCTCACGCCGGCGCTCGCCGAGACCGACCTGATCCGACACATGACGGCGCTCGCCGCCCGGAACGCGCACGCGGACTCGCACGTGTCGTTCCTGGGCGCGGGCTCGTACGACCACTACATCCCGAGCCCGATCAACCACCTGATTCTGCGCGGCGAGTTCTTCACGGCGTACACGCCCTATCAGCCCGAGGCGAGCCAGGGGACGCTCCGGAGCATCTACGAGTACCAGACCATGATCGCGGAGCTGACGGGCATGGACGTCGCCAACGCGTCGATCTACGACGGCGCGTCGTCGCTCGCCGAGGCGGCGCTGATGGCCCACTCGGTCACGGACCGGCGCGAGATCGTGCTCTCGCGCGCCGTGCATCCGCTCTACAAGCGCGTCACCGCCACGTATTGCGAGGGCCCGGGTGTCCGGCTGCGCGACGTCCCGGCGCCCGAGGGCGTCACCGATCTCGCCGCCGCGCGGCAGGTCGTCAACGCCACAACGGCGGCGCTGGTCGTCCAGACGCCGAACTTCTACGGCTGCCTCGAGGACGTGGCCGCCGCGGCCGAGATCGCGCACGCGGCCGGCGCCCTGCTGGTCGTGGTCGCCGACCCGGTGAACCTCGGCGTGCTCGAGGGCCCGGGCAAGCTCGGCGCCGACATCGTCGTGGGCGAAGGGCAAGGGCTCGGCGTGCCCCTGGACTTCGGAGGCCCGAACCTCGGCGTCTTCGCCGCGAAGAACGAGCTGGTCCGGCGCATGCCCGGGCGGCTCGTCGGCGCCACCGTCGACCACGACGGCAAACGTGGCTTCGTTCTGACCTTGCAGACGCGCGAGCAGCACATCCGCCGCGCCAAGGCGACGTCGAACATCTGCACCAACGTCGCGCTGTGCGCGCTGATGGCGACGATCTATCTGGCGACGCTCGGGCGCCGGGGGCTGGTGAAAGTCGGCGAGCTGTCGACGGCGAAGGCCCACTACGCAGCTTCGCGGCTGACGAAGGTGCCGGGCGTCTCGCTGCGCTTCACGGCGCCGTTCTTCAAGGAGTTCGCGCTCAAGCTGCCGAAGGCGCCCGAGCGCGTGCTGCCTCGCCTCGCCCGGCAGGGCTTCCTCGCGGGCGTCCCGCTCAAGACCTTCGATCGCGCCCTGGCCGACTGTCTGCTGGTCGCGGTGACTGAGAAGCGCACGAAGGCCGAGATCGACGCCTTTGCGGCCGCCCTCGAGAAGGCGGTGGCGTGATGGCCGACGCCTACGACAAGCTGATCTTCGAGCTGTCCTCGCCCGGACGGGTGGGCTGGTCCTTGCCGGAAGCCGACGTGCCCGAAGCCGACGTGCATAAGCTTCTGCCGGCCAAGCATCTGCGGCGCGACGCGCCGGACCTGCCGGAAGTCTCCGAGTTCGACGTGGTCCGGCACTACTCGCGCCTGTCGCGGATGAACTACGGGGTCGACACGCACTTCTATCCGCTCGGCTCGTGCACGATGAAGTACAACCCCAAGCTCAACGAGGACGTGGCGCGCCTGGCCGGCTTCGCCAAGGTCCACCCGCTGGCGCCCGAAGCCTCGGCGCAGGGCGCGCTCCAGCTCATGCACGAGCTGGCGTGGGACCTCGCCGAGATCGCCGGGATGGACGCCGTGTCGCTCCAGCCCGCGGCGGGCGCCCAGGGCGAGCTGGCCGGCGTCCTCATGATCCGCGCCTATCACCACTCGCGCGGCGAGAAGCGGACCAAGGTGCTCGTGCCCGACTCGGCGCACGGGACCAACCCGGCGTCGACGGCGATCGCCGGCTACGAGGTCGTCGAGGTGAAGTCGCTGCCGAACGGCGAGGTCGACGTCGACGCGCTCGCGCGGACGCTCGACACCGACGTGGCCGCCTTCATGATCACGGTGCCGAACACGCTCGGGATGTTCGAGCCGCGCATCATCGAGATCACCGAGCTCTGCCACGCCAAGGGTGTGCAGGTCTACATGGACGGCGCGAATCTAAACGCGATCCTCGGCATCACGCGTCCGGGCGACCTCGGCTTCGACGTCTGCCACTTCAACCTGCACAAGACCTTCACGACGCCGCACGGCGGCGGCGGCCCCGGCGCGGGCCCGGTCGGCGTCAAGGCGCACCTGGAGCCCTTTCTGCCGGTGCCCGTCGTGACGAAGGACGGCGACGAGTACGCGCTCGACTGGAAGCGGCCGCGGTCGATCGGCAAGCTGCAGGCCTTCTGGGGCAACTTCGGGATGCTCGTGCGCGCCTACACCTACATCCGCACGATGGGGCCCGACGGGCTGCGATCCGTCTCCGACAACGCGATCCTGAACGCGAACTACATCATGAAGCGCCTGGAGCGGGACTACGACGTCGCCGTGCCCGGGCCCTGCATGCACGAGTGCGTGCTGTCCGCGCGCCGCCAGAAGAGGCTGGGCGTCACGGCGACGGACATCGCGAAGCGGCTCCTCGATCTCGGATTCTACGCGCCGTCGACGTATTTCCCGCTGATCGTCGAGGAGGCGCTGATGATCGAGCCGACTGAGACCGAGGCCAAGGAGACGCTCGACGCCTTCTGCGACGCGATGATCCAGATCGCGCGCGAGGCCGAGACGAACGCCGCGGTGATTCACGACGCGCCGGTGACCACCCCGGTGCGCCGACTCGACCAGACGAAGGCCGCGCGCGAGCCGAATCTCAAGTGGACGCGCCGGGGCTAGCCCGGGTCCGGCTCGCGCCTGGCTCGTTCCGATCCGTCAAGGTCGACGAATTGCCGTGGCGCCCATCTACGATGGGCACGGGCATCTTCGTGAAGGACGTCGCGGTCACGGACGGCTGGGAGATGCAGATCGTCCGGTTCGAGCCGGGCGCGCGGGCCGCCGTGCACACCCACGAAGGTCCCGAGTTCCTGTTCATCCTGGAGGGCGAGCTGGTCCAGGCCGGGCGGCGCATGGGCCCCGGATGGGCGAGCGTCGCCGGCGCGGGCACGACCGACGACGACGTGCGCTCCGAGACGGGCTGCGTCTTCGTCCTCGTCGATCGCGTGTGAGACTGCGGGCCGTTCACGCCGATATCACCACGCTGGCGGTCGACGCCATCGTGAACGCGGCGAACTCGTCGCTGCTCGGTGGGGGCGGCGTCGACGGCGCCATCCATCGCGCCGCCGGCCCGCAGCTGCTCGAGGAGTGTCGCCTTCTCCGCGGCTGCCAGACCGGCGAGGCCAAGCTCACGAAGGGCTATCGCTTGCCGGCCAGGTTCGTCATCCACACGGTCGGTCCGATTTGGCAAGACGGCGCGCACGGCGAGCTCGAGCTGCTCGCCTCGTGCTACCGACGCTCGATCGAGGTCGCCGCGGCCAACGGCATCGTCACGCTCGCCTTCCCGAGCATCAGTACCGGCGTCTTCGGCTATCCCGTCGAGCCCGCCGCGAAGGTTGCGGTGACGGCCGTGCGGTCCGCCGCGGACGAGTTCCCGGGGATCCAGGAGGTGGTCTTCTGTTGCTTCTCGGCCACTGATCTGGCGACCTACACGCGGCGACTCGCCGAGATCGGGAACTGACGCGGCTTGCCGCCCCCTTCGCCGACGGCTATAGTGCCGTCCATCGAGCCGCGTCCCCAGGAGGTCGTCATGCGAAGACGAGCCCTTCTCCTCTCGTTTGTGGCGCTGCTGCTCACCCCCGTCGACGCCCGTGCGCTTCCGACGGCGAGCCCGGAAGAGGTCGGCCTGTCCCGGGAGCGCTTGGCGCGGATCGGACAGGCGCTGAACGGACAGATCGAAGCCAAGAGCTTCCCCGGCGCCGCCGCGCTGATCGCGCGCAAGGGGCGGGTCGCGTACTTCGAAACCTTCGGCCAGCTCGATCCCAAGACCGGCGCGCCGATGTCGAAGGACGCGATCTTCCGGCTCTACTCGATGACGAAGCCGTTCACGTCGGTGGCCGCGATGATGCTCGTCGAGGACGGGCGGCTGCGGCTGACCGATCCGGTCGGGACGTATCTGCCCGAGCTGGCGAAGCTGGACGTGGTGGGGCAGGGGACCGACTCGAACGGCAAGCCCACCTACACGGTCGTCGTCGCGGAGCGGCCGGTGACCGTCTACGACCTCCTGCGGCACACGTCTGGGCTGGTCTACGGCGGCTTCACCGGCAGCCAGTACCTGAAGGAGCTCTACGTGAAGGAGAACGTCGGCTGGTCGGGCGTCACGCCGGCCGAGCAGCTCGCGGCGCTCGCCAAGGTGCCGCTGGCCCGTCAGCCCGGGACGATGTGGGAGTACGGCCTGTCGACGGACGTGGTCGGGCGCGTGGTCGAATCGATCTCGGGCGTCGCGCTCGGCCGCTTCCTCGACGAGCGCCTCTTCCGGGCGCTGGGGATGACGGATACGACGTTCTACCTGCCGGCCGAGAAGGTCAAGCGGCTCGCCCAGCCGCTCGCCACCGATCGCGCCACTGGCAAACCGATCGTCCTGCACGACGTGACGGTTCCGCCGAAGAACGACGCCGGCGGCGCCGGCGCGGCCAGCACCACGCTCGACTACGCGCGCTTCCTCCAGATGCTGGCGAACGGCGGCCAGCTCGAGGGCAAGCGGCTTCTCGCTGGGACCACCGTCCGTCACATGACCTCCGACCATCTCGGCGACATCAAGCCCGCGATCCCGCTCCTGGCGCCGGGCTACGGCTTCGGGCTCGGCTTCGCGGTCCGACGGGCCGACGGCCTCAACGGCGTCGCCGGCACGGCGGGCGAGTACAACTGGGGCGGCGCCGGCGGCACGGCGTTCTGGGTCGATCCGAAGGAGCAGCTGGTCGCGGTGTTGATGACCCAGGCGCAGCCCGGGCCCTGGCAGCGCGAGTTCCGCGAGCTGTTCCGTCAGCTCGTCTATCAGGCGATCATCGACTGACGAGCTGAGCGTCCGTCACGGTCCCGTGCGATGCTAGGGCCGTGACGGACCGCGCGCGTCCCCGGCCCTGGCGCTTGCTCGTGACCGAGCCCGTCGACGGCGCCACGAACATGGCGATCGACGAGGCCGTGTGGCTCGGGCGGCGCGCCGGCGCCTCGCCGCCGACGATCCGCTTCTTCGCCTGGGCGCCGCCCACCGTGTCGCTCGGCTACGGCCAGCCGCTCGATCGCCACGTCGACGTCGCCGCCTGCCGCCGCCTCGGCGTCGGGCTCGTGCGCCGCCTCACCGGCGGGAGCGCGATCTACCACGACGGCCCGGAGCGCCAGCTCACGTACAGCGTCGCCGCCGCCGCCGACGACATCGGCGGGGGCGCGCGCGATCTGCTCTACAGCTACCAGTGGATCGGCCGGGCGCTGGCCGGAGGCCTTCGGGCGCTCGGCGCGCCGGTCGAGATGGTCGGCGTCGCGCGCGGCGACGAGCCGACGCCGTCGTTTTGCTTCGCGCGCACCGGCAGCTGCGAGATCGAGCTCCACGGACGCAAGCTCGTCGGGAGCGCGCAGCGGCGATACGGCCGTGTGTTTGTCCAGCACGGATCGATCCTGCTCGGCGTCGACGCGGAACGCCTGGCCGAGATCTTCCCGACGACCGAGGCTCCGCTCGCCAGCCTGACGACGCTCGAGGCCGCGTTCGGTCACCGGCCCAAGTTCGACGACGTCGCCGCGGCGCTCGCGGCGGCGTTCGAGCGCGAGCACGGGCTCGACCTCCGGCCCGACGGGCTCACCGCCGACGAGATCGCGTCGGTCGAGCGGCTCGCGCGCGGCAAGTACGCGACCGACGCCTGGCTGACGGGGCCCGCGTGAGCCGCGAGTACCCGGACTACCCGCGGGTCGGCGTCGGCGCGGTCATCCTCCACGAGGACCGGGTGCTGCTCGTGCGCCGCGGCAAGGCGCCGTCCTTCGGGAAGTGGAGCCTGCCCGGCGGCCTCGTCGAGCTCGGTGAGACCACCCGCGAGGCCATCGCACGCGAGATCCTCGAGGAGTGCGGGATCAAGATCCGGATCGTCGACGTGGCCGGCGTTCTCGATCGCGTCGTGAAGGACGACGCCGGTCGCGTTCGCTACCATTACGTGCTGGTGGACTACCTGGCGTATCCCGATTCGCTGGACGTCGAGGCGGGTGACGACGCCGCCGAGGCGCAGTGGTTCGAGATCGGCCGTCTGGCCGAGCTCGACACGACCCAGGGTCTCCTGGACATGATCCGGCGAGCCGTGGCGCTGAGAGGAGGAACGCGCGGGTGAAAGTCGAGATCGTCACCAAGCGGCTGGAAGAGGTCCCGGCCGACGCCCTCGTCGTCGGTCTCTACGTCGGCGAGACGAAACTGCCGGAGCGTCTGGCGCGCCTCGATCGCTCAGCGCAGGGGCAGCTCAAGCGGGTGCTCGACGCCGAGAAGTTCTCGGCGAAGGCGGGGCAGGTCACGCACGCGCACGCCGACGGCCGTCGGATCGTCGTCGCCGGGCTCGGCCCGAGGACCGAGACGACCTCCGAGGTGCTGCGGCGGGCGGCCGCGGCGGCGGTACGCCGGGCCCGCGACCTCGGCGCGCGCACGGTGGCCGCCGAAGTGCTCGGCGACCGGCTGACCGCGCGCCAGCGGGCGCAGGCGGTCGTGGAAGGCGCCCTCCTCGGCACCTACTCCTTCGACCGCTACAAGCGGGAGAAGGCCGAGAAGACCGTCAGCGAGCTTCGCCTGGTCGAGCCCGACGCGCGCCGCGCGCGCGAAGCCGGAGACGGCATGCGGCGCGGCGAGAGCTTCGCACTCGCGACGTCGTTCGCGCGCGACCTGATCAACGCGCCCGCCAACGATCTGCACCCGACCGACCTCGCGCGCGCCGCCACTGAGCTCGGCAAGGAGTCGCGCATCGAGGTCAAGGTGTTCGAGCGGGCCGACTGCAAGAAGATGGGGATGGGCGCGTTCCTCGGCGTCGCCGCCGGGAGCGAGCAGCCCCCCAAGTTCATTCACCTGACCTACCATCCGTCCGGGCGGCCCGCGGCGGGCCGCAAGCGGAAGAAGATCGTCCTCATCGGCAAGGGCATCACGTTCGACTCCGGCGGGCTCGACCTCAAGCCGCCCGACGGCATGCTGCGCATGAAGTACGACATGGCCGGCGCCGCCGCCGTGCTCGGCATCATGCGCGCGCTGCCGGCGCTCAAGCCGGCGGCCGAGGTCCACGGGCTGATCGCCGCGACCGAGAACATGCCGTCGGGGTCGGCCATTCGCCCGGGCGACGTGCTGCGCGCGATGAACGGCACCACGATCGAGATCGGCAACACGGACGCCGAGGGGCGCCTGACCCTGGCCGACGGGCTCTGCTACGCCAACACGAACATCCAGGCCGACGAGATCATCGACATGGCGACCTTGACGGGGGCCTGCGTCATCGCGCTCGGCCAGCTCTGCTCGGGGCTCATGGCGAACAACCAGGCGCTGGCGAATCGCCTCATGAAGGCGGCGGAGGCCGCGGGCGAGCGGCTCTGGCAGCTGCCGCTGATCGACGAGTATCGCGACAACCTCAAGAGCGAGGTCGCAGACCTCAACAACGTCGGACCGCGCGGCGGCGGGGCGATCACGGCCGGGCTGTTCCTGAAGGAGTTCGCGGGCACGACGCCGTGGGCGCACCTGGACATCGCGGGTCCGGCGTTCACCGAGAAGGATCTGCCGCTGGCCCCGAAGGGCGCCACCGGTTTCGCGGTGCGCACGATCCTGACGTACCTCGAGGACTAGCGGTGGGCGACGCGGTCGATCTGCACTCGCACACGACCGCGTCCGACGGCAACCTGACGCCGCGCGACCTGGTGAGACTGGCCGCGCGCCACGGCGTGCGCGTCCTCGCGGTGACCGACCACGATTCCACCGGCGGGGTCAGGGAGGCGATGGACGAGGCGCGCAGCCTGGCCTCGCTCGAGATCGTGCCGGGCCTCGAGATCAACTGCGACGTCCCCGGCGCCGAGATCCACGTGCTCGGCTACTGCCTGGACTGGGAGGCGGAGTGGTTCCAGGAGTTCCTCGGCGCGCAGCGCCAGGAGCGACGGCAGCGCGTATACCGGATCGCCGCTCGACTCGCGGAGCTCGGCGTGCCGATCGATCCCGACGACGTGTTCGCGCTCGTGAAGGAGGGCTCGGCCGGCCGGCCGCACGTGGCGCAGGCGATGGTCGACCGCGGCCATGTGAAGTCGGTCCGCGAGGCGTTCGACCGCTATCTCTCGCTGAACGGCCCGGCGAACGTGCCGCGCAGGCGGCTTGCGCCCGTCGAGGCCGTGCGCGTCATCCGGCGGGCGCGCGGCGTGCCCGTGCTGGCCCACCCCGGGCTCGCGAACCGCGACGAGCTGATCCCCGAGCTGGTCGAGGCCGGGCTCCTCGGCATCGAGGCGTTCTACCCGGAGCACTCGTCGACGCAGATCGCGGCGTACGGGGAGCTGTGCGCGCGGCTCGGCCTCGTCGCCACGGGCGGCTCCGATTTCCACGGTCCGCGCGTCGGGGGCGTCCGGCATCCGGGCACCCAGCCGGTTCCCGAGAGCGCCTGGCACGAATTGCGGCGCCGCCTCGCATCGCTCGCCGAAGAGGCGCCGAGCGCGTCGCCGGCGCCGGGTTCGATCGCGTGACGACGATCCAGGCGCAGATCTTCGGCTTCACCGATTGCCAGGACACGCGCAAGGCGCAGCGCTTCTTCAAAGAGCGCGGCATCGCCGTGCACTTCGTCGACCTGAAGGAGCGTCCGGCGGCGCGCGGCGAGCTCAGACGCTTCGCCGAGAAATTCGGCGCCGGGGCACTGATCGATCGCGAGGGCGCGCGGTACAAGACGCTCGGCTTACGCGTGGCCGGGGACTCGCCCGAGCGGCTGCTCGAGCGCGCGCTGACCGAGCCGCGGCTGCTCCGGACGCCGCTCGTGCGATGCGGCGGCCGCGTGGCGATCGGGCATGCGCCGGGGGCCTGGCTGGAGTGGGTGGACACCGCGAAGCCGGGAGGGAGCAAGCCAGCATGACGCCGCGACCGTTCGCGATCAAGGTGGCCGACGATGTCCTCGCCGATCTGCGCGCCCGACTCGAGCGCGTGCGCTGGCCCGACGAGCCCCCGGAGGCGGGCTGGCGCTACGGCACGAGCGTCGCGTACATGAAGGAGCTGGTCGAGCACTGGCGCCGGCGCTACGACTGGCGCACCCACGAGGCGCGGCTCAACAAGCTCCGGCAGTTCACGGTCGCGCTCGACGGGATCGACGTGCACTTCATCCACGAGCCCGGGGTCGGGCCCGCGCCGATGCCGCTCTTGCTCTCGCACGGCTGGCCCGGCTCGATCGTGGAGTTCGAGCGGATCCTGCCGATGCTGACCGATCCCGCCCGGTTCGGCGGCGATCCGGCGGACGCCTTCACCGTGGTCGCGCCGTCGCTGCCGGGCTACGGGTTTTCCTTCCGTCCCGGTCAGGCGCGCTTCGGAGTCGAGGAGATCGCCGACGTCTTCGCGCGCCTGATGACGGACGTCCTGGGCTACCGCCGCTTCGCCGCGCAGGGCGGCGACTGGGGCGCCTTCATCACCTCGCGGCTCGGCCTGCAATATCCCGAGCGCCTGGCGGGAATCCACCTGAACCTGCTCGCCGTGCGGCGCGATCCCGCGCCGCCCGACAAGCCGACCGACGAGGAGCACGCCTACATCACGCAGCTCCAGCGCTGGCAGCGCGAGGAAACGGGCTACCAGTGGATCCAGGGCACGAAGCCGCAGACGCTCGCCTACGGGCTCACCGACTCACCGGTCGGCCTGGCGGCGTGGATCGTCGAGAAGTTCCGGACGTGGAGCGACTGCGGCGGCGACGTCGAGCGGCGCTTCTCGAAGGACACCCTGCTCACTAACGTGACGCTCTACTGGGTCACGGGCGCGATCAATTCGTCGTTCTGGCCGTACTACGCGCGCCTGCATCGCCCGTGGCCGCTTCCGGACGGCAAGCGGATCACCGTGCCGACGGCCTACGCCGCCTTCCCGCGCGAGATCCTGCTGCCGCCGCGCGCGTGGGCCGAGCGCAGCTACAACATCCAGCGCTGGACCGCCATGCCGGCGGGCGGCCACTTCGCCGCCCTCGAAGAGCCCGAGGCCCTGGCCGCCGACATCCGAGCCTTCTTCCGCCCGCTCCGTTGAGCCGACGCTCGGCGGGCCTCCGGCTAGCCGATAATCCGGCGCGCCTTGGCCGGATTCGACACCGTGAAGACGACGGTCGCCCCGCCGCGCCCGGCGGTGGTCGCATAGGCGGCCTTGATGTTGACGCCGCCGCGCGCGAGCCTGTCGGCGACGCGCGCGAGCGCCCCGGGTTTGTTGGTGAGTCGCTTGGCGAACGCCACTTCCTCGACGAAGCGCACGCGCGCCTTCCGCAGCGCCCGCTTGGCGAGGGCCGGCTTGTTGACGACCATGCGGATCTTGCCGCGCCCCGCGACCTCGGCCGCCGAGAGCGAGAGGATGTTGACCTTGGCGTCGGCCAGCGCGCGGCCAATTCCCGCGAGCACGCCTCTCTTGGACTGAAGCGTCAGGACGAGCTGGGTGGTCTTGGGCATCGTACGTCTCCTTTGTCGGCCTCGGTGAGCTGCACGGCTCAGCGCGTGTACGCGGGAAACACGCGCCGCACGCACGCCGGGTCGTTGATCGCGAGCATCCCGCCGACGAGGCGCCGCGCGGCGCCGCGCACGACCACGAACGTGATGCGCGCCGTCGCGACGACGTGCCCGCCGGCGCGCGCGACGATCTCGGTCTCCTGGTAGCGCGGATCCTCGCGCCGAGGGCGCACCGCGGCGCGGCGGCCGCTCACGGTGACGGGTGCCTCGAACGGAGCGGGTTCGTGGAGCGAGACGCGGAGCTCCGTCGTCATCCCCGATTCGCCGGTGGCCAGGGCCCCGAGCCAGAACGCGGCCTCGTCGAGCAAGGTCGTCAGCGCGACGGGTGCGAGCGAGCCGTCTGGCCTGCGAAACGGCGCGCGCGGCTGCCACGCGCCGCGGACCGAGTCGGCGTCGAACTCGAGCCGCGCGCGAAGTCCAAGCTCGTTGTCCGTCCCACACGCAAAACACGCGCGCGAGATTGGCAACGGATACGCATCTCGCTCGGCGTCGTCATCGTCGGCCGGGCGGGGGCGGGGGGGCCCTGCGGGGACCACGCTAGCCGCGTCTCTGGAGTCCAGTGCTGTCGCGTCTCGTCGAGTCAACCCTGACAACACGGGTCCCCGGAGAGCCCCCCCGCCCCCGCCCGGCCGACTTGGCGCGGCGGTGACTGCATCCGCGGCCAATATCGCGACGCGGCCGTCGACCAGGACGCCCTCGCTCTGATCGCATAGCACGAAAGTCTCGGTTGAGTCTTCGTGGCTGCGGCGCAGGGTCAGCGGCAGGCCGAGGGGGACGCGGCGGCGATAGATGCCGGCGACCTCGCGCGGCGCGGTCGCGCCCGCGAGCGCGTCGAACACCGCGAGCACCGAGCCGCCGTGCGCGGCGTCGGGGAGCCCCTGGAGCGCGGGATCGAGGGTGAGGACCAGGTCGGGGCCGCTGACTTCCAGGGCGTGACGAAGCGTGGCATCGATGGCGCTCATGAGATAATTTTCGAGTGTCGTCGCCCATTTTAGCCGACAAGGCTTTCGTCCGGGCGACGATCACCAACTTCTTTTTCTTCTTCAGCCTCAACTGCTTCATCCTCCTGCCGCTCTACATCGAGGGCATCGGCGGGACCGAGGTCGAGATCGGTCTGGTCATGGGCCTGTACAACGCGATCGGCATCCTCTGCCAGCCGCTCGTGGGCCCGCTGGTCGACGCGTTCGGCCGGCGGCGCTTCATGCTGACCGGCGCGGGCCTGGTGATTGCCGCGGCGCTCCTGGCCACGACGACGCCGTCGATCCCGCTCCTGGCGCTCGTGCGCGCCCTTCAGGGCATCGGGTTCTCCGCCTTCTTCGTCGCGAACTATTCGTACGTGCTGGACCTGACGCCGCCGTCGCGCCGGGGCTGGGCGCTCGGGATCTACGGCGTCGCGGGGCTCGTGGCGACCGCGATCGCGCCCCTCGTCGGGGAAGCGGTGGTGCGAAGGATGGGCTTCCGGCCGCTCTTCGTCATGTCCACCGCGATGGCGGTCGTCGCGGCCGGCTACGTCTGGAGCCTGCCCCGCGGGCGGGCGGGCACGCCGCTGCCGGTGGCTGGCTCCCTGTGGGAGCGCGGCGGGCTCCACGAGCTTCGTCATCGCCACATGGTCGTCACGCTCTTCTTCGGTCTCGGCGCCGGCACGATCTTCGTCTTCGTGCCCACCTTCGCCGACAGCCTCGGGATCGAGACGCTCGCCCTCTTCTATACGGCGTTCGCCGTGGCCGCGATCGGCGTGCGCGTGTTCGGCGGGCGCCTCATCGATACCCATGGACGGCGAGCGGTGATCGTGCCGTCGATGTTCGTGCAGACCGCCGCGACCGCGCTGCTCGCGCTGCTCGGCTTCGTGGTCACCCGCACGAGCCTCACGCCGATCGTGCCCGTGCTCGTGGTGATCGGCTTGATGTCGGGCGGCGCGCACGGGCTGCTCTATCCGGGGCTGGCGGCCATGGTGACCGACCACGCGCCGGAGACGCGCCGCGGGGTCGTCGTCGCCATGTTCAGCGCGGTCTTCCTGGTCGGACAGACGGCGGGCTCGTTCGCGTTCGGCTACATCACGCACGCGATCGGCTACCGGTTCATGTGGACGATGCTCGCGGCGTTCCTGCTGCTCGGCGCCGCGCTCAGCATGGGGCTGGTCGAGCGTCGCGCCGCCTGACGGCTGGCGCTATACTGACTTCACCGTTTCGGGAACAGGAGCCGGCATGAACATGAGCGTCCGGATCGGCGTGATCGGCCTGTTGATCGTCGCAGGGCTCGGCGTGCCCGAGCGCGCTGTCCTCGCCCCGGACCGCCCGGACGTGGTCCCGCCGAAGCCGACCGGCGCGCAAGAGGTCGAGGTGGTCGCGGTCATGGTGGATCAGAACACCCAGCAGCCGACCGTCCTGCTCCAGGGCAAGCGCGACCGCCGCTCCGTCGCCCTCGCGATCGGGCTCGCCGAGGCGACCGGGATCGCCGTCCCGCTCCAGGGCGTGACGCCGCCGCGTCCGCTGACGCACGATCTCTTCCTGACACTCTTCGGCCGGCTCAAGGTGACGCTCACGCGCGTGGTCATCACCGATCTGCGCGACGACATCTTCTACGCGATCGTCTATCTGAACGCAGGCGGGCCCGAGCTCCAGCTCGACGCGCGCCCGTCGGACGCGATCGCGCTGGCGATCCGCGCGAAGGTGCCGGTGCTGGTCGAGGAGCGCGTGTTCGACAAGGCGGGCAACAGCGCGCCGCCGCGCCGCCCGTCGATCTGACGCCATGGCCGAGCCCGAGCGGACCGAGAAGGAGTGGGCGCTCCAACGACGCCTCGAGGACGTCTTCGTCAAGCTGGGCGAGAAGTACGGCGACCTGACCGGCCGGGTCGAGACGAAGATCAAGTCCACGATCACCTTCGACGACGTCGGTGGGCTCCGGCAGGCCAAGACCATCCTCAAGGGATTCGCCCTCGCGCTCAGCTCGCCCGATCTCTACCGGCAGTGGGGCGTCGAGCCGCCGAAGGGCATGCTCCTCTACGGGCCGCCCGGCACGGGGAAATCCAAGCTCGCCCAGGCGCTGGCGACGACGTCGGGGGCCATCTTCTATCACCTGAAGCTGATGAACCTCACCTCGAAGTTCGCCGCCAACACCGGCGACCTGCTGCAGGAGATCTTGAAGATTGCGATGGCCGAGGGGCCGGCGGTGCTGTTTCTCGACGAGGCGGAGGCGCTCTCGCTCGAGCACCTCTTACCGCCGCCCCAGGCGCGCGAGGCGAGCGCCCGGCTGGTCGCGGCGCTCTGCGAGAAGCTCGACGCGATGAGCACGACCGAGCGCATCCTGGTGGTGGCGTCGACCACCCACACCGACGCGCTCGACCCCGCGCTGGTCGCGCCGGGCCGCCTCGACCACCTCGTGGAGATCCCGCTGCCGGACGCGGTGGCCCAGCGAGAGATCCTGGAGCTGATCCGTCTGCGGACGGAGAAGACCGCGGGCCGCCCGCTCTTCGAGAAGATCGACTACGACAAGATCCTGCCGGTCATGGGCGGCATGAGCGGCGCCGACCTGTCGGTGATCGTGCGGCGCGCGCTCGAGATGAAGGTGCGGGCCGCGGCCGAGCGGTCGGGCGTGTCGCCCGTCTCCACCGAGGATCTGCTGGATGCGATCGACAGCTACAAGGGCGTGCGGGGGGTCGTGGAGAAGATCCGCTACGGCCAGTATCTGTGATCGCCTCGACGAAAATCCGCGTCCGCTACAAGGACACGGACTGCATGAAGGTCGTCTACTACGGCAACTACCTGACCTACTTCGAGGTGGGCCGCGTCGAGTTCCTCCGCCAGCAGGGGCTCGCGATGTCCCAGGTCGATCGGCAGATCCACCTTCCGGTCGTGGAGGCGCTGGTCCGCTATCGCAAGCCGGCGCGGCTCGACGATCTGCTCGAGGTGCGCTGCTGGGTGAGCGAGCGGCGGCGGGCGAGCTTTCGCTTCGCGTACGAGATCCTCGACGAGGAAGGCGAGCCGGTCGCCACCGGCTCCACGCTCCACGCGTGCCTGGACCCGGCGACGAGCGAGATGGTGGCGGTGCCGTCCTGGCTCCTGGAGCGGATGCCGGTCGTCGACCAGTCGAAGTGAGCGGCCCGGCGTTGTATACTGCATAACCGGCCTCGATGATCGAAGTCGATCACCTGACAAAGAACTACGGCCTCGTCGCCGCGATTCGCGACGTGTCGTTCAGTGTCTCCCCGGGCCAGATCGTGGGCTTCCTCGGGCCCAACGGCGCCGGGAAGTCGACGACCATGCGCATCCTCGCCTGCTTCATGCCCGCCTCGAGCGGGGTGGCGCGGGTCGCCGGGTACGACGTGTTTCGCCAGTCCATGGAGGTCCGGCGCCGGATCGGCTACCTGCCCGAGAACGTGCCGCTCTACCCCGACATGCGCGTCGCGCCGTACCTGGACTTCGTCGCCGAGGTGAAGGGGATCGGACGCTCGGAGCGACGCCGGCGCGTCGCCGACGTCATGGACCGCTGCATGGTCGCCGACGTCCAGAACCGCCTGATCGGGAAGCTGTCCAAGGGCTACCGCCAGCGCGTGGGGCTCGCCCAGGCGATCGTGAGCGATCCGGAGGTGCTCATCCTCGACGAGCCGACGATCGGGCTCGACCCCAAGCAGATCACCGAGATCCGGTCGCTCATCAAGTCGCTCGCCGGCCAACACACCGTGATCCTGTCGACGCACATCCTGCCGGAGGTCTCGATGGTCTGCGGCGGCGTGATCATCATCAACAACGGCGTGATCGTGGCGCAGGGGCCGATCGACACCCTGGTCGAGCAGTTCTTCCCGACCTCGCGGCTCGAGGTCGAGATCGTGGGCCCGCCGTCGGCGGTCCGCGAGCGGATCCGGGCGATCCCCGGCGTCCTGTCGGTGCAGGACCAGGCGCCGGCGAACGGCGCCGCGCGCTATACCATCGAGGCGGCGCGGGGGCGCGACGTGCGCGCCGAGATCTTCCAGCTGGCCGCCCAGCAGCGGTGGGACCTGCTCGAGCTCAGGCGCGTGGGGATGACGCTCGAGGAGGTCTTCATCCGGATCGTCGCCGGGGAGGAGTCCGCGGATGGCTCCGTGGAGAAATCCGTGGGCGAGGCGGCGCCGTGAGGATCTGGCCGATCTTCAAGAAAGAGATGCGGCTTTACTTCACCTCGCCGGTGGCGTGGGTGGTGCTGACGATCTTCCTCTTCATCGCCGGCTACTTCTTCTCCTCGATCTTCAATTTCTTCTCGCAGGCCTCCATCCAGTCGGCGATGAATCCGGCGATGGGGCGCGAGCTGAACGTCACCGACAGTGTGATGCGGCCGCTCTTCTCGAACATCAGCGTGATCCTGCTCCTGCTCATGCCGCTGGTGACGATGCGGCTGTTCGCCGAGGAGCGTCGCGCCGGCACCATCGAGCTTTTGCTCACCTACCCGGTGCGCGACGGCGCGGTGCTGGCCGGGAAGTATCTCGCGGCCCTCGCGCTCTACACGCTCATGATCGGGCTCACCGCGCTCTACCCGGCGATCGTGGTGTACTTCGCGCGGCTCGAGCTGGGTCCGGTGCTCACGGGCTATCTCGGGCTCCTCCTCATGGGCGCGACGTTCATCGCCGTCGGCGTGTTCGCCTCGTCCTTGACCGACAATCAGATCGTCGCCGCGGTCACCACCTTCGGCGCCCTCCTCATCTTCTGGATCCTGGGCTGGAGCGCGGACTACGCCGGCGGGGCCCTGGGACGCGTGCTGCAGTTCCTGTCGCTCCTCGAGCACAACGACAGCTTCTCGAAGGGGGTCCTCGACACGAAGGACGTTCTCTACTACGTGAACTTCGCGGTCCTCGCGCTGTTCCTCACCTTGCGCTCGCTCGAGGCCCGGAGATGGAAGGGATGATCCGGCGGCTGCTCGACTGGGGCGGCTACCTCGGCGTGGTCGTGCTGGGCTTCGGGGCGATCGTGCCGTTCGTGCACCCGGAGTGGAATCGCTTCCGGTGGACGATCCTCGCCGTCGGCATCCTGCTGGTCGTGGTCTCGCTCTTCGCCCGGGTCGAGGATTACCGCGGGCTCTTCGCCCGCCGCGGGATGCGCTACGGCGTGAACACCGCCGTCGCGGTCGCGCTGGTGCTGGGCGCAACGGTCGTCGTGCAGGCGCTGTCGTTCCGCCACAGCGCGCGCTGGGATCTCACGGAGAACAAGCGATTCAGCCTGTCGCCGCAGACCATCCAGCTGCTGGGCGGCCTCAAGACCGAGGTGAACGCGGTCGCGTTTTTCCGCAGCGATCAGCCCGGCAAGCGGACGGCCGAGGAGCTGCTCAAGCAGTACGTCCGCTACTCGAACGGCAAGTTCACCTGGAAGAGCGCCGATCCCGACCGCGAGCCCGGTCTGGCCCGCCGCTACGGCATCGAGTCGTACGGCACGATCGTGCTCGAGACCAAGGCCAAGTCGGAGAAGGTGCTCGACGCCGAAGAGGAGAAGCTGACGAACGGCCTCGTCAAGGTCACGCGCGAGGGCAAGCGCGTCGTCTACGTGGTGCAGGGGCACGGCGAGCCCGAGCTCGGCAACACCGATCGGCCCGGGTTCAGCGAAGCGAAGTCGTCGATGGAGAAGGCTAACTACGAAGTCAAGCCGCTCGTCCTGGCGCGCGCGGGCAAGGTGCCGGACGACGCGACCGTCGTGATCCTCGCCGGCCCGCGCAACGACCTGTTCCCGCCCGAGCTCGAGGCCCTCGACGCGTACGTGGGCCGCGGCGGCAAGGTGCTCGCGATGGTCAATCCGTTCCAGAACGAGGGGCTCAAGAAGCACCTCGTGAAGTACGGATTCCAGCTCGACGACGACCTGGTGGTGGAGCAGAACCCGATCGGACGGCTCTTCGGGATCGGCCCTGAAGTACCGATCATCCAGCAGTACGAGTCGCATCCGATCACGCGCGACCTCGGCGGCGTCACGACCCTGTTCCCGCTCACGCGCTCGATCACCGCGCTCAAGACGCCGCCGAAGGGCGTCAACGTCCAGGTGCTCGCGCGCACCAGCCCCGACAGCTGGGGCGAGACCAACCGCGCCGACCTCCAGCGGGGGGTGGCCAAGCCCGATCCTCAGGACCCCAAGGGGCCGCTGGCCGTGGCCGCGGTCGCGACGGTCGACAAGGCCCGCATCGTCGTCTATGGTACGTCCAACCTGGCCGCCAATCAGTTCCTGAACATCCAGGGCAACCGGGACTTCTTCCTCAACACGGTGAGCTGGCTCGCCGAGGAGGAGGACCAGATCTCGGTCCGTCCCAAGGACACCAAGCAGACCCCGGTGTTCATGAGCGCGAACCAGGCGCAGGTGGTGAACCTCCTGCCCTTGGTGGTCCTGCCCGGGCTCGTGCTCGTCGGCGGAATCGTCGCCGTCGTTCGCCGCCGCGCGGCGAACTAGCCGGCCATGCGCTGGCAGACGACCGCGGTCCTGGCCGTCATCCTGATCGCGCTCGGCGTCTTCTACTACGTCTACGAGGTCCGGCTGGGTCCCGAGCGCGAGAAGACGGAAGGGCGCAAGGGCCGAGTCTTCACGGTCGAGCCGGCCGACGTCGCGGAGGTCGAGCTCAAGCGCGCCGATTCCACCGTCAAGCTCCAGCGCGAGGGCGAGGGCTGGCAGATTCTCGCGCCCGTGAGCGCGCGCGGCGATCGCGCTCCCATCGACGAGACGGTCACGTCGATCGTCACCGCCCGCCTGGACCGCGAGATCGAGGCCGATCCCAAGGCGCTGGGCGATTTCGGGCTCGACCGCCCCGCCGCCGAGGCGACGCTCACGCTCAAGGACGGCAAGCGCATCGGCCTGGTCCTCGGCGCCAAGAGTCCCACCGGGGTGTGGGTGTACGCGCGCGAGGCCGGCAAGCCGGCGGTTTTCGTGGTCGGCGACTCGGTCTTGCGCGACACCACGCGCCCGGTCGCCGAGTTCCGCGACAAGACCGTGCTCGCCTTCGAGCAGAAGGACGTGACCGGCGTCGCGCTCGACCTGCGCGACGAGAAGATCGCGCTCGAGCAGGCCGACGGCCGGTGGAAGCTGACGCGGCCGCGGGTGCTGCCGGCCGACGCCGACACGGTACGCGACTTCCTCGACAAGCTCCGCGCGGCGCGCGTCAAGGAATTCCCGGCCGACGCGCCGAAATCGCTGGAGCCGTTCGGTCTGGACAAGCCGGTGCGGCTCGACGTCCAGACCGGCCGCGACCGTGACCGCGCGACGAAGACCTTGCTGATCGGGCGCGCGGACCCGGCCAAGAAGGGCGTCTTCGCCATGCGCCCCGGCGAGTCGACGGTGATGCTGATCCCGGACGAGACGTGGACGGCGGTGCCGAAGAACGTCGCGGTCCTGCGCGACAAGACGCTCGTCGGATTCGACCGGGACAAGGTCACGCGGATCGAGATCGAGAGCCCGAAGGGCGCCGTCACCCTCGCCAAGGACGGCGAGCGCTGGAAGATCATCGCGCCGCAGGCGCTCGTCGCCGACCAGGTCGAGGCGGGCGCCGTGCTCTTCAAGCTGCGCCAACTCCGGGCGCAGGCCTTCCTGACCGACGACGCCTCGGGGATCTCGCGCTATCTCGGCAAGCCCACGGTGCGCGTCAGCATCACCGAGCAGGGCGCGTCGTCGCCGCGGACCGTTCTGCTCGCGCCCTCGCCGGAGAAGCGCGGTGGCGCGCCGAGCGCGTACGCGGCGGTGGCGGGGCAGGGGCCCGTGGTCCTCGTCGACGGCAAGACGCTCGATGAGCTCGGGCGCTCGGCCGACGACCTGCGCGACCGCACGCTCCTCTCCGGGCTCGAGCCGCGGGACATCAAGCGCATGCGCGTGCGCGCGGGCGGCCAGACCGTCGTGGTCGAGCGCAGCGGCGAGAGCGACTGGAAGCTGGTCGAGGGCGCAAAGGGCGCGGCCAAGGCCGCGACCGTGGACAACCTCCTCTACGCGCTCCGCGCGCTCAAGTGGAAGACGATCGCCGCGCCGACCGGCGACGAGCCGGCCAAGTACGGTCTCGACGCGCCGACGCTCGAGGTGACGCTGGTGAAAGCCGATGGCGGCGAGGCCGGGGCGCTGCTCGTCGGCAAGCGCGAGGGCGAGCAGGCGTGGGTGAAGCTCCCGTCGGCGCCGGCGATCTACACCGTCGACGTCAAGCAGCTCGGCGAGCCGCCGAAGGTACCGGACGACTTCAAGGGCTGATCAGTCGAGCAGGCCGAGCTCCCGGTAGCGCGGGGCGATCCGCTCCGAGATGAGGCCGAGCCGCTTGAGCCGCGGCATCAAGTTCTCCTGAAACAGAAAGCTGTTGAACGACTTCGTCGTCTGGGAGTTCCTCACCGTGTCGCGCCAGAGGGCGTCGCCGTCCCAGCCCATCTCGGTCCAGACGTTCTTGATCGACTGAAAACCGGTTCGCTCGTCGCGCGCGTACATGTGGTCGCACGCCTTGAAGGTGAAGTCCTCGAGGAACTCGCGCTTGGCCGCATCCATTATTCGTAGAGTCCGGAACAGATCCGCCATTCTACCCCGCCGGTACCCGCGTGGGCGCCACCGCGACGAAGTACCATGCTCGCCTGGCCGATGGACCTGGAGTACGATGGGTGGCGTGCCGGACGACGCGATCTATCTCGAGCAGATGGAGCTGGGGCCGATGCAGAACTTCGTCTATCTCGTCGGCGACCCGCAGGCGCGCGAGTGCGTCGTGGTCGACCCCGCGTGGGAGATCGACACGATCGTCGACACGGCGCAGGCCCGCGGCATGACGATCACCGGCGCGCTGGTCACCCACACCCACCAGGACCACGTCGGCGGCAGTCTCGAATCGTGGGGCATGCCGGGGCGCATTCCAGGCGTCGAGGAGCTGCTGGCGCGTGTGAAGGCGAAGGTCTACGTGCACAAGGCGGAGCGCGAGTTCCTGAAGGGTCTCGGCTCCGACCTGGTGAAGGTGGACAACCACTCGACCCTGAGAATCGGCCGGCTCACCTTGACCTTCCTGCACACGCCGGGGCACACGCCGGGCTCGCAATGCTTCCTGATCGACGGCCGACTCGTGTCCGGCGACACGCTCTTCATCGGCTCGTGCGGCCGGACCGACCTGCCGGGCAGCGATCCGACCGAGATGTACTACTCGCTCACGCAGCGTCTCGGCGCGCTGCCCGATTCCACGATCCTCTTCCCCGGGCACAACTACGGCGGCCCGTCCTCGACGATCGGCGACGAGAAGCGCGGCAACCCCTTCATGCGCTTTGCGGCCCTCGGCGACTTCCTGCGCGTGATGGGGGGCGGCCGGATCGTCGCGCCCTAGCGGTCCTCGAGCGCCAGCGCGCTCGCGCGTTCGGCCGGCGCCGCGCCGCCACACGCGTGCGCGGCCGTTCTCTGCCGTCGCCGCTGGCTCGAGGTGCTATCCTCGAATTCACCATGTCGCCCAGCGTGAAGAACTGGCTCAAGGTGCGATTCATCGCGGGCTTCTTCGTCACCGTGCCCGCATTCCTCACGGCGTGGCTCCTCTGGATCTTCTGGAGCCGGATCGACGACGTGTTCACGCCGCTGTACCAGCGCATCCTGGGACGGGCCGTGCCCGGACTCGGGTTCCTCACGGCCGTCGGCATCATCCTGATGATGGGCACGATTGCGCGCAACGTGGTCGGGCGGCGGGTCCTGGCCTGGGGCGACAAGCTCCTGCTGCGCGTGCCGATCTACCGCCGGCTCTATCCGCCGATCAAGATGCTGATCGACTCGTTCTCGCCCGAGCGCCGGAGCGCCTTCGGGGCGGTGGTGCTTGTCGAGCACCCGCGGCTGGGCGAGTACGCCTTCGGCTTCGTCACGAGCCACGTCGTCGTCGAGACGCCGCACGGCAAGCGCGAGATGGTGACCGTGTTCATCCCGACCAACAACCTCTACCTGGGCGACGTCGTCGTCGTGCCCCGGGACGACGTGCTGCCGACGGGGCTGCCGGTCGAAGACGGCGTGCGCATCATCCTCTCGGCGGGCAACGCCACTCCGCGCCAGCTTCCGAGAAGCTAGGGCGCCCGGCGCCCCCGCGGCAGCTGCTGCTGCGCCCACGCGGTCACCGCTTCGCCGAGCGGGAACAGCTTGCCGAAGAAGAAGTGATCGGCCCCATCGATCGTGACCGCCGTGATCCAGGGGCGCGCCGCCGTGAACCGCGCGAGCTCGTCCGGCGGACAGAACTGGTCCCGGGTACCCGCGACCATCAGCGTCGGGGCCCGCGGGTCCTCGAGGAATTCGAAGTCGGACATCGCCAGCGGCGGCGCGATCAGCGCCATGCCCGCGATCCGGCCGTCGCGGCTCCCGATCAGCGCGGCGATCCGCGAGCCGAACGAGTATCCGGCGATCGCGAGCGCGCCGCCTCCCATGGCCTTCGCCAGCGCGTCGAGAGCCGCCGCCGCGTCTTCCTGCTCGCCGACCCCACCCCCGTGAACCCCTTCCGAGGCGCCCACCCCCCGGAAATTGAACCGCAAGGTCGCTAGACCCAGGGCGGAGCACACTTCCTGGACGCGGACGACGACCGGATTTTCCATGTCGCCGCCGTACAGTGGATGGGGATGGCAGATCACGACGCCGGCGGACGGGGCCTCGGGCAGGGCCAGAAGAGCCTCGAGGCTCAGATCGGGCCCGACAGCCAGGCGTATGGGCTGTTCGGGTATCATGTGCCGCCATGAGAATACGGGTGGGGGCTTCGCGCGTCCAATGGTCATGTTGGCCTGCCTTCTGACCCGCCGCCGGATCGGCGCCTATCTCGACGGGGCTCTGGAAAATGGGCCCGCCCGGTCGATCGCCAGACATCTGAGCAGGTGTAGCAGGTGCCAGGGTGAGGCCGAAAATATCCGGAGAGTCAGGGCTCTGCTCCAGCGCACCCTGAGCCTCGGCCAGGACCGCGCCGAGCCCGACTGGTCGGGCTTCTGGCCGGGAATCGTCCGGGGGATCGAGGAGGTGAAGCATCGGGAGATACCGGCCCCCGTCGTCAGCCGGGGCAGCTGGTGGTGGCGACCCCGATTGACCCTCGGCGGCGCGCTCGTCGCGGCGGCGCTCGTTTCCGTCACGCTCTGGCAGCTGAATTCCGGGCCCCTCGCTCCGGACGCTCCCATCTTCGTCAGCTCGGCCCACACCGACGATCCGCGAGGGTCCGTCGTCGTCTACTCGCCCCACGAGCAGCAAGACGTCGCGGTCGTGTGGGTGCTGGGGCTCGACGAATCTTCTGACTGACCGGCGCGGGGGGCGGGGCCGGGGGTGCTGCCCGTGACCTGCGCGGCTAGCTCGCTCTAGGTTCTGCTCAAAGGGTGTTCGTTTCTGGCAACCGTGCCTACACAGGTCACGGGCAGCACCCCGGCCCCGCCCTCCGCGCCGGTCAGTCCTGTCGGGCCTAGTTTCGAATGTAAAGGCGGTGTTTTCTGGCGGCGGTCAACTACGACCGCGGTCTGCCTTGGTTGTCTAACACTCCGCTTAGCGAGTTGGGCTGTCCGCTCCGGCCGGGATGAGCTTGCCCCCGGATGAGTTCGCGTCCCGGCTAGGTGATGCGGCGTGCGGCCCGCGCGGGAGTTAGCGGGGGGTATTTTTCAGGGTGGTGAGGCGTTCGCGGGCGAGGGAGGTTTCTTCGGCGCGGGGGAAGTTGTCGACCAGGTACTGGAGGCGCGCCTGGGCGAGCGTGGGCTGCTTGAGGTCGATGAGCGCGAGCGCTTCTTTGTAGAGCGCGGTCGGGACCTTGTCGGCTCGGGGGTAGTTGGCCTGGACCTTCTTGAATTCCTGCACCGCCAGCTCGAGTGACTCGGAGGCCTTGTCGCTCTGGCTCGCGTCGGTGAACCCCCGGGCCAGCGAGAGATAGGCCTCGCCGATCCAGTACTGAGCGCTGCCGGCGAGCTCGTGATCGGGATAGCGGCGGAGGAACTCGCGGAATCCCGCGATCGCGAGCGAGTAGCTTCCCTTGCTGAAGTCGATGTACGCCGCCTGGTAGATGTCCTGGGGCTGGAGCGAGCCGGTGGTCGGCCGCGACGGAACGGCCGCGACCGGTCCCGGTGCCGGTCCCGCCGGCGTTCCGGCCGAGCCTCCGGGCGTGGGGCCTCCAGAGGAACCACCCGAAGGGCCCGCGGCCGGCCGCGCTGTCGTCGCCGCAGCTCCGGCTCCCGGAGCCGCGCCGCGCAGCTGGCGGTTCACCGTGTCGAGCTTCGTCGTGAGATCGTCCACTCGGCCCGACAGCGTCGTCACCGTGTCGTTGAGGCTGTCGATCTGGCGGGTGAGCGTGGTGACTTGCCGCTCGCTCTCCCCGGTTTGCTCGCGCACGCGCCTGTCGACTTGCGCGGCGACGCTGTCCGCATCGATCCGGGCGCGCTGGCCCGATTGCTGGGCCGCCATCATCTCCTGGCGGAGCTGCAACAGGTCCTGCTGGGTGGCGACGCCGGTCGCCTCCTGGACCTCGGCGCAGCCGGCCAGCGACACGGCGAGGAGGAGGCCGAGCCCTCTCACCGCCGGCAGGACCTTACGCGGGCCTAGCGCGGCTTGACGAGAAAGCTTGCGCGGCGGTTCTTGGCCCAACACGCCTCGGTATGCTCGGTGCAAACAGGTCGCTCCTCGCCGTAGCTGATGATGGTGATGCGATTGGCCTGGATGCCCTGAGAGACGAGATAGTTCATCGTCGCCTTCGCGCGCCGCTCGCCGAGCGCCAGATTGTACTCGTTGGTGCCCCGCTCGTCGCAGTGGCCTTCGATCAGCACGAGGTTGTCGGCGTTCGACTTGAGCCACGTCGCGTTGGTGTCGAGGGTCTTCGCGTCCTCCGGACGGATGTCGTACTTGTCGAAGTCGAAATAGACTTCTTTCAGCGCCGCGACGGCCATGAACTCCTTCGGCGACGGCCGCGGAGTCTGGGCCGGCGCCGCCGCGGCAGCCGCGGAGGGCGCGGCGGCTGCCGCGCCGGAGGACGGCGCGGGCTGGCTCGGCGCGGGCGCCGGAGCCGCCGCGCGCGGCGCGGGCGCCGGCGCCGTGGCCGCCGCCGTTGTCGTCGTGGGCCGCTTCGCGCAACCGGTGATCATCAGCCCCGCCAGCAGCAGCGACATCAACGTGACGTGCGCGACGCGCGTTGCCATGACGCCTCCTTTTGCCTCCGCTCTGAACGTCCGGTGTTCGGCCCCCAATGCTATCACGGGAGGCGCGGCGACCACGCGGGACTTGTGGAGTCGGCCGCGCCGGAGGTGATCTGTGTCGTCGTCGTCCCGTCGACCAGCATCATGTACACCTGCCAGCGGCCCGAGCGATTCGACTGGAACGCGAGGTGCCGTCCGTCGGGCGCCCAGGTCGCGCCCTGGTTGTCGCCCTGACCGGTTGTGAGCGGGCGCGCGTTCGTCCCGCCGGGATCGATCGCCCAGAGGTTGTGCGTGCCCTCGCGCTGCGTGTAGACGATCGTGTCGCCCTTCGGCGACCAGCGGGGCTGCGTGTGAAAGCCCCCGTTGGTCAGCTGGCGCACGTTCGAGCCGTCCCGGTCCATGACGAAGATGCGTGGCTGTCCGGCACGGTCGGACACGAACGCGATCTGCTGGCCCGTCGGCGACCACGTCGGCTCCGTGTCGATCGAGCCGTGACGCGTGAGACGCTGGAGCGCTCCGGTCGCGATCGTGAGGATGTAGATCTCCGGATTGCCGTCCTTCGAGAGCGTGAGCGCGAGGAACTGACCGTCGGGGCTCCACGACGGGGACGAGTTGATCCCGTGGAACGAGGAGAGCGTCTGCACGCCGCGTCGCGGCTCGAAGGGAAACAGGCGGAAGAGGTCGGGGTAGCCGTTCATGAACGACGTGAACGCGATGGAGCGCGCGTCGGGGCTCCAGACGGGCGAGAGGTTGATCGAGCCGTTGCGCGTCACCGGGCCCACGCCGAACCCGTCGTAGTCGGCGACGACGATCTCCTTCGCGCCGGAGGGCCCGACGACGTACGAGATCTTGGTGTCGGCCACGCCTTTCTCGCCGGTGAACTGGAGCACGATCTCGTCGGCGATCTTGTGGGCGAGACGCCGGCGCCAGTCAAAGCTCGAGGTCGGCGGCTGCGGCGCCGCGGCGTCGAACTTGCGTGACGCGATCAGGCGCTGGTCCGGCGACGTCAGATCGTACAGGCGCAGCTCCGCCTCGACCCGATCGCCGCGGATCGTCATGAGCCCGTGGACGCCGGCGTGAGCTCCGGCCGCGGCGAAGTTGTTCCAGGTCTGCCGGAGGGCCTCGGGATTGTTCGCGGGGATGCGGTCCGATCCGGCGACCACGCTGAACAGCCCCGAGAGCGTGAGATCGTTGCCGGCGACCGTCGGCAGGAGCTTCGAGAGCCCTCCAGCGTCGCTCCCGCTGACGACCGTGAAGTCGGGAAGCGCGATGTTGAGCTTGGTGCTGCCGCCCCCGGTGACGTTGATGTACACGTCCGGAGGAGCCTGAGCGCGCACCGGAGGCGGCGGCGCCGTGAGGCCGACGGCCGCGGCGACCGCGAGCACGGTGAAAAGAGCGGCGATGGCTGTACGTCGCACCGGTTATCCCCCTGTCGGATCGAAGACGAACTGCAAGCCGATCCTCAGCACGGGTTTCTTGAAATCGTCGGGAAGCGGCGGAAACGGGCCCGCGTCGTTGATCGCGCGCAGCGCGACCTGATCGTAGAGCGGGTTGCCCGAGCTTTTGTCGATCCTCGCCTGGTTGAGCCGGCCGTCGCGCCCGATCTCGAAGACCACGGCGGGCTGCTGACCCGGAATGGCCCGCCCATCCCATTTTTCTCGGATCTTCCCGGCGACCTGACGGATGTAGTAGGCATACGGGAAGTCGGTGACGCTGAGCGTGAGCGGCCCCGCGCCGGACGCCGAGCCGGTCGGCGCGCCGAGCGGCTGGGGCGGCGGCGCGGCGGGCTCCCGGCGCGCGGGCGTCGGAGTCTCGGTCGGCGTGGGCGTTCTGCTCGCGAGCACCGGCAGCTCCTTGTCGGCGGGCCGCGGCCGCGCCGGCTCCCGCGAGGGCAGGCTGCGATCCGGCAGCCCGATCGCGTCCCGCGCCGGCGGGAGATCGCGCGCCGGCAGCTCGCGTGACGGCAGCTCGCGGGCGGCCTCACGATGGGGAAGCTCGGCCGGCGGGGCAGGCCGGGGAGCCGGCGGCTCCTCGACGCGCGGCGGCGGCATCGTGACGCCCTTGGGCGAGCCGATGGCCGCGGTCGCGGGAGCGAGCACGACGTAGACCGGCTTCGATCGCGAGTCGCTCCACATCGAGGCGCCGAAGATTACGACCGCGAGGAGGACGACGTGCAGGACGGCGGAGACGAACGTCGGCCCGAGCGGCAGCCGCAGTCGGCTGAGCGCCGGTCCGATGTGGAAGTGCACACGCAGAGCCCCGGCAGGCACTTGCCGTCGCGGTCTCAGCGCTCCCGAGCCGGCTCGGTGACCATTCCGAGTCGCTCGATGCCCGCGCGACGGACGCGGTCCATCGTCTCCACGACCGCGCCGTAGGAGAGCGCGGAGTCGGCCTTGAGGTAGAGGGTCTTGTCGTTCCGGTTGGCGAACGCCTGACGCAGGGTCAGCTCGAGCCCGTTCGGCGCCACGCGCTTCTCGTTCAGGAAGAGCGACTGGTCCTTCGTGACGGTGAGCACCATCCGCTCTTCGACGGCGGTAGGCTTCGACGCGGCCTTCGGCAGATTGACGTCGATCCCGCGGTACATCATGGGCGCGGTCAGCATGAAGATCAGCAGCAGGACCAGCACGACGTCGACGAGCGGGATGATATTGATCTCGGCGAGGTTGCTGCCGATCCGGCGCGGGCCCTGCGACTCCTCGGCCACCTTGAACATCGTGGCCGGCTCAGCCCGCCTTCGCGGCGGGGCGGCTCAGGAGGTTCAGCAGGTCCATCGTGAAGCCCTCCATCTCGACGGCCCAGTGCTTCACGCGATTGACGAAGTAGTTGTAGCCGATAACGGCCGGGATCGCGGCGCCGAGACCGGCCGCCGTCGCGATCAACGCCTCGGAGATGCCGGGCGCCACGACGGCGAGGCTCGCCGAGCCTTGGGCGCCGATCCCGTGGAACGCCGCCATGACGCCCCACACCGTGCCGAAGAGCCCGATGAACGGCGTGGCGCTGGCGGTGGTCGCCAGGAAGGGCAAGTAGTGCTCGAGCCGCGCGACTTCGAGGGCCGCCGCGCGACGGAGCGCCCGGTTCACGGCCTCGAGCCGGTCCCCGCTGAGCCCGTCGTCGAGGTCGTCGAGCACCTTGTCGAGCACCTCGGGGATCCCCGCGACTTCCTGGTAGGCGGCGAAGTAGAGCTGAGCGAGCGGGCTCTGCCGAAGCTTGCGGGCCGCGCTGTGCACGATCGACGGGCGGCGCGCGTCGCGGAAGACCCGGAGGAACTCGAACGTCTGCCGCCGCACCCTGCGGAATTGCCAGGCCTTCTCCACGATGAGCGCCCAGCTCACGATGGAAAACGACATCAGTACGAGGAGCACGATCTTCGCGATCGGCCCCGCGTTCCAGACGAGAGCGAGGATGCCACCACTGAGCGTGTCGCTCCCCACCAACGCTCCTTTCGTTTGCGTTCGAGGTATCTACGGCATTATAACCACATCCGTGCGGCGCATCCTCGTCCTGCCTCTCGTCCTCGCCGCGCTCGCCGCGGGTGCCCCCGCGGCCGTGGCCCAGGATGCGCGGGCCGCGGTCGAGGCCTTCGTCGCCCGCCTCTCCGACGTCCAGATCCGCGACCTCGTCATCGATCAGAGCCTCACCCTGTACCACCCCGACGGGCAGCGCCGCGTGTCGGGCGGCGAGCAGCGGATGCTCTTCAAGCTGCCGCAGCGCCAGCGCGTCGAGCAGACGGTCGAGGGGCAGCGGGAGATCCAGCTCACGATCGGTGACCGCGTCTGGGTACGGCGGGCGGACGGCAAGGTGTCCGAGGCGGCCGTCGCCGAGTCGACCCGCGCGCTCACGCACGTGCTGGTCCCGGTGACGCGGCACGCCGCCGATCTGCTGGCGGATTGGCGGTCGCGGGGCATTCGCGACGACGTGAGCCACGCGGCGCGCGTGGGCGGGCGGCCGGTCACCGTGATCGGCGCGGGCCCCGGCGATCGCGACGTCCCGGCCGTGTGGCTCGACCCGGACTACGGCGTCGTGCGCATCGTCACGCGCCAGCGGCTCGTCGCTCGCGAGCCGCTCCCGAGCGCCGTGCGGCTGGTCGATCTGACGCTCTCCGAGCACCGGCCGCTGGCCGGCAAGCTCTATTTTCCGTACCGCCAGGAGGTGTTCGTCGACGGCAAGCTCCTGGTGCTGTCCACCGTGCGCTCCGTCGCGATCAACACCAATCCGGCCGACGCCCTCTTCGACCCCGCGAGCCTCAGAGCGCCCTGATGCACTTCGCGTTTCTGGGCACGTCGGGCTCGGTCCCGTCCGCCGTCCGCGACACGACGTCGATCGTCGTCGTCGCGCCGGCCGGTGCCGTGCTGATCGACTGCGGCGGCAGCCCGATCCAGAAGCTCCGGCGCGCCGGCGTCGAGCCACAGGCGCTCGCCGCGGTCGTCATCACCCACATCCATCCCGATCACTCGTACGGGCTGCCGGCCCTCGTCCGTAACTTCGGCGTGCTCGGGCGGCAGGCGCCGCTGACCGTCCATTGCCGGCCGGAGCACGTCGAGCCGCTGCGGAGCCTCCTCAGCCTCTTCAACACGCTCGAGCGCCCGGGCATGTTCAAGGTCACCGTGCGCGCCGTCGATCTCGCGGAGGGCGCCCACGCGTTCGATCTCGGGCCGCTCTCGATCCGGACCTCGCCCAACGAGCACGGCGCGATGCCCAACTTCGCCGTGCGCGTCGACACGGCGCGCGGGCGAAGCATCGTCTACTCGTCCGACACGCGCCCGTGCGACGCCGTGGTCGCGCTCGCGCGCGGCGCCGACACGCTCGTTCACGACGCGACCTACTCGGAGCGCCACCGGAGCCGTGCCGGCGGGCACGCGCACTCGACCGCGGCGGAGGCGGGCGAGGTCGCCGCCCGCGCGGGGGTTCGACGCCTGATCCTCACGCACATCGGTGCGGAGTATCACGACGATGTGGAGGCGCTCGCGGCGGAGGCGCGCGAGCGGTTCGCCGGCGAAGTCGAGGTCGCGCGCGAGCTCGTTCCGTACCCGCTCTAGTCGGTCTGCCGAGCGCGAGTCCGGGCTCAGCGGGAGGAGACGAAGGGGCTGTCGCGGATCCAGAAGCGCAGGCGCAGGTCGGTGGAGCGGGTGATGCCGATGCGTGGGCCGGACGCGATGCGGAAATCGCGGGGGCGGTCGGGGGGCTCGATCGTGAAGAGGCCGCGGGTGAGATCGTCGCCGTTTTCTCGCAGGGTGATGGCGAGCGCGCGAGTGAGGTTGCCGGGTCCGCTGGCGAGTCGTGTCGAGGCCGCGCCGACGCCGCGCCGGCGCGCCATCGTCGCCAGCCCGGCGACCGGCTCCAGCGCGCGGATCAGCACGCATCCCGGTCGCCCCGCCGCTCCGGCGATCGCGTTCAGGCAGTAGTGAATTCCGTAGTTCAGATAGACATAGGCGAAGCCGCCGTCACCGTAGAAGAGCGCGCGGCTGCCGGGCCTGAACGCGGCGTGCGAGGCGGCGTCCTCGGGACCGAGATAGGCCTCGGTCTCGACGATGCGGCCGGCCGTGAGCGAGCGGCCGCGCCGGGACACGACGACGCACCCGAGCAGATCGCGCGCGACCGCGCGCGCCGGCCGCAGGTAGAAACGCCGGGGCAGCGGCACCCTAGGCGAGACGCTCGGCGACGAGGCGTCTGAGCGAGTCGAAGTCGAAGGCGATGCCCGCGCGGCTCGGCGGCTCACCCTCGGTCTTGAGCCCGGTCTCGCTGATGATCGCGCAGATCGTCTGCTCCCGATCAAGCTGCTTGTGCGCGAGGAGACGCGTGAGCACCGCCAGGGTGGCGACGCCGGTGGGCCCGGCCCAGACGCCCTCGACGCGGGCGAGCCGCCGCTGGGTCTCGAGGATCTCGTCGTCCTCGGCGTCGCCGGCAAGCCCCTTGCCGTCACGGAGGAGCCGCAGGACCCACTCGCCCTTCTTGCCGGGATCGCCGGCCGCCAGGCCTTCTGCCACCGTGTAGCCGATCTTCAGCGGCGTGATCGCGCCGCCGTCGCGGAACGCGCGGGCGACGGCGTTCGCGCGCGTCGCCTGCGCGGCGACCATCTGCGGCGCCCGCGCGATCCAGCCGGCTTCGCGCATCTCGCGGAAGCCGCGGGCCGTCGCGATGAACGTCTCGCCGACCGCGACCGGCGCGACCACGACGTCCGGGACCGCCCAGCCCGTCTGCTCGGCGATCTCGTAGGCGAGCGTCTTCTTGCCCTCTTGCTTGTAGGGGTTGCGCGAGGCGCCGCAGTCGAAGAACAGACGCTCCTCGACCAGACGGTCCCAGATCTTGATCAGGTCGTCGTAGACACCCTTGTAGACGATGAGGTTCGCCGTCGTGGCGGCCATGTGCAGGAGCTTCGGCGCCGAGGCCCGCTCGTAGGCGAAGATCAGCGAGCGGAGACCCGCGCGCGACGAGTAGGCGGCGATCGACGAGCCCGCGTTCCCCGAGCTGACGACCGACGTCGCGCCATAGCCGAAGCGCAAGGCGGCCGCGACGGCCGTCGCCGACGAGCGGTCCTTGACGGTGCCGGTCGGGTTCGCGCCGTCGTATTTCAGGAGCAGCCGGCGCACGCCGAGCTCGCGGGCGAGCCGTGGACAGTCGAGCAGCGGTGTCCCGCCTTCGCCGAGCGTCACCCGGTGGGCCGGGTCGGCGATCGGCAGCACCGGCGCGTAGCGCCAGAGGCCCGAGCCCGCGAACAATCCGGGCCCGGCCGCGCGTAGCCCCGCGATGTCGTAGCGAAGCTCGAGGAGCCCGCGACAGGCGTCGCACTCGAGTCGGTACGTGAGCGGGTAGACGGCGCCGCACTCGATGCAGGCGAGGTTCTCGGCCAGCGAGTCGGTCACGTTCGCTTGCCGAACCGCTCTTCGACCATCGCCAGCATCGCCTCGATGCGATGGCGCAGGGTGTGCTCGGCCAGCGCGCGGCGGCGCGCGTTGTCCCCGATCGCGCGAGCCTCGTCCGGGTGCTCGAGGTGCACGTCGAGCTGGCGACGGAGCTCGCCGAGGTCGCGATAGCCGACGATCTCCTCTCCGGGTTTGAACAGGTCGAGCAGGTCGTCCTTGAGGTCCACCACCTGGCAGGCGCCGGCGGCGGCCAGCTCGAAGGTCCGGGTGTTCACGCCGACGATGTCGTTCATCGGATGGTGATGGTTGAGCGACAGGGTCGAGGCCGCGTACACCAGGAGCTTGTCGTGGCCGAACACCGCCGGGCCCGCGATCGCGCGGACCCGCGGGTCCTCGGCGGCGGTCCAGCCGCTGCCCCAGAGCTTCAGCGGATAGTCGCGCAGCGCCTTGACGAAGCGCTCGCGATACGGATACCGGTTGCCGACGAAGGAGATCGGCGCGCCGTAGCGCTCGGCCTCGTCCGGCGTCGGCGTCACCGGATAGTGCGCCGACGGCACGCAGTACATGGGCAGGTAGGCGAGATTGCGGAGCCCGACCTGCTCGAGGCTCCGCATCGCGTAGCGCTCCTTCGTGAAGAAGAGGTCGTACGCCTCGATCGTCTCGAACGGCATCATCCAGAGCGGGTTATCGGGAAAGAAGTTGAGAAAGAGCGCCTCGACCTTCCGCTTCACGCGCGCGATCAGTGCGGCGGTGATGGGCCCGCCCTTGATGACCAGGACGAGATTCGGCCGCCAGGCCAGGCACGCGCGCTCGAGCGATCGGATCAGGAGGGCCTGATAGGCGCCCTTGGTGCCCCGGTTCTTGTAGAGCGGGTTGTTCTTGCGGTACTCGAACGTGCGGACGTCGTGGCCGAGTCCGGAGAGCTCCTCGGCGAAGTCCATCCCCATGAGCCCGGGCCGTTCGAAGGGGAGGACGACCAGCCACCGCACGGATCGTAGCGTAGCACACGGGCCGCGCTGTATCATGGCCGCGCCGTGAAGGTCCGAGCTCTCCAGCGTCACGCGCCCTCGCTCCTGCTCTTCGCCGCGTTGCTCGCGATCTGGCAGCTGGTCCCGCCCCTGTTGAACGTCCGCGAGTATCTCGTGCCCGGGCCGACCGCCGTCGTACGCGCGGCGCTCAGCTCCTCGATCCCGTGGCACACGCATCTCTGGGTGACGACGATCGAGATCCTGGGCGGCTTCGCCCTCGCGGGCGCCGCCGGGGTCGCGCTGGGCGTCGCGATCGCCTGGTCGCCGACGATCGCGCGGGCGCTGGTGCCGTTCCTGGTGTTCGTGAACACCTTGCCCAAGGTGGCCGTCGCGCCGCTCTTCCTGCTCTGGCTCGGCTACGGCATCGTGCCGAACGTGCTCATCGCCGCGCTGATCGGCTTCTTTCCAGTGGTGATCAACACCGCGGTCGGGCTCACGCAGGTGGATGACGAGCTCCTCGACCTCGGGCGCGCGTTCGGGGCGCCCGCGTGGAAAGTGTTCGCGAAGATCCGCCTGCCGAACGCGCTCCCGTATGTCCTCTCGGCGCTGAAGATCACCGCGACGGCGGCGGTCGTCGGCGCGATCGTCGGCGAGTTCGTCGCCTCCCAGGCCGGTCTCGGCACGGTCATCGTCAACGCGCAGACGAACCTCAACACGCCGGTGGCGTTCGCGGCGTTGCTCTGGATCTCGATCATCGGTCTCGCCCTCTACGGCGCCGTGGGCCTCGCGGCCCGCTGGTGGGCCCCCTGGGCCGACACGACCTGAGAGCGGCGGCCCGGCCGCCCGGAGGGAATGGGATGAAGGCGAACCGGAGCGGCTATCTGATCGGCTCGGCGCTGCTGATCGTGGCCGTCTGGCTCGGCGCGCCCCGCGCCCAGCCGGCGCAGAAGGTCGTGTTCGCGCTGAACTGGTTCGCCGTCGGCGATCACGCCGCGTACTGGGTCGCGCTCGACCGCGGCTACTACCGCGCCAGAGGGCTCGACGTCGAGCTGCAGAACTCCAAGGGCTCCGGCGACTCGATCGCCAAGGTGGACACCCACCGGGCCGATCTCGGCCTGGCCGACGCGGTCGTCGTCATCCCGCGCATCGCGCAGGGGGCGAAGATCAAGGTCGTGGGCGCGGTGTTCGACAACACGCCGCTGAACATCTGGACCCGCAAGGACACGGGCATCGCGAAGCCGAAGGATCTCGAGGGCAAGACCCTGGCGGCGCCGCCCGGCGACGCGCAGCGCCAGCTGTTCCCGGCCTTCGCCAAGCTGAACGGCGTGGACGAGGCGAAGGTGAAGTGGGTCAACATCGAGCCGGCCGCGAAGTTCGTCGCGCTCGCCGAGAAGCGCGCCGACGCCGTCCCCGACTACACGACCGGGCAGCCGTTCTGGGAGAAGGCGGTCGGCGCCGAGAACCTCGTGCGCATGCCCTGGAGCCAGTTTGGCTTCGACACCTACTCGATGGCCATCTTCGCCAGTGAGAAGACCATGAGCGAGCGGTCGAAGATGCTGCGCGACTTCGTCGCTGCGTCGTACCAGGGCTGGCGCGACGTGATGGACAATCCGAGGGCGGCGCTCGAGATCTTCAAGAAGCGCGTGCCCGACATTGACCTGGCCCTCATCGAGCCCAACATGCTGCTCGGGCTCGATCTGATGAAGACGGACCGCTACGCGAAGAACGGGATCGGGTGGGTGGAGCGCGCCAAGATGTGCCGCACGGTGGATCTGATCAACACCTACATGCCCGACATGCCCCGCAAGGTCGGCTGCGACGAGGCCTTCACCAACGAGTTCCTGACGAAGATCGAGCCGCCGAAGCGTTGATCGTCCTCGACGGGGTCGGGATGACCTACCGCGCCGATTCCGGTACCGTCGAAGCGCTCAGGGACATCGCGTTCACGGTCGATCGGGGCGAGCTCGTTACCCTCGTTGGTCCCTCGGGGTGCGGCAAGTCCACGCTGCTGCGGATCATCGCCGGCCTGCGTCCGGCGAGCGCCGGGCGGACCGTGGTGGACGGCCGCCCGGTGACCCGTCCCATCGCCGCGGTCGGGATGGTCTTCCAGGCTCCGGTGCTCCTGAAATGGCGCCGGATCGTCGACAACGTCCTGCTCCCGGCCGAGCTGGCCGGCCTGAATCCCGACGACTACCGCGCGCGCGCCGGCGAGCTGCTTCGGCTCGTGGGGCTCGGCGACTTCGGCGACAAGCTGCCGCGTGAGCTGTCCGGCGGCATGCAGCAGCGCGCCGCCCTCTGCCGCGCCCTGCTGCTGGACCCGCCGCTGCTCCTGATGGACGAGCCCTTCGGCGCGCTCGACGCGATGACGCGCGACGAGCTGAACCTGGAGCTGCTGCGTGTGTGGGGCGAGGGAAGCCAGCGCCGGAAGACCGTGCTGTTCGTCACGCACTCGATCGCGGAGGCGGTCTTTCTTGCCGACCGCGTGGTCGTCATGACGCCCCGTCCGGGACGCGTGGCGAGCGTCGTCCCGGTCCGGCTGCCGCGGCCACGCACGACCGCGACGCGGGCGAGCGCCGACTTTGGCGCCCTGACGCTTCAGATCCACGACGTCCTGAGTCGCCCGGCGTGACGTCCCGAGTGGCCCGGCGCGCCGGTGCGCCCCCCGGGCCCGGGCGGGCATCGTCGGACGTCAGGCGACTTCAGCGGTGCGGACCTGACGGAAGCGAGCGGCGAACAGGGGATCGAAGAGCGCGGCAGTCGCGACCAGGGCCGCGTCGGCGCCCTCGCGCAGCACCTCGCGGGCGCGCTCCACCGTCGAGATGCCGCCCACGGCGAGAATCGCCCGGTCCCAGGCTCCGGCCTTGCGCCACGCCAGCATCTCGGCGACTTGCCGGGCCGCCACGGTGAAGGTCTGCGCCCCCACCACGTCGGCGCGCTCGCGGCCGTGGCCCTCGAAGGCGGGGGCGCCCTTGTCGTCGAAGACCTTCCGGTTGATGCTGTGCACGAGCACGTAGCCGTGAGCCCACGGCGCCAGACGGGTCGCCGTTTCGTGAAGCAGGCGTGGCGTCTTGAACGCCCCGAGCCTCGCCAGGACTGGAGCGTCGACCGTGGTCCGCGTGCGATGAAGGATTCGCGCGGCGAGCGGGACGTTCTCGAAGATCATCTGCGGCTGTTCGACGAACGGATCCGGCGTGGCCAGGTGGATCTCGATCGCGTCGGCTCCGGCTTCGGCCGCCCAGCCGGCGCACCGGGCGTAATCGGCGATGAGCGCTTCGGCGTCGCCGCCGGGGCGGGGCGTGCCGATCACGCTGACGATCAAGAACTGACCGCGCCCGATGCGCTCCTTGGCCCGGCGCACGTCCTTGCGCCACACATCGGGCTCCATCGAGGGCTCGCCCAGCGAGACCGCGATCGTCGCGCCGTTGTTCGCCTGCCGGGAGACCACCGCCGCAAGCTCGCGGTTATCCACATGGCGGATGTTGGGCAACGCGTAAGCGGCCTGGAAGGTCGAGCGCACGGTCGCGTAGGTCAGGACGTCGAAACCGAGCCGGGCGTAGGCCTCCACCCACTTCGAGTTGAGCAGGGGGCCGGCGGCGACGCCGAGGCTCGAGCTGACGGGACGACCGAGCAGCATCCCGCCGGGACTGGGAGGGAGACGGCGCACCCGCGGGAGCGCGGGCGCGTGCGAGTAGTTCCACTGATAGGAACGGTCGAGTCGATAGGCGCCTTGGGCGATGGCTCACTCACTCCTTTCCCCCAGGAAAGACCTGGTAAGCGCCTAGTTTATCACATAGTTACGCTTCATGCCTACTTAAATGCAGGCGCCACCTCCCTCGCGATCAGCTCGAGCTCGCGCATGATGTGCGCGTGCGGCATGCCCGGGAAGAAGGTCCGGCAGATCAGGTGGGTCATTCCATACTCTTCGGTGAAGCGTCGGATCTGCGCCACGCATTGGTCGGGCCCGCCGACGATGAAGCGGTCGGCCATGAGTCGGTCCAGGTCGGTCGCGACCGACGCGTCGATGAACGGGTGACGCCACCCGCCGGCGTACTCCTTCCGGTAGGCGATCATGATGTGCTGCTCGGCGAGCTCCCGCGCCTTGTCGTCGGTGTCGGCGACGATGAGATCGCGCGTCAGCGGCCATTCGGTGATCGGCTGGCTCCGGCCGGCCGCCCGGCGGTTGTCGATGAACCGTTTCTTGCCCGCGAGGAGCCGCTTGAGATCCGCGGTGGGTCCGGGGATCCAGTTGTCGGCGAGGGTCGCGGCCCGCCTGAGCGTGATATCGCCCCAGCCACCGATCCACACCGGTGGATGAGGCTTGGTCACGGGCTTGGGCTCGAGCCGCCCCTCCACCGTGTAGTAGGCGCCCTTAAAGCTCACGCGATCCCGAGTCCAGAGCCCCTTCATGATCGCCAGCTGCTCCTCGAGCCGCGCCCCGCGCTTCTCGAGCTCGACGCCATAGAGCGCGAACTCGTCGGGCTTGTAGCCGATCGCGATGCCGAGGGTGATGCGCCCGCGCGACATGACGTCGAGCATCGCGACGTCCTCGGCGAGCCGCACCGGATGATGGAACGCCGCGACGACGATGTCGGTGCCGAGCATCATGCGCGAGGTCCGGGTCGCAAACCCGGCCAGCACCGTCAGCGGCGAAGGCCAATAGTGGTTCGTCACCGCGTGGTGCTCTTCCATCCAGACCGAATCGAATCCGAGCTCTTCGGCCCGCGTGACCTCTTCGAGCGCTTCCTGGTAGTACTCGCCGCCCTCGATGGGGATGAAGCCGATCTTGAGGCGCGCCATGGGGCGAGAGCCTAGCATGGCTCGCGGAGTCGAGTCACTTGACAGGCCACCGCGCGGCGATTACGAGGGTGAAGCATCACCCTATTCAAGGAGGCCGGCCCCATGTCCAGCATGAAGGGCTATCACGCGCTCGCGAATCTCCCGGAGGAGAAGGTCACCGACAAGATCTCGCGCCGGATTCTCGTCGGCGACCAGGAGATGGTCGTCTGGTGGTCGATGAAGGCGGGCGCGCACGCCGCCGCCCACCACCATCCGCACGAGCAGATCTTCTGGGTGCTGAAGGGCACGATGGAGTTCCGCCTCGGCACCGATCGGAAGGTGTGCGGCCCGGGCGACCTCGCGGTGATCCCGGGCGGGGTCGAGCACGAGGCGTGGTTTCGCGAGGACACGGAAGTGATCGACATCTTCGCGCCGCCCCGCGAAGACTTCCTCACGCTGGAAGTCCCCGCGTACATGCGGAAAGGTTGATCGCGAGTCCTACCGCAGCGCGTCGACGAGGGCGCCCACGACGTGGTCGAGGTGCGTGATGTAGTCCTCGGTTCCCTTCGCGGCGCCGGGTGATTGGGGGACCACGACCATCTTCGCCCCGGCTTCTTTGGCGACGCGGCTCGTCACGTCGGGGGGATACCAGCTTTCGTGGAGTATGACCCGCACCTTTTGCTCGCGCATGCTTCGGATCAGATTCACCAGGTGCTGCGGTGACGGGGGAATCCCAGGCCGATCCTCGATGATGCCGGCCTCGACGAGCCCGAACGCCCGGTAGAAATACGGCCAGCTATCGTGGTAGCTGACGATGCCGGCGCCGCGGAACGGCGCCAGTGCGGATTTCCAGCGCCGATCGGCGTCGGCGACTTTCTCCAGGAACGCCTGGCGGTTGGCCTCGAACGCGCGGCCTTGCTCCGGCGCCATGCGGGTCAATCCGGCCGCGATGTTGGCGGTGACGATCACGACGTTGTCGGGATCGAGCGTGTAGTGGGGGCTCCCCAGCGGGTGCACATCGCCCATCGACCGATCGACGCGGCCGGTCATCACCTTGAGCACCTCGATGCCCTGGAACGCCTCGACGACGGTCGGCGAGCCGCGGAGCATCCGCGGATTCGCCGCGCGGTGCACCATCACATCGATCCAGGCGTCCTCCTCGAGGCCGTTTCGGATCAGGAGGTCGGCGCGGCGCACCAACAAGATCTGGCTGGGGCGGACCTCCATGTCGTGAGGGTTCTGGCCGAAGCGCGCGATGAGATCGATCGTCGCCAGATCGCCCGCGACGACTCGGGTCAGCACAAAAAGGTCCGGCAGGGTGGCCACGACCCGCGGCTTCGGCTCCGCGCCCTGCAGCGCGGGTACGTTGCCGGTCACCGTGAGGCTGAGGGCGCCGAGCACGGCCACGGCCATGCGTCGGGACATCCAGCCGCGAGCTAGCCGCCGTAGCCCCAGTTCCAGCACGGTCGTCGCTCGAGCCAGAACCAATCGTCGCAGAGCTCTTCCGCGCACTGGCGCTCGCACTGATCCTCCGTCCGATCCGACGCGCAGCGAAGCTCGCCACCCGCTCGGCAGTAGCAGGACCCCGTGAACTCCGACCGGGCGCGTTGCGCGAAGGTTCCGTTCGCGCCCGCCAGGCCGAGCGTCAGGAGCCCGCCGAGCGCGAGCGACGCGATGCCACGCGCGCGGCCGCCGCCCGTCATTGCTCCGGCTCCATCGCGCCGCTATAGTCTCACGACATGCGTCGAGCCGGTCTCGCGATCGCCTTCCTCGCCTCCACGCTGCTCGCGGTCGGCGGACTTCACGCGGAGGATCCGTCCAGCGTCCGACGGGTCGTCGTCACCGGACAGGCCGCGCCCGGCGGCGGGACGTTCGACCGGTTCAGCGTTGAGTCGCTGCCAATCGTCGCGCCGATCAACGGTAAAGGCCAGGTCGCGTTCTTCGCCACGATTCTCCGGGGACGCTCAAGCGAAGGGTTGTTCGTCTCTTCGGGAGAGCGGATCGGCAAGCTCGCCGCGGATGGCGACGCGGCGCCCGGTGGCGGCGTGTTCTCGGGGTTCGGCCGCCATCCGGTCCCGGCGCTCAACGAAGGCGGGGAGCTCGCGTTCGCCGCCGCGATCGTCGGCGCCCGGGCGGTCGAGGGTATCTTCGTCGCCTCGCCGCGTGGCACGCGGGCGATCGCGCTCGCGGGCGCCGCCGCGCCGGACATTCCGTCTGGGACGATCGCGAGCCTCGACGCGCCCGCGATCAACGACCGGGGAGACGTCGCGTTCCTCGCGACGGTCCGTCGCGGACGCGAGAGCCTCGACGCGATCTACCTGCATTCCGGCGGCAAGAGCCGCAAGGTGGTCGCCCAGGGTGATCCGGCGCCCGCGGGCGGCGCCTTCACCGGCTTCGGCCCGCCCGCGCTCAACGGCAAGGGACTCGTCGGCTTCGGCGCCGTCGTGGAGGGCCGCGCGGTCCCGGGCGGCCTCTTCGTCTCGCAGGGCGGCGCGATCCGCATGCTCGTCGGCGCGGGCGAGGAGACTCCGGACGGCGGGATCTTCGCGAAGTTCTCGGAACGCGTCGCGGTCAACGACGCGGGCGCCGTCGCCTTCAACGCGATCCTCAAGGGCGCCCCGACAAGCGGAGCGATCTACGTCGTCGACGATCGAGTGCGCCGGATCGCCGGGCTCGGCGATCCGGTCCCGGGCGGCGGCGTCTTCTCCCACTTCGGCCTCTGGCCCTCGCTGAGCGCGACGGGCGCCGTCGTGTTCGCCGCCTCCGTCGACGGCGGCGCCTCGCCGGTCGCGGTGTTCGCAGCGAGTCGCAAGGCAATATCGAGAGTCGCGGGGGTAGGCGACAGGCTCCCGGGCGGCGGCACCCTCGTGTCCTTCGGGCTTTATCCGTTCGCCGCGGCGAGCCGCGCGGGCGCCATCACGTTCGCCACCGCCCCCGACGCGGTCGGCGCCGGCGCGGAGGGGATCTTTGCGATCGATCCCGCCTCCGTGCGCTAGGCGAGCGCGGGCTCAATTCATGTCGTAGGGCGGGTACTCGATGAACACGTTCGCGGCCGTGATGAGACGGTGGGGTGTTACCGTGCGCGGCGCGACCGTCTCACTCCGTAGCATCCGCATCGCGATCGGCAGGATCTCGTAGCCGTAGCGGTCCAGGTAGAACGCGACCGAGCCGATGACGATGCTGCCGCGGTTGCTCGGATCGATCTCTTTCCGGTCGTTCATGCCGCCGTGCACGGAGCGATCCACTCCCTGTCCGACGACAGCGCCGTCGGCGAGCCGACCCGCCGACTCGAGCGCGCTCTTGGCCGCCAGCGCGGAGGCGTCGTCCATCGCCGCGATCAGCACCTTCGTCGCCGGCTGGGTCGCCAGCACCTTGGCGAGGAGTGGGCCGACCAGTGCCGGGTTGCCCTGGGTCTCGAGGGGGGTGATCTTGAGCGCCGGCAGATGTCGCTTCAGGCCTTCGCTCGCGCCCTGAACGCGGTCGGGGATGCGATGCTCCTGGGCACGGAGGTTACCGACTATCACCCCGATCGTCGGCAGGCCGCGCCAGTTCTTCGCGCCGTATTCCGACAGCGCCTCGCCGGCGATGCGTCCCGCCGCCCGATTGTCCAATGTGTAGAGGGGCGCGCCGGGCACGGGAGTGTTGATCGCCAGCGATCGGATCCCGGCCGCCCGGAGGCTCTGGCCGATCTTGACGTTCGTCGCGGGGTCGTCGAGATACTGGATGTAGAGATCGACCTTTCGCTGGACGGCGTCCTCGGCGTTGGCGAGGGCCGTCCGGGAATCTCGATGGTTGTCGTAGAACACGAGGTCGATCGGATACCGGCGCACCGCCAGCACGAAGCTCTCGCGAACCTCTCGGCCGGTGAACCCGGTTCCTTCGAGCGTGGCGCCCGGCTCCTCGGTGAGGTTCGCGAAGGCGACCATGTAGCGCCGTTCCTGCTCGACGGCGACGAGCGCGTGCGGGCCGGCGAGACACGTTCCCAGGAGCAGGCCCGCGAGCCCGATCCATGCAAAAAACCACCGGCGCCCCGCGGGGGGCGCCGGTGTCCCTGCAGCGCTTTCCACTACGAAAGCTCCTAGCGGATGCCCTCGATCGCGACGAAGTTACCCGTCAGCCCGACCGCCTTGGGCACGGTCATGCTGAAGAAGAACGTTGCGCGCTTGGTCTGGTCCGCTTCCGCGGCCATGAGGTCGGTCCGGACGTTCTCGATGATGTGGATGCCGGCGTCCGTGATCAGAATGTTGTGGACGATGAACGCTTCCTTTGGGTCCTCGCCGGGAATCACCTCGACAGCCCAGGAATCGGAGCCCACCGCGACGATCTTCTGCGACACCAGCCAGTTGGCGGCTTCCTTACCGATACCGGGCTCACCCGAGTTGTAGAGGGCGTTCTGCGCCGGGTACTGCTCGAAGAGGTTCCCCCAGCCCGTATGCATGATGACGATGTCGCCCTCGCGCAAGGTGACGTTGTACATCTTCAGACCGGCCTCGAGATCCGCCTTGGTGATGACGGTGCCCTTCTCCAGGCACGGCTTCTTGCAGGCCGCGTTGCCCTTGAACTTCCCGGCGGCTTGGTACACCTTGACCATGTCGATCAGCACGCCTCGCGTCGCGAACGACTTGAGGTGCTCGAGACCGAGCTTGGTCATATTGTTCTGGTTGATGAACTTTCCCATCGCGATCTGGTTGAAGTAGCAGTCCTTGCGGCCGATGTGGCCCATGCCGTCCAGATGCGTCCCGACGTGACTCTGGCTGAGCCACGTGTCCTCCATGTAGGTCAGCTGATTCTCGCCGAAAGCCGCGCCGGGGGCGAGCGAGGTCGCGGTCAGGATCGTCTTCGTGAACCGGGTCCCGAAGAGGGGAATCCCGTCAGCCAGCGGGTACGACATGACGACGACCTTGCCGTCTTTGATCTCGGCCGCGGCGGCCTTGGTGACGGCCGGAGTCACCCGGTTGGTGGCGCCGGTCTGATCGTTCGGACCCCATGGCGAGGGCGGAACGATCTTCGTACAGTCGGATTGGGCCAGCGCGGCGGGCGCCGACCAGATCAGGGCGGCGAGCATCACGGTCACCACGATCAGGGACTTCTGCCTCATGCGACGTACTCCTTTCGACGGTGAAGGGCATGGCACATCCGGGGCCGTAACGCCGGGATCGTAGTCCCGTCACGGGGACATTTCAAGACGCTTTGCGGACGGGGCCTCGCCCGGTGCTAAGATCGCGCTGGATGGCCGAAGAGTTCACCCGCGAGGAGCGATCCGCGCTCGCTCCCTACTTCACCGACCTCGACGGCCCGGTGTTCGCGCTCGTGAACCTGCCGGAGGTCGTGAAAGGCGCGCTCTTCGCGCGCTATTCGCGCTCGCCCAAATCGCTTCGCCGCCTGTTCCTCGACGAGTTCCTGGGCCCGGGGGGGCTCGAGGCCGCCGCCGGCCGCGGGGCTACCGGCGAGGCGGGCGCGCAGCGGGCCGAGCAGCTGTTCGAGCGCGTGTTCGTCGAGTACGGCGACGACTCCGTCGCCCAGCTCGGCGGAGTGCACCTGGCGTGCGAGGGCGCGTCGAACATCATGACCAAGGTGCTCGAGTGGGGCCGGCTCATGGCCTATCTCGAGCAGTCGACGCGCTACATCCCCTATGACGACCGGCCCGGCGGCCGATACCGCTATCACGTTCCGGCCGAGCTGACCGGCGGGCTGCGCGAGCGCTACGTTGCGACCCTCGATCGATGCTTCGACCGCTATCACGACTGGCTGCCGAAGCTCCGCGCCTTCTTCGAAGCGGAGTTTCCGCGCGACCCGGCCGAGACCGAGGGCGTCTATCGGATGACGATCCGTGCCAAGGCGCTCGACACCCTGCGCGGGATGCTGCCGGCCGCGACGACCTCGAACGTCGGCATCTACGGCACCGGACAGGCGTGCGAGCAGCTGCTGCTCCGGATGCGCGCGCATCCGCTGCGGGAGGTGCGCGACTACGCTGACCTGATGCTGATCGAGCTGCGGAAGGTGATTCCCGCGTTTCTCAAGCGCGTCGACGTGCCCGAGCGCGGCGGGGTGTGGTCGAGCTACCTCGAGGAAACGCGCCGCGAGACGCGAGACGTGGCGCGCCGGCTCCTCGAGCGCGGGGCGGCGGGACGCCACGCCGCTAGTGACGCCGCGGCGGCGGACGACGTCGTGCTCACCGACTACGACCCCGACGGCGAGATCAAGGTGGTCGCGGCGGCGCTCTATGCTGTCTCGAGCCGCCCCGATGCCGAGCTGCTCGAGCTCGCGCGACGCACGACGGCGGACGAGCGCAACGCGGTACTGGCCGCGTACGTCGGCAAGCGGCTGAACCGGCGTCACCGCCCGGGCCGCGCGTTCGAGCGCACGGCCTATCGATTCGACGTGCTGGGCGACTACGGCGCGTTCCGCGACCTGCAGCGCCACCGGCTGCTCACTCTCGAGTGGCAGCGGCTCACGCCGCGGCACGGCTACGTCGTGCCCGAGCCGATCGCCGAGGCGGGCGCGGCGGACGACTGGCGCCGGGTGATGGCCGAGTCGGCCGCGCTCCACGACGCGATCGAGGCGGCCGGCCTGCCCGAGGTCGCCTCCTACGCGGTCTCGATGGCCTACCGCGTCCGCTTCTACATGGAGATGAACGCCCGTGAAGCGATGCACGTGATCGAGCTCAGGACGACCCCGCAGGGACACCCGGCGTACCGCCGGATCTGCCAGACGATGCACCGCCTGATCGCCGAGCGCCACCCGGCGATCGGCGCGGCGATGACCTTCGCCGATCACTCGACGGTCGCGCTCGAGCGGCTCGAAGCCGAGCGCGCGGCGGAGCGCCGCCGCGCCGGGTCGCCCTAGCGCCCCCGCCGGCGCCATCGGACCGCCCGACTCCGTCGCCGCGCCCGCTTGACGCGGTCCCTTCGTCCGAAGATAATTGGTCGCCCAATCAAAAAAGAGATGGCATGAGCCCCAAGCGCGGCGTGGCCCCCCTCCGCCGAGCCGAGATCGTGCGCGCCACGATCCGATGCCTGGCGCGCGACGGCTATTCCGGGCTCACGATGAAGAAGGTCGCGCGCGAGGCCGGGGTGAGCCAGGGGATCCTGCACTACTACTTCGCCGACAAGCGGGCGATCCTGGTGGCCGCGCTCGAGACGGTCACCGCCGACCTCGACCGACGCGTCGCCGCCGCGCAGTCCCGCGAGGGACGGGACCCCCGCGCGCGCCTGCTGGCGCTGATCGCCGCGTGTCTGCGCCTGGCCGTCGAGGAGCGCGCGTTCTGGATCGTGTTCGTCGAGTTCTGGGGCGAGATGATGCACGACCGCGCGTTGCGCGAGATCAACGCGGCGCTCTACGCGCGGACGCGGCGGCTCATCGGCGCGGTGGTCGCCCAGGGCGTCCGGTCGGGCGTCTTTCGGCGCACCGACGTCCTGCGCGCCGCCGCGGTGATCCTGGGGCTCGTCGACGGCGTCTCGCTCCAGCTCACGTTCGATCCGACCGCCTTCCGGGTCGCGGAGGCGACGCGGTTCTGCAGCGATGCGGTGATGCGCTATCTGGCGCGGGAGGTCTCATGAAGCCGGACGCGGCTGACGAGGCGAAAGCGAAAGCGCGGGAGTATTTCAAGACGAGGGGCACGCTCGCGTCCGCCGCCTCGATCCGCGAGCGGATTGCCGACGCGTTCGGCACGCTCGATGCGTTCCTCGAGCCGATCTCGGCGAGCGCGGCCGCCGGCGCCGCGGTCCCGGGCGAGTGGACCATCCAGGAGATCGTCGACCATCTGGTCGAGACGCACCGGCCGGGGCTGGACGAGCTCTGGTGCCTGCTCGCCGGCCGCCGGCCTCCGGGCGACCCGATTCCGGCCGGCCTGCAGTCGAAGTCGCCGCTGCACCGGCCGTGGCCCTGGCTGCGCGCGGAGCTCGGCCGGATCCACGGCGAGATCCTCCGTACGCTCGCCGCGGCGCCGCCGGATTTCGTGACCGATGCGCGCGCGCCGATCGTGATGGTCGTGAACGTCCCGGACGAGAACGGCCGCGCGGTTCCGCTCCACTGGGTCGAGGACCTCGACTGGAAGTCGTACGCGATCGCCTGGCGGCTCCACGTGATCGATCACCTGAAGCAGGCGCGGAGGGTTCACGCCGCGCTCGCGCGGTGAGGCGATGACGCTGGCGGCCACCGAGGCCGACCTCCGGCGCGTCCTCGAGGGGGTCGCGTTCACGCGGTCGTACGGCTTCCGGCTGCGGGCGATCGCCGACGGCCCGTGCACCCTGGAGGTCCCGTTCCAGGCCGCCTTCGAGCGTCCCGGCGGGATCGTGAGCGGTCAGGTGTTCATGGCGGCCGCCGACGTGGCGATGTGGCTGGCGATCATGACTCGCCTCGGCCCGGCCGACGAGTCGGTGACCGCGGGCGTGACGAGCGCGTTTCTCGGCGCGGCGCGACGCGAGCCGTTCCGGTGCACCGCGCGGATCGTGAAGCTCGGCCGGCGGCTGGTCTACGGCGTCGCCGAGAGCGTCGGCGGCGACGGCCGCCTGCTCGCCCACCACACCCTGACCTACGCGCGCGCGGCGAAGGACGGGGTCCACGCGTGGCAGGCGGGTGAGAAGGGTCCAGATGCGAGGCGGCGCTAGCGGCGCTGGTGCATCTTGACCACGTGCCAGCCCGCGCGCTCGTCGTCCGTGCTCTCCGGCGGGCCGCCGCGCGCGGCGAGCCAGTAGGCGAGCGCCCACAGCTCGTCGCCCTCGAGCACCTGGTCGTACGACGGCATCGGCGTGCCGTCGAGCCCCGTCAGGAGCGTGCGCACGATGTCCCGTGCGGCGGCGCCGCTCTTGAGTGGCCGCCGCGTCAGGTCCGACGGCTTGACCGACAGATCCTTGGCCGATGGCCCATCGCCGCGCGCATCCTTGCCGTGGCATTCGGCGCACTCGCCCTTCACGTAGGCGGCGGCGCCGCGCGCGACGGCCTCGGAGGTCGCCGCGGGCGGCGGCGGAATGGTCACGACCTTCGGGGACAGTGTCGCGGCGAAGCGCGGCGACAGGCTCTTGACGAACGCGATCACCGCCTGCACCTCGGCCTCGCTCAGATGATTTTGTGGAACCATCCCGGTGGAAGGAATGCCCAGGACGATCGTGCGCGCGAGGTCGGCGTCCGTCGGCACCTGGCCGGACGCGGTCGAGCGGAACTTGAACCGGCCCTTGGTCAGATCGCGCGGCGGACTCTTGAAATGGTGCGCCGCCATGCCCCGGCCGTCTCCGGCTGCGCCGTGGCACACCGCGCAGTTGTCACGAAAGACGCGCTCGCCGGTGGCGAGATCGGGCGGCTGTCCCGCGGCGCCCGCCGCCAGCCCGAGGGCCGCGGCGACCAGGGCGAGCGCCCCGGGACGAACGGACAACGGCGCTACTCGAGGACGACGAACTGGCCGACCACGTGCGCCGGGTGCAGGTGGCACTTGATCGGAAAGATGCCCGCTCGATCGGCGGTGAACTTCACGTTCGAGGTCTTCTCGCCGGGCACGACTTCCTTCACGCCGAACGCGGCGATCTCGAAGCCGTGCTCGTCGGCGTGGCGATTGACGAGCTGGAGCACCACGGTGTCGCCCTTCTTCGCGGTGAACGACGTGGGCTCCCAGATCTTCACGTCCTGCGGGGTGACCACGTTCACGATGCGCAGCGAGATCTCGCCGGCCCCAGCCGAGGTGAGGCCGAGCACGACGAAGACCAGCGCGAGCGCGAGCACTCTCATCGCTTGAAGTCCTCCTTGGCCGCCTTGAGCTTATCGGGCGCGGCGAGGAGGTCGAGCGCCGTGAGGGCCAGCGCCTTCGCTCCCGCCACCATCCCGGCGCGCGCCATCGGCGAGCGCGCCCACTCGGCGAACTCGCGCGAGTGCCCCGGCACGCCGTCCGGGGAGATGCGGATGTACGGATGGATCGTCGGGAGCGCCTGACTCACGTTGCCGCAGTCGGTCGATCCGTAGCCGGCCTCGCTGTCGTCAGGATCGACCGGGAAGCCGATCACGCCGAGGTTCTGCTCGAAGAGATCCGCCATGGTCCGATTCGGCTTGAGCGGATCGTGGACGATCGACTCGGCGGTCACCTCGGCCCGGCAGCCGGTCGCCGCGGCCGCGCCTTCGGCGCACGCCGTGAACCGTCGGAGCAGCTCCTGGCAGTAGTCGCGGGTCAGCGCGCGCAGGTAAAAATCGGCCCGCGTGTACTCGGGGATGATGTTGGGCTGGTCGCCGCCCTTCACGATGATCCCGTGCAGGCGCGCGTCGGTCCTGAGCTGCTGACGCATCTGGTCGAGTCCGACGAAGAGCTGGATGACCGCGTTCAGCGCGTTCACGCCGCGCCACGGCCACGAGGAGGCGTGCGTCGCCCTGCCATGGAACTCGGCCTTGACCTTGATGATGCCGAGCGACGGCCGCCACACCTGTGTCCCGCAGCGCCCGTGGATCATCATCGCGGCGTCGACGTCGCGGAAGACGCCGGCCTCCATCAGCCGCACCTTGCCGGCGCCGCCTTCCTCGGCGGGCGTGCCGATCACCTGGACCCGGCCCGCGAACGGCAGGGTGCCGAGCGCCACCGCGAGCGCGGCGCCGGCGCCGGTGCCCGCGGTCGCGATCACGTTGTGGCCGCAGGCGTGGCCGATCGACGGCAGCGCGTCGTACTCCGCCATGATCGCGATGGTCGGCCCCGCGCCGGATCCTTCGATCGTCGCCCGGAACGCCGTCGGCAGGCCGCCGACGCCGCGCTCGACCTTGGCGCCGTGCTTGTCGAGGAACTCGGTGAGCCAGCCGTGCGCCTTCTCTTCCTGGAAGCAGAGCTCCGGATTGTCGTGGATCTTCCGCGATAGCGCCTCGAGATCGTCGGCGAGCCGGTCGACCGCGCCCGCGACTTTCTGCTTCACGTCACCCGGCGCGTTCACTTCGTCCTCTGGAACTCGTCCTGGGCCCGCTTGACCAGGCCCGGCTCGGCGAGTAGATCGAGCGCCGTCATCGCCATCGCCTTCGCCGCGGTGAGGGTGCCGGCGCGCGCGAGCGGACTCACGGCGGCCGCCTCGAAGGCGCGCGAGTGGATCGGCGTGTTGTCCGGCGCGATCTTCATGAGCGGCTGGATCGTCGGGATGACCTGGCTCACGTTACCCACGTCGGACGATCCGAGCCGGTCGACGAGCGGCGGCGCCTCGACGACCCCGAGGCTGGTGAGGTTGGCGCGGTAGGCGCCGAGCAAGGTGTCGTTGCGCTTCATCGGCTCGTAGACGGTGTCGTTGTGGGCGATCACTTTCACCGTAGCGCCCGTGGCCTTCGCCGCGCCCTCGGCGCACGCGATGACCCGCTTCTGCAGCTCCCACATGTAGTCGAGGTTGATCGAGCGCACGTAGAACAAGGCCGACGCGAACTCCGGGATGATGTTCGGCGCCGCGCCGCCGTTCGTGATGATGCCGTGGATCCGCGAGTCCAGGCGCACCTGCTGGCGGAGCATGCTCACGTTGTTGTAGGTCTGCACGGCCGCGTCGAGCGCGTTGACGCCCTCCCACGGATCGGCCGACGCGTGCGCCGCCTTCCCGGTGAACTCGAAGCCGACCCGCACGATCCCGAGCAGGTCCATGTGGCCAACCCACTGATCGAACCCGTGGACCATCATCGCCGCGTCCACGCCCTTGAAGACGCCGCCCTGGATCAGCTTCACCTTGCCGCCGCCGCCTTCCTCCGCCGGCGTGCCGACGACGTGGATGCGCCCTTTCGGCAGCCGGTCGCCCACCGCGGCCAGCCCGGCGCCCGCGCCGGCCCCGGCGGCCGCGATCGCGTTGTGACCGCACGCATGGCCGATCGACGGCAGCGCGTCGTACTCGCACATGATCGCGATCGTCGGGCCCTCGCCGGTCTCGATCGTCGCGCGAAACGCGGTCTCGACGCCGGCCACGCCGCGCTCGACCTTGAAGCCTTGCGCGGCGAGGAACTCCGTGAGCCAGGAGGCTGCCTTGACCTCTTGATAACAGAGCTCGGGATTGTCGTGGATCCGGCGCGAGAGCTTCTCGAGGTCGTCGCCGAGGCGGTCGATGGCGGCGGCGATCGCGTCTTTGAGGGCACTCATGTCAACTCTCCTGGAGTGCGGAATCGAGCCCGCCGTGCAGGCGGTCAAATATACCACCGCCCCTATACCACCGCCCCGCGTGTGCTACGATTCGGCCGTGCCCAGCGGCGTGCGGCTCGGTGTCGCGATTCCGCAGACGATTCTCGCGGGCGCGTTCGACGTGCGAGGGCTCCGCGGATTCCTCTCGCGCGCGGAGGCGCTCGGCTTCGAGAGCGCGTGGGTCGTCGAGCAGATCCTGGGCTCGATCCGGAGCCTCGAGCCGGTCACCCTGCTGACCTACGCCGCCGCGTGCACCGAGCGGATCCGGCTCGGCTCCGCCGTGCTCCTGACCGCGCTCCGAAGTCCCGTCCATCTCGCCAAGGCTCTCGCGACGCTCGACCACCTGAGCGGAGGACGCATCGACGTCGGGGTCGGGCTCGGCGGCAATCCGCGGATCTACCCGGCGTTCGGGCTCTCCCCGGAGCGCCGAGCCGCGCGCTTCGCCGAAGGGCTCCGGCTGATGAAGCGGCTCTGGACCGAGCCGCGGGTCACCGTGGACGGCGAGTTCTTCAAGCTCCAGAACGCGTCGATGGAGCCCAAGCCGCTGCAAAAGCCGCACCCGCCGCTCTGGTTCGGCGGGCATCATCCGAACGCGCTCCGGCGTTCCGTGGAGCTGGGCGACGCGTTCATCGGCGCCGGCTCGGTCTCGACGAAGGTCTTCCTCGACGAGGTGAAGGCTCTCCGTGCCCTGATCGAGGAGAGCGGACGAGACCCCAGGCGTTTTGCGATCGGCAAGCGCGTCTACATCGCGGTCGATCGCGACCGTGCTCGCGCCGGCCGGCGGCTCGAGGAGTGGTTCAAGGCTTTCTACGGCCGGCCGGAGCTCGCGGCGGAGGTATCGGTCTGGGGCGAGCCCCAGGAGTGCGTCGAGCGTCTGTCCGAGATCGTCGGGGCGGGTGTCGGCTTCCTGATGCTGAATCCGGTCTTCGACGAGCTCGAGCAGATCGAGCTGCTCGCTTCGGCGCTGGCGCCGAAGCTCTAGTCAGCCCCGTTCGAGCTCGTCGATCGGGACGGGCCGCATCGTCTCGAGCCCGACGCGGCGTCCTGAGATGTGTCGAACCTCGCCGGCCAGGGTGAACGAGCCGACCTCGTCGCTCATGACGTCGATCCAGCAGATCTTGCCGAGCTTCAGCGCCATCGTGGGGGCGATCGTCACCCAGAGCCCCTTGCGGCTCGCGTCCTCGGCGCGTCCGAGGAGGGGCTCGTCGTCGACCCACAGGCGGATGGCCCACGCGACGGGGAATCGAGGGTGACGACGGCGCTCGGACGTCGAGCTCATCGCCTGGATCGTCTCATGAGAATGCCCGGCGCGTCGGCGGAGCGTCGCTGGGTGAACGAACGACGAGGCACAGTGCCCGTCGAAGGTGTACACGTTCCGTGCCACCGACGAAGCGCTTGCCGCACGGGGAGTTCGGACGCGCCCGGCGGGAACGCCGGGACGAATCGTAAACTTCGCCGACGCTGTCATATACTGGGCGGAGTGACAAAGCGAGTCCTGATCGTCGACGATGAGGCTCCGGTCGTGGAGGTCTTGAAGGATTTCTTCCGACAATTCCGCCACGACAACACGTACGAGACCGAGTCCGCGAGGGACGGAGCGGAAGCGCTGATCGTGCTCCTGCGCGGAAAGTTCGACCTGATTCTCCTCGACATGCACATGCCGCGCATGGGTGGCCTCGAGCTCCTCAAGCAGATCCGCGGGCTCGGCGTGAACGTGCCGATCATCATGATCACCGCGAACGCCGACACGCGCGCCGCCGCCGAGGCGCTGGGCGGCGGCGTCTTCGCCTACATCCCGAAGCCGTTCGACATCCGGCACCTCGACCACCTCGTCGCGCTCGCGGTCTCGACCCGCCTTTCCTCCTGAGGTGACAACCTCGCCGCGCCGCCGCGACGCCTCCGGCGAGCGCTACGTCGTCATCGGCGCCACCGGTCAGCTCGGCTCGGATCTCGTCAGGACCTTCGACGGCTCCGGCGAGCTGACGCCGCTCAGCTCGCGCGACCTCGACATTCTCGACGCCGCCCCCACGCGATCGGCGCTCGAGGCGCTGCGGCCGACCTGCGTCATCAACACCGCGGCGTACAACCTCGTCGACCGCGCCGAGGACGACGGGCGCAGCGCGTTCGCGCTGAACGCCGACGCGGTTGGCTCCCTCGCGACGATCTGCCAGTCGATGGGCGCCCGGCTCGTGCACTTCTCGACCGATTACGTCTTCGACGGCGCCAAGCGCACGCCCTACCTCGAGACCGACCCGGTGCGGCCGCTGTCGGTCTACGGCGAATCGAAGCTGGCCGGCGAGCGCCTGGCCCTCGAGCGCTGTGAGCGTGCCGTGGTCTTCCGCGTGTGCGGCCTCTTCGGGCTGGCCGGGAGCCAGGGCCGCGGCAAGGGCAACTTCGTCGAGACGATGCTGCGCCTGGCTCGCGAGGGGCGCCCGCTGCGCGTCGTGTCGGATCAGGTGCTGTGTCCGAGCTACACGCTCGACCTCGCGCGCAAGGTCTGGGCGGTGCTCCCGAAGACGGTCCACCCGATCTACCACCTGACCAACGCGGGGCAGACGAGCTGGTACGACTTCGCGCGGCGCGCCCTCGATCTGGCTCGTGTGACGGCGGATCTCACGGCGGTGTCCGCCGCCGAGTACGGCGCCAAGGCCCGGCGGCCCGCCTACTCGGTCCTCGCCCACGGGCACCTCGCGGCGCTCGGCGAGGACGATCTGCGACCGTGGGACGCGGCCCTGGCCGCCTACGTCGCCGAGCGGTCGTCGTCCCGGTAGCGCTCGGCCAGCGCGAGCTGCGCGGTCACACCGATCAGCTCGTTGAACTCGGCGAACGGCATGTAGCGGTCCCCGAGCGAGAGGACGTCGTCACGCGCCTTCAGCTGGCCCAGGAAGGCGCGCATCGCCTGGCCCGCGACGAGCAAGGTGTCCACCGGGAGCAGGATGATCGCGAACCCGAGCTCGCGCAGCCGGGCGAACGGTAGGAGCGGCGAGCGGCCGCCCGACGCGTAGTTGTAGAGAAGGGGCGTGTCGAAGGCGCGGGCGACCTGCTCCACCTGGGCCTCGGTGCGCGGGGCCTCGACGAAGAGCACGTCGGCCCCGGCCTTCGCCGCCGCCTCCCCGCGCCGGAGCGCCTCGTCGAGGCCCACGGCGGAGATCGCGTCGGTGCGCGCGATGACGAGCAGATCCGGATCGGTCCGGGCCTCGACCGCGGCGCGGATCTTGCCGGCGAACTCGCCCCGCGGAACGATCTGATGCCCGGAGAGATGACCGCAGCGCTTCGGCGCGATCTGGTCCTCGATGTGGAGCGCCGCCACCCCGGCCGCCTCGTACGCCTGCACGGTCCGCCGCACGCTCAGCACGTTGCCGTAGCCCGTATCGGCATCGGCGATCAGCGGGACGTCGAGGACCGCGGCGAGGTTTCGGGCGTGATCGGCCATCTCGCCAAGCCCCGCGAATCCGAGGTCGGGGAGCCCGAGCCGGGACGCGGCGGTGCCGTAGCCGGTCATGTACACGGCCAGGAACCCGGCGTCCTGAACGAGCCGCGCCGAGACGCCATCGTAGGCGCCGGGCACCACGAGCCCTTGCTTCTTCGCCACGAGCGCGCGAAGCCCGGCGCGCCGAGTCGTCATGCCACACCTCCCCGCGCGCTCTCGGCGCGCGCGATCCGGCGATCGAGCGCCGGATGCGAGTAGAGGAAGATCTCCTTGAGCCGGCTCGGGCGGCGCTCGGCGAGGTTGAGCCCGGCGAGCCGCTCCATCGCGCCGACGAACGCGGCGGCGTTGCCGGTGGTGGCCAGCGCGAAGTCGTCGGCCTGACGCTCGATCCAGCGCGAGTAGCCGTTCGTGAGGGGGAGCTGAACCAGACCGAGCGCCAGCGCCACGAGCGCGAGCCACGGCAGACCAGCCGGATCACCGGGCCCGGCCAGTCCGAGGAGTGCGACGCCGAGGTCGAGACCGCGCGCGGCCAGCCAGGCTGTCAGGAGCGTCAGCGCCCCGTTGACCAGGAGCCCGCGGCGCATGTCGCCGTGGACGTGGTGGCCGAGCTCGTGGGCGAGGACGGATTCGATCTGGTCGGGCGAGAACTCGGCGAGCAAGGTGTCGAACAGGATGATCCGGCGCGTGCGGCCGAGACCCACCACCGCGGCGTTGGCGGTGCGGCTCTTTCTCGACTGGTCGGCGACGAAGACGCCGACCGCCGCCACGCCGGCCCGTCGCGCGAGCGCTAGGAGCCGATCGCGCAGGCTCCCGTCGGCGAGCGGCGTCAGCCGGTAGAACAGCGGCACGATCCAGATCGGCAAGACGGCCGCCATCGCGATCTCGGCGGCGATGAAGACCGCCGCCGCGGCGAGCCACCAGTGCTCCGTCAGCGCGAGCAGCGCGTAGACGACCTCGACGGCCGCGAGCCCGAGCGCTCCGCCGATCAGCGCCGCCTTCAGCCGGTCGCCGAGCCAGCCGCGGAGCGGCTGGTGGAGCAGTCCGAAGCGTCGCGGCAGCCAGAAACCCCGGACCAGGGTCAGCGGAAGCGTGAGCGCCGCGTGCCCGGCGCCGAGTGCCAGCGCCATCGACGCGACCTGAATCCATCGCGCCGAGGCGAGGCGTGCCACCAGGCTCGCCAGCGCGTTGCCGCCGCCCGTCGCGACGAGCGCGACCAGATACGCGATCGACAGACCCAGGCCGAGGAGCGTCAGCGAGAGCTGCAGTCGGTGGTAGCGGGCCGCGTCGGCCATGTGGCATTGTACACGTCCGGTCCGGCGGGCCCGGAGCCGGCGAAATGCCTGTTACAATGACCGAAACTCAGGGGGCAAGGGAGCCATCATGTTCGAGTCCGTCGAGGAGGTTCAGCAGCGGTTCAGGGACGCGCGGTACATCGCGAGCCGCCGTGTGTCCACCGTCGTGTTCCTGGCCGCGCGGATGGGGCGTCCGATACTGATCGAGGGGCCGGCGGGCGTCGGCAAGACCGAGCTGGCCAAGACGCTCTCGGACATCACGTCGCGGCCGCTCATCCGGCTTCAGTGCTACGAGGGACTCGACGAGGGCAAGGCGCTTTACGAGTGGAAATACGCCAAGCAGCTCCTCTACACCCAGCTCCTGCGCGAGCGGATCGGTGAGCTGATCGCCGACGCGCCGTCGCTCCCCGATGCGGTCGCCAAAATCGCCGGGCAGGAGGACGCGTTCTTCTCGTTCCGGTTCCTCTCGCCGCGCCCGCTCCTTTCGGCGATCCAGGCCGAGCGGCCCGTCGTCCTGCTCGTCGACGAGATCGACAAGGCCGAGCCCGAGTTCGAGGCGTTCCTGCTCGAGGTGCTCTCGGACTTCCAAGTCTCGGTGCCGGAGCTCGGGACGGTGCGGGCCAAGCACATCCCGCTCGTCGTCCTCACCTCGAACAACGCCCGCGAGTTGTCCGACGGGCTCAAGCGCCGCTGCCTGCACCTCTTCATCGACTTTCCGGCAGCGGCCGACGAGCTCCAGATCATCCGGCTCAAGGTGCCGGAGATTCCCGAGCAGCTCGCCCGAGCCGTCGTGGCTGCCGTCCAGAAGATCCGCGCGATGGACCTGCGCAAGCTCCCGTCGGTGTCCGAGTCGCTCGACTGGGCGCGCTCGCTCGTGATCCTGAACGCGCGCGAGCTCGACCCCGGCATCGTCGAGTCGACCTTGACGATGCTGGTCAAGCACGAGAAGGACCTCGAGCGCGTCAAGGGCTCGCTGGACAAGGTGCTCGCGGAATGAGGGGCCGAACGTCGGGCGCGAAAGCGCCCGGACGGCGGATCTAATGGACGAGCGAATCCTCGAGTTCATCGGCGACCTCCGCCGCGCCGAGATCCGCATCTCGCCCTCGGAGGCGCTCGACGCGCTGGCCGCGAGCGCCGAGGTCGGTCTGACCGACCGCGAGACGTTCAAGTCGACGCTCGCGGCCACGCTGATCAAGGAATACCGCGATCATCCGACCTTCGATCGTCTGTTCAACCTCTACTTCCTCGACCTCGAGGCGCTCGGCGAGGGGCTCAAGAAGGCGCTGGGTCCCGAGGACCCGCGCGTCCAGGACCTGCTCAACGATCTGATGGCCGACGAGAACATGGAGCTGGACGACCTGACCGAGCTGCTCATGCGCGGCCAGGGGAGCGAGATGGAGATGGCCATCCGCTCCGGCGGGCAGAACGCCGGGCTCGAGCGGCTCATGTACTTCCTGCAGGTCGGCTTCTTCTCGCGCCGGATCTCGGACCGGTTCGACTGGTCCGCCATCGAGGGCGACCTCGAGCGCATCATGAAGGCGCTCGAGGAGCGGGGCCTCGATCCCGGCCAGCTCGCCCGCATCCGCAACTATCTCGAGCTACGGCTCGAGGCGTTCAAGCGCATGATCCGCCAGCACGTCGAGCGCGAGCTCGAGCGCCGCGCCTACCGCCAGGGCGAGAAGCTCACGCGCGAGGTGCTCTCGGACAAGCCCCTGTTCGCGCTGACGCCCGACGAGATCGCCCAGATGAAGAACGTGGTCGCCCGCCTGGCGCGCAAGATCAAGGACGCGCTGGCGCTGCGCCGGCGGCAGGAGCACCGGGGCCGGCTCGACGCGCGGCGGACCACACGGAAGAGCTTGCAGTACGGCGGCGTGCCGATGGAGATCTTCCTCAAGCGCCGGCACCGCGAGAAGCCGAAGCTGATCACGATCTGCGACGTCTCGGACTCGGTCCGCAACGCCTCGCGCTTCATGCTGCAGCTGGTCTGGAGCCTCCAGGAGTGCTTCAGCCGGGTCCGCTCGTACGTGTTCGTGTCCGAGATCGCCGAGGTGACCCAAGCCTTCAACACCTACCCGGTCGAGCGCGCCATCGAGTGGGCGCTCAAGGGCGCGCCGGTCGACTACCACTGCCGGTCCGACTTCGGATTCGCCTTCAGCCAGTTCACGAAGAGCGAGCTCGACTCGCTCGACCGCAAGACGACGGTCCTGGTACTCGGCGACGCGCGTAACAACTACAACGATCCGCAGGCGTGGGCGCTCCGGCTCATCCGCGAGCGCGTGAAGGGAATCATCTGGCTGAACCCGGAAGGTCAATGGGGCTGGGGTATCGGCGACAGCGTGATGCCGCTCTACGCGCCCTCGTGCGACTTCGTGCGCGAGTGCCGCACGATCGGCCAGCTCGGCGAGGTCGTCGACAACCTCGTGCATCACTGGTGGCGCCGCGGCCGCTAGTCGAGCTCGCCTGGCGCCGCTCGAGATCAATTCGTTCCCACTGGCCATCTTTTTCCGGTTTTTTCGCTGACGAATTTCGCCAGTCCCTGCCGTTCAGTCACGCCGATTTGACTCGCGCGCGCGGCTAACTCCGCGCGTATACCCCGAATCAGATTCGACTCTCACGCCTGGCATCCGCACTGCACTGAGGGGAGCGATATGAAGACTAAGTGCCCGCTCCCCAAGGAATTTTCCGGAACGCGACGAGTTTCCGGAATGGTGCTCGGTCTGCTGGTGCTGCTGCTGAGCACGGCTTCAGTGGCGGGCGCCGCGCCATTTGCGTTTGTGTCGTATCCGAGCACCGGCAGCGGCAGAGTCGCGGTCATCGACTCCGACCCGAACGCGGTCTGCCCGGTGGCAGGGCAGACACCCCCTTGCGTCGTCAAGACCTTGGTGGTCGGCGTGTCGCCCGTCGGCGTCGCGGTCAACCCGGCGGGCACGTTCGCTTACGTCGCCAACGCGGGCGACAACAGTGTCTCGGTGATCCGCATTTCGAATAATCCCTCAGACATCACCGTGGTGAGGTCGATACTGGTGGGTTTCGGACCTTGGGGTGTGGCGGTGAGCCCTGACAACGCGAAAGTCTACGTCGGCCTCTCCGACGGGTCGGTCGCGGTGATCGATGTGAACAACTCCGACCACTACACCGTGATCCCCGTGGGCGGGATGCCGAACGGCATCGTCGCGGCGGGCTCGCGTGTCTACGTCAGCGATGCCACGAATAGTCAGGTCGTGGTGATCGACGGCCCGACACAGAGCGTGATCAGGAAAATCAGCGTCGGCGCCCCGCCCAATTCCGATCCGATGGGCCTTGTGGCCAATCCCAGCTGGACGCGCGTCTACGTCACGGACATCGGCTTCGATATGGGCTGCTTGATCGACGTACTCGAGGGCTCCGTGATCGACACTAACCCCGCGTTGGTTGACGACCCGAGAAATAATCCCGTCGTCCAAACCCTGGTGATCGACCCATATCCGCTCAACCCATGTCCGACCGACAATACGGGGGCCGCGCCTAGCGGCATCGCAATGAGCCCCGATGGCAGCCGGCTGTACGTCGCGAATAACGCGGTGAACCCTGACACGCATGAGGCGCTGAACAAGGTCACGATCATCACGCTGTCGGACGGCAGTCGCGCTTACGTGGGCGTCGGCACCACGCGGGGCCCCAGCCCCTTTGTAAGCCCCAGCCCCAGTTCAATCGGAATCGCCACGGATCCAACCGGACGCGTCTACGTCGCCAACGAACTGGCGGGGACCGTGTCCGTGTTCGACCCGTCCGTGCTCGACCCGTCGACGAATGCGCCCGTCGTGAAGACCATCGACATCGGTGGGCAGCCGCTCGTCTTCGGGGCGTTCACCACCGCCGGCCCGCCGCAGTTCATGCTGACACTGACGACGGCCGGGGGCGGGTCGATTGCAGCGCTGCCGACGTCGGTGACGGGCAAGTACGAGGCCGGCACCGAGGTGATCCTGACGGCTACGCCGGACGGAGACTCTCAGTTCGCCAGCTGGTCGGGCGCGTGCTCGGGGACCGTCGCCACCTGTAAAGTGACGATGGACGCCGCCAAGAGCGTGACGGCGACCTTCACGGCGCAGTACGCGCTGGTGCTGACGCCGATCGGGGACGGCTCCATCGCGGCCGTGCCTGCGCCGGGGCCGCTGGCGGGGAAGTATCCCGCCGGCACCGAGGTGACCCTCACGGCCACGCCCGGAGGGAGTTCCGCATTCAGCAGCTGGTCCGGCGCGTGCTCGGGCATCACCGTCGCCACCTGTAAGGTGACGATGGACGCCGCCACGAGCGTGACGGCGACCTTCACGGCGCAATACGCGCTGGTGCTGACGCCGATCGGGGACGGCTCCATCGCGGCCGTGCCGGATCCGGGACCGCTGGCAGGGAAGTATCCGGCCGGCACCGAGGTGACTCTCACGGCTACGCCCGGATCAAGCTCCGCGTTCACCAGCTGGTCCGGCGCGTGCTCGGGCACCGTCGCCACCTGTAAGGTGACGATGGACGCCGCCAAGAGTGTGACGGCGACCTTCACGGCGCAGTATGCGCTGGCGCTGACGACGCTCGGGGATGGGACCATCGCGGCCGCGCCCGCGCCGGGACCGCTGGCGGGGAAGTATCCAACCGGCACCGAGGTGACTCTCACGGCTACGCCCGGATCAAGCTCCGTGTTCACCAGCTGGTCGGGCGCGTGCTCGGGCACCGTCGCCACCTGTAAGGTGACGATGGACGCCGCCAAGAGCGTGACGGCGACCTTCACGGCGCAGTATGCGCTGGCGCTGACGATGGTCGGGGACGGTTCCATCGCGGCCGTGCCCGCGCCCGGACCGCTGGCGGGGAAATATCCCGCCGGCACTGCAGTGACCCTCACGGCCACGCCCGGACCCAGCTCCGTGTTCACCGGCTGGTCCGGCGCGTGCTCGGGCACCGTCGCCACCTGTACGGTGCCGATGAGCGCCCCCAAGAATGTGACGGCGACCTTCACGGCGCAGTACGCGCTGGTGCTGACGCCGATCGGAGATGGGTCCATCACGGCCGCGCCCGCGCCGGGACCGTTGGCGGGGAAATATCCGGCCGGCACCGCAGTGACCCTCACGGCCACGCCCGGGCCGAGCTCCGTGTTCACCGGCTGGTCCGGCGCGTGTTCGGGGACCGTCGCCACCTGTAACGTGACGATCGACGCCGCCAAGAGCGTGACCGCGACCTTCGCTGCGCAGGAGTTCACGCTGACCTTGACGACGGAGGGGTCCGGGTCTATCGGGGTCGCGCCGTCGCCGACGGCAGGAAAGTATGCGGCCGGCCTCAAGGTGAATCTCCAGGCCAATCCGAACGCCGGGTCGAAGTTCGGCAACTGGTCCGGTGACTGTTCGGGGGCCGTCGACACCTGCCAGGTGACGATGAGCACGAACAAGAACGTGAAAGCGAGCTTCGTGGCGGTGCCGCCGCCGCCCCCGCCCACGACGTGTGACGACAAGATCAAGGATCTCCAGCAGAAGGTGGCGGCCTCCAAGTCTCCCTGGCGGTACGATCACCAGCTGAAGCAGGCCCTCAAGATGTACTCGGCGGCCTCCGTGGAGCTTGCCCGGGCGAAGGCCAAGCCCGGCGGGGAGAGTGACAGGCGGTTCGCGCGCGCCCTGAAGGATTTCAATGACGGCAAGGCAGCGCTGTGCCAGGGTCAGTACTGGCGCGCCCACCGCGAGTTCTGGAGCGCGTACTATATCGCTCGCGAGATCCTCAAGTCACATCCAGGCGTAGCCGCTCGCGGTGATCGGCGCTAACCGCGCGCGCTCCTCAGGTCGGCGTGTGCTAGCCTTCAGGCATGGCACACGCCGACTCCGCGTCATCTAGCGGCGGCCCAGCCGCCTCGCGGGTCGAGTCGCGGAGCACGAGACTGCCGACGCTGGTCTTAGCGACCTGTCTCGTGCTCGCTGTCCTCGTGGGCGCGCCGGCCGCTCAGCCCGATTGCCGCACGATCGAAGACTTCTCGAAGGCCAAGGTCGGCGAGCTGCCGGCAGACTGGAAGCTCCGAAAAGACTCCGGCAAGGACGTTTATCGCGTCGTAGAGGAATCGGGCCTCCGCTTCCTGCGCGCCACGGCCAAGGGGCTCGGCATCCAGGCCGCGAAGGAGTACGAGTGGGATCTCGATGCCCATCCGATGCTCGTGTGGTCCTGGCGAGCCCTCGAGTTTCCGAAGGGCGCAGACGAGCGCGACTCCAAGACCAACGACAGCGTCCTGGCCGTCTACATGCTCGTGCCCTATTCGCGCGTCAGGGGGCCGAAGGCGGTCAAGTACATCTGGAGCGAGAAGGTGCCGGTCGGCACCCGGCTCGAGTCGAACATGGGCCTGACCCATGTGCGGGTGCTGCGGAGCGGCGCGCCCGAGAAGAAGGGCGAGTGGGTCGAGGAGCGTGTGAACGTTCTCGAAGACTACCAGAAGTCCTTCGGCGTGAAAGAGACGCCCAAGCCCGCCGGCATCGCCGTGCTGACCGACTCGGACGACACGAATTCGTCGGCGCAGGGAGACTACGCAAACTTCAGGGTCTGTCGCCAGTAGGCGATGGCCCGTGAGGTTCTCGTCGTCGAGGATGAGCCGGACATCCGCCGGCTCGTCGTTCTGCATCTCGAGCGCGAGGGCTTTCGCTGCCGGACGGCCGCGAGCGGGTCCGCCGCGCTTCGCGAAGTGAGGGTCGGGGTTCCCGACCTGGTGGTGCTGGACCTCATGCTCCCCGAGCTCGACGGTCTCGAGGTGTGCCGCCGGCTGCGCCGCGAGGCGAGCACGGCCTCCGTGCCGATCATCATGCTCACCGCGAAATCCGACGAGGTCGACCGCATCGTCGGGCTCGAGATCGGCGCCGACGACTACGTGGCCAAACCGTTCTCCCCAAAGGAGCTCGTGGCGCGGGTCCGGGCTGTGCTGCGGCGCGCGCATCCCGACCACGCGACCCCCGTGCTCTCGGTCGGGCCGATCACGCTCGACCCGGCGCGCCATGTGGCGAGCGCGCACGGCCAGCCGATCGTGCTCACGCCGAAGGAATTCGACCTCCTGCAGGCGCTCCTCGAATCGGCCGGGCGCGTGCTCTCGCGCGAGTACCTCTTGAACCGCGTGTGGGGCTACGCCCGCGCGGACGCGATCGAGTCGCGCACGGTCGACGTGCACGTCCGGCGCCTCCGGGCGAAGCTGGGCGACGCGGGGAGCCGGATCGGGACGGTGAAGTCGGTCGGGTATCGGCTCGAGACGGACCCGCCGTGACCCAGGCGCTCGTCCACTTCCTCCGGCGCAGCATCGCGCGCAAGCTCACGCTGACCCTCGTCGGCTTCGTCGCCGTCACGATCGTCGTGGCCGGTCTCTACCTGACCCGCGCCCTCGAGGCGTTCGCGGTGGACACGCTCGAGGCCCGCCTGGTCAGCATCGGGCGGCTCCTGCACGACGAGGCCCGCGCGCTGATCGCGCGGCACGCCTCGCCGGCCGAGTTTCACGCGTTCGCGCTGCGGGGCGCGCGGCCGACCGCGTCGCGGATCACCGTGATCGCGGCCGACGGGGGGGTGCTGGGCGACTCCGAGGTGGCCGTCGACGATCTGCCGCGCGTCGAGAACCACCGCTCTCGGCCCGAGGTTCTCGCGGCGCTCGCCGGCGGCATCGGGCGCGATCGGCGCACGAGCGCGACGATCGGCGCCTCGCTCCTCTACGTCGCGCTGCCGATCGGCGACGGCGCGCGCGTGCTCGGCGTCATCCGGGTGGCCCTGCCGGTGGCAGCGGTGACGTCCTCGTACGCGGCGATCCACCGGGTGATGCTCGCCGGCGGCCTGGTCGCGCTCGCCGTCGCCTTCGGGATCGGCCTCTTCGTGGCCCGGCGGGTGACCAAGCCGGTGGTGCAGATGCAGGCGATCGCCCGCCAGATGAGCGAGGGCGACTTCACGGTGCGGGCGCCGGTCCGCTCGCCCGACGAGATCGGCGCGCTCGGCCGAGCACTCAACGGGCTGGCCGCGCGCCTGCGCGAGAAGATCCACGATCTCGGGCAGGAGCAGGCGAAGGCGACGGCGATCCTGGACGGGATGATCGAGGGCGTGATCGCGGTGGACGGGCGCGACGTCATCCTGCTCCTCAACGCGCGCGCCCGCTCGATGTTCGGCCTCGACGCCACTCGCGGCGCGGGCAAGCCGTTCCTCGAGGTCGTCCGCAACACGGAGCTGCACGAGGTGTTCCGCGAGGCCCGCGCGGCCGGCGAGGGCAGCGTCTCGAATCGCGAGGTCAGGCTCGTGGGTCCGGTGGATCGCCGCGTGCAAGTGAACGCGGTGCCGCTCCGCCTGGGCGGCAACGAGGTCGGCGTCGTCATGGTTCTCCACGACGTCACCGAGCTTCGGCGGCTGGAGCGGGTCCGCACGGAGTTCGTAGCGAATGTGTCGCACGAGCTGCGGACGCCGCTGACCGCGATCCAGGGCTATCTCGAGACGCTCCTGACCGGCGCGCTCGAGGAGCAGGAGAACGCGCGGCGGTTCCTGGAGATCGTCTTCCGCCACACCGAGCGGCTGGGCCGGCTGCTCAACGACCTGACCGATCTCTCGAACATCGAGCTGGGCCGCGTCTCCCTGAAGCTCGCGCCGACCCGGCTCGCCGAGGCCGTCGACGCGGTGCTGGCGATCATGGACGCCAGGGCGAAGAACGGAAAGGTCGCGCTGGAGAGCCAGCTGCCGCGCGATCTGCCGGCGGTGCTCGCGGACCGCGACCGGCTGCTCCAGATCCTGATCAACCTGGTCGACAACGCTGTCAAGTACACGCCCGAGGGCGGTCGCGTGACGGTCCGCGTCCAGGAGCCGGCCGACGGCCACGTCGAGATCGACGTCGTCGACACCGGCATCGGGATCCCGCCGGCCGATCTGCCGAGGATCACCGAGCGCTTCTATCGCGTCGACAAGGCCACGTCGCGCGAGCTCGGCGGGACCGGTCTGGGACTCGCGATCGTCAAGCATCTGGTGCTGGCTCACAACGGCCTCTTGCGCATCGAGAGCGAGCCCGGGCGGGGCACGATCGTGCGGGTGTGGCTGAGCTGCGTGGAGGCGTCCGAGGTGAAGCCGGCGCTCGAGGGGTAAGGGACCTATTCTCGGCTGGGCGCATCGGCCCAGGCGAAGAAATCGCGGGCCCAGACGAACGTGCCCACGCCGGCGGCCGCCGCGGCGTCGCGATCCTTCTCGGAATCCCCGACGTGCGTGGACGCGCTCAGGTCGACGCCGTGGAGGCGGGCCAGCTCGAGGAACATCCCGGGCCGGGGCTTGCGGCAGTCGCACGCATCCGCGTCGGTATGGGGACAGAGCCGCCAGCCCGTGAACGGTCCTCCCAGCTGCCCGTTCGCCCAGGCGAACCGCCCGATGACCTCGGCGTCGGAGATCTCGCCCTTCGAGATGCGGGCCTGGTTCGACACGATGAAGCAGAGGTCGTAGCGCGGGCGCTCGCGGCGGAGCGTCGCGGTCACGTTGGGCATGAGCACGGGATGCCCGGCCGCGTCGACCACCGTCCGGTTGTCCCGGGTGCGGGCAAGCGTGCCGCCCCAGTCGACGAACAGGGCGCGCTTCGGGGCTGACACGGCGCGACCGTATCACGGCGCCGTTCGCCGTCGCGAGAGTTTCACGCAAGCTTCACGGTATCGACACACGACCTGCCCTAGGCTCGGCCCCGGGCACCCCGCCCGTCACCGAAACTTCACGCGGAGCGTAATAGACCGTTCACACTCCGCCGCCAGACTCGTCTTCGATGAGGACGAGTACGTACGGCCGCGCGGACCTGCACGTCGACGTCGTGGCCATCACCGATCACGACGAGATCCGCGGAGCGCTACGGGCGCGCGACTGGGCGCGCGAGCGCCCCGAGCTCGGCGTCGACGTGGTCGTGGGAAGGCAGTGCGCGCTGCAGGCCGTCGCGGGGCTGGGGCCCCGCCGGCCGAGGCGCGCCATATAGAGGAGGCCACTGTGATTGCGCCAACCCCCACTCGGTTTCGCTGGCTGGAGCGTGGCGACGGCGAGCCCGTGCTATTGCTCCACGGGCTCATGGGCGAGATGGGCCACTGGGAGTCGACGCTCGAGGCCCTGGGCCCGTTCCGCCGGCCGATCGCGCTCGAGCTGCCGATCTTCGATCCCGACTTGATCGACGTATCGGTGGAGGCGCTGGCGGGCTACGTGCGGCGCTTCATGGAGGCCTTCGAGCTCCCGCCCGCGATCGTCTGCGGCAACTCGCTCGGAGGCCACATCGCCCTCGAGCTGGCGCTCTCGTCGCCGGGCTGGGTCGAGGGCCTCGTCCTCACGGGCTCGTCGGGCCTCTTCGAGCGAACCTTCACCAACCGCGTGCCGCATCAGCCCACCCGCGCCTACGTGCGCGAGCGCATGGAAGAGATCTTCTACGATCCGACCCTGGTCACCCCCGAGTGGGTCGAGTCGGTCCGTCGCATCGTCACAACACGCCGCACCGCGCTCCGCGTGCTCCAGGCAGCGCGCGCGGCGAAGCGGCATAACGTCGAGGACCGGCTCAGCCAGATCCGTGTGCCGACCCTGCTCGTGTGGGGCAAGGACGACCGCATCACGCCGACCGACGTGGCCGAGCGTTTCCACGCGCGCATCCGCGGCTCCCAGCTCGTGTACCTGCCCAACTGCGGTCACGCGCCGATGCTCGAGCGGCCGGAGGCGTTCAACGCCGCCTTCGGCGACTGGCTCGTCGAGACCCGCGCGCGGCGCGCGATCCCGGATGGCGGTGCGCGCTGCAGGCCGTCGCGGGGCTGGGGCCCCGCCGGCCGAGGCGCGCCATATGGAGGACGCTCGTGATCGAGCGCATCGGCGGCGCGGCGCTCCGCGTCTACGCGGCGCACCGTCGCCGGACGCTCGAGGGCGTCGCTCGCGACGCCGGTCGCGTCCAGGAGGCGGCGTTGCTCGATCTGGTGAACGCCGCGCGCTCCACCGCGTTCGGACGCTCCCACCGCTTCGAGCAGATCCGCTCCGTCGCCGACTATCAGTCGCGCACGCCCCTCGGCGACTATCTTCGCTTCCAGCCGCTCTGGACCCGCGTCATCAACGGCGAGCGGGATCTCGCGTGGCCGGGGCGGCCGCGCTACTGGGTGAAGACGTCGGGAACTACCGCCGGCGACAAAGTGATCCCGGTGACCTCCGAGGCGTTCCGCTCCCACCGGAAGGGAGGCTGGGACGCGCTGTTGATCGCCGCCGAGCGCGCCGGCTTCGAGACAATCGCGGGCGGGCCGCTACTGTTTCTCGGCGGATGCACGACCCTGAAGCCGATTGGGCAGGGGGTGCTGGGTCGGCGATCTCTCGGGCCTCATGGTCCAGGACCTGCCCCCCGGCTTCCGCTCGCGCTACTCGCCAGGGCGCGACGTCGCCTCGATCCCGGACTGGGACCAGCGGATCAACGCCGTGGCGGAGCGAATCCGGGCCAGGACCTCCGGCTCATCTCGGGGATGCCGTCCTGGCTCTTGATCCTCTTCGAGCGCGTGGCCCGGGCGCGCCGCGCGGCCGGCCGTCCCGTCGCGAGCCTGGGTGAGTGCTGGGCGAACCTGGGCGCGCTCATCCACGGGGGCGTCTCGTTTGCGCCCTACCGGGCCACTGTCGAGGAATGGATGGGTCGCCCGATCGAGTACGTCGAGGTGTACCCGGCCTCGGAAGGCTTCGTCGGGCTCCAGACCGAGCGCGCCGGCGGGCTGACGCTCATGCTCGACTACGGGATCTTCTACGAGTTCGTTCCGGTCGAGGACCTCGGGCGCGCGCGCCCGCGGCGCCATACCGTCGCCGACGTCGAGCTCGATCGGCCGTACGCGGTGGCGTTGACGACACCCGGCGGGCTCTGGTCCTATCTGCTCGGCGACACCGTCCGCTTCACGGCGCGCAACCCGCTCCGCCTCGTGATCACCGGCCGGACGCGCCACTTCGTCAACGCGTTCGGCGAGAACGTCATCATCGAGGAAGTCGAGCAGGCGCTGGTGGTCGCCTGCCGCCGGACGGGCGCCGAGCCGGCCGAGTTCACGGTCGCGCCGCGCTACCCGTCGGCCGGCGAGGCGCGGGGCGGCCACCAGTGGCTGGTCGAGTTCCGCGTTCCGCCCCGCGACCGCGAGGCCTTCGTGCGTGAGCTCGACGAGGCGCTCGCCGCCCTCAACACCGACTACCGTACCAAGCGGAACGACGACGTCGGCATGGTGGCGCCGCGGCTCGTCGAGATGCCGCCCGGCTCGTTCCACCGATGGATGCGCGAGAGAGGCAGGCTGGGCGACCAGCACAAGGTCCCCCGCGTCCTGAACGATCGCGCGGTCGCCGAGGCCCTGCTGACCTCGATCGGCTCACACGAGAGGGAGCCGCTCGTTCACCCCGTAGGCTCCTGAGGAGACGGCGCCGGGGGACGCGTACTCCCGACGCGTCCTCCGGGCCGATCTCGTCGCCTCGCGGAAGTCCCGGTCGCACCCGTCCGGCTCGAATCCTCGTCCCGAACCCTGGCCCGAGTCGAAAACCCGTGAGGTCGTCGATCGGCGAGCGCGGCCGTGCCCGCGTTGAGAGGACGGGGCAAGCGTGCTATCGTTCGGGCTCCGGGAGCCCCTGGGCGGCCAGGAGAAGAGACAAGCTTGTCCACGCCGGATCGCGGGACCTTCGAAGTGATCGCCATCGCGACGTCCGCGGGCGGCCTCAAGGCATTGAGCCAGGTCCTCGCGGCGCTCCCGCACGACTTTCCGGCGGCGATCGTGGTCGTGCAGCACCTCGACCCGCGCCACCGGAGCCTCATGGCCGACATTCTGAGCCGGCGCAGCACCTTGCCCGTCAAGCAGGCCGAGGAAAGCGACAAGCTTCAGCCGGGGACGGTGTACATCGCCCCGCCCAACAAGCACCTGCTCGTGAACCCCGACGGCTCGCTCTCGCTGACGCAATCCGAGCTCGTCCACTTCGTCCGGCCTTCCGCCGATCTCCTGTTCGAGTCGGTCGCCGGGAGCTTCAAGAACCGGGCGATCGCCGTCGTCCTCACCGGCACCGGGAGCGACGGCTCGATGGGCGTGCAGGCCATCAAGAAGATGGGGGGGACGGTGCTCGCGCAGGACGAGTCGTCGTCCGAGTTCTACGGGATGCCGAGCGCGGCCATCCAGACGGGCTGCGTCGATTTCGTCCTTTCGCTCAGCGAGATCCCGCCCGCCCTGATCACCCTGGTGAAGACCGGAGAGGTCGATGAACTCGGATGACGACCGGTTCGAGGCTCTGCTCGACTATCTGAAGGGCACCCGCGGCTTCGATTTCACCGCCTACAAGCGGTCGAGCCTCATGCGCCGTATCCAGAAGCGCCTGCAGGCGATCGGCATCGAGTCGTACGACGCGTATCAGGCCTACCTCGCGGCGCACCCCGAGGAGTTCGGCCTGCTCTTCAACACCATTCTCATCAACGTCACGAGCTTCTTTCGTGATCCGGAGGCGTGGGGATACCTGACGTCGCAGATCCTCCCGCGCATCCTGACCGGCGGCCGGCCCGACAGCGCCATCCGAGTCTGGAGCACCGGCTGCGCGTCGGGCGAGGAGGCCTACACGCTCGCCATGATCCTGGCCGAGCATCTCGGGATCGAGGCGTTCCGCCGGCGGGTGAAGATCTACGCCTCGGACGTCGACGAGGACGCGTTGATGCAGGCGCGCCACGCTACCTATGGCGCAACGCAGGTGGAGGACGTCCCGCCGGAGCTCCTCTCGAAGTACTTCGAGCGCGTCGACGACCGGTATCTCTTCCACAAGGACATCCGCCGCTCGATCATCTTCGGACGCCACGATCTCATCCAGGATGCGCCGATCTCGCGCGTCAATCTTCTCGTGTGTCGCAACACGCTCATGTACTTCACCCGCGAGACCCAGGCCAAGGTCTTGAACCGGTTCCACTTCGCCCTGCGAAACGGCGGCTTCCTGTTCATGGGGCGGGCCGAGCTACTGCTCACGCACGGCGAGCTGTTCACGCCAGTCGAGCTGAAGTGGCGAGTCTTCGGCAAGACGCTGGCGCAGGATGTTCGCGACGCGGTGCCGCCGCCCGAGCGCGAGGAGGAGAGGCCCCCGATGTCCAATGACGATCGCCTCCAGGTCCTTTCGCTGGAGACCGACCCGGTCGCGCGCGTCGTGGTTCGCGCAGACGGCACCCTGAGCTTCGCCAACGGGCGAGCCCGGACGCTCTTTTGCCTGACGCACCAGGAGGTAGGCAAGCGTCTTCAAGACCTGGAGATGTCGTTCCGGCCCATCGAGCTCCGCTCGCTGATCCAGGACGCATTGACGCAGCATCGCGCGATCGCGCGCAAGGACATCCTCTGGCCGACCGACGCCGGCGAGTCCCGCTACTTCGATCTCGAGGTGGTGCCGCTGACCGACGCCTCCGGCGAGACCCTCGGCGTGCAGCTCACCTTCAACGACGTCAGCCGCTATCGCCGCCTCCAGGAGGAGCTCGAGCGCTCCAAGAACGAGCTGGAGACCGCCTACGAGGAGCTCCAGTCCTCGAACGAGGAGCTGGAGACGACCAACGAGGAGCTCCAGTCGACCAACGAGGAGCTGGAGACGACCAACGAGGAGCTCCAGTCGACCAACGAGGAGCTGGAGACGATGAACGAGGAGCTCCAGTCGACCAACGAGGAGCTCGAGACCACCAACACCGAGCTCCGCATGCGGAGCGACGAGCTCAACACCGCCAACGCCTTCCTCGCCTCGATCCTGACCGGGCTCGAGGTCGCGGTCGTCGTCGTGGACCCGAAGCTTCAGGTGCTCGCGTGGAACCATCGCGCCGAGGATCTGTGGGGCTTGCGCGCCGGCGAGGTGCAGGGCCGCCACCTGATGAATCTCGACATCGGGCTCCCGGTCGAGCAGCTCCGGCAGCCCATCCGTGCGGTGCTCGCCGGCGAGACCGGGCTGGCCGAGCTCACGCTCGATTGCCGGAACCGTCGCGGCAAGTCGGTCCGCTGCCCGATTCGATGCACGCAGCTCACGGGCGGGAACGGCGAAACGCTCGGTGCTATCATTCTGATGGACGAGATCCCGGTCTAAAGTCCTGGAACCGGGCGCGAGAGTGGTTCGTGACCATGACACAGCGCTCAGAGCACGCAGAGGAGCTCCGGTCGAGCGTCGAGCGTGTGTGCCGCCTCGTTGCGACCGAAAACCTGGAAATGCTGGGCCTCGAGCGCCGAAGACTCGAGCAGGCGCTCGCCGGTCTGACCGCGGAGCGCAACGGTCTTCGCGCCGAGCGGGACGAGGCCCGCAGCGAGACGCGGCGGGCCGAGCTCAACCTTACCGCGGCGCGTCAGGTCCTCGACGACGGCCCGGATGGATTCATCGTCACCGACAAGGCCGGGGTCATCCTGCAGGCCAATCGCGCCGCGACCCAGATGCTCGGAGTCTCGAGCCGCTTCCTCGTCCGCAAGCCTCTCGCGCTGTTCATCGACGAGGCCGATGTGCGGACCTTCCGCTGGCTCGTCAACAATGCGCACGTATGGAAGCAGGGTGAGTGGCCCGTGCGCGTGCGCCCGCGCGACGGGACTTCGTTCATGGCCGGTCTCACGGTCACCGCGTTCACCGGGGGCGACGGCAAGACGTCGGACCTCCGCTGGTTCCTGCGCGACATCGGAACGCGCCAGCGCGCGGAAGAGCTGGCGGCGGCCCACGAGTTCACACGTCAGATGCTGGAGAGCGAGCAGGCCGCACGAGCCGCGGCCGAGGCCGCGCGACGCGCCTCGGAGCTGCAGGGCGAGGTGGGCGGCCTTCTGGCGGCGTCGCTCGACTACCCGTCCGCGCTGTCGCGGATCGCCCCGCTGATCGTGCCGGAGACCGCCGACGTCTTTCTCATCGATGTGCTCGTCGACCGATCGCTCGAGCAGACCGCGATGGCCTGCGTCGACGCGCTCGGAGCCGAGCGGCTCGCGACGCGCGAGCCGCCGGATCCGGCGAGCGATCATCCGATCGCGCAGGTGGTCCGGACCGGCGACGCGCTCCTCGTGCCGGAGGTCTCGGGGCCTTGGCTGGCGAGGTGGGCGGTCTCGCCGGCGGCGGGCGAGGTCTGGAGGCAGATCGGGCTCGCGTCAGTGGTGGTCGTGCCGATCCAGTCCCATCGGCAAACGCACGGCGCGCTGACCTTCGGCTTCGGTCCGTCAGGGCGCCGCTACGGCGACGCCGATATGCGCCTCCTCCGGGACATCGCCCTGCGCATCGCGTTCGCCCTCGACACCGCGCGACTGTTCAGGGCGCTCGAGGCCGAGCAGCGCCATCGCGACGAGTTTCTCGCCATGCTCGCCCACGAGCTACGCAATCCGCTCGGCGCCGTGACCAACGGGCTCGAGGCGCTCGAGCGCGCGAGCCCGTCGGACCGCGCCCTCCTGCTCCAGATCCTGAACCGGCAGTCGAGGCATCTGGCCCGGCTGCTCAACGACCTGCTCGACGTGTCGGGCGTCCGCTTCGGACGGCTCACGCTGCAACAGAAGCGCCTCGACCTGCGTGACCTCGCCCGCCAGTCGCTCGATGTGCTGCGGACGGCCGGCAAGAACCAGCCGACCATCACGCTGCGGGTCGATGCCGAGCCGGTCACTGTGGTGGGAGACGCCGATCGGCTGATGCAGGTGATCGCCAATCTCCTCGACAACGCAGTCAAGTACACGCCCGGCGACGGCTCGATCGAGCTCTCGGTGGAGGCCGAAGGCCGCGACGCCGTGGTGCGTGTGCGTGATTCGGGCGTCGGGATCGCGCGTGAGTTCCTCCCGCGGATCTTCGACGTGTTCTCGCGGGGCCGTGCGCTTCCCGAGCAGTCGAGACCGGGGCTCGGGCTCGGACTCTCGGTGGTCCGGGAGCTGGTCGTGAAGCATGGCGGCAGCGTGGAGGCCGGCAGTCCCGGACCCGGGCGGGGAAGCGAGTTCGTGATCCGCCTGCCGCTCCAGGACGATCAGAAGCTCCCGGCGTTCTCGGCGACCGTGTCGACTCCCGTCGCCGAGCGGTCCATCCTGATCGTCGAGGACCATGCGGACGCGGCGGAGGTGCTGCGCATGGCCCTCGAGCTGAACGGGCATCGCGTGAGAACGGCGAGCAACGGCCGGCAGGGGATCGAACAGGCGCTGGCCGAGCCGCCCGACGTCGCGCTCGTCGACCTCGGCCTTCCCGACATCGACGGCTGCGAGGTGGGCCGGACGGTTCGCGATCAGCCGGGCGGCGACGGCGTGTACCTGGTCGCGCTCACCGGGCACAGCGGGGCAGCGGACCGCGACCGCGCGATGCGCTCGGGATTCGATGCCTACCTGATCAAGCCGGTCGCCCCCGACGCCCTGCGGGACGTCATCGCTCAGGCTCCTGCCCACCATAGGTGAGTACCGCGCATATCGCACCGGTAGTTTCTACCATCACCACCTTTTCTACACGGTAGGTCGTTCGGTCGCACGGACCAGGGCCTCCGCGCGGCCCCGTGTGCTCGCATCATGCTGGCGGAATCGTTCGCGGCGGCGATCACCGGCAAAGGAGGGCTGTCCATCGCTCAGCAGCCCGAGCAGGCGCGCCCGCCGTCTATGCCCGTGAACGCGATCCGAGAGGACGACGTGGATGCCGTGCTGCGGCTGCACGAGATCGCGGCAATCCTGCCTTTGCTGGCGGCCGGGCGCTCGGTCGAGCTGCCACGGTCTCCCCACGCCGGACTGACGACCGGGCTAGGAGCGGGCTCGCCCCACGAGTCGGCGGGCGTGAACGACCAGGCCGCGGCTGCGCTCGATGGCTCTGCGGGACCGAGCAATGAGGTCGGCTGTGTTGTCGCAGAGGATCGCGCCTCTGGCGCGGAGCCGTTGCAAGCGCGGCTCGGCCACAAGGCCGGATCTCCGTCTTTCGCGCGCGTCGCCCCCCATTTCGCCGATGATAGGGGGGCCCGGCCGTGTCGAACAACCCGGTAAACACCTTAAGGGGCTATCGGTAAGAACCTTCTCGCTCCGTGTGCTCAATCGTTACCCGTCGTAATCAATCGGCAACGAAGATTGGCTAGCGCTCTGGGAGTTCGTGGCCGGCCGATCAACGCGGGCACCTTCGACGTCAAGCCGGCGTAGAGGGCGCCCACCACCACCCACCACGTGCTCAGCGGGCGAGCGGAGTTTCAGAAGCGGCGCGTCGTCGGAGACCTTGTCGGCACCTAGCGGCCCGTTGTGTCAAAATCGCTTCTTGCGGGAGGGGCCCCGTTGGCGCCGGACTACGACTTCGACCTGGTGGCGATCGGCAGCGGCCCGGCCGGGCAGCGCGCGGCCGTCCAGGCGGCCAAGCTCGGCCGCCGGGCCGCCGTGATCGAGAAGCGGCGCTGCGTCGGCGGCGTGTGCATCGACACCGGCACGATCCCGAGCAAGACCATGCGCGAGGCGATCCTCGCGTACGCCGGCAGCAGCACCCGCGGCGACCGGCTGCCCTGGGCGCGGCCGGCCAGCCGGCCGTCCGCCCAGCAGCTCCTCGCGGGCGTCGATGCGGTCATCAGTCGCGAGATCGAGGTGATCGAGCAGCAGCTGCGCCGCAACGATGTCACGCTCATCCAGGGCGAGGCGTCCTTCCTCGATCCGAGCACGCTGACCGTCCGTACCGAGGCCGGTACCAGCCGGGTGAGCGCGCGCTACATCGTTATCGCGGTCGGCACGCGCCCGGCGCCGCCTCCCGGCGTGGAGGCCGACGGCGAGATCGTCCTCAACTCGGACCAGCTCGTGAATCTGAAGACCCTGCCCCGGACCCTGGCGGTGGTCGGCGCCGGCGTCGTCGGCATCGAATACGCTTCGATGTTCGCCGCCGTGGGCGTGCAGGTGACCCTGGTCGAGCGTCGCGACCGGCCGTTGGAGTTCGTCGACCGCGAGATCATCGACGAGCTCATGCACCAGCTGCGCCAGCGCAACGTCACGTTCCGGCTCGGCGAAGCGGTGGAGTCGCTGGCCGTCACCGAAAGCACGCCGCTTCGCGCGGTCCTGAACCTCGAGTCCGGCAAGCGGCTCGTCGCGGACGCCGTGCTCTTCTCGGCGGGGCGCCTGGCGGCCACCGACAGCCTCGATCTCGAGGCGGCGGGTCTGTCCGCGGACGATCGCGGCCGGTTGAAGGTCGACGAGAGCTTCCGCACGAGGGTGCCGCACATCTTCGCGGCGGGCGACGTCATCGGCTATCCGAGTCTCGCGGCGACGTCCTCGGAGCAGGGCCGGCTGGCCGCGTGCCAGGCGTTCGGCGTCGAAGCGCGACCCATGGCCCGCCACTTCCCCATCGGGATCTACGCGATTCCCGAGATCTCGATGGTGGGACCGCCCGAGCACGAGCTGACCGCCGCGCGCGTGCCGTACGAGACCGGCGTCGCGCGGTATCGTGAGATCGCGCGCGGTCAGATCCTCGGCGACGGGAGCGGGTTCATCAAGATGCTCTTCCATCGCAAGGATCGGCGGCTGCTGGCCGTGCACTGCCTGGGCACGGGCGCGACCGAGCTGGTCCACGTCGGCCAGGCCGTCCTGGGGCTCGGCGGCGGGCTCGACTACTTTCTCGAGACGGTCTTCAACTATCCGACGCTCGCGGAGTGCTACAAGGTCGCCGCGCTCGACGCCTCGAACAAGCTGCGCGGCTGAAGGCGCGCGTCCGCGCGGCCGGGGTCGAGCGCCGGGTCCGCGAGGCCCACGGGTCGAATTTCACGGTTCCGTCATCATTTCGTAACGATCCGTGTGGACCATGCCGGCCATGATCGAGCAGCTCGGGATCGGCGCTCCGCGGGAAGACGGCGGCTGGCGGCTGCACCGCGTCTGCGCGACCTTCGGGCGCGGTGAAGTGACCCTGGTGGTCTCGTATCTGCCCGAGGAGCGGGACGCGCTGCTTGAGCGCGTCGGCCTGGGCGGCCGCGAGCTCGAGACCGCCTCCCGCCTCGGCACGGTCGATCGGGCACGGCTTGCGATCGCGAGCGCGCTCGTCAGCGCGCCCGGTGTGCTGGTGGTGCGCGAGGTCGATCGGGGGTTCGACGGCACCGAGGCGCTGAGCCTGCGCTCCGTGCTCCAGTCGCTCGCCCGCCGCGAGCGGCTGGCGGTCCTGGCCGGCGCGGCCACGCCGGCGGCGGCGATCGGATTCGCCGATCGGCTCGTGGCGATCGCCGACGGCCTCCTGGTCTTCGATGGCCCGCCGACCGACTTCCGCGATCAGCGGGTCGCGTGGCGCTTCGGCACCGCGTAGCCCGCCCGGCATCTTCCGAGAAGTTTTTACTTATCCCCACTGTCCACAGGGCAACCCACCGTCTATCCCCAGCAACACACTATTTGCGGCCCTGTAATACGAAAGCAACAATATATTGGGTACGCTGGGCCATATTGGGTACGCTGGGCCGGTGCTCGCGAGCACGGCCGCTTCGCTTCGGGTTGGTGGTCGTTTTGCAGTGTGGATGGCTGTGGATCACTGTGGATAAGCTCCGAGAGGAGGCGAACGATTTGAAGCGGATCGATACCCACTCGCACCCGAAGATGTCCAAGCATTTCAAGTTCGACCCCGCGAACCTCGGCCGCATGATCCGCATGGCCCGACGGGTCGGGCTCGACGGTCTGTCGCTCACCGAGCACTTTCACGCGACTGGTGTTTCGCCCGAAGAAGGAGCTCGGGAAATTCCGCACGGACGATCTGCGCCGGCTTCACGCCCTCGCGGTGAACGGCAAGGACTTCGGGACGGAAGTCATGCTGCTCGCCCAGGCGCGCGCGCTCGGCTTGCCGATCGTCGCCGGCAGCGACGCCCATCACTGGCTCCAGCTCGGGGTGCGCCACACGCTCATGCACCTGGACCAGATCCGCATCGCCATCGTGCTGACGACGATCAGAGAGGGCCTGACGGGCTTTGCAACATTCCCCTATACTCCGCTCCGCGTCAGGGGCGCTAAGTCCCTGAAAACTATTACGAAACTGTTACGAAAATGTTACGGCAGAGTGTTCGACGGCGGTACCCCGCGGCCTGCAGTGTCGACCGCAAGCAGCTGATCTGCCGGTAACAGATGCCCCGGGATGCGACGGGCCGGGGCGCCATCGTAGCGAAGCCGCTCGCAGTGCGTCAGTCGCGCACCGCCGGCCCCAAGGCCGTGGCGGTCGCGCCGGAGACGCCGCTGGCGCAGCCGGCTCAGAGGGAACAGCAGGTGAGTGCCGCGATTCCGGCGAAGTTCCACGCGCGCGCGCGCCGGGACGCGGCCGCGTTCTATCTCACGCAGCTGGCCAAAGGCGTCCTGGCGGGCGAGCTCGCGATCGCGGTCGGAGAGCAGCACATTCAGCTCGCGACGTCCGAGTTCGTGATTCTCAAGATCGAGGCCAAGCAGAGGAAGCGTGCGAACCACGTCAGCGTGAAGCTTCGATGGCCGAGACGTCCATTGATCCGGATCGCGACGGCCGGAGGGAATCGTGATGGGAGATAGCCGGGAGTTCGAGTTCGAGGGAGCCGCAACGCCCTCCGAAGCCGCGGATGCGCTGAATCGCATCGCGGACGGGATCCGGGCACGCTCGCTGTCGCTCTCGATGGGCGAGGAGGAGATCACCGTCTATCCCGACGGCGACCTCGCGATGGAGATCGAGGCCAGCGAGAAGAAGGGGAAGGCGAAGATCGAGATCGCCATCGCCTGGAAGCGCGCCAAGAGCGACGACGCCGACGAGGACTAGGCCGAAAGGGGCCCACGAATGGCAAAGAACAGTGTTCAGTTCGCCCGGATCGCGTCGCCCGAGGAAATCGCGGAATATCTCACGTCGCTGGCCGTCGGGCTCAAGCGCGGTGAGATCAGCCTCGAATCGGGCGAGCGCTCGCTCCATCTTTCTCCTGCCAGCGACGTCAAGCTCGAGCTGAAGGCGGGACAGAAGGAGCACAAGGGACGTATCGAGCTCGAGATCGGCTGGAAGCGCTCGACGACGGCGAAGACGTCGGAGCTCCGCGTCGCCGTCGGGCCCCGTCCCGGTCGCGCGTAACCGCTTCCGCTCCCGCTCACGACCGGGATTCCGGATCGGACGCAGAGATCCGTGACTAGCGTCCTGCGCGAAGACCTGGGCCAGGACCTCGCCATGATGGCGCGGCTCGTCCAGTCGCAGCTCATCCGCGGCATGACGGCCTTCTTCCAGCGCGACGCGCGGCTGGCGGAGCAGGTCACGCAGAAGGACGACCAGGTCGACAACCTGCTCGGCCTCATCGAGGTGAAGTGCTTCGAGCGCATCGCCGGCGATGAGCCCAACGGCGTCCGCTCGCGCCAGCTCCGCGGCGTCTTCCGCGTGGCCCTGAACCTCGAGAAGCTCGGCGACTACGCCGTCAACATCGCCGAGCAGGCGGTCCACGTCTCCCGCCTCAAGGCCCGCCCGATCCCGTTCGACCTGGCCGGACCGGCGCGCGTCGCGCTCGCCGCGCTCGACGAGGTCATCACCGCGTTCACCGACGCGAGCGCCGACCTGGCCAAGCACGCCTGCCGCTGCGAGCTCGACCTCGACCGCCAGTATCGCGAGGCGTTGCAGGAGACGTTCCGTCGCCTCGGCCAGCCGCATCCGGACCCGGCGTTCGTCATCACCAACCTGTTCGTCGCGAAGTTCCTCGAGCGCATCGGCGACTCCATCCTGAACATCGGCGAGACGACGCTCTTCATCCTGACCGGCGAGCGGCTCAAGCTGCACCAGTATCTCCACCTGGAGCAGGTGGCCGGCACCGTCGCGCCGCACGCCGAGGGCGCCCTCGACTTCCGCCAGATCTGGGGCGGCATCAGCGGCGCGCGCGTCGGGATGGTCGCGGTCGGCCAGAGCGAGCCCTTGATCTGGAAGGAGGGCGACGAGCGGAAGATCGACGAGGAGATCCGAGAGATGGAAGCGTGGAACCGGATCGTCCCCGGCCTCGTCCCCGACGTGAAGGCCCGCCACCGCGAGGACGGCCGGCTCTCCTTCCTCGGCCAGTTCCTGCGCGGCAGCCTGCTGCGCGACGTCTACATCACGCGCGGCTGGGAGGAGAAGGTCCGCGCCACCCGGCGCCTGCTCGAGACCGTCCGCGACATCTGGTCGGCGACGCTCGTGAAGGAAGCACCCCGGATCGACTATGCGCGCCAGATCCGGGATCGGCTGCCCGAGCTCTTCGCGCTCCATCCCAAGCTCGAGTCGTTGCGCGGCGGCGAGAGCCGGGTATTCGGGATCGCCCACGGCTCGCTCGCCGACCTGCTCGAGCGCGCCGCCGACCTCGAAGCCTCGCTGGCGCCCCCGGTGTCGGTCAGGCTGCACGGCGACTTCAACGCCAACAACATCGTCTACGACCCCGAGCAGGATCGCGTGCACTTCATCGACGTCCACCGCAGCGGGCACGGCGACTATCTGCAAGACATCGGCGTGCTGGCCACCTCGAGGCCTCGGGCGTTCCGGTGCTGAGCAGTCCGGACCGTCTGCACGTCGCCGTGAACCGCTACCGGATGACGTGCGAGCTCGTCCGCGCGGGCCTGCCGGTGCCGCCGACCACGATCACCGAGGACCTCCACGAGGCCGCCGACGCCGTCGGGCGCTTCGGCACCGCCGTGCTCAAGCCGCTCTTCACCTCGAAGGGCCGCGGGATGCGGCGGCTCGAGCCGACACGCGACCTCCGGGGCGAGCTCGAGTCGCACCGCGACGGCGGGCTCGGCCCCTTCTATCTCCAGCGGTTCGTGAAGCACCCGGGTCGGGACCTCGGCGTGGCCGTGCTC
>Ga0209157_1000009_pt1 | contig 198198 bp, 196 predicted proteins | sample GraSoiAngelo_135_FD_185892 | JGI IMG/M metagenome (GOLD analysis project Ga0209157, IMG submission 185892) | Grasslands soil microbial communities from the Angelo Coastal Reserve, California, USA - 14_0929_05_40cm (SPAdes) (version 2) | ecosystem: Environmental > Terrestrial > Soil >... | reverse complement strand
GCTCTAGGCATCGCTCGCGCGAAAGCCGTGGTGAAGGCCCTCTCGTTCTTCAAGCGCCGCGCCGGGATGCCCGTCGAAGAATTCCAGGCTTACTGGCGCACGCGGCATCCGGACGTGGTCACGAAGGTCCCGGGCGTGCGCCGGTATGTCCAGTCGCACACGCGCCCCGCCGCCTACCGAAGCGGGGAGCCGGTGTACGACGGCATCGCTGAAGTGTGGTTCGATGACTCGGCGGCGCCGCGCGCGGCGACGACGACACCGGAATGGGATCGGGCACAGGCCGACGACGGCAACTTCATCGCGCCCGGGCCGGTGGCTTTCATCGTCACGACGGAGCACGTGATCGTCGCGTGAAGCCGTTCGTGCTGCTGTTCGATCTCGACGGAACCCTGACCGACCCCAGGCCCGGTATCGTCAGGTGTATGAAGTACGCGCTCGACACGCTGGGCGCGCCCTGCCCGTCGGACGACGTGCTCGCGTCGTTCATCGGGCCTTCGCTCCGGGAAACCTTCCGGACCCTGCTCGAGACGGCGGACCGGAGCCTGATCGAGCGGGCGCTGGCGCTCTACCGCGAGGAGTACGGCGACACCGGACTCTTCGAGAATCAGGTCTACGCCGGGGTCACCCAGATGCTCGACCACGCGCGGGCCCCGGCGTCGGCCACGTTCGTCGCGACCCTGAAGCCGAAGCCCTACGCCGACCGGATCGTGCGCCGGCTCGGGCTCGAGCCGTTCTTTGCTGGAGTTTACGGACCCGAGCTGGAGGGGCGGTTCGACGACAAGGCGGACCTGCTCGCTCACCTCCTGGCGACCGAGAAGATCTCGCCGGAGCTCGCGGTGATGATCGGCGACCGGGCCGGCGACATCGTGGGGGCCAGGGCCAATGGCGTCCGGTCGATCGGCGTGCTCTGGGGCTATGGGTCCCAGGCCGAGCTGACCGGCGCCGGGGCGGCCGGCCTCTGTCGGTCACCCGCGGAGCTCGTGGCGTGTCTGGGACGGCTCACGCTCTAATCTTTCGCCGGGGCGGGGGTGTGGGATTACGCTTTCGGTGGATTTGTCCCACACTTCACCGGAGGATCGAACATTGCTATTTTTGCGGGTATCGGGGAATCGCTCTGGAGCACTAGGGTCGTTCGTCGCGATGGTCCTCCTCGCCCTGCTCGCGGTCGCGGCCGGGCCTTCGGCGGCCCAGGAGCGCCTCGTCAGCAAGCAGGACGCGGACCGGATCTTCGGGCTGAACCGTTCCCAGTGGGAGGCGGAAGCCAGACGCATGGTCGATTCGCAGACGTGGAAGATTTGGCCCGGCCCCGTTGACCGGGGCACGGGCATCATCGCCACCGACCCGAAGACGGGCGTGGGGCTCGCCGTGCGGCCCTCGTTCAGGGACGCGCAAGGCCCGCCCGAGACGCTCGTCGTCGGCAGCTACTATCCCTCCGGGACGTTCCGTCGATTCAGCGACCAGACGCGGCGCGAGATAGAGGCGGCCGCCGGCACCGACTTCGGGACGGCGTACTCGGTGGCGGTGGCCTTCAGCAGCACGGCGTCGCCGGCCCCCGGATTCGACGTGGTCGAAGTCATCATCACCCGCCCCCGGCGATGACCGAGCTCGGCGGCTGCGTTCACCGGCCACCGAGAGGCGGGATCGCCTCCGGTCCCGCCACGATCGAGACCCTTCGGGATTTGCCGCCCGAGCGCGTGCGCGATCTGCTCGCGGACAGCGAGGCGGCCGGCTCACGGATCGTCCGCCGCCTCGTGGACGAGTGGGCCGATCAGACCAACCGGTTCGATCGGCCCGGCGAGGCGCTGTTCGCCGCGCGGGTCGCTGGCCGGCTCGTCGGCGTGTGCGGGCTCAACGTCGATCCCTATGCCGGCGCCCCGCGGGCAGGCCGAGTCCGGCATCTCTACGTGCTGACATCCTTCCGCGGGCGCGGCGTGGGCCGGCAGCTGGTCGCGCACGTCATCGACAGCGCGGGCGGTCGATTCGACACGTTGCGCCTGCGGACCAACAACGAGGCGGCGGCACGCCTCTACGCGGCGATGGGCTTTCGGCCACGCACTGAGAGCGGCGAGTTCACGCACGTCCTCGAGCTCGGGCGGAGGCCATGCTGAGATGACGGCACCCGGATCGGCGCACGCGAGTCACGAGCAGCGCAACGTCGAGATCAAGGCTTGGATCACCAGCGTCGAGGTCATGGCGCCGAGGGTCGCCGCGATCGCCGACCGGGGCCCGACCGAGATCGAGCAAGACGACACGTTCTTCGTCTGCGAGCGCGGCAGGCTCAAGCTTCGGACGTTCTCGCCGACCGAAGGCAATCTGATCTTCTACCGGCGCGCGAATCAGACCCGGCCCAAGGAGTCGCGCTTCGTCATCGCGCCGACCGGCGCACCCGATGCGCTGCGCGAGGCGCTGTCGCTCGCCTACGGGACGGCCGGGCGCGTGCGCAAGCATCGCACCCTGTATCTCGTGGGGCGGACGCGCGTGCACCTGGATCGGGTCGAGAGTCTGGGGCACTTCCTCGAGCTCGAGGTCGTCCTGGCGGAGGGCGAGAGCCCGGACGCGGGAGTGAAGGAGGCCCGAGTCCTGATGACGGCGCTCGGCCTCGGCGACGAGCAGCTCGTCGAGGGCGCCTACGTCGATCTGCTCTCACAGCAGAGCGTCACCCGGAGCCTGACTCAAGGCCCGTGACTGATCTGCGTGTTCGCGACGCGCGACCGGAGGACCAGGATGCGATCCGCAAGGTCACCCTGGCGGCCTATCAGGAGTACGCCGCCCCGATGAAGGCCTTCTGGGAGGGCTATCGCCGGAACATCGTGGCCTCGCTCGCGGAGGTCGGCTCGGCCGAGCAGCTCGTCGCCGAGCGCGACGGCGACATCGTGGGCACGGTGCTGCTCTATCCCCCGCGCCGTATGGAGCTGCCGAAGGGCGGTGGGCTCGAGATGCCCTGGCCCGAGGTGCGGCTCCTCGCCGTGGCGCCGGCCGAGCGCGGGGGCGGCGTCGGCACGGCGCTCATGCAGGAATGCGTGCGGCGCGCCCGTCGAGCCGGCGCACGGGTCCTGAGCCTGCACACGACGGAGATGATGGCCGCCGCGCTCAGGATGTACGAGCGGATGGGCTTCGTTCGCGCGCCCGAGCTCGACTTTCATCCCATGCCCGGCACGACGGTCATGGGCTTTCGTCTCGATCTCGGAGAAACGGAGATGACGCGATGAAGGTCCTGATCAAGAGCGCCTGGGGGTCGGGCGATCCCACGCAGGCCTCGTTTCCGTTTCATCACGCGATCGCGTTCGCCGAAGCGGGCCACGACGTCCAGGTGTTCCTGCTGGGGGAGGCCGTCTCGCTGATGCGCACGGTCGTCGCGAACGCGGTGGTGCCGGTCGGCTGGGCGCCGCTCTCGGAGGCGCTCGCGAAGGTGATCGCTGATCGCGTGCCGATCCACGTCTGAGGGGCCTGCTCGCGGGCCCGGGGGGTCCTGATCGACGATCTCGCGGGGAAGAACGCCTCGTTCTCCGACCCGCCGAAGCTCGTGGCGCTCGTGGAGTGGGCGGACCGGATCCTCACGGAGTAGGCGGTCGCATGGCTCGCCCCCGGTGCGGTATACTCCGGGAGCGAAATTCTGACCGCAGGAGACAGGCCAATGGCTTACAAGCCGGTGTCCATCGATCACGTCAACATCTTCGTCCGGAACGCCGAGCGCTCGCTCAAGTGGTACACGGACGTCTTCGGCTTCCACGTGCAGGACACCATGATGTTTCAGGGAACCGAGAAACTGCGGGCCGCCTTCCTCTCCTGCGACACCGACCACGCGCACGACATCGCGCTCTTCGAGGTGGGTGAAGAGGCCGCGGGCCCGCAGAAGAAGCAGGTGGGCCTGAATCACGTCGCCTGGCGCATGGCGAACCTCGGTGACCTCGGCGAGATGTACAAGCGGCTCAAGGAGAAGGACGTTCCGGTTAGCGTCTCCGACCACACGGTCTCGATCGGCATCTACTTCTCTGATCCCGACGGTAACGGCCTCGAGGTCTACTACGAGCAGCCGCGGAGCGAGTGGCACCGCGAGCGGCCGTTCTCGGAGCAGGGCGCGAAAGGCCGCTTCCCCGGGCCGTGGGACGAGGCGCTCACGCCCACGCCGGCCTTCCTGAAGACGTAGTCGCCGGCGCAGGGCCCGCCCCGGGCCCGACCCTCGTGAGCGGAATCGCCGATCTACTCGGCGCCATTCGTCGCGGCGACGCGAAGACTGCCGGTGAGCTGCTCGCCGCCGGCCCAACTCTCGCGAACGCGCGCGACGAGCACGGCAATTCACCCCTGCTGATCGCGACGTACACCGGCCAGCACGACATCGTGCGGCTCCTGCTCGAGCGCGGCGCCCGCCCGAGCTTCTTCGAGTCCTGCGCCCTCGGGCTCCTCGCAGACGTTCGGCGACATCTCGGCGAGAATCCCGGGCTCGTGGGGCAACGCTCGCATGACGGCTGGCCGCCGCTCCATCTGGCGGCGTTCTTCGGCCATCGCGAGACCGCCGAGGCACTCCTGGACGCCGGCGCGGACGTGCGTGCCGTCTCCCGGAACTCTGAAGCCAACCTGGCGATCAACGCCGCGGCCGCTGGGGTGCGCGCCGACCGCCGCCCCGAGATCGTGCGGCTCCTCGTCGCTCGCGGGTCCCCGGTCGACGGCCGCGGCTCATCCGCCGGGCACACACCCCTGCACGAGGCCGCGTTCAACGGGGATATGGCCCTTGTTCGCCTGCTGCTCGACAGCGGCGCCGATCGATCCTTGCGGACACCCGAGGGGGAGACACCGCTCGACATCGCGACGAAGCACAACCGAACCGAGGTCGCCCGCCTGCTCGGAGGGTAACCGCGTCAGGGAGGGTTCCATGTTCAAGCGTATCGACCACGTCGAGATCGTGACGGAAGATCTCGACCGCTCCGTGAAGTTCTACACCGACGTGCTCGGGTTCAAGGTCCGGGCCCGTGAGCGGATCGACCGCTCGAGCCTGGGCGTTCGGCTGGATCTGGCCTATCTGGATCTCGGTGGCACGTCGATCGAGCTGATCAAGTACGGCGGATCGGTCGCGCCCGCCCCCACGCAGGAGCATCTCGGCTATCGCATGATGGCGCTCGAGGTCGCGGACATGCAGAGCACCATCGACTATCTGAAGACGAAGGGCGTGCCGATCACCTGGGGGCCGCGGGTACGCGAAGTCGCGTACGCGAGGGCGGAGATCCGCGATCCGGACGGACACAGCATCGAGCTGAGGCACTGGTTCGGCCGCCGATGATCCTCGATGAGCAGGCGGTGCACGATCTTCTGAAGATGGAGGATCTGATCCCCGCCATGGCGAAGGCCATGGCCGACCTGTCGAGCGGCAAGGTCGTGCAGCCCATGCGCGTGATGCTGCCGGTCGCCGAGCATCAGGGGTTTCTCGGGCTCATGCCGGCGTACGGCGGCGTGCTCGGCGCCAAGCTGGTCACGTTCTACCCGAACAACCGGGACATCCCGAGCCACCACGCGATGATCCTTTTGTTCCGTCCCGAGACGGGCGAGCCGCTGGTCACGATGGACGGCCGGCTCATCACCGAGATGCGCACGGCGGCGGTGTCCGCGGTGGCCACGCGGCTGCTCGCGCGTCCCGAGGCCGCGGTGCTCGGCATCCTCGGCTCGGGCGTCCAGGCGCGGAGCCACCTCGAGGCGCTCCGCCTGGTCCGCACGTTCCGCGAGGTCCGCGTCTGGAGCCCGCGAAACGCGGCGGCCTTCGCCAAGCAGTTCGGGATCCGCGCGGCGGCGTCCGCGGAAGACGCGGTGCGCGGCGCCGAGGTGATCGTGGTGGCGACGACGTCGCAGACGCCGGTGCTGTCGGGCGCGTGGCTCGCGCCGGGAACGCACATCAACGCGGTCGGCGCGCCGCGACCGACCTGGCGCGAGCTGGACGACGACGCGCTCCGGAAGGCGAAGCTCTACGTCGAGTCGCGCGAGGCGGCCACGCACGAGTCCGGCGACGTCATCGCCTCGGGCCGGATCTTCGCGGAGATCGGCGAGGTCGTGCTGGGCACCAGGCCCGGCCGCCAGTCGGCGGACGAGATCACGCTCTACAAATCGGTCGGCGTCGCGGTCCAGGACGTGGTCTCCGCCGATCTCGTCTATCGCAAGGCCGTGCAGGTACGGAGGTAGCCATGCTGCAGCTGCGCCCGAGCTGCGAGTGCTGTGATCGCGATCTGCCGCCGGACTCGTCCGACGCCGTGATCTGCTCGTTCGAGTGCACGTTCTGCCGGTCGTGCGCGACGACGGTGCTCGGGGGCACGTGCCCGAACTGCGGCGGCGAGTTGGTGGCGCGGCCGCGCCGGCCCGCCGACAAGCTCGCGAAGTTCCCGCCGTCTACAGAGCGGATCCACAAGCCGGCGGGCTGCCGGAAGGTCGCCTAGCGCAGGGTCTGCTGCGGGAGATCCAGGACTTTGTCGGCGAGCGTCGCCAGCATCCGCCAGAGCGGCTCCTGATCGCGCGTCGCCTGCGGGTCGTCGCCCGCGCTGTCCAGTAGGACGTACTCGGCGCCGAGCGATTGCAGCGCTTCCAGGTCCTTTCGCATCTGATCGAGCGTGCCCTGGCCGATCAGGCGCTCGGCGTCCCGGCGCGGTGCGTCGGTCAGCTCGAGCCTGATGCGCGGGCAGAGGGCGGGCACGGGCTTGCCCTCGGCGGCGGCGACGACCTCGAGCTTCGGCAGGCCGATGTCTCTCAGCCAGTCCATGCGAACGCGGTTGGGATGCCAGGCCTCGCCGTAGCGCACCGCGCGCCGGAGCGCCGCGTCGGTCGAGCCGCCGATCCAGATCGGCGGATGCGGCGAGCGCAGCGGCCGCGGCGCGGTGTGCACGTTCTCGAACGAGACGAACGGGCCGGTGTACGACGCGACGTCCTCGGTCCACAACGTCTTGATCGCCTGGAGATAGTCGTGCGAGATGGCGCCGCGGCGCGCGAACGGTACGCCGAGCGCCTCGAACTCTTGCTTCGCCCAGCCGACGCCGACGCCGAAGATGAAGCGGCCCCCGCTCAGCCGGTCGACGGTCGCGGCCATCCGCGCCGTGAGGATCGGGTTGCGGTACGGCAGGATGATCACGGTGGTACCGAGCTCGATCCGCCGCGTGGCGCCAGCGAGCCAGCCGAGCGTGGTGAAGGGGTCGTAGAGCGGCGTCGGATACTTGGCCGCGACGTCGGGTGTCGGCGCCACGTGGTCCGAGATCATGACCAGGTGATAGCCCAGCGCCTCGACGAGCGCCGTCGTGCGCGCGAGCGCCTCCGGGCTCACGCCCGGCCCCCAGTTCAGGAGATTGACGCCGATCTTCATCGCTAGCCGAGAGCAGGGCGCCGCTGCGCCCACGGATGCGCCGCCTCGAACGCCGCCGAGGCGCGCAGCACGGTCACGTCGTCGAAGCGGCGGCCCACGATCTGGAGCCCGATCGGCAAGCCGGCCTTGGTGAACCCGCAGGGCACGGTGGCCGCGGGCTGGCCGGTCATGTTGAAGATGTAGGTGAACGCGCTCGCCGCCTCGCGCCCGACCTTCACGCCGCCGATCTGGTCCGGATAGAGCTGGCCGATCGGGAGCGGCGGGCACGCGACGGTCGGCGTGAGCAGGAGGTCGTAGCGCTCGAAGAACGCCCGCGCGTGCTGCCACCAGGCGAGCCGGTCGAACCACGCCTGGACGTACTTCGTCGGCGGCAGCTTCGTGGCCTCCTCGACGATCGGGAGCAGCCCCGGGTCGATCTGATCGCGGCGATCGAGGTAGGGCGCGAGCCGCGCGCCGATGCCGCCGAGGAAGATCGTGCGCCAGCAGTCGTAGGGCGACGGCCATGTGGGCTCGGCGGTCTCGACCTTGCAGCCGAGCTCGCGGAACGCGCGCGCGGCCCTCGCGGTGGCGGCGCTCACCTCCGGGTCGACCGCCGGCGCCACGCCGAGCTTCTCGCTCCACGCCACGCGGCGCCCCTTGAGACTTCCCTGGAGCGCTTTGACGTAGTCGACCTTCGTCGCCGGCAGCGAGTACTGATCGCGCTCGTCCGGCCCGGCGCACACGTTCATCATGAGCGCCGCGTCCTTCACGGTCCGCGTCATCGGCCCGGCGTGCGAGAGGCTCCACGCCGCGCTGGCTGGGTAGACGGCGATCCGTCCCCACGAGGCCTTGAGCCCGTAGATCCCGCACCAGGCCGCCGGCTTGCGGATCGAGCCGCCGCCGTCGGTGCCGAGCGCGAGCGGAGCCAAGCCCGCCGCGACGGCGGCGCCGGCGCCGCCCGAGGAGCCGCCGGGCGTGTGGCCGAGGCTCCACGGGTTGCGCGTGACGCCGAACAGGAGATTGTCGGTGACGCCGACCCAGCCCAGGGTGGGCGTGTTGGTCTTGCCGAGCATGATGGCGCCGGCCGCCTTGAGCCGCTCGACCGAGGGCGCGTCCTCGGTCGGCACGTTGTCGCGGTAGATCGGGGTGCCGAACGTGGTGCGCACGTCCTTGGTGATGATGAGGTCCTTGACCGAGAACGGCACGCCGTGCAGCGGGCCGAGCTTCGCCCCGCGCTTCATCACCGCGCGCTCGGCGGCCTTCGCCGCCTGCCGCGCGCGGTCGGCGTCGAGCGTGACGTACGCGTTCAGCTGCTTCAAGGTGCCAATGCGCTCGAGCACGGCATCGACCACCTCGACGGGCGACACTTTCTTCTTCGCGATCGCGCCGGCCAGCTCGGACGCGGACATCCAGCAGAGGTCACTGTTGTTCATGGTGGCGGCTATTGTATGCTGCCCGGGCCATGCCCGCTCGCGTTAGAGTCCAGCGAAGTCATGCCGAAGTTTCTAACTGCTGAGAGAGCGCGAACCTGAAGCGCCAGGGTCGATTCGTGTCGGACACGTGGCGTAGTGAGTGCCGGGGGAGTCTGAGGGGGGGTTGCCCCCCTCAGGTAAACGAAAGCGGAGACGTAACGATGAAGCTGGCGCTGAACCAAGGCCTATCGGGTATGGCAAGCCTGTCTAGCGATTTAGACCGGGTGCTCGAGGCCGAGCGGCTCGGCTACGACTCGGTCTGGACCTCGGAGTCGTACGGCTCCGATGCGGTGACGACCGCGACGTGGATCGCGGCCCGCACCCAGCGCCTGCACGTCGGGACCGCGATCTACAACGAGGTCGTCCGTCGCTACGGCTACGAGGAGGCCGCGAGCAAGATCCAGGATCTGTATCTAGCCGGCCGCAAGGCCGAAGCGGAAGCCGCGGTGCCGGACGCGCTCGTCGACGAGATCACGCTGTGCGGCCCGCGCGAGCGCATCCGCGAGCGCCTGTCGCAATGGAAAGCCGCCGGCGTGACGACGCTCGGCATCCGCGGCAAGCTCGACGCCATCCGGCTGATGGCAGAAGTTGCTCTCTGACCCGGTGTGATCGAAGCTCCGCTCGACCGATACCGCGACGTGGTCCGGCCGGAGTGGATCGACCACAACCGGCACATGAACGTCGGCTACTACCTCGTCGTCTTCGACTTGGCGACCGACGAGTTCTTTCGATGGGTCGGGCTCGACGACGCGCACCGGCGGCAGCATCACGTCACCACGTTCTGCCTCGAGGCCCACGTGACTTACCACCGGGAGGTGCGTGAGGGCGATCCGCTGCGGTTCACGACCGTGCTGCTCGGGCACGACGTGAAGCGCGTCCACTACATCCATCAGATGTATCATGCGAAAGACGGCTACCTGGCGGCGACGAACGAGCTGATGTCGCTGCACGTGAGCCAGGCCACGCGCCGGAGCGCGCCGATCGCCGCCGAGATCCTCGAGCGGCTCGCGCGGATCCAGGCGGCGCACGACGCGCTGCCGCGGCCGCCGCAGGTGGGCCACACAATCGGTCTCGCGAGAGGCTCGTCAGGGAGGGAGAGGACATGACCACGATCGGGCTCCTGAATCCAGGTGAGATGGGCAGCATGGTCGGCGCCGCGGTGCGGTCCGGGGAAGCCCGGGTCCTGTGGGCGGGCGAGGGCCGGAGCGCGGCCACCCACAAGCGCGCGAGCGACGCCGGGCTCGAGGACGCAGGCTCGGTGGCGGCGGTCGCCCGCGCCAGCGACGTGATCCTCTCGGTCTGCCCGCCCCACGCGGCCGTCGATCTCGCGAAAGAGGTCGCCGCGCTGCGCTTCGCCGGCATCTACGTGGACGGCAACGCGGTCTCCCCGGCCACGGCGCGTGAGATCGGCGGGATCGTCGAGAAGGGCGGCGCCACGTTCGTGGACGGCGGCATCATCGGGCCGCCGCCCGTGAAGCCGGGGAGCACGCGCTTCTACGTCTCGGGCTCGGGGGCCGAGCGCGTCGCCCAGCTCCTCACCGCCGGCCCGCTCCAGGCGATCGTCGTGCCCGGCGGGGCGGGCGCCGCCTCCGCGGTGAAGATGGCGTACGCGTCGTGGACCAAGGGAAGCTCCGCGCTGCTGCTGGCCGTGTGCGCGATGGCCAGCGCCGAGGGCGTCGAAGACTCGCTCGTGCGCGAGTGGAAGATCTCGCAGCCCGATCTCTCGGCCCGGGCCGAGGGTGCCTCCAAATCCAACGCGAAGAAGGCGTGGCGCTTCATCGGCGAGATGGAAGAGATCGCCGCGACGTACGCGGCGGTCGGGCTGCCCGACGGCTTCCACCTGGGCGCGGCGGAGATCTATCGCCGCATGGCGATCTACAAGGACGGTCCGACCCCCTCGCTCGCCGAGGTGCTGCGCGCGCTGACGCCGCGCCGTCCGGCCTGAAGGCGGTCCTCGAGCTCCTCGAGCGTTCGGGGCCAGTCCTGCTTGAGCAGGCGTGACAGGGCGCGGTCGGCCAGGAGCCGGCCGCCGGTCTGGCACACCGCGCAGTAGTTGGTCTCGTTGTCGGCGTAGGCGATCCGCTGCACGGGCGATCCGCACACCGGACACGGCTTGCCATAGCGGCCGTGCACGGCCATGCCCTCGCGGAACGCGGTGACGCCCTCCGGGAACTCGCCGGCCGCCTCGGCCCGAATCCGATCGCACCAGTCCAGGAGCGTCGCCCGGGTGGCCTCGAGGAGTCGTGCGCTCTCCTCGGGCGAGAGCTGGCGGGTCTGCTTCACGGGCGAGAGCTTGGCGCGATGCAGGATCTCGTCCGAGTACGCATTGCCGATGCCGCTCAGGATGCCCGGATCGGTCAGCGCGCGCTTGAGCGTATGATTCTCGCGGGTCAGGGCGGCGTGGAACGTGGCCGCGTCGGTGTCGAGCACCTCGAGCCCGCCGGGGTCGTGCTCGCGGAGTCCTGCCTCGCCGCGCACGAGGGAGAGCGCCGCGCGCCGCTTCGAGCCCGCCTCGGTCAGCACGAGCGTCCCCGACGAGAAGTCAAACGCAGCCAGGCCGATCTTGCCGGGCAGCTTGGCGCCCGCGGTCTTCCAGTGCAGCCGGCCGGCGATCATGAGGTGTAGCATCAGGAAGAGATCGCCCTCGAGGCCGATCACGACGCGCTTGCCGAGCCGACGAAGCCCCGTGACGCGGCGGTTGGCCGCCGCCGCGATCGGCGGATCGACGGAACGCAGCAGGAACGGGCTCGCGAGCCGCACACGCTCGAGGGTCGCGCCCGTGATACGCGCCTCGAGCGCCTCGATGTAGACGGTGACGTCGGGCAGCTCAGGCATCCGCTGGAACGGCGCCGGGCGGCCCTACACCAGCGGCCAGGGGTAGCGGTAGCCGCCGGTGTCGACGGGGAAGCACTCGGTGCTCGCGAGCGCGGCGGCGCGGGTGCGCAGCGCCTTTTGCTCGTGAGGATCGAGCAGCGTCGCCAGCGCCCTGGGAAGCTTCGCGCGGGCGAAGCGCCGGATGTCCGCCCGCATCTCGGCTGGAATCGGCTCGCCGCCGAAATCCCAGATGACCGTGCGGAGCTTCGGCTCGACGTGAAAGCAGAGGCCGTTGTCGACGCCGTAGATCCCGTCGGGGCCGAGCAGGCAGTGGCCGCTCTTCCGGTCGGCGTTGTTGGCGACGAGATCGAAGAGGCATATCCGCTGCAGCGGCGCGCGGTGCTCGGGCTTCTCGCGCAAGGTGAAGTAGTGCTGCTCGAAGTCGGCCTGGATGAAGAGCTGGAACGAGCCCCCGCCGTAGGGGCCGTCGCGCTCGATCGTGAGCGGCACGAGCCCCCAGCCGAACGCTTCCGAGAGGTGCCAGGCGGCCAGCTCACGCTTGTAGAGACCGCGCGGGAAATCCCACAGCGGCCGCTCGCCGCGCGCCGGCTTGTACACGGCCAGGGTCGTTGCGTCCGCGAGAGTCAGCTCGACGAGAAACGTCGCGTTGGAGGCCCAGGGCATCCGGCCCTTCAGGGTCACCTCGCCGCGGGCCAGGATATCCGACGTCTCAGTGGTGGACGTGGCCGTTGCTCCGCGGGCACGCGTGCCCGCCGGGGTCCTTGGGCTGGCTGCACCACGGGCAGATCGGCCGCCCCGCCTTCATGAGGACCTCCGCCTGCTTCACGAACGCCGCCGCCTGGGCGCGCGTGATCAGCAGGCGCGCCGACGCGGGATCGCCGCCCTCCTCTTCCTCCTGGAGCTCGTTGGCGACGACCAGGATGCGGTCGCGCGCCTCGTCGTAGCCGACGGCGATCGAGGCGACGATCCACGCCTCGTCGATGGGCTCGATGAGCGACAGATTGCGCGCCATCCGATCGCCGACCGCGGGGAGCTTCTCGAGCAGGCCGGACAGGTACTGGGCCAGCGCGCGCACCTGCTCCTTCTCGCTCTTCAGGGTGACGAGCGTGCCCTTCTCGCGCGACTGCAGATAGAAGACACGCTGTCCCGGCGGGCCGACGGCGCCGGCGGTGAAGTGATCCGGGGCGACGAACTCGAACGACGCGCTCATGAGCCTCCCAGCCAGCCGAGATCGCCGTCGACGGAGTTCACGGTGAGCACGACGGGGCCATGGCGATGGTACCCGATCGCGGTAACGGAGCACGGCGCGATCATGATCCGCTGGAAGAGATCGAGGTGAACGCCCAGCGCGTGGGCCACCGCGGCCTTGATCGGGTCGGCGTGCGAGACGGCGACGACGACGGTGCCGGGATGGCGCTCCACGATCCGGGCCAGTGCCCCGACCATGCGGGTCTGCATCTCGATGAACGACTCGCCGCCGGGGAAGCGGAACCCGCTGGGGTGACGCTGGACGGTCTGCCATTCGGGCTTGCGGGCGAGGCGACGCAGTTTCTGGCCCGTCCACTCGCCGACGTCGCCGTCGGCCAGGTCACGGTCGACGCGAACCGCCAGGCCGTGCGTGCGGGCGATCGGCAGCGCGGTCTCGCGCGCACGCTCGAGCTGCGACGCGTACACGGCGGCGACCTTCGGGAGCTTGTCGATGCGCGCGGCGACGACGTTCGCCTGGCGCTGGCCCTCCTCGGCCAGATGCAGGCCCGGCGCCTGCCCCGGGAGCACCTTGCCGGTCGTCGGCGTCTGCCCGTGGCGCACCAGGAGGACGAGGGTCGGACGCACGCGCCGATTATACCGGCGGGCGCGCGCCTCGATGTGCCGCCAGATGTCGAGCTGCGAGCCGTCGAGGTCGGCGAGCCGCGCTCAGTAGTCGCGGGGATCGAGGAGATCGCGCAGGCCGTCGCCGGCGAGATTGAAGGACAGGGTGAGCGAGAAGATCGCGAGCCCCGGCCACCACGCCATCCACGGCGCCGTCTCCAGGAACTGCTGGGCCGTGTTCAGCATGGTGCCCCAGCTCGGGGCGGGCGGCTGCACGCCGAGGCCGAGGAAGGACAGCACCGCCTCGGCGATGATCGCGATCGGGATCGAGATCGTCGCCTGCACCAGGAGCGAGCTCACGATGTTCGGCAAGACGTGCCGGCTCATGAGCCTCAGGTCGCCGGCCCCGAGCGCGCGGGCGCCCTGCACGTAGTCCTCGGCTGCGGTCGCGAGCACGAGGCCGCGCGTGAGCCGGATGTAGGTCGGCGTCGCGCCCAGGCCGATCGCCACCGTCGCGTTCGTGAGCGACGGCCCCATGATCGTCACCAGGCCGATCGCGAGGATCAGGAACGGGAATGCGAGCCACGCGTCGGTCAACCGCATGATCGTCTGATCGAGCGCGCCGCGGTAGAAGCCGGCGACGAGGCCGAGCGGCACGCCGACGGTGATCGCGAGCAGGATCGAGAAGACGCCGGCCTGCATCGAGACGCGCGTGCCCCACACGACGCGCGCGAAGGTGTCGCGGCCGAGGTCGTCGGTGCCGAAGGGGTGCGCGAGGCTCGGCGCCTTGCGGACGAGCTTCCAGTCCGTCTGCATCGGGTCGGCGCCGGCGATCCACGGCGCGCCGATCGCCGCGGCCACGAAGAGGAGCACGATCGCCGCGCCCACCAGCGACGCCGGCCGGCGACGCGCCTGCCGCCACGCCCGGCCGAGGCGGCTCGGCTCCGCCGGTGGCGCCTGGGCCAGCAGCGCGGTCGGCGCGGTCGCGCTAGGACTCACGGGCGGTGCCTCCGATCCGGATGCGGGGATTCAAGAGCGAGTAGGACACGTCGACCAGCAGATTGATCAACACGTAGGAGCTCGCAGTGATGAGCACGACACCCTGCACGAGCGGGTAGTCGCGCGTGAAGACCGACTCGACGATCAGCCGTCCGAACCCCGGCACGACGAAGATCTGCTCGGTGACAACCGCGCCGCTCATCAGGGCGCCCATTTGCAGGCCGAGGATCGTGACGACCGGGATCAGGCTGTTGCGGATCGCGTGGCGGAAGACGACCGCGCGGCTCGCCAGCCCCTTACTGTAGGCGGTCCGGATGTAGTCCGCGCTCATGACCTCGATCATGCTGTTGCGGGTCTGGCGCATGAGGACCGCGGCCAGCGCGGTGCCGAGCACGAAGGCGGGCATGATCATGCGGCGGAGGTTGTCGAGCGGGCTTTCCCAGATCGGCACGAACCCCGAGGCGGGCAGCCAGCCGAGCTGCACCGAGAAGAACAGGATCAGCATGATCCCGAGCCAGAAATTCGGGATCGACACGCCGCTGAGCGACGCGCCGCTGGCCAGCATGTCCCAGAGCGTGTTGCGGCGCACCGCGGCCAGGACGCCGGCGGGGATGGCGATGCCGACGGCGATCAGGAGCGACAGGAATGCGAGCTCGATCGTGATCGGCAGCTTCATCGCGACCGTGTCGATCACGGATTGCCGCGTACGGATGGAGTGACCGAGGTCGCCGCGGAGCGCCAGCCCGACCCAGCGCAGGTACTGCAGGGCAATCGGGTCGCTCAGGCCGTATTTCTCGCGAATCGCCTCGATGCCGGCGGCATCCGCGTCGGTTCCTGCCATGACGCGCGCCGGATCCCCGGGGATCATGCGCACGCCGGTGAAGACGACCATGCTGATGACGAAGAGGGTCACGACCGAGATCGCGGCCCTCTGGACCAGGAACTCGAACATCGGCGCCGCCGACTACCGGGTCAGTTCCAGGACGTGCCCTTGATCCGGATGAGACCGTCGGGGACGGCCTTGTACCCTTTCAGATTTTTCGGGAAGGCGACGATGTAGTTCGGATGGTAGATGTAGATGAGGTTGCGCCGGGCCGTGAAGAGATCGATGGCCTCGCGATAGAGAGCTCGTCGCTGATCGACATCGCTCACCTCGCGCGCCCGATTCAGGATCGCGTCGATCTTCTCGTCGCAGGCGAGCGTGGTGTTGAGGCTCCCCTTGCATGCCTGGATCTGGTGGATATTACCGTCGGGATCCACGCGGCCGCTCCAGCCGATCTGGAACGCCTGATGCTTACCGTCTTCGTTGTCCGTCAGCGCCGACGCGAACTCCTGGGCTCTGAGCGAGATGTTGAAGCCGACCTCGCGGGCCATCTGCTGGATCACCTCGGCCACGCGTCGCTCGCGGGGGTTGTTGACGACCGTCATCTCGAAGCTATAGCCGCCGGCGAGCCCGGCGTCGGCCAGGAGCTTCTTGGCCCGAGCGACGTCGCGGCCGGCGCACTTGCGGCTCTTGTCGAAGAAGACGCTGATCGGGGGGATCGGCGTGCAGCCCGGGGTGAAGAGACCGTCCCACGCCACCTGGTTCAGCGCCTCGCGATCGATGCTGAGCTCGAAGGCCTCGCGCACGCGGGGGTCGTTGGCCAGCGGCGTGCCGAGATCGTCGGGCGGGTTCGTCTTGCCGGTCTTGTTGTGGAGGTTGATCGTGATCCCTTGATAGCCGAGCCCCGTCACATTCGACAGCTCGAACCGCGCCTCGCGCTTGAGGCCGGTGGCGTCCGTCGGCGAGACCATGTGCATGAAGTCGATGTCACCCGACTTCAGATTCGCCACGCGCACGTTGTCGTCGGGAATGATCCGGAAGATGATCTTTTCGAACTTCGCCTGTCCCGGGTCGAAGTAGTGCGTGGACCGCTCGACGACGATCCGATCCTGGGCGACCCGCTCCGCGAACTGCCACGGCCCGACGCACACCGGCGCGGTCCCGAACTTCTCGCCGAGCTTGTTCACCGCCGTCGGCGACAGCGGCATGCCGGCCCGGTCGGTCAGCTGGGCCAGGAGCGGCGAGAACGGCGCTTTCAGGCGCAGGCGCACCGTGAGCGGGTCGACCACCTCGACGGCCTCGACCGGCGCCAGCTCGCTGGCCCGGTTCGAGCCCTTCAAGGTGCGGTGCCGCTCGAGCGAGAGGCGGACCGATTCCGCGTCCATCGGCGTGCCGTCGTTGAACTTCACGCCCGAGCGCAGCTTGATCGTGACGGTCCGGCCACCGTCGGTGATCGCCGGCATCGCGGCGGCGAGCTGCGGATGGATCCGGAGCCCCTCGTCGATCTCGTAGAGCTTCTCGCACATCTGGGCGAAGACGATCCGCCCGACGTAGGTCCGGGCGAGGGTCGGATCGAGGATGTCGGGATCCTGATTCAGCGCGACGACGAGGGTCTTCTTCTGCGCGTGGGCCGCGGCGGTCATGGTGAGCGCCGAGAGCGCTCCCACGAGCAGCGCGAGGCCCCTGAAGATTCTCGGCATGGTCAGCTCCTTCGGAGTTCGAATATCCCGCACCGGATGGCCGGGACGGGGCGCATCATACCTCACGCGCGCGCGAGGCGCCTCAGGGCCTCCTCGCGCAGCTTCACCTTCTGGATCTTGCCCGAGCTCGTCATCGGAAAGTCGTCGACGAAGATGACATGACGCGGGATCTTGAAGCTCGCGATCCGGCCCTTGCACTGCGCGAGCACCTCGACGTCGGTGAGCGCGTGGCCGGGCTCGCGCCGCACGAAGGCCACGCCGACCTCCGACAGCCGCGCGTCGGGGAAGCTCACCACCGCGGCCAGGTTGATGCCGGCGAGGCTCATCAGGAAGGCTTCGACTTCCATGGGGTCGACGTTCTCGCCGCCGATCTTCAGCATGTCCTTGTAGCGGCCGATGAAGCGCAGGTGCCCGTCCGCCCGCATGAGGCCCATGTCGCCCGAGTGCAGCCAGCCATCGCGGTCGAGCGCCTGCGCCGTCTCCGCAGGCCGACCATAGTAGCCCTGCATGGTCATGTAGCTCCGCACGAGGATCTCGCCGGGCACTCCCGGCGGTTGATCGCGTCCGCTCTCGGGATCGACCACGCGGATCTCGTAGCCCGGCGCCGGGAACCCGGACGCCTCGGTGCACTGCTCCTCGGTCGAGTCGAGCGCGCTGAGCGCGGCGCCCACGCCGAACTCGCTCATCCCGTATCCCGAGAGGAACCGGCCGAGCACCGTGCGCGCCTTGCGAGCGATCGGCACGGAGCTCGACATGCCGGTGGCGAGGATGCCCGTTCGGACGCTCGACACGTCCCTGGGACAACGCGCGTGCGCCTCCATCAGCTCCTTGAAGTGCGTATCGAACCCGTGGAGGATCGTCGCGCGCTCCTGCTCGACGAGCGCCAGGCTCTCGTCGGGATCGAAGGTCTCCGTGAGCACCTGGCGAGCGCCCGTCACCATGGACATGAGCGCGCCGTCCGAGAAGCCGAAGAGGTGAAACAGCGGCAGATACATCATGATCGTGTCCGCCGGCGTGATGGCCATGCGAAAAGCCCGGTCGACCAGATTGCGGACGATCGCGTGGCCGTGCATCGCGCCCTTGGGGAACCCGGTCGTCCCGGACGTGTACATGAAGAAGGCGGTGGCGTCGGGATCGACCGCGGCGGACCGCGAGCGCAGCGCGGACTCGTGCACGCCCAGGCCGGCCGCCACGGCGTCCATCCAGTGCAGCGTCTCGGGGCGCGGGTCACCGGCGGCGACGACCAGGCGGAGATGCTTGAATCGCTCCTCGCTCGCCGCGCCCCCGCGCAGAGACGGAGCTAGCTCCTTCACCATGCCGAGGTAGTCGACGGGACCGGAGCGCTCGGCGATGAGCAGGGCCGCGGAATCCGACTGGCCGAGGATGTACGCGGCGTCCTCAGTGCGCAGCCGGGTGTTGATCGGCACGAGCACCGCCCCGATCTTCATCACCGCGAACATCGCCTCGATGAACTCGGGCCGGTTGACCATCCAGAGCGCGACCCTCTCCCCGGGCCGCACGCCGAGCCCGATGAGGCCGTGCGCCAGCCGGTCGATCCCTGCCGACAGCTCGGCGAAGCTCCAGCGCTGTCCCTTGAAGTAGAGCGCTTCGCGGGCTCCCCAGCGCTCGGCCGCGCGCTCGGGCAGCGATCCGAGAGTCTGCTTCGGAAACCAGTCCCCCATGTGCACTTCCGCGCGTAGAGAGTAGCGCGCTCCGCGATGACGCGCCTGGGCGACGATGAAACTCTTACACGGGAACCGTTCAAGGGCCGACACAGGGAGCCGGCCGGCGGGACCGCAGAAGTGCGTATCGTCGCTGCAGTTACGACGCGCCTCGCCGGATGGCATCGAGGATGCTGAGGCTGGCGGCGGACGGCTTGCGTGAGCGCCCTCAAAGGAGGCCGAACGCACATGGCTATGTTTCGCGCTTTCGTGCTCGGCTTGGCGGTGATTGCTCTGGTGATAACTCCCGCGTTCGCCAAGGGTGGAGGAGGCGGCGGGGGCGGGGGAGGAGGCGGCGGGGGCAACGGCTCAGGACCCGCCGCGAGTGGCGGCCACGGAAATGGTCAGGATAACGGCCACGGAAATGGTCACGGCGTCGGGGAAGGCGCCGGCTCACCGCGCGGCTTCACGACGGGCGCCGGCCGTGGCACGGCGCTGACCGCGCCCGGCAGTCAGCACCGCTCCCCGACAGCCACCCAGCGGCTCTCCACCCCTCGCCCCGGAAAGGCCGATCCGAAGAATGGTGTGACGCCTGGCATGGGGAGAGTCGGGACCGTTCCTACGACGCCCGGTCATACTCCCTGAACGACCCACGCGCGGCGGCGGACCCTCGGTCGCCGCCGCGCGCCTCGCATCGATCTCGCTCGTCCACGCGGCCGCGCCTACGCTTGACGGCCCGCCGGTCCACCGTCTAGCCTCCGTCTGACATCGCGAGCCGCCGGCTCGTTCGACCCAAGACGTGACTTCGCGTCTCCAAAAGGGGAGAGTCGTCATGATGACCGCCCTCGAGTTCATCCACGCCGAGCTCAAGCGCCTGCATGGAATGCTGGACAAGGCGATCGTCGACCTGACACCGGCCCAGCTCCACACGGTGCCCGCGAGCCATCCCAAGGCGAACACGCTCGCGTGGATCTTCTTTCACTACGCGCGGACCGAGGACAACGTGGTGCGCTTCGTGCTCCAGAATCGCCGCGCGACCGTGTGGGCGGAGGGCGGCTACGCCGAGAAGCTCGGGCTGCCGCCGGTGGCTCAGGGCACGGGCATGTCCACGGCCGACGCCCAGGCGCTGCGTCTCAAGGACGTCGCGCTGTTCCGGGACTACATGCAGAAGGTCTGGGCGAGCACCGAGGACTTCGTCACCAGGACGGATCCGACGGCGCTCGACCAGGTCGTCACCGTGAAGCCGCTGGGCGAGATGCCCGGCGTCCGCGCGCTCGGCCAGACCTGCGTCTCGCACGGCATGGCCCACGCCGGCGAGATCGAGCTGGTGCGCACGCTCATCGGCGCGGGGCCGGCCGTCGGCGTCTAATTGACAGCGAGTGGTACCAGGCCACATAGTGCCGCTATGAGCAAACCGCGAACGATCGGCGAGCTGCGAGCGAGCGGGTATCAGCCGAAGACGGTGAAGCAGGAGCTGCGCGACAACTTGATCGCGCGGATCCGGAAGGGCACTGCACTCTTCCCGGGCATCGTCGGCTACGAGGAAAGCGTCCTGCCGCAGATCGAGAACGCGATCCTCTCCGGGCAGGACATCGTCTTCCTGGGCGAGCGCGGCCAGGCCAAGACGCGGATGGCGCGTCTGCTGATCGAGCTGCTGGACGACGAGATGCCCGTGGTGGCCAGCTGCGAGATCAACGACAACCCGTACGTGCCGATCTGCCAGGCCTGTCGGCAGGCCGTTGTCGAGCGCGGGGACAAGGCCGAGATCGCGTGGATCCCGCGCGACCGTCGCTACGGCGAGAAGCTCGCGACCCCCGACATCACGATTGCCGACCTCATCGGCGAAGTCGATCCGATCAAGGTCGCCGAGGGCCGCTACCTGGCCGACGAGCTGACGATCCACTACGGGCTCGTGCCGCGGACCAATCGCGGCATCTTCGCGATCAACGAGCTGCCGGACCTCGCCGAGCGCATCCAGGTCGGCCTGCTCAACATCATGGAGGAGCGCGACGTCCAGATCCGCGGCTACAAGGTGCGCCTGCCGATCGACGTCTACGTGGTCGCCAGCGCGAACCCCGAGGACTACACCAACCGCGGCCGGATCATCACGCCTCTCAAGGACCGCTTCGGCTCCCAGATCCGTACGCACTATCCCCGGCGGCTCGAGGACGAGATCGCCATCATGGAGGCCGAGCTCACGCAGTTCCCGGCCGCCGGCTTCCAGTACGCGCCCGCGCCGTACATGAAGCAGGTCGTCGCCGAGCTGACCCACCTGGCGCGCAAGACGCCGGAGATCAGCCAGCGCTCGGGCGTGTCGGTGCGCGTCAGTATCTGCAACTGGGAGAACCTCCTGTCCAACGCGTTGAAGCGCGCCATCCGGCTTGACGAGCGCGAGGTGGCCCCGCGAGTGAGCGACCTCGGCGCCATCGTCGCCTCGACCTCCGGCAAGATCGAGCTGGAGACGCTCGGGGACGGCGGCGAGGACAAGGTGCTCGGCAAGCTCGTGCAGAAGGCGGTGCTCAACGTCTTCAATCGGAGCTTCACAGGCGGCGAGCTCGACTCGGTCGTCGCCGCCTTCCAGGGCGGCTTCGGCATCGACGTCGCCGACTCGATGCCGTCGGCGGAGTACATGCGCCAGATCGCCGAGGTGCGGGCGCTGCAGCCGGTGCTGAAGAAGCTCGGGGCGGGGGATCCCGCCAGCACCGCCGCGGCGCTCGAGTTCGTGCTCGAGGGTCTGCACCTGAGCCGCAAGCTCAACAAGGACTCCCGCGCCGGACGCTACCGCTACCGGAGCTGAGCCGTCCGGCGCGGCAGCCAGATCCTGACCAACACCGCGCAATAACTCTGCCGGGTTCTCGCGCGTGAGGGCGTACGCTCGGGGATGACCATGACGTCACGTCTCACCGCTTGCCTGACGGTCGTCCTCACGCTCGTGGTCGCCGGGTGCGCCGGCTTCGACTTCGCCAAACAGACCGACGACGCCCTCGTGCTGGGCCAGACCACCCGCCAAGAGATCCTGCAGCGGCTCGGCACACCGTACCGTGAGGGCACCGCCACCAAGAACGGCAAACAGCTCAAGACCCTGAGCTACGCGTTCGCCACCGCCAGCGGGGCGGCGGTCCGCGACGGAGTCGTACCGACGCGGGGCCAGGGCTTTTACTTTCTGGACGACAAGCTCGCGGGCTACGACTTCGCGAGCTCGTGGAAAGAAGACCAGACGAATTTCGACGGCGCGAAGGTGTCGGAGATCAAGAAGGGCGTGTCAACCCGCGATGACGTCGTTCGCCTGATCGGTCGCCCGGGGGGCACGTACGGGTATCCCCTGATCGCGGATCAGAACCGGCAGGCCGATGTCTATCTATACGCCGAGACCCGCGGCGGCCCCATCACCGTGAAGTTCTACCAGAAGCACCTCGTCGTGACGTACGACGAGCGCGGCGTCGTCAGCAACGTCGACTATCAGGAGCTCGGCCAGAAGGAAGTCGGCCAGAAGTAAGACGCGGCGCTACCCAGCGACGCTAGGAACGCCCCGCAGCGCGGATCGCCTTGGCCAGGATGCAGCTTCCCTCGTAGCATTTGTCCGGCTGCTCGTAGCTGAACGCCAGGCGGATGTGGCGCTCGCCGCCCGTGCCGGCGAAGAACGCGCCGCCCGGCGTGTACTGCACGCGCGCCTCGAGCGCCAGCTGCTCGAGCCTGGCGACGTCGGTGGCCGACGGTAGCTTGATCCAGATGAAGAACCCGCCCTGCGGCCGGCTGATCTCGACGTCGGTGCCCTCGAGCACTTCCCACAGGCCGCGCAGCATGGCGTCGCGCTTGGCACGGTAGACGCCGACCAGCACCTTCACGTGCGCTTCCATGTTGTCGCGCAGGAAATAGGTCGCCACGCGCGACATGAACGGATTGACGCCCCCGCCGAAGTTGAAGCCCTGGAACGCGGGCAGCATCGCGGGCGGCGCGCAGAGCCAGCCCAGGCGCACGCCGGCGCCCAGGATCTTCGAGAGCGTGCCCGCGCGGATGACGCGCCCGGTGCGGTCGAGCGCGTACACCGGAGGCTTCGAGTCGCCTTCGAACCTGAGCTCGTTGTAGGCATCGTCTTCCAGGATGAACGTGTCGTACTCCTCGGCCAGCTCGATCAGCTCCCGGCGGCGGCCGATCGACAGATCGGGGCCCGCCGGGTTCTGGAAGTTCACGATCGTGTAGATCAGCTTGCACCGGCGGCCGGACCGCTTGATCTTCTCGAGACTCGCCCGGACCGCGCTGGTGACCATGCCTTGGCCGTCGACCGGGACGCCGAAGATCTCGGGGCCGTGCCGGCGGATGTTGTTGAGCGAGCCCGAGAAGGTCGGCGCCTCGATGATCATCGGCTCGCCCGGGTCCACGAAGGCGCTGAAGGCTAGGGCCAGCGCGGCGCCCGATCCGTTCGCGACGAAGATGTTCTCGGGGGTCACCTCGAGATTCTCGTAGAACCTGTACTTGTGGCAGATCAGCTCGCGCAGCCCGCGATAGCCCTGCGGGTCGCCGTAGGTGAGCGCGTCGGCGCCCTCGGCGTCCATCATCTTGCGCGTGGCCTCGACCAGGCCGTCGTACGGGAACGAGGCGGGGTCGGGGAAGCCGCCGCCGAACTCGTAGAGCGGTTTCGCGACGGGACGGGCGGTCGGGACCGACCCGCCCCATCCGATGCGGGCGCGGGTCGACAGGAGGTCTTCGAAGCGGGCGGTCGGGTTCGGAGTGGTCATGACGGTTAGCATACGACAACCGACGGCCCTATAATCACGTCCATGCTCTTCCACTATTCGCGCTGGGACGGCAGTCAGCAGCTCGCCGACCTCGACGCCGACGACCTCTTGGCGGCGATGTCCGACGACCTCATGTCCGACGGCGACTTGTGGAACGCGCTCCGGCGCATGTTCCAGCGAGGGCTTCAGACCCCCCATGGACCCCAGATCCCCGGCCTGCAGAACCTGATGGACCGGTTGCGGAAGCGCCGGCAGGAGCAGCTCGACCGTTACGATCTGGGCTCGGCGCTCGAGGACATCAAGAAGAAGCTCGACGAGGTCATCCGCACCGAGCGCGCCGGGATCGAGCGGCAGGTGCCCGACGCGGGCGAGCGCGCCAAGAAGCTCGAGCCCCTCGATCAGCTCCCGCCCGATCCGGCCGGCCGGATCAAGCAGCTCCAGGACTACAACTTCACCGACCCCGAAGCGGAGCGCCTGTTCCAGGAGCTGATGCAACAGCTGCAGCAGCAGATGCTGCAGCCGTTCATGCAGGGGATGAAGCAGTCGCTCCAGAACATGAGCGCCGACGACCTCCGGCGCATGCGCGAGATGATGCGCGACCTCAACCAGATGCTGCGGCAGCGCGCCGAGGGCGACGAGCCCGACTTCGACGCGTTCAAGCAGAAGTGGGGTCAGAACTTCCCCGGCGTCGAGAGCCTCGACGAGCTGCTCGAACAGCTCGGGCGTCAGGCCGGGCAGCTGCAATCGCTCCTGGACAGCATGTCGCCCGGGCAGCGCCGCCAGCTGCAGGAGATGATGTCGAGCCTGTTCATGAAGGACGAGCGGCTCGAGGCCGAGATGGCCCAGCTCGCCATGCACCTCGACCAGCTCGGCCTCACCGAGGAATTCCGCCGCCGCTACGACTTCCGCGGCGACGACGACGTGACCATGCGCGAGGCGATGAAGCTGATGGACGAGCTCCAGCAGATGGAGGAGCTCGAGCGCCAGCTGCGCCGCGTGCAGTCGCCGGACGATCTGGACAAGATCGATCCGATCGACGTCGAGAAGCTGCTCGGCGAGGAGTCGGCGAAGGACCTCGAGCGGCTGAAGGAGCTGGCGAAGAAGCTGGAGGAGGCGGGCTACCTCGAGCGCAAGGGGGACCGGCTCGAGCTCACTGCGCGCGCGATCCGCAAGCTCGGCGACAAGGCGCTCAAGGACATCTTCGCGACCCTCAAGCGCGACCGCTTCGGGCGGCACAATATCGAGCGCCGCGGCGCGGGCGGCGATCCCACCGACGAGGCCAAGCGCTACGAGTTCGGCGATCCCTTCCTGCTCGACCTCAAGAAGACGCTGATGAACGCGGTCGAGCGCAACGGCGCCGGCACGCCCGTGCGGCTCTCGCCGGACGATTTCGAGGTGATCCGGACCGAGCTCTCGACCCAGGCCTCGACGGTCGTCATGCTCGACATGAGCCGCTCGATGATCAACAACGGCTACTTCCTACCGGCCAAGAAGGTCGCGCTCGCGCTGACCGCGCTGATCCGCGGCCAGTTCCCGCGCGACAACCTGTACATCCTCGGGTTCTCCCTCTACGCGAAAGAGTTCAAGGCCGAAGACCTTCCGAAGCTCGCGTGGAGCGAGTGGAACATCGGGACCAACATGCACCACGGCTTCCAGCTCTCGCGGCGGCTCCTCGGGCGGCAGAAGGGCGGCAACAAGCAGATCATCATGATCACCGACGGCGAGCCGACCGCCCACATGGAGGGCGGCGAAGCCGACTTCTCCTACCCGCCGACCCGGCGCACGTTCGAGGAGACGTTGAAGGAGGTCCAGCGCTGCACGCGCGAGGGGATCACCATCAACACGTTCATGCTCGAGCAGAGCCGGATGCTGACGCAGTTCATCGAGCAGCTGGCCCGCATCAACAAGGGCCGCGCGTTCTTCGCGAGCCCCGACCGCCTCGGCGAGTACATCCTGGTCGACTACGTCCGCAACAAGCGCCGCGCGATCGCGTAGGGTTCTCGGCCGCGGTGCGCCTGGCGGGCGACGGCTCTCATCCCGCCGTCAGCAGGCCGATCTGGCGAAGTACGGCGGCGTGATCCCAGTAGATCCGCTCACAGGCGAGCTTGTCGCCGCGAAACTGCACGACCACGACGACGTCCAGGGCGATCTTCTTGTGGGTCGGAGGCACGTTCGGCAAGAGCCAGGGCATCGGCCGACTGTGGGTGAACGTGAGGTGCAGCTCGTCCACGAGCTGTCCCTCGCCGACCACGCGGTTCACGGGCGTCGTCCGCAGATCGTCAGGCCATGAAGGGATGAAGTCATCCCGATAGAACGCTCGCAACGCGTTCTTCCCGCGACCTCCGGTGTTCACCGGCATGTGGTTGACGAACGCATCATCCGTCATGGTGGCGAGGGTCGCCTCGACGTCTTTGCTCTCGAACTCTCCTTTGAGGTGCTCTTCCCACAAGCGCTCGAGCTGTTGCGGCGTCATGGCATGTCCTTTCTCCGTTTCGACGGGCCACCGCGGGCGTTGACGGGACGATTCTGCCTCTTCCGTATAATGCGCGGCACCGGATAATGCGGTCGGATCGCGCGGGTCCAGCCACGTAGTCGCGGGGGTACGCCGAGATGACGACGGTGGAGACGGATCGGCTTGTCTTGCGCCCGTGGCGCGAAGACGACGGCGTGGAGTTGCAGCGCCTGTTCAGCGACCCGGCCGTCAGAGGTGGCCGAAGTTTCCCTCCAGAGCGAATCGCCAGATTCGCCGAAAGCAGCGTGCGGCAGTGGCGCGTGAACGGCTTCGGCCCGTGGGCCGCCATCGAGAAGTCCACGGGCGACTGGATCGGCCGGATCGGTCTCGATCAGCTCGACGACTGGCCGGAAGTCGACAAGATCGAGATCGGATTCGAGCTTCACAAGGCCTGGTGGGGTCGTGGCCTCGCCACCGAAGGCGCCCTGACGGCGCTCGATTTCGGATTCGAGCAGCACGGCCTCGAGCGGATCATCAGTGTCACGGCCGCCGCGCACACCGCCGCTCGCCGCGTCATGGAGAAGGCAGGGCTCACGTACCGAGGCACGCGGTTGTGGACGAATCCCGACGTCCCGGTCGTCTGGTACGCCATCGACCGCATCGCGTGGAAAGCGAGGAAAATCCCGGCGCCCTAGCCGCCCGCGGCGACCGGCTCGCCCAACTCCTGGCCCTTCATCAGCCAGCGAATGAGCGGCGCGGCGATGAAGGTGCTCACCAGCGCCATGATCACGAGCATCAGGTCCTTGCCGATGTTGAGGACGATTAGCTCCATCAGCCCCCGCGTGTTCATGCAGACGCCGATTGTGAGCGCGCTTCGAGGCGGCTCGCCGGCGCTTCCATTCCTCGCCGGCCGAGGCGGCCGTGACCTGCGCAAGGTCACGAAGGGCTTGCGGGCTGTCCCTTCGCCATCCGCGTCCCGGAATCAGTTTTCGGAGTCTGGCGGGCCAGTGTCTTCTGGACCACGTCGCGGATTCCCGTATTGTCCGTGGGATCCATGGCTCTAGAGGTTATAGAGCCGGGCGCAGTTGTCCCAGAGGATCTTCCGCCGGCTCGTCTCCGAGAGCGGCAGCTTGAGGAAGAGGTTGGTCGCCTCGGGGAAGTGCGAGTCCGAGTGCGGGTAGTCCGTCGAGAACACCAGCGTGTCGTCGCCCAGCCTCTGGATCACCCACTCCACCTGATCCTCGTCGGGATCGACGCTGATGAAGCACTGGCGCTTGAAGTACTCGCTGGGCGGCGCCTGGAGCTTCGTGCTCTCGCCGCTCTTCGCCATCTCCCAGTATTCGTCGAGCCGCCACAGGAGCCACGGCAGCCAGCTGCAGTTGCCCTCGAGGAAGGCGACGCGCAGGCGCGGAAAGCGCTCGAGCACTCCGCCGGCCGTCATCGACGCGACCGCGGCCATCAGCTCGACGGGGTTGTTCAGCCCGCCGGCGATGGTGGTGCTGGGCGCCGTGAGGTAGCGGTTCACGAAGTGCGTGTCCGAGTAGTTGTTGGGCGCGGGATGGAAGCAGATCGGGACGTTCAGACGCTCGGCTTCCGCCCAGAGCGGATCCATCCGCGGGTCGTGCAGGTTCACGCCGTTCACGGGATTCGGCATCATCTGCGCCGCGACGAAGCCGAGTTCCTCGACGGAGCGCCGCAGCTCGCGCGCCGCCAAGGTCGCGTCGTGCAAGGTCACGAGCGCGGCCGCGTGCATCCGCGCGGGGGCCGGCCTGCGAAAGTCCGCCGCCCAGTCGTTCCAGGCCCGGCACAGCGCGACCGCGAACGCCGGCTCGAAGGCGTCGACGCAGACGACCGGCAGGGTGCGAAAGAGCACCGCCACGTCGAGCCCCTCGGCGTCCATCGCCCTCTGCTGCGAGGCGGAGTCGAAGCGCGCGGCGGCGTAGTCCTTCAGCACGGTGGCGGCGCGCTTTTCCGCGTCGACCCGCCCCCGGCCGAGCGGCCTCGGGAACGTGAACTCGCCGACCGTCCACTGGCTCGTGTGGGCGCCGCGCGAGGCGGTCGGGCGAGGCGTGCGGTCGCGATAGGCCGGGTCGAGATAGCGATCGTAGAGGTCCGAGGGCTCGATCACGTGAAGATCGCTGTCGAGGACGCGGAAGCCCGCCTTCATTTCGCCCTCCCGGAGTGGTCGGCGATGACCTGCGCCACGCACGCGGTCACCCTGACGCCGGTCGGCAAGTGGAGGAACTCGTTCGGTCCGTGGGCGTTCGAGCCGGGCCCCATCGCCCCAGTGATGAGGAACTGCGCCTGCGGGAAGCGCTCTCCCAGCATGCTCATGAACGGGATCGAGCCACCGAGGCCGGCGAACATGGCCGGCTTGCCGAAGTAGCTGTGCGACGCGCGATGGATCGACTCGAGCAGCGCGGGATCCGTCGCGGGCGCGTTCCAGCCGTTGCCGGCGTCGCCGTAGGTGTCGAGCGTGACGCGCGCCCCGTACGGGGGATCGGCCTCGAGGATCTCCTTGAGCCGTCGCACCGCGCGGCCGGCCTCGCACGTCGGCGGCAGGCGCAGCGAGAGCTTCAGCGACGTCTTGGGACGCAGCACGTTGCCGCCGTCGGCCGGCAACGGAAGCCCGGCGCCGCCGGTGATCGCGAGCGCCGGCCGCCACGTGTTGTTCAGGATCAGCTCGTACGGGTCGGTGCTGACCGGTCGGGCGCCCGGCGGAAACGGGAAGCGATCGTAGATCTCCGTGCCGAGCACCGTCGCCACCTCGCGCGCCTCGGCGAGCCGCTCGCGCGGGATCTCGACGTGGAAATCGCGCGGGATGATCTCGCCCGTGCGCGAGTCCTCGAGACGATCGAGCAGCTGGCGCAGCACGCGGAAGCTCGAGGCGACGATGCCGCTGGCGGCGCCGGAGTGCACGCCCTCGGTCAGCGCCTCGGCCGTGAGGACGCCGCCGACCACGCCGCGCAGCGACGTCGTGCCCCAGAGCTGCTCGTAGTTGCCGCAGCCCGAGTCGAGGCACACGACCAGGCTCGGCGTGCCGAGCTTCGTCTTGAGGGCGTCGACGTAGAAGGGAAGATCGGGGCTGCCGCTCTCCTCGCACGCCTCGATCAGCACCACGCAGCGCCCGTGACGGGTGCGCTGCTCCTGCAACGCCTGGATCGCGGTGAGCGCCGCGAAGGTGGCGTAGCCGTCGTCGCCGACGCCGCGGCCGTAGAGCTTGTCGCCGCGGCGCACCGGCGTCCACGGGCCGGTGCCCTCGGCCCACCCGACCATCTCGGGCTGCTTGTCGAGGTGACCGTAGAGCAGCACCGTGTCGGTGCCGGTTCCCGGCGCCTCCATGAGCAGCACCGGCGTGCGTCCCTCGAGCCGGACGACCTCGATGGAGAGCCCCTCGATCGGCCGCTCGCCGGCCCAGCCCCGCAACAGCTCGACGGCCCGGTCGATGTGGCCGTGCTCGCGCCACTGGGCGTCGAACATCGGCGACTTCGCCGGGATCTTGACGTAGTCGTGCAAGGTGGGAACGATGCTCTGATCCCACGTCTTCTGGACGAAGTCGCGGATCTTACCGGAGTCGAGCGCCATGGGCGGTCCTCAGGAGGCGATGCGCAGGCCGGAGCGAATCTCCCAGAGCTCCTGGAGCTCGAGCGGCGCGTCAGCGATCCGCGCCAGCTTGCCGCAGAGGCGACAGTGGATGAACGCCGGCTCGCGGCCGACGTACGTGCTGTCGCACTTGGGGCACCGAGCCTGCGGCGCAGCGAGAAATCGCTTCGCCGTCCTCTGCAAGGTGTGCTCGGGGGTGAGACGGATGACGGTGGCCGGGGTGGCCTCGGCTTTCCGTTTCACGCGTTTTGCTTTCGCCAGCTTCATGGGCGAAGGCCATTGTAGCGTATCTTTGGCCGGATGAGGATTGGCGTAGTCCTCGACGGGCGGCGGTCGGCCGCCGAGATCGCCGAGCTCGCGCGGCTGGCGGAGACCTGCGGGTTTTCCACCGTCTGGTTGTCGGCAGGCGCCCGGACGAAGGACCATTTCGTGCGTCTGGCGCTGGCAGCCGCCGCGACGCGGCGGATCCGGCTGGGTCCGATCGCGGTGAGCCCGTTCGAGATGCACCCCGTGCACATCGGCCTGGCGCTCCTGACGCTCGACGAGATCGCGCCGGGCCGCGCCTGTCTGGTGCTCGGCGCGGGCGGCGATCTGGCGGCGACGCTCGATCCGCCGAAACGCGGCCGCGTCGAGGCCGTCGAGGAATGCCTGGACATCCTGCGCGCCCAGGCCGCGGGCGGCGAGATCAACTACGCGGGCAAGCACTATCGAGTGACCAGGCTCTTCTCGCCGTGGGGCCGCGTCGCGATGGATCGGCTCTACCTCGGCGCCAATCGCCCGCGCATGCTGCGGCTCGGCGCGCGCAAGGCCGACGGCATCATGGTGACCGACATGCCGCTCGCCTACCTCGGGGGGCTCGTCGCGCGGATCCGTGGCGAGCTTGTCGAGGCCCGGCGAGACCCGAGCGCGTTCGCCCTCAGCAACTGGTTCGTGTGGAACGTCCAGGAGACCCGCGCCGAAGCCGAGCGCCTGGCCCGCCGCGGGCTCGCGTTTCGCCTCTACTACATCCGCGACGTCGCGGCCTCGATCGGCCTCGGCGAGGCCGAGGCCCGCGAGCTCGCGGCCAGGCAGCCTGAGATGCTGCGCGCGATCTTCAGGGGCGGCGAGCCGTGGGCCCCGGCGCCGCCCGTCGCAGAGCGGCTGATCGAGCATTTGACCTTGACCGCCGATCGCCGGGGGCTCGCGGGGTGCATCGAACGCCTCCAGGAATTCGAGCGGCTGGGGCTCACGGAGATCGCGCTGGCTCCGCACGGCGACCCCGCCGCCGCGATCCAGCTCATCGGCGATGCCGTGATCCCGACCCTCGACCGCGAGCGCGCTTCCCGGGTTCCGTGACTGGCGGCCCGTGCATGGCGTATTCTGTCGTCGTCGGTCCGGTGCCCGAGGGGGGCCTAACGGAGGACGCATGATCAAGCTCGACCACCTGACGATCGCGGTGACCGACTGCGAGAAGTCGCGCGACTGGTACATCGAGACGCTCGGGCTCAAGCTCGAGTTCGAGATTCCAGAGCGGCATACCTCGGCCGTGCAGGACGAGTTCGGCTTCACGCTGTTCCTCGCCGAGACGCCGGGGGGCCCGGGGCGGCCGAGCTGTGTTCTCACGTTCCAGGTCAGCGACGTCGAGGCCAAGCACAAGCAGCTGGTGGCCGCCGGCGTGAAGTTCGTGCATCCGCCGCAGAAGACGTTCTGGGGCTATGGCGCGGATCTGAAGGACCCCGACGGCTATCACATCTGGCTGTGGGACGAAAAGACGATGCGGGAGAAGGGCGAAGTCTGAGCGCCGACCTCGTCGCGACGCGCTGGGACGCCGAGTACCGCGCGGGCCGCTACGTCGCGGAGCCTCCACTCCCGTTCGTCGATCAGATCCTCGCCACGTTGCGAGCTCATCCCGCCGCGATGGACGGCGTCGGACTCTATGTCGGCTGCGGCAACGGCCGCAACTACCTGCCGCTGGTCGACGCCGGGCTCGCGCTTCACGGGCTCGACGTCTCGCGCGAGGCGCTCGATCAGCTCATCGCGCACCGCCCGACGCTGACGCCGCAGCTGGTGTGCGCCGACTTTCGCGCCCTCGACCCCGCCTCACCGTTCGACTATCTCGTCGCGGTCCAAGTCTTTCAGCACGGCGACCAGGTTGACGCGGCAGCGTACTTTGCCAGGACGGCGGCCGTGCTGAAAGCGGGCGGGCTCTTCTTCCTGCGCGTGAACTCGGCCTCGACCGACATCTACCTTCGGCACACGCTCGTGGATCGGAACGCGCCCGGCGGTCTCACGATCCGATACGACGAAGGGCCCAAGCGCGGGCTCTGCGTCCACTTCTACTCGCGCGACGAGCTCCTCGAGCTCACTCGTGGTCGGTTCCGTCTTCTGGTCGGGCCCCGCGAAGCGGTGACCGCGCGGACGCCGCCGCAGACCGGCAGCTGGTCGCAGTGGGAGGCGGTCTGGCAGAAGCTCTAGCGCTAAGAAGCTGAGGCCACGCCGCCAGCCGGCGTGGCCCCTGTGCTGCGATCGACGGGGTCCTGAGCTAGTCCCCGGGCGCCTGGATGGAGAGCAGCGGGTCGGTGCTGCCGTCCAGGCCGACATGACGCTCCAGCTCGATGACGACCTTCTTGTCGCCCTTCGACTCGTAGGCCGCGTCGATGTAGTTACCCGGCGACACCGTGGCTTCCTGGCCCTCGCTGACCCAGAGGCGCGTGCCGTCCTCCAGGACGATCGTGTGGTTGCTCGTGTCCATCGACCGAATCGTTCCGCGCGCCTCCTCGGCCGCTGCGGTGACCGCGAGGCCGAGTGTGAGTACCAGCGCCAATCCCAACGTCTTTCCCATAGTGATCTCCTTCGCCCAAGTTCGATCACCTTTCGACGAAGCAATTTGCGTGCCGAAGCGACGTGGTCGTGGAGCGTCGATTTTTCGTGGATTTGGCTGGTGCGGGCGAGGTTCGAAGGCTCGGTTCACCGTGGCAGAACGCCACACCGTGGCGAAGCGCCACAGCGAGCTATCGTCGTACGTAGGCGCTCAATCCCGAGTCCACCAGGAATCGGGAGATCAGAGGCGCGGGGATCACGGTCGTCTCGCCCGCCACCGGGACCTCGAGCACGCGCTCCTTCATTTCCGGAATGGCGACTTTCGCGGTGCGGTAGCTCTCGACGATGGCGACCAGCTCGCCGGTCGTGGCGTCGAACACGCCGCCGCCGCTCGATCCGTAGCTCACGGTGGCGCTAACCATGCGCGGCGCTCCCGCCACGGGGAGCTCGTCGGCGGGCGCTTCGATCTGGCTGACGACGCCGCGCACCACCGTGAACCGCTGACCCCACGGGAACGAGACGAGCAGGATTTCGTCGCCGAGCGTCGCGGTCATCTTCAGGCGAGCGGGCGTGACGTCGGCGTATTCGGTCTCGACGATGGCCAGGTCACGGTCGCCGCTCACGAAGGCGATCGTCGCGGGCGCCATGCTCGTCCGGCCCGGGAGGCGCACGTACAGCTGCTGGGGGCGCGAAGGCTCGAAGAAATGCCGGGCGGTCGCGATCCACATGCGCCGCGACGCGAAATGCGTCGCGACGACGACCCCCGACGCGGCCCGGCTGATGCCTGCTTCGTGCTCGGACCGGAGCTGCACCGTCGACGCGAGGATGCCGCGGATCAGCTCGGCGCGATCCGGCGTGCGCGGCGCGGTCTGGACCGCCGGCGTGCAGCCGGCGCCCGCGAGGGCGAGCCCGATCAGCGTCAGCGCGAATCTCACGCCTCGTCCTCGGTCGCCTGCCGCTCGAGGATGCGGTAGAGCGTGCGCCGGTCGATCCCGAGGAGCTCGGCGGCACGCACCTTGTTGCCTCCGGATTCCTCCAGCACCTTGTTCACATACCAGCGCTTCACGTCCTCCAGGGTCATGCCGTCTGCCGGGAGGCGAGGCGCGCGGTCGCGCTCTTCACGCAGGTGGGGAGGAAAGTCATCGGGCAGCAGCGTGTCCGACGACGACAGCGCCGTCGCACGCTCGATGACGTGCTCGAGCTCGCGCACGTTGCCCGGCCAGCGGTAGCCGGCGAGCAGCGCGACCGCTTCGGGCGTGAGGCGCTTGACCGCGCGGCCGCTGCGGCGCGCGAACATCTCGAGGAAGTGCTGGGCGAGGAGCGGAACGTCCGACGCCCGCTCGCGCAGGGGCGGCACCGTGATCGTGACGACGTTGAGCCGATAGTAGAGGTCGTCGCGAAACCCTCCGTCGGCCACGAGGCGGCGCAGGTCGCGGTTCGTGGCGGCGACGACCCGCACGTCGACCGGAATCGGGTCGTTACCGCCGACGCGGCGGATGGAGTGCTCCTGGAGCGTCCGCAAGAGCTTGGCCTGGAGCGGTGCCGTGAGCTCGCCGATCTCGTCGAGGAAGCAGGTGCCGCCCGCCGACGTCTCGAGCAGCCCGCGGCGCGCCGCCACCGCGCCCGTGAAGGCGCCGCGCTCGTGGCCGAACAGCTCCGACTCGAAGAGCGCCTCGGGCAGCGCCGCGCAGTCTACCACGACGAACGGCCGGGCGGTGCGCGCGCTCGCGCCGTGGATCGCGCGCGCCACGAGCTCCTTGCCGGTGCCGGTCTCGCCCTCGATCAGCACCGTCGTGTCGAGCGCCGCCATCCGCGCGATGAGCTTGTAGATCTCGACCATCTGGTGCGACTGGCCGACCAGACCCTCGAAGCCGTAGCGCGCCCTGAGCTCCTGGCGGTACTGGAGATTCTCGCGGGCGAGCCGGCGCGCGTCGAGGGTGCGCCGCACGACGATCTTGATCTCCTCCATCCGGAATGGCTTGGAGAGGTAGTCGAACGCGCCCGCGTTGACGGCTTCGATCGCCGTCTCGACCGTGGCGAAGGCCGTCAGGATGACAACCGGCAGGTCGGGCTGAATCATCGCCAGCTGCTTGAGGACGGCCAGCCCATCGAGATCGGGCATGCGCAGGTCGACCAGCGCCATGTCGAACGGCTCGGCGGCGGCCAGCCGCAGCGCCTCTTCGCCGCCGCCGGCGACTCGCACGCGATAGCTCTCGCGGCCGAGCGTCTCGGCCAGGAGCTCGCGCGCGACCTGATCGTCGTCCACGACCAGGAGCACCGGCGCGGCGGCGGTCATCCCTAGCTCCGCAGCGCCGGCAGGTAGACGCGGAAGGTGCTGCCGCTACCCTCGTCGCTGTCGAGCTCGATCCGTCCCTTGTGCTCGCGCACGATCTCGGCGGTGATGAACAGGCCGAGCCCCGTGCCGTGTCCGGCCTCCTTCGTCGAGAAGAACGGCTCGAAGATGTGCTTGCGGTCCGCCGGCGAGATGCCGCGGCCGGTGTCGGCGATGGCGATCTCGACTTCGTCCTGGCCCGGCCGGCTCCGGGTAGTCATCTCGACGCGCCCGTCCGGCGCCGTGGCGTCGATCGCGTTGGTGAGCAGGTTGAGAATCACCTGCTGAAGCTGGTCGCGCTGGCCCAGGACCGCCGGCAGACCGGACTCGGCGCGCACGTCCAGGGTGAGCCGGGCGCCGGCCAGGCCGGGGCGGACCAGCTCGGCCGTGTCGCGGACGAGCGTGCTGACGTCGACCGCGGTCGGCTCGCTGGGCACGCGTCGTGTGGCGTCGAGGAGCCGGCTGATGATCTCGATGACCCGCGCCACCTGGGTCTCGATGATGCCGAGGCGTCGCGTGACGTCCTCGGACAGGAGGGCCGGCGGCAGGTCCTTGCGCAGCAGCTCCAGATGTCCCGCGACCGAGTGGAGAGGCGTGCCGACCTCGTGGGCGACTTCGGCCATGACGCGCCCTGAGAGCGCCAGCCGCTCGGCGTGGCTGAGCCGCCGCTGCATCTCGTAGAGCAGCACGTTCAGCTGCTCGACCTGGCGGACCCGATGGTCGAGCTCGCCGGTGGCCTCGGCGATGCGCGTCCGGAGCTCCTCGCTGAATCGCGCGATGCGCGCCACCATCTCGTTGAAGTGCTCGGCGAGCACACCGAACTCGTCGGTGGTCGTCACCGTGACCGGGGCGGGCGCTCCGTCGTCCGCGGCCGCGGAGATCGCGTCCATGAAGCGCCGGATCGGCCGGTCCACGACGATCTGGATGGCGACGGTCATCAGGACGCCCATCAGCACCAGCGACACGCCGGCCAAGGTCAGCGCCCAGAACTGGATCCTTCTGATCAGCTGATCCGAGCGCTGCGCGGAGAACTTCACGGCGACCGCGCCCGCCACCGCGCCCTGGAGCGTGATCGGCGCCATCACTTCCCAGTGGTGCTCCTTGTCCCGGCTGACGGCTCGCGAGATGACGCGACCACGCTGGACATCCTCGGCGTCGCTCCAGTTGAACGAGAGCTGGCTCCGCGGCTCGTTCGAGGCGACGAGCGTCGTGCCGTCCGCGTCGAAGGTGAGGACGTCGAGCTGCAGGACGCTGGTCCGGATCTCGAGCAGGCGCGCGATGAGCTGCTGGAGCGCCGGCCCGCTTTCGAGCGCGCGGCCGCCGCCGATGGCGGCCGCGACCTCCCGCGCATAGATGATCGCGCGATTCTGCAGATCCTCCTCGATCGCCCGGCGTGCGAGGCCGAGACTGACCCAGGTGAACCCCGAGGAGACCACGAGGATGACCAGCGTGCTGAAAAGCGTGAGCTTGTGGCGGACGCTGAGGCGCAAACGGCCCCCGCCCGTCACCCGACGGCGACGATCCGGCGCTCTCCGCGGCGGCCGTGGCGACAGCGCCGCCAACGCATCACGGTCCCGTCGTGCGCGCTGAGGATCACAGCCCGGGACGGTACCACGCCCCGCCAGCGCTCGGCAACGCGGCGCCCGGAGCTCGCTCACCCTGGTAAGATCGGGGTACCAGGAGGACGAGACCATGTGGGGATCGCGCTCGAAGCTGATGATGCCGTCGAAGGACAAGGCGCTTCCGGGCCGGAGTGAGCGCATACGCGTGCCGGCCGCGCATTTCGTGAACCGCCATCCGCTGACGCCGCCGTTTCCGGCCGGGCTCGAGACGGCCATGTTCGGCCTGGGCTGCTTCTGGGGCGCCGAGCGCAAGTTCTGGGAGGCGCCCGGCGTGTTCACGACGGCGGTCGGCTACGCCGCCGGCTTCACGCCCAACCCCACCTACGAAGAGGTGTGCACCGGCCTCACCGGCCACAACGAGGTCGTGCTGGTGGTCTTCGATCCCAAGCGCATCAGCTACGACGGCATTCTGAAGCTCTTCTGGGAGAGCCACGATCCGACCCAGGGGATGCGTCAGGGCAATGACGTCGGCACGCAATATCGCTCGGGCATCTACGTCTACACGCCGGAGCAGCGCCGTCAGGCCGAGGCCTCACGCGACGCGTATCAGCGCGTGCTCTCGAAGGCGGGCTACGCCCCGATCACGTCCGAGATCCTCGACGCGCCCGAGTTCTACTACGCCGAGGACTATCACCAGCAGTATCTGGCGAAGAATCCGGGCGGCTACTGCGGTCTCGGCGGCACCGGCGTCGCCTGTCCGACCGGCCTCGTTGAGACGGCGGGCCGAAGCGCGTCCTGACGCCCCGGGCCTGTCCTAGCGTCCCCTCGACGCCTGCCAGACGCGCTCCGGGCGCAGCGGCATATCCAGATGCCGCACGCCGAAAGGCCGGAGCGCGTCGACGACCGCGTTGACGATCGCCGGCGTCGCGCCGATCGTGGCCGCCTCGCCGATGCCCTTGGCGCCCATCGGATTGCGCGGCGACGGCGTCACCGTCTGATCGGTCCGGAACGACGGAAGATCGTCGGCGTGCGGCACGGGGTAATCCATGAGCGTGCCGGTCACGAGTTGTCCGTCCGCGCCGTAGACGAGTTCCTCGAGCAGCGCCTGGGCGATGCCCTGCGCGAGCCCGCCGTGCACCTGCCCGGCCACGAGCAGCGGGCTGATCCGCACGCCGCAGTCGTCGACCGAGATGAAGTCGCGCACCGTGACGCGGCCGGTCTCGCGATCGGCCTCCACCACCGCCACGTGGGCGCCGAAGGGATAGACCAGGTTGGGTGGGCGGAAGAACTCGGTCGACTCGAGTCCTGATTCGATCCCCTCCGGCAAGCCCTCGCCGTAGGCCTTCGCGGCGATCGCGTCGAGCGTGAGCGCCTTGTCGGGCACGCCCTTCACCTGATAGCGGCCTTCGGTGAAGACGACGTCGGCCTCGGCGGCCTCGAGCATGTGGGCCGCGAGGCGCCGCGCCTTGGCCTGCACCTTGAGCGCCGCGCCCAGGATGGCCGAGCCGCCGACCACCAGGCTCCGGCTCCCGCCGGTGCCGTTGCCCATCGGCGTGTTCAACGTGTCGCCGTGCCGCACCACGATCTTGTCGAAGGGCACGCCCAGATGATCGGAGAGGATCTGAGAGAACGAAGTTTCGTGACCCTGGCCGTGGGCCGAGGTGCCGGTGTACGCGGTGACGGTGCCGCCGGGCTCCACGCGCACCACCGCGCTCTCGAAGGGGCCGAAGCCGCACATCTCGACGTAGCAGGACATCCCGATCCCGAGGAGCTTCTTGTCCGGGCGCTGCAGGCGCTCCTTCTGCTCGGCGCGCAGCTTGGCGTAGCCCGCGAGCTCGAGCGCCCTGGTGAGCGCGCGGTCGTACTCGCCGCTGTCGTAGTGCTGGCCGGTCGGCGCCTGGTACGGAAACGCGCTTGGCGGGATGAAGTTCTTGCGGCGCACCTCTTCGGGCGCTCGGCCGAGCTCGGCCGCGATCACGTCCATCAGGCGCTCGAGGTAGTACGCGGCTTCCGGACGCCCGGCGCCGCGATACGCGGCGACCGACGTCGAGTTGGTGAAGACGCAGGTGGACTGTAGATCGACGTTGGTGAACTTGTACACGCCGACGCCCATGCTCAAGGTGAGGTCGGGGATGAACGTGAAGACCGGATACGCGCCGATGTCGGCGGTCACCCGCATGCGGAGCGCGGTGATGGTGCCGTCGTCCTCCACGGCGGCCTCGAGATCGGTGACCTGCGCGCGCCCGTGCGTGGTCGCCATCATGTGCTCGAGCCGCGTCTCGGTCCAGCGCAGCGGCATCCGGTAGAGCCGCGCGAGCGCGGCGACGGTCGCGTCCTCCGGATAACAGCCGAACTTCACGCCGAAGCCCCCGCCGACCTCCGGCGCGATGACGCGGATCAGGTTCTGGGGCATGCCGAGCACCGTGGCCAGATCGTTGCGCAGGCCGTGCGGCGCCTGGTTCGTCGCCCAGACGACCAGGCCGCCCGAGGTCGGGTCGGGAGCCGCCAGGATCGCGCGCCCCTCCATCGGCACGCCGCAGAGCCGCTGGCTGACCATGCGCTGCTTCACGACGCGCTTGGCCTTCGCGAACGCGGCGTCCGGATCGCCGGACTTGATGGGGGTCTGGTGCTCGATGTTGCCGGGCGCGTCGTCGTGGAGCTGCGGGGCGCCCTTCGCCATCGCTTGGAACACGTCGGCGACCGCGGGCAGCGGCTGCCAGTCGACGACGACGTCGGCGGCCGCGTCGACCGCAACGTCTTCCGACGTCGCGATGACCGCGGCGACGGCCTCGCCGACGTGGCGGACGCGGTCTACCGAGAGCGGATAGTGCTTGCGTCCGATGTTCGCCGACCCGTCGCTGCTGCCCCCTTCGCCGGCGCCGGCCACGGGCAACGCCGCACAGAGCGTGCGGATGTCGTGGCCGGTGACCACCTTGAAGACGCCCGGTCGCCGCAGCGCAGGCGCTCCGTCGACCCGCCGGATGCGCGCGTGGGCGTGTGGGCTCCGGACGAACGCGACGAAGTGCATGCCCGGCAGCGCCAGGTCGCCCACGTAGCTCGAGGTGCCCGTGATCAGACGGGGATCTTCCTTGCGCTTGACTTCCGCTCCCATCAGTCGTGGAGTCGCCATGGTCAGTTAGAATACTCCATGCGCGTTCGTCGTCCAGGGCTCGTCACCGCTGCGTTGGTGAGCCTCGTCCTGAGCGCGTGCGCCGGCGGAAGCTCCGGTGTCGGCGAGCCGGTCGACGGTCAGCGCGCGCCGATCGACCACATCATCGTGCTGTTCCTCGAGAACCGCGCGTTCGACCATCTCTTCGGCACCTATCCGGGCGCCGAGGGGCTCGCGGGCTATCGCGGCCGGCAGGCCGACGAGAAGGGCGTGACGTACGCGACCTTGCCGGCTCCGCTCGGGCGCGACGGCAAGCCCGACCCGCGCTTGCCCGCCGATCTGCCCAACGCGCCGTTCGCGATGCAGAAGTTCCTCGCGCCGTTCGATCCGACCAACAACCCGGTCCACCGCTTCTATCACATGCAGCGGCAGTACGGCGCCGGTGCCGACGGCGTTGCCATGGGCAAGTGGGTGGCCGAGGGGACCAGCGGCGGCACCACGATGGGGTATTTCGATCGCTATGCGAGCCCGACGCAATGGAAGCTGGCCGACGAGTTCGTGCTGCTCGATCACTGGTTCCAGGGCATCCACGGCGGCTCGTTCGCGAATCACTTCTATCTGATCTCGGCGGGGCTCGCGCGGTACGCGGAGGCGCCGGCCGAGCAGCGCGCGGCGGGGGTCGGGCCCGAGGGTCGAGTCGAGAAGGACGGCGAGGTCGATCCCGACGGCTGGGTCGTCAACAACCTCGACCCGCCCTATCCGCCACAGCGAGTGCCCGAGATCCTCCGCGCGCCGCAGACCGCGCCGACGATCGCGGACCGGCTCGACGCCGCTCGCATCACCTGGGCCTGGTATGCCACCGGCTGGGGCGGCGGCGCCGACGCGGTGAAGCAAGGGCTCGTGCCGCATCACAACCCGTTCCAGTACGTGAAGCGCATCATGGAGACGCCCGAGGGGCTCGCCCACATTCGCGACGCGTCGGGCTTCACCCGGGCGCTGCGCGAGGGCGGCCTGCCGTCGGTCGCGTTCGTGAAGCCCCACGCGCGGGACAACGCGCACGCGGCGTCCTCGACGGTCGGCGCGGGCGACCGCTGGATCGCCGAGATGGTGCGAGAGGTGATGGCCAGCCGTTACTGGCCGCGAGCGGCCATCGTGATCACCTACGACGAGGGCGGCGGCTGGTTCGATCACGTGAGGCCGCCGGTCGTGGACCGCTTCGGCCTGGGGACGCGCGTGCCCGCCTTGATCGTGTCGCCCTACGCCAAGCGCGGCTTCATCGGCCGCCGCGAGTACGATCACGCCTCCGTGCTGAAGCTGATCGAGTGGCGGTTCGGGCTCGAGCCCCTGACCGAGCGTGATCGCAGGGCGGCGGCGCCGCTCGAGGCCTTCGACTTCACCCAGGCGCCCCGCGCGCCGGTAGGTTTGCCGTGAGCGATCGACACCCGAGGGCCTGACCGTGGCCGACCTGCTCGAAGCGATCGAGATCGAGACCACCGCGTCACCGACCGCCAGCATCATCTGGATGCACGGGCTCGGCGCCGACGGCCACGACTTCGTGGACATCGTGCCCGCGCTCGGTCTGCCCGCGCGCCCGGGCGTCCGGTTCGTGTTCCCGCACGCCCCGATGCGGTCGGTGACGATCAACGGCGGCTCCGTGATGCGCGCCTGGTACGACATCCGCGACGACGGCGGCGGCCGACGCGAGGATCCCGCCGGCGTGCGCGCCTCCCAGAAGTCGATCGAGGCGCTGATCCAGCGCGAGAAGGAGCGCGGCGTTCCGCCGGCGGCGATCGTACTCGCCGGATTCTCGCAGGGCGGGGCGATGGCCTTGCACGCGGGCCTGCGCCACGGCGAGCGGCTGGCCGGCATCATGGCCCTCTCGTGCTCGTTGCCGCTGGCCGATACGCTGGCCACCGACGCGGCGCCCGCCAACCGCGACGTCCCGATCTTCATGGCCCACGGCACCCACGATCCGATGATCCCGATGGCGCGCGCGTTGCGGGCGCGGGAGACGCTCGCCGGGCTCGGCTACCGCGTGGAGTGGCACGAGTATCCGATGCCGCATTCCGTGTGCCTCGAGGAGATCCGCGACATCTCCGCCTGGCTCGGCCGGGTTCTCGGTACGGCGGTCTCGACTCGTTGACAGACCACACCCACGGCGGTTGACTGGATCCGACGGGAGGCACAGGCGCCGCCTCCTGGTCTGGGGGTTAACCGTGCTGGAGACAACTATGGAGACACCACCGGGCTCGAGTGGCGTGCCGTCGGTGCTCCGGGGCCGGCGGCCCGCCTAGTCTAGACGGCGCTCGGGGGCGGCGGACCTATGCCGCTCCCGGGCGTCCGCTACGCCCGCGCGACCTTCCGGAGATCGTCGAGGAGCATTCCGTAGAGCTCCGCTTTCTGCGCGTCGTCCTCGCCTCGTAGCACCGCCGAGGGATGGTACGTGGCGATCGTCTTCGGCGCCCAGCGCGTCGGCGCGAAGCGGCCGCGGTCCTTCGTGATCCTGAACTTGTCGCCGAAGATCGCGCGAGCGGCGGTGGCACCCAGGCAGACGAGCACCTCCGGCTTGAGCAGGGTCAGCTCGGCTTCGAGCCACGGGCGGCACGCGTTGAGCTCGCTCGCTCGCGGCGTCTGGTGGATCCGGCGCTTGCCACGCTGCTCGAACTTGAAGTGCTTGACCGCGTTGGTGACGTAGAGCTTCTCGCGCGCCAGACCCGCTTCGGCGAGTGCCCGATCGAACACCTCGCCCGCCGGCCCGACGAACGGGGCGCCCTGGAGATCTTCCTGGTCGCCCGGCTGCTCGCCGACGAGCACGATGCGCGCGTCGGCCGAGCCGCGGCCGAACACGGTCTGGGTCGCGTGGCGGTAGAGATCGCAGCCCTTGCAACGCGCCGCCGCCGCCTTGAGCTCGGCGAGGCCGGCGCCGGAGGGAATGAACGCCGCGGCCCCGGCGGTCTCCGGCTCGGCCGCGGTCGGTGTCAGCAGCGCGTGGAGGCGCCGGACACCCGGATCGCGCGCGTTCTTCAACAACTCGCGATCCTCGTGGACGAGCCGCCACAGCGTGTCGTAGAGGATCTGCCAGCGCGAGGGATCGGTCGCGGCGGCGGCCCGGCGCGCCAGGTCCAGGAACTGCCGCGGCACCTTCGCGCCGCCGGCCGACGACGGCTCGGAGGGGAGCAGGGGCTGTTCCACGCTCGACGCCTCGCGCCAGCGTACGTCCGCCGGCGGTACGCCGTCGCGCAGGAGCGCGCGCGCCGCCGCCTGCCAGCTCTCGAACGTCGGCTCGATCTCGACCGTCTTCACCGCACGCCCCTGAGATCCATGGTACTCGCGGCGTCAGCGCTTGCGGTCGCGACCGAAGAAGCCGTCCTTGGGCCGCGCGTGGGCGTGGAAGTGGTCGGGGATGTTGCGCATGTGCCCGTCCACCCAGAACTCGCCAAGCTGCGCGGTGGCGACCTCGCGCAGGCGCTCGCGCATGTGCGCGACGTGCGTCTCCGGCGGCGTCGTGCCGTGGAAGCGCCAGACCACCATCGGCGTCTCGCAGATCTCGCACTCGGCGATCCAGCAGATGTCGTCCTCGAAAAACCACGGGGTCAGCTTCAGGGCGCGGCAGAGGTCGCAGTCTTTGAGACGGGTGAGCTCGGGACCGGCCGGGGGAGGCGTGCTCATGCTCCATACCCTACCGCAACCGACGCCGGCGCCGATCACTCCTGGCGAATCTGGGACGGCGCCACCAGGAGGCCGACGGCCGCCAGGACGAGCACATCTTCGCGGCGCCTCGTGGCGCGGGTGATACGATCGTTCGCGGGCGTGCTGCAGGCCGTTGCGGGGCCGCAGTGCAAGCCGCATGACCAGCCGGGGGCTGGGGCCCGAGGCGAGCTTAGGCGCGACGACACATGGTGAAAGCGCGAGGGTTCGGCTACATCGAGATCGTCATCGTGGTGGCGGTGGTGGCGGTCGCCGGATTCCTGCTGATGAAGTACTTCACCTCGACGGCCACGACGGTCGAGAAGCTGCAGCACGACCGTCCGCTCGCGCGCACCAAGCTCGCCGCTGATCAGGCTACCTTGACGTCGGTGCAGGGGCTCGTGCGGAGCTATCAGGCCGAGAAGGGCCAGTTTCCGCCCGACAAGGCCGCCGTCGTCGGCCTGCTCGCCTCGCCGCCGCGGTTCCAGTGTCCGGGCAACGACTTTGAGTATGACCCCGCCACGGGCACGCTCGGCCTCGCGATCAACGACGACTCGCGCTGCTGACCTGCGGCACGCCGCTCCGCCCGGTGTCGAGCGACCCCGAGAATCGCCGCGCCGCATGCGTTACACTCAACGGGATGAGCGAAGAGCCGAAGGAAAAGCCCAGCAACTTCATCCGGGACATGATCCTGGAGCACAACGCCAGCGGGCGTTTCGGCGGCAACGTGATCACGCGGTTTCCGCCGGAGCCCAACGGCTATCTGCACATCGGCCACGCCCAGGCGATCTCGATCGATTTCGGCATGGCCCGCGAGTTCGGCGGGCGCTGCCATTTGCGGTTCGACGACACCAACCCGACCAAGGAGAGCCAGGAGTACGTCGACTCGATCATCGACACCGTGCGCTGGCTCGGCTACGACTGGGGCAAGCACCTCTACTACGCGAGCGACTACTTCGAGCAGCTCTACGCGTGGGCCGTGCAGCTCATCAAGGCCGGCAAGGCGTACGTCGACGATCTCACGCCGGAGCAGATGTCGGAGTACCGCGGCACCTTGACCGAGCCCGGGCGCGAGAGCCCGTATCGCAATCGCTCGGTCGAGGAGAACCTGGACCTGTTCGCGCGCATGCGCGCGGGCGAGTTCGACGACGGGACCAAGACCCTGCGGGCGAAGATCGACATGGCCTCGGGCAACATCAACCTGCGCGATCCCGTCATGTACCGGATCCGCAAGGCCACGCACCATCGCACGGGCGACGCGTGGTGCATCTATCCCATGTACGACTGGGCTCACGGCCAGTCGGACTCGATCGAGGGCGTCACGCACTCGATCTGCACGCTCGAGTACGAGGACCATCGGCCGCTCTACGACTGGTATCTCGACCGGCTCGGCGTGCACCATCCGCAGCAGATCGAGTTCGCACGGCTGAACCTCTCCAACGCGGTCTTGTCAAAGCGGAAGCTGCTCGAGCTGGTCCAGCAGGGAATCGTCTCCGGCTGGGACGATCCGCGCATGCCGACATTGGCTGGTTTGCGGCGGCGGGGCTACACGCCGGAGGCCATCCGCGACTTCGCCGAGCGCGTCGGCACCGCCAAGGCCGCCAAGGTCGTGGACATCGCGCTGCTCGAGCACTGCCTGCGCGAGGATCTCAATCGGCGCGCCGAGCGGCGCATGGCCGTGCTGCGGCCCGTCAAGCTGGTGATCGAGAACTATCCCGAGGGCCAGGTGGAGGCGCTGGAGGCCGTGAACAACCCGGAGGATCCGGGCGCCGGCACCCGGAAGGTGCCGCTCTCGCGCGTCCTCTACATCGAGCAGGACGACTTCCGCGATCCGGCGCCGCCCAGGTACTTCCGGCTCTCGCCCGGCGCCGAGGTCCGGCTGCGCTACGCCTACATCGTGAAGTGCACGGGTGTGGAGCGCGACAGCTCCGGGCAGGTGGCGGTGGTGCGGTGCACGTACGATCCGGACTCTCGGGGCGGCGACTCGCGCGGGCGGCGCGTGAAGGGGACCATCCACTGGGTGTCGGCGTCGCATTCGATCCCGGCCGAGGTGCGGCTCTACGACCATCTCTTCGTCGCGCCCCGGCCCGACGAGGCTGAAGACTGGCAGACCGCGCTGAACCCGAATTCGCTCGAGGTCGTCCGCGGTGCGCGCCTGGAGCCGGCGCTGGCCGGGGCCGATCGCGGCTCGCGCTTCCAGTTCGAGCGCCAGGGCTACGTCTGCGTCGACGAGCGCGACTCGTCGCCGTCGCGCCTGGTCTTCAACCGCAGCGTGGGGCTTCGCGACACGTGGGCCAAGATCGAGAGCAAGGGGTAGGAGAGCCATGAACTCAATCGAGTCCGCGAGGCGCCGCGCGACCGTGATCCAGCCGAACGAGGGCGATTCCTTCTGGCAGCCGGTGCCGGCCAACGGCCACGCCGATCCCAAGCTCACGCCCGCGAACACACGGTACGGGGATGTCGCGATGGGCTACCAGACGATCGCGCCCGGAAGCCACGTGCGCGAGCACTCGCACGGCGATCAGATCGAGCTGCAGATCTGCTTCCGCGGGCGCGGCCGCGTCGTGGTTGACGGCGTGAGCCATCCGCTGGTGCCGGGCACCGCGTGCTTCCTCGGCTGCGACGTCAAGCACGAGATCATCAACGAGACGGACGAGGAGCTCGTGATGCTCTGGCTGGTGTCGCCGGCGGGGCTCGAGAACTTCTTCAAGGCGATCGGCCGCCCGCGCACGCCGGGGGAACCGGCGCCGACGCCGTTCGCGCGGCCGGACGACATGGTCGAGGTCGAGCGCGCGGCGGGGATGACCTACACGCACCCGTTGCCGGCCGCGCCCCAGCGCTGACCCGAGGCCGGCGGTGGGCGAGACGCGGGTCGACCTGCTCCACCTGCTGGAAGACCTGCGCGACGCGTACCCCGGCTCCACCGAGGGGACGATCCTCACCGAGATCGTCGCGAACTCGCTCGACTCGAGCGCCGCGACGATCGTCATCACCACCGACCCGGCCGCGCCGGCGCTCACGATCGTGGACGACGGGGCCGGCATGCGGCGGCGCGAGCTGGCGCGTTACCACGACGTCGCGGCCAGCGCCAAGACGCGTGGCGACGGCATCGGTTTCGCGGGCGTCGGCATCAAAGTCGCGCTCCTGGTCTGCACGGAAGTGGTCACGGAGACACGACGTGGCAGACACCACGTGGCGTCGTCATGGCGGCTGGCCTCCCGCAACCGGGCGCCCTGGCGCTGGATCGTGCCGGAGGGCCGCGTGCCCTCGCGTGGGACGGCCGTCCGGCTCGTGCCCGAGACCGCGCTCTCGCCGCTGGTCGATCCGGGGTTCGTCGAGAGCGTGTTGCGCAGAGCGTTTCAGCCGCTCTTCGATCCGGCGCTCGCCACGATTCTGCGCGAGCAGTATCCACGTGGCGTCGCGGTCGTGCTGAACGGGCGGGCCCTCGATTCCCAGGGCGCGGAGGGGCCCGAGGTTGCCCAGCTCTCGATTCGCGTCGGGCGCAAGCGCCGCCCGGCGGCCGCCGGCTATCTCGTGCGCGCGGCCGAGCCGCTACCGGAGGCGCTCCGCGGCGTCGCGATCAGCACGTTCGGCAAGGTGATCCGGCGCGGCTGGGATTGGCTCGGGCTGGCGCCGGCGGGGGCCGATCGTGTCGCGGGCTTGATCGAGGTGCCGGCGCTCGCCGAGAGCCTCACCCTGAACAAAGCGGACTTTATCCGCGCCGGCGCGCGCGGCGCGACCTACCTCGCGTACCGCAAGGCGATCCAGGAGGCCGTCGCGCATCAGCTCGGTCTCTGGGGCGATGTCGGCGAGTCGGCCGAGCGCGCCCGCCGTCGAGCCGCCCGCCCGATCGAACGGGATCTCGAGGCGGTGCTCGCGGACCTGGCCGACGAGTTCCCGCTGCTCGCGCCACTGGTCGAGCAGCGCGCGGGCGGCCAGCGTCGCCTGGCGGCCGGCCCAGCGATCGGAAGGCCGGGGTCGAGCGGCGCCCCGCTCCCGCTGCCCGAAGCGAGCGTTGCCGGCGCGCCGGCGCCGACGACAGGCATCGACTCGGCCGCGCACGAGACGGCGCCCGCATCGTCCGAGCGGGCGTCCGCGGCGTCGGCCCATATCGTCGACGATGGGCGTACGCGTCGCCCGGTGCGTTACGGACTCGGCATCGGGTTCGAGGCGCGCCCCGACGATCCCGAGCTCGGGCGCCTGGTCGACTCGACCGTATGGGTGAACGAAGCGCACCCGGCGTATCGTCGGGCCGCCGCGTCTCGCTCGGAGGGATATCACACGGCTCTCGCGGTCGCGCTGGCGCTGGCCCCACTGGCGGTCGATCCAGCGAAGGAGCACGCGTTCATCAACGCGTTCCTCGCGAGCTGGGGTGCGGCGATCGAGAAGCGGAAGGGCCGAAGCCGGCGGTGAACCGGCGACAGCGTGTAGTCGCGCCGACGGCAGCAGCTCCGCGATGTCGATGAACCGGCCGGGCGCGGAGAGCGGAGAAACGGTCGCGCCCGGCGCCAGGCGCCCGGCGTGTCCAGCGTCGGGTCTTGATTGCCGCGTAGTCCAGCGTCATGAAGTCATGATCGCGACGGACGGCGGATTCGATCAATGCGCGGGGATCGATACGCAGACGGGCATCGAACCGGTCGCGGGAGGCGGTATGATACCGAGCGTGTCACCCACCGCCGAGCCCGATCCCGCGAGCCTGATCGAGGCTTACTTCGAGCGCGGCTGGACCGACGGCCTGCCCGTCGTGCCGCCGACGGAGAAGTCGGTGGCCGAGATGCTGGCCGGCGCCGCGCTGCGGCGCGACGAGGTTCTCGGCGAGATCGAAGGCCGGAACACCGTGGTGATCGCCGAGAAGGTCGCGATCAACGCGGTCCTCGCGGGCTGCCGGCCGGAGTACATGCCGGTGGTGGTCGCCGCGATCCGCGGGCTCTGTCATCCCGACTTCGCGTATCACGGACCCGCGTCCAGCACGGGCGGCTCGGCGATGGTGCTGATCGTCAACGGTCCCGTCGCGCGGCGCATCGGACTGAACTCGGGCAACAACGCCTTCGGGCAGGGGTGGCGGCCCAACGCGACGATCGGCCGGGCCGTGCGCCTGGTGATGATGAACGTCATGCAAGCGCGGCCCGGGCTGCTCGATCGCGCCGCGCTCGGCAATCCGGGCAAGTACTCGTTCTGCTTCGCCGAGCGCGCCGACGATCTGCCCTGGGAGCCGTTCCACGTCGCGCGGGGGCTGCGCCCCGAGCAGAGCGCCGTGACCGTGTTCGCCTCGAACAGCCTCTACCAGGTCTACAACCAGCTCGCCGCCGAACCGGAGCCGCTCCTGAGGTGCTTCGCCGACGCGCTCTGCAACCTCGGCCTTCCCAACGTGAAGGGCTTCAACCAGGCGCTCGTCGTCCTGGCCGGGGAGCACTCAGAAATCTTGCGCCAGAGCGGGTGGGCGCGGCGGGACGTTCAGCGCTTCCTGATCGAGCACACGCGCCGTCGCGTCGCCGACCTGAAGGGGGCCGCCCGCTTGCCCGGTGAGGCCATGTCCGGCGACGAGACCACCTGGCGCTATTTCTTCCAGAACCCGGACGACATCCTGATCGTCTGCGCCGGAGGCCGGGCGGGTAGCTGGTCGGCGTGTCTTCCCGGGTGGGGCAACAAATGGACGAAGGCAGTCACGACGCCGATAGGAGAGATTCCATGAGCGCGCCCCTCTTCGATCCCACGGCGCCGCCCGTCGGCCGCGACGTCAAGGTCGCGCCGCGGCCAGCGCGGCTCGACGGGCTTCGGATCGGGCTGGTCGAGAACACGAAGTTCAATTCGGACGTGCTGCTGCGGCGCCTGGCCGATCGGCTCGGCCGTCGTCACGGCATGACCGTGGCCCGCATGGTGCGCAAGCGCTCGCCCAGCCACGAGGTCGACGAGGTGTCAGTCGAGGCACTGCGATCGCAGGCGGACTTCGTCGTCTCCGGCATCGGGGACTGAGGGTCCTGCTCGTCGAGCAGTGTGCTCGACGCGATCCTGTTCGAGCGGGCGGGCGTGCCCGCCATCGCCATCGTGACGGAGCCCTTCCGCCCGACCGGCGAGGCGATGGCGACCAGCTGGGGCCTGCCGGGCTACCGCTTCCTCGACATGCCCCATCCGATCGCCAATCTCGACGACAAGGAGCTCGACGCGCGCGCCGATCGGCTGGTGGAGGCGGTCCTGGCACTCCTGCGCGTCCGCGATTGAGAGCGTGCCCAGGGTCGACATTTCCGTACCCACCATCCCGCAGCCGCTGGCGAGCTACACGCCGGCCGCGCGCGCCGGCGACCTCGTGTTCGCGGCCGGCCACCTCGCGAGCGACTTCAAGCAGGGCGTGGCGCCCGAGGCGCGCGTCGACCCGGCGTTCCCCTACTACGGCTCGGCGATCAAGAAGCAGACGCGCTACGTGCTGGCGAATTTGAAAAAGACGTTCGAGGCCGCCGGCACCTCGCTGAGCCACGTCGTGAAGGCGCAGGTGTTTCTCACGGACCTCCGGCACTTCAGCGGGTTCGACGAGGTCTGGCGCGAATTCTTCCCGACGCCGCCGCCGCGGACGACGATCGGCACGAGCGGGCTCCTGGTCCCGGGCTGTCTCGTCGAGGTCGATCTCACCGCCGCGATGCCGCGGGCGGCCGCGCGCGTGGTCCAGTCGAGCGGACCGCGGCCGCTGGCGAATTACTCCGAGGCGGTCGTGGCGGGTGATCTCGTCTTCGCGGCCGGTCAGCTCGCGAGCGATTTCAAGACGGGCGTACCGCGGGAAGCGCGCGTCGATCCGGAGTTTCCGTACTACGGATCCGACATCAAGCGCCAGACGCGCTACGTGCTCGAAAACCTGGCGCGCACCTTCGAGGCGGCCGGCACGTCGCTGGATCGCGTCGTCAAGGCCCAGGTGTTCCACACCGACCTGAACAACTTCTTCGCGTTCGACGAAGTCTGGCGCGAGTTTTTCCCGTCGCCGCCGCCGCGGACGACGGTCGGCACGACCGGGCTCCTGGTCAAGGACACGCTGGTCGAGATCGATCTGATCGCGGCACTTCCGTCGGCCCGAGCGCAGTCGATATCGGTGCCCGATATCCCCCGGCCGCTCGCGCACTACACGCCGGCGACGCGGGTCGGCGAGCTCGTGTTCGCGGCGGGTCAGATCGCGAGCGACTACCAGACCGGCGTGCCCCGCGAGGCGCGCGTCGACCCCGCGTTTCCGTTCTACGGCTCGGGCATCCAGCGACAGACGCGCTATGTGCTCGAAAATCTGGCGAAGACGTTCAAGGCCGCCGGCACCTCGCTCGACCAGGTCGTCAAGGCCCAGGTGTTCCACACCGACCTCGCCAACTTCGCCGGCTTCGACGAGGCGTGGCGAGAGTTCTTCCCCGTACCGCCGCCGCGCACGAGCGTGGGCACGACCGGCCTGCTGGTGCCCGGCACCCTCGTGGAGATCGATCTCATCGCGGCCGTGCCCTGAGCCGGCCGCGGCCGCGCGCCGAGCGGCTCAGCGACCCTTGAACGACGGCGCGCGCTTCTCGACGAACGCGCGGATGCCCTCACGCGCGTCCTCCGTCTCGGAGCAGACGTTCTGGGCGAACGTCTCGAACTCGAGCGCCCCGCGCAGATCGGTCTCCTCGCTGTGGTAGAGGGCGCGCTTGGCCAGCCGGATGGCGACCGGCGGGCCCGCGGCGATCTTTCGCGCGAGCTCGTAGGCGGCCGGCATGAGCTCTTCGGGCGCGTAGACGGCGTTCACGATCCCGAGCCGCAGCGCCTCCTGCGCGTCGATGATCTCGCCGGTGAAAATGAGCTCGCACGCCTTGGCCATGCCGACCAGGCGGGGCAGGAAGTACGTCCCGCCCCAGTCGGGATGCAGCCCGCGCTTGACGAACGCCTGGGTGAACCGGGCGGTGGTCGAGGCCAGGCGGATGTCGCAGCCGAGCGCCAGGTTCATGCCGGCGCCGGCCGCGGCGCCGTTGACCGCGGCGATCACGGGCTTGGGCGCGTCGCGCATGGCCAGGAGCACGCGGTCGCGCAGCGGGGCCACCTTGTCCTCGAGCGGGCGCGCCGGCGCGCGGCCTTCCTTCGTGTCGTTCATGGCCTTGACGTCGCCGCCGGCGCAGAAGCCCTTGCCGGCGCCCGTCACGACCAGCACGCGGATCTCCGGGTCCTGACTCGCCCGGAGGACCGCGTCGTAGAGGTCGTCGCGCAACGTGTCGCCGAGCGCGTTCAGGCGCTCGGGGCGGTTCAGGGTGAGCGTGGCGACGGCGTCCTTCACTTCGTAGATCAGGCACTTGTAGTCGGGCATGGTCCTCTCCTATAAGGACCTCGAATATACCCCGGAGGGCACATGGACTTCTTTGATGTCGTGACCACGCAGCGCGCGATGCGACGCCTCAAGTCGGATGCCATCCCCGAGGACGCGTTGAGAAGGATCATGGACGCGGCCATCTGTGCGCCGAGCGGCGGAAACCGCCAGAACTGGAGCTTCGTCGTGGTGCGCGACCGGGCCAAGCGCGCGCGGCTCGGCGAGCTCTACCGCGAGGCGTGGGGCGAGCTGATGAAGGTGCCCTACTACGCCGGAGCGGCGAAAGAGCCGCCGGACAGTCCGGCGGGCAAGATGCTCGCATCGGCCCGACATCTGGCCGAGCACCTCGGCGAGGCGCCGGTGATCGTTCTGGCGTGCGTCTCGCTCGACCCCGGCGTCAAGGCGAGCCTGACCACCGGCGCGTCGATCTACCCGGCCGTGCAGAACATCATGCTCGCGGCGCGCGCGCTCGACGTCGGAAGCTGCATCACGACCATTCACCGGTTCCGCAACGCGCAGGTGAAGGAGCTGCTCGCGATCCCGGCGGACGTCGAGACAGCCGCCCTGATCCCGCTGGGCTATCCGCTCGGAAAATTCGGCCGTCCGCCGCGCCGGCCGGTGCGCGAGGTGGCCTTCGCGGATCGTTGGGGCCTGGCGCTCTGATCTCTATAATCGAAATGTGGCCAGTGTCGAGCGCGCGCGTCCTCACTCGATCCGCATCGCGACCGCGGCGGATGCCACGGTTATCGCCGATCTCGTCCGGCGCGCGTTCGCCGCGCAGCCGAGGACGACCGACCCGCCGTCGAGCGCCCTGAAGGAGACCGCCGCCATCGTCGCCGCGCACCTTGCGCGCGGTGGGGGCGCGGTGCTGGAGCGTGGAGGCGTCGTCGTCGGCGCCGTCCTGTGGGAAGTGGAGGACGACGCGCTCTACATCAGCCGCGTCTCCGTCGATCCGGCCTGCCGAAGGCAGGGCATCGCGCGAGCGCTGGTCGGCGAAGCCGAGCGCGAGGCCCGCCGGCGCCGGCTGCCGCGCATGACGCTCGGCGTGCGGCTCGAGCTGGAAGAAAACCGCCAGCTCTTCAGATCGTGCGGCTTCGAGGACTTCGAGTTTCGTCGCCACGAGGGCTACACCGAGCCTACGTGGGTGCTGATGGAGCGCCGGCTCACCTAGGCGGTCGCCGGCGCTCCGCGGCCGGCTTACAGATATTTCGTCGGGTGGTTCATCGTCCTCCACATGTGCGCCGACGGGCTCTGGTCGAAGCCGAGCCCTTCCTTCGGCTGGCGGAAGTGGCGGCCGACGACGTCGGTGAACTCCTCGAGCTCGACGCGCACGTTCGGATCGAACGCGTAGAGGTCGTTCACGGTGATGAGGCGGCACGTCTCGTACCACTTGTGCTCACGCGCGCGCCGGTAGGCCTCTTGAATGTGCGGCTCGGGCTGATAGTCCGCGCCGAAGAGCCGGATGTAGGAGTCCGGGTACTTGTAGCCGTACGATTCGTCGGCGAAGAATCGAAGCACCTGATGATGACGGATCGCCCAGCTCACTTCCTCGTCGACGTAGGGCTCGACGAGCTGCGCACCCCAGTAGCCGTGATCGCCGCGGATGAAGCCCATGACCGAGATATCGTGGAGCAGGCACGCCAGCACGATCTTCTCGTCGAGGCCGTTCTTCTTCGCCAGGCGCGCGCTCTGGAGCACGTGCGTGGAGGGCCCGAAGCGGTACTTGAAGAAATCGAAGAGGGTCGGCTTTTCGGGCATGCGCGGCAGCCGCGGGTCGTCGCCCATCATGTAGAGCCTGCCCTGGCTCTGCTGGGGCGACAGCGGCTGGCGCGGATCGCGCTCACCCGATGTATAGATCACCGACTTCACGACGATCCGATCGAGCTCCTGGCTCATCGCGTGCTCGGCTGCCTCGGCCCGTTCCAGCGACGTCATCGCCATTGCGTCCCTCCGGAAAATCGAACGTTCTAATGATGATCGGTCGGCCGCCCATCGACTGTCAAGCCGCGCTCAGGCGGGCGGTGAGCGCCTCGGCGAAGCGATCCACGGGGCCCGCTCGACGCGGAACCCCCGCTGCTCGAGTATCAGGGCCAGACAGCGATCGCTCGGGCTCAGCTCGGGCCAGGCGCGGCAGGTCGCGAGAACGATCGGATCGCGCATCCTGGCCGCACGCAGCGGGCGCCGGTCGACCGCGGCTCTCAGGCCGTGACCCAGCCCCCGTTGGGCTGGAGCACCTGGCCGGTGAGGTAGTGGGCTTGTTCGGCCGCCAGAAAGACCGCGCAGTAGGCGACGTCCTCGACCTGCCCGAGGTGGCGCACGATGGCGCCCTTGGTCGCGGCGTAGGCGGCAACGCCGCCGGTGCCGACCGAGGCGCGCACGAGCTGGGTGGAGAAGTTGATGATGCGGCCGTAGCGCGCGGCGACCATCGGACGCAGCGCACGCTGCGTGCAGAGGAACGGGCCGGTCACGTTGATGGCGAACATCGAGTCGTAGCTCGCGATCGGGACGTCGAGGAACTGGCCGCGCGGGTCATCACGCCGGCGTTGTTGACGAGGATGTCGAGCCGGCCGAAGCGCGCGAGCACCCGCTCCACCATCGCGTCCACATGGTCCGCGCGGGCGACGTCGGCGTGCACCGCCTCGGCGCGCCGGCCGAGCCGCTTGATCTCCGCGACGACTTCCTTCGCCCCGGCGGCGCTGGTGTTGTAGTTCACCGCCACGTCCGCGCCCTCAAGCCCGAAGGCCAGCGCGATCGCGCGGCCGAAGCCGCGCCCTGCTCCCTTCACGAGCGCGACGCGCCCGTCGAGACGTCCCATGCGAGTATCCTCATGCTCGGGTTCGTGGTGTGGTGCTGCGAGGGCTATACAGCGCGGACGAAGGAGGTGTCAAGACGTGCACGACCCCGGCGATGTCCTGCCGAACGCCCGGATCGAGCTCGCGCGATTTCCGCTGGTGCTCGACGCCTTGCTGAACGATCTCGACGCCTCCGCGTGGCGGGCGCGTCCCGCCGCTGCGGAGTGGGCGCCGGTCGAGATCGTCTGTCACCTTCGTGACGAGGAGGTCGAGGATTTCGGCGCGCGCCTGCAGGTGGTACTCGACGGCGGCCGGCGCTTCACGCCGATCGACCCCGAGCGGTGGGCGACCGAGCGCCGCTATCTCGAGGACGACGGCCCGCGAGCGTTCGCGGCCTTTCGCGAGAGGCGGGCGGCCAGTCTCGGCTGGCTGGCCACGGTCACGCCGCCGCGTCTCACGACCGTGGTCCCGCATCCGCGAACGGGAGGGCTGTCGGGCCTCGACATTCTGGCCGCGTGGGTGGAGCACGACCGCCTGCATCTGACCCAACTCGGCGCCACGCTCGCGCGACTCTGGGCGACGCGCTGGACCGCATTGCACACGGAGTACGCCGGGCCAATTCCGTACACCGTCACGTGATCGCATCGGTGCCGGATCATCGAGGCGCGAGTCGCTCAACGGCGATCTCTTCGACCGTACCCGCCGAGAGCCTGAAGATCCGGTCCTGCGGCACCGGCAGCTTGAGAGCGGCCGCGCGAGGCAGACCGGTATACAGGCCGCGCAATACCCGCGTCACGATGCCGTGCGTCAGCGCGATGATCGATCTGTCGCGGACTGACCCGAGCCAATCGGCGATGCGCCTGCTGAACGCCTCATACGTCTCGCCGTCCGGCGCGCGGAAATACCACTCGTGGCGGCCGTCGCCGTCGAAAATGCCGGGTGCGCGCGCGGCGACCTCGCTGCGGTCGAGCCCCTCCCAGGAGCCGAGCGAAATTTCCCGAAACCGATCGTCAAGCCGCAACGGCGGCCCGCCGGGGAGGCAGGCGCGAATGATCTCGGCGGTGTGGCGCGCTCGCCCGATCGGGCTCGCCACCAATTCGGCCGAGACGGTCCAGCCGACGCGGCTCAATAGCCGGCCAATCGCCTCCGCCTGGGCGATGCCTCGCTCGGTCAGCGGCGAGTCGCTCCATCCCTGAAACCGCCTGACACGATTCCATTCGGTCTCGCCATGCCGCACCAGAAGAATGCTATTGGGAACGGTCAAAACACCGCGAGCGGATTCGCGGGCGAGCCCGTGCCGCCGACCACGCGCAGCGGCGACACGAGCAGCATGAACTCGTCGCGCTGCTCCTCCACGCACGCCTTCGCGAGGGGCTCGAGCAGCGCGTTGTCGACGAGCGCCACGCCGTACGCGAAGATCGCGGCGTGCACCGCCCACGGGATGTCGTAGCCGATCGGCAGGTGGTCGAGCATGTCCCACACCAGCACGCTCACGTCGTGATCGCGCAGGAACGGCAGACACGACACGTGGAGCCCCGGACGCTGCTGCTGCATCGGGTTGAACGGACGACCGTACGGCCGCTCCGGATCCTGCGCCTGCCACGCCTCGCGCCCGGAATAGACGCACACCGCGTCGCCGGGCTCGAGCTTGATCCCGCGCTTGGTGAGGATGTCGTCGAGCTCCCAGCCGTGCACGGGCGTGTCGTGGGTCACGCACGGAACGCCGCGGTGGTGCGGCACGTCGAGCATGACGGCGCGGGTCATGATCCCCTCGGCCCAGTGCTCGACCGACCCGAACCGCGCGCCCTCGAACGTGATCTCCTTCTTCGGGTCGCGTCCGTTCCACATCGCGTCGTCGTCCCACGTGTGGCAGAGCGCGTCGATGTGGGTGGAGGCGATGCCGTGGTAGTAGATGCCGTAGTAGTCCGCGGAGAAGCCGCCCTTGCCCCGGGGATGCGTCCGCATGAAGTGGTGGGCCGGCAGCGGATTGTTCGGGCCGGGGTCTTTGGGAAACGGCCGGCTCAGCGAGATGCTGCGTCCGGTGCGCACCAGCCGGGCCGCGGCCGCGCGCTTGGCCGGCGTGACGAGGTTGAGGGCGCCGAGCTGATCGTCCTTGCCCCAGCGACCCCAGTTACGCCGATCTCGGATCCAGCCGAGCACCTCTTGCTCCGTCGGTAGCTTGCGTTCCGGCATCGCGGCCTCCCTGATGAATGTTTCCTGACGCCGCGCTATGGTATCAGGCGTGGCGGCGGAGCCCGGGGCGACGTTTTTTGCGCTGACCCCCGACCGCGTCCTGGACGCGGTCGAGGTCGGCGGGCTCCGCTGCACCGGCCGCTGTCTGCCGCTGCGCGCGTTCGAGAACCGCGTCTACGAAGTGGAGCTGGACGACGAGCGCCGCCTGGTCGTCAAGTTCTACCGTCCCGGTCGCTGGTCGCGCGAGACGATTCTCGACGAGCACGCGTTCCTGGCCGACCTCATGGCGGCCGAGGTGCCGGCCGTCGCGCCGATCGACATCGGTACCGGAGCCACGCTCGGCGAGATCGAGGGAATCTACTACGCGGTGTTCCCGAAGGTCCGCGGACGCTCGCTCGACGAGCTCGACGCCGAGAATCGCCGGCGGATCGGCCGCACGATCGGGCGCCTGCACGCGGTCGGCGCCTCGGGCGACGCGCCTCGGCGGCCGCGTCTGGACGTGAAGCGCTACATTTTCGAGCCGCTCGAGGTCCTCATGGCCGGGAGCTTCATTCCCGAGGGGCTGGCGCCGCGCTATCGCGACGTGGCGGTGCGCATCGCCGAGTTCGCGGCCAAGGCGCTCGCGACCGCGCGCGTCCAGCGCATCCACGGCGATCTGCACTGGGGCAACATCCTCTGGACGCCCGACCCGTTGCTCGTCGACTTCGACGACTGTCTGGTCGGGCCGCCGGTGCAGGACATCTGGCTGCTCGCGCGTGGCAACTCGGAAGAGGCGCGAAAACTGCGCGAGGATCTCCTAGAGGGCTACGAGCTCTTCCGCGAGTTCGATCGCGCGACGCTCGCGCTGTGCGAGCCGCTGCGCGCGATGCGGATCGTCTACATGTCCGGCTGGATCGCGCGGCGCTGGACCGATCCGTCGTTTCCCCCCGCCTTCCCGATGTTCCGTAATCACAACTACTGGAACCAGGAATACGAGGAGTTGGTGCAGATCGCGGAGGCGCTCGGCTAACCGAGCGCCCCCGCGGCGAGGGCGATCCCTACTTGTCCTTGCCGTGACCTTTGCCACGCCCCTCTTTGCCGTGACCCTCTCCGCGTCCCGGATCATCGCCGCGCCCGAAGCCCGGAGGACCGCCCACGCGAGCCTCCTGGCGACCCCAGCCGTGGTCGTTGTTCCCGCGCTCCCTCCACGCTCGCTTCTCGGCCCAGCCGTGGCCCCACTCGTGCTCCCAGCGCGGCGCCGCTTCGCGCTGCCACTGCTTCCAGTGCCCGGGCGGGACGTGGTAATACCGTACCGGCACGAGCAAGACCGGGCGCGGGACGAATTGAGGAGCCACGAGGATCCACGGGCCGTCGTGCCGGCGGCTCACGTGCCAGCCTCCGTTGGCGTAGATCCAGTACTGGTTGCTGTAGAAGAAGACGTTGGCCGGGGCCGCGGGAGCGTACTGTACGGTCGGGACGCCCGGGACGATCACCAGCGGCGGAGGGACCGGAAGGTGGATGCCGATGTCGACGTGCACCTGCGCCGAGGCCGGCGCCGCCAAAGCCAGTGCGAGAACGGTCAGAAGTGCGTAGCGCATGGAGAGACCTCTCCTTCGGGAGCTAGAGTGAGCTGAGTACGGCGCGCGCCAGGCGGGGCAAGTCCGGATCGCGCGCGCCCATGATGAGCACCGTATCACCCGGCTGGGCCTCGCTGACGATCCACTGCCGCGCGGCCTCATGGTCGCGCGCGTAGCCGCAATTGAGGGCGGCCGGCAGGTCGTCGGCCAGCATCCGGCTCGAGATGTCCTTGGCGACCGTTCCGCCGGCGTAGAAGATCTCGGCATAGCAGAAGCGGTCCTGGGGCCGGAGCAGGGTCGGGATCATCGCCCGCAGCTCGCCGCGCAGGAATCGCGCCGGCCCGAAGCCGTGGGGCTGGAAGACGGCCACGACCCGCGCCGATCCGGCCTGCGCCGTCGTGATGGCCGCGCGGATCTTTTCACCGTTGTGCGCGTAGTCGTCCACGACGTGGATGTCGCGGGCCGTCGTGCCCACCAGCTCGAATCGGCGCGCAACGCCCGGGAAGCGCGAGAGCAGGTCCACGACGAGCTCGGCGTTGAGACCGATCTCGAGCGCGACCATCGCGGCGGCGGTGGCGTTCTCGAGGTTGTGGAGACCGGGCTGCGGAATGTCCAGGCTCAGATCGCGGCCGCCGTGTCTCAGAACACCACGGGCCCGACGCGGCCCCACGCTGGTGACCCGGAGCCTCGCGTCGGCGTCCTGGGTGACGCCGTAGGTCGCCGCCTTGAATCGGCGGCCGAGCGCCGCGGCCTCGGGGCAGTCCGCGCCGACGAGCAGTCGGCCGCAGTTCCGTGCGAACGCGGTGAACTGCGGACGCAGCGCGCTCAGCTCGTCGTGATCACGACTCACGTTGTGGATCAGCCCGATCGCCGGATGGTAGCCGACGAGTGTGCCGTCGGACTCGCACGCCTCGGCGACCGCGGGGCCTTCGGCCGGCCCGGCCACGAAGCAGCCGCCGGTGCCCTCGCCCACGAAGTCGGCGCCGCCCAGGACCGTGGCCTTGACACCGCCCTCACGCAGGAGCCAGCCGAGCATGCCGACGATCGTGCTCTTGCCGCTGGTGCCCGCGATCGCCACGCCCGGCGCGGCGGTGTTGACCACCTCGGCGAGCAGCTGCGGCCTCGGCACGCAGTCGAGCCCGAGCGCGCGTCCCGCCCGCAGCTCCGGCGTGTCCGCTTCGACGGCCGCGGAGTAGACCAGCCGATCGATCGCCGCCGTAATGGCCGTCCCATCCTGCGGAGCCAACTCGATGCCGACCCGGCGGAGCTGCGCCGCGATCTCCTGCTTCTTGCCCTGATCGAACGCGCGATCCGATCCCTGCACTCGATGCCCGCGCGCCCGCATCAGGCACGCGAGCGGGCCCATGCCGGCGCCCGCGATGCCGGAGAAGTGATACCGGAGAACCGTCACAGGCTGACCTGCTTGCGCGGCTCCAGGTGCATCGTCGTCTCCATGTCGCGCGACTCCGTCACCTCTTTGAGGCTCCGGAACGGAAGGTTGAAGACGGGTCGCGACGCCGTCAGGATCATGGCGAAGTTCAGGGCCGCCCCCAGCAGGTGCACGACCGGGAGCGCCAGCAGCTCGAGCATCTCATCGCTCTTGATGTGAAGCCAGTCCAGGTCCCGGCGGAAGTCGTCCATCGCCAGCCGCCAGAACGACTCCGAGCGCATGCTCGACGAATTCGACGCCTCGAGGTCCGTGAGCGGGCGCCGCGCGAGGATGGCCAGCAGCGGGGGCGTTCCGTACTGACCGAACAGGAACCACGTGAGGCCCCGGACGCCGATCCAGCCGGTGACGGCAGCGCCCACCAGGGCGCCGTTGCCCCTGGCGATCCACGGCATCGTCACCTCGACCACGCCCCGGTAGAGGAACATCACTTCGAAGAATATCGTGAACAGCTCGATCCCGATGATCTGCGCGATGAACCGGGGGTCCTTCGTGCGCACTGCGTTGATCAGCACCTGGACGCACGCGAAGCTGGCTATCACGAGCGTCAGGACCATGGCGTACAGGATCGGAATGGTGAAGCGCGAATCGTCCGAGCCGGAAAGGTCGTTCATCAGAGTCGTGATCCGCGGCTCGAGCGTGTACGTGAGCACGGCGGCTTCGAAGGCGCACCAGAGGAGCAGCATCACGAACGCGAGCCACGGCACACCCGGCTTGAAGTAGCCGCGCATCAGCATGCTCGACATGGCGACCGGCGTGCCCACGACGTCGCGGAGGAAGCCCATGACGAGCCGGACGGCCAGCCGCGCGATGCCGAGGATCCAGCCCAACACCACGCCGGCGACCCGCACCATGCCGACCCAGTAGAGCCACACCGCGAGCGCCGCGTCCCACCACGCGAGCAGAACCAGCGAGACGAAACGGGTGCGACTCGAGCGGAAGGGCAGCGTGTAGACGGAGAGCCCGGTGGACCAGACGGCGACGACACCCAGGAGCACCGGGAACAGCAGGAACACGTACTTCAGCGCCGCCATCCAGCCGGGCTGGGCGTCGAAGAAGAAGCTCATGAGCGTTTGCTGCAGTACCGGAACCCAGGCGATCGGGGCCGCCACCAGCTCGGCCGGGCCGCGCCACGCCTCGGGAAGCTTGCCAATGATCCGATCAATCATCTGACCCTCCTTCATACGCTGCCTGCATGAAAGCCAATTCCAAAGTTATTCCTCGCAGGACTCGCCTGAGTGTGGGATCGGGATCCGGGGCGGTCTAGGGGCCCTGGCCGTTGGTGCGGCCGGACCAAGAAGGCTCGGCGGCGGCCCGGAACGGCGGGGCCGGCGAGGCGGCGACGGCGCGTTCGACCCTCTGGTGCTCGAGGGCCTGACGCTCGGCCCAGGCCGAGCGCAGCGAGCTCGAGCTCGGCGCCAGAGACGGAGGCGACAACAGGGCGAAGGTGGGGTCGATCCGGGTCGTCGCCACGGGAATGACGGTGGCGTGCACATGGCTGACCCGCGGCGGCGGGACGAGGTCCGGCCGGCCGATGCGCCGCAGGATTCGGTTGACGTACCGGCGGGTCTCCCGGTATGGCGGCACGCCGCCGTACACCATAACGGCCTGCTCACCGGCATTGTAGGCCGCGAGCACGAGGGGCAGGTTGCCGCGATAACGGTCCATCAGTCGGCGCAAGTGGCGAACGCCGCCCTCGATGTTCTCGTACGGGTCGAACGTGTCCGACACGCGCAGGCTCGACGCCGTGTCCGGCATGAGCTGCATCAAGCCGCGGGCGCCGCGCCGCGAGACCGCGCGCGGGTTGAACTCCGATTCGGCCTCGACGATCGCCGCCACCAGGATCGGCGGAATGTCGTACCGCACGGCGACCTCTCGGATGTGCGCCTCGATCTCGACGATCTCCGCGATCTCGACGCTCGAGTCGGTCGCGTCGACCGTCTCGCGCGCCATCCGCATGATCTCGGACTCCGGTTGACTCACCCGCGACCCGAAGTAGCCGTAGGCCGGGACGATCGTCAGCAGCAAGACTCCGAGCCCCAGCGCGTGGCGCGCGACTGGCGAGAGCGGGTCTCGCTCGAGGCGTCGGATCGTCGCTTTCGCGTCCAAGAAATTTCCTCCGGGTTTGATGCCTGGCGAACAGCATTCTGGATGGGTCTATGCGTAGCACCCCCCAAGAACGCAACCCGAATGCCAGGAGTCAAAAGTGTCAAAGGCTAAATTTATTCAATTGATGCACGGCACCTCGGCACCGTGAGAACTGACGAAGCCCGTCAGTGAGGCGACACGGGCGTGTCATCCCGTCTCCTGCATTTCCGGAAGCCTGCAAGGGCCTAGACGCGGCGGAGTATGCCGCTCGAGGCCGGGCTTCGCTCGACGCCACCCCAGGTGCGCAGCCCGAGATTCGCGCACTCGATGAAGCAATCCAGGGCGGTCGTCAGCTCCGCGGGGCTGTTGGGCTTGACGAGCTCGAGGGTGACGTCGGTGCCGTTGAACACCGCGTGGGCCGCGCGAAGGACGCTCGAGCTCGCGTGGCCCTTGAACGTGGCGATCCACGACTGGTCGGGCGCTCGGTTCACCCGGAAGCGGACGAAAACGCGGCTGTCGGAACGCTTGTCCTTCGCCTCGAACGTGGGATCGCTGACACGCATGATCGACATGACGACTCCCAGCTTGCGCGACGACCGTGACGCCCGAGCCCTTCGCCCGGCAAGCTCGGCGCGAGACCGCGAAGTGTCCGGCGCCGTGCCCGAGTGGATGAATGCCGTGCTGCGACGATCGAAGGCCTACCGGGTGGTAGGAAACGCGAACTCCGAAGCCTCGGGGTATCGAAGCACAGGACCGCGTGTGTGTCTAGTGGCGCTTTCTTGATACCCTAGGGCGCCGTTTCTCACGAATGAGAGCGCCCGGAGGGCCTCGATGAAGCATCGCATTGCCGCGATTCCCGGCGACGGAATCGGCAAGGAAGTCGTGCCGGAAGGCATGCGCGTCCTCGACGCAGCGGGCCGCCGGTTCGGCTTCGAGATCGAGTGGACGACGTTCGACTGGAGCTGCGAGCGCTACGCGGAAACCGGTCGCATGATGCCCGAAGACGGCCTCGACCGTCTCCGACAGTTCGAGGCGATCTTCCTCGGCGCGGTCGGATTCCCGGGCGTGCCGGACCACGTCTCGCTCTGGGGGCTGCTGATCCCCATCCGACGCGGGTTTCATCAGTACGTGAACCTCCGGCCCGTGCGGCTGCTCAAGGGCGTCAGGTCGCCGCTCGCCGGCCGCGGCCCCGCCGACATCGACATGCTGATCGTCCGCGAGAACAACGAGGGCGAGTACTCGGAGATCGGCGGGCGGCTCTACCGCGGAACGCCGGAGGAGCTCGCCGTGCAGCAGTCGGTCTTCACGCGCAAGGGGTGCGACCGCATCATGCGCTACGCGTTCGAGCGGGCCATGAAGCGGCCGCGCCGTCACGTGACGTCGGCGACCAAATCGAACGGGATCATCCACAGCATGCCGTACTGGGACGAGCGCTTCGCCGCCATCGCGAAGGAATATCCGTCGGTGAAGACCGCCCAGTATCACATCGACATCCTGACCGCTCACTTCGTGCAGCACCCGGACTGGTTCGACGTCGTCGTCGGCTCGAACCTTTTCGGCGACATCCTCTCCGATCTCGGTCCGGCGATCGCCGGCTCGATCGGGCTGGCGCCGGGCGGAAACATCAACCCCGAGAAGGAGTACCCGTCGATGTTCGAGCCCGTCCACGGCTCGGCCCCGGACATCGCGGGCAAGGCGGTGGCCAACCCGATCGCGCAGATCTGGACGGGCGCGATGATGCTCGAGCACCTCGATCACGCGGACGCGGCGCGGGCCGTCGTGGCCGCGGTCGAGCGCCTGGTCGAGGAGGGCAAGACCTTGACGCGCGACCTCGGCGGCCGCGCGTCGACCAGCGAGGTCGCGCAGGCGATCGCCGGGCTGCTCCAGCCGATACGGTCCGCGTGAACTTCTTCGGTCACACCGTGCTGGCGGTCCGGCGGAGCGCGGATCCGGCCTTCGTGCTCGGATCGATGCTCCCCGACTTCGCCACGATGATCGGAGCGCGCCCGCCGAGCACGGCGCACGCCGCCATCGACTCCGGGATGCAGTTCCACTGGAGGACCGACGAGATCTTCCACCGCTCGCCGGCGTTCCTGGCGCTCACCCGTCAGGCGGTCGTCTGGCTGGCGGCGCGAGGCGTTCGGAGCGGCAGCGCGCTCGCGGTGGCGCACGTCGGCGTCGAAGTCATGCTCGATGCCGCGCTGTCCGGCGACGACCGGGCGCAGCGTGCGTATCGCGCGGCGCTCGAGCGCGCCGCCGGAGACGGGCTCGGACGCTACGTGCGCTGGGGGTCGGGCGAGCAGCGCGATCGCTTCGACACGCTTCGGGAACGGCTGCTCGCGCGCGGGTCCATCACGGGCGACATCGCGCCCGAGACCGTGGCCGAGCGCCTGAGGGTGGCGCTCGCCGCGCGCCCGCGCCTGTCGCTCGACGACACGGCGGTCCAGGCAGTCCGTGACTGGGCTCGCGTGGCCCGCGCCGACATCTCCGCCAGCGCCGCCCCGCTCGTCGAGCACCTCGCCGCCCAGCTCCTCTGACGCGCCGATCGGCACAGCGACTGCGTCACGAAGCCGAGGCTTTCCTCTTCGGAGGGCCGCTCAAAAGATGGGCCTTCTCAGCGGCCCCCGTCGTTGGAGAGGACGAGCGTGCCCGCGGCGCTCAACATTCCCCCCATTCCATTCACCAGCGACAGCTTGGTGTTCGGCACCTGCCGCGCGCCGCACTCGCTGCGCAGCTGCCGCGTCGCCTCGATGATCGGGAAGATGCCGTACATGCCGCTGTGTGTGTAGGAGAGCCCGCCGCCGTTCGTGTTGATCGGCAGCTTGCCGCCCGGTGTCGAGCGGCCCTCGGCGAAGAAGTGCACGCCCTCGCCGCGCTTGGCGAGACCGAGCGCCTCGAGCATGAGCGGCGGGCCCGAGGTGAAGGCGTCGTAGAGCATGATGTGATCGAAGTCGGTCGGCTTCACGCCCGCCATCGCGAATGCCTTCTCGCCCGAGCGCCGCGTGGCCTCGCTGAACGTGAGGTTGCGCATCTGCGTGAGCATGACGTGCTCGCTGCCCTCGCCGGCCCCGCGCACGTAGACCGGCTTTTTCGCGCAGTCCTTCGCCCGATCGGCGCGGGTCAAGATGACGGCGCCTCCGGCGTCGGTGACGAGGCAGATGTTCAGGATGTTGAACGGCCACACGACCGGCCGGGAGTCGAGCACGTCCTTCACGGTGAGGGGCTCCCGGTTGCGCGCCTTCGGATTCAGCGCGGCCCACTTCCGTGTCGAGACCGCGACCTGCGCCCACTGCTCGAGCGTCGTGCCGTACTCGTGCATGTGGCGCGTGGTGATCAGCCCGAAATAGGTCGGCGCGCCGCCGAAGCCGTACGGGAACTCGAACTGGCCGGGGAGCGCCGTGTCGCGCCGGGGCGAGACGCCGACGCCCGAGCGTCCGGACTCGCCGTGGCAGACGACCGCGACGTCGCAGAGCCCGTGATAGAGCGCGACCATCGCGTGCCCGGCCATGATGATGAACGAGCACCCGCCGACCGTCGTGCCGTCGACGTAGCGCGGCACGACGCCGATCGCCTCGCCGATGGTGGCGGGCGAGTGCTGGCCCGCGGTGAAGATCCCGTCGATGTCGGACACCTTGATCCCGGCGTCGCGCGCGGCGTTGGTGATCGCCTCGACGTGCAGGGTCAGCTGGCTCTTCCCCGGCACGGTGCCGATCTCGTCGCTCTCGTCCACGCCGACGATGCAGACCGTGTTGCTGAGCTCCCGCAGCCGCGCGAGGTCGCTCATCGCGCACCGCCCGCCGGACGGAACATCGGCAGGCTGATCTCATCCGTGAGCTTCTCGAAGCACACCTCGACCGGCATGTCGCAGCGGATCTGCTTTGGATCCGGCGCGATGCCGACCAGATTGCTCAAGAGGCGCGGCCCTTCCTCGAGCTCGACCATCGCCAGCACTACCGGCGTCTTCACCTTGAACGCCTTGTTCAAGATCTGGTGGGCGATCTCGAACGAGTAGAGCCGACCGCGGCCGCTCGCCTGCACCCAGCCGATGTCGCGCGAGGCGCAGAACGGACACGACACGCGCGGGTACATGAACGGCTTCCCGCACGCGCGGCACTTGGTGATCATGAGCTTGCCCTCGCGCGCGCCGTCCCAGTAGGGGCGGCACTCGGGCGTGATCGGAGTCGGGAGCGGGCGTTCGAGGTCCATGGGCGAGGATTCTACACGCAAGCTGGGGTAAAGTACCGCCCCGAGGCGCGGCGACAAGGAGGAGGCACCCCATGGCGCGCAAGCAGGACGCCCCGAAGGCCCGGCCCGTGACAGCCGACGACGTGGATCCTCGCCATCGGTGGGACCGACCGCTTCAGTCGCCCGGACACACACAGGTGGACTTCGAGGAGCGCGTGGACTTTCGGCGCCTGCACGCCTATCGGCTAGGCCGCGCACGCCAGGCGCTGGCGCGCTCGGGCCTCGGCGCGATCCTCGTCTTCGACCAGTACAACATCCGCTACCTCTCGGGCACGGTCATCGGCGAGTGGGCACGCGACAAGCTCACGCGCTGGTGCTTGCTGACGGGCACCGGCGAGCCCTGGGTGTGGGACTTCGGCTCCGCCGCGCGCCACCATCGCCTGTATACGCCGCAGATCCCGGCGCGCCAGTCGCTCGCGGGCATGGTCGGCATGCGCGGCGCCGTGTCGCCGAAAGCCGGGCTCTTCCAGAAGGCGGCCGCGGAAATCCGAGAGATCCTGAAGGCCGAAGGCGTCGCCGGGATGCCGCTCGGGATCGATCTCGTCGAGCCGCCGTTCCTGTTCGCGCTCCAGGAGGCTGGCGTCGAGGTGCGCGACGGCCAGCAGGTGCTGCTCGAGGCGCGGATGCTCAAGAGCCGGGACGAGCTGACGCTCCTGAACATGGCGGCGGCGATGGTCGACGGCGTCTACCAGGACATCTTCGAGGCGCTCAAGCCCGGCGCGCGCGAGAACGAGATCGTCGGGCTCGCCACCATGCGGCTCTACGAGATGGGCTCGGACTGCGTCGAGGCGATCAACGCGATCTCGGGCGAGCGCTGCAGCCCCCACCCGCACAATTTCACCGACCGGATCATCCGGCCCGGCGACCAGGCGTTCTTCGACATCATCATGTCGTTCGTCGGCTACCGGACCTGCTACTACCGCACCTTCAGCGTGGGGCGCGCGACGAAGCCCCAGGTGGCCGCCTACAAGAAGGCGCGCGAGTGGATGGACGAGGCGATCGCGCTCATCAAGCCCGGCGTGGCCACCGACAAGATCGCGCGCGCCTTTCCAAAGGCGCAGGAGATCGGCTTCGACAGCGAGATGGCCGCGTTCGGTCTCAACTTCTGCCACGGAATCGGCCTCGGGCTCCACGAGCGGCCGATCATCAGCCGCCTGAACTCGTTCGACGACCCGATGGAGCTGCAGGCCGGGATGATGTTCGCCGTCGAGACCTACTGCCCGGCGACCGACGGGATGTCCGCCGCCCGCATCGAGGAGGAAGTCATCGTGACCCCGAGCGGCGCTCAGATCATCACGCTGTTCCCGGCCGACGAGCTTCCGATCGCCAACCGCTACTAGGCCGAGCCGAGGTCCCGAGCATGGCGCGAGCGAGCCTGAACGGCATCGAGATCGACTACACGGTGGGCGGGCGCGGGCGCCCGGTCATCCTGAGCCACGGCTACGGCGCCACCGGGCGCATGTGGGACGGCCAGCACCGGACGATCGGCGACCGCTACCGGCTCATCACGTGGGACATGCGCGGTCACGGCCAGACGGAGAGCCCGCACGATCCGGCTCGGTACTCGACCGAGCTGACGGTGGCCGACATGCGCGCGCTCCTGACCGCGCTCGGGGTGAGCCGCGCGGTAGTGGGCGGGCTCTCGCTCGGCGGCTACATGTCGCTCGCGTTCTACCTCGCGCACCCCGAGATGGTCGACGCGCTGGTCGTCTGCGACTCGGGGCCGGGCTATCGCAACGCCGAGGCGCGCAACGCGTGGAACCGCCGTGCCCACGAGCGGGCCGGCGACCTCGAAGCGCGCGGGCTCGAGGCGCTCGGCGGCCGGAGCCGCGAGGTGCGCGACGCGCTCGGCCACCACAAGAGCGCCCAGGGGCTCGCCCACGCCGCGCGAGGGATGCTGGCGCAACAGGACGCGCGCGTCATCGACGGCCTGACGTCGATCCGCGTGCCGACGTTGATCGTCGTGGGCGACCAGGACACGCCGTTCATGGCGCCGTGCGAGTACATGGCGAAGAAGATCCCGGGCGCTCGGCTCGAGGTCATCGCCGGCGCGGGGCACGCCTCCAACCTCGATCAGCCGGAGGCCTTCGACCGCGTGCTGCTGAGCTTCCTCGACTCGCTGCCGGCCTGAGCTCGGCCCGCTCCGGCCCGAGCCCCGGCGGCTCACGGCCTGACCCGGCGGCTCAGCCGCGCGGCAGCCCGAGCACGCGCTCGCCGATGATGTTGCGCTGGACCTCGCTCGTACCGGCCGAAATCGTGTATTGCCGCGCGGCGAGCACGCGGTTGAACCAGCGCGGCGCGTCCGGCACCGCCGTCGACGCCTGATTCACGAGCACGTGCATGCCGAGGAGCTCGCCGGCCGCGTCGGCGATCCGTACGCCGAGCTCCGAGCCGCTGAGCTTGAGCACCGATCCCTCGGGCCCGGGCGGCTCGCCGCGCAGCTGGCGGCTGAGGCTCCTGAGACGCGTGTACTTGAGCGCCTCGGACTCGATGGCGAGCTGGGCCAGCCGCTGCCGGATGGCCGGATGATCCCACGCCGGCCGGCCCTCGATCGGCACCTGACGCGCCAGCGCGATCAGGCGGGCGATCTGAGCGGTGTGACTGCGTCCGCCGGCCGAATGACGCTCGTACATGAGCGTGGTCGTCGAGACCTTCCAGCCCTGATTGACCGGTCCCAGAAGATTCGCCTTTGGCACCACGACGTCCGTGAAGAAGACCTCGTTGAAGTGGTGGTGCCCCGTCATCAGTACGAGCGGCCGCACGGTAATGCCGGGGCTCGTCATCGGAACGAGCAGGCAGCTGATCCCCTGATGCTTCGGCACGTCCGGATTGGTGCGGACGAGCAGGATGATCCAGTGGGCGAAGTGGGCGCCCGACGTCCACACCTTCTGGCCGTTGACGACGAAGTGATCGCCCTGGTCGACGGCGCGCGTCCGGAGGCTCGCCAGATCGGAGCCGGCGCCGGGCTCGGAGAAGCCCTGGCACCAGATCTCGTCGGCGTTGAGGATCGCGGGCAGGTGGCGGCGCTTCTGCTCCGCGGTGCCCCAGTGGATGATGGTCGGCCCGACCAGGTTCAACCCCATGTTCCCCGGCAGCACGGGCGCGCGGGCGGCGCTGTACTCCTCGTCCCAGATGACCCGCTCGATCAGCCCGGCGTCGCGGCCTCCGTATTCCTTCGGCCAGGTGATGCCGACCCAGCCCGCCGCGTGCATCTTCTTCTGCCAGACGCGGCGGCGCTCGAAGGTCTCGCGATCGGAGGCGACGCGGTCGTCGGAAGCGTCGTCCAGACAGAGCTCGGGCGGGAGGTTCGCGGCGAGCCAGTCGCGGAATTGCTTGCGAAAGCTCTCGTGCTCGGCGGCGAACTCGAAATCCATGACTTGAGCCGAGGCTAGTCGGGCCTCGGGGCCGCTGTCAAGCGTGAGCCCGCCGCAAAAATTTTCGCGCGCGGACTCATCGTATCGCGTGCGCGACGTGAAAAGCGATTCACTCTTGAATGTTCACGAGCGGGAGTGTAGAGTCCGCTTCGATCACTCTCACGATGAACCTCGAAGAAGCCTGGGAGAGCCTAGCGGCACCGCAATGCATCTCTTGCTCCTCCGGTCGCTGCTCCGGGAGATGATCTCCGACCTCGCCGGACCCGCGCCCAGGGCGGACGAATCGAACCGAGGCAGCATGACGCGTTATCTGATCGTCGTCGCGCGGACAGAGGCGGCAGTGTACGAGCATCTCCGCAACCGTCATCTCGGCGATTCCAAGGTCCGGGTGATGCTCGACCGCCGCGGCGCGGTCGAGTACGAGTCGCCGGATAGCCCGCCGCCGGTCGACCGTCGCCGCCGCCGGTCGTCGCTCATGACCGGCGCATCGCACGAGCTCGTCGCGCTCGCGCCCGAGGTGCCCGAGACCCCGACGCCTAACCCGCAACCCCGCGCGCCTTACGAGGAGGCACCACCCCCGATGAGCCAGATCGAGACCGTCGACGACACGCAACGGACTACCCGCTGGCTCGCTGAAAGCCAGTATCAGCTCAGCCATGTGATTCCGTCGTTGGTCGAGGAGCGCGATCGCCTGCGTCGCGCGCTCGCGGGGCGTGAGCAGGAGTGCGAGCGGCTGGGCAGCGAGCTCGGCGAGCTCCGCCGCATCCACGGCGCGCTCCAGGGCGAGCTCGATGCCTTGCGGGGCGAGCGCACGGCGGTGGCCGAGGCGTTCGGCGGCGTCGTGGACATGCTCGGGCAGATGCATCGGCCTCTGGCCGACATCGCGCGGCGCTTGCAGACCACGCCGCCGATTTCCGTCACGCAGCAGGACTAGCGTTCGCGCGCCCTGCGCGCGGCGCGAGGGCGCGGACCGACGGGGACGAGCGGCTCTTCAGCATCGCTGAAGGGTATGATGCGGGCATGGAACGAGCAACCACCACTCGACCCCGGCGGCGCCGCGCGACGAAGGTGGCCGTCCCCGTCGAGGTCGCCCCCGCCGGCCCCGAGCCGTTCGCGCTGCCCGTCGCCGAGCCCGAAGCCTCTCTGCCGATCGTCACGCCGGAGCCCGTCTTCGTGACGCGCGTCCCGCCGCCGGCGCCCGAGCGGCTTCGGCCCGCGACCCGCCACGCGATCTTCTTCGACGTCGAGAACACCAGCAACCCCGCGCACATCGAGCGGGTGGTCGGGCGTCTGGCCATCGATCACATCGGCCGGAGTACCGAATTCTTCGCCGTCGGCAACTGGCGCGTGATCGGCCACGAAACGGGGCGCGTGCTCGCCCGATTCGGCGCCCAGCTCCTCCACAGCGCGCCATCCACCGGCGTCCGTGACTGGAGCGATCTCCGGATCGCCGTGAGCGCGGGCGTGTGGCTCGCCGGCGCGCGCCCGGGCGACGTGCTCGAGATCGTGTCGGACGACCGCGCCTTTGACGCGGTGGGCGACGTCGCCGCGGCGCTCGGCATCACCTTTCACCGGCTGACCGCCCGGACGCTCCCGGGCGCGCCCCCGGCGGAGTCGAGTCGTCCCGCGCCCGGAGGCGACCGCGGCCGGCCCCGTGGACGCCGTGGCCGGCGCGGCGGGCGCCCGGGTGGGGCGGAGATCGAGCCACGCCGGGCCGACCCGGTCCGTCACCCGCCGGCGCCGGCGTTCGCCGAGTCCGACGAAGCCCACAGCGCGCCGCACGACGAGCTCGTGCTCGTCGTCAGCGAGCTGGCCGATCGCTCGCCCAACGGCGCCGTGCTCATCGACAACGTGGCGCGTGCGCTCAAGGCGCGCGGTTTCAGCCGACCGCCCGGATCGCCGCGGCTCGTCACCAGGCTCCGGCGCATCAAGGAGCTGTCGGTGAGCCCGACCGGAATGATCTCGCTGGTGCCGGACGCGATCGCTCGCTCCGAGGCGCCGCCGCCCCCGCCCCCCGTCGAGGAGACGACCGAGGTCGAGGCGGCGCCGGCACCGTCAGCGGCAGCGCCGCCCAGGAGGCGTAGTCGCCGTCGCTCCCGCCGCGGCGGTCGCGGCCGGCGTCGCGCGAACCCGGCCGCGGGCGCGTAGCGCCCGATCGGCCTCAGGACACCAGGATCGCCTTCGCGCGATCGCGGATCGCGTCGGGCAGCGGTGTCGGCCGCCGCGCGTCCATGTCGAGGTGCACGCCCAGCTGCTCGAGCGTAGCCACGCGCTCGCCGGTACGCTCGTTCGTCATCACGTGGAAGAGGCGCATCGACGAGTTGCCGACGTGGACGAGCGCCGAGCGCACGCGGACCGGGTCGCCCGGCCTGAGCACACCGCCGAGCTCCAGCTGGAATTCGAACGTCGAGAAGCCGCGGCGCTCGTTCCGCATGTAGCCCGGAGTGATCCCGAACACCGCAGTCGCGTGGCCGTTGGCGGCCGAGAAGCGGTGGATGTAGTGCATCAGGGCGACCTGGCCGAACACGTCCACCTCGTCCGGCTTGACCGTGTCGCGCGAGCTCTCGTGGAAGCCGTCGAGCCCGCTCGGCCTCGGGCGGCGCTCGCGGGCCGGGACGTCCCACTCGACCCGCCGCTGCTCCGCCGCCCGTCGCTGCGCCGCCGGCAAGGGCCGTGCGGCTTGGCGCCGCGCCTCCACGTGGCGGACGCGCTGCTCGACCGTCGTGCAGACGTCGCCGGTCTCGGAGTTGAAGAGCTTGTGACCCAACACGAGGGCATCCCGCTCGACCGCGATGACGCCGCTCACGACGTGCATGATGTCGCCGACCCGCAGCTCGCGGACGTAGCGCACGTAGCAACCGGCGGTGACGCAGAGGCTCCCGCGTCGCCGAGTGTAGGCCACGCCGAGCCCGAGCGAAGCGAGCAGCGCGAGCATGGCGTCGCCGAGCCGGGCGAAATAGAACGCGACCGTGAGGTGGTCGTTGTGGTCGACCTCCCAGCGGTAGACGATCCCGCGGTAGGTCTCGAGCCAGTCGTTCACGATGTCTTCCTCCTCGACAGGCGGCAGACGCCGGTCCGGCGACCCGAGTAAGCCTACACGAGTCGGCCGGGCCTGGGCGCCGGGTGTTAAGCTGGTCTTGTCGGAATCGGTTGAACGACCCGGGCTGCAGGGGCCCGACAGTAGAGTCGGAACGGGTCGGGCGATGACCGAACCTCGAAAACGAGTCGCGCTCTGGCAGTTGGCCCTCCTGACCCTGGCGTATTTCGCCGCGGGCAAATTGGGCCTCGCCCTGGCCGTCGTCAACGTGAGCGTGTCGCCGGTGTGGCCGCCGACCGGGATCGCGTTCGCGTCGTTCCTGCTCCTGGGGCCGCGGATCTGGCCCGCCATCTTCATCGGCGCCTTTCTCGTGAACGTCACGACCACGGGCTCGATCGCGCCGTCGATCGGGATCGCGATCGGTAACACCTGCGAAGGCCGTCTGGGCGCCGAGCTGGTGCGCCTCTTCGCGAACGGCCGCGCCGTCTTCGACCGTGCGCGGGACGTCTTCAAGTTCGTCGTGCTCGCCGGCCTGTTCAGCACGACGGTGAGCGCGACAATCGGCATAAGCAGCCTGACGCTCGGCGGCCACGCCGGCTGGCGCGAGTACCCCGCGATCTGGTTCACGTGGTGGCTCGGCGACGCGGTGGGCGCGCTGGTCGTCGGGCCGGTCCTGGTGCTGTGGAGCGTGGGCGGTGGCGTTCTGCAAAGCCGACTGCGCCTGTTGGAGGAGGTCGGGCTGTTCGGGACGGTGGTTGCGGTAGGCGCCCTCGTTTTCTTTGGATTCGTCGGTCAGCCCCTTACGTTTCTTTGCGTGCCGCCGCTGGTCTGGGCGGCGTTTCGCTTCAGACCACGAGAGACGGCGACCGCGATCACCATCCTGTCTGGGCTGGCGATCTGGGGAACCATCCACGGCCTCGGTCCCTTCGCCGACGGCCCGCCGAACGAGTCGCTGCTGCTCCTGCAGGCGTTCCTCGGCACGATGGCGGTGATGAGTATCCTGATCGCCGCGGTGGTGGTGGAGCGGAAGCGAGACGAGGCGGCGCTGGAGCACCTGGCATCCATCGTGGAGTCCTCCGACGACGCCATTGTGAGCAAGACGCTCGAGGGCGTCGTGACGAGCTGGAACGCGGGCGCCGAGCTTCTCTACGGCTACTCCGCCGCCGAGGCGATCGGCAGGCCGATTTCGGTCATCGTTCCGCCCGATCATCCGGACGAGCTGTCTCGCGTGCTGGCCCGGCTCAAGCGGGGCGAGCATGTTCAGCCCTACGAGACGGCTCGGATTCGAAAGGACGGCACGCTCGTTCAGGTCTCGGTCACGGTGTCACCGCTCCGGAGCTCGTCCGGTAGCATCATCGGGGCGTCCGCGATCGGCCGCGACATCACCGAGAAGAAGCGCGTCGACGCGGCGCTGCGCGAGGCCGCGACCCTCAGGTCGGTCACGAGCCTGGCGGTGGCCGCCGCGCACGAGATCAACAATCCGCTGACGGTCGTGTCGGGCGAGCTCCAGCTGCTCACTCGGGAGGTCGGTGGGCGCTGGTCCAGCCGGATCACGGCGATGCTCGAGGCGCTCGAGCGGATCCGGGAGGTCGTCTTGCGAATGAACCAGATCACCCGGCTCGTGCCCGCGGAGCGCCAGCGGCACCTTCCCGAGATGCTCGACCTCGGCAAGTCGAGCGGGCGCGCCGAGCCGCCCGCCGACGATCCGGAGCGGCTGGCCTAGATGTGCACTCCCTTCATCTGGGCCTCGGGATAGCGGGTGCCGGCGGCGGCCCCGGACGGGATCGCCGCCGCGATCCGCTCGACGTCGCGCGCGTCGAGGCGTAGGGAGGCCGAGGTCACGTTCTCCTCGAGCCGCTCCGTGCGCTTCGTGCCGGGGATGGGCACGATGTCCGGCCCCTGCGCCAGTAGCCACGCGAGCGCCAGCTGACCCGGCGTACAGCCCTTTTCCTTCGCGATCGGCTCGATCCGGCGCACCAGCTCGAGGTTCCTGGCGAAGTTGGCTTCCAGAAAGCGCGGGTGATCGCGCCGCCGATCGTCCGACGGGATGTCGGCGAGGCTCCCCACGCGGCCGGTGAGCCAGCTGCGCCCGAGCGGTGAGTAGGCGACGAACGAGATGCCGAGCTCGCGCAGGGTCGGAAGAATCGCCTCGGCCTCGACTCGATAGAGCAGCGAGAATTCGCTCTGCAGCGCGCTGAGCGGATGGATTCGATGCGCCCGCCGGACGGTCGCGGGCGCCGCCTCGCACAGGCCGATGTAGCGCACCTTGCCCCGCTCGACCAGCCGCTTCATGGCGCCCACCGTGTCCTCGATCGGCACGGTCGGATCGACGCGGTGCTGATAATAGAGGTCGATCACGTCGACGCCCAACCGCTTCAGGCTCGCGTCGCAGGCCTGGGCGACGTAGTCGGGCCGGCCGTTGACCGTCATGCGGCCCTCAGGCGTCCGGACCTGACCGAACTTGGTCGTGACCACCGCCTGATCGCGGCGCCCGCGAATGGCCCGCCCCAGGAGCTCCTCGTTGTGGCCGAAGCCGTACATGTCCGACGAATCGAGGAAATTCACGCCCAGGTCGAGGGCCCGGTGCACGACGCCGATCGATTGCGCGTCGTCGTGCTTGCCGTAGGTGCCCGACATCGACATGCATCCCAGGCCGAGCGCCGGCACCGAGAGCGAGCTGTGGCCGAGCTGGCGGTGTTCCATGGAGCCTCCCAATGGCTGTGCGCGCTGCGGGCCGTCGGGGCTCCCCCGCCGGCCGAGGCGCGCCGCTAGACATAATGTCGCGCGATTCTACACCACTGCGCCTCGGGCTCGGCTGGCGAGGCTTGCTACAATAGGCCCATGCTTGGATCCACCCGCGGGGCGCTGGAGCGCTCGGCCGACCTTCAGTCCGCGCTCAAGACCGACCCGGACAGCTTTCCGTTCAAGAGCGAGCTGAGCCTGGCGCCCCTGCTGGCCTTCTGGGGCAAGAAGTACGGCGACGACACATCCGCCAAGGGGGCGTTCATCCGGACGGTCCGCGAGCAGATCAGCCAGGTGCCCGAGCTCCTGAATCCGATCACCGATCTGAGCGTGATCGAGCGTCACAAGGCTTTGGTCGACGTGCTCATGGCGGGCATCTTCCCGCCGGCCTTCTTCGAGCAGGAGTTCACGGCCGTCCTGATCCCGTTCATGTTGAAGAGCTTCTACGCCACGCCGCCCTTCGAGCGGCTCCTCCGCGCCGAGGACGGATCGCTGCGCGGCCACGTGAACCTCGACGCCTCGATGATCAGCGCGATGCGGGTCTTCTTCGCCTACGCGCTCATCCTGGAGCGGGTCTACGGAGTCGTGCTCGACGTCGACTATCCATTGATCCTCACCGTCACCGACGCCGAGACCACCCTCGACCGCCACTTCAAGATGGAATTCGACTGGCGGTGCGTCGACGTAGAGACCGTCGGGCCGGTCCCGGCTCTGACCGACGCGATGCGGCGGCGACTACACGGCGAGCTCTTCGAGACGGCGATGTTCCGCGAGCTGCTGCCGGCCGATCGCTTCGTGTTCCGGGGATTCACGATCTTCAGGGCGATCGAGGTCACGGACCAGGAAGTGCTGTCCTCGCTCGAGCGCGACCTGATCGACAAGGAGTCGATCGTCTCGCACACGCGCTTCAAGGCGCTCCAGGACAAGCTCCGGACGCTCTTCCGCCGCCCCGAGCTGCGCTTCGGGCTGGCCGCCCTGGACGGCGACCAGGTGCTCGTCCTCAACTATGGGGCGGAGTGCGAGCACGCCTGCATCTTCGCCGACTCCCGGCACCACACAGTCGAGGAGTTCCGCGGGTCGGTCTACGAGCGCGCGGTCAAGCAGGGGGGCCCACTCATCGTCGAGGACCTCACCGAGATGCCCGGGCGCACGCCGGCGGACGACGAGATCATCGAGTGGGGGCTGCGCAACATCATCGTGGCGCCGCTCTATTACCAGGATCGCGTGATCGGCACGCTCGAGCTGGGCTCGCCGCGGCCCGGCGATCTCGACTGGACGCATCTGCCCAAGCTCATGCAGATCCTGCCGCTCTTCTCCATGGCCGTGCAGCGGAGCATGGAGGAGCTGAACGCGCGCATCCAGGCGTTCATCAAGGAGAAGTGCACGGCGATCCATCCGGTGGTCGAGTGGCGCTTCCGCAAGGCCGTGCTCAAGGGCATCGAGAGCCAGGCCGAGGACGCCGACGACGCCGTGGTCGAGATGGAGCCGATCGTGTTCGAGCGGATCTATCCGCTCTACGCGCTCGCCGATATCCGCGGCTCCTCGATCCAGCGGAGCCTCGCGATCCAGGCCGACCTCCTGACGCAGCTCCGGCTGGCGCGCGACGTGATCCGATGGGCGCACGACGCGCGGCGGCTGCCCGGCCTGCACGAGCTGCTGTACCGGATCGACAAGCACGCGGCCAAGATCGAGACGAACCTCAACTCGGGCGACGAGGTCTCGATCATCGCGTTTCTCCGGACCGACGTGGAGTCGCTGTTCGACCACCTGCAGACCTTCGGGCCCGGGATCCGCGAGCGGATCGAGGCGTACCGGGCTGCGCTCGATCCGCGCATCGGGACCGTGTACGACCGGCGGCGGCTGTTCGAGGAGAGCGTGACCCGCATCGCCGACGGGATCTCGGCGTACCTCGACCTCGAGGAGCAGACCGCGCAGACGATGTTCCCGCACTACTTCGAGAAGCAGAAGACGGACGGCGTGGACCATCAGATCTACGTCGGCGCCTCGCTGCTCGAGGACGGCAAGTTCGACCCGCTCTACCTCAAGAGCCTCCGCCTCTGGCAGCTCATGGTGACGTGCGGCGTCGCGCTGAAGGTGAACCGGCTCAAGGACAAGCTGCCCATCCCGCTCGAGGTGACCCATCTGGTGCTGGTCCAGCACGCGCCGCTGTCGATCCGTTTCCGGTTCGACGAGAAGCGGTTCGACGTGGACGGCGCCTACGACATCCGCTACGAGATCGTCAAGAAGCGCATCGACAAGGCCGTCGTTAAGGGCACCGACGAGCGGATCACGCAGCCCGGGCAGGTCGCGATCGTCTACTCGCACCCCTCTGAGGGCCACGAGTACCGCGGCTACATCGAATATCTGAAGTCGCTCGGCTACTTCATCGGCGAGGTCGAGGACCTCGAGCTCGAGGAGCTGCAGGGCGTGCACGGCCTGCGCGCGCTTCGGGTCACCATCGATCTGCGCAACCCACGGATCGATCGCCGCATCGCCCCCGGCGACCTTCAGCCGGCGACCCCCGACCCCTCGCGCAACTAGCAGGCGGCCGAGAAGGCGCCACCGGGCCCCTTATCGGCCACCTGCGTGAGGTTTCAACCGGTCGCGCGTCACACCCTCCGCCAGTAAGGTTTCGATCTCCCCGCTCGAGAAGCCGAGCTCGCCGAGGATCGCGCGCGTCTCCGACCCGAACGGCGCGGTCGCCTGAGCCGCGACGAATCCGCCGCCGTCCATCCCGAGCGGCGGCCCCAGGAGGCGCACGGGGCCGAGGACCGGATGGGTCAGGTCGTGGAGCATTCCGTTGGCGAGCGGCTGCTCGTCGTCGAGGAGCTCGAGCGGCAGCTTCACGCCCGCCGCCGGCACGCCGGCCGCCTCGAGCGTCGTCTGCCAGTCGGCGGTGGTGCGCGTGGCCACGATCGCCTCGACGCGCCGCCGAAGCGCCAGGTAGTGCTCGACCTCCTTCGCCCGGTCGGCGATTGGCCGATCGAGCGCGTCGTCGCTCAGGCCGACGGCGCGGATGAACGCGCGCCGGAGCGCCAAGCTGCCGCACGCGACGGCCAGGGCGGCGTCGCGGGTCGCGTAGGTGCGGTAGTAGACGTTGACCGTGCCCGGCGGCCGGATCGACGGCGTGAGCGCGGCCTGCTCAGCGTACGGGCGCCCGGCCGCGCGGAGCTGCGCGAGCCTGGCCCGCACCGCGGCGTGCGTCGCGCCGTCCGCCGAGTCGATGCGCACCATGTTGTTGTTCTGGACCACGAGCGCGGCCATCAGGAGCGAGGCGTCCACCTCGCCGCCGCGCCCCGTGCGCGCGCGCCGCAGCAGCGCCGAGGCGATGCCAAACGCGAGGGTCATCGCGCACATGTAATCGACGACCGGGTTCTCGCCGCCGGTCGGCACGCCGTCGTTCACGCTACCGCCCGCCGCGAGCAGACCGCTGCGCGCCTGGACCACGAGATCCATCCCGGCCAGCCCCGCGGCGGGTCCGCGCCGACCGAACGCGCTGACGTTGCCGACGACCAGGCGCGGGAAGCGCGGCGCGAGGCTCGGCCAGTCGAGGCCGAGCTCGGCGGCCAGTCCGGGGCGAAAGTTCGTCAGCACGACGTCGGCCCGGCCCAGCAGACGCTCGACGACTCGCCCGGCCGATGGGTGCCGGAGATCGAGGGGCAGCGAGTGCTTGCCGCGGTTGCGCGAGAGGAAATGACGGGTCTCGCCCGGCGCCAGCGGCGCCAGCTGGCGCACCGGGTCCCCCTCGACCGACTCGATCTTGATCACGTGCGCACCGCCCTCGGAGAGGACCTGCGCGCAGAAGGGGACGGCGATGAACTGGCCGAACTCGACGACCTCGATGCCGGCGAACGGGCGCGCGTCGTCCATGGCGTGGCAGCGCGCGGGCAGGCCGCGGGGGCTGGGCCCCGCCGGCCGAGCCGCGCTCCCTGGGCCGTAGCGTAGCCGCGAATCTGCTATGTTCCAAGGGGCCCGATCATGAACGCGATCGCGGCGGTGGTCTTCGACATCGGCGGCGTGGTCCAGGACTCGCCGCTCCACGTCATCGCCCGCTACGAGCGCGAGCGCGGTCTCGAGGCCAACGCGATCAACCGCGCGGTCGTCGCGGCGGGCGAGCGCGGCGCCTGGGCGCGGCTCGAGCGGGGCGAGCTGACGATCCAGACCTTCTACGCGCTCTTCGAGGCCGACTGCAGCGCGCAGGGCATCGCGATCGACGCGCGGCGCCTCATGACGAGGATCGCGGAGGCGAGCGTGCCGCGCCCGCGCATGCTCGAGGCGATCCGGCGCATCCGCGCGGGCGGTCGCAAAGTCGCCGCCCTCACGAACAACTGGGTGGCCGACGCGCCGGGGCGAGGGCCGCTCGGCGAGGCGACGACGCGCGCGCGCCTCGGTCCGCACTTCGACGTCTTCGTCGAGTCGGCGGTGGTCAGCCTCCGCAAGCCCGATCCGCGCATCTACGCGCTGGTCTGCGAGAGGCTCGGCGTGGAGCCGGCGCGCGTCGCCTTCCTCGACGACATCGGCCGCAACCTCAAGCCGGCGCGCGCGCTCGGGATGGCGACGATCAAGGTCGACGACCCGGATCGGGCGCTGCGCGAGCTCGGGGCGTTGCTGGAGCTCGACCTCGTCTCCTGACCGCGGGCCCCGGTCTGTCGGCCGCGGTCAGAAGCGGAGGCGCACGCCGCCGCGCACCATGAACGGCTCGCCGATCGAGATGACCCCGTCGGTAGTCCGTCCCGTCGTGTAAACGCGATCGAAGATATTCTCGGCGGCGACGCTGCCTTGACAAGCCGGGGTCCGGGACGTATCGTCCGGCCGCGACTGGCGAATTCGTTTCCGGCCGCTCATCGACCAAAGGGAGGCCCTCATGCTGCGCATCACCTTGACGTTGCTCGTGGTCGCCGTGACCCTCGTGCTGGCGTTCGGGCCGTTCGTCCAGGCTCAGCAGCCCGCGCAGCCGCCGCCGACCTGGAAGCAAGGTCAGCCGCCGTCGATGGCGGATTCCCCGCTGGCGCCGATCGCGCAGCCGCCCGGGCCGAAGGCGCCCGGCGAGATTCCCGTCGACAAGATCAAGGTCCCGGCCGGATTCAAGGTGGCCCTGTGGGCGAGCGGGATCAACAACGCGCGCGTGATGACCTGGGGCGACAAGGGCACGCTGTTCGTGTCGAGCCGCGTCGCGGGCAACGTCTACGCCGTCCTCGACCGTGGCGCCACGCGCGAGGTCAAGGTGATCGCCAAGGGGCTCAATCTGCCCAACGGTGTCGCGTTCAAGAACGGCACGCTCTACATCGCCGAGGTGTCGCGGATCACCAGGATGGTCGGGATCGAGGACAAGCTCGACAACCCGCCGGCGATGGAAGTCGTCTACGACACGCTGCCGAAGGATCTTCCGCACGGCTGGAAGTATCTGGCCTTCGGGCCGGACGGCAAGCTCTACTTCAACATCGGCGCGCCGTGCAACATCTGCATCCCGCCCGACACCCACGCCAACCTCTCGCGCGTCAACGCCGACGGCACCGGCTTCGAGTACGTCGCGCACGGCGTGCGCAACAGCGTCGGCTTCGACTGGCACCCGGTGTCGAAGGAGCTCTACTTCACGACGCACGCCCGCGACTGGCTGGGCGAGGACACGCCGAGCGATCGCCTGGACATCGCGTCCAAGAAGGGCTTGCACTTCGGCTACCCCCACTGCCACCAGGGCGACATCCTCGATCCCGAGTTCGGCAAAGGGAAGAACTGCAACGACTACGTGAAGCCGATTCTCAAGACCGGCCCGCACGTCGCGGGCAACGGCATCGAGTTCTACACGGGCTCGATGTTCCCGTCCGAGTACCAGAACCGCGCGTTCCTCGCCCAGCGGGGCTCGTGGAACCGCACGCAGAAGATCGGCTTCCGGGTGATGATGGTCACCCTGGATGCCAAGGGTGGCGTGGCGAAGTACGAGCCGTTCGCCGAGGGCTGGCTGCAGGGCGACCAGATCTGGGGCCGCCCGGTCTACACGCGGCAGATGAAGGACGGCTCGCTCCTGATCGCCGACGACTACGCGGGCGCGATCTACCGCGTCACCTACCAGCGCTGAGGCAAGCTCGCGCGCTCGCCGGCGCCTCGGTCGTCGCCGCGCTCCTGGCCGTGGCGGCCGCGGCGCCCGCGCGGGCCGCCGACCTCGAGGCCGGGAGCCGCAAGTCCGAGCCGTGCAAGGCCTGTCACGGCGCCGACGGCAACGCGTCGATTCCGGGCACGCCGTCGGTCGCGGGACAACCCGTCTACTTCACGCACTGGCAGCTCATCAAGTTCCGCGACGGCCGGCGCAAGGATCCTCAGATGACGCCGTTCGGCGCCAACCTCACCGACGCCGACATGGCCGACCTGGCCGCCTTCTACGCCGCACAGCGGCCCACGCCGCGACCGGCCGCGACCGATCCGTCGAAGGTCGCCGCCGGGCGCGAGCTCGCCCAGCAGCACCACTGCGTTTCCTGCCACCGGCCCGGCCTCGTCGGTCACGAGCAGATTCCGCGGCTCGCCGGCCAGGACCTGGCCTACCTGGTGAAGATCCTCCGGGGATTCAAGGCGCAGACGGCCGGAGATCTCGACGGCACGATGACGACTGCGGTCCAGCCGCTCAGCGAGGCTGACATCGAGAACCTCGCGCACTATATGGCGTCTTTGCCCCCGGCGCAGCCGCGCTGATTGGCTCTGTCGGCGCCCCGTCCAATGGCTCTTTTCGCAATCGTCCCCACCGTGTACACAGAGGTAGTGCGCGCCGCCGGCCGTCGCGGGGCTAGGGTCCCGCCGGCCGAGGCGCGCCTATGAGAGGCAGTGCGCGCCGCCGGCCGTCGCGGGGCTGGGGTCCCGCCGGCCGAGGCGCGCCTATGAATGAAAGGCCGCCGGGAGGACGCGCATGAGAACCGAGCACCCGAGTGTTTGTCCGCTCGATTGTCCCGACACGTGCAGTCTGACCGTCACCGTCGAGGACGAGAAGATCGTCTCGATCAAGGGCTCGCGCGCGAACCCGTACACGGCGGGCGTCCTCTGCGCGAAGGTGCCCGAGGCGTATCCGGGCTTCGTTCACGGCGAGGGACGTCTGAAGACGCCGCTGCGCCGGACGGGCGCCAAGGGCGAGGGACGCTTCGAGCGCATCTCGTGGTCGCAGGCGCTCGACATCGTCCACGACCGGTTCAGCGCGATCATCGCCGCGCACGGTCCGCAGGCCATTCTGCCCCTCAACTACGCCGGCCCGCACGGATTCCTCGCCGGCGGCTCGATGGATCTCCGGTTCTTCCACCGGCTCGGCGCCAGCCTGCTCGATCGCCGTCCGCTCTGCGGCGGCATCCGCACCGAGGCCTGGGTCGGCACCTTCGGTCCGACGCCGGGGATCCGGCCCGAGCAAGCCGAGCACGCCAAGCTGATCGTCGCGTGGGGCAGCAACGTGACGTGGTCGAACCTCCATGTCGTGCCGATCATCAACCGCGCGCGCCGCGCGGGCGCCAAGCTGGTCATCGTGGACACGCGGCGCACGAAGATCGCCGAGCAGGCCGACCTCCACATCGCGCTCCGCCCGGGGACGGACGTCGTCCTCGCGTGGGCGATCGCCGCCGACCTCGAGCGGCGGGGTGGCCTCGACCGTAACTTCATCGAGCGCCACGTGGCCGGGTTCGAAGACTACATGGCCCTCGCGCGCCGCTACACCCTGGCGGACGCCGCGCGGATCTGCGGCGTCGACGAGCGCCTGGTGGGCCAGTTCGCCGAGTGGTACCGGACGATCGCGCCCGCAGTGATCACCGTCGGCAACGGGCTCGAGCGCAACCGCAACGGCGGCAGCGGCATCCGCGCCGTGTTCGCGCTGCCCGCGCTCGCCGGAAAGTTCGGCGTGCCGGGCGGGGGACTCATCAACGGCGCCGGGTTCGCGTTCCCGAAGACGCCGGCGCGGCTCGGGCGGCCGGACTTCGTTCCCGCCGGCACGCGCTCGGTCAACATCATCGACGTCGGCCGCCATCTGAACGACCCGCGCCTGTCGCCGCCGATCCAGGCGCTGTTCATCTACAATCACAATCCGCTCGTCGTGCATCCCGAGCAAAACGTCCTGCGCCGAGGCCTCGCGCGCGAGGATCTCTTCGTGGTCGGCTCGGACGTGGTGATGACCGACAGCCTCGCCTACGCGGACGTCGTGCTGCCGGCCTGCAGCCACTTCGAGCACGCCGACCTGTTCGCCGCGTACGGCACGCACTGGCTGCAGCGCGCCGACCGGGTGATCCCGCCGCAGGGCGAGGCGCTGCCCAACACCGAGATCTTCCGCCGGCTCGCGGCGCGCTTCGGATTCGACGACCCCGCGTTCCGCGCCAGCGACGCCGAGCTGATGGACGACGGGATCGACTCCGCCGACCCGCGCATGGGCGGCAAGCGGCCGAGCGCGATCCCGCTCGATCGCGCGACGCCGATGACCGTGGGCGGCGGCGGCGAGGAAGCGATCCTGTTCAAGAACGTGTTCCCGAAGACGGCGTCGGGCAAGGTCGAGCTCGCGTCGCCCTACCTCGAGAAGAAGTACGGAGCGCGCCTGCCGAGCTGGCGGCCGGTGACGTCGTCCTATCCGCTGACGTTGATCTCGCCGGCTTCGGACCAGCGCATCACGTCGACCTTCGGCGGGCTCCACGTGGCCGACGGCCCGCCGCCGCTCGAGATGCACCCGGACGACGCGCGGGCGCGCCACCTGCGCGACGGCATGCGGGTGCGCGTGTGGAACGACCTCGGCGAGGTCCGACTGCCGCTGCGGGTGACCGACGCCATCCCCCGCGGGGTGGTCTGCACGCTCAAAGGCGCGTGGATGGCGACGAGCGACAACGGCCAGACGATCTCCGCCCTGTGCCCGGCCGATCACGCCGACATTTCCGAGGGCGCCTGCTACAACGACGCGCGCGTCGAGGTCGCCGCCCTCTGAGGACGAGACCATGACCCCACCCGTCGACCCCAACGCGGTCCTGATGACCGGCGAGAACTCGTTCATCCGCCTGAGCCACGACGGCGGCAAGACCCAGTCGGACCGCTTCAGCCACTGGCGCGTGCTGTGGTGTCCGTCGGGCGCCGGTCACGTGCTGTTCGCCCAGAGCGAGCTCAGCTCCGGCCAGACCCGGATCTACAGCGACAATGCCGCGGTGGCTCGCTGGCTCCAGCGCACCATCGAGACGTTGCTGTTTCCCGCGTTCGCCGACACGAACGTGCCGGTGATCACCGCCGAGTTCAGCCGCTCCGGCGAGCCGCGCTCGACGGCGGTCGAGACCATAGTCTCGGGCGCCGACCGCATCCGCCTGACCTGGTACGACTGCATCGAGCCCTTTGTGCTCAACGCCCCACCCGGCTTCAACAACCGCCCGATCGGCGTGTTCAGCACGTTCTTCCCGGCGCGCTCGGCGCAGGTCGAGTGGAACGGACGCTTCGCGACCGGCCAGCCCTGGGCGGAGACGCGCGGCGACCGCCAGGCCTCGAGCGCGTGCCTGGCGTGGTCGGAGACGTGGGTGAAGCCGCGCTGATCGCCGTGCCCTGACCGCGCGGCCGTACCTTGCGAAAAACCGCTCGGAGACCTCCGCCGACGCGAGCTATCGTGGTCTTGTGGCGCCAGCGACGCGAATCCGAATCATCTCGTGCCCGCCGGGCGAGGCGCCGCTGTCCGTGCGGCTGGCGTGGGTCGGCCTCGAGCTCCCGCTGACACCCGGGCGCTCCAGCCGGCTGCTCGCGATGACTACCGGCGTGGTCTCCGCCCCGCGCGGCTGGTGGCAGCGCATCGCCGCGCTCCTTCTCGGCCGCTACGGCGTTCAGACCGGCTACGCCGTGAACGCGCGGGACGCCGTCAACCTGCTCCAGGCCAAGGACCCGACCGCCGCCGCCTGGTGGCGCGAGCACTGCGCCCACATGCTGGACGGCAAGCGCTGGTTCCTCTTCCCCACCCGGGGTGCGAAGAGCGGCCCTGACGCTTACCGGTCCGCGATGCGGATCGCCGCTGGCCCGCCCTTGACCGCGATGCGCACCCCCGTGTCCTTGAGCGTGGTCGCGTCCAGGCTGAGGACCTGAATCTCCTTCTCGACCATGTTTCCGACGAAGATGCGCTTGCCGTCGGGAGTGAACGCGGCGCCCTGCGACCAGTGGCCGATCGCCGCCTCGCCCACGCGCGAGAGGTCGGTGCCGCTCACGCGCAGCAGCACGAGCTTGCCGGCGTCGTTGTAGAAGGGCGACTCCTTCGGCTTGTTGCTGCCGTTCATGACCACGACCGCGACCATCGAGCCGTCGGGCGAGACCTTGATGCCCTCGGGCGTCTGACCCACGGTCATCGTGCTCGTGACCCGCGGCGGCTGGGCCTTGAGATCGATGATGCTGACGGTGTCGGCGTCGCCGCCGCCGCGGCCGATGTTGGCGACGGCCGCGAACGCGCCGCTGGAGGCGATGTCGATGCCGTAAGGCCGCAAGCCCGCCGAGATGTCGCGCTTGGTGTATTCGACCTTGGTGCCGTCGATCGAGAGCACGGAGATCCGGTCGTCGCCGTCGCGGGTCACCAGCGCCAGCTTGCCGTCGGGCGAGATGGCCGCGTGGCTCGTGCCGGATTTGTCGTCGGCGACCGTGACCTTGCCGGCCGGCGTGACGGTCTTGCCCTGAACGGTGTAGACCGACACGGTGCCCTCGGCGCGGTTGGCCACGAGCGCGAGCGTGCCGGCGCGGTTGATTGACACGCCGGCCGGTGCTCGGCCGGTCTCGAGCGTCGCGATGATGCGCGGCGGCGTTGCCTTGAGATCGACCACTGACATCGTGTTGTTGGGAATGCGCTTGGTCGGGTCGCCCGGGTCGAGCTTCTCGTTGGCGGTCACGAGCGCGATCGACTCGTCGGGCGCCACCGCCACGCTGAACGGCGGCCCGACCACGCTGCCGGGCACCTCGAGCTCGGCCACGACCTGCGGCGGCCAGCGCTTGATGTCGATCACCGTCAGGGTATCGGGCGGCGGATTCTTCACGACCGTCGCGACGCCGTTGACGAGCGTCACCTTGTTGTCGTTGGTCGACAGGAGCAGTTGCGCGTGCGCGCGCGGAACGACACTCAGCACCGCGAGCGGGACGACGACGACGGCGAGGCGCAGCGGATTCATGGAGCCACCTCCGATGGTTGACGGCGCCGCATGGTCTGGGCGGCGGCGCATAGAAGATCAGGTTCGACTCGCGAACGCAAGGTACACTGCATCGCATGACGCTCGACCATCCGTGGACGGAGCCGCCCGCGCCCGCCGACATCCGCGCGGTCGCTCCCGGAATCTACTGGCTGCGCATGCCGCTGCCGTTTCAGCTCAACCACATCAATCTGTGGCTCCTCGAGGACGGCCCCGGCTGGACCATCGTCGACACCGGCGTCGGCCTCGACGACACGCGCGCCCTGTGGGAGCGCGTCTTCGCCGCGCACCTCGGCGGCCGCCCGGTGCGGCGCGTCCTCGTGACGCACTTCCATCCCGATCACATGGGCAACGCGGGCTGGCTCTCGGCGCGCTGGAAGACCGAGCTCTGGTGCACGCAGGCGGAGTGGCTCTATGCGCAGTACGCCTCGCGAAGCCGCGGCGCGGCCGACTTCGAGCCGCGGCTGGCCCACTTCCGTCGCCACGGCTGCGGCCCCGACGCGCTCGTTCAGCTCGGCCGGCGCGGCAACCACTATCCGACCCTCGTGCCCGAGGTGTCGAGCGAGTTCCGGCGAATCCGCGAGGGCGATGGGATCACGATCGGCAACGGGACGTTTCGCGTGCTGACGGTCCTCGGCCACGCGCCGGAGCACGCCTGCCTCTGGGACGAGGCGGGCTGCGTGCTGATCTCCGGCGATCAGGTGCTGCCGAAGATCACGACCAACGTGAGCGTCTGGTCCGAGCAGCCCGGGCTCAATCCGCTGCGGCTGTACCTCGACTCGCTCGATCGCTTCGAGCCCATGGCGCTGGACACGCTCGTGCTGCCCTCGCACGGCTTACCATTCCGCGGCCTCCACGCGCGGCTCGGCTTTCTGCGCGACCATCACGCCGCGCGGCTCAACGAGGCGCTCGACGCCCTCGTCGAGCCGCGCACGGCGGCGGAGCTGGTGCCGGTCCTCTTCCGGCGCGAGCTCGACAGTCACCAGCTGAGCTTCGCCGTCGGCGAGGCGCTCGCGCACCTGCGCTTTCTCGAGGACGAAGGGCGCGCGGTCCGGCTCGTGGACGGCGACGGCGTCCACCGCTTCAGGAAGGCCTGACCGCGCGCCTTCGAGCTCGCTCGAGCTAGTAGAGCACTACCGGACTGCCGGGCGAGCCCGTCGCCCCGATGATCCGGAGCGGCGCCCAGATGAACGCGCCTTCGAGCACCTTGCCGTCGACGAGCGACTTGGTGTCGACGTTCTCGAGATTCCAGATGCCGCGACGCCTCCCCTTGGGTTGAGCGGTTTGGAGCCCGAGCCGGGAGCGCCGGCTCTCAATAGCCGAGCGCGCGATCGCGCTCGGTCAATGCCGGATCGCGCTGAGCGACCGGACCATAGCCGCCCCCGCCCGGCGTCCGCACCAGCACGACGTCACCGCGCCTGAGCACGTGCTGGCGGCGGTTGTCGATCGAAACGCCGTTGATCTGCACGTCGCCCAGTCCGCCGTCGGTCCCGCCCGCGAAGCCCGGAGCCGGAAACTTCGTGCGCTCGGCCATGAACGAGACGACGATCGGCGCCTCCGACTCGCACTCGAACACGACGTCCTGACCGAGTCCGCCGCGGAAGCGGCCGGCGCCGCTCGAGCCCGGCGTCAGGCGCTTCTCGCGGAAGAAGAGCGGAGTGTTGCGCTCGGCCACCTCGACCGGCGTCGACGAGATGTTGCTCGGCCAGGAGAGCACGTGCTCGCCGTCCTTGCCCGGCGTGGCGCCCATGCCGCCGTTGAAGAAGAGGATGTTCGTGTAGGGCCGGCCGTCGGCGCGAAGCCCGGTCTGCTGGACTGCCCAGAGCGGCGAGCCCGCGCCGGCCATCACGCGATCCGGGATCACCTGGTGGAGCGCGCCGAAGAGCAGCACCGGAACGTAGTGGCCGGTGACGGCGCGGCTCACCACGGCGGCCGGGAAGCGCGGGTTGAGGAGCGAGCCCTCCGGCGCGCTGACGCGCAACGGGCGGTACATGCCCTCGTTGTTGGCCAGGCCCGGGAGGAGCGCGCACTTGATCGCGTACGCGGTCATCGCATAGGTGTAGGCCATGACGCAGTTGATCGCACGCGGCTGCTGCGGCGAGGTCCCCGCGTAGTCGGCGGTGATCTCGTCGCCGGCGATCGTCAGCGCCACCCGGTAGTCGAGCGGCGCGTCGACGCCGTCGGTCCGCATCGCGTAGCGGTAGGTCCCGTCGGGCACCGCGCGGATCGCCGCGCGCATCGCGTGCTCGGCCCGCGCGAACAGCTCGTCGGCGAGCTCGTCCAAGGTCTCGAGCCCGGCGGCGTCCATCAGCGCGAGCAGCCGCTTGTCCATCAGCTCGTTGGCGCCCACCTGCGCCCAGATGTCGCCGACGGTCTGGTCGGGCGTGCGCACGTTGGCGCGGATCATCTCGATCAACGTCTCGTCGGTGCGCCCTTCCCGCCGGAGCTTCATCAGCGGGATGTGGATGCCTTCCTCGAACACCTCGCGGGCCTCGATGGCGCGGAGTCGTCCGCCGATGTCCGGCATGTGCGAGGTGGTGGCCGAGAAGGCGACGAGACGGCCGGCGCGGAAGATCGGCTTGAGGACGCTGACGTCGCTCATGTGCCCGGTGCCCATCCACGCGTCGTTGGTGATGAGGACGTCGCCGGGCTGCATCGCCGCGGCGCCCATCGCGCGCAGGAAATGGCGAACGGTGGCCGGCAGGGTCCCGATGAACGAGGGGATGCTGCCGGTGTTCTGCGCCAGCGAGTAGCCGCGGGCGTCGGTCAGCATGCACGCGAAGTCGTTCGCCTCGTTCGAGAGCGTCGAGAACGACGTGCGTACGATCGCCTTGGCGGCCTCGTCGACGACCGAGATCAAGCGCGTCCACAGCACCTCGAGCGTGATCGCGTCGAACCGCGCGCTCACGGCGTCGCCTTCACGCGCGCGTAGCACCAGAAGTCGCGAGGCGTCGCGCTGATGTTGGGATGGACCGCCCAGCGCCGCAGCCGCCCCTCGCGCTCCATCCCGGCCTTCTCGAGCACGCGCGCCGAGGCGTGGTTGTCGACGTCGCACACGGCCCACACACGGTGGACCTCGGGCTGCGCCAGCACCCATTCGCTCAGCGCGCGGACGACTTCCGTCATGTAGCCGTGCCCCCAGTACTCGCGGCCGAGGATGTAGCCGAGCTCGACGCGCCGGTCCTGGGGACGGATGTCGATCGCGCCGGCCAGGCGGCCGTTCTCGCGCAGGAGGATGACCCACGTGAACGGGCCGTCCCCGGCCCAGCCGACCGCGCAGCGGCAGAGATATGCGCGCGCCTCGGCGGAGCTCTGATGCGTCGGGAAGCTCACGTAGCGCGTGGCCTCGGGGTCGCGCGCGTACGTCGCGAAGATCGCCTCGGCGTCGCCCATGACGGGCGGGCGCAGCCGGAGGCGGGCGGTCTCGATCGTCGCCGGAGGCTTCATGCGTCCAGTGTCACGACGACGTTGCCGGTCGGCGCCACGACGAAGCCCGCCCGCGGAGGGACGACCAGGGTGGAGCCTTCTTCCTCGATGACCGCCGGCCCGGCGAACCGGTCGTCCACGGCGAGACGGGCTCGGTCGTACACGATCGTGTCGACGAATCCGGTCGTCTCGGGGAACCAGACCGGGCGCCGCCCCTTGACCGGCGATGCGCCGCGCCGCGCGCGCCCCTGCAGCACGACCTCGCTTCCGGCGACCGGCGCGCGGACGGCGACCCTGATGTTGATGAACTCGACGGGCACGTCGGGGGGCGTCAGCGAGAATTTCTCGCGGTACGCCGCCTCGAAGGCCAGAGTGAGCGCGCGGCGCACCGTGTCGCGGTCGCCGCCGTCGTACGGGCCGTCGGGCAGGTCGACGACGAGATCGAACCCCTGGCCGAGAAAGCGCCCGTCGGCGAGCCGCTGGAAGCGCGCCGTCTCGAGCTTGAGGCCGGTGTCGCCCATGACGTCGCGCGCCTCGTCCTCGAGGCCGCGAAACGCCGTCTCGAGCGCGCCGAGGTCGCCGCGATCGAGGCGGACCCCGACCGTGGCGACGCGGTCGACGCGCGCCGGGGCCACGAGCAGGCCGAGCGCGGAGGCGACGCCGGCCGACGGCGGGCAGATCACTCGGCTCACACCGAGCTTGCGCGCGACGTGGCAGGCGTGGACGGGCCCGGCGCCGCCGGTGCAGAGCAACGCGTAGTCGCGCGGGTCGCGGCCGCGCTCGGCGATGTGCACGCGGGCGGCGCTGGCCATGCTCTCGTCGACGATGTCGTGGATGCCCCACGCCACCGAGATCACGGGCAATCGCACCGTGTCGGCCAGACGGGTCAACGCAGCGCGAGCGGCCGCGACGTCGATCGCGATCGTGCCGCCGGCGAAGTAGTCGGGGTTCAGGTAGCCGAGAAGGAGATCGGCGTCGGTGACGGTGGGCTCCGTTCCGCCGAGCCCGTAGCAGGCCGGGCCGGGCTGGGAGCCGGCGCTGCGCGGCCCGACCTTCAGGAGCCCGATCTCGTCCACGTGCGCGATCGAGCCGCCGCCGGCGCCGATCTCGATCAGCTCGATCGTCGAGATGCGGATCGGCAGGCCGCTGCCCTCGATGAACCGCTTCTGGCGCGCCGCCTCGAAGCTGTACGCCGTGCGCGGCTCGCCGCCGTCGACGAGCGAGAGCTTGGCGGTGGTGCCGCCCATGTCGAACGCCAGCAGATCGCCGCCGCTGTCCGTGCGGCCGAAGAAGGCCGCCGCGATCGCCCCCGCGGCCGGACCGGACTCGAGCATCTGCACCGGCGCCCGCTGAGCCTCGGCGACGTGGGTCAGGCCGCCGCTCGAGAGCATGAGCAGGAGCGGCGCCGGGATCTTCTGGTCCGCGAGCTGGCGCGCCATGCGCCCGAGGTACTGGTGCGCCAGGGGCTTGATGTAGGCGTTCGCGACCGTCGTCGACGCGCGCTCGAACTCGCGGATCTCCGGCGCCACCTCGTGCGATGCCGCGGTGAAGATCTCCGGGTGGCGCTCGGCGATGAGGCGCACGGCCTCGGCCTCGTGGCTCGGGTTCGCGTAGGCGTGGAGGAACACGACGGCGATCGAGCCCACCCCGGCCGCGGCGAGACGATCGACCGCTACGGCGAGCTCCACGCGGTCGAGAGGACGGCGAACCGTGCCGTCGGCGCTCATGCGCTCGGCCACTTCCAGCCGCCGATTGCGCGGCACGAGCGGCTCGGGCTTGGCGATGTCGAGGTCGTAGAGCTCGAACTTGCGCTCGCGGCCGATCTCGAGCGTGTCGCCGAAGCCGGCGGTCGTGACGAGCCCGGCGACGGCGCCCTTGCGCTCGATGAGCGCGTTGGTGAAGAGCGTCGTCGCGTGGATGACCCGCGTGCAATGCCGAGCCTCGAGCGCGCCGTCGCCGAGGATCGCGCCGACACCGGTCACGACGGCGCGGACCGGATCGTCGTGGGTCGTCAGCACCTTGCGGCTCCACTGCCGGCCGGTGTCGTGGTCGTAGACCACGACGTCGGTGAACGTGCCGCCGATGTCGATTCCGAGCGCGTAGCTGGGCATCCCAGGTTTCCCCGAGCGACCCTACCACGAGTCCTTGACCACGTGCGGGCTTCGGCCTAGGGTGAGGGCCGATGAAGCTCAAGGATCGCGTCGCGCTCGTGACGGGTGGAGGCTCGGGACTCGGCCGGGCCATCTCGCTGCTGTTCGCCGAAGAGGGCGCGCACGTCATCGTCAACGAGCTCAGCCTGGAAACGGCCGAGCAGACTGTCTCGTCGATGAAGGGCCCGGCGGGCCGCCGCGCCATCCAGGCCGACGTCGCCGACAGCGCCCAGGTGAAGGCGATGTTCGCGACGGTCGAGCGCGAGGTCGGCGGCCTCGACATCCTCGTGAACAACGCGGGGATCGCCTTCGGCCCGGGCGACGATCGCGCGGAGGTCGGCCGGAAGTCCGAGGCGCTGGTCATGGAGCTCCTGAGCGGCCAGGGCGGCCAAACCCATCTCGACATCACCCAGAACCTCTCCGACGAGTCGTGGCGACGGATGCTCGCGGTACACGTCGACGGGACGTTCTTCTGCACGCGCGAGGCTCTGCGGCTGATGAGCCGGAAGAACCGCGGCGCGATCGTCAACCTCTCGAGCGTCGCCGCGCTCACCGGGCTCGAGGTCGTCCCGCACTACAGCGCGGCCAAGGGGGCGATTCTGGCATTCACGCGGGCCGTCGCGCGCGACGTCGCCTCGCGCGGGATCCGCGTGAACGCGATCTGCCCGGGCTACATCGACACGCCGATGACCGAGCGGATGTCGCCGCTGATCCGGGCGGCGGTGCTCGCCCGCACGCCGCTGCACCGCACCGGCGCGCCGCACGAGGTTGCGGCCACGGCGCTCTTCCTCGCCTCCGACGACAGCTCGTTCTTCACCGGGCAGTGGCTCTCGCCGAACGGCGGCCTCTTCATCGGCTGAGATGCCAACGGCGCGCGAGCTGGTCGTTCGCGGCACTCCAGTCCAGATGCTCCAGGACGGCTCGGGGCCGCCGCTCCTCTTCCTGCACGGCGCCGGCGGCGCCGGCCGATGGCTCGCGTTCCAGGAGCGGCTCGCGAAGGACTTCAGCGTCTACTTTCCCAGCCATCCCGGCCACGGCGGCTCGCCGGCCGCGGAGTGGATCGAGCACATCTCCGACCTGGCGTTCCACTATCTCGATCTGCTCGACCGGCTCGGGCTCGAGCGCGTGCACCTGGTCGGTGCCTCGTTCGGCGGCTGGATCGCCGCGGAGGTCGCGACGATGGCGTCGCAGCGCCTGGAGTCGCTCGTGCTGATCGATCCGGTCGGCATCCGCGTTGACGGCTGGATCTATCCGTTCCTGTTCGGGATGGACATCCCGGAGATCGTGACGACGATCTTCCAGAACCCGAAGGCCGCGCTCGCGCTGGCGCCGCCCGATCAGTCGGTCGACACGCTGGCGCTGCAGTATCGCCAGGGCACCGCGCTCGCGCGCGTGAGCTGGAATCCGTACCTCTACAATCCGCTCCTCCGCCGCCGTCTGGGCCGCATCGGCGCCCCGACCTTGCTGTGCTGGGGCGCCCACGACCGGCTAGCGCCGCTCGCCCCGTGCGGCGAGACGTGGGCGCGAGAGATCCTCGGCGCGCGCCTGCGCGTGTTCGCCGAGTCCGGCCACGTGCCGCACCTGGAGGAGCCCGACGCGGTCGCGGAGGCGATCGGCGAGTTCTGTCGCCTCCGGGAGGGCATCGGGTGAAGTTCTACTACTTCCACCTGATGCCCTACCACATGGAGCATGACGCGCCGTCGTCGTGGGTGACGCTCTCGAACCGTCATTACGATCCGGCGACGGGTCACACGCTCTACAACCAGTACCTCGACCAGCTCGAGCAGGCGGAGCGCCTGGGCTGGGACGGCCTCTGCGTGAACGAGCACCACCAGAACTGCTACGGCACGATGCCGAGCCCGAACGTGATGGCGGCGATGCTGGTGCGCCGGACCACGAAGGCGAAGATCGCGATCCTCGGCAACGGTCTGCCGCTGCGCGAGAACCCGCTGCGCATCGCCGAGGAGATCGCGATGCTCGACGTCGCCTCGGGTGGCCGCGTCATCTCCGGGTTCGTCCGCGGCATCAGCGCCGAGTACTTCTCGACCGGGATCAACCCGACGCATTCACGCGACCGCTTCTACGAGGCCGCCGAGCTGATCCTGCGCGCCTGGACGGAGGAGGGGCCGTTTCCGTTCGACGGCCGGTTCTATCGCTACCACTACGTGAACCCCTGGCCGCGGCCGCTCCAGAAGCCGCATCCGCCGGTGTGGTGCCCGTCGCAGGGCTCGAGCGAGACGGTCGAGTGGGCGGCCAAGCGCCGCTTCCCGTACCTGATGGTCTTCACGCCCATCAAGCGGATCGCGCAGATCTACGGCGAGTATCGCGAGGCCTGCGAGAAGAACGGCTACAAGGCCAGCCGCTACCAGCTCACCGTGAACGTGCCGATCGTCGTCGCCGAGAACGACGCGAAGGCGCGCGAGCTGGCGAGGAAGCACGTCATGTGGGTGTTCAACGTGGGCCTGCGGATGCATCCGCCCTTCTGGCGACCGCCGGGTTACATGACCGAGGCGTCGCTGCGACGCCTGCTGACGAGCCCGCCCAAGCTGCCCAGCGAGCTCGAGTTCGAGGAGGCGGACCGCGAGGGGTATCTGATCTACGGGAGCCCGGCCACCGTGCGCGACAAGCTCCGCGTGTTCGCCGACGAGCTCAAGGCCGGGATCCTCTGCTCGGGGATGACCGGCCCCAGCCACGAGCAGACGCTCGAGATGATGCAGCTCTTCGCCGAAGAGGTCATGCCGCACTTCCGCGAAGACGCCAACGTCGACGAGACGGCCGGCGTCGGCCGGTAGAGCGCGGCGGCGCGTGGCAGAGCTCGAAGCCCGACTGCGCGACCATCTGCGCCGTGCGCTCGGCCTGCCGAGCCTCGATTTCGCCGAGCCACCCGTGGCCGTCTCGGGCGGCTTCGATACGCAAATCTTCGCCTTCCGCCTGGGCGTGGCGCCGCCTGACTTCTCCGGTCCGCTGATTCTCCGGTTGCTCCACACGCACCACGACCCCGCGCGCGCGCTGCGCGAGCGGGCGACCCAGAACGCACTCGCCGATTTCGGCTACCCGGCGCCGCGCGTTCTTCTCGCGACCACGGACGCGACAACTCTCGGCGGAGCCTTCCTGATCATGCAGCGACTGGCCGGCCAGCCGCTGCCGAAGGCCAGCCTCCGCGGCATGGCGCGCGTCCTCGCCGAGGTCCAGGCGCGTCTGCACGATCTCGATCCGGTGGCGTTCCTCCGCGCGGTGACCCGGGAAGGGCTCGAGCCCAGGAGCCTGACGTTCGACGCTCACCTCGCGCACCTGGCCGAACGCGCCTCGCGCGGCGGGCTCCGCGGGCTGGCGCCGGGGCTCACGTGGCTGGCCCGACGCCGTCCGCCCCGCCCCGAGCCGCGCGCCGTCTGCCACGGCGACTTTCACCCCTACAACATCCTGATGACGGACGACGGCGTCAGCGGCGTGCTCGACTGGCCTCACGCGATCGTCGCCGATCCGGCGTTCGACGTCGCGACCACTCTGGTCATCCTCAGGCTCGTGCCGATGGACCTCGTCGGGCTCGCGGCGCCGCTGCGATGGCTGGCGAACGCGGCGCGCCCGCTCCTGGTCGGCGGCTATCTGCGTCACTACCGGCGTCGTCGCCCGCTCGATCGGGCGAAGCTTCTCTACTACGAAGCCGCGGCGTGCATGAAGGCGCTCGTCCGCGCCGGCGAGCTGCGCGGCGGTCTGGCCGGCCAGACCGCGGCGAACGTCCTCTTCGAGTCGGCCTACACCGAGCGCGTGCTGAGCCACTTCCGCGCGCTCACCGGGATCTCGGCGAGCTTGCCGCCCGCGTCCACGCCCGTCGCCTGAGCCGCCGGCGCGCTCAGTCGGCCACGCGCGGGCGAATCGTGTCGGCGACCCGCTCGATGGTCTCGAAGATCGCCGGGAACGTCGAGTACGACACCTCGAGCGCGACGTGGCCGCAGCCGAGCGCCTTGAATCCGGAGAGCTCGTCGGCGATCTGCTTCGCCGAGCCGTTGAGCGTGTGACGTCCGCGAATCAGACCCATGTCGACCGCCGGCCTGTGCACCCCGTCGATTAGAATCGGAATGCGGAGCGACAAGAACGGGCCGCCCGCGCGTCCGGCTTCCTTCCAGAGGCGCCGGACCGTGTCGGCGCCCTGGCGGAACGCCTCGTGGTTCGTCGAGCTGGCGTGCCAGCCATCGCCGAGGCGTGCGACCCGTCGGTAGGCGCCCTCGCTGGCGCCGCCGATGTAGAGGGGCGGGCGCGGCTTCTGGAGCGGCAGCGGCGAGGCGACGACGTCCTGCACGCGGTAGTGCTTCGTCTGGATCTTCGGATGCTCCTCCGTCCAGAGCGCGCGCATCAGCTCGAGCGCCTCGTCGCTCCGACTGGCACGCTCCCTGAAGGGCACGCCGAGCGCCTCGAACTCGCCCTCGAGCCAGCCGATCGCGGCCCCGACGATCAGGCGGCCGCCCGAGAGCACGTCGACGCTGGCCAGGAGCTTCGCAACCGGAATCGGTGACCGATAGGGCAGGATCACCACGCTCGTGCCCAGCTCCACCCGGCTCGTCACGCCGGCGAGCCAGGGCAGGACTGCCAGCGGATCGAGCATGTCCTCCCGGTAAATGACGTTCGACCGCTCCGGCACGATCACGTGATCGGTGACCCACACCGAATCCAGGCCGCGCTCCTCGGCGCGGCGCGCGACCTCGAGGATGCGTCCGACCTCGATCGGGCGACCGTAGTGTGGGAGACAGATGCCGAGCTTCATGTCGGACCTCCGAGCCTCACGCTGTTTGCCGTGGCCGGCAGGGTATACTCGTCCGCGCCTCACGGCAACTCTCGACCTCGGAGGAAACGGCAATGGCCACGACGGAGCCGCGCGCCACGCTCGACGTGTCGCGCCGAGACTTTCTCCTGCTGTGCGCGGCCGCCTCGGGCGCGCCGGGGGCGTCGCTCGCGCCGCGATCGGCGCTCGCCGCCGACGCGCCGAAGCGGGGCGGCACCCTGCGGGTCGGCTTCTACATCGAAGCGGCCACGATGGATCCGCACCTCTCGGGCAGCAAGATCGACCGGCAGGTCTATCACAACATCTACGAGCCGCTGGTCACGCTCGACGTCAAGCTCGGGATCAAACCGGGCCTGGCCGAGTCCTGGCAGCAGCCGGACCCCAAGACCGTCGTCTTCAAGCTCCGCCGCGGCGTCAAGTTCCACGACGGCACCGACTTCAACGCGGAAGCGGCGCGCTTCAACTTCAATCGCATGAAGACGGAGCCGAAGTCGGTCCGCAAGGGCGAGGTCGCCAGCATCGACTCGGTCGACGTGGTCGATGCCTACACGATCAAGATGAACCTGAAGCGGCCGGACGCCGCGCTGCTGGCGACCTTGACCGATCGCGCGGGTATGATGGTCTCGCCCAAGGTCGCTCAGGAGCGCGGCCCCGAGCTCGAGCGCAACGCGAAGGGCGCCGGCACCGGGCCGTTCGAGTTCGTCGAGTGGGTCAAGGACGATCACCTGCTGATCAAGCGCAACGAGAGCTACTGGAACAAGCAGGGTGGCCCCTATCTCGATCGGGTTCGCTACCGGCCGATCCCCGACGACACCGTCAAGCGGCAAAGTCTCCAGACCGGCGAGATCGACGTGATGGACTACGTCCAGCCGCGCGACGTGGCGGCCGTCAAGGCCGATCGGAACGTCGTGGTCGTGGACGTGCCGTCGCTTGCCGACTTCGCCTACCAGCTCAACCACACGCGACCCCCGTTTGCGACCAAGGCGCTGCGGCAGGCGGTCGCGTATTCGCTGGACCTCGAGCAGATCGTCAAGGGCGTGTGGCTGAACGTGGGGGTGCCGGCCAACGGTCCGATCCCGCCCACGAGCTGGGCGTACGACCGGAGCATCGCGCCCATCAAGCGCGACCTGGCCCGCGCGAAGGCGAAGCTGGCCGAGGGCGGCCAGCCCCAGGGCTTCGCGTTCACGATGACGACCAACAACATCCCGATCAACGTCCAGGAGGCCGAGGTGATCCAGGCCCAGCTGCGGGATGCCGGGATCACGATGAAGATCAAGCTGGTCGACTCGGCCACCCTGATCTCGGACGGCAACAGCAAGAACTTCGAGATGATCAGCTACCAGTGGAGCGGCCGTCCGGACCCGGACGGCAACACGTACCAGTTCTACAAGACCACCCAGGGCACGTCGCTCAACTGGTCGGGCATCTCGAATCGAGAGATCGATGCGCTGCTCGACCGGAGCCGCGAGGTGGCGAGCCAGACCGAGCGCAAGAAGCTGTTCAGCGAGCTGACGAAGATCCTGCAAGACGAGCTGCCGATGGTGTTCATCGTGCATCCGATCGAGCCCAAGGCCTTCAGCCCGAAGGTGCAGGGCTACGAGCCGATCCCCGATGGGATGATGCGGTTCAAGGACGTGTGGCTGGTCTGAGGCGGCGCCGACCGACGAGCCCCCCGTGATGGGCCGTCTCGTTCTGCGCCGGCTGGGCGCGACGGTCCCCGTCCTGCTCCTCGTCACGGCCGGCGTGTTCCTGCTGCTCCACCTGACGCCCGGCGATCCGATCGACGTCATGATGGCCGAGTCGGTCGACGCCACGGTGAAGGAGAATCTCCGGCGCGAGCTCGGGCTCGACCGGCCTCTGTACCTGCAGTACGCGGCCTGGATGGGCCGGCTGCTGCAGGGCGATCTCGGGCGCTCGATCCGCAACGGCGAGCCGGTCATCGAGAACGTGAGCCGTCGGCTCCGTCCGAGCCTCGAGCTGGCGGTGTACGCGATGACGATCTCGCTGGTCGTCGCCTTCCCGGTCGGCATCGTGTCCGCGATCCGTCGCAACACCGCGATCGATCGCGCCGGCGCGACGTTCGCGCTGGTCGGGATCTGCGTGCCGAACTTCTTGCTCGCGCTGCTCCTGATCTTCATGTTCGGCGTCACCCTGCGCTGGCTGCCGATCTCCGGCTACACCGACCCGCTGGAGGAGCCGTGGAACGGTCTGCGCTCGCTGGCGCTGCCGGCGATCACGCTCGGCCTGGCCCTCGCCGCGGTGGTCACGCGCACCCTGCGCTCGAGCCTGCTCGAGGCCTTGGCCGAGGACTACGTGCGCACCGCGCGCGCCAAGGGCCTCTCGGAGTGGCGCGTCATCTGGAGCCACGTGCTCAAGAACGCGCTGATCCCGGTCGTCACGGTGCTCGGCCTGCAGCTCGGGACCTTGATCGGCGGCGCCGTGATCACCGAATACGTCTTTGCGCTGCCGGGGGTCGGACGCCTCGTGGTCGACGCGGTGTTCGCGCGGGACTATCCGCTCGTCCAGGGGGTCGTGTTGCTGATCGCCATCGGCTTCATCCTGAGCAACCTGGTCGTCGACGTCCTCTATGGCTGGATCGATCCCCGGATCCGATCTCGCTGAGGGCGCCGCCGGGCTCGCGCGTCCGGCCGCAGCGCCGGCCCGCGCCCAGCGCTGGAAGGGGCTGCGCCGAGCGGCGCGGGCCCGGCTGGCGCCGCTCGGCGCAGCGGTCGTGATGCTGGCGGTGCTGATCGCGCTGGCGGCGCCGCTCGTGGCGCCCTACGATCCGCTCGCCCAGAACCTCGGCAACACCCTGGCCTCGCCGGGGCGACAGCACCTGCTCGGCACGGACAACGTGGGGCGCGACGTGCTCTCGCGGGTGATCTGGGGCACGCGTGTCTCCCTGCTGGCGGGGCTCGTGTCCGTCGCGCTCGCGATGCTCGCGGGCAGCCTGCTCGGTCTGGTGGCGGGCCATTGCGGCGGGCGCGTGGATGGGCTGGTGATGCGCGTGATGGACGCGGTGCTCTCGTTCCCGCCGCTGGTGCTGGCGCTGGCGCTCGGCGCGGTGCTGGGCGCCGGGCTCACCGGGGTCCTGCTGGCGCTGGGCGTTGTCTACACACCCACGTTCGCGCGGCTCATGCGGGGCCAGGTGCTCTCGATCGCGGCGCGCGACTACGTCGATGCGGCGCGAGCCCTGGGCGCGTCCGGCTGGCGCGTCGCGGCGCGGCACGTGGTGCCGAACGCGATCAATCCGATCATCGTGCAGGCATCGCTCAGCGTGGCTTTCGCGATCCTCGCCGAAGCCTCGCTCTCGTTCCTGGGGCTCGGCATCCAGCCACCCCAGGCCTCCTGGGGCAGCATGATCAATGCGGGCCGCGGATACCTGCAGCAGGCACCCTGGATCGTCTTCGGCCCGGGCGCCGCCCTCTTCGCGACCGTGGTGGGATTGAACTTCGTCGGCGACGCGGTACGGGACGCGCTCGATCCCAGGACGAGAGACTAGCGGGTCGCGCGGCGCTCAGCGGGCGAGGTGGAGTCGGCGGGCCGCTTCAGCGCGGCGAGCTGGGCCGCGTTCGGGAGTGACGCGTGCCCGTCGTGGCATCGCCAGGCGAGCCGCGCCTTCGCGTAGCCGATCCGCGGCAAGACCTCCTGCGCCGTGAGCCCGAGCCCCCACATGATCGTGCACACGGCGATCACGTGCGCGAAGCCGAGCCGGCTCTTCCACGACGCGCGAGCGGCCCAGATTCCCGCGACCACGACGATCTCGACGGCGGCCATGTAGAGACCGAGCCACCAGCCGCAGGCCTTCGCGTAGGGCCACTGCGGCAGGGCGGCGCCGAGCAGGACACCGAGGGCGACGCAGGACCAGACGCCCGCCACCGACATCGAGGCTTTGATCGGGCGCAGGCGCGAGAGCGGTCGCGCGCCGATCGTCGACGGCCGCTCGGACACGTATGATGTCTCGGGTGCGTAGGGCCGCAGCTTTCTGATGAGCGAGTTGACGACGGCGGCTTCCCCCTGGTTGCTGGCGGGCTCCCTGAATTTGGCCAACTCCGCACCTCCCGCGCGCACGTCTGCGCCGGACGCTCTTCGGCCGTTGTGGCGCCGAGAGCTCTCTACGCAAGGCCGTTGCCAATCGGAAAGTACGAAATCTCGCGGCTTTCACCGCGCGGGGTATCGGCCTGTGCCTGCCACTGTGACACGCGAGGGCCTCGCAGGCCGACGCCGGGAGCGCGGTTCGCGGTGTCTTGGGACTAGCGAGCGAGAGCGGCGAAGAGCCGGGCGGGCGTGACCGGGACTTCGCGGATGGTGGCGCCCAGGTCGGCGACGGCGTCTTCGACCGCGTTCGCGATGGCCGCCGCGCCGGGAATGGCTCCGCTCTCGCCGACGCCCTTGATGCCGAGCGCGTTGATGGTCGAGGGGTGCTCGTCGAGCACCACCGCGAGCGCGGGAAGCTGGTCGGCCTTCGGGATCGCGTAGTCCATCAGGCTGCCGGTGAGGAGCTGGCCGCTGCCGTCGTAGACGACTTCTTCCATCAGCCCGGCGCCGATGCCCTGCGCGGCGCCGCCCTGGAGCTGGGCCTCGACGATCATCGGATTGATGGCGCGGCCGGGATCGTGAACGATCGCGTACGCGAGCAGGCGGATCTCGCACGTCTCGACGTCGACCTCGACCGCCGCGGCCTGCGTGCCGAACGCCCACGTGACGGTGTCAGGGTAGAAGTAGGTGCACGCGTGCAGGCCGGGCTCTCCGGTCGCCTTGAGCGCCTTGGACTTCACGGCGGCGTGGGCGACCTTGCCCAGGCTCACGGCTCGATGCGGCATGCCGACGACGTGGACACGGCTCTGCTCGATGCGCACGTCCTCGGGCGCGCACTCGAGAATCTCGGCGGCGACGCGCGTGGCGCGCTCGCGCACCTCGCGCGCGGTCTGCGCGACGGCGGGGCCGGAGTTGGCGGCCACGCGGCTGCCGCCGGTGCCCATGCCGAACGGGAACATGGCCGTGTCGCCCGTGTTGACCTGGACGTCTTCCCAGGCGGCGCCGAGCTCGGCGGCCGCGATCTGCGCCAACGTCGTCGCGTGGCCCTGCCCCTGGGCCGTCACGCCGATGTAGACGTACACCTTGCCGCTCGGGTCGACGCGCACGGTCGCGCCCTCGTAGGGGCCGAGTCCGGTCCCCTGCGCGTAGCAGGCGAGGCCGACGCCGATGCGGCGCGTCCCGCCCGCGCTCGCCTTCTGACGGCGGCGCCACGCGTCGTAGCCGAAGAGCGCGAGCGCGCGCTCGAACGCGGCCGGGAAATCGCCGGGATCGTACGTCATCGCGACGCCGTCCTTGTAGGTCAGGCCGGGACGGTAGGGCATCTCCGAGGGGCGCACGAAGTTGCGCCGGCGGAGCTCGGCGGGATCGAGACCGAGCCGGCGGGCGCCGATGTCCATCAGCCGCTCCATCACGAACACCGCCTCGGGCCGCCCGGCCGCGCGATACGCAGCGTTCAGGTTCTTCGTCGTGACCACGCTCGTGCCGGTGTTGCGATAGTGGGGGACGCGGTACGGGCCGGGCAGGTGGTTGACCGTGTTCGCGGTGAGCCCGTCGCCCTGGAGCGGATAGGCGCCGACGTCGGCGACGAACGCGGCGTCGACCGCGACGATCGTGCCGTCGCGCGCGAACCCGATGCGCGCCTCGTGCCTCTGCTCGCGATCGTGGCCCATGCATGCGAGGTTCTCGCGACGGCTCTCGATCCACTTGACCGGTCGTCCGAGCCGATGCGCGGCGGCGGCCACCAGGATCTCCTCGGGATAGATCGGTCCCTTCGGCCCGAAGCCGCCGCCGACGTCGGGCACGATGACGCGCACCTCCTCGACGGGCAGGCCGAGCGCCGCCGCGACCACGTCGCGTAACGTGTACGGGCTCTGGGTGGACGACGACACCACGAGCACGCCGGAGCTCCGGTCGCGATACGCGAGCACGCCGCGCGTCTCGATCGGCACCGCGCTGAGCCGCGGATGGCGCAGCCGCTCGCGGACGACGAGGTGCGCGCCGGCCATCGCCCGCTCGGGGTCGCCCACGGCGCCGCGCGCCACGATCGCCGTGTTGTCGGGCCAGCCCTCGTGCAGGCGCGCGCCCGAGGCGAGCGAGGATTCGGCGGTCGGCAGCGCCGGCAGCGGCTCGTAACCGACCGTCACCGCGTCGAGCGCGTCCGCGAGCTGGTAGGCGCTCTCGGCGACCACGACGGCGACGGGCTCACCCACGTGGCGGACGACGTCCCGCGCGAGCACCGGCTGAGCCCAGGCGCGCCCCTTCTGGGCGCCGCCGTACGCGGTCGGTATGTTCGGCGCGACCGGGCCGAGATCCGCGGCGCTCCAGGCCAGCGCCACGCCGGGCAGGGCACGCGCCGGCGCAGTGGCGACCTTGGTGAGCCGGGCGTGGGCCTCCGTGCTCCGGACCACGCCGAGGAACAGGGTGCCGTCGCGCGCGAGATCGTCGACGTACCGACCGTGGCCGGTCAGGAGGCGCTGGTCTTCCTTCCGCCGCGGCGAGCTCCCGATCATGTCGAATCGCAATCTACCACGCGCGCGCCGGTCGCCTCGGCTAGACTTTTGGCGGATGGCGAACGTCAGGCTCGTATTCGGGAAGCTGACGTTGATCCAGCTCCTCGGCAATCTCGTCGGCGCGCTGCTGACGTGGTTCTACTTCCGCTTCGTCGACTTCACGGCGCCGCAGTTCCAGGCGCGGATCTCCCGCGGCGAGATCCTCTTCAACGTGGTCTGCTTCGGCGCACTGATCACGGCGGGGATCGTCTGGGGCTCGCGCTGGTCGCGCCCGCTCGACCGCTCCGACCTCGCCGCGAGTGCCGACCCGGAGCTCGTGCGGCGCCGCGCGATCATGGTGCCCTACGTGTTCGGCGCGCTCGCGTTCGCCGGCTGGATCGGGGCCGGTCTCATCTGGGGAGTGCTCTATCCCGTCATCTGGGGCATCTTCACGCCCGAGCGGTCGCTCCGCTCGCTGTTCGGCATCACCGGCGTCGCGGGGACGGTGACCGCCGCGCTCGTCTTCTTCGCGGTCGAGCATCAGTGGCGGCGCGCGCTGCCCGCCTTCTTCCCCGGGGGCGATCTGAGCGCGGTGCCGGGCGTGCTCCGCCTCCGGGTGCGGGTCCGCCTGCTCGTGATCTTCGTCATGCTGAGCGTCATCCCGCTCTCGCTCCTCGGGGTCCTCGCCTACACGCGCGCCGCCGCGCTGCCCGGCGTCGACCCGGCGGCGGCGCCGCGGATCGTCGAGAACATGCTGGCCTTCATCGTGTTCATCGTCGCGGTTGGTGCGCTGACGGCGATCGGGCTCTCGCTCTACGTCGCCGGGAGCGTCGCCGCTCCCCTCGGCCAGCTCCGGAGCGCCATGCGCGAGGTCGAGCAGGGCGATCTCGACACGCGCTGTCCCGTCGTGAGCAACGACGAGATCGGCGCCGTGGCCGAGGGCTTCAATCGCATGGTCGGCGGTCTCCGTGAGCGCGAGTTCTTGAAGGAGACGTTCGGGAAGTACGTGAGCCGCGAGATCCGCGATGAGATCCTGGCGGGCCGGGTCTCGCTCGAGGGACAGGCGCAGGAGGTGACGATCCTGTTCGCGGACCTCCGCGATTTCACGCCGTGGGTCGAGGCGACGGCGCCTCGCGAGGTCGTTCGCGACCTGAACGCGTACTTCGCCGAGATGGATCAGGCCATCCGCGCCCATCGCGGACTCGTGCTCCAGTTCATCGGCGACGAGATCGAGGCGGCGTTCGGCGCGCCGGTCGCCGATCCCGCGCACGCGGAGATGGCGGTGCGCGCCGCGCTCGAGATGCGCCGGCGCCTTCAGGCGTGGAACGCCGAGCGCGTCCGGGCCGGCAAGACCCCGCTCCGCCACGGCATCGGCATCCACACCGGCTCGGTCCTCGCCGGCAACATCGGGAGCGCCGAGCGGCACTCGTACGCGCTCGTCGGCGATCCGGTGAATCTCGCCTCGCGGATCCAGAGCCTCAACAAGGAGCTCGGCTCCGACATCCTCGTCAGCGGCGACACCCGGCGCCTCCTGGACGGCCGGTTCGATCTGGTCCGGCTGCCGGCGGTGCGGGTCAAGGGAAAATCGGTGGAAGTCGAGGTCTATCGGCTGGCGTGAACGGGCGAGCCGTGACCAAGCGCGTCCTCATCGTCGACGACGAGCCCATGCTGATCGACTTGCTGCGCGAGATCTTCGCCCGCTTCGAGCACGGCCACGCCTACGAGATCACGCCGGCCTACACCGTCGTCGACGCGTACGATCTGCTGCGGCGCGAGCGGTTCGATCTCGTCCTGCTGGACCTGGTCGTCCCGATGCTGGGCGACCCCTGGCCCTGGATCCAGGGCCTCGACCTGCTCAAGCGTGCCCGCCGGCTCGGCGTCGAGGCGCCGATCTTCATGATGACCGGGGTCTGGAACACCGAGAAGGAGGCCGAGGCGCTGATCGAAGGCGCCGCCGGCTATCTGCACAAGCCGTTCGATCAGCGCGAGCTGAACCGCCTCGTCACGCTCGCCCTCGGATCCAGCGGGGCTCCCGGCGGCTGAGACCGCCAGACGGCTTTGCAGCCGTCTGGCTAGCGCTGCTGCAACCGGTCGACAAGCGTGTTGATTCGATCCGAATCGTGCGCCATCAGGTCGAGGAACCAGAATGCGGCGCTGTCGGGGTCGACGCGGACGACGAGGGCGAGGACGTCGATCGGCCCGCCGCCGTCGGGCGGGGTGAACTCGAGCTTCGCCGCCTGCCCGGCGCGGAGGCGGCGGCTCACGCGCACCTTCATGCCGGTGGACGAGATCTCGAGGCACGTGCCGTCGAGGGTGCCGTTCGAGGCGGCGATCCGGACGCCGAGCTTCACCGCCGCGCGCGCCGCGGGCCGGCGCTCGGGCAGGCGCTCGCCCCGCTGCCGGCGGGAGAGCGCGAAGGGGCCGAGGTACGCCAGAACCTGGCCCAGCCGCTCGAGCGTGACCGGCTTGCGGATGAAGTCGAGCGCGCCGAGCTTGAGGCACGCGCGCGCCTCCGTCTCGGTGGCGACGCCCGAGACGACGACCACCGGCACCTCGGCCTCGCGCACGGCCGGATGGCTCAAGAGCTCGACGCCGCTCATGCCCGGCAGGCGGACGTCGAGCAGGATCGTGTCCGGTCTGGCGCTCGTCAGCGCCTCGAGCGCGGCCTCGGCACTGCCGACGACGGTAGGCTGATAGCCGAGCTCGGCGATGAAGTCGCGGAAGATCTCGGCCAGCCGCTCGTCGTCCTCCACGATCAGGATCCGCATGGCGCTCACAGCGCGGCCAGGCCCCAGAAGACCGGCTCGGGCGCCAGGCGAACGCCGAAGCGATCCGCCACCGCCGTCTGCACGCGGCGGGCAAACGCGACGACGTCGCGCGCGCGCGCGCCGTCGTGGGCGACGATCGCGAGGGCGTGATTGGTCGAGAGGCCGACCGGCCCGTCGCCGTGACCTCGCGTGTAGCCGGCGCGCTCGATCAGCCACGCGGCGGAGAGCTTCACCCGGCCTCCCGGCAGCGGCCAGCGCGGCATCGTCCGATCGCCGGCGCGCGACTCCACCGCGGCCAGCTCGGCGTCGGCGATGATCGGATTGGTGAAGAACGAGCCGCAGCTCCGGCGGTTCTCGTCCCCGGGATCGAGCACCATCGACTTGGTCCGGCGGATGGCGATCACGCTGGCGCGCACGTCGGTCAATGACGGCTTCGCGATCCTGCGGGCGGCCAGGTCCTTCTCGACGTCGGCGTAGCGGACGGTCGGGGCCCCGCGCGGACGCAGCCGGTAGGCCACCGAGAGGATGACGTACCGTCCGGGCTCGTCGCTCCGGAAGAAGCTGTCGCGATAGCCGAACCGGCACTCGCGATTCTCGAAGGTCATGATGCGCCCGGTGCGTGCGTCCAGCGCACGAACGAGGATCACCGTCTCGCTCACCTCCTGGCCGTAGGCGCCGACGTTTTGCATCGGCGTCGCGCCGACCAGGCCCGGGATCCCGCTCAAGCACTCGAAGCCCGCCCAGCCGTGGTCGACGCAGAGCCGCACCAGCTCGTCCCAGGGCTCGCCGGCCGCCGCCGTCACCTCCACCACGCCGTGCGCCTCGCGCGTGTCGAGGCCGCGCAGCGCGATCTTCACCACGAGGCCGTCGATCCCCTCGTCGGCGACGACGAGGTTGGAGCCGCCGCCGAGCACACGGATCGGCAGCCGCCGGGCGCGCGCCCACTCGAGGGCCTCGAGCACGGCGGCCTCCTCGCGCGCCTCGACGAAGAAGCGCGCCGGCCCCCCCACGCCGAGCGTGCAATGCTCGGCCAGGCGGACGTTCTCGAGCGGCGACATACCCCTGAGAATATCGCGTCGCCGCGCGTTCCCTCACATGCTGCGCTCCATCCGGGGATCGAGCTGATCGCGCAGCCAGTCGCCGACCAGGTTGATCCCCAGGACCAGCAGCAGGATGGCGAGCCCCGGGAACAGGGCCAGCCACCAGCCGGTCGTGATGTAGTTGCGCCCTTCGTCGAGCATCGCCCCCCAGCTCGGCGCCGGCGGCGGGATGCCGAGCCCGAGAAAGCTCAACGAGGCCTCGGCGATGATCGTCCGCGCCACCGAGAAGGTCGCGACGACCGTCACCGGCGGCAGCACGTTCGGCAGGATGTGCCGCCAGAGCAGATAACCGTCGGTCGCGCCGAGGGCCCGCGCGGCCTCGACGAACTCCCGCTGGCGGAGCGAGAGCGTCTCGCCGCGCACGATTCTCGCGTAGGTGATCCAACCCGTCACCCCGAGCACGAGGATGACGTTCGCCAGGCTCGCGCCGAGGACGGCGAGCACCGCGACCGCCAGCACGAGGACGGGGAACGCCAGCTGCACGTCGCCCAGGCGCATGAGCGCATCGTCCGCGAAGCCCCGGTAGTAGCCGGACGGGAGCCCGAGCGCGACGCCCAGCACGCCGGCGACGGCCACGGCCGCCAGGCCGACGATCAGCGAGACCCGCGCGCCGTAGAGGAGCCGGCTCGCCACGTCGCGGCCGAGGGTGTCGGTGCCGAGTGGATGCCGGGCACTCCCGCCGCCGACCCACATCGGCGGCGTGAGACGGTCGACGAGGCTGTTCTTGACTGGATCCGCGGGCGAGAGCGCGGGGGCGAGCGCGGCCAGCAGGATGGTGACGCCGATGACGACTAGCCCGAGGAGCGCGCTCACATCGCGCGCGAGCCCGCTCACGTGAGGCGCACGCGCGGGTCGACCACCGTGTAGAGCAGGTCCACGATCAGGTTGAGGCCCACGAAGATCAGGGCGAACACGAAGACGCCGGCCTGGATGACCGGGAAGTCGCGGCCGGGAACGGCCTGCACGATCAGCCGGCCCATCCCGGGCCAGGAGAACACCGTCTCGATGATCACGGCGCCGCTCAGCATGAATCCGAGCGAGAGGCCGGTCACCGTGATGACCGGGATCGCCGCGTTCCGGAGCGCGTGCCGGTAGATCACGAAGCGCTCGGCCAGCCCCTTGGCACGCGCGGTCCGCACGTAATCTTGCTGGAGCACCTCGAGCATCCCGCTGCGGATCAGCCGCACGTTCTGCGCGAGCGGCGCGGCAGCCAGGGTGACCGCCGGCAGGATCAGGTGGCGCAGGCTCCCGGAGCCGAAGGCGGGCAGGAGGCCGCCGAGCTCGACGGCGAACAGCAAGATCAGCATGAGGCCGAGCCAGAAGCTCGGCATGGACTGGAGGAAGAGCGAGGCGAGGCGGCTCGCGTGATCGACCGCGCCGTTCCGGTGGGTGGCCGAGGCGACGCCGAGCGGGATCGCGAGAATCGTCGAAAGCACGAGCGCGGCCGCCGCCAGCTCGACGGTCGCGGGCCAGAGGTGCTCGAGCACCATCTGCATCGCCGGGCGCTTCTCACGGATCGAGGTCCCGAAATCGCCGCGCGGGACCGACCGCAAGAAGTCGAGGTACTGCACGTGCAACGCGCGGTCGAGCCCCAGGCTCCGGCGCGCCTCGGCGATCTCCTGCTGGGTCGCGCTCTGATCTACGAGGAAGGGGGTCGGGTCGCCGGTGAGCCGGACCAGGAAGAAGACCGCGGTGACGACGCCCCACAGCACGAACACGGCGTGAAGCGCGCGGCGGAGCAGGAAGGCGCGCATCGGACCCGGATCATCTCTTCACGGCGACGCCGCGGAAGTCCATGTTCAGCTCGGGCAGCGGCGCAAATCGCAGCACGCGCGCGCTGAGCGCGTACACCTTGACCTCCTGGTACAGCGCCACGACCGGCGCCCAGTCGCGCACCTGGCGCTGGAGGTCGGCGAGGAGCTTCAGGCGCTTCTGCGCGTCGACCTCGCGGCGCGTGGCCGTGTAGAGCGTCATCAGCTCGGGCGGGTAGGGCGCCCAGTTGATCATCGCGATCGCGGCCCAGTCGCGCAGGTAATCGTCGGCGTCGAGGTTGTTGCCGGTGCGGCAGGCGGCGAAGCCGCCGTTGGGCGGCAGGGTGCCCTTGCTCGCGGTCTGCAGCAAGGTCGCGAAATCGACTGGCTTCAAGGTCACCTGCACGCCGACGTCTTTCAACATCTCGGCGACGGCCGGCGTCATCTCGTCGAAGCTCTGGCCGTAGTGCTTGGCCGGGAACAGGAGCTGCAAGGTCAACGGATTCGAGTCGCGAAAGCCCGCCTCGGCGAGCAGCGCGCGGGCGCGCGCCGGATCGTACGGGTAGCCCTCCTGCGCCGCGTAGCCGTACGACACCGATGCGACGGGCGAGGCGTTGGCCAGCGCGTAGCCGTTGAAGATCTTCTTGACGATCGCGTCCTTGTTGACGGCCAGGTTCAGAGCGAGCCGCACGCGCTGATCGGCGAAGAGACCGTCCTTGCCGCCCGAGTCGTACTTGTCCTTCGGCCGGGCGTTGAGGTAGAGCCGGCAGGAAAGCTTCTGGGGGCTCGACACCACCCTGAGCTTCGAGTCCTGTGCGAGCGCGGGCGCGTCGAAGGGCGGCACGCCTTCGATGAGCCCCACCTGCCCCGCGCGCAGCGCGGCGATGCGCGCGGCGCCCTCGGGGATCGTCTGGAAGCGCATCTTCCGAAAGAGCGGCTGAGTGCCCCAGTAGGCGTCGTTACGCTCGAACACCATCGACGTCTTGCGCTTCCATTCCACCATCTTCCAGGGCCCAGTGCCGATGGGGCGCTCGTTGAGCCCGTCGACCCCGTTTTTGAGCGTGTACGCCTTGGGCACCATCGGCTCGCGGCCGATGAAATCCCAGAGCGTGGGCGCGGACTCGCTCGTGTGGACGCGAACGGTGTAGTCGTCGACCTTCTCCCAGCGCGTGACGAACGGGTACGTCTTCTCGAACGAGGTCGCGGCGAGGACGTCCTTCAGCCCCCACTTGTCGAAGTTCCGGCGGAAGAAGCGGTCGAGGTTGAAGAGTACCGTGTCGGCGTTGAAGGGCTCGCCGTCGTGGAAAGAGACGCCGCGCCGGAGCGCGAACTCCCAGGTGAGCTCGCCCACCGGCTTCCACGAAAGGGCCAGGCCCGGCACGGGGCGGCCGTGAGAATCCACGTCGACCAGGCTCTCGAACACCTGGCGGATGTAGTTGGAGCGAATCGAGCCCATCCCGATGCGCGGGTCCATGTTGTTGGTGTCGTCGGCGAGGGCGACGACCAGCTCGGCGTCCGCGTCGATCGCGACACCGTCGACCGTGCGCGGCAGGGTGGCCGGCTGCGCGGCCGCCGCGAGCGGCCATACGAGCAGCAATGGGAGAATCAACGACCGTGTATGGCGAATCATCGTCGGCTCCTCTGGCAGAATGCCCATCACTACAAAGACGCGGCGGTGTTGTCAACGTGGCGAGAGCCGCCGAGCCGAATCGTCAATCGGCGCGCGGCGTCGTGCGCTCGACGATCCGGAAGACCACGAAGCCGACGACCGTCGCGGCCATCACGAGCGCGGCGAAGAGGATCGGGGCGGCCGGGCTGCCGAAGAGATCGCGCACGCCGCCCGCCGCGAGCTGCACCGCGGCCATCACGACGTAGTACGTCGTGTAGTAGACGCCGAGCGCCGTCGCCAGGCGCTCGCTCGCCACGGCCTTCGGCAAGAGCGCCATCAGCGCGCCGGGCGGCGCCCCGATCGCGAGGCCGACCAGGCAGAAGGCCAGGAGCGAGTGCGCGATGGCAGGCAGCAGCAGCGTGACGAACGCCGCGACGAGGCTCCCCGCGACGATCGACACGTTGGGTCGCCCGAGCCGGTCGGTGAGAAAACCGCCGAGCGGCACCGAGAGCATCGTGAGCCAGATCGCCAGGCTCACGATGAAGCCGGCGTCGGCGAGTGTCGCGCCGCGCGCCATCAAGAGGCCGGGCCCGAACGCGATGATGGCCACGAGGCTCGCGTTGAAGCACCCCCAGGCGAAGCCGCCGCTGGTCGCGAGCCCGAGCTCGCGGCCCGAGAGACGCGCGCGCCGCTCGACCGCCCGGCCCGCGGTCTCCGGCGGATCCCGATAGACGAACGCGATCAGCACGAGCCCGAGCGCCGCGACGAGCGCCGACGCGACGATCGCCGTCCGCCACGAGGTGTACGTGGCCAGCGCACCGAGCGTCGCGGTCGCGATGCCGAGGCCGACCGGCCAGCTCGTCAGCATGATGCCCATCGCCGTCGACATCTCGCGGCCCGCGAACCAGTCTGCGACCATCTTGGCGAGCAGGATGTTCATGAGCACGGCGCCGATCCCGCTCACCAGTCGGCCGGCGACCGCGGCGACGAAGCCGTGGGCGGCGGCGGTGACGAGGCCACCGGCGACCATCAACGCGAGGCTCCCGGCCACCATCCGCCGCTCGCCGAAGCGGTGGCCGAGCACCCCCCCCGGAAGCGCGAACACGGCGCCCGGCAGCATGTAGAGGCCGATCAACGAGCCGAGCTGCACCCAGGTGAGCCCGAGATCCGCGACCATCAGGGGCGCCACGGCGGCGACGGCCTGGAATTGAAAGCCCATCGAGGTGCGCGTGACGAATATGATCGCCAGCGCCACCCAGCGGTTCAACATGTGGCGGCGATCATAGCGGACGCGGACCGCTCGGGCTTGATCAATTGCGGCCGCCGACATAGAGTCGGCCAGAGACGATCACGCACGAGGGGGAAAGATGGCTGCACCCGTCGTCCCGACCGCCGTGAGCCGCCGAGAGCTGCTCAAGCTCGGCGGCGCCGCCGTCACCGTCGGCACCGCGCTGCCGCTGCTCGATCGAGAGCCCGCCGCGGCCCAGACGCCGAAGCGGGGTGGAGTGTTCCGTATTCGAGGCGAGGACGCTACCACTGGCTTCGACCCGCACCTCTTCGCGAACCATCATCGGATCTCGACGAATCTGTCCTTCACCCACAGCCGCCTGGTGAAGGTGAAGGCCGGCCCGTCCGTCATGCCGGGCACCCTGCCGATCGAGCCCGACCTGGCCGAGTCGTGGTCGCAGCCCAACGACCGGACGTACGTCTTCAAGCTCAGGAACGGCGTGCGCTGGCACAACAAGCCGCCGGTGAACGGGCGCGAGCTGACCGCGGACGACGTCAAGTACACCTACGAGCGGTTCCTGTCGATCAAGGGCAACCCGAACCGCTCAATGCTCGGCGCCGTCGAGAAGATCGACGTCCTCGACAAGCACACCGTGCGCTTCATGCTCAACGAGCCGTTCGGCTGGTTCCTCGACTATCTGGCCAATACGGTGATGTGGATCGTCCCGCGCGAGGCCGTCGAGCAGTTCGGCGACCTCAAGCGGCCCGAGGCCTGCATCGGGACCGGGCCGTGGATGCTCGCGCGGTACGAGCCCAACGTCCGGCTCACCTTCGTCCGGAACCCGAACTACTTCCTGCCGGGTCTTCCGTACGCGGACGGCGTGGAGGTTTCCGTGGACGAGGATCCGTCCTCGCGGCTGGCCGCCTGGATCGCCGGTCGGTACGACTTCGCGCCCGAGTACGGCCAGTGCGTGCGCCGGCTCGACCTCGACGTCGCCAAGGGCCGCAAGCCCAACCTCAAGACCCAGGACTTCACCGTGCTCTTCAGCGGCGTCACCATGATGAAGCTCGACCGCGCGCCCTTCAAGGACGTCCGCGTGCGCCGCGCGCTGGCGATGGCGATGAACTGGAAGGACGTCATCGACTCGAACGCGTGGTCCCAGGGCCACGGCGTTCCGAATCCGGCAGTTCCGGCGGCGCTCAAGGAGTGGGCGATCCCGATCAATCAGCTGAGCCCGGAGGGCCGCCGGATCTACGAGCAGAACATTCCCGAGGCGAAGCGGCTCCTCGCGCAGGCCGGATTCCCGAATGGCCTCAAGCTTCCGGTCGAGGCGACGCTCGGCTGGAGCCCGGACTACGTCGACCAGCTGCAGGTGGTCATGCGGAACTGGAAGGACGCCGGCATCGACACCGAGATCCGCGGCAAGGAATTCGGCGCGTTCATGTCGAGCGTAATCTACGGAAAGTTCGAGAAGCTGGCCCACAGTCTGCGCGGCGGAAGCCCGATCGCCGACGGCTACCTCTACAACGGCCACATCCCCGGCGAGCCCCTCAACGCGTCGGGCGTCGACGATCCCAAGCTGACCGAGACGATCAAGCTGCAGCGTCGCACGCTCGACGCCGCCAAGCGGCGCGAGATCGTCCACGACATCCAGCGCTACCTGGCCGAGCATGTTTACTACGCCTACGACGCCTCGGTGACCACCGTGGCGGGGTGGGAGCCGTACGTGAGGAACTTCGCCCCGAACCTCGGCCACGACTACGGCGGGCGGCTCATGGCCGCGTGGCTCGACCGCTGAGCGGGGTTGACTCGCCCACCCCGATGCCGCACGATCGCGTGTACCGCGGGAGGAGGACATGATGCTGTACTCGACTGACTCGAAATCCGCTGCGGTGCGCGCTCGGCTCGACCACCCCGTGATCGACGGCGACGGACACTGGCTCGAGCCGGTCCCGATCTTCCTCGACTACCTGCGCGAGGTGGCCGGGCCGTCGGTCGTCGAGGGGTTCCGGAAGATGGCCACCGCGCACATCGACCGCGGCTGGTACGACATGACGCCGGCCGAGCGTCTCGACCGGCGGCCCACCCGTCCTACCTGGTGGGGCGAGCCCGCCAACACGCTCGATCGCGCCACGGCGATGATCCCGAAGCTCTTCTACGAGCGGCTCGACGATTTCGGCATCGACTTCGCGATGCTCTACACCTCGCTCGGTCTCTTCCACATCGCGAACCCGGATGAAGAGCTGCGTCGCGCCATCGCCCGCGCCGTGAACCGGATGAACGCCGAGATGTTCAGGGCGTACGCCCATCGCATCGCGCCGGCGGCCGTGGTACCGGTGCACACGCCTCAGGAGGCGATCGACGAGGCCACCTACGCGGTGCGCGAGCTCGGCATGAAGGTCATCATGATCGCCAACCACGTGCGGCGGCCGGTGCCGGCGTTCGCCCGCCAGGCGTCCGACCCGACGCAGGTGCGCCACTTCGTCGACTCGCTCGCGTACGAGAGCGCCTACGACTACGATCCGCTCTGGGCCAAGTGCGTCGAGCTGAAGGTGGCGGTGACGGCGCACTCCGGCAGCATGGGCTGGATGGGCCGCGAGTCGGTCAACAGCTTCGTGTTCAACCACATCGGCCACTTCGCCACCGCGAGCCACGCCTTCGCCAAGGCGCTGATCCTGGGCGGCGTCGTGCACCGGTTCCCGGCGCTCCGCTTCGCGATGCTCGAGGGCGGCGTGGGCTGGGCGTGCAACCTCATCACCGACCTTATCGGGCACTGGGAAAAGCGCAACGGCCGCGCGATGGAAGCGCACACGCGGCCGACCAACCTCGACAAGCAGGCGCTCAAGGACCTGTTTACGCGGTTCGGCGGGCGCGTCTACGAAGACAAGATGGACGAGCTGATGGGCTGCCTGAGCCTCGTGCCGCCGTTCAAGTCGGCCGAGGAGATGACCGAGCGCGAGTATCGCGGAGAGCTCGACGACTTCGCGGCCGCCCACGTCGATTCGGCCGAGGCGCTGCGCCGACAGTTCACCGACCACTTCTACTTCGGCTGCGAGGCCGACGATCCCACGACCGCGTGGGCGTTCGACCGTCACGGCCATCACCGCCTGCACCCGATCTTCAGCTCCGACGTCGGCCACTTCGACGTGACCGACATGTCCGAGGTGCTCGAGGAAGCCCACGAGCTGGTCGAGCACGGCCTGATCACGACGGACGACTTCCGCGAGTTCGTCTTCGGCAACGCCGCCCGGCTTCACACCGCCCTCAATCCCGACTTCTTCAAGGGCACGGTGGTGGAGGGGGCGGTCGCCAAGGAGCTCGCGCGCTGATCGACACCGTCCGGCGGTGGATCGAGGAATCCGAGTGCCTGGTGGCGCTCACCGGCGCCGGCATCTCGACGGACTCGGGGATTCCGGACTTTCGCGGGCCGCAGGGTGTCTGGACGAAGAACCCTGAGGCCGAGAAGCAATCGACCCTGCAGAACTACGTCGCCGATCGCGAGGTGCGCAAGCGCACCTGGGAGAGCCGGCTCAGCTCACCGGCATGGAAGGCCGAGCCGAACGCCGGGCATCGCGCCTTCGTCACGCTCGAGCGTCGCGGCAAGCTCGACACCCTGATCACGCAGAACATCGACGGGCTCCACGTGAAGGCCGGCTCGTCCCCGGCGCGCGTGATCGAGATCCACGGCACGATGCGCGAGGTGGTGTGCCTGGCCTGCGGTGAACGGGCGGCCATGGAGCGGGCGCTCGCCCGCGTGCGCGCCGGCGAGGAAGACCCGCCGTGCCGGACGTGCGGCGGCATCCTCAAGTCGGCGACAATATCGTTCGGCCAGGGCCTCGTGCAAGAGGACCTGTACCGCGCTCAGCGCGCGGCCGCGAGCTCGGACCTGATGCTCGCGGTCGGCACGAAGCTCTCGGTCTATCCGATCGCCGGGGTGGTGCCCGTCGCCAAGCGCGCCGGCGCCCGCGTCGTGATCCTGAACGCGGAGCCGACGGAGATGGACGAGCTCGGCGACGCCGTGCTGCGCGGCTCGATCTCGAGCATCTTGCCCAAGCTGGTGGAGCCCGCCTGATGCCGGTCACCGGGTTCGACATCCGGCTGCGGCGTCCGCTGGCGGGCGGCGCGCCGTTCGGCGACGCCGGCCCGTACGAGGAGCTGAAGGGGACTCTCCGGCTCGCGATCGATCCCAAGCACGCGGCGAACGAGCGCATCACCGACGTCGCGCTGGCGCCGCGTGACCACGCCGGCCGCGTCGAGTTCGAGTCCGATGTGTCGCTCCTGCTGCCGGTCGACCGCCGACGCGCGAGCGGCCGCGTGATGCTCGACGTGGTCAACCGCGGCAACACGGTCGCCGTCCCGAACTTCAACCGCGCGACGCGCCCCACGTTCGTCCCCGGCGCCGACCCCGATCCGCCCGTCGACCCCGGCGACGGCTTCTTGATGCGGCGCGGCTTCGTGGTGATCTCCTGCGGCTGGCAGATCGATCTGCCCGAGGTCCCCGGCCTCCTCGGACTGCGCGGTCCCGAGGCGCTAGACGCGAACGGCAATCGCCTCACCGGGCGCGTGTACACGCAGCTCCAGACGCCGGCGCCGGCCACGCACCTCTTGCTCTCCGATCGTGGCCATCGGCCGTACCCGGCCGCCGATCTCGACGAGCGCGACGCGGTCCTGCTGGTCCGCGACCAGCCGGACGGCGCGGCGACCACGATCGACCGCGGCCGGTGGCGCTTCGCGCGCTCGGCCGGCGGCGCCGTGGTCCCGGACGCGCGCTACGTCTGGCTCGAGGGCGGCTTCGAGAAGGGCCGCCTCTACCAGATCGCCTATACGGCGATCGGCGCGCCGGTGATCGGGCTCGGCATCGCCGCGCTGCGCGACAGCGCCGCCTGGCTCAAGCACGGAACCGCGCGCGAGGGCAACCCGGCGCCCGATGTCCTCCGCCACGTGTACGCCTACGGCCGCTCGCAGACCGGACGGCTGCTCCGGACGCTCGTCTACAACGATCTCAACCTCGACGAGCAGGGCCGAGAAGCGCTCGACGCGATCATCGCGAACGTCGCCGGCGGGCTCCGCGGCGAGTTCAACCAGCGGTACGGTCAGAACTCGAAAGACCGCCCGCACATGATGGACTACGTCCAGCCGGCCGCCGACGAGGACCTGCATCGCCGGCTGGCCGCGCGCGGAAGCAAGCTGAAGGTGTTCTACACGAACAGCTCGGCCGAGTACCACCGTGGCGATGCCTCGCTCGCCCACACGAACGCCGAGGGCACGCGCGACGTCCCGTCCGGTCCGTCGGCGCGCGTCTATCACTTCGCGGGTACCGAGCACGGTCTCGGCGTCTGGCCGCCGACCGCCGAGAAGACCGCCGCCGCCGACCCGGCCGAGCCGCCGGAGCATTCGCAGAACTTGCGGAACACGATCGACTACGCGCCGCTCCTGCGCGCGTGTCTCGTCAACCTCGACCGCTGGGTCACCGAGGGGAGTGAGCCGCCGCCGAGCCGCCATCCGCGCCTGGCCGACTCCACCGCGGTGCCGTTCGAGGCGCTCCACGCGGTATTCGATCGCATCCCGGGCGCCAACTACCCTCGCCACCATGCGCGTCCCTGCCGCCTCGACTTCTCCGCGCTGCCGCCGCGGCCCGGGCCGGCGTGCGGCTCGCTCGTCTCCGCGGTCGACGCCGACGGCAACGAGATCGGCGGTATCGCGCTTCCGGAGGTCGCCGTGCCGCTCGGCGCCCACACGGGATGGACGCTCCGGCATGCGTCCATCGGCGGCGAGGCGCAGCGGCTCGTCTTCGCCGGCGCGACGATTCCGTTCGCGCGGACCCGCCGCGCGCGCGAGGCGTCGGGCGACCCGCGTCCCTCCATCGAGGAGCGCTACCGATCGCGCGACGGCTATCTGGAGCGGGTTCGCCGTGCCGCCGCGGCGCTGGTCGCCCAGCGCTTCATGCTCGAGGAAGACATCGAGCTCACGGTCGCGCTCGCGGCGCGGGCCTGGGATCACTGGACCGCTTGAGTCGCCGGGCCCGAAGGCCGCCCGCCAGGGGCGTCGAACGACACGCCGCCTTCATGAACGAAGAAAGGAACCCAGCATGGCCGTCACCCGAAAGAACATCCAGCCCGAAGCGCTCGCCGCCCCGGTCCGCAACGGCCACACGCTCTACTCCCACGTCGTCGCCGTCGAGGGCCGGCGCCTCGTGTTCGTGGCCGGTCAGCTCGCGCGCGACCGCGCCGGCAACGTCGTGGGCAAGGGCGACATGCGCGCGCAGATCCGTCAGGTGGGCGAGAACATCAAGGCGGCGCTGGCGACCGCCGGTGCCACGCTCGGCGACATCGTGAAGACCAACACGTACGTGACCGACATGGACGAGTACTTCAAGCACGTGGACGTCCGCATGGAATACTTCGGGCCCGCGATGCCGACCAGCACCACGGTCGAGGTGCGACGGCTCGCCCACCCCGACTTTTTGGTCGAGATCGAGGTGGTCGCGATGCTCGGCTAGATCGCCGGCTCGCCGAGCGGCTCGGGTCCGAGCCCGCTGACCAGCGGCACCCGGCGCGCGCACAACGGACATTCCGCCGGCGTCCAGAGGTTGTTCGGGAGCGACGCGAGCGTCTCGAGGGCCACGCCCCGGTCGGCCGCGAGCCGCGAGGCCGAGGCGCCCAGCACCAGCAAGGTGCCGATCACGATCGGGCGAGCGCCGCAGGCCTCGAGGTCCGCGAGCGTGCCGCGCACGGCCGACCCGGCGTTGATGACGTCGTTCACGACGGCCACGCGCTTGTCGCGGACCCGAGCACGGAGGGCACGGGGAATGCGATAGTCGACCGGGAACAACGCGTTCGTCCTCGGATTCGGAAAACGCTCCGAGTAGGTGAAGGGAACGCCGAGCTCCGAGGCGACCATGAGCGCGACGAAGGCCCCCTCCACGAGGGGACCGGAAACGACCTCGATCGAATAGGGCGCCAATCGCGCCGCCACGCGCGCGGCCAACCGGCGGACGGGTTCGGGGTTCAGGCACAGGAGCTCGAGATCGAGCCACAGATACCCGTGATGGCCAGACTCGAGCAAAAAATGACCCCGGCGGGCCGGCATCAGCGCTATCACGTCGTCGTGCGTCGCCGAGCTCATCGCTGAGCCGCCGGTCGGCTCAGGGCTGCAAGCGCGTCGACCGCCAGGCGCCACCGCTGAAGCCCTCGTCGCTCGGCGCGAGCGCGCGGGTCCAGAGGGCGCGGTCGTGGGCGCGCGCCGGTTGGCCGACCCACAGCTCGACGCTCTCGGCCCACACGCGATAGCCGCCCCAGCGCTTGGGCCGCGGGATGTCACCGGAGCGCTTCGCCGCCTGCTCGACCTTGGCGAGGAACGCCGCGCGGGATTCGATCGGGCGGCTCTGATCGCTCGCCGCGGCGGCGGCGCGCGCATCGCGCGGCCGCGAGTTCCAGTAGGCGTCGGAATCCGAGTCGGGTGCGAGCGTCACGGGCCCCTCGATGCGCGCCTGCCGCTCGTGGGCGTCCCAGTTGAAAACCAGGGCCGCGTAGGGGTTGACGTCGAGCGCCTTGCCCTTGGCGCTCTCGCGGTCGGTGTAGAAGACGATCCAGCCGGCGCGCACGTCGATGCCGCGACAGATCACCATGCGTGCCGAGGGACGTCCGTCCGGATCCACGGTCGCGAGCGTCATCGCGTGGGCGTTCCGGATGTCGGCGAAGGCTTCCTTCAGCCAGCCGTCGAGGAATGGCAGCGGATCCGCCGGAAGGGTCGAGGGTAGAGCGGGCTTAGGAATGGCCGGCCTCCTGGGCGACGTCCATCGCGGACGTACACCTTGCTTCATCGGCCGGGAAGCTCAGTAGCCTTCCTCGTCCAGGAGCGGAAAGGCGCTGGTCACGTGCGCGGGCCGGACCGGCGACGCCGGGTGAAGATAGGACGCGTCGAGCGCGGAGAGGCGATTGACGCCCAGGAGCCCGAGGCAGATCCGGATCTCTTCCTCCAGGAGCTCGAACACCCTGACGAGACCCGCCTGGCCGGCGGCGGCGAGACCGCAGCACGAGAGACGGCCGAGCCCCACGGCCTGCGCGCCCAGAGCGATCGCTTTGACGATGTCGGTCCCGCGCATGAAGGCGCCGTCCACGATCACCGTCGCGCGCCCGTTCACGGCCGCGACCACCTCGGGAAGCACCTCGGCACTGCCGCGCCCGTGATCGAGCTGGCGCCCGCCGTGATTGGAGACGTAGACTCCGTCGACCCCGTGGTCGCACGCGAGCGCCGCGTCCTCCGCGGTGGCGATGCCCTTGAGGATCAGCGGAATGTTGTGGAGGTCCTTGAACCGCTTCACGTGATCCCAGTTGAGCGCGGCCTGGAACTCCTGGCCCGTGGCGCGCGCGCGCCACGGCTTGACGAAGCGTCGAGCCAGGTCGCGCTCGCGCCGGCTGTACGTGGCGGTGTCCACGGTGAGGCAGAACGCGGCGTAGCCGTTGTCCCTGGCGCGCTTGACGTGCTCGTCCACCCAGGCGTCGTCGCCGCGAACGTAGAGCTGGAAGATGCGGAAGTTGTCGGCCGCGGCGGCGACGGCCTCGAGGCCGGGGTTACAGACCGAGCTCAGCATCTGCGGCACCTCGAACTCGGCCGAGGCCTTCGCCGCGGTAGCGCCGCCGCCCGGCTCGAACGTCTCAACCGACCCGACCGGCGCGATCATGACGGGAATGCGGACCTTGCGTCCGAACAGGGTCGAGGTGCTGTCGATCTTCGAGACGTTGCGCAGCACGCGCGGCCGGAAGGCGATCGAGTCGAGAGCCTGCCGATTGCGCCGCAGGGTGGTCTCGGTCTCGGTGCCGCCCGCAAGGTAGTCCCACGGTCCCGGCGCCAGCGCCAGGTTCGCGGCGCGCACGATCTCGTGAAGGGTCTGGAACCGGCTCTCGAGGTTTGAAGGTGACATGCGCGTCGGTCTCCTAGAGCGCCGGATGACGTTTGTGCCAGTCGGTGGCCTGCTCGTAGGTGTGGCCCACGCGCAGCACGGTCGTCTCGTCGAAGGGACGCCCGGTGATCTGGATCGAGATCGGCAGCCCTGATGCGGTGAAGCCGCACGGCATCGCGAGGGCCGGAAGCCCGGTCATGTTGAACGGCCCGGTGTTACTGCGCGGGAACCCGTACTCGGGATCGTAGACGGTCGCGAACGTGGGCGCGGGCTTCGGGCTCGTCGGGGTCGCCAGCACGTCCACCCGCTTGAGCGCGGCCCCCATGTCGCTCTGCAGGCGGGCGCGCAGCCGCTGCGCCTGCACGTACTCCGAGCCGGTGATGAGCGCGCCGGCCAGCATGCGCTCGCGCAGGAGCTCGCCGAAGAGCTCGGGACGCTCGCGCAGGTCGCGCTCGTGGTAGGCGAACGCTTCCGCGAGGAGGATCGCCATGAAGGCGCCGGAGCTCTGGATGCTCGCGATCTGGACGTCCTCGACCGAGGCGCCGAGCTGCCGCAGGGTGGCCAGCGCCTGCTCGAACGCCTTCTCGACCTCGGGGTCGATGCCCTCGAAGAAGTATTCGCGCACGACGCCGACTCGCAGCCCGCGCACGCCGCGCCCGAGCGGCGCCACGTAGTCGGGCACCGGCTCGCGGCTCGACGCCGGATCCGTCGCGTCGTATCCCGCGAGCGCCTGGAGCAGGTACGCGCAGTCTTCGACCGTTCGCGCCATCGGGCCCGTGTGGTCGAGCGTCCACGAGAGCGTCAACACGCCGGTCCGACTGCAGCGGCCGTACGTGGGCTTGAGCCCGGCGATGCCGCAAAATGACGCGGGCCCGCGGATCGAGCCGCCCGTGTCGGAGCCGAGCGCGCCGAACGCCATGCCCGCCGCGAGGGCGGCGCCCGAGCCGCTCGAGGACCCGCCGGGCATGCGCTCGAGGTCCCAGGGATTGCGCGCGGGCGGATAGCGATGTCCGGGGAACTGGATGCCGAAGGCGAACTCGTGGGTGATCAGCTTGCCCAGCATGACGGCGCCCGCCCGCTGAAGCCGCGTCACGCACGTCGAGTCCTCGTCGGGGATCCAGTCGGCCAGGAGCGCCGAGCCGCCGGTGGTGAGGATGCCGCGGGTGGCGTAGATGTCCTTGTAACCGATCGGAATGCCCAGGAGCGGGCTCGAGATGTCACCGCGGCCGAGCGCGGCTTCGGCCCCCTTGGCGTCCGCCAGCGCCCGGTCGGCCGTCACGGTGACGAACGCGTGGAGCTTCGGGTCCAGACGCTCGATGCGCTCGAGGTGCGCCCGGGTGAGCTCGACCGGTGAGATTGCTCGGCGCCGCAGCCGCGCGCCGACGTCGCGGATCGTCGCGTAGAACAACTCCTCACTGGCCACGATCGCCTCGCGAGCGGACGGCGTCGAACGTGACGGCGGGCTCGAGTGGACGGTGGGCGCGCGAGTCCATCGCTTGAATCGGTCGGAGCGCGTCGGTCAGGAGCCGGCGCACGACCTCGAGCCGATTCTCGGCGATCTCGACTCGGGCCGCCTTCATGCGGTTGCGAAGCTCTTCCAGGGTCATAGCCATCCTCCCGTGTGGGAGAATACCGCGACCTCGGTGCCAAGGGGAGGGGCGATTGGGGAGGGGCGAGTGATGACGCGCGTGTTTCAGTTGCTGACCCCGGCGGTGTTGCTCGCGGCCGTTTCGCTCGCGGCCGTTCCGCTCGCGACGCCATCAGCCGCGCTCGCCCAAGGATCGCTCAACGTATACTGCAGCGTCCAGGCCGAGTGGTGCCAGGCCGTCGCCAACGAGTTCCAGCGCCAGACCGGCACTCGGGTCGCGCTCACCCTGAAGGGATCGGGCGAGACGCTCGCCCAGGTCACCGCGGAGGCCGCGAATCCCAAGGGCGACGTCTGGTTCGGCGGCACCGGCGACCCGCATCTGGCCGCGGCCGAGCAGAATCTCACGGTGGCCTACAAATCGCCGAACCTCGACAAGCTGCACGACTGGGCGCGCCGCCAGGCCGAGCAGTCGGGCTTCAAGACGGTGGGCATCTACGCCGGGGCGCTTGGTTTCGGCTACAACCCCGAGCTCCTGCAGAAGAAGAAGCTCGCCGCGCCGACGTGCTGGAAAGATCTGATCAAGGCGGACTACAAGGACGAGATCCAGATCGCGAACCCGAACTCCTCCGGAACGGCGTACACAGCCGTCGCGACGATCGTGCAGATCTTCGGCGAGGACGACGCGTTCCGCTACCTGCGGCAGCTCCATCGCAACGTCAACCAGTACACGCGCTCGGGGGTGGGCCCGATCAAGGCGGTGGCCCGGGGCGAGACGTCCGTCAGCATCAGCTTCATGCACGACGTCGTCACCGAGGCGCTCGCCGGCTTCCCGGTGAAGGTCCAGGCGCCGTGCGAGGGCACCGGCTACGAGGTCGGCTCGCTCTCCGTCATCAAGGGCTCGCGCAACCTCGAGGGCGCCAAGAAGTTCGTCGACTGGGCGCTGACGGCGCCGGCGCAGAAGCTCGGCGCCGACTCCAAGCAGTTCCAGGTGCCCTCGAACCGCGAGGCTCAGCTGCCGCGCGAGGCGCCACGGTTCGCCGACATCAAGCTGATCAGCTACGACTTCGCGAAGTACGGTGCCAGCGCCGAGCGCAAGCGCCTGCTCGAGCGGTGGGAGCGAGAAGTCAACAGCCAGCCGAAGTAGGCGACCGCGCCATGCGGGACGCTCTGCGCCGCTGGACAGTGGGCTGGGGCCTGGTCGGTTGCGCCGCTCTCGCGCTCTTGCCCTGGTATGCGACCTCCGACGGCGCCGGGCCGGGAAAACTCCAGCTGCTGGTGCCCGGGCTCACGCTGCTCGCGGCGCTCGCGCTGCGCAACTTGCCGTCGCGCCTCGGCCGCTCCGTGCTCGGCCTTCGGCTGATGGTGCTGGGAGGGGGCGGCTTCATCTATATCGCCGCTCAGGGATGGGCGCTCGGCGGCCAGCCCGGGATGGGACTCGGCGCCGCGGTCGTCGCGACGAGCCTCCTGATGCTGTTCGCGATCGGGCTCGCCGCGCGCGGCTTCTTCAAGGGCGACGTCTTCGTCGCCGGCGCGGTCGTGGCCGTCACCGTCCTCGTTGGACTCTTCACGTTCTACCCGGTCGCGCGGATCTTGCTCGGCGCGGTCCAGGGGAGCGACGGCTCGGTCTCGGGTGGGGCCCTCGCCGAGCGTCTGCTCGCGGCGAAGATCTGGCGGATCGACTGCCTGACGGGCGGGCGGAGCTGCGGGGTCGGCTGGAACACGCTCGTGCTGGCCCTCCTGACGGCAACCACGACGACGGCGCTCGGCCTGGCGTTCGCCCTGGTCGTGACGCGGACCGGGTTCAAGGCCAAGCGGCTCCTGCGCGTGTTGACCATACTGCCGATCATCACGCCGCCGTTCGTGATCGGCCTCGGGCTCATCCTGATCTTCGGCCGGTCCGGCCTCGTCAACCAGCTCATGGAGTGGGCGTTCGCGGTGGAGCCGTCGCGCTGGATCTACGGGCTGCCGGGCGTATGGCTCGCGCAGACGTTCTCGTTCACGCCGGTCGCGTTCCTCGTGCTGATCGGCGTCGTGGAAGGCGTGAGCCCGTCCCTGGAGGAGGCGTCGCAGACGCTACGAGCGGATCGCTGGCAGACGTTCCGTCGGGTCTCGCTGCCGCTGATGCGCCCGGGCCTCGCCAACGCGTTCCTGGTGGGGTTCATCGAGAGCATCGCCGACTTCGGCAACCCGATCGTGCTCGGCGGCAACTTCGGCGTGCTCTCCACCGAGGTGTTCTTCTCGATCGTCGGCGCCCAGCTCGATCAGGGGCGGGCGGCGGCGCTCGGCGTGCTCTTGCTCGCGCTGGCGCTCGTCGCCTTCTTCGTCCAGCGCCGGGTGGTCGGCGGCAAGAACTACACGGCCATCTCCGGCAAGGGCGACGGCGGCCGGCCGGCACCCCTTCCGCCGTTCGTGCGCCGCCTCGCGTTCGGCGTCGCGCTGCCGTGGGCGGTGCTCACCTTGTCGATCTACGGCCTGGCGCTCGCGGGCGGATTCGTCGAGACGTGGGGGCGCGACTACACGCCGACCTTGCGCCACTACGTGAAGGCCTTCTCGGTCGAGTGGAGCCAGACGGGGATCATCTGGTCGGGCTCGGCCTGGCGCTCCTTCTGGACGACGCTCGAGCTCGCCTCGGTCGCCGCCCCGCTCACCGCGGCGCTCGGTATCCTGACGGCCTACCTCCTGGTACGGCAGCGCTTCGTGGGCCGCGCCGCGTTCGAGTTCGCCACGATGCTGAGCTTCGCCATCCCGGGGACCGTGATCGGCGTGAGCTACATCCTGGCCTTCAACGTGCCGCCGATCGAGCTGACCGGCACCGGCACCATCCTGGTCGTCTGCTTCGTCTTCCGGAACATGCCCGTCGGCTTGCGCGCGGGCGTGGCCGCGATGAGCCAGATCGACCCAAGCCTCGACGAGGCCTCGCGCACGCTCGGTGGCCGGAGCTTAGCGACCTTGCGCCGGGTGATCCTTCCGCTGCTTCGCCCGGCCGTCGTCGCGGCGCTCGTCTACAGCTTCGTCCGGGCGATGACGACGGTCAGCGCGGTGATCTTTCTGGTCTCGGCCGACTACGACATGGCCACGACGTACATCATCCACCGCGTGCTCAACGGCGACTACGGCGTCGCCATCGCCTACAGCTCCGTGCTCATCGTGCTGATGCTGGCGGCGATCGGGCTGATCCAGTTGCTGGTCGGCGAGCGTCGGCTCCGCCGGGCGGCGCCCGCACTGACGCCGCTGCCCGCCGGGCCGACCGCATGACCGACCGTCGCGCTGCCAGCATCGAGCTCTCGCGCGTGACCAAGCAGTACGGGTCGGTGACCGCGGTGCGCGACGTGAGCTTCACGATCGCCGCCGGCAGCCTCGTCACCTTGCTTGGCCCCTCGGGGTGCGGCAAGACGACGACGCTGCGGCTGATCGCGGGGCTCGAGACGGTCACGTCGGGACGGATCCGGCTCGGCGGCGACGACGTGACCGCGCTCGGCGCGACCGAGCGGAACGTGAGCATGGTGTTTCAGAGCTACGCGCTCTTCCCGCACATGTCCGTGCTCGACAACGTCGCCTACGGCCCGCGCGTCGGCGGGCAATCGCACCGCCGGGCGACCGAGTCGGCGCGCGCGGCGCTGGCCGGTGTGGGCCTCGCCGAGCTCGCGGACCGGCTGCCGAGCGAGCTCTCGGGCGGCCAGCAGCAGCGGGTCGCAATCGCCCGCGCGCTGGTGCTCGAGCCGCGCGTGCTCTTGTTCGACGAGCCGCTGTCGAACCTCGACGCGCGCCTGCGGCGACAGATGCGGGAGGAGATCCGCGCGCTCCAGCAGCGGCTCGGCATCACGGTGGTCTACGTCACCCACGACCAGGAGGAGGCGCTCGGCGTCTCCGATCGCATCATCGTGATGAACCATGCCGTCGTCGCCCAGGAGGGCCCGCCGCGCGACCTCTACGAGTCGCCGGACGACGTCTTCGTGGCCGGCTTCATGGGCGAGGCCAATCGGGTCAAGGGCGTGCTCCAGCGCCTCGACGACCGGACCGGCCGCGTGACCATCGGCGGCCTCACGCGGACCTTGCCCCACCGCGGGCTCGCGGACGGCGCGGTCGACGTCGCCATCAGGCCCGAGGCCATTCTGATCGTCGGTCAGCCGACCGACGGCGCGCTTCGCGGCACCGTGAAGCGGGCGGCCTACCTCGGCTCGCGGATGGAGTACTCGATCGCGTCGGAGATCGGCGAGCTCTTCGTGACCAGCCCGGCCGTCGACACGCCGCTCGCGCCCGGCGCGACGGTCGCCTTGACACTGACCGGCCACGGCATCACCCTGATCCGGCCATGATCGAGGAACGCGTCGTCCAGGTCCTCGACGGCCTCGGTGTCCCGTACGAGCTGATGCAGATCGACCCCGCCTTCGCCGACACGGCGGCCTGCTGCGAGAAGTACGGGTTGCCGCTCGAGAGCGCGGGCAACACGATCGTCGTCGCCTCGAAGAAGGAGCCACGGAAATTCGGCGCGTGCGTCGTGAAGGCCACCACGCGGCTCGACGTGAACCACGCCGTGCGCGCGCTGCTCGGTACCTCGAAGGTGTCGTTCGCCACCGCGGCGGAGACGATGGCGCTCACCGGCATGATGATCGGAGGCGTGACCGTCTTCGCGCTGCCCTCCGACCTGCCGATCTACGTCGACGACAAGCTGATGGAGCGTGACTGGGTGATCCTCGGCAGCGGGAGCCGGTCGTCCAAGATCAAGATCTCGCCGGAAGTCTTCCGGCGGATCCCGAACGTGATAGTCGTCCCCGGGCTCGCCCTCGCCATCCCCAGGTAGGAAGAGGCGCCGGGCCCATGGCGTCCGACGCCTGTGAAATTCTTTGCACACTGTAGGTGTTGCACCCCGGGAATTGTTCACCGCTGTTTATAGGTGATTCGCCGACAGGTCGTCACCGATTCCTGCCGAGACCTTGAGATTCGCGCACCAATTTCGCATTTTTGCGAAAATTCTGACGACTCGGGCAGCCCTGGCTCACAAAATGCAGCTGCCGGGCGCCAAGCTGACTCCCGCAGAGACGGGTTGGTGTCGAATGCGAGGCGAGTCGAACGAGAGGGCGCCTGAAACGATGGGTCCCATGATGCGAGTCCTTGTCGCGGACGATCACCCCGTCGTCCGGGCCGGTCTCAGAGCGATCCTGGCTAGGCGCTGTAACGTCGGTACGCTCGGTGAAGCCGGGACAGGCGCTGAGGTTCGGCTCCTCGTCGCCCAGAAGCCCTGGGACGTGGTCGTGCTCGACACGAACTTGCCCGACTGTGCCGGACTGGAGATGGTGAAGGAGATCAAGCGCCTGCACCCGAACCTGCCCGCGCTCATCCTCGGCGTTCACCCTGACGAGGAGTTCGCGGTGCGCGCGCTCCGTGCCGGGGCGGCCGGGTACATAAGCAAACGGGCCGCTCCGGAGGAGCTCGCCGGCGCGGTCCAGCGGCTCTCGCAGGGGCGTCGATACATGAGCCCGGCCGCCGCCGAAGAGCTGGTCCGGGCGCTCGGCAACGGCAACGGGGAGCGAGCGCCGCACACCCGTCTCTCGGATCGCGAGTACCAGGTTCTGTGTCTGCTCGGCAGCGGCAAGAGCGTCGGCCAGATCGCCGAAGAGCTGGCCCGGAGCGTCAAGACCATCAGCACGTACCGGGCACGGATCCTCGGAAAGATGGAGATGCAGAGCACCGCCCAGCTCGTGCACTACGTGCTGCAGCAGCATCTGGCCGACCCCGCGTAGACGTCTCGACACCGCGCGGTGTCTGTAGGACAAATCCCGAGCTCGAATCCACCAAAGTTCCTACATCTCCGGTTCCATGCCGCCGATTGTTACCGGAAGCCGTGACCTGAAGAATGCTCAAACCCAAGGAGGGTTCCGGGACATGATGCGGTGGATAGTCGGGACGAGCTTACAGTTTCGATTTCTGGTGGTCGGCATCGCGGCGGCGCTGATGGTGTTCGGCATCATTCGACTACGCGACATGCCGGTCGACGTCTTTCCCGAGTTCTCGCCGCCGTCGGCCGAGATCCAGACCGAAGCGCTCGGGCTCTCCGCCTCTGAGGTGGAGAGCCTGGTCACGCTGAACACGGAGGAGCTGCTGGCGGGCGTGCCGTGGCTCAAGGCGATGCGCTCGCAGTCGGTGACCGGCATGTCGTCCGTGCAGCTCATCTTCGAGCCCGGCACCAACTTGATGCGCGCGCGGCAGCTGGTCCAGGAGCGTTTGATCCTGTCCTACCTGCTGCCGAACGTCTCGTCGAGGCCGGTGATGCTCAATCCGGTTTCGGCGACGAGCCGGACGATGATGATCGGCGTGTCCTCGAAGAAGCTGTCCATGATCGAGCTGTCCGTGCTCGCCCGCTGGACGATCAAGCCGCGCCTAATGGGTGTTCCCGGCGTCGCCAACGTCTCCATCTGGGGCCAGCGCGAGCGGCAGCTGCAGGTGCAGATCGATCCCGAGCAGCTGCAGAAGCAGAAGGTGACGCTGGAGCAGATCGTCAAGACCGCCGGCGACGCCCTGTACGTGTCGCCCCTGACCTTCCTGAACGCCTCCTTCCCCGGGACCGGCGGCTGGATCGATACTCCCAACCAGCGACTCGGCGTGCAGCACGTCCTGCCCATCTCCTCCCCGGAGGACCTGGCGCGCGTCCCGGTCGACGGCGCGGCGCTTCGCCTGGGCGACGTGGCCAAGGTGGTGGAAGGCCATCCGCTGCTCATCGGGGACGCGCTCCACAACGGGGGCGCGGGACTGCTGATGCTCGTCGAAAAATTTCCGGGCACCAACACGCTCCAGGTCACGCGGGGCGTGGACGCGGCCCTCGATGCGTTACGGCTCGGGCTCCCGGGGGTGGACGTCGACCCCAGGATCTTCCGAGCGGCGACGTTCATCGAGATGGCGTTCGAAAATCTCGCGATCGCTCTGCTCCTCGGTGGTCTGCTCGTCGTGCTCGCGGTGGGCGCCTTCATGGCCTCGTGGCGGACGGCGGTGATCAGCCTGATCGCGATTCCCCTTTCGCTGCTCGCCGCCGCCGTCGTGCTGAGCCTGCGTGGCGCCACGCTCAACACGATGGTGCTCGCGGGGTTCGTGATCGCCGTCGGAGTCATCGTCGACGACGCCGTCATCGCCGTCGAGCACATCGCGCTGAGGCTGCGGCAACGCCGCTCGGACGGCGGCGATCAGTCGACGGCCTCGCTCATCTGGGACGGGTCGCTCGAGGTGAGCCGACCCGTGCTCTACGCGACGTTGGTCGTCCTGCTCGCGGTGGCTCCGGTCTTTTTCATGGGGGGCCTGTCGGGCGCCTTCTTCACGCCGCTGGCGGTCTCCTACGTGCTGGCGGTCGTCGCCTCGGTCGTGGTCGCGCTGACCGTCACTCCCGCGCTGGCTGTGATTCTCCTGGGCCGCGCGCCAATCAAGGCCCATGCGACCCTGCTCGCCCGGTGGTTGCAGCACGGCTATGACGGGCTCTTGGCTAGGACGGTCCACGCTCCACGAGCCGCAGTCGTCAGCACGGTCGTGCTGGTAGCGGTCGGACTCGCGGTGTGGCCGATGCTCGGGCAATCCTTCCTGCCGGCATTCAAGGAGCGCCACCTGTTGATCGAGTGGGTGGGCGCGCCCGGTACCTCGCATCCGGCGATGTCTCGCGTCATGACTCAGGCGGCTCGAGAGCTGCGGACCGTGCCGGGGGTCACGAACGTGAGCGCGCATCTGGGCCGTGCCGTGACGGGCGACCAGATCGTTGGGATCAACGCCAGCCAGCTCTGGGTGGCCATCGATCCCAAGACGGACTACAAGGCGACGGTCGCCGCGGTTCAAGCCGTAGTCGACGGCTATCCCGGACTCTCCAAGAACGTGCAAACGTATCTGCGCGAGAAGGTGCGAGAGGTGCTCACGGGAACCGACGACGCCATCGTCGTGCGCCTCTATGGCCCGGAGCGGCCCGTGCTCCACCGCACGGCGCAGGACGTGCGCGACGCCCTGTCGAACATCAAGGGCATCTCCGACCTGCGCGTGGAGGGTCAGACCGAGGAACCGCAGATCGAGATCAAGGTCGACATCGCCGCGGCCGAGCGCCACGGCCTCAAGCCCGGCGACATCCGCCGGCAGGTCGCCACGATCTTTGCCGGCCTGCAGGTCGGGACGCTCTTCGAGCAACAGAAAGTGTTCGATGTGGTGGTCTGGGGCGCGCCGGAAGCCCGCCGCAACCTCAGCAACCTCCGCGACCTCATGCTCGAGAATCCCAGGGACACGCAGGTGCGACTGGGTGAGGTGGCCGAGTTGCGCATCGTGCCGACGCCCACGGTCATCCACCATGAAGCCCTCTCTCCGCGGATCGACGTGGTCGCCAACGTGCGCGGCCGCGACCTGGGATCCGTCGCCGGCGACGTCGCCCGGCGTCTGAAGGAAGTGAAGTTCCCGCTCGAGTACCGAGCCGAGCTCCTCGGTGAGTACGCGGAGCGGCAGGCGGCTCAGAGGCGCATGCTCGGTTTCGCCATTGCGGCCGCGACGGGTGTCTTTCTCCTGCTGCAGGCATGCTTCGGCAGCTGGCGACTGGCCACGCTGGTCTTCGTGACCCTCCCAGTGGCGCTGGTCGGAGGCGTGCTGGCCGCGTTCGCCGGCGGGGGCATCTCGCTCGGGTCGCTGATCGGATTCCTCGCGTTGCTCGGCATCGCCGCGCGCAACAACATTCTGTTGATCGACCGCTACCAGACTCTCCAGCAGCACGATGGTGAGCCTTTCGGCCCGGCGCTGGTCCAGCGCGGAACCCGGGAACGGGCAGCGCCGATTCTCATGACCGCGGTCACCACCGTTCTGGCGCTGGTGCCCCTCGTGTTCCTCGGCGACATCGCGGGCCTCGAGATCGTCCGTCCGATGGCGCTCGTGATCCTGGGCGGCCTGGTGACGTCGACGTGGCTCGCGCTGGTTGTGATCCCTGCCCTCTACTTGAGGCTGCGAGCCGTCAGCTATCGAGTCGACGTGACCGATCACGTCCCCGACGCGGCGTCGGCGCGAGCCTGAGTGATGACGAACAAGATCGAACGTAAGGAGGAGGAAATCATGCGGGGTTATCGCCTGTTGGCTGTGATCGTCATCCTCGCCGGCCTGCAAACGGTCGCGTGTACCCAGAAGGCCGAGATACTGAGCGAGCTCAAACCGGCGAAGGTCGAGCGTGTCCCGGGGACCGATCTCAGTCGCCTCACGCTGACGCCCAAGGCGGTTGAACGGCTCGACATCAAGACGGCCGCGGTGCGTGAGGAGCGGGTCGGGGCGCGGAAGCGGCTGGTCGCCGGAGAGGTTATCGTCAAGCCCGCCGCCGCCAACGACAGTAGCAAACTCTGGGTTCGCGTTCCCTTGTCCCCCGGGGACATCCGCTCAGTGGCCGCCGGTCAACCTGCCCAGGTGGCATCTCTGGGGGATGCCACGGGCGGCACGACTGCCCGAGCCGTCAACAGTCCAAACGGCGCCAAGGACGCCCTGCATTACGCGGTCGATCAGCCTGACGGCTTCACCCTGGGGCAGCGGGTGCGGGTCCAGCTCGCGCTGTCCGGCGCCGGGATGCACAGGGTTGTCCCAACTTCGTCGGTGCTCTACGACGCGAAGGGCAAGACCTGGGTCTACACCAACCCCGAGCCTCAGGTGTTCGTCCGACACGCCATCACGGTCGACCACATCGATGGCGACCGGGTCGTCCTGTCGGACGGTCCGGCCCCTGGCACGACGGTAGTGACGGTCGGAGCGGCGGAGCTGCTCGGCACGGAATACGGCAGAAAATAATGACTCCGAGAGGTTCACGGCAATGATGCGTTGGATCGTCGGGTCCAGCTTGAAATTCCGGTTCCTGGTGATCGCGGTCGCGGCGGCAATGATGTACTTCGGCATGGAGCGCATTCGCTCCATGCCGGTCGACGTCTTCCCCGAGTTCGCGCCGCCCCTGGTGGAGATCCAGACCGAAGGCATCGGCATGACCGCGGCCGAAGTCGAGGAGCTGATCACCCTGCCGCTGGAGGAGCAGCTCAGGGGCACGCCGGAGCTCGATATCCTGCGCTCCAAGTCGGTCACCGGTCTGTCGGCGATCCGCCTCATCTTCAAGATGGGGACCGACATCTTGCATGCGAGGCAGCTGGTGCAAGAGCGTCTCGCGATATCGGCTCATACCCTGCCGCTCTCGGCCGGCGCACCGATCATGCTCCAGCCGCTGTCGGCGACCAGCCGGGTCATGAAGATCGGGATCACGTCGAAACAGCACGACCTGGTCGACCTCTCGATGACGGCCTACTGGACGATCAAGTTCCGCCTGATGCAGGTTCCGGGTGTCGCCAACGCCCCGATCTGGGGCGAGCGGATCAAGCTACTGGTGGTGCTGGTCGACCCGGAGCTCCTGCGCGTGTACGACCTGACCCTCAACGACGTCGAGAAGGGGGTCGGCGAGGCCCTGGAGTTCTCGGCCCTTCCCTATTCCAAGCACGCGAAGCTGCAAACTGAGGGGTTCATCGATACGCCTAATCAGCGGCTCGCCCTCCGCTACGTCCTGCCCGTCTTCGACCCGCCGGACCTGGCGAAGATTCCCTTAGAGGGCCACGACGGTAAGGCCGTGCTCCTGAGTCAGGTGGCCGAGGTGAAGTGGGACACCTGGCCGATGATCGGGGACGCGGTCGTCAATGGCGGCCCGGGGCTCATGATGATCGTCGAGAAGCTGCCGTGGGCGAACACCCTGGACGTGACTCGCGGTGTCGACGATGCCCTGGCGGCCCTGAAGCCCGGTCTTCCCGGGATCGAGATCGACGCCCAGATCTTCCGGCCGGCGACCTTCATCGAGCTGGCGCTCAAGAATCTCGCCACCGCCCTGCTGATCGGGTGCCTGCTCGTCATCGTGGTGCTCGGCGCGTTTCTCTTCGAGTGGCGGGCCGCGCTGATCAGCGTCGTCGCCATCCCGTTGTCGCTGGTCGCTGGAGCCCTCGTGCTCTACGTGCGCGGCACGACCATCAACACCATGGTCCTGGCCGGGTTCGTGATCGCCGTGGGCGTCGTCGTCGACGACGCCATCATCGACATCGAGAACATCGTGCGGCGGCTTCGTCAGCATCGCCGCGACGGGAGCACCAAGTCGACGGCCGCCATCATCCTCGAGGCCTCGCTCGAGGTTCGAAGCGCCATCGTCTACGCCACGCTGATCGTGGCGGTGACGTTGGTACCGGTCTTCCTCATGGAAGGCCTGTCGGGCGCCTTCTTCCAACCTCTGGCCCTCTCCTATGCGCTCGCCGTGCTGGCCTCGATGGTGATCGCCCTGACGGTTACCCCGGCGCTGGCCCTGATGCTGTTGGGCAGGGCGGCGATCGAGCGCCGTGAGTCGCCGCTCGTGCGGTGGCTGCAGCGGCGGTACGAGATGCTACTCGCCCGCATCATTCGCACCCCGCGCCCGGCGTATGCCACCGTCGCCGTCATCGTACTCGCCGGCGCCGTGGTGTATCCCTTGCTCGGGCAGTCCCTGCTCCCGAGCTTCAAGGAGCGTGACTTCCTGATGCACTGGGTGACCACTCCCGGCACCTCCCATCCGGAGATGGTCCGGATCACGCAAAAGGCGTGTAAAGAGCTGATGACCATTCCCGGGGTTCGTAACTGCGGCTCCCACGTCGGCCGCGCGATCACCGGCGACGAGCCGTACGGCGTCAACTTCACCGAGAACTGGATCAGCGTCGACCCCAAGGTGGACTACGACCAGACGCTGGCCAAGATTCAGGAGCTCGTCGACGGCTACCCCGGGCTCTATCGTGACGTCCAGACGTATCTCAAGGAGCGCATCAAAGAGGTGCTGACGGGAAGCAAGCAAGCCATCGTGGTGCGCACCTACGGTCCCGATCTCGAGGTCCTCCGGCAGACGGCCGCCCAGGTCGAGCAGGCGCTGACCGGGATTCCCGGGCTCGTGGATCTGAAGATGGAGGTCCACAGGCCCGTTCCTCAGGTGGAAGTGAAGGTCAACCTCGACTCCGCTCATCGCTTCGGACTCAAGCCCGGCGACATCCGTCGGGCCGCCGCGACCGTCGTGTCCGGCATCGAGGTCACCGACATCCACCGGGACGGCAAGGTGTACGACGTGTGGGTCTGGAGCAAGCCCAAGGCGCGCGAGAGTGTGACCAACATCAAGGAACTGTTGCTCGACACGCCGAAAGACTACATTCACGTGCGGCTGGACGAGGTCGCCGACGTGAGCGTCAAGCCGACCCCCGACAGCATCGAGCACGAAGGCCTCTCGCGCCGGCACGACGTGGGCGCCAACGTGCGCGGCCGCGATCTCGGCTCCGTCGTCGCCGACGTCCAGCGCCGGCTCAAGGATGTCAAGTTCCCGCTGGGGTACCGCGCCGAGGTGCTCGGTGAGTACGCCGAGCGGCAGGCCGCTCAACAGCGGATGTTGACGTTCTCGATTGCGGCGGTCATCGGGGTCTTCTTCCTGCTGCTGACGTCATTCCGGAGCTGGCGGCTGGCCACGCTCTCCTTCTTGACCTTGCCCTCGGCCCTCGTGGGCGGCGCGCTGGCGGTGTACCTCGCCGACGGCATCATCTCGCTCGGCTCCCTCGTCGGGTTCTTCACGATCCTGGGCATCGCCGCCCGCAACGGCATCATGATGATCAACCACTTCCAGCATCTCGAGCGATACGAGGGCGAGACGTTCGGCCCTGGGCTCGTCGTTCGGGGCGCGCGTGAACGGCTCTCGCCCATTCTCATGACCACCCTGGCCTGCGGTCTGGCGATCGTTCCCCTGGTGATCGCCGGCAACATCCCCGGCAACGAGATCGAGCACCCGCTGGCCATCGTCGTCCTGGGCGGGTTGGTCACGTCGACCTTGCTGAATCTGTTCGTCGTGCCCTCCCTGTACCTGCGCTTCGGGAGGTCGCAGCAGCAGTCGGCCTAGTGAATGGAACCTTTTATCTCGTACACAGAGAGCGATGGGACATGATGACAGTGAAATTCAGCAGACCTCGTCCTAGAGCGTTCGGCATCGCGACGATCTTCGTGTCGATCCTGCTCGCGTCGAGTTGTCTCGTGCTGCCCGGCGGCGTCGCGGTGGCACAGAAGTCCGATGCTCCCGAAAAGGAGTTCGAGGACTTCGACCGCAACAACTTCGAGCGTTCGACCACGATCGACAACCCGTGGTTCCCGCTGAAGGCGGGAATGAGATGGGTCCACAAAGGGTCGACCACCGAGAAGGGAAAGCGCGTCGCCCATCGTCTGGTCACCATCGTCACTGATTTGACCAAGCTCCTCGATGGCGTGCGCACTGTCGTGGTCTGGGTCGAGGACTACAAGGAAGGCAAGCTGGACGAGGCGGAGCTCGCGTTCTACGCTCAGGACAAGGACGGCACCGTCTGGGCCTTCGGGGAGTACCCCGAGGAATACTTCAACGGGAGGATGATCAGGGCCCCGGCCTGGATCCATGGATTGAACGAATCGAGAGCGGGGATCATGATGCGAGCGGTGCCCCAGCTCGACACCCCCAGCTACTCCCAGGGGTGGGCCCCCTCGGTCCTCTGGACCGACCGTGGCAAGGTGGACCAGATGGGCCAGAAGACCTGCGTCCCGCTTCGCTGCTTCGACGACGTTCTGATCGTGGCCGAGACCAGCAAGGCCGAGCCGAACGCGGAGCAGCTCAAGTACTACTCGCGCGGCATCGGCAAGGTTCGAGTCGGCTGGAGAGGTCAGGGCGAAAAGCTTCAAGAGGTCCTCGAGCTGACCGAGTTCTCGCCGCAGATCGGCGCGGAGGCCCTGGCCAAGGCCCGTGCGGCGGCGCTGAAACTGGAGAAGAGCGCCTATGGCGTCAGCAAGGACGTGTATGGCGCCACGACGCCCTCGGAGCACCTGCCGAGCGCCCAGACTCGATGACGTCGACGCTCGCGTCGCTGGTGTTCGCGGTGACGGTGATCGGATTTTCCGCCACCGCCGACAGCCAGGACAAGGCGCCAGCGCCGGTCGTAGAGGGTCAGGACCAGAGTCAGGCGACCACCGCGGCTCCGCCCGAGACCGAGGAGAAGATACCGGCCCCGACGGTGGAGACCCCGGACAAGGCGCCGGCGCCAGAGGGCACCGCGGCTCTGCCCGAGAGCCAGGAGAAGACATCGGCCCCGACGGTGGAGACCCCGGACAAGGCGCCGGCGCCAGAGGGCACCGCGGCTCCGCCCGAGACCGAGGAGAAGATACCGGCCCCGACGGTGGAGACCCCGGACAAGGCGCCGGCGCCAGAGGGCACCGCGGCTCTGCCCGAGAGCCAGGAGAAGACACCGGCCCCGACGATTGAGACCCCGGACAAGGCGCCGGCGCCGAGCACCGCGGCTCTGCCCGAGAGCCAGGACAAAACACCGGCTCCAAAGGTGGAGACCCCGGACAAGGCGCCGGCGCCGGAGACAGGCCAGGATCAGAAGGCGGTCGTCCCGTCCGAGATCGTCGTGTACGCATCCGAGCTGTCGGAGCGCGCGCTGTTCGAGTTTGACTTCTGGCCGAGCCGGGGATCTCCGGGGGGGAAGATGGTCGGAACCATCCAGACCGGGGACGAGATGCACCCTCCGCCCGAGGAAGACCCGCATGTAACCTTCAAGGTCAAGGTTTTGGGTGGCGTGCCCTACCGCTGCTGGATCCGCATGCTGGTGGGAGAGCCGCTGGGGCTATCGCAGGCGAACCGGCTCTATGTGCAGTTCTCGAACGCGGTGGACAGGGCCGGCAAGGATGTTTTCAGGCCCAACACTGCGAGCTATCTGACCGTTCAAGGGCCCCTTCGGCGAGGCTGGAGATGGGTGCCCTGCGAGGCGGACCCCAAGGGGGCCGAACCTCTGGTCTATTTCCGCGACAGCCGGGAAGTCACCGTCAAGGTTCAGGCCGGGATGGAGGGCGTCGGGTTCGACCAGTTCGTGTTGAGTCCCGCCCGGTTCCTCGAGAAGCCTCCCGCCGAGGCCATCGTCAAGAAGTAGGCATCTCGCCCGCCGCATCTTTTTCCTGCCGGTTTCGGCGAGCGGTCTACCTATAGTTATTTTGTACTCCACGTGGTTCCCCTTCGTCATTTTTGTGGCGTGATTCGTTTGGTCGTGCCCGGCTGAACGGGCTACGGGAGTCTTGACGCCGGAAGCGGTCGTCAGGAGCGATATCTATGAACGATTGGAGATTCAAGGGGAGCCTGGTCGCGGCTTCCCTGATATGTGTCCTGTCGAGCTCCGCGGCCCGGGCCCAACAGACTGTGCCCCAGGACCTAGAGGCCCTCAAGAAGACGATGCAAGAGGTCCTCAAGCAGAACGAGGAGCTCCGGAAGCGGGTCCGCGATCTCGAGGAGGCGGTGAAAGCGCGTAGCCAGCCACCCGCGGAGGGCCCGGTGGTCGGCGAGGTGCCGAAGACGCCGGCCGAGCCGGGGGCGGCTCCCGTCGAGCCGGGGGCACTTCCCGGGCCGGTCAAGACCGCCCGGGAAAAGATCCAGCTCGGAGGCGCCCTCGAGGTCGAGGCGGTATCGCGCAAGGAGTTCAACCGCGTGAAGTCGAGTGATATCGCTCTCACCACCGCCGAGTTCGACTTCGAAGCCGACGTCGTGGACTGGGCCAAGGCGGAGCTCTCCCTTCAGTGGGATAGCGCCGCCGACAAGATCACTGTCAACGAGGGCTTGATCACCTTCGCCAAGCCCTCGCTGGTCCCGGTCTATTTGAAGACGGGTCGCGGCATAGTGCCCTTCGGCACCTCCACGGGCACCACCGTTGCGGCGAGGTTCGAGGAGTCGCTGACCATTACCGGACCGCTGACCATCGAGATCTTTGAGGCCAAGGAGGACTACGCATTACTTGGCGTCAGGAGCCACGGCTTCTCCGGGGGTATCTATCTCTACAACGGGACCACCGACAACCGAGCGCGGGGGAAACACCTCGAACACTGGGGCGCCACGCTTGGCTATGAAATGAAAACGGATCTCCTGACCTTCGACATCGGGGTCGACTGGATGGACTCTATCTTCGATACCGACGGCTTGACCACGGCCTTTCCGGAGCTGCAGACTCGCCCGCACCGCGGATATATCCCCGGCTTTTCGGCGCACGGCCGACTCGGCATGTTCGGATTTTCGCTCATCACCGAATACGATGGAGCCACGAAACAAGTTCACTTCACACGGTCTCGGCGGGACGTCAAGGTCATGCCCGAGGCGTGGCAAGTCGAGATCGGTTACATGACGAAGGTCTTCGGTGTCAGGCCGTTTGCGGCGTTCAACTACTCCGCGACCGCAGGGATGCAGGGAGCATTTCCGCAGAGGAGGCTGCTCGGAACCCTCGGCACCTTTGTGACCGATAACATCCGAGTCGCGCTGGAATACGCCAACGACCGGGACTACTCCAGAATTCAGGGGGGGACCGATGCCGATTCCAACACGTGGACACTTCGGCTCACCTACGAATGGTGACGCGAACTAGTCTTTCAACCCGACCCACTGCCCACCCTCGACGCGGCTATAACCGCGGTTGAACATGCAGCTCCGATAGGTCCGCGTTTTGACGGGCGCCTGGACGAAGACGCCGCGCTGCGCCTCCTGGCCACACTCGTGGCTGTCTCGATTGAAATCCTCGACCGTCGCGCCCGGCTTGGTCCAGCGCTTTTCGGTGCAACCGGCCACACCGGTCGCGACCAGAATGGCGAACGCCACGTAAGCGCGTGAGCTCATCGCTTGGCCCCCTCGAGGCGCTGCGGACTTTCTACCCCATTCTAACCGGCCGGCAGCGTGAGCTCCGCCCGCAATCCGCCGAGGTCGGAGCTCCCAAGCTCGATCGAGCCGTTGTAGAGAGTGACCAGGTCGCGCACGATTGCGAGACCCAGGCCGGTCCCCGGCACCGTCTCGTCGAATCGCGCTCCCGGGGCCAGGGCGTGATCCTGCTGCTCTCGACGCAGGCCTGGCCCGTCGTCCTCGATCGAGATCGTCAGACGCCCATCGTCGCGGCGACTCGTCGCCGCGATCCGGCGGCGGGCCCATTTGCAGGCATTGTCCATCAGGTTGCCGAGCATCTCGTCGAGATCCTGCCGCTCGCCCCGGAATACGTGATCGGGCGAGATCTCGATCTCGAACTGCAGCTCGCGGTCGGCGTAGAGGCGAGCCAGCGTGCGCTGGATGGCCGCCACGGATGGCGCGACCGGCACGCGCGCGCCCGGCACGTCGAGGGACGCGGCGGCACGCGCCCGGGCCAGGTGGTAGTCGATCTGTTGGCGCATCGTCGCAATCTGGCCTCGCATCGCGGCGGAGAGCTGGGTGGCGCCGTCGGAGGCGAGCCGATCGACCTCGTTGGCCAGGATGCTCAGCGGTGTCTTCAACCCGTGCGCCAGATTGCCGGCCTGGGTACGGCCGCGGGCCACGATCTCTTCGTTGCGTTGAAGCAGGGCGTTGAGATCCTCCACCAGCGGCTGCGTCTCGGTTGGGAACCGCCCCTCGAGCCGCTTGGCCCGCCCTTCGTGGATCGCCGCGACGCCGGCGCGGAGCCGGTGCAGCGGTTTGAGCCCGACCTGCACCTGGATGGCGACAGCCGCGACCAGCGCGACGGCCAGGACGCCGAGCGAGAGGGCGAGGGTTCGCGTGAACGCCGCGGCCGCCGCGGTCAGCTCCGTCTCGTCCATCGCGGCGGCCACTCGATAGGCGCCCGGAGCGTCGGCGAGTGTCACGGTGCGCTCCAGTGCGATCAGCCGCTGCCCCTCCGGCCCGGAGATCCGATGGCGGTGGACCGCGCCGTCAGGCGACGTGTCGGGTGGCAGGCGGAGCGCGACATCCCACAGCGACCGCGAACGGAAGATCGCTCCCTGCGCGTCATCGACCTGCCAGTAGAAGCCGGAGTACGGTTTGCGGAATCGCGGATCGTTCAGCTGATGCGTCAGCACGACCGGCCCCGTGCCCGGACGCTCCAGCGCTGCGGCGATCTGCTCGAGCTGGATCGCCAGCTCAGCTTCGAGCCGGCGTTCGACGTGGGCCCGGAAGAGGGCCGCCAGGAGTGTGCCGGCCACGGCCAGGGCGAGCAAGATCCAGATGACCGCGCCGGCGAGCAACCGCAGACGCAGAGAGTTGACGGCGATCACCCCGGCTCTTCCAGCCGGTAGCCGAGGCCGCGGATCGTCTTGATGACGTTGACCCCGAGCTTGCGCCGGAGCCGCGCGATGAAGACTTCGATGGTATTGGAGTCGCGATCGAAGTCCTGGGCGTAGATGTGCTCGATGAGCTCGGTCCGCGAGACGACCTGCCCCTTGCGGTGCATCAGGTAGCGGAGCACCCGGTACTCGTGGGCCGAGAGGTCGACCGGGGCGCCCTGGACCGTTACCTTGCCCGAGCGGGTGTCGAGCGTCACTCCCTCGCACGTCAGCTCGGTCGTGGCATGCCCGTGGGCGCGGCGGATCAGGGCGCGGAGCCGGGCCAGGAGCTCTTCCGTCTGGAACGGCTTGGCGAGATAGTCGTCGGCGCCGGCATCGATGCCCTGAACCTTCTCCGCCCAGCTCGCGCGCGCCGTCAAGATCAAGACCGGCATGGTCCGGCCGGCGGCTCGCCACCGCTTCAGCACGGTGATCCCGTCCAGGCGCGGCAGGCCCAGATCGAGGACAACCGCATTGTAGGGCTCGGTATCGCCGAGAAAATGCCCCTCCTCGCCATCACGGGCGCAATCGACGGCGTTGCCGGCTCGCGACAGGGTGTCGGCCAGCTGGCGGCTGAGGAGTGGATCGTCTTCGACGATGAGGATCCGCATCAGTCGGCGCGCTGCCGTCGAGCGGCATCGACACCGCGGCCCTTGGCACGAATCAGCCGTGCGTCGCGGGCATCGTACTCGAGCTTCACCATCGCCCCACCCGGCGCCAGGAGCTTGACCCGGTAGATCCAGCGACCGGCGTCGTCGTCGTCGAGCTCGATCTCGACGGGGGACCCGGTGAACTCCGCCTCGACCCGGTCGAGGATCGCCCGGAGCGAGACGATCGTGCCGGCGTCTCGCGCCGCCTTGGCGCGAGTGTGATCGTCGTCGGCGCCGGCCGCCACCGCAAGGGCGAGCACCAGAGCCAGGACGACGGCACCCCAATAGGGACGATAGTCCATGGCCGATGATACAGCGGCGCCACCTGAACCGCAGATGAATGGCGGACTCACGGCCCGTTCAGCCAGGCGGCGCTATGGTTCGTGCTGGATTCAAGGAGGAACACCATGCAACGCAAGGTCCGCTCGTTCGCGCGCGTTCTTCCGCCCCATCTCGAGGAGAACGTCCGGCTGGTCGCGGCACTGGCTGAGCTCTTCGCCACCGCCGCCGCCGAACGTCTCGTCGATACCGAGGCGGCGAGCGACGGCACGCGACCGACGCTGCGGCTCCTCGCACTCGCGACCGGGACGGCCCTGTGCGCGCCGTTGCGCGAGCGCGAGATCACGTCGGCCCGCGGCCGCAGCAAGAACCGTCGGCTGCTTCGACCTCCGCATGGTGCGGCCCCCCCACGGGTGCTACGCGTTCGCGACGCCGTCCCGACCCGCGCGTCGTCCGGCTCCCGCTCGATCTCCCGAACGACCGAGACCAACCAAGGAGGAGAAGCTCATCATGCGCATGCGTAAATCGTGGTGGCTCGCGTTGTCGTGCATCATCGTGGCGGCGATCGGCGCCGGGCTGTTCGCGTCCTGCCTCAGCGCGGGCGATTGGACGTCTGCCTTTCAGATCGAGTCGGACGAGCTGGCCTCCGTCGGGCGCAATCCCTACTTGATCCTGGAACCGGGCTACGTTCTCGTTCTCGAGGGCGAAGGCGGACAGCTGACCATCACCGTCCTGAACGAGATCAAGAAAGTCGACGGCGTGGAGACGCGGGTGGTCGAGGAGCGAGAGACCAAGAACGGCAAGCTGACGGAGATCGCGCGGAACTATTTCGCGATCAGCACGCGGACCAACGACGTGTTCTACTTCGGCGAAGACGTCGACATGTACAAGGATGGCAAGGTCGTGAACCACGACGGAACGTGGCTCTCGGGCGTGAACGGCAGCAAGTACGGCCTCATGATGCCGGGGCGGCCGCTGCTGCGCTCCCGGTACTATCAGGAGGTTGCCCCCAACATCGCGATGGACCGTGCCACGATCGTCAGCATGAGCGAAACGGTCAAGACTCCGGCCGGGGAGTTCAAGAACTGCTTGAAGGTGGAAGAGACCAGTCCCCTGACCCGCTTCACGACGGAGTACAAGTACTACGCGCCTGGCATCGGAATGGTGAGCGACGGGACGATGAAGCTGGTGAAAATCGTGAAAGGGCGGCCGTGAACTACAGGGGCCGGACGCTGGGGTTGGTCCGGCCGCTCTCCGCCATCACGAGTGCGCGGCCCTGAGGGCGGGAGATGACGCTCAGAAGCGGAACAGGAGGCCGATTTCTGGCGCGAAGTCGGGTGCCTTCTTCGTGACGCCGAAGCCGCAATTGACTTTGAGCACGATGTTCTTGCTCAGATTGTACTGTACCTCGCCGATGATCGATTGTTCGTCTTGCTCGCCCTCGAACGCGAGCGCGACGAGCCAGTTCGGGGAGAGACGCTTGATGTATTCGACTGCCCACTCACCAAACTCGAAGTCGCCTTCCTTGGGCGTATAGGTGAATGCGAATCGGAAGGCAAACGTCCCGATCGGCCCAAAGCCCTTGGTGAAGACGAGACCCGGGGAGAGTTCCCAGTCTTGTGTGCCGATCAGTTTCTTGTCGCTCTGCAAGGGGAATACGGTCTCGAAGAAGAAGACCCCCTCGGGCCAGTAATCCCCCTCCTTCAGCCAGCGCAAGCGAATCTGCATTTCGGTATCGCCCAGTCCGTCTTCCCGGAGCTTATTGGGCATGGTGGAGGTGTCGCTCTTCGCCTTCTTCAGTGTCGCGGTGGTGTACACGGCCGATTCGAACTCCACCGCGAGCCAGTCGGTGAAACCGTAGGCGAAGTACAGGAGGAACTCGTGTTGCTCAAACTTACCGAAGAAATCCCCACTGGCTCGGGGTCCCGTGAAGCCCATCTCGCTGGGTTTGTACTCGTGAGTCGAATCGCGCGTATATTCATAAAACGAATAGGCGAGAAACTCGCCTTTGCGCACGTAGGTGCCCAACAGCGATGTGGGGATGCCATCGCCGCGGTCGTAGAGGTAATAGGGTTGTTCGGCGGCGCTCGCGGGTTGCGGGGGGAGCGCGAGGACCGCACCAAGGAGGACCGTCGCGAGGAGAAGCCTGCGCCGTTTCATGGGCGTCTCCTTGTTCGGGAGATTTGGCGCACAAAAGGTAATATCCCTCGGCGGCTGAGTCAATCGGCCAGACGCCGACGCGCGTGTCGGCCAGACGCCGACGCGCGCGTCGGACAGACGCCGAAGCGCGGGTCCGCACCCTTCGGACGCGCCACCGCCGCCTGCGCGTCACTCCGTCAAGGCCGCGGCGTCGTGGCGGAAGGGAACGGAACGATGAAGCTGGTGAAGGTCATGAGGGGGCGGCCGTGACGATTTCGGGGACCGCGGTGCCCCTGAACCGATCAGGCGCCGCACTCTGGCGCGCGGTGTGCCTGATCTCGCTGAGCGTCTTTCTCGGCCTCGGCGTCACCGTGTACGCGACCGGCGTCCTGCCGGGTGACGTTTTCATCAGCCAGCAGCTGATCGCGAACGACACCGGCGTCGTGACCGAGTTGGCGCGTTGGGTGAACTACGGGGGCAGGGCACAGGTGCTGGTCCCTGCCGCTATTCTGCTTTTCTGGCTGTCGCCGATCGCGCGGCGTGACTGGTGGCTCTGGTGCGTGGCTCTGATCGGTGCCCCGCTGCTCCAGAACGTTCTGAAGTTCGTGGTGGGCCGCCCGCGTCCGAGCGGGTCTTCCCTCGGCTTCCCCAGCGGGGACGTCACGGCCGCGACGGCCTTCGCCATGGTGGTGATCTATGTCGTGAGCCGGGAGGATCTCGGCCGGGGGCTGCGATGGGCTCTCGCGGCACTGGCCGTCTGCTTGATGCTTGCCGTCGGCTGGGCGCGAATCATGCGCCATGCTCACTGGCCCTCGGACGTGCTCGGAGGCTTTCTTCTCGGCGCTGCCTGTACGGCGGCGGCCGCCTGGTGGGAGAGCTCCCGTTCAGAGATCGGAGCCCCACGAACCTCCTGATCGGAACACGAACATCGCTAGAGGAGAGGTCATGGAGCGCAAGACGAGCGTGGTCACACCCGAGCGGTTCGCATCCGGGATGACGTTCGAGCAATACGTCGCCTACGTCGGCACGCCGGAGAATCTCAAGCGCGAGGGCTCCGGGAGGCCGCGGAGCGACATGACCGCCAACCTCCGCACGGGCTACGCCGCGGTGCGATTGAGCGACGCGCAGGTGGCGGCGATCAAGTGGCTGGCCGCGCGGCCGAACGGCCCGGCGAAGGTCCTCGTCATCTCCGAGGAGTGGTCGTCCGACTGTCGGCGCGACGTGCCGATGCTTGCGCGCCTGGCCGAGGCGGGCGGACTCGAGCTTCGGATCTTCCGCCGTGACGGGCAGCGGTTCAGCTCGAGCCACCGGCCGAGCCTCGCCGAGGCGCCGGACAGCAACGCCGACATCATGGCCGAGTTCCTGAACACGAAGAACGGACAGACCTGGCAGTCGATTCCCGTCGCGGTCTTTTACACGAAGAACCTCGAGTACCTCTATCACTACACCGAGTACCCGGCGATCTACCTGAAAGACGCGGTCGTCGGGGGCATCCGGGCCGCCCGGCAGGGCGAGAACAAGGAAGAGACACAGAAGCGGGGCGACCGCGAGTTCACCGAGCTCCAGCAATCGCCGTTCTTCCGGATCTGGGCCTGTGCGGGTATCGACGAGATCGTGAGCGCGCTGCACCGCAAGGTCGTCCTCGGCCCCTCAGCCTGAGCGTCACTCGGGCAACGCGTCACTCCGTCAGGATCCAGGCGTTGTGGCGGAAGGGGTCGTAGCGCTCGCCCTTCGCGCAGAAGCCCTTCGTGTCGATCACGCGCTTCATTGCGCCGTCGCTCGAGCGGCGCGCCGACAGGAAGAGATCGAGATCCTGGAACGCGTGGCGCCCCGCGTTGCGCTGGCGGCACAGGTTGCGCGCGCGGTTGAAGTACACGATCGGGTCGCACGCGATGCGCGTGTCGAGCGGCAGCTTCAGATCGCGCCGCGTCGTGGTGCCGTCGGCGTTGTGGAGGTCGGCCCAGCCCGTACAAGTCGCCCGCGCGTCGAACATGTGGAGCGCGTAGAGCCGGCCCTGTCCCGTCAAGGTGCGGTCGCCCGGGAACGCGTAGGGGATCAGCTGCAGGAGCGAGAACAGCGCCGCGAGCGCGTACACCGGCCAGACCTCACGCCCCCGGCAGAGCGCCGTCAGCAGCCCTTCGGGCGGATCCCGCGGCGGGACGAGCCGGCTCAGCGGAAAGATCGCCAGGATGGCGAACATCAGGAGCGGGTAGAAGAACCCGACGACCTGCCACGACAGCGCGTGGAAGACGAGGAACTGCGCGAAAGCGGCCCAGAAGATCCACGCGCGCCCGGCCAGCAATCCCCACGCGACGCCGAGCTCGAGGACGATCACGTACGCGCAGGCCGCGACGACGCCTCCGCCCGAGAACGGCCACATCGGGCGGTAGAGGCCGGCGCCCGAGATCCATTCCCAGTTGAGCTTGAGTGTGCCGGCCCAGAAATAGAAGAGCGTCACCAGCACGCGCAGCGCGTCGCGCTTGGCCGGCACGAAGAGGTACGCGAAGGTGGCGAAGAACCCCATGTAGTGCTGGTTCATCCGCAGGCGATAGTCGAGCAGCATGATCGCGAGCTTGAGGGCGTTGACCAGCACCAGGCCGGCATAGGCCCAGGGGACCAGCCGGCGGCAGGCGAAGAGAAGCCCGACGCCGATCGCCGCGGCGAAGTAGGCGCGCAGCAGCAGCGCCACGCCGGGCGCCGACAGCACCCGGAGCCTCTCACACGCGGGCACCAGCGGCCAGCAGATCGGCTCGGCCTGCGCGTTGACGAACGCCACGATGCGCTGGTCGACCCAGAACAGATAGGTGACGACGTGCAGGAACGCCATCGCGACGCCGTACCAGCGCAGCGCGTCGTCGCGCTCGATCTCGGCGATCTGCGAGCGGAGGAATCGGATGGCCGACCGCATGGCGCGAGCCTAGCCCAAGTTGACCCCTTTCCGCGCCGAAGGCTAATCTCACGCCGGGGGACCATGAGAAGGCTTCGCCTCGCTCTCGCCGTCGGTGTGCTCGGCGTCGTCGGTGGCGGCTGCGTCAGCCTCACACCGCAGCAGAAGGACACGCTGACCGACGTCCAGCGGTTCGCCGACGCGACGGCCGCGGCCTACGGGCTGATGCGAATTCCCGTGACCGTCCAGCCGGGGACCAATCTCGGCATCGGGGGAGTGTATCGCCAGGGCAATTTCTATCTGAACGCCGGCTCCCTCGACTCGGGGCATCTCACGGCGATGGTGGCTCATGAGCTTGGACACTACGTGCTGGGTCACGAGCCGACCACCGGCGTGTCGATGGCGGAGCTCCTGAGGGCGCAGGAGCAGCGCGAGCTCGACGCAAACGCCAAGGCCGTCGAGATCCTGGTGCGCGCCAAGGGCATGACCCAACCCCAGGCGGTCCGGACGATGGTGGTCTATCTCCGCACCGCCCAGAACGCGCAGAATCGCGGCCAGCCGAACGCTCCGGGGCATCGCCCGCCTTCCGAGGAGATCGCGGACCTGCTCGCCCGGTTCCCCGGGCCCGCCGCGCCGGCCGCGGCACAAGGCGCCGGCTCGTCGGCGGCCCCGATCCCGGTGCCGACCTGGACGCCCGGAGATCGGTGGACCTTCTGGTGGGACAACCCGCGTAGCTCCGGCACCTTCGTGTGGTCCGTGGATCGCGAGCAGGTCGTCGACGGGACGCTGTACTACGTCGTCCGCTCGAGGCCGACGACGTCACAATCGACGCGGGAGTTCTTCTATCAGAAGACCGATCTGGCGTGGCGGATGGAGATGGTGAACGGCACCGTCGAAAGCAAGGCGGAGCCGGCTCAGCTGCGCTACGTGTGGCCGCTGACTACCGGCGGCGCGTGGGAGCAGACCGTCGCCGTGACGACGGGCCGCGAGGGAAAGAGCTCCACGGAGACCAGAATCAGATCGTGTCAGGTCACGGGCGAGGAGACGGTGACGGTCGCCGGCGGCACCTATCGCACGCTCAAGACCGTCTGTCGCGACAAGACGAACCAGGTCGTCTCCGAGATGTGGTACGCCCCGGAGGTCAAGCACTGGGTCAAGGAGTGGAGTCGATTTTCGTGGGGCGTGCAGGAGCGCGAGCTCATGGACGTGAAGCTGAAGTAGCCGCTCTGGCGCCGTCCCCGCGCGGCTAGCGCATCGGCTCGAACTCGTAGCTGCCGGCATCGGCCGTCAGCGCCAGGAACAGATGGCCGCCCCTCACCGTATAGGTCCGAACGTACGGCCACTGCTTGGCGAGATGGTCGTGCAGCGATCCGGGCGGACACATCGCACGGGTCAGGGCGAGCGGTCCGAACCGGAGCTCGTTCGGTCCGTTGAGTATCCACGTCCCGCGGCCGCGGTTGCAGTCGAACCGCACGCGCACGTTGCCGTTGTTGGTGAAGGCGAGGGTGTACTTGGCCTTGTCGTCGGGGGTCAGGACCGAGCCGTCGCCGCCCTGGAACTTCACGAGCTGCCACGAGGTGTCGCCGATGCCACCCAGCTGAAGCTTCGGCGTCGGCGCGCAGCCCGCCACGATACCCAGCGCCACCAGCAGCACTATAAATCGCGTCATGGGAGGCCTCCCCTACCGTCCAGGGTTACATGGCGGCATCCCGCGGCCAAAGAAGGATGTGACGGGCGACGCGCCGTGTCGGCGCGATCGCCCGGATTGCCCGCACGGGCATGAGGACCGATGTAAACTCTTGGAAACGCAGTCACGCGCAGTGGCGGCACTGGCAGACGCGCTGGACTTAGGATGCGTCGGCCCGCACGCGGCAAACTCCCGGCCGATCTTGTGTTCTTACGGCGTTCCGCGTCTGCATGCTTGGCTGATCTTGGGTCCTGTCGGGTACTCCTGGATGCTGTTCGTTGAGGCACACCGCCCCCACGGGCCCCTGACCGCCGACGCCACGGACGCAATCACCGAATCGCCAGAATCGCAATGAGTAGCACAATCACGATCGCGATGAGCAGAGCAACCACGAGCAGTCGCAGGATTAAACCCACTGCCACCACCCCAGCTTGGGATGGTAGCCTAGAACCGACGGCTCTCGGCGGCCCGTATCCAAACGCAGCCCAGCGTGTGGACCATCGCTCGGAATCCCGACGTGCCACTCCAGGTATTACAATATCGATCGCGAGGGCAGATCGCCAACCGTGCCTGGGAAGGGACAGGCAAACGCGGGGAGGGCGCGTGATGAATGACCCAGACGTGGCGACGCAACTCCATTCCGAGATCGCGAGAACCCGACAGATGCTGTTGCAGCATCACGACGATGAAATTGAACGCTTGCGCGCCCTGCGTGAGACGTTGAAGGCGAACCTGGCGCGATTTCGGACGCTCTGTGCGCCTTTCCATTTCCAGAAGGGAGATGGACGATCAGGTAGGAATCTCTAGCGCGAGGAGTCGGAGCTGACTCTGGTCCAGCCGCACCCGGCTCCAGGACAGCCGCGCCCGACTCTGGATAAGAATGTCTCGGCTCCGTTCGCGGTTCAGGATTCTAGTCTGTTCTCCCGGACCACAAGGAACCTCGACAGCATTGCGAGGGCGTCCTCGGTTACGTTCAGTGGGAACTCGTGTATAGGCGTCCACTGCGTGCGGCCGTTGAGACGAGCGTCAAGCTGGACGATGCAGTGCCGAGCGGCCAGCCGGTTACCTCCGGGATTGCGCTGGAACTCACAAATCATGCGGATAGCCTGCCCAGGGCCGACAAAGAAAGGCGTAGCAAACGCGCGCCCGGTGTCAGTGCCCAGCCGCTCCACCGTGGCAACGAATGTCAGTGGTTCTCCGTCCTGCTCCGGCAGCCGCACCCGTAGGTTATCGACAATGACAGTCTTGGCGCCCTTGTTGAAGAAGACGAACGGGAACTCAAGTACGAGCTGATCCGCAGCCGTGTGGCCCGCGTACGTGTGAGGCGTCCCGACACTCAGCTTACCCGGCCGCCAGTTGTGCCACCAAAAAGTAAGCCCAGATAGTGCTAGAGCAAGGACGCTGATGAGCAGGGCTGCTAGGCTCATGGCGGCACTGACGTCGCCGGAGACTCGGTGACCGCAGGCTGGGCTATCGTGAGCATGACGAGTGACGGCTTTTCGGTCTCAGGAGTGCTCGCGTCTACGAGGTTCATGTCCGTCCCACGTTCACCCTCGTAGATGTTCACGAGAAACTCTTTGCCCGAGCGCGGAAGCCCCTGATCGAGTCTAAGTCCAACGCCCTTTACGGCGCGGATCTGAGCGTCGCTGTGGTAGACGATTCCCTTCAGCGCATCGAGGATGCGTTTCGGCGCGTTATCGACGTCAAGGACAGCGCCGCGCGTCGCGAAGATGATCTCAACGTCTATCGTCGAACTACCAAGTGGCGCTCCTTGAACCTGCTTCCTCGCTTCCGCCTGCAGGGCCTCGACGTACTGGACGGGCGCACGGCTCCGCTGTGACTTCGGGCGACCGACAAGCCAGAGGCTAAGCCGGGGTCGTCGGTCGGGGAGAACTCTGATACCGCCCACGCGGACAAAGTAACCTCCGGGCTGACACACCGTCAAACGCCAACATCGTGCGCCTGGCGAGCTACACCGTGCTCGTGTAACTTCGGCTAGACTCGGGGAAGTGATGAAGACGCGCATGTTCGGGATCGTTGCAGTGCTGTTGATGGCCGGCTGCTCGACAGTACCGTACGAAGCACCGCGAGGCGTCGTATGGGGCTGTGCTGCGAGGTGACGGCCGCCCCGGAGGATTTGTGGTGCTTCGAACCCTAAAGGTTGCGAACTACTACGTCAGCAGACCACGGCGCAGACGAGTCGGCGGTGGGGATCTTACGAGAAGGCACGGTGATACGGAGAGCGACCACCGCCGAGGAGGGCAAGCGATGATGCGACGGCGAAGCGCCTTACTGCTCATCGCGCTCTACGTCTTGGCCTCCGCCGCGACAGCCTACGCCGAGTGCGCATGGGTGCTGTGGGTGCGGACGCAGGTGCCCGGGCAAGCGACCACGACAAGCGTGCTTGGCGCGTACGAGGCAAGAGCCGAGTGCAAGAACGCGGAGCGCGAGGAGATCGCGGGAGTGCGAGCTAAGTTTCCCAGCGCGAAGATGAAGGTGGATCGCGAGACCGTATGGGTTTGGAATGAGAAAAGTGCGGCAACCATGATCACTCATGACTACTACTGCCTCCCCGACACCGTGGACCCGCGCGGGGCGAAGGGGAAGTGATGGGCTGGTCGATCTTCTGGCTCCTCTTCGATTTGTTCCTCTCGGCGGTGCTTCTCGTAGCCGTCGTTGGCTTAGTCGCCAAGGCAGCACTTCTCGTTCGACTCCAGCATCTGCAAAGCTTGGGCGACAAGCGCAAGGTGTGGCACCTGGAGCGCGCGGTGTTTCGCGCTCCGTCGCGATGACGATGACCGGACACAAGACCGAGGCCGTCTATCGGCGATACGCGATCGTCAGCGAGCAGGATCTCCGCGACGCCGCACAGAAGGTCGCCGCGGCCGAACAGGGCCGAGTAACCGAGTTGGGCAAAGTATGGGGCCAATTGGCTGCTGTGGCCGGGTAAGCTCGCCGCGTAACTATGCGATACTCCACACACGCGCGAGTGGCGAAACTGGCAGACGCGCTGGACTTAGGATCCAGTGGGGCGACCCATGGGAGTTCGAGTCTCCCCTCGCGCACCACTTCGAACTCCGGACACTTAGCCGCTATTCAAGTTCGGCCGCGAGCTCCGGCAGCGATTCACGATTCCAGGCGGCCGATCGGTCTCGATGGCTATATTGCGACCGTCGTAATACCCAATCTCGTGTAAGCCCTGCAGGAAGGCCTGCCGCTCGGCCGATGGCTTCCCCGCTAAGGGCGGCAGCAGGCCACCGTCAGCTTCGGCCAGTGGCAGACGGACCCCCCATTGGACAGGTTCACCAACCCAAACGACCGAACCCGTAACAATCACCAGTTGCTCCCCCAGGTGGTCCAGATCAAGGCAGGGGGCGCAGTCAACTTCATCATCAGCGGATTCCACGAGCCGGTTATCTATGGGGACGGGACGCAGCCCGGCGACATCAACACCAACCTCGTGGTCCCTCCGCCTCCAGTGGCCCTTATCGATGATCCGGCCAATCGGATGTTCCGGGGAATCGATCCGAGGCCGCTGTCTCAAGACCGGGTCGAGTCCGTGATCTTCCGCAAGTCCGGCACCTATCTCGTAATTTGCGGGGTACAACCGCACTTCGTGAACGACGGCATGTTCGGCTTCGTGAAGGTCACAGGCCCCGACGCTGACTAGGAGCACGGCTAAGATCCTCGCAAGAGATCTCGATTAGCGGGCCGCCCAGTGACTGTTGGCGCCCAAACCGGCTGGGCGCCTCGTCACTGGGCGATCCTTCGTGCAAGCAAGCACGCGTTCAGGGTCCTCCCGAACCGTGGTAGCCCGGGTCGCACGGAACATATCCGCCAACCCATGGGAGTTCGAGTCACCCCTCGCGCACCATCATCGCGCCATACATCCATCGGAGCCTCGCGCCCAATCAGGTCGGGCGGGCGCCGGTCCCCGCCGCCGCCGATAGTTCAACCTGCTAGACTCCCGCCAGCCGTCAAACGACAGTCCCGAGGAGTCCGCCATGAGAGCACTTGTCCTTTTCTGTGTCTTGTTCATGGCGTCGCCCGCCTTCGCCTTGGACGGTCAGCAGCGGTTGCTTGGAATGTGGAAGCTTGAGTCGTGGTACTCCGAATTCAAGGCGACTGGTGAGAAGAAGAACTTCTTTGGCGACCGGCCGAACGGCTACCTTGTCTTCACGCCAGAGAAACGCATGCTGGCATTCGTCACGGCGTCGCAACGCAACAAGCCCGAGACCGACGAGGACCGTGTCGCGGCCTTCCGTTCGATGGCTGCGTACAGCGGGATCTACCGTGTCAGGGGCGACCGATGGATTGCGAAGGTGGATGTGGCCTGGGACGAGTCTTGGATCGGCACGGAACAGGTGCGGTTCTTCAGAATTGAGGGTGACAGACTAACGGTCACCACGGCCTTTCAACCTAACCCCAACCTGCCGGGGCAGCCCGAAACACGCGGTGTGCTGATCTGGAGACGCGTGAAGGCTTCGCGTTAGTGCCGACACGCCAGCCATCCCCAACCGAGGTGCCCGTACGGCGGGTCGGGATCGAAGCGGTTCTCTGCTTCGATTGCCCTCGGCTGGTCCCGGACGCCACCATTCCGCGGACGTTTCTGCTCCAGGCAGATCAGGTCATCGAGTAGAGTCGGTATCGCCCCGGAGGATCAGGAAACGGTCGTCGAGGAGTTTCCGCGAGTAGGACTGCGGCGAAGAAGGTCGAGAGCGGCATCCAACCATCGTGCGCGACATCAGCGAGGTCGCGCTTCAGGCTCCGCCGCGGAAATTGATAGCCGTTCGCGTTCCCAGATGTCGTAGCATGCGGTGTGGAAATACACGGACAACCACCTCGACGCGACGGCCTCGACAGCGTCCTGGTACGCTGTCACCGGCTCTCCGCAACCATCGCAGGGTCGTCCGTCGCCCAAGCCATCCCAGACGTCCACCGCGTGAACACGCGCGACGAGACGCGCTGTCAATCTGCACCGGACCAGTTGGCGCGCGTCGTCCGGATCCACCTCTATTGTCTTTCCCGCCACGTGAAGCGCGGATCAATGGGTGCTTTCCCTCATTCGCGCCGGGTAAATACCCCGAGCCATCGACGCCAAAGAATCATGGCTAGCTCCGGGCGCCAGAGCAATCTTACCCGGCTGTCTCGCCCGCGCGAAGATGGCGCCGAGGGAATCGCTCTCGGTCAGCGTCGTGCGCGAGTTCTTTCGCTGGGCAGCATCGTCGCTCGCTCCGCGTCCCAGACGATGAAGCAGTCAGCGTGGAGCAACAGGAGGTGAGCGTCGTTCGCCGCCGGCAGCTCCATCGTGAGCTACGTCTTCAGAAGCTCGCGATTGCATGCGGCGCACCGTCCACCCGCGCCGGGGCCTCCGAGTATCCGCACCGGACGAGACGCCGGTAAGCGACCGGACCTCAGCTTCTGGCGTACGATGAGAGTCACCGCCGTTTCCCAATGCCCCCGGCAGCCGCGGGCCCACGCGAGACTGGTCACCGCCCGCTCATGGCTTCGTACGATCCTGGTCTGACTGGCCGAGTAGCTGACAGCGGTTCGCCTGAACAGCCGCTGTCCCTTACGAGCAGCGTCGAGTTGTCTCTGGCCCCCGTCGCCATCGGTGTCGCCATGCGACGCGCACGCTATCACGTACTCCCGCGGCGCCCCTATCGGGTACTTCCCCTCCTGAGCGACCCCCAACGCGTCACAAATCCGCGAAGACCCGTTTGACGTTTTATAGGACCGAGACCGGCTGTACCTGCGTCCTTCTCACCTCGACCCGAGACGTCCTTCTCTGAGCCTCGACCCGCGCCTCGGGCCCCGAACGAGCGAGCGCAAGCCGCTCTGCCTCCCAAACGCCCACCCCGCCTTGCACGAGCTGGAAGGCGCTCACGGCTGGCGCGGGGATACGCTCGCGGGCTGGCAGAAGCCCTTTGGGGGGATGACGAGGTAGCGCCCCTGGCTTCTCTCGAGCGCGTCGCACTCCTCGCGCGTCGAGGCGCCGACGTAGGAGCCGGTCGGCAGGTAGAGGGCTGGAGTCAGCCAGTACCCATCCCCGCGACCGATCGTGAGCGGCTCGCACGCTCGGGGCGTGGTGAAGGTGGCGCTGTTGGCGTCCGCGTCCCGGACCTTCTCGCACTGATAGCGGTCGGGCGTGTACAGCACTCGGCGCGGGCCGTTCCCGCTGCGAGGCTCTCCAACGTACCCCCAGCCCGTCCCGGAAGAGGGGAACTGCCTCGGATGCGGGGTGGTGCACGCCGCCAGAGCCGCCAGCACGAGCATCCGCAGGGCAGAGCGGCCGAGGGATCGCGTCACAGATACCGTCGAAATGACGCCCCACCCACGTGTTGAACGCCGACGTGAGGCCGAGGTAGAGGAGCGTGAGGCCCACGTAGAGGAGATTGCGGGAGAAGCGATACGGACCGGTCGTGACGATCGCCGTGGTCGGACGCGCCCGATCGACGTTCGTGCCCGCGGCGCGCAATGCGCGTCGTCCCAGAACCGCGATCGCGACGCCCACGATCGAGAGCGCGAGGGCAGCCCACTGGTGCGCTTCCGCACTGGGGTCAGTCATGGCCGTGACCTGGAGGGTAGCGCGCGGTCGTGATCTCGCCGCTTCACTGGATCACCCGGTCCGCCAGCAGCAAGATCGACTTCGGGATCGTCACTCCGAGAGCCTTGGCCGTCTTGAGATTGCAGACCAGCTCGAACGTTGTCGGCTGCCCGATGGGCAGATCTCCCGGCTTCGCGCCCTTCAGGATGCGGTCGACGTGGGTCGCGGCCTGCCGGTAGAGGTCCTCCGGACTGGGGCCGTAGCCGATGAGAGCGCCGATCGTGGCCCACCGGCCGGCGTCGGCGGAGGTGACGTGTCCGATGTGATAGATCTTCCCGGGCTGCTGCGCGCGCGCCGCGAACGGGAGCAGAAAGAGGCTCGGTGCGAGAACCGCCGGGACGATCAGCCGCATGAGTCCCTCATGGTCGGGTGTGCTTGCGGCAGTCTAGCAGAGCGGCCCGGGCGCCTCGCGAGAGACGGCGTGGCGCGGGCGTGGTACCATGCGAGGGCTCGTGACGCGAAAGCCCGAAATCACCCTGGAGTGTCGATGAAAGTCGCGGTCGAAGCGATCGAGGGCTGCAAGCGGCGTCTGGCCGTCGAGGCGCCGGTCGACGTCGTGCAGCAGGAATGGGAGCGCGCCTACGGCCGCGTGCAGAAACACGCGCGCCTGCCCGGATTCCGGAAGGGCCACGTGCCCCGCTCGCTCGTCAAGGTCCACTTCTCCGACGACGTGCGCCGCGAGGTCGCCGAGCACCTGATCCCCGACGTCTACCGTCAGGCGCTGTCCGAGGCGAAGCTCGATCCCGTCAACGAGCCCGATCTCCAGGAAGTCCGGCTCGAGGAGGGTGCGCCGCTGAGCTTCGTCGCCGTCGTCGAGGTCAAGCCGGCGATCAACCTGACCGACTACAAAGGCGTCGAGGTCGAGCACGCGCCGGTGCCGGTCACCGCCGACGACCTCGCCGCCACGCTCGAGCAGATGCGCGAGCAGCAGGCGCAGTTCCACGCGGTGGAGCGTCCGGCCGCCATCGGCGATCTCGTCGTCGTCGACTACTCGCTGGCCATCGACGGCCACGACCCGTCGAGCCAGACCGGCTACGAGTTCCTGGTCGGTGCCCGCAGCGTGCTGCCCGAGATCGACGACGCCGTGGTCGGCCTGCGCGCCGGCGAAGAGCGCGAGGTCGCCTTGCGCTTCGCCGCCGACCACCGCCGTGAAGACCTGCGCGGGCGCGGCGGCCGCGCGACCGTGAAGATGGTCGAGGTCAAGGAGAAGTCGCTGCCGGCGCTCGACGACGACTTCGCGAAGTCGCTCGGCGAGTTCGAGACGCTCGAGACGCTTCGCACCGAGCTCATGAAGCAGCTCGAGACGCGGCGCGCGCACGACGAGCAGCGCGCGCTCCAGGAAAAGATCGTCGACGCGGTGATCGCGCGGCACGACTTCACGGTGCCGGACGCGCTGGTCATGCGCCAGGTCGCCCACCGGATCGAGCACGCCCGCGAGTCCGTCCGTCGGCAGGGCATCGACCCCGAGCGGATGCCGTGGGACTACAACAAGCTGATCGCCGAGCTCCGACCCGGGGCCGAGAAGGCCGTGCGCCGCGCGCTCCTGCTGGAGGCGATCGCTGACAAAGAGGCGATCGCGCCCACGGACGCCGACGTCGACGCCGAGGTCGAGAAGCTCGCGCAAGCCAGTCAGCGGCCCACACCGGCCCTCCGTCGTATGATGGAGAAAAGCGGCGACCTCGAGGGACTGCGTCAGGGCATCCGGGACCGCATGACCCTCGAGCTGCTGGTCGCCAACGCGAAAGTTCGGGCCTAAACGGCTTTGCGTGCCACAGGACGTCGCGCGGCTGAGCGCCCGCCGTCTGGAGGTGAGTCGATGAACAGGAGATCTCCGATGGGTTTGGTTCCGATGGTCGTGGAGCAGACACCGCGCGGCGAGCGCGCGTTCGACATCTTTTCGCGCCTCCTGAAGGAGCGCATCATCTTCTTGCCGACCTTCATCGAGGACGATCTGGCCAATCTGGTCATCGCCCAGATGCTCTACCTGGAGGCCGACGACCCCGACAAGGACATCAACCTCTACATCAACTCGCCCGGCGGGTCGGTCACCGCGGGGATGGCCATCTACGACACGATGCAGTACGTGAAGCCGGCGATCTCCACGATCTGTATGGGTCAGGCCGCGTCGATGGGCGCGCTCCTGCTGTGCGCGGGCGCCAAGGGCAGGCGGTTCGCGCTGCCGCACGCGCGGATCATGATCCACCAGCCTCTCGGCGGCGTGCAAGGCCAGGCGACCGACATCGACATCCAGGCCCGGGAGATCCTCCGGATGCGCGAGGAGCTCAACCGCATCCTGGTCCACCACACCGGTCAATCCGCCGATAAGATCCAGCGCGACACCGATCGGGACTTTTTCATGACCGCCGAGCAAGCGAAGGAATATAGAATCGTCGATGAAGTGATCTCCTCGAAGCCGACGACCCGACCGGTGAGCGAAGCGGCCGCGCTCGCGATCCAGAAGTAGCGAGCGTATGGCCCGGCCGCGCGAAGGCAGCGGAACCCTGCGGTGCTCGTTCTGCGGCAAGAGCCAGAACGACGTCCGCAAGCTGATCGCCGGGCCCACCGTCTACATCTGCGACGAGTGCATCGAGCTCTGTAACGACATCATCGCGGAGGAGTGGGAAGAGGAGAAGTCGCGCGAGCTCCGCAGCCTCCCGAAGCCCGCCGAGATCAAGACCGTCCTCGATCAGTACGTCGTCGGCCAGGAGCGCGCCAAGAAGGTCCTGGCCGTCGCGGTCCACAACCACTACAAGCGCATCGAGTCGGGCAGCGAGGCGGGCGACGTCGAGCTGCAGAAGTCGAACATCCTCATGATCGGGCCGACCGGCTCGGGCAAGACCCTGCTGGCCCAGACGCTCGCCAAGATGCTGCGGGTGCCGTTCACGATCGCCGACGCGACGACGTTAACAGAAGCAGGATATGTAGGAGAGGATGTCGAAAATATCATCCTGAGACTGTTACAGGCTGCCGACTATGACGTGGAGCGGGCTGAGAGAGGCATCGTCTACATCGACGAGATCGATAAAATAGCGCGCAAGTCTGAGAACCCGTCGATCACGCGCGACGTCTCCGGCGAGGGCGTGCAGCAGGCGCTCCTGAAGATCCTCGAGGGCACCGTCGCCAACGTGCCGCCCCAGGGCGGCCGCAAGCATCCGCACCAGGAGTTCATCCAGGTCGATACCTCCAACGTGCTGTTCCTGTGCGGCGGCGCTTTCGTCGGGCTCGACAAGATCATCGAGAGCCGTGTCGGGCGCTCGGGCATGGGCTTCGGCGCCGAGATCAAGAGCCGCGACGAGCGGCGGGTGGGCGATCTGCTGGCGATGATCCAGCCGGAGGATCTCCTGAAGTACGGGCTCATCCCCGAGTTCGTGGGCCGCCTGCCGGTGATCGCGACCCTGCACGACCTCGACGATCAGGCGCTGGTGCGCATCCTGCGCGAGCCCAAGAACGCGATCATCAAGCAGTACCAGAAGTACTTCGACCTCGAGAAGGTGCGGCTCAAGTTCACCGAGGACGCCGTGGCGGCGATCGCGCGCGAGGCGCTCAAGCGCGGCACCGGCGCCCGCGGGCTGCGCGCGATCCTGGAAGAAGTCATGCTCGAGATCATGTACGACCTGCCCTCCATCCAGGGGCTCAAAGAGTGCGTGATCACCCGCGAGGTCATCCTCAACCGCGAAAGGCCGATACTCGTCTCCGAAGCGAAAGAACAGACCGCCTGAGCGGTATCCTCTTTGTCGTCGCGACCCCGATCGGCAACCTCGAGGACATCACCCTGCGCGCGCTCCGCGTCCTGCGCGAGGTAGATCTGGTCGCCTGCGAGGACACGCGTCGGACGCGGGCTCTCCTGACGCACTTCGACATCCACAAGCCGACCGTCAGCTACTACGAGCACAACAAGCTCGCGCGCGGGCCGCAGCTCCTGCGCGACCTGGCGGCCGGCCGCTCGATCGCGCTCGTCACCGACGCGGGCACGCCGGGCATCTCCGACCCGGGCATCCTCCTGGTGCGCGAGGCGCGCGCCCAGGGTATCCCGGTCGTCCCCGTCCCCGGCCCCAGCGCGATCGTCACCGCGCTCTCGGCCTCGGGGCTGGCCGCCGACGGGTTCGTCTTCGACGGGTTCTTGCCGGTCAAGCCCGGCAAGCGGCTCAACCGCCTCAAGGCGCTCCGCGAGGTGGGCACCACCATCGTGCTCTACGAGTCGCCCCATCGCATCGTGGCCACCGTGACCGCAATCGGCGAAGTCTTCGGCGAGGTCGAGCTGGTGCTCGCCCGCGAGCTGACCAAGCAGTACGAGGAGATCGTGACTGCGACGCCGGCGGTGCACCTGGCGCGACTTGCGGCGGCCCCGCCGCGCGGCGAGTTCACCCTGGCGATCCCGGCGACCGCCTGAGCGGTGTCGATGGGCGCCGGGCGGAGCGCTCGCCGCCGGCCGGCTCAGGGCAGCAGGTCGGCGCCGGCGATCGCGGCCGATGGCGCCGCGAGCGGCGCGATCGACCCGACGGGCCGCTCGCCGACGACGCGCGTCAAACCGGTACCCTAGCGACTCCCCGCGGGGAGGTCAATGGCTCCCAGGCGGGGGCTCTCCGCGCCCGGGCGTGTATACTTCGAGCGTCTATGGGCGTACCCAAAGCGCTGACGATCGCCGGCTCGGATTCCGGCGGCGGCGCAGGCATCCAGGCGGACCTGAAGACCTTCTCGGCATTCCGCGTGTTCGGGATGAGCGTGATCACCGCCGTGACCGCTCAGAACTCACTCGGCGTCCAGGGCGTCTTCAATCTGCCACCCGAGATCGTGAGCCGCCAGATCGATTCCGTGCTCTCGGACATCGGCGCCGACGCGATCAAGATCGGGATGCTCTCGACCGCGCCGATCATCGCCGCTGTCGCGGACCGGCTGCGCGCGCACGCGGGCGAGAAGGTGGTGGTCGATCCGGTCATGATCGCCAAGGCGGGCGACGCGCTCCTGCAGCCCGAGGCGCGAATCGCGCTGATCAAGGAGCTCCTGCCGCTGGCCCTGGTGGTCACCCCGAACCTTCACGAGGCCGAGGCCCTGGCCGGGATGCCGGTCGCGACCGAGAGCGACATGGAGGAGGCCGCCCGACGGATCCTGGCGCTCGGACCGCGCAACGTGCTGGTGAAGGGCGGGCACCTCCGGGATTCGGCCACCGACATCCTCTGGAATGGTCGCGACTTCGCGCGCTTCATGGCGCCGCGCGTGGCCTCGAACAACACCCACGGGACGGGGTGCACCCTCTCGTCGGCGATGGCGGCGGGCCTGGCCCGCGGCCACGCGCTGAAGGACGCGGTCAGCGAGGCGAAGGCGTACGTGACCGCGGCGATCCGCGAAGGCTTCCAGGTCGGCGGCGGCGGCGGCGCGCTCCGGCACTTCGTCACGGGCTGGTAGGCATGGCGCGATCCGTCGACGACGCGAAGATGTCCTTCATGGAGCACCTGGGCGAGCTGCGCACCCGCATCGTCCGGGGCCTCATCGCGCTCCTGGTCGGGACCGTCATCGTGCTGCCGTTCAGCCAGTACATCGTCGACTGGCTGGCGAAGCCCGTGACCAAGCTCAACTACTCGCTGGTCTTCACGGCGCCGGCCGAGGCGTTCTGGGTGCAGATGAAGGTGGGGCTCATCGTCGGGATGTTCCTGGCGGCGCCCGCGATCCTCTGGCAGGTCTGGGCCTTCATCGCGCCGGGCCTTCACGGGCACGAGAAGAAGTACGCGCTGCCATTCGTGGTCATCGGCTCCTTGCTCTTCATCGGCGGCGGCGCCTTCTCGCTCTTCGTAGTCACGCCGTACGCGATCCAGTTCCTCTTGAGCTACGCTCGCCCCGGGCTCCAGCCGATGATCACCCTACAGAACCACGTCGACTTCCTGCTGAAGTTCACGCTGGCCTTCGGCGCCGTCTTCGAGCTGCCGCTGGCCCTGACGATTCTGGCCCGCGTGGGCATCGTCAACGCGAAGATGCTCGCGCGGAATCGGAAGTACGCGATCCTCGGCGCCTTCATCGCCGGGGCGGTGCTGACGCCCACGCCCGACGCGTTCAATCAGACGCTCATGGCCGGGCCGCTGATCCTCCTCTACGAGGTGGGCATCATCTGCGCGCGCGTCTTCGGGCGCCGCGCCGCGCCCGCGCCCGAACCGGCGCCCGCCGAATCGGCCTAGATGGATTTCGCCTCTCTCGACCTGCCCGAGCCCGTCATGCAGGGGATTCGCGAGGCGGGCTTCGTGACCGCCACGCCCATCCAGGAAGCGGCGCTGCCGCTGGCGCTGCGCGGCAAGGACGTGGCCGGCCAGTCGCAGACCGGCACCGGCAAGACCGCCGCCTTCCTCATCGCCGCCTTCACGAAGCTCCTGCGCAACCCGGCCCCGCCGGCGCCCCCGGGCGCGGGCGCGCCGCGCATGCTCGTCATCGCGCCCACGCGCGAGCTGGTCGTGCAGATCGAGTCGGACGCGCGGCTGCTCGGACGGTTCACGCCGTTCCGGACCCTGGCGGTCTACGGCGGCATCGACTACAACAAGCAGCGCGAGTTGCTCGCGGCCGGCTGCGACCTCCTCGTGGGCACCCCGGGCCGCCTGATCGACTACCTGAAGCAGCACGTGTGGACTCCGCGGCGCGTCGAAATATTAGTGATCGACGAGGCCGACCGGATGTTCGACATGGGATTCATCGCCGACCTGCGCTTCATCCTTCGCCGCCTGCCGCCGCACGAGAAACGCCAATCGTACCTGTTCTCCGCGACGCTCTCGTTCCGGGTGCTCGAGCTCACCTGGGAGTTCATGAACAACCCGGCGCAGATCACGATCATGCCGCAGCAGAAGACGGCCGAGCGCGTCGAGCAGTCGCTCTACCACGTCGGCCGCGAGGAGAAGTTTCCGCTGCTGCTGGGGCTCCTGCGGCGCGAGGGCGGCGATCGCATCCTGATCTTCTCGAACACGCGCGAGGAGGCGCGGCGGCTCGAGGATCGGCTGACGCGCAACGGCTGGGAGACGCGCGCGCTCACCGGCGACGTCGACCAGAAGCGGAGGCTCAAGATCCTCAACGACTTCAAGGAGGGCCGTCTGCCGATCCTGGTCGCCACCGACGTCGCCTCGCGCGGGCTGCACATCGAGGCGGTGAGCCATGTCGTCAACTGGGACCTGGCGCAGGACGCCGAGGACTACGTGCACCGCATCGGCCGCACCGCGCGCGCCGGCGCGGGTGGCAAGGCGATCAGCCTGGTCGACGAGTCGAGCGCCCTGGCCCTCGAGGCGATCGAGAAGTTCATCCGCCAGAAGATTCCGGTCGAGTGGGCCGACGACGACCTCTTCCTTCAGGAGATCAAGCCGACCGCGGAAGAGCGCCGGCGCTATGCCGAGGAGCGGCGCGCGCGCCTCGCGGCGCGCGACCGCTTCGGCGATCGCGACCGCGGTCGGCGCGGAGGTGGCGGTGGCGGCCGCCCGCACGGCCGGGGGCAGGGCGAATCTCCTCACGCCGCCCGACCACCGGCCCCCTCGGCTCCGCCCCCGGCGTCGGGTGACGGTGGTGCCGGCGGTGGTCAGCGTCGCCGCCGCAGGCGGCGCGGTCGCCGTGGCGGCGGGCCGCGTCCGGAAGGAACGCCGCCGCCCGGCGGAGGCTAGAGCGAGATCGCCGAGCGCGCCCGCCCGTACGCGGGGTCGTCGGTGCGCGTGAGGTCGGGGTTGACGCCGCGGTGCACGGCGGCGTGGTAGATGAAGAGCTGGAGCGGCACGATCGCGAGGATCGGCGAGAGGAGCTCGTCGATCTCGGGAAGCGCGATCGTCTCCGCCGCGAGCGCGGCGATCTCGCGGTCGTCCTCGCGCGCGAGCGCGACGACCGGCGCGCCGACTTCCTTCGCGACCCGTGCCGCGGCCAGGCACCGCTCGCGGGACGGCCCGGGCGGCGCCACCAGGAACACGACGTCCTCGCGCTCGAGCGCCGCCCACGCGCCGTGCAGGAACTGCTCACAGTTGAAGCCGGCCGACTGCGCGTGGCTCGCCTCGCTCATCTTGAGCGCTGCTTCCCAGGCCGTCGCCGTGTTCGGCCCGCCGCCCACGAACCAGTAGCAGCGGCGGTCGCCGTAACGGGCGGCCAGGTCGTCCCACGACTCCTGTCCGAGCAGGAAGGCGAGCATGTCGGGGATCCCCTCGATGCTTTGGCCGACCTCGGCCTTGCCGCCGGCGGCGACGGCCAGCTTCGCGAGAATCGCCAGCGCGGCGGTGTAGCTCACGGTGTGGGCTCCCGAGATCTCCTGATCCACCGTGCGGAGCGTCCAGTCCGCTTCCGCCGGCGCCTCCGGGCCCTTGCCGGTGATCACGACACCGGTGCCGCCGCCAGCCTTCACCCTCGCGAGGGCCTCGCGCGCGAAGCGTCGGGTCCCGCCGTGGCTCAGCACGACGGCGCCGACGTGCGGGAGTGACTCGGGCCAGTAGCTCGCCAGCTCGAAGGCGTGGCAGGCGCGCGCCTTGAGCCCGAGCCCGCCCACCTGCGCGAGGAGCAGCTCGCCGACGAGCGCCGCGTGCCACGACGTGCCGACGCCGGTCAGCAGCACGTGGTCGAGGCTGCGCAGGCGCATCGCCGCCGCCTCGAGCGCGTCGCCCTGACCGCGGGCCACGAGCCGGAGCGCGCCGGGCTGGGCGTAGATCGCGTCGTGCATGTGGTAGGGATGGCCGGTGCGCGGCGCCGGCAGGCTCTCGGTCACGGCCTCGTCTCCGCTATTTCGCCGAGGGGAACGCGGGCGTCCGCTTCTCGCGAATCGCCTTGACGCCCTCGCGCACGTCCGGGTACGAGAACGACAGCATCTCGAGCGCGAGCGACTGGTCGAAGATCGGCCCGGCCTGCCGCAGCCAGTTGTTGAGCGCGCGCTTGGTCCACTGGATCGAGATCTGACTGCCGCGCGCGAGCCGGTCGGCGACGTCGAGCGCCTTGGGCACGACCTGATCGGGCGGCACGCACATGGTGACCAGGCCGATCCGCTCGGCCTCGTGTCCGTCGATGAAGTCGGCGGTGAGCAGATAGTACTTCGCCTTCGCCATCCCGCAGAGGAGCGGCCAGATGATCGCGGCGTGATCGCCCGCGGCGACGCCCAGGCGCGTGTGGCCGTCGGTGAAGCGCGCCGTCTCGGAGATGATGCTCACGTCGGCCAGGAGCGCGACGACGAGCCCGGCGCCCACGGCGACGCCGTTGATCGCCGAGACCACCGGCTTGTCGAGGTTGATCATGTTGTAGACGAGGTCGGACGCCTCGCGCATCGTGCGCGTCAGCGCGTCGGGATTGCCCGCCATGTCCTCGACCAGCGAGAGATCGCCGCCCGCCGAGAACGCCTTGCCCGCGCCGGTGACGACGACCACGCGGGTCTTCGGATCGGCGTCGACCACGGGCCAGATCTGCGTGAACTCCCAGTGCAGGCGCGCGTTGGCCGCGTTCAGCACCTCCGGGCGATTGATGGTGACGAGGAGCACCCCGTTCGGCTTGGACTCGAACGTGAGGTGGCGGAAATCGGCGTAGTTCATGATGAGGCTCCTCAGGCGAGCTCCGGGCCGACGCCGCCGCCGGTCCACGAGAACGAGTGCGCGGTCAATTGCCCGGGCAGCGGCGCCCCGGGCGCCGCGACCGCGGCGCGGACGTACGCGAGCAGCGCTTCGAACAGCTCGAGCGAGTTGATCCGCCGAAACCAGAGCGGCCGGCCGTGCAGGTACAGGAAGACCACGTTCGCCTCGCTGCACGGTCCCAGACACTCGGAGAATGCCAGGCGCACCTTGCCCTGCAGCCCGGCGGCGTCGAACACCCGCCGCGTGGCCGGCCGGGCGATGCGGGCCGCGCCGTTGGTGGTGTGGCCGCAGCAGCACCCGAAGCAGGCGAACATCAGTCCGGCGTCAACCATGGATTGCCATGGTACCCGAGCTTCGGGCGCGCGCGAGGAGGAGGAGCGCCGTGACCGCCAGCGCCGCCGTCGAGAGCGCGGGCAGGAGCCCGGCGAGCCGCATGCCGAGGACGCCGGAGAGGAACGGCCCGAGGAAGATCCCGCCGTCGACGCCGACACGATAGAGGCCGGTGCGCCACGCGATGCGCTCGGGCTCGGTCTCCTGTCGCAACAGGCTCAGCGGCAGCATCCAGCCCGACATCGAGAGGCCGCAGAGCGCGCAGCCGGCGATGACCACGGGCAGCGCCCCGAAGCCAATCATGGCACTCGCGGTCGCCATCAGCAGCAGGATGCCCGGCAGCACACGCGCCGCCCCCTGGCGGTCGGCGAGCATCCCGGTCGGCATCAGCGCCGCGATGTCGAAGATCTGCTGGACCATGAGCAGCCGCGCGACGCCGGCACGCTCGAGCCCGAACTCGCGGCTGCCACGCAACGGAATCACGAATTGCTCCATCGTCGAGTAGGCCAGCGCGACGAGCCCTCCGGCCGCGAAGACGAGCGGCACCATCGATGCTCGCCTGGTCGGGCGCGTGGGGGGGCTCGCCGGTGCGGAGCGCGGCGCCGATCGGGCGAGGCGCGACGGCGTCGTCGCGCCGGATTGCATGGGGAGTCTCGACAGAAGCTTCGGAGCCAGGCCGATGGCGACGAGCTGAGGGGCACACGCCAGCAGGAACGCGGTGTTCCAGGCCAGGTGTGACGGCAACGTTCCGATCAGCGCGGCGCCACCGAGCATCCCGATCATCGTCGAGAGCTCGTAGGCGGCGAGCGCAGAGGCGAGCGTCTTTCCGGATTGAAAGCGAAGGATTGCCGTCAGCGCGGCCATCATGCCGAGCGCCTGACCGAGACCCATGAGCGATCGGCCGAGCACGAGCGTCGGGAACCCGCCGCCCGCCGTCACGCAGAGACCACCGATCGCCAGCACCAGCGGGCCGATCCACAACGCCCGGCGGAGGCTGTGCGTCAGGAAAAGCCCGAGGGGAATGGCCGCGACCATCCGCGCGAAGCCGTAGGCTCCTGCCACGATCCCGAGCTGCCAGTCGGCGAGCGCCGCGCTCCGGGCGATGTCGGGCACCACGGCGGGAAAGGCGCCGCTCGAGACGATGGTGCAGAAGGTCGAGAGGCAGAGCAGGGCGGTCAGGGACGTCACGAGGGTTTTTATGGTAAACCATTGCCCCATGACTGAAGCCACGATCCGGCTCACCGTGCAGGGCGAAGTCGCCCGCATGACCTTCGACCGGCCGCACGTGTTGAACGCGGGCAACGCGCGCTTCGCGACCGAGCTCGGCGAGGCCGTTGCGACGCTCGACGCTCGGCGCGACGTGCGCGTGGTCGTGATGACCGGCGCCGGCCGGGCGTTCCAGACCGGCGTCGATCTCAAAGCGCTCGCGGCCGGCGAGCTGACGCAGCCCGATCTGATCCGGTGGGAAGACGCGATGACCGCGATCGAGCGCATGGACAAGCTCGTCATCGCTGGGATCAACGGGCACTGCATCGGCGGCGGGCTGCAGCTGGCACTGGTGTGCGACTACCGGCTGGCGGTCGAGGACGCGCTGCTCAGCCTGCCGGCCGTCAAGGAATGCTTGATTCCGTCGATGGCGCTCTACCGGCTGCCGCGGCTGATCGGTCTGGGCCGGGCGAAAGAGCTGATCCTGCTCGGCGAGCCGATCACGGCGCGCGAGGGCGAGCGTATCGGCCTCGTGAACCGCGCGGTGCCACCGGCCGACTTTCCGAAGGCGCTCGACGAGCTCGTCGAGAAATTCCTCGCGCTGCCGCCGGTGAGCGTGACGGCCAGCAGGCGGCTCTGCACGTCCGCCTTCGACCTCGACTTCGAGACGTTCCGCCGCGAGATGAACACGGCCCTGGCCGGGTGCTTCGCCTCCGACGAGCACCAGCGCGCGATGGCCAACATCCGATCCAAGAAACGGAGCTGACGATGAAGATCCTCTACACGCCGCTGATGATCGTGCCGTCCGTCTCACCCGAGCAGCGCGCCGCCATCCTGGAGGCCGCCGGCCCGGGCTCCACCTTCGTCGAGGCGAAGGACGCCGCCGCCCAGCGGCGGGAGATCGTGGACGCCGACGCGCTCTTCGGCCGCGTGTCGCCGGAGATCTTCCCGCTCGGCAAGCGCCTGCATTACTACCAGTCGATCGGCGCCGGCGTGGACTCGATCCTGACGCAGGAGCTGGTCGAGAGCGACGTGCCGCTCGCGAGCGAGAAGGGCGGCGTCGGCATCCACCTGGCCGAGCACGCGTTCGCGCTGTTGCTGGCGCTGACGCGCGGCCTGCACACGGCGATCCGCCAGCCCGACTACAAGCTGCGCGAGCCGATCCGGCTGCGCCAGCTCGAGCTCTACGATCTGACCATGGGCATCGTCGGCTTCGGCGGCACCGGCCGCGAGGTCGCCAGGCGCGCGCTCGGCTTCGGCATGCGCGTGCTGGGCGTGGACATCGAGGACGTCGCGCCGGAGCCCGGCGTCGAGGCGATCTGGAAGCCCGACCGGCTCGGCGATCTGCTCGGCGCCTCGGACGCCGTTGTGATCTGCCTGCCGCTCACCAAGGCGACGCATCACCTCTTCACGCGCGACCTGTTCCGCAAGATGAAGAAGACCGGTTATCTGATCAACGTCACGCGCGGCGCGATCGTCTACGGCGACGACCTGCTCCGAGCGCTCGACGAAGAGACGATCGCCGGCGCCGGTCTTGACGTCACCGACCCCGAGCCGCTGCCGGCCAACCATCGCCTCTGGAACCATCCGCGCGCGATCGTCACGCCGCACACCGCGGGCGGCTCGCCGCGGCGCGCGCAGCGCGTGATCGACACGTTCTGCGAGAACCTGCGCCGGATGCGCGCGGGCCAGCCGCTGATCGCGCTGATCGACAAGCGCAAGGGTTACTAGGCCTTCTCGCTCGTTCATCGCGCGTGGCCGCAGGAGGCGGGCGGGCCCTGAGCATAGGGCAGCGCTGATGATTTCGAACATCTTGCTCCGCCGCCGACCCCTATCTCGACAGTCTTGCCGGCGCCGATCTGACCCGGCGGTGGAAGCGGGAGTCCTCGAACGAGACGCCGGGTACGAAGCTTCACCGCACGACCTATCACTACTGGTTCCACCTGGGCGAATCACAAGCGGTGCGGCAGCTCCTCGGGCACACGCGGCTTCCGACCTTCGTCGGCGGCTTCGGGAAATCTCAGTACCGGCCGGAGATCGCTCACACCGGCCGGTCGAAGCCGTACTCGCGCGTCTGATTGAGATCGTCCGGCAAGACTCGCTCGCCGGTCCGCCGAAAGCCCATCCGCTCGTAGAGGCGGTGCGCCTGGTCGAAGCGTGTGTCCGACCAGAGGACCAGGCGCGCGATCTTCTGCGCTCGGCACCACTCGAGCACCGTCTCGACCAGCGCCCGGCCCGTGCCGCGACCGCGCAGGCGCGCGTCGAGGTACAGACGATGGAGCTCGGCGCTGCCATCGTCGAGCCGCTCGACGCCGACCGAGCCGACGATCGTGCCGCCGTCGCGCACGACGAAGAACGCGCCGCGCGGCGCCGCGTAGTGCTGATCGAACCGGAAAAGATCGGAGACTTCGACCTCCGGCACGAAGACGAAGCCGTACTCCAGATACACACGGCCGATGAGCTCGACGACGCCCGGCGCGTCGGCACGCCCGGCAAGACTGATGGCCGCTACTGGGCTGGGGCGGCGTCCGGGTGAGTCGCCGCGGATGCCCAACCGATCCCAGGGCAGTACGATCACGGCGATCCCCAGCAGCATCAGCGCCATGCCGGTGAGCCGGAGCGGGCCGAACCGCTCGCCGAACACGAGCGCCGACGAGTAGCCGCCGACGAACGGCACCAAAAGGGCGAACGGCGTAACCGTCGCGGCCGGATATCGGCGCAGCAGCCGGCCCCAGATCGCGTACGCCAGGATGGTTGCCACCACCCCAAGGTAGAGCGCGGAGGCGACGGCGATCCACGACGCACTCGCCGCCTCGCGCGCCAAGGCCGAGGGCCCGCTCATCATCACCGGGAGGGCCAGCGACGGCAGGGGCGGCACGAGGCTGAGCCACACGATCAGATCGAGCATCTGCACCTCGCCGATCCGCTTCAGCAAGATGTTCCCGACCCCCCAGCTGATCGCGGAGCCCATCGCGAGAGAGAAGCCGGCGACGGTCAGGTCGTGGCCGACGGTCATGAAGATGAGCACGAGCCCCGCGACCGCCACCGCCAGGCCGCTGAGCTGGTTCGCGGTCGGCCGTTCGCGCAAGACGATCGCCGCGAACACGATCGTGAACAGCGCCTGGGTTTGGATGAGGAGCGAGGCCAGACCGGGCGGCAAGCCGTTGGCGATCGCGAAGAACTGCAGGAGGAACTGGCCGGCGAAGAGGGTTGCGCCGATCGCGATGAGCCGAGGCCAGCCGACCGAAGGCCGCGGCAGCGCGAGCGCAGGGACGGCCGCGATCAGGAACCGCAATGCCGTCAGGGTGGGCGGCGAGAAGCTGTCGAGCGCGAGCCGGGTGGCGACGAACGCCAGGCCCCAGATGATGACGACGAGCAGCGCGAGCGCGACGTGAAGGGGGCTCAGGCGCGGCCGGTCCTAGCTCAGAATGGCGCGGCGGTAGTGGCTCGGGTAGACGACGCCGGCGCGCGCCGGCAGCGCCGCCAGATCCTGCGCGATCTGCCAGCCGAGGGTCTTCAGTGCCTCGACCTCGGAGCGCTCGCGCGCGGCGAGCACAGTCCAGGCCGCCGCCTCGTCGGGCGCCGCGACGATCACGGGGCCAATGAAGTCGTGGTCGGTGATGCGCTCGAAGAAATAGAGCGTCACTCCGGCTTGAGATCGGGCCGCTTGAGGGCGAGCGCCGACCACTCGAGAGTCGCCTTGCGCTTGAACTCGATCGCCTTCTCCCACTCGTCGAGCGAATAGCAGTCGCGCTCGGCGACGCAGCGGATCTCGGTCACCGTGCGCTCGTCGAGGCCCAGCCGCTCGGCGATCTGCTTGTCGGAGAGACCGGGCTGGTCGATCTTCTGGAACGAGTTGCAAAGCTTCAGCACCTCGTCCTTGTAGCACTTGTAGACCTCGGGATCGAGCTTGAAGACCGCCATATCTATCTCATCTCCCTGAGCCCGTGGGCGGCCGGGCACACGCGCATGCACTCGAAGCACTGCGCGATGTTCGTCGACGAATAGGTGATGGCCCAGAGGCTGCGCGTGAAGAAGTCGCCGTAGAGGAGCATCTTGCGCTTGTCACGGTCGGGCTCGTTCAGCGTTTCTTCGAGCACCTTCTGGAACCCGCCGACCCAATGCGTGTGCACGCGCGTGTTGCAGCGCGCAGCGTCGTAGAAGGTTCGCACGGCCCGGCCGTTCTCGAGCTTGCCCGAGAGGCATCCGCCGTTCGAGCCGGGGCAGGTTGCGAGGCACGGCGTGGTGCGCTCGCGGTCCCACATCTCACGGCAGGCCGGCGCCGGGCAAGCGGGGCTCGTCTCGACGCCGTCGGCCTCGAACGGCGCGGTCGTGATCACCGCGCTCCAGTACATGAAGCCGTGCTCGCGGTTCAGCACGGGGCCGGCGAGCGATCTCGAGCCGAGACCGGCGAGCTCGGCCGCGAGCATCAGCGACAGAAAGGGCGTGTCGCCGCTCGCGGTCCCCGGCGGGACGTAGAGCGCGTAGTAGCCGAACTCGCTCTCGATGTACTGGGCGAGCCGGCGACCGACGCCCTGGATGCGCTCGGTCGTTCCCATTGTCTGCATGACCCACGGCGAGGTCGCCGCCCAGTCGCCCTCGCGCGGCTGCGCCCCTCCGACGACCACGACCGATCGGGCCCCCGGCAGCAGATCGCCCGGGCGGTGCTTCTCCGGCGCGTAGGCATCGAAGGCCGTCGCGTCGGCGACCCCACACACCGTCGCGCCCGACTCGAGCGCGACCGACTTCAGCTTCGCGGCGGAGCCCGGCGGGAGATCGGCCATCAGCGCGCCCGGGCCTCTGGCCTCACTGGAGCTTCCGGTACTTGCGCCCGACGGGGCAGACGCGCATGCACTCGAAGCATTGCGCGATCGAGTCGCGGAAGAAGCCGAGCGACTGGATGCTCTTCGTGAAGAAGTCGCTGTAGATCATCGTCCGCCGCCGTTCGCGGTCGTCCTCGTTCACGATCTGAAGAAGCCCCTTCTGGAACGAGCCGATGCCGTAGGTCTGCGCGCGCGAGTGGCACTTCTCGCGATCGTACGTCGAGGTCTGAATGCGCCCGTCCTGCACCGTCCCGGCCAGGCACGCCGGGCACACGCGAAGGCACGGCGTCGTCCCGATGCGCTTGTACATCGCCGCGCAGCCCGGATGCGGGCACGCGGGCTCGGCCAGCGGCTGGTCGGGCTCGAGGGGCAAGGTCGTGATGAGCGCCGCGTAGTAGAGCAGTCCGTACTCGGGGTTCAGGATGATGTGCGCGGCGAGCGAGCGCGTGCCGAGGCCGGCGAGCTCGGCGGCGTGCATCATCGACATCGGCGGCTCGTGGCCGTGGACGGGCAGCGACGGCGCCTGGATCGCGCGATGTGAGAGCGTGCCCTCGATGAAGTCGCACATCGCGTGGACGGCCACGTTCTCGCGCAGGTCGTAGCCAGTGATCTCCATCACGCGGTGGTCGGGGCAGCGCCAGGCCCCGGCGGTCGGCCCGTCGCCGCCGGCGACGACGACGCTGCGGGCGCCCGGCAAGATGTCCTCCGGGCGATGGCCCTCGGGCACCTTCGCGCGGAACGCTTCGACCGGCGCGATGCCGACCACGCGCGCGCCGGCCTTCATGCCGACGGCCTTCACCTGCTCCTCGCGTGTCATGACGGCCCCAGGATAATCCCCTCCGGTATAATCCGCCCGGCATGAATTTCGAGGCGCTGCGCGCGAGCACATTGCCGGGCTTGCTCGTCGAGCGAGCGGGGACACGGCCCGAGCGCGTCGCGTTCCGCGCCAAGGAGCTCGGCATCTGGCGCGAGACGACGTGGCGCGAGCTCGCCGCACGCGTCGCCGCGCTCGCGTGCGGGCTCGCGCGCGAGTATCGCATCGCGGCCGGCGAGACGGTGGCCATCATCGGCAACCCGTGCCCCGAGTGGACCATCGCCGATCTGGCGACGCAGGCGCTCGGCGCGATCACCTACGGCATCTATCCGACCAGCGCGCCGGGCGAGGTGCGTCACCTGCTCCAGCACGGCGGTGCGTCGCTGATCGTCGCCGAGGACCAGGAGCACCTCGACAAGACCCTCGAGGTGCTCGACGACTGTCCGGGGGTTCGCGCCGTGCTCGTCGCCGACACGCGCGCGCTCTTCATGTACCGCCACCCGCGCGTGCGGCCGCTCGTCGAGGTCGAGGACCGCGGCCGCGAGGCGCTCGCCGGCGAGCCCGACGTCCTCGCCCGACTCGTGCCCAGGCTGTCAGCCGACGCTCCCGCGACGATCATCTACACGTCGGGTACCACTGGACACCCGAAGGGCGCGGTCTACCGGCACGGGCCGCACCTGGCCGCGTGCGCCAACATCGTCGCCCACTATCCGATCCTCGCGCGCCGCGAGCACCGGGCCGTCGCGATGCTGCCGCTGTGTCACGCGATGGGCCGCAATCTCGCGATCACGATGCCGCTCATCGCCGACATCGTGCCGCACTACCCGGAATCGGTGGAGACCTTCGCCGAGGCGCTCTACGAGATCCAGCCGACGTTCGTCTTCACGGTGCCGCGCTATCTGCAGAAGTTCGCGGCCCACCTGCTGGTCGGGCTCGATCAGAGCTCGTGGATCAAGCGTGCCGCCTACCGCTGGGCGATGGCGGCCGGCCGGCGCGCGCTCGATCGGCGATGGCGCCGCGGCGGTTCCGGCGGTCCGTCCCTGCCGGCGGCGCTCGCCCGAGCGCTCGTGTTTCGCTGGCTCCTCGAGAAGGTCGGCTTCGCGCACGCCGAGCTCGTGATCTCGAGCGGCGCGCCGCTCCCGGCGGCGGTCGCCACGCTCTGGCAGGCGTGGGGCGTCAATCTGTGCGAGGCGTACGGCCAGACCGAAACGGGCGGCGCGCTCGTCTCGGGCCAGCGCGGCCCGTATCCACCGCCCGGCAACGTCGGCGCCGTGGCGCCCAACATGGCGGTCGAGCTCGATCCGGCCGGCGAGATCCTCGTGACCGCGGCCGAGTTCTTCGGAGGCTACTGGCGCGACCATGACGCGACCCGCGCGCTCTATCGCGACGGCAAGCTTGCCACCGGCGACGTCGGCGAGTGGACCGCTGAGCACTCGCTCAAGCTCGTCGATCGGAAAAAGGACATCCTGATCACGGCCGGCGGCAAGAACGTGAGCCCCTCGCTGGTCGAGAACCGGCTGCGCGCGAGCCCGTACATCAGCGAGGCGGCGGTGTTCGGCGAGGCCCGCAAGTATCTGGTCGCGCTGCTCGAGGCCGACGGCGAGACGGTGGCCGAGTGGGCGCGCGAGCACGGCGTGGTCCACACGGGCTACGCCTCGCTGGTGGCTCACCCTGACGTGGTCGAGCTGATCGACTCCGAAGTGCGGCGCGCGAACGACGACCTCACGCGCGTCGAGCAGGTGAAGGCTTTCCGACTGCTGCCGCGCGAGCTCGATCCCGAGCTGGAGGGCGAGCCCGTGACGCCGACGCGGAAGGTGAAGCGGCGCCTGATGGCCGAGCGTTACGGCGCGCTGGTCGAGTCGATGTACGCGAGCGACGAAGAACGCCGGATCGCGGCCGAAATCACAGCCGGCCGCGTTTCGTTCCGGGCGGAGGACTAGATGGCAAGGCCTGCTCTCATGCTGCTCGCAGCGCTCCTCGGCGTGACGGCGACCGTCACGCCGGCCCTGGCCCAGTACCGGATCGGTATGAGCGCTGCCATCACGGGCCCGGCGTCGTCCACGTACGCGCCGACGTACGAAGCCTACAAGGTGTACTTCAAGCGCGTGAACGACGCCGGCGGCATCAACGGCCAGAAGGTCGAGATCATATACGAGGACGACCGTGGCGAGCCTCAGCGCGCGGCCGCCAACGCCAAGAAGCTCGCCGAGGGCTCGATCCTGATGGTCAACGCGTCGACCTCCGCCACGTACAAACCGTTCATGACCGAGTCGGAGACCGAGAAGCTGCCGCTGCTGTTCGGCGGCGGCGTCTGCCCCCGCGAGGCGTTCCCGCCCGCGAGCCCGCTGATCTTCTGCTCGACCTCGTTCGGCTCGAAATGGGACAGCCGGTTCGCGCTCGGCTTCATCAAGGAGCAGGCGGCCGGCAAGAAGGTGAAGGTCGGCTTCGCCGCGCAGGACATCCCGCTCTCGCGGATCGAGCTCGAGTTCGCCGAGCAGCTCGCGAAGGAAATGGGGCTCGAGCCGATCCCGGTCGTGGTGGTCCCGGGCAACACGCCGGACTTCACCCCGGTCGCCCAGAAGCTGAAGGACGCCGGCGCCGACTGGGTGCTCTCCTGGGCCCTGTGGCACGTCGAGGTCGGCGTGTTCGAGGCGCTCCATCGCATCGGCTGGCAGGGAAGCTATCTCCTCTACGGTCACCAGCAGACCCAGGACGAGCTCTCGCGCCTGAAGGCGGGCAATCTCTACGCCTTCGGCGGCAACACGCTCTTCATGGAGAACCTGCCGATCCACGCGGAGATCGCCAATCTCGTCAAGGGCCAGACGACGCATCCGGCGCACTACATGGCCGAAGGCTGGGTGTCGGCGATGGTGCTCGAGGCCGGGCTGAAGAAGTGCGGCTGGCCGTGCCCGAAGGACAAGCTCGCGACGGCGCTGGCCTCCGTAAGCGTCGACACTCGCGGGCTGCGTGGCGGTCCGATCGAGTGGACCCCGGACAATCACTACCGGAAGAGCACTTACTACCAGGTCTACCGCTGGGACTCGAGCAAGAGCGTGACCGCGCCGGTCGGCGGCTGGACACGGCTCGAGATCAAGTGACGCAGTGACGCAGGTCCTCGCCACGACCGTCGTCGTCGCGAGCCTCTACGCGCTGCTGGCTGCCGGTTACGTGCTCGTCTACCGGGCGACGCGCGTCCTGAATCTGGCCCAGGGCGACATGATGACGCTCGGCGGCTACTTCCTGTTCCTCGTGGCGGCCGCGGTGCCCGGGCAGCCGGCGCTCTCGGTCGCCACGGCGGCGGCGCTCTCGGCGCTGGCCGGCTTCGTCATCTATCGGCTCCTCATGCGGCCAATGGCGGGCCACCCGATCTTCGCGGCGGTGCTCGTCACGATCACGCTCGGCATTCTCCTGCGCGCGGCGATCGTGCTCGTCTACACCGACCGCATCCGCCACCCGCTGCCGTTGCTGGGGCTCGCGAACCCGCCGCGCCGGCTGCCGGGCGGCGCCGTCGTCTCGACGTTCGATCTGCTGACCGTGGCCGTGGCGGCCACGCTCTTTGTCGGGCTCTTCGCCTTCCTCCGGCTCTCGCCGCTCGGCATCCAGATGCGCGCGGCCGGCGAGAAACCGCTGCTCGCCGCTCAGCGCGGGATCAACTTCCAGCTGCTGTTCGCGCTCTCGTGGGCGCTGGCCGGCTTCGCGGGCGCGCTCGCGGGCATTCTCTACGCGAACAACGTGCGGCTCGATCCCTCGCTCGGCGTGCTCGGCCTCAAGGCCTTCGCGGTGGCGCTGGTCGGCGGGCTCGACAGCCTGGGCGGCGTCATCCCGGGCGCGCTCATCGTGGCCGCAGTCGAGGTGCTGTCCGTCCGCTACGGCGATCCGCTGCTCGCCGACGTCTCGCCGTTCCTGTGTCTGCTCGCGATGCTGCTCGTGCGCCCGTGGGGGCTCTTCGGTACGAGGGAAGAGCTGGAGCGCGTGTAGATGGCGTTTGGCGGCGGCTACTTCAAGACCACGTACGCGGGCGATCTAGCGCTGATCGACACGCGACTGCGACGCGCGGCGCTCGGCCTGCTGGTCTTCGCCCTGATCGTGCTGCCGCGATTCGCGTCGCCGTTCATGCTCGATCTCGTCGCTCAGACCGCGCTGGCCGCCGTCGGCGCGCTCGCCCTCAATCTGCTTACCGGGCTCGCCGGCCAGGTCTCGCTCGGCCACGCCGGCTTCATCGCCGCCGGCGCGTTCACGACCGCGGTGCTGGTCGAGCACCGCCTGCCATCGCCGCTCCTGGCCTTGCCCGCCGCAGCGCTGGTGGGCGCGGGGCTCGGTGTGATCGTCGGCATCCCGGCGCTCAGGCTCAAAGGCCTTTACCTGGCGCTCGGCACGCTGGCGCTGCACCACGTCGTGCTCTACGCGTGCGGCGAGTTCCAGAGCCACTGGGGCGCCAACACGGGCGTGTCGATTCCGCCGCCGCGATTCGGCGCCTGGGTGCTCAAGGGCACGATCGCCTGGTACTACGCGCTCACCGCAATCGGCGGGCTGGTCCTGGTCCTCTCGGTGAATCTCCAGCGCTCGCGCGCCGGGCGGGCGTGGATGGCGATCCGCGATCGGGAGATCGCCGCCGAGTCCGTCGGGATCGACGTGGCGCGCTACAAGGTGCTGGCGTTCGTGTGGTCGAGTGCCCTGACGTCCGTGGCCGGCGCGCTCTTCGCGTACCAGCGCGCGTTCGTGTCTGTCGAGGCGTTCGGCTTTTTTCTCGCGATCGAGTACATCGCGATGGTCATCATCGGCGGCCTCGGGTCGGCGCTGGGCGCCGTGCTCGGGGCCGCGTTCGTGACCCTGCTTCCGTACGGGATCGACGCGGGGGTCGCGGCGCTGCGCGTGCCCGGCGGCGCCGAGTACTACCTGTTCCCGCTGAAGTTCGGGGCGTTCGGTCTGCTGATGGCGGCCTTCCTGGTCTTCGAGCCGCAGGGGCTCGTCGGGATCTGGCGCCGCGCCCGTAACTGGGTCGTCCTCTGGCCGCTGCGCTACCGGCCGCTCCGCCCCGCGTCGTGATCCCCGACCTCGAGCTCGAGAACCTCGAGGTCGTCTACCATCACGTCGCGACCGCGATCCAGGGCGTCTCGCTGCGCGTGCCGCCCGGCGCGATCGTCGCGCTGCTCGGCACCAACGGCGCCGGCAAGACGACCACGCTCCGGGCGATCTCGGGCTTTCTCGGCGCCGACGACGCGCAGATCGTGGGAGGCCGCGTCCTGTTCCAGGGCGCGACCGTCACCGGCAGGCCGCCGCACGAGCTGGCGCGCCGGGGCCTCGTGCTGGTCCCGGAGCGCGACAAGGTCTTCGAGACCCTGACCGTTCAAGAAAACCTGCGCGCCCTCGTACCGGGCGCGCGCGTCGATCACGACGCGCCGCGGCCGCCGGTGACGCTCGAGCAGGTGTTCCACTACTTCCCCGCGCTGGCCGGACGCCGCCGACAGCTGGCCGGCTATCTCTCGGGGGGCGAGCGCCAGATGCTGGCGCTCGCGACGGCGCTGCTCTGTCGGCCGCGCGTACTGCTGGTCGATGAGCTGTCGCTCGGGCTGGCACCGCGCGTCATCGAGAGCCTCATGGCCCTGGTCGCGCGCCTGCGCGACGAGCTCGGGCTGGCCGTGCTGCTCGTCGAGCAGAACGCGGGCGCCGCGCTGGCCGTCGCGAGCTACGGCTACGTCATGGAGCACGGCCGCATCGTCTACGACGGCACGGTCGAGCGCCTGCTTGCCCACGAGGACGTCCGCGAGTTCTACCTCGGCATGGGCCGTCGCGCCGGGCGCCGTAGCTACACCGAGGTGAAGCAGTATCAGAGGCGCCGCCGGTGGTTCTGAGGGTCGAGGACGTCACCCTCGACTTCGACGGGCTGCGCGCGCTGAGCGGCGTCAGCATGTCGGTCGACGCCGGCGGGCTCGCGGCGCTCGTCGGGCCGAACGGCGCCGGCAAGACGTGCCTCCTCAACTGCGTGGGGGGATTCTACGCGCCGACGTCCGGGCGCATCGTGTTCGGCGACGCCGCGATCCAGGGCCTGCCGCCCCATCGCATCGCCGCGCACGGCATCGCGCGCACATTCCAGTTCGTCGAGCTCTTCCGCGGGATGACGGTGCTCGACAACATCCTGCTCGGCCGGCACCGGCACATGCGGGCGGGGGTGCTCGCCGGCGCTCTCTTCTGGGGACGCTCGCGCCGCGAGGAGACGGCCCACCGCCGCCGCGTCGAGGAGATCGTGGAGTTCCTCGAGCTCGAGCGCTGCCGCAAGGAGCTGGTCGCGAGCCTGCCGTTCGGCGTGCAGAAGATCGTCGCGATCGGCCGGGCGCTCGCGCTGGAGCCCAAGCTCTTGCTGCTCGACGAGCCGTCGACGGGAATGAACCGCGAAGAGAAGGAGAACCTCGCCCGGTTCCTCCTGAGGATCAAGCACGAGCTCGGCATGACGATGCTCTGGGTCGAGCACGACATGGAGCTGGTCGGCGATCTGGCCGATACGGTGACCGTGCTGGACTTCGGCCAGCGAATCGCCGCCGGGCCGCCGGGCGCGGTGCTCCACGATCCGCGCGTGATCGAGGCGTATCTGGGCCGCGCCGCGAGCCGAGAGAAAGGAGCGGGATGATGCTGCTGCCGACGTCGGTCGTGGGAAGTCACGGGCTACCCGGCTGGGTGTGGCTCGCGCGCGAGGCGATGGAGGCCGGGCGCCTGGGATCGATCGACGTGCGCGAGCTGATGGAAGACGCGACCCAGGTGGCGCTGCTCGACCAGGAGCGCGCGGGCGTCGACGTGGTGAGCACGGGCGAGATGATGCGCGTCAGGTTCATCATCGGCTTCTACGATCGCTTCGCCGGCATCCGCACCTTGCCGGCCGCTCGGCGGCTCGGCCAGCCGCTCTGGGATACCAACACCCCGTTCGAGGTCTTCGAGCCGATCAGTGCGCCGGAAGGACTCGGCATCGTGGAGGAGTTCAAGCTCGCGCGCTCGCTGACGGGGAAGCGCATCAAGGCGACCGTGCCCGGACCGTACACCTTGCTCGTGCCGTTCAAGCTCGGCGGCGGCTATCGCGACAAGGACACCTTGCTCGCGGATCTAGTCGGCATCGTGAGCGCCGAGTGCCGCGCGCTCGTCGAGGCGGGCGCCGACTTCATCCAGATCGACGAGCCGCACAGCGGCATGTACTCCGGCGCGCCGCCGCGCTTCGACGAGGGCGTGAATCGCGTGGTCGAGGGGATCGAGGCGAAGATCGCAGTGCACGTCTGCTTCGGGAACCTCTACGGCCGGCCGTTCTCGGCCGTGCGCGACTTCAGGAACCTCTATCCGACCCTGCGCGATCTGCGCGCCTCCCAGATCGTCCTCGAGTTCGCCAACCGCGGCATGGAGGATCTCCGCTACTGGAAGGAGTTCCCGACCGACAAGGAGCTCGGCGCCGGCGTGATCGACGTCAAGGCGTTCAAGGCGGAGTCGGCGGCCGACGTGGCCGAGCGCATCCGCGCCATTTTGAAATACGTCGCGCCCGAGAAGCTCTGGCTCAATCCGGATTGCGGATTCTGGGAGACGCCGCGCTGGGTGGTGAAGCACAAGCTCGCCGCGCTCGTCGAAGGCGCGGCGATCGTCAGAAAAGAGCTGGGAGGCTGAGATTTTGAGCGGCGCGTATCGTGGAGGGAAGGAGGATCCCACCATGACCAACGTGCTGTCGTCTCGCGAGCTGGACCTGGTGGATGCCTACTGGCGCGCCGCGAACTACCTGACGATCGGACAGATCTACCTGCTCGACAATCCGCTCCTGCGCGAGCCGCTCAAGGTCGAGCACGTCAAGCCCCGACTCCTCGGGCACTGGGGAACGTCGCCCGGCCAGAACCTCATCTACGTCCACCTCAATCGCCTCATCACGCGTCACGACGCCGAGCTCATCTATCTGTCCGGCCCCGGCCACGGCGGACCCGCGATCGTGGCCCAGGTGTACCTCGAGGGCACGTACTCCGAGATCTATCCGGACGTCTCGCGGGATCTCGCCGGCATCCGCAAGCTCTTCCGGCAGTTCTCGACACCTGGCGGCATTCCGAGCCACGTGAGCGTGACCACGCCCGGGTCGATCCACGAGGGCGGCGAGCTCGGCTACGTGCTCGTGCATGCGTTCGGCGCCGCGTTCGACAATTCCGAACTCATCGTCGTCGCGGTCGTCGGGGACGGCGAGGCGGAGACCGGGCCCCTGGCCGGAAGCTGGAAGGGGATCAGCTTTCTCAACCCGGCGCGGGACGGCGCGGTGCTGCCGATCCTGCATCTCAACGGCTACAAGATCGCCGGCCCCACTGTGCTCGGGCGCTCGACCGACACCGAGATCGAGAGCCTCCTCGGCGGTCAGGGCTACGACGTGCTGTTCGTCGAGGGAAGCGAGCCGCGGACCGTGCACGCGCTGCTCGCCGAGGCGCTAGAGACGTGCTACACGCGGATCCGCGCGATCCAGCGCGAGGCGCGCGACCACGGCGTGGCCGGCCGTCCTCGCTGGCCCGCCATCGTGCTCCGGACGCCGAAGGGATGGACCGGTCCCAAGGTCGTGGACGGCGTCCCGATCGAGGGCACGTTCCGCGCGCATCAGGTGCCGCTGAGCGAGGTGCGAACGAACGCCGACCACCTGCGCCTGCTCGAGCAGTGGATGCGGAGCTATCGGCCCGAGGAGCTGTTCGATGGCGCGGGCCGGTTGGTGTCGGACGTCGCGGCGCTCGCGCCGACCGGCGCGCGACGGATGGGGGCGAACCCGCATGCCAACGGCGGCCGGGCGGTGCCGCCGCTGGATCTCCCGCCGTTCCGCGACTACGCGATCCGCGTGAGTCGCCCGGCGACGGAGCGCGCCGAATCGACCCGCCAGCTCGGCAAGCTCATGCGCGACGTCTTCACCCGCAACCGGCGGCAGGCCAACTTCAGGCTGTTCTGTCCGGACGAGACGAACTCGAATCGCCTCGGCGATGTCTTCGAGACGGAAAAGCGCTGCCTCGTCGAGACCGTGTTGCCGAACGACGATCACGTCGCCCGGGACGGCCGCGTGATGGAGGTCCTCAGCGAGCACCTGTGTCAAGGCTGGCTCGAAGGCTACAACCTCACCGGACGGTACGGGCTCTTCGCAACGTACGAGGCCTTCGCCATGGTGTCGGCATCCATGGCCGTCCAGCATGCCAAGTGGCTCGAGGAGAGCGTGCGACTGTCCTGGCGCAAGCCCATTCCGTCGCTCAATGTGCTGCTCACCTCGACGTGCTGGCGCAACGACCACAACGGCTTCAGCCACCAGGGGCCCGGGTTGATCGACGTGATGCTCTCGAAGAAGGGCACGGTGTCCCGCATCTACTTGCCGCCCGACGCCAACTGCCTGCTCGCGACGGCCGATCACTGCTTCCGCAGCCGGAACTACGTGAACCTCATCGTGATCGACAAGCAGCCTCAGCTCCAGTGGCTCGCGATCGACGCGGCGATCGAGCACTGCGCGCGTGGCGCGTCCATCTGGCGCTGGGCGAGCAACGACCAGGGCACGGAGCCCGACGTCGTGCTAGCGGCGGCCGGGGACATTCCGACCCTCGAAGTCGTGGCCGCGGCGTGGTGGCTCCGGCAGCGCGCGCCCGAGCTGAAAGTGCGCGTGGTCAACGTCGTGGACCTCATGACCCTGTTCCCGTCCGACGTGCACCCGCACGGAATGGACGCGGCGTCCTTCGACGACACCTTCACCCGCGACGCGCACGTCGTGTTCGCCTTCCACGGCTATCAGCGGGCGATTCACCAGATCATCCACGGCCGGCCGCACGCGGAGCGCTTCCACGTGCGCGGGTTCAACGAGGAAGGCACCACGACGACGCCGTTCGACATGGTGGTCCGCAACGGCATGAGCCGCTACCACCTCTGCATCGAGGGGCTGCGGCGCGGCGGCGGCGCGCTGCCGCGAAGGCAGGCCTTGATCGACGAGTGCCACGCGGCCCTGGAGCGCCATCTTCGGTACAGCCGCGATCATCTCGAGGACATGCCCGAGGTGCGCGACTGGGTGTGGAGCGAGGGCTGACGCCGCCATGAACGTCCTGGCGGTCAACTGCGGCAGCTCGTCGATCAAGTTCGGGCTGTTCGCCGCGCCGGCGAGCGGCGAGCACGGGGACGGCATGAGTCGGCTCGCGGGCGGCGGTATCGAGCGACTCGGCACGGGCCGAGCGCAGCTGCACTTCGAGACCGTCCGCGGCGTGCCACTGGACACGACGGGGGTGGTGCCCGATCAGGCCGAAGGGGTGCGGCGGATCGCGGAATGGATGAGCGCGACGCGTCTGTCCGTGCAGGCGGTGGGGCATCGCGTGGTGCACGGCGGCCCGCGGTTCCGGACGCCGACGCTCCTCGACGACACAGTCATCGCGGCGATTCACGAGCTCGAGGCCCTGGCGCCCCTGCACAACGGTCCGAGCCTCGCGGGGATTCGCGCGTGTCGCGCGGCGTTCGGCGGCGATCCGCCGATGGTCGCGGTCTTCGACACCGCCTTTCACGCCTCGCTGCCGGAGCGCGCGTGGCGATACGCCCTCCCGCGGGAGCTGGCCGACCGCCACGCCATCCGTCGCTACGGGTTTCACGGCATCTCCTACCGCGCGGTGCTCGAGCGCTACTGCGCCTTCACGGGCCGGCCCACGTCGCGCGCGACGATTGTCGCCTTGCATCTTGGCAGCGGCTGCTCGGCCGCGGCGATCGAGAACGGCCGCTCGATCGACACGTCGATGGGGCTCACGCCGCTCGAGGGGCTGGTGATGGGCACCAGATCCGGCGACATCGACCCGAGCATCGTCGGGCACCTGTCGCGGGCCGAGTCGGCGCCCGTCGCCGAGGTGGAGCGCTGGCTCACCGGGCGGTCGGGGCTCCTCGGGCTCTCGGCGCGGAGCAACGACCTGCGCGACCTGCTGGCGCACGAGAGCGACGACGCCGGCGCGGCGATCGCGATCGAGGTGTTCTGCTATCGCATCCGCAAGTACATCGGCGCGTACCTGGCGGCGCTCGGCGGCGCCCAGGCGGTCGTGTTCACCGGAGCCATCGGCGAGCGCTCGGCCGAGGCGCGCGCGAGGATCTGCCAGGGGCTCGAGTGCTTCGGCCTGATCCTCGACCCGCGAGCCAATGCCGACGCGGCGGGCGGCGAGCGACGCATCAGCGCCTCGGGGGCGCGGCTGGAGGCGTTCGTGATTCCGACCGACGAGGAGATCGAGATCGCGCGGGACACCGTGCGGGCGCTCCGTCGGTGAGGCTGATCGTGTCCCTCGCGCTGCTGGCCGCGTTGGCCGGCTGCAGCCTGCTGGAGCGCGCGCGGTCGAACTTCTGGGAGCTCGAGCGCGGCCCGTCGGGTCAGGCGCCCGATCCGGCGACGACGCGCGAGGCGGTGATCCAGATCTACGCCGCCCGTACCGTCGGCTGGCGCGGCTTCTTCGCGGTGCACACGTGGATCGCGGTGAAGCCGCGCGACGCCGAGTCCTACACGCGCTACGAGGTGATCGGCTGGGGCGTCGACCGCGGCGCGCCGGCCGTGCGCGTCAACCGCAGCGGCGCCGACAACTACTGGTTCGGCGACCGCCCCGAGCGGCTCGTCGACCTCCGCGGCGAAGCCGCCGATCCCCTGATCGAGCGGGTCGCGGCCGCGGTAGCCTCGTATCCGTACCAGGCGACCTATCGCACCTGGCCCGGGCCCAACAGCAACACGTTCACGGCCTGGGTCGGCCGGAGCGTGCCGGAGCTGCGTCTGAAGCTCCCGCCCACCGCGATCGGCAAGGACTTCCTGCCGGGCTCCGTCGCCGACACGACGCCGAGCGGGACGGGCGTGCAGCTCTCCTTCTTCGGGCTCACGGGGGTCGCGGTCGGCTGGGCAGAAGGCATCGAGGTCAACGTGCTCACGCTCAACTTCGGCGTGGAGCTCAAGCCCCCCGCGTTGAAGCTGCCCATAGTCGGGCGCATCGGTCCTTCCTGAGGTTTGCGCCGGGCGTCGGCTGGCCGCTCCACTCCAATGTGAGCGCGTGAGTCCCTATTGGGCTTGGGGCGGGCTATACCAAGCGCGCTCGGGGTGATATGTTCGGGCAATCTCGGTTCGGGGGGCGATCATGGACGTCCTGGAGCTTGGTCTGGCCGGAAAGGTCGCAATCGTCACGGGCGGCAGCGAGGGGCTCGGCCGCGCGTGCGTGGAGCGGTTCGCCAGGAGCGGCGCGAAGGTCGCCGTGTGCGCGCGGCGCAAGGACGTGCTCGAGCGCGCGGTCGACGAGATCCAGAAGAAGGTGGGTGGCGACATTCTGGCGATGGCCGCCGATGTCACGAACAACGCGGAGGTCGAGGCATTCGTCGCGGCGACCGTGGCGCAGTTCGGCGGCGTCGACATTCTCGTCAACAACGCCGGCACGTCGTCCGCCGCCGGCTTCGAGCAGGTGGACGACGCCGCGTGGATGTACGACTTCGATTCGAAGGTGATGGGCGCGATCCGGTTCTGCCGCCTCGTCATCCCGCACATGAAGCGCCGCGGCGGCGGACGCATCATCAACGTGACGACCGTCGGCGGCAAGGCCCCGGCGGCGCGCTCGCTGCCGACCAGCATGTCGCGCGCGGCGGGCATCAACCTCACCAAGTCGTTGGCCCACGAGTACGCGCCGGACCGGATTCTCGTCAACACGATCTGTCTGGGACTGGTCAAGAGCGCCCAGCACGAGCGGCGCGCCAAGGGCGACCTCGACGCGCACTACCGGGAGATCGCGGAGAAGCGCAAGCTGCCGCTCGGGCGATTCGGCGAAGCCCACGAGTTCGCCGATCTCGTCGCCTTCCTCGCCTCCGAGCGCGCGGCCTATATCACGGGCACGGCCATCAACTTCGATGGCGGCATCACAGCGGCGGTGTAAGCGGAGGAGCGAATGCTGAAGCGGAGCGCGATCGTCGCCAGCGTGCTGGCGATCGGGTTCGTCCTCGGATTCGGAACCCTGGCGTTCACCCAGGAGAAGAAGCCGCCGGCGACACGCGCCGGACTACATCTCATTCACGCTGCCGCGAAGTCGCTCGAAGACGCCGAAAAGCATCTGACACGCGCCGAGCACCACTTCGGCGGGCACCGCGCCAAGGCGCTCGACCTCGTCAAGCAGGCCGAAGCCGAGCTGAAGCAGGCCGTCGAATACGCCAAGGCCAACCCGCCGGCGCCGGCGACCAAACAGTGACCGCCATGCTTGCTCTACACACCTGGACACTCGATACGACGCCGCTCCCGGATGTGCTGCGCGCCACGAAAGGGGCCGGTTGGGACGGCGTGGAGCTGCGCCGGATCGATTTCGCGCGCGCGGCCGAGAAGGGACAGGCCGCGGCGGACGTGCTGGCGCTCGTCAAGGCCAGCGGGCTCTCCGTGGCGTGCGTCGGCGTGGAGCTCGGCTGGATGTTCGCCGACGGCGCCGAGCGCGAGAAGCTGATGAAGGCGTTCGACGAATCCTGCCGGTGGGCGGTCGGCCTCGGCTGCCAGACGGTGATGAGCGCGTCGGATCGCGGGCGCGGCGATCTCGCGCGGGCCGCCGCGAGCATGCGCGAGGCCGCCGCCGTCGCCGCCTCGCATCGCGTGAGGCTGGCCGTCGAGTTCAACTCGCAGGCCGAACAGCTCAACAACCTCGACGTCATGCGCGGTGTCGTCGCCAAGGCTGCGCACCCGAGCTGCGGGCTCCTGCTCGACACCTACCACTTGCAGCGGAGCGGGGCCAGCCTCAAGGCGATCGACGACGTCGCGCTCGGCGAGATCGCGTACGTCCAGTACAGCGACGTGCCGCGCACCGGGCTCGAGCCGGGCAAGGCGCTCGACCGGCTGCCGCCGGGACGGGGCAGCGTGCCGTTCAAGGAGATCTTCGCGTTGCTCAATCGCAAGGGCTATCGCGGATTCATGAGCTACGAGGCGCCGAACCCCGCGGCCTGGGCCCGGCCCGCCGACGAGGTCGCGCGCGAAGCGCTCGAGGCGACGCGGGCGCATCTGCCGACGGGTTAAGAGAGGACCATCATGCGCAAGACCATCACCGGCACCGGCGGCATGCTGCTCATCCAGACCCTGAAGGACGCGGGGGTGGACTTTCTCTTCTCGAATCCCGGCTCTGCCGAGACCGGGATCTTCGCCGCGCTGTCCGAGGACCAGGACCAGAAGCTGATCGTCGGCAAGCACGAGGGGCTCGTGGCGGCCATGGCCGACGGCTATCACCGCATGAGCGGCAAGGTGGGCGTCATCATTGCCCACGTCATGGGCGGCTCGTGGCAGCTGGCCGGACAGCTCTTCAACGCCCAGATCGCGGGCTCCTCCCTGCTAGTGATCGCGGGCGACTGGGCGTCGGAGATTCAGGACTTCCGCGGCCTGGCGCCGTTCCCCGGCCTGACCCAGGCCGAGTCGATGCGTGCCATCACCAAGGACGCGCGCGCGGCCTACCAGGTGGCGGCCAACCCCGCGGCGATTCCCGTCGCGACGACGCGCGCGCTGCGCGAAGCGACGACGCCGCCGACCGGACCCGTCTACCTCTCGATCAGCGCCGAGCTCTTGCTGCGCGACGGGCTGGAAGCGCAGATCGGCGAGGGCGCCGCGTATCGGATCGAGCGGCCGGGGGCGGCGCGCGCCAAGACGGTCGAGGAAATCGCGCGCCGGCTCGGCGAGGCGAAATGCCCGGTGCTGATGTTCGGCGACGACGTCTGGCGCGAGCGCGCCGGGGTCGAGGCGGTGCGGCTGGCCGAAGCGCTCGAGGCGCCGGCGTTCGCCACGCGGCAGATCTTCCCGAACTTCCCCACCCGCCACCCGCTCTACTGCGGCATGTATCCGGTCTCGAAGGATTTCGAGAAGGTCACCGGCCTCAAGCCGGACCTGATCTTCATGGCCGGCGTGCAGGGCGTGCACGGCGGCGTCGCCGAGCCGTTCGTGATCCAGATCGGCCCCAACCCGCTGCTGATGGGCCGCCACCACCCGCTCGACATCGCCGCGCAGTGCGAGCTGCCGGAGACCTTGCGCAGCATCACCGCCGCGCTGACACGGCTCCACGGCGACAAGGCGGCCGGCTTCGCGCGCCAGCGCGAGAAGGTGCGCGCGTACGCGAAGCTCCTGATCTCACGCGAGGAGGATCTGGCGCGCGAGCACGAGCACGAAGCGCTCGTGCATCCGAGCATGCTCGAGACCCACCTGGCCCAGCTCCTGCCGAAGAACACCGTGATGGTGCAGGAGAGCTCGACCGCCCGCACGACGCTCCTGCCGTTCGGCCACGACGCGATGGGGTGGACGCGCAGCGGCGGCGGCTCGCTCGGATTCGGCGTGGGCGCCGCCATCGGCGCCAAGATCGCGGTGGGCCGCGAGCGGCCCGTCGTCCTCCACCTGGGCGACGGCGCCCTGACCTATAGCGCGGCGGGCTTCTGGACGATGGCGCGCTACAACACCGCGATCCTCACCGTGATCTCGAACAACGAGACCTATCAGGTCGTCCGCACCAACTGGGCGCGCGAGGTGCCCGACAGCAAGATGGTGCACACCGGCAAGTATCCCGGGCTCTACCTCGACGCGCCGGCGACGGACTACGCGGGGCTCGCGCGCTCCCAGGGCGTCGACGGCGAGACCGTCAAGACCTTGAAGGAGCTCGAGCCGGCGCTGCGGCGCGGCGTCGACCGCACGACGCGAGAGAACAAGCCGTACGTGATCGACGTGAAGGTCGCGCGCGAGGGCGTCGGCGCTGACTCGACGTGGTACCAGGACTGGACGATGTAGCCGGGCTCGAGGTGGACGGGCCTCGACACGGCGCGTACGCTCGGCGGCAGGAGGGGATGATGGCCAATCCATTCGTGCACGTGGAGCTGCAGACGAACGACCCGGCGAGCGCGCGTAAGTTTTACACGAGCCTCTTCGGCTGGAAGCTGCAGGACGTGCCGATGCCCGGCGGGACCTACACGATGATCGACGTGGGCGGCGGAACCGGCGGCGGCATGATGCGCAACCCGGTTCCGGGGGCGCCATCGCACTGGCTGTCGTACGTCGGCGTCGACGACATCCACGCCTCGATGAAGAAGGCCAAAGAGCTCGGCGCGATGATCCTCGTGGACGTGACCGAGGTCGGCGAGTTCGGCTGGATGAGCGTGTTCACGGATCCGACCGGCGCGACCCTCGCCATGTGGAAGCCGAAGCAGCCCCACAAGTAACGCTCTGACGCGGTGCCCGCACTCGGCGGGCACCGCTCTCTCATCTAGTGCCGTCGCGTAACGCAGTGCCGTCGCGCAACGCGATCAGCAGCCGGCGGGCCCACACGCGGATCATCTCGCGCCGGTAGTCGGCGCTGCCCATCAGGTCGGAAAGCGGATCGGCCTCTCCCGCGGCGGCCTCCGCCGCGGCGCGCGCCGCGGCGTCGGTGAGCGCCTCGCCGCGCAGCGCGCGCTCGGCCCGATCGGCGCGGACCGGCGTCGGGGCGGAGCCGCCGAGCCCGATGCGCGCCTCGACGCATCGCCCCGCCCCGTCCAGCACCACGAGCGCGGCGACGCCGACCAGCGGTTTGTCCTCGGCCGAGCGCGACGTGAACTTGACGTAGCCGCCGCGCGCGCCCGCCGGCGGCGGTGGGACGCGGACGGCCGTGACGATCTCCCCGGGCTCGAGCGCCGCCTCGTAGAAGCCTCGGAAGAATCGCGCGAGCGGCACGGCGCGCTCGCCGCCGGGGCCGAGGACGCGCGCTTCAGCGTTCAGGCACAGGAGCGCGGGCGCGGGGTCCGACGCGGCCTCGGCGTAGGCGAGGTTGCCGCCGATCGTGCCCGAGGTCCGGATCGCGGGTGTGGCCACGCGGTGGACCGCCTCGGCGAGGAGCGGCCAGCCGTCTCGCACCGTGCGCGAGCGCTCGATGTCGGCGTGCGTGGCCATCGCGCCGAGCTCCAGCGAGCCGCCGTCGACGCGGATCCGATTCAGCCCAGGCACCCGGTGCAGCGCGACCAGGCGGTCGGGCTTGACGAGCCCGAGCCGGATCATGGCGACGAGCGCCGTCCCGCCGGCGACCAGCCGCGACTCGCCGTCGAGTCGTCCGAGCGTCTCGATCGCCTCGGGGAGCGATTCGGGCTCGAGCAGACGGAACGGATGCAAGCGCACGCCTACTTCGACCCCGCAACCGCCAGGACGGCCTCGACGATCTTCGTGTAGCCCGTGCAGCGGCACAGATTGCCGGACAATGCCTCGCGGACCTCGTGCTCGCTCGGCGACGGGTTCTCGAGCAGGAACGCCTTCGCGGCGAGCATCATGCCCGGCGTGCAGTAGCCGCACTGGGCCGCGCCGCGCTCGGCGAACGCGGTCTGGATCGGATCGAGGCGGCCGTCGCGCTCGAGGCCCTCGACGGTAACGAGCACGCGCCCGCGCACGTGGGCGGCCAGCACCAGGCAGGCGCGGATCGGCTGGCCGTCGGCCAGCACCGTGCACGTGCCGCAGACGCCCTCGCCGCAGCCGTACTTGGTTCCCATCAAGCCGAGCCCGTCGCGCAGGAGATCGAGCACGGTCCAGTGATCGGGCGCCTGGGTCGCGCAGGGCTGACCGTTGAGCGTGAAGGAGAGGCTCATGCCGGCCGCTCGATCGCGGCGCGCACGTTCGCGGCGAAGTCGCCGGCGAGCTGCTTGGCCTTGACCTTCATCACGGCGTCGCCGACCGAGCCCAGCCGTCCGAGCACGCGGACCTCGCTGCGGTAGCGCACGAGCGTGCCAGCCGCGGCTGCGGGCGTGAGATCGAGCGTGTTCCGCACCTCGACCTGGCTCGCGAGCTTTCGATCCTCGCCCCGCGCCAGCGACACCAGGTGGCGGGGGCGGTCCGACTCCACGATCTCGACCTTGAGGCGCTGCGTGGTCGAGAGGAAGCCGACCTTCACGGTGAGGCGCACCCGGTAGGTCGTCGCGTCCTCGATCTCGACGCTCTCGCAGCCGGGCAGGCAGGGCGCCACGCGCGCGGGATCGAGGAGAAAATCCCAGACCGCGTCGGGCGCCGCGGCGACCGTGAATTCCTCCTCGAAGACTGGCATGGCCCCTACGCCCGCTTCGCGCGGAGCGCCGCGAGCACGCGCTCGGACGTGATCGGCAGCTCGGTCATGCGAACGCCGAGCGCGTTCGAGACCGCGTTGGCCACGGCGCCGATGCTCGGAGTCATCGCCGGCTCGCCCAGCCCTTTGGCGCCGAACGGGCCGAGCCCTTCGCCGGACTCCAGCAGCACCGTCGCGATCTCGGGCGCGTCGAGCGAGGTCGGGATCTTGTAGTCGGCCAGATGCGGGTTCTTGCTGACACCGTTCTCGAGAGCAATCTCTTCCATGAGCGCGTAGCCGAGCCCCTGGACGGCGCCGCCCTCGAGCTGGCCCTCGGCGTTCGCACGATGAATGATGCGCCCGGCATCGAAGCACGACACGAGCCGCGTCGGGCGCGTGCGCCCGGTCTCCTCGTCGATCTCGACCTCGAGCGCGTGGGTGCCGAACGTGTAGTCGTTGAACGCCTTGCCCTGGCCCGTCGCCGGGTCGATCGTCGGCGCCGAGGGCGCGTCGTACTTCTCGAGCACCTGGACGGGCCGCCCCTGGCCGGTCGCGCCCTTGACGACGCTCGCCATCGAGAGCCCGCGATCCGGCGCGCCGCGGACGAACGCGTGCCCGCCGGCCAGCTCGATGTCCGCCGGCGCCGCTTCTAGAAGCGCGGCCGCCGCCCCGACCAGATGGCGGCGCAGCTCGCGCGCCGCGCTCAGCACGGCGTTGCCCGACATCAGGAGCTGTCGCGTGGCGGTAGTGGTGCCGGCGCGCGGCGTGAAGTGGCTGTCGCGGCCCACGGCGATCACGTGGTCGAGCTCGAGCCCGAGCACCTCGGCGGTGATGGCGCAGAGCGACGACGTCTGCCCGCCGCCCACGTCGGGCGCGGCGCAGCGGACCACGGCGGTGCCGTCGAGCTCCATCCCGATCCAGGCGCTCGCCGAGTCGCGCGTCCAGCACATGCGCCCGTAGGGCGAGAACGAGGCGGCCACGGCGCGGCCGATTCGCGTCGGCGCCCTCGACGGCCGCCGCTCGGCGAGCCCGGCCCAGGCGCGGCGCATCGTCTCGGCCAGCATCGGCTCGGACTCGATCACCTGACCCGTCGCGAGCCGGTCGCCCTTGCGCAGGAAGTTCTTCTCGCGGAGCGCCAGGGGATCCATCGCGAGCGCAGCGGCCAGCGCGTCCATCTGGCCCTCGTAGGCGAGGCAGGTCTGGATCGAGCCGAAGCAGCGGTAGGCGCTCGCGACTGGATTGTTCGTGTAGACCGTGGTCGCGTCCACCGTGACGTTCGGGATCCGGTAGGGTCCGGTCGACGTCACCAGGCTGTAGAGCAACACCCACGGCGAGAGCGCCGCGTAGGCGCCGGAGTCGGAGATCAGCTCGGCCTCGAGCGCGACCAGCGCGCCGTCGCGCGCTGCGCCCGTGCGATAGCGCATCACGTACGGATGCCGCTTGCCGTGACCGATAAACGATTCTTCGCGCGAGAAGATGAGCTGAACGGGCCGGCCCGTCTTCCAGACGAGCAGGCCCAACAGGCACTCGACCGTGACGTCTTCCTTGCCGCCGAATCCGCCGCCGAGGTACGCACCCTCGATCCGCACGCGGCCGTGCGGGATCTGGAGCACCACGGCGACGTCGCGAAAGTGCTCGAGCACCTGCGTGCTCACGCGCAGGGTCAAGACGCCCTCGCCGTCGATCCAGCCGATCCCGCTCTCAGTCTCCATGTAGACGTGATCGACGAAGGGCGTCCGGTAGGTGTTCTCGACGACGACAGCGGCGCGCGCGAAGCCCTGAGCGAGGTCGCCGGCGCGCAGATGCCAGCTCCGGAGCAGATTGCCGCTGTCGTGGACTTTCGGAGCGTCGGGCGCGAGCGCCGCGATTGGATCGTAGACGCCTGGCAGGTCTTCGTAGTCGATCTCGACCAGGTCGGCGGCGGCGGCCGCGATCTCGGGGGTCGTGGCTGCGATTGCCACGACGGGCTCGCCCTGGAATCGCACACGGTCCTCGGCCAGGACCGGCTGCGTGGCCAGGACGGCGCCGGCCGTGGCTTCGGCCATGCGGCCAGGCAGCTCCATCCGCTGCTCGTTGCGCGGCACGTCGTGCGCGGTGAGCACCGCGATCACGCCGGGCAAGGCGCGGGCCGCACGCGTGTCGATGCGGACGATGCGCGCGGACGCGTAGGGGCTCCGCATGATGCGGCCGTGGAGCATGCCCGCCAGCGCCAGGTCGCCCGCGTAGATCGGCCGGCCGCGCACCTTCTCCCACGCGTCTGGGCGCGCCGGGCTGGTGCCGATCACTCGCATGGACCGTCCGCGTCGGTGGTGAGCAGCATGAGGATCAGTGGCCGGTACCGATCGCTCCGAGAACCTTGAGATAGTAGAACAGTTGGACCGGCGACGTGATGATGTCGGCCACCACGGCGAAGGGCACGAGCGCGGCGCGCGCATATGGCGCCCACGGTCGATCGTCGTAGCATGAAATCTGCGCTAGGAGGCTGGTCACGACTCGCTGTCCATCGACCGGGCTCGCTCTGACGAGTACGAGCCGTCGACTGTACCCTTGGTCGACGTACGCCGCGATCGGCGCCTCGTAGTCGGGTGCATCGGGCGAATACCAGCCTTTGAAAGGCGATCTGTAGGCGTGCAGCGTCATCGCCGGAGCGGGATCGGGTGTGCTCCGGGTCATCGAGCAGTCGCGCGGCACCCATTGAGAGGGCGCGTCCGAGCCCAGCCGGTCCAGCGCGACCCACGGCAAGGACTCGAGTGGGACGCTGGTCCAGCGATCGGGTGTCTCCTCGATCGTCATCGCGTTGGTGGAGCTCGATTGTTTGACCCACCTCCCGGTCTTGTAGCGAATCTGCAAGGTCGTTCCGGAGAGCTGGACTTCGCGGTAGCCGGTCGGGTCTTCGCGGTCGCGCCCGACCTCCAGGGCTGCTGACGTCAAGACGCAGCCGCCCGCGAGGAGCGCGGCGACGATGGCGCCGAGGACCGGCCTCACCCTACACGTCCCAGCCGCCGTCGACCGTGAGCGACTGTCCGGTCATGTTCGAGGAGTCGTCGGAGACCAGGAACAGCACGGCGTTGGCGATGTCCTGCGCGACCGTCACCCGCTTGAGCGCCATCTCGTCCACGTACTCCTGGTAGACCTGCTCGGGCGTCCACCCGCGCTTCCTGGCCTTCTCGCGGCAGAGCTTGTCCATGCGGTCGCCGCCGACGATCCCAGGGTGGAGCGCGTTGACGTTGATGTTGTGCGGGCCGGCCTCGAGCGCGACGGTGCGGGTGAAGCCGCGCAGCGCCCACTTCGACGACGAGTACGCCGCGCGGTACTTGTAGCCGCGGAGCCCGGAGGTGCCGCTGATGTTCACGATCTTGCCGTAGCGCTGCTTCATCATGGTGGGGAGCACGTGCTTGGTGGGCAGGAACGTGCCGCGCAGGTTGACGGCGATCACCTGATCGAAGTCGTCGGCCTTGATCTCCCACACCGGCGTCTCGATGGGGCCCGTGATGCCGGCGGCGTTGACGAGGATGTCGATGCGCCCGAACGTCTCGCGGGTCCTCGCGACCAGGCGCTCGACCGCGGCCTCGTCGGTGACGTCGGTGGGGACGACGATCATTTGGCGGCCGAGCGCCGTGATCTCGCGCCCGAGGGCCTCGAGCGGCGCCGGCGCGCGGGCAGCCATCGCCAGATTCGCGCCCTCGCGGGCGAGCGTCAGGCAGATGTCGCGGCCCATCCCCTTCGCGGCGCCGGTGACGATGGCGATCCGATCGGCGAGCTTCATGAAGCCTCTCCCTCCGCACGGTCGCGCGCCTGGAGCTCGGGTGACCGTTGCTCCGGCGGGCCGTAGCCGCCGCCGCCGCACGTCTCGATGACGACGAGATCGTTCGCCGCCAGACGGACCGTCTCCTTGCCGCGGATCACGCGCTCGCGCTGCCCCGGATTCAGGGTGATCCTGAACGGGGCACCGTCCCGTCCGCCAGCGAGGCCGTACGGCGGGATCACGCGCCGATCGAGCATGCTGGTGAGCGTGAGCTCTTGGGCCAGAACGCGATAGGCGCGCCGGAATCCGAGACCACCACGGTGCGCGCCGTCGCCGCCCGAGCCAACGCGGAGCGCCTGCTCCTCGATCATGATCGGATACTCGCCCTCGATCACCTCGATCGGCGTGTTCATCACGTTCGACATGTGCACGCGCACCGCCGAGGCGCCGTCCTTCGCTGAAGTAGCCCCTTCACCTCCGCCGTGAACCTCGTAGAGGATCGACCAGCGGCCGTCGGGCTGGCGCGCGCCGAAGATCAGGACGCCCGACGTCGTCGGGCCGCCGGCCGAGACGCGGTCGGGCAGCGCCGGCGCCAGCGCCTTGACGATCGCGTCGACGATGCGCTGGCAGGTCTCGTGATTGCCGCCGACGACGGGCCGATCCGGATCGGCGCTCAAGACCGTGCGCGGCGGCACGTGCACGTGCAGCGGCCGGTAGCAGCCGTCGTTGGGCGGCACCTCCGGCGCGACCAGCGCCTTCATGGCGTAGTACACCGCCGAGCAGGCGATGTAGTACGTCGTGTTCACGGGACCGCGCACCTGCGGCGAGGTGCCCGTGAAGTCGAAGCGCGCCTCGTCGCCGGCGATCTCGACCCGCACGCGGATACGGATCGGCTTGTCGTCGACGCCGTCATCGTCGACCCAGTCCTCGCCTTCCCAGACGCCGTCGGGCAGCGCGCGGATGGCCGCGCGCATCTGCGTCTCCGACTCATCGTGCAGGCGCGCGAAGCAGGCGTCGATCGTCGCGGCGCCGTGATGCGCGTAGAGGTCCTGGAGCCGGCGCGCGGCGACGTCGTTGGCGGCGAACTGGGCGAAGATATCGCCCTCGCGCTCCTGGTACCCGCGCAGGTTGGCGAGGACGAAATCGATCGCGTGGCGCTCGGGGCCGGCGGCCGAGAAGAGGCGAAGCGGCGCGATCCGCAGCCCTTCCTGATACGACTCGGTCGCCCACGGCACGTAGCTGCCCGGCACCGCGCCGCCGATGTCCGCCCAGTGGGCCAGGTTGATGGCGAACGCCACCAGCCGGCCGCCCACGAAGACCGGGCGCAGCGCCTTGACGTCGGGCAGGTGGTTGCCGCCGACCTCGGGGAGATTCAGGAACCAGACGTCGCCGTCGCGCAGGCGGTCCTTCGGCACCCTTTTGAGGAATTCTTTGACGGTGAAGCCCATGACGCCCAGGTGGATCGGGATGTCGCGCCCCTGCGCGATGAGCCGCCCGTCCGCGTCGGTGAGCGCGGAGGAGAGATCGCCGGCTTCCTTGAGCAGCGGTGAGCGCGCCGAGCGCATGACGATCACGCTCATCTCCTCGGCGATCGCGTAGAGCGCGTTGCGCACGACCTCGAGCGTGGCCGGATGCAGGGTCACGGCGCGACCTCGATCAGGAGGTTGCCCAGGCGATCGGCGCGGCAGCGCTGGCCGGGGTACACGAGCGTCGTCGACCACGCGTCCTCGACGAGCGCGGGGCCGGCGAGGGTCTGGCCCACCGCCAGCGCGCCGCGCTCGTAGCGCGGCATCGTGACGGCTCCCGCGTCCCGAAAATACGCTCGGAGCTCGCCGACCGGCGCCGCCGGGGCCGCGGCGACGCTCGCGCCGAGCGTCGGCTCGTCGCGCACGAGCTGCGCGGTGACCCGGAGGTTGACGCACTCGACGCTCTCGCCCGTCGCGTAGCCGTAGAGCTGGCGATGGCGTCGCTCGAACGCCTCGCGGAGCGCCTGGGGCGTGCCGGCGCCATAGTCCACCTCGAGCTCGTAGTTCTGCCCGGCGTAGCGGAGGTCGGCGCTCCGCTTCAGCAGCACGCGCTCGGCCGCGTGGCCCTCGTCGAGCAGCGGCGCCAGACAGTGCGACTCGAGCCCGCGCAAACGGTCGGCGACGATCTTGCCGTCCCAGGCCTCGAGGCGCATCCGGTGGGTCTGCACCGCGTCGTACCTGAGCGGTGAGACCAGGCAGCCGAGCGCCGAGAACGCGCCGGAGTGCGCGGGCACGACGATCCGCGCGATGCCGGCCTCGCGCGCGAGCGCGCCCGCGTGGACCGGGCCGGCGCCGCCGTAGGCGATCAAGGTGAACTCGCGCAGATCGTAGCCGCGCTGCACCGAGACCAGCCGGAGCGCCCGCTGCATGTTCGCGTTGGCCACCTCGACCACGGCGTGCGCGGCGTCCAGCAGCGACAGACCGAAGCGGCGCTGGAGCGGCTCGAGCGCCCGCTCGGCCCGCGCGCGATCGAGCCGGATCGAGCCGCCGTAGATCCGCTCGGGGTTGAGGTAGCCGAGGATCAGGTTGGCGTCGCTGACGGTCGGCTCGGTTCCGCCCAGGCCGTAGCACGCGGGGCCGGGCACCGCGCCGGCGCTCCGCGGCCCGACCTTGAGGGCCCCCGCGGAATCGACGGAGGCGATCGAGCCGCCGCCGGCGCCGATCGACTCCACGCCGACGGCGGGCAGCCGGACCGGATAGTCGCCGAGCTTGCGCTGGCGCGCTGTCTCCGGCACGCCGTCGGTGACGAGACACACGTCGGTGGTCGTGCCGCCCATGTCGAAGGCCAGCGCGCGCGGGAGATCGAGCGTGCGCGCCAGATAGGCGGCCGCCGCCACGCCGGCGGCCGGGCCCGACATCGCCATCGTGAGCGGACGCACCCGCGCGGTGTCGATCGACATCATGCCGCCGGCGGAGTGCAGGAGATGGATCGGCACCGCGCCGGTGCTCGCCGCCATCCGGGCGACCAGATCGTCGACGTAGCGCGCGGCGAGCGGCATGACCGCCGCGTTGAGCACGGTCGTGCACGTGCGCTCGTACTCGCGGAACTCGGCGTTGATCTCGCTCGAGACCGACAGGTACGGAAAGTGCGCGGCGAGGGCCTGGCGCAGCGCCTGCTCGTGGGCCGGATTCGCGTAGGCGTGCAGGAGACAGATCGCGACGCTCTCCACCCCCTGGCGGCGGAATCGCTCGACGATCTTCGGCAGCTCGCCGAGATCCAGCGGTGAGAGCACGGAGCCGTCGGGCCCGACGCGCTCGCCGACTTCGGCCCGGAGGCGCCGCGGCACGAGCGGCTCGGGCTTGGCCGGCAGGTCGATCCGATAGAGGTGCGGACGGTTCATGCGGCCGATCTCGAGCACGTCGCCGAAGCCCCGCGTGGTGACGAGGCCGACCACGCCCACCCGGCGCTCCACGATCGCGTTGGTCACGAGCGTGGTCCCGTGGGCGAGCGAGGCGCAGCGGCCGGCCACGCGGCCGACGATGGCCAGGCCGTCGAGTACGCCGCCGGCCGGGTTGGCCGGCGTCGTCGGCACCTTCAGCGAGGTCGTCCGGCCCGCCGAGTCGCAGGCCACCAGGTCGGTGAAGGTGCCGCCCACGTCAACGCCGACGCGCAACCCTCGGTCCACCGTCGATCAGGACAGCGTCGTGCCGGCCGCGCGGCAGGGCCGGCGTGGCGAGCTCGGGTCGTTCAGTCGGGTCCCAAGGGATTTGCGGCGTCGAGTGTCCACGCTCGGTGGGGAAGCTTGCCCCAAAGGCCGAGGCCGGTCAAGCGTACGCGGTATGCGCGAGTCGGCTGGAGCTCACATCGCCGGGAAATCCGAGGCGTCGACGTCGAACTTCACCCTGACCTGCCGGAGTCGACGCGGTACCGGCACGATCTTGCTGAGGCGAGCGTCGAAGTAGTCCTTGAACATCGGCGGCCGCGCTTGACGGAGGTAGGCGTCGGGGTTGCGTCTGACATCGGATGTACCGGCGGCCTGGAGCTCGTCACGCGTCGAGACATGCTGGATGATGCACGGCACGTGCGTGAAGCCCATCGCGCGGAGGGAATAGGCCCGATGGGTGCCGTTGATGAGAATGAGCCGGTTCTCGGCCTGGACGGCGTTGAGGAAATTCGAGCCGAAGCCGACCACCAGCCCGATGATCGCGGCCTCCGCACCGACCGGCGAGCGCCCAACGACCTGGGACGGCTCCAGGTAGACGGAATCGAGAAACCGCAGATCGTTGGACGGCGAGACGAGCACGAAGGTGTCATTGTGGGTCTGCATCCACTTCACCGGCGGCTTCGGATGGTCGTAGGGCAAGCAGGTTTCGAAGATGTCCTCATCGGTGGGCGTCGGGCCCAGACGCTGTTTCAGGAGCTCGAGATGGCCTCGATTGACCGTCTTCTGCCAGACGACGAGCTGGTCCAGCTCGACGAAGCCGATGTCGGTCGGGACGACCTTGAAGGAGTGGCGGAAGACCGGGTCGGCGAGCACGCGCTCGCACAGTGCCTCGAGATGCCGGGGCACCGCCTCGATGCGCGGATTGTCCGCGATCCCGGCCTCTTGCCGCTGCAGCGCCGCGACCTGAGCGGCGGCGGCGTGCCACTCCTCGATGAGCGGCCGCTCGTCGGCGAGGTGACCATTCTCGGCCACGACGGTCATGAAGTGCCGGAAGTCGTTGAGCGGTGGGCGGCCGATGAGATAGACCCACTCGTCGACGTGTCGGTGGGCCTCCGCGCTCGTGATACGACTGATCTCGAGATCGATCGCGTCGGGACGCCGCTCCATCAGCTCACCACCACGACCAGAACTCGACCCGGACGACACGAACCAATCGCCGGGTGAGCACCGAGAGGATCGGCCGTTCCCCGCAGGAGATCTTGGCGCGTCCCGTCATCTCGGGCTTGAGCAGCAGGGAATGGTTTTCGATCTCGGTAGTGACCAGGACGACCCGGTCACCGCCGCCTTCCTCGGGGATCGGCGTCACCGTCGCCGCGCCCTTGACCGGCGGGATCGGAGTGCCCGTCCGCACCGCGGCGGCCACCGAGGTCACGGTGCCCTCGAAGGTCAGGCTCGGATAGGCTCGCGCCTTGACGGCGACCCGCTGCCCGGTCGCCACGTCGCCGATGTCTTTTTCCGAGAGCGCGATCTCGGCCGTGACGGTATCGAGCCGGTGAACGGAGGCGAGCAGATCGCCTTTGTTCACGTGCTGGCCGATCAGCTCCCGCAGCTGACGCTCGGGTGTGGTGACGATGCCCGCGATCGCGCTCGGGATCTTCGTGAGGCGCAGGTGTTCCTCGAGGAGGCGGCGTTGCGTCTCGCGGCGCGCGACCTCCGCCTCCATCGCCTCGATCTCCTCGCGGCGCGAGCCCGCGCGGAGCTTGGCCAGCCGCCCCCTGGCCTCGGCGAGCGAGGTCCGGGCCAGCGCCAGCTCCTTGCGGACGTCGGCCAGGTCGTCGGCGCGCGTGATCTCCAGCTCGGCGCGCGCCTCGTCGAGCTCCTTGTCCCTGACGACCGCGTCTTCTTCCGCCTGCTCGAGGTCTTTGAGGGAGATCAGCTCGTTCTCACGCAAGGTCCGCATGCGCTCCAGGTTGCTGCGTTTGTACTTGAGGCGCTGCTCGGCCTTGGCGACGGCTGACTCCTGCCGGACCAGCTTCTCCGCCCGCATCGTGGTCGCCTCTCGGTAGCGCCGCTCGCTCCCGACCACACGAGCCTCCGCGGTCTCA